>JAESGV010000041.1_pt1 | contig 371113 bp, 361 predicted proteins | sample 9269781 | NCBI WGS metagenome assembly JAESGV01 (sample SAMN15741586, study PRJNA653496) | algae metagenome | isolation source: Tildeniella torsiva UHER 1998/13D and co-occurring heterotrophs from... | place: Slovakia: Slovak Paradise National Park, Hrabusice, Kosice Region | collected 2000-01-01
CCATCCGGCCACCCTTCCCCCCGCACCATCACCAACACAACCTCCTCAGAAGCCGCATCAGCAAGCGATACAAGGACCAAAGAGCAGCTAAATTACTCTTCCCTCAACAGATACACAGCTTGAAAGAGCGGTGGGACGAAGTGGCCAGTCCCTCTTCCGAGGGGCCAGCCCTTGCTGTCCCGGTTACCTCCGCCTTGGCGGGCCGTTGAAACTAGCGGAGTGTTCCGCGTCTTTCAAGTGGCCGCCTCGTCGTCGGTGGGCGCTTTCTAATGGCGGGGAGCCTCCCTGTCAAATGGCCCTCCAGACCCCCCTTCCCGCCCCGAAACCCCAGGCAAACGCTGGCCTCGGCATGCAAAAGGGGCGGCCCCGGCGGGCCGCCCCTGTCATCTTCCTGCATTTTTTCCGGCGAAAAAGGTTCAGCTGTCCATCCGGATGTTGTTCTCGCGGATCACCGCCCCCCAGCGCTCGATCTCCGCCGCCACGAAGGTCCGGCACTCATCGGGGGAGGAGGCGACGATGTCGCAGCCCTGCTCCTCGATGCGCGCCTTCACCTCCGGCTCGTTCAGCACCTGGCGCAGCGCGGCGTGCATGCGGTCGACGATCGGCCGCGGCGTGCCGGTGCGGCCGAAGAAGGCCCACCAGGTCGGTGCCTCGAAATTGCCGAAGCCCTGCTGCGCGAAGCTCTGGCTGCCCGGCACATGCCGCGTCTCCCCGCGGGTGGTCACCCCCAGCGGCCGCAGCGTCCCGGCCCGGATATGCTGGGAGACGATGACCACATTGGTCATGAACAGCGGGATCTCCCCCGCGATCGCGGCCGTCACGGCCGGGCCGCCGCCGCGATAGGGCACATGGGTCAGCTTGAAGCCGTTCTGCTGCTGCAGCAGCGTGGTGGCGATATGCGCCAGCCCCCCTACGCCGGAGGTGGCGTAGTTCAGCCGGTCCGGGTCCTTCTTCGCCGCATCCATCACCTCCCGGAAGTTCTGGAAGGGCGTGTCCTTGTGCGCGGTGATCACCAGCGGGCCGGTCGCCACCAGGCTGACCGGCACGAAATCCTCCAATGTCTTGTAGTTCAGGCGCAGCAGGGTCTGGTTCGGGGCCTCATTGTCATAGGCCAGCATCCAGGTGCTGCCGTCGGCCGGCGCCCGCGCCATTTCGGAGGCGCCGATGGAGCCCGAGGCGCCGCCCCGGTTCTCGATGATGACATTCTGGCCCAGCACGGCGGCCAGCCGCGGCTGGAACAGGCGTGCCACCGTGTCGGTCGACCCGCCGGGGGCCCAGGGCACGATCAGCCGGATCGGCCGGTCCGGCCAGGTGCCCTGCGCCCGCAGCACGGCAGGCGCGGCCAGCCCGGCCGCGGTCAAGGCGATCAACTTGCGACGCTGCATCATCTGCAGAAACCCTCCCATTGTTCTTCGGCATACAGGTTAAGGGCAGCGCCGCGGCTTCGCCAAGCCTGACCTTTGCAGGGGTGGATCAGCTATCCGCGCGGATGCCGTTGTCCCGGATCACCGCCCCCCATTTCTGGATCTCGGCGCGGACGAAGGCCTCGGTCTCGGCGGGGGTGGAGCCGACGATATCCGCGCCCTGCTCCGCCATGCGGGCCTGCACATTGGCCTCCGCCAGCACCTGCTTCACCGCCTGCTGCATGCGGTTGAGAATCGGCGCCGGAATGCCGGCCGGACCGACCAGCTGCCAGTAGGTCAGCGCCTCGAACTCCGGAAAACCCTGGCGGGTGAAGGGCACGACGCCGGGCAGGTAGCGGCTGTCGGTCTTCTGGGTCAGTCCGAGCGGGCGCAGTGACCCGGCGCGGATATGCGGCAGGATGATGACGATGTTCGACATGAACAGCGGCACATGCCCGGCCAGGGCATCCTGCAGCGCGGGTCCGCCACCGCGATAGGGAACGTGCTCCAGCTTGAAGTCGCCGCGTTGCTGCAGCAGCACCGTGGCGATATGCGCCCCGCTGCCCACGCCGGTGGTGGCGTAGTTCAGGGTCTGCGGCCGCGCCTTCGCCGCCGCCACCATCTGGGTGAAGTCCTGGAACGGGGTCGAGGGGTGGGTCACCAGCGCATAGGGGCAGGTGCCGACCAGGGTGCAGAAGGAAAACGCCTCCATCACCCGGTAGGGAAGCTGCATCAGGGTTTCATTGGTGGCCAGCGTGTCGTTGGCCAGCAGCCAGGTATGGCCATCCGGCGCCGCCCGCGCGGTTTCCGAGGCACCCACCGAGCCTGAGGCCCCGGCCCGGTTCTCCACCACCACCGGCCGGCCGAGCAGCTCCGTCAACTTGGGCTGGAGGATTCGCGCCACGGTGTCATTCGACCCGCCGGGCGGATAGGGCACGATGATCCGGACCGGCCGGTCCGGCCAGGCACCCTGGGCGCGGGCGAGGCCCGGCATGGCCAGGGCCGCGGCAGCGGGCACTGCGAGCAATGTGCGGCGATGCATCTTATGACGTCTCCGGTTTCCCTTCCGGCATTGCCGCATGGCGGCATGGCGGAAGGCAAGCGCGGAAAACCTCAGCGAAAGGCGCGCCTCGCCAGCATGGCCCCGGCGAGGGCCAGGACCGCCCCTGCCAGCCCGGTCCAGGCCAAACCGACCGTGGCCAGGACCAGGCCGCCGTAACCCGCGCCGACCCCCTGCCCGGCCAGGATCACCGCGCCGTTCAGCGCCAGGGCCACGGAACGATCCTGCGGCGCCAGCCCCATCAGCCTCGCCTGCACCAGCGGCGCCAGGGCGAAAAGGCTGGCCGAGCCCAGGAAGACCAGCAGGCAGAGCGGGCCGGCATGCCAGAAGGCCGCTGGCGCGGCGAGCAGCGCGGAATAGCCCACCAGTGCCAAGGCGAGCACAATATATAGGACGATGGGCAGCCCCGGCCCCTGCCGCTCCGCCATCCTGCCGCCCAGTCCGATGCCGACCAGGCTGCCGAGTCCCACGAAGACCTGCACCGCGCCGATGCCCGATCCCTCGATTCCGGTGGTCGCGGTGACGATCGGGCCGAGATAGGCGGCGATGCAGAACAGGCCGGCGAAGGCCAGGAAGCTGGTGCCGAGCACCGCCAGGATCGCCGGCCGCAGTGCGATGCGCAGCGATCCGGCCCCGCCGCGGTCGGTGCTGGGCAGTGGCGGCAGGCCGATCCGCACCGCCAGCGCCGCCACCCCGGCCAGGATGCCGGAAAACAGGAAGGTGCCGCGCCAGCCGACCATGCCACCGATCGCTGTGCCGAGCGGGATGCCCAGCGCGAAAGCCAGGGTCAGCCCCGCCATGACCGTGGCGATGGCCCGCCCCCGCTGCTCCGGCGGCACCAGCATGGAGGCCGCGACCGCGGGCAGTACCAGGGCGGCGGCCAGCGCGGTCACCACCCGCAGGCCCAGCGCGGTGGCAAAATCCGGCACCGCCGCGGTCAGCAGGTTCAGCAGCCCGACCAGACCTAGTCCGACCGTCAGCAGCCAGCGCCGGTCGAGCCGCGCGGTCGCGGCGGCAATCGGTGGCCCGGCCAGGGCGAAGGTCAGCGCATAAAAGGCCGCGAGCTGCCCGGCGGTGGCCAGGCTGACACCGAGGTCCTGGGCCATATGGGCGATCAGCCCCGTAAAGGCATAGGCGCCGGTGGCGGCGGCGAATTGCGCGCCGGTCAGCAGCCAGATGCGGCGATCCATGCCCTCTCCCGTATCGGCGCCCGACCGGGTCCATGAGACCGGGGCTATGGGGCTGGGCCTATGGCATGCGGGGAGGCCGGCCGGAAGCCGCGTTCAGCTGGACCAGGGATCGCCCAGCTTCAGCCCCGCGCGCCGGAAGGCGCAGCCCAGCGCGATGGCGGCCGAGGTCGCGGCATAGGCCTGGTAGGGCGGCAGCCGGCGCAGCAGGCAGGCCAGCGCCTCCCGCCGCGGGCCACGCTGGGCACAGGCGACCGCCAGCAGCAGCGCCGGCTCCTCCCCCACCAGGCGCGGGCAGAGCGGGCAGCCAAGCGTCAGCGGATGCTGGGCCAGGCTGCGCAGCAGCGCATCCAGCGGCTCGGCGGCGGACATCGCATCCTCCGTCGCCAGCAGCCTGCGCAGGGCCAGCAGGGCCGGCTGGCCCTGGCGGGCGGCGGCGGCCCAGGCGCGGGCAGCATCGATCAGCAGACGCTCGGGATTGGGCAAGGCATCCGCCTCGGCGCCGGTCCAGGGCCAGTTGGGAAGGCCGGTTGTTGCCATGGAATCGCTCCTGCCTGACGGACTCCGGGTTACCGCAATTGCGAGTCATTCGCAAATATTCTTGCGGCTGCCGTTCAGGAATGGGCAAGACCCATCGTCCCAAGGTGACGCCCCCCCCCATGCGGCACAGGATGTTCCCATGCACAGACCGATACCCCTGCATCACCGACTGGCATCGTTCGCGGTGGAAGCCGGGCGGCTTTTCGGCGTCCTGGCCTTGGGGCTGGCGGCCGGGCTGCTGCTCGGAGCCTGCGCCACAAAGCCGCCATCATCGGCTCCTGAATCACAAATGCGTGATGTATCTAGGCTCACCGTCCTATCGTCCGCGCCAGCAAGCGTCGATTCTGAGCGGATCGCGCCCGCGGCCTAGCCCGCGGCGCATCATTGCTTGACGCAGGACCGTGCCCTGCGGCCCATAGCAAACGTCGTCGCCCCCTACAGACGACATGACCACCGCGACGCACCCCCCGGCGCGCCGCCTCGTCACCAAAGGCATGGGCAACCGCGGCATCTCGCCGGCGGCAAGCTTTTTTGTGCCGTTTCGGTCCGGTTCCCCAACCGGCCAGACGCTGCCCGCGCCTGCGAGGCCATTCCCCAAAAGGGGTGGCGTGAAGGAGGAGAAGACATGCCGAACCTGCCCATGCGGCGCCTCGCGCTGCTGGCTGCTCTGGCGATGGCGACCTTGCCGATACCGTCCCAGGCCTTCGAGGTCACACAGCAACGCGGAATTGCTTCCTACTACCATCATAAATTCACCGGCCGCACTATGGCCAACGGCGACCGTTTCAATCCCAATTCCAATACCGCCGCGCACCGCACTTTGCCTTTTGGAACAGTGGTCGAGGTGACGAACCTCCGAAATGGTGAGAGCCGAATCGTGGTCATCACCGACCGCGGCCCCTTCATCCGGGGACGCATCATCGATGTCTCCCCCCGTATCGCGGAAGAGTTGGGCATGCGCCGCGCCGGCGTCGCCGAAGTGATGGTCCGCCCCGTCGGGCAGATCGACACCTATGAGGAAGTCGCCGAGGCTTCCGCCCGCTGAACGCCGCCTATTGCGCGCGGGGGCCCATGTCCCAGGGTGCCCGCGCCGACTCATACAGTGCCTCGGACCGGCTGACGCCGATATCCCGCAACATCCGGTCGTCCATCACCGCCAAATGACGGCGGGTGGTCATCGCGTGCAGCATCAACGCCATCCAGTCGAGCCAGCCACGCCCGGGCTGACCATCCTGGCGCGGCCGGGCCTGCGCTGTGCGTCGCACGCCGCCCCGCGAAAGCGAAAAGCCGGACATGTCGGGGTATCCTTCTACCAATCCATCGATGGGAAGGATCGTTCGCCGCGCGGGATCAGTAAAACGACTTATGTTGACGTGAAGCATCAATGTCGCTGATGCTCGCCCCATGGCCCCCCTGCCCCCCGCCCTCGACCCCGACCTGCTGCGCGCCTTCGTCCTCATCGCGGAGGGCCGCTCCTTCACCCGCGCCGCCGACCGGGTGGGCCGGACGCAATCCGCCGTCTCCATGCAGATCCGCCGGCTGGAACAGATGCTCGGCCAGACCCTTCTGGTCCGCACATCGAAGGGCGTGCAACCAACGCCGCAGGGCGCCTGGCTGCTGGACCGCGCCCGCGACCTGCTGGCGTTGAATGACGAGATCATCACCAATTTCCGCGCGCCCCCGATGGTCGGCTCGGTGCGGCTGGGCACGCCCGACGACTACGCGCTGAACTGGCTGCCGGGCATCCTGGCCCGCTTCGCGGAAGCGCATCCGGCGGTGGAGCTCGACGTCACCTGCCTGAATTCGGATGTGCTGGTGGAGCAGTTCCGCCAGGGCCAGCTCGACCTGACCCTGGTCAGCGAGGGCCAGGAACCGCCCGGCGTGGCGGCCCAGCGCATCTGGCGCGGCCCGCTGCGCTGGGTCGGCAGCGCGACCCACGGCCTGCATCGCCGGGACCCGCTGCCACTGGCCCTGTCCCGGCCCAGCATGAACCCGACCCGCCCCGAATTCGCCTGCGCCTGGCGCGAGGCCGCGCTGGCCAGCCTGCGCGCCGCCGGGCGCGACTGCCGCGTCACCTACAATTCCGCCACCCAGACCGGCTGCTTCACCGTCGCCCTGGCGGGGCTGGCCATCACCGTCAGCACGCCGACCACCCTGCCCGTCGGCCTCGCCTGGCTGGGCGAGGCGGAGGCGCTGCCGCCGCTGCCGGATATGGGCATCCTGCTGCTGCGCCACGAATCCGCCCTTGGCGTGCCGGCCGTGGACACCCTGGCCGCCCATATCCAGGAGGGGTTCCGCCGCGCCGCCGAGTCACCGGTCGTGATGGCCGCGTGATCCGCGCCCCGGCCGGCTACCAGCGCCGGACCGGCCCGCAATCCAGGTGGACGAAGCCGTCGCGCTGATACAGCCCGACGCCGCCCAGGCGCATATCCGCCGCCAGCCGGGCCATCTGCAGGCTCGACCGGCCCGGCAACCGGCAATCCGCCGCCATGCCGGACATATGCAGCGAAACGCGGGAGACGCGGCGGCTGCGGCTGGCATTGCCGGCATTCGTCTCCGGCGTGCGGTAGCCGCTGACCACCTCGAAGGCCTCATCGGCATCCATGCGCTGGGCGACGGTCGACATCACGTCGAACAGGCGAGGGTCCATCGGCGTGGTCTCGGCCCGGGACAGGTCGCGGAACACCACGTCGAGCTGGCGCAGCGCCTCCCGGTCATAACGGCCATTGCGGAAATAGACGCCGGCGAAGCTGTCATTGGTCACCTGCCGACGCACCCGCAGGCTGCGCGTCGCACCCTGCGCCGCCACCGGCCCGGCCACCGCCACGCCGACACCGGCGATCACGGCCGCCAGCACGCCGCGACGCGGCACAGCCTCCACCGGCACCAGCCCGGCTTCCCCGCAGCAGGGGCAGGCACCGGACCAGAGGCCACCATGCGGAACCCGCATCAGCGGGCGGCCTGCCGTGCGAGCCCCGCCACCAGGGGTCGCGGCGCATTGGCCATGGCGCGGGCATAGGCCGCGTCCAGGCGGTAGATGTCCGGCCGGATTCGCACCCGGCCACCGGCTTCCACCATCACCGTGTTGTAGTGCAGCCGCACCGGAAGGCTGCGGCCGAGCGACACCACGCTGGTGCCGCGGCTGGCCAGCGCACGTTCGGCGCGGGACAGGTTCCATCCTGCCGTCCCCTCCAGCAGCGTCGCCATCAGCGCATTCGGCTCCGCCAGCCGGATGCAGCCGGAGGAGAAGGCCCGATCAGGCCGGCTGAACAGGTGCCGGTCCGGGGTGTCGTGCAGGAAGATGTCCTCATTGTTCGGCATGATGAACTTCAGCCGGCCGAGCGCGCTGGAATCGCCCGCGTCCTGCCGCACGAAATAGGGGAAGCGCTGGCTGTTGATGCTGGACCAGTCGATGGTGCGCGGATCGATCTCCATCCGCTCCCCGCCCACCACCGTGAACACCCGGAAGCCACGTTCCATCATCGCCTGCGGGTTGCGGCGGAAACGCGGCAGCAGGTCTTCCCGCGCATTGCGCTCCGGCACGCCCCAGGGCGGGTTGAACTGGATGGCCGTCAGCCGCACCGCCATCATCGGGGTGGCGCGGTCCGGGCGGCCGACGATCACGGCCATGGACAGGATCTCGCGATCGCCCTCCACGACCCGCAGGCGATAATCCGGGACGTTCACATCCACCCGTCGCTCGGCGGAGGCCGGCGGCTGGGCGCGGGCCATGTCCAGGGCGACGCGAAGCTGGTCGACCCGGGCCGTCAGGGGGCGGTTGAGCAGGCCGATGGTGATACGGCCGACGCGCCCATCCACCTGGAGCCCGTTCATCGCCTGCCAGCGGCGCACCGCCTCCTCCAGCACCTGATCATACAGACTGCCGGCGTCCGGCGCGGCGGCCAGCACCGGGTCCTCCACCGCAAGACGGGCGCGCAGCAGCGGCACTCGCACGGGATCGACCATGCCGGGGTCGATGGTCGATTCGCCGGGAATTGGCGACCAGGGCAGGCTGGCGATCTGCCGCTGCCGGGCCAGTTCCGCCTTCAGCGCGGCGGCATTGAGCGGCAGCCGTGCCGCGCGATCCAGCAACGCCGCCGGGTCAGGCGTGGTCGCCAGTTCCATCAACCAGGTGTCGAGGGTGATCAGCGCGGGGTCGCGGCGGAAATCCGGCCGGCCCGGCATGCTGCGCACCCGGCCGAGCAGCAGGTCGGACAGCGCCGCGGCGGAGGAAGCATGCAACGCCGCGCGATAGGCTGCCGGGTCGCTAGCGGCCAAGGTGCTGTCCGGGATGGCGTAATGCGCCGGATCCAGCCCGTCCTCCTCCAGCCGCAGCAGCCGATCCACCAGGCGCAGCAGCGCATCGGTGGGTGGCAGCGGGGCGAAGCCTGGAGTGGTGACGGGCTCCGCCACCGACAGGTTCACGGGGCGCATCTGCGCCGCGGCTGGCGCTGCGACCAGGGCGAGGGCTGCGGCGAAAAGCGGCCGGCGTTGGATCTGCATGAGGCTGAAATACCGAAGCGCCGTCAGGGTTGCAAACGCATATGGGTTTCGCCGCATTGCGTGACCCGAAAGGCACGGCCTTCAGCGCTCGGGCGCAACGCTCAGGTGCCGAAGGTCAGGTAGACCAGCCAGGCCAGGATGCCGGCCGCGGCGAGCACGATCAGGCCCGAACCGGCGGCCGCCAGACCCTCGCCCCGGCTTTCACCTTCCTCCGGATGCGCGATCGGCCGCTGCGTCGTCGCGACGCGCGGATTGAAGGGGTTGGGTTGGGACGGCGGCAGGACGGGCGGCGCCGCGGGGCGCTGCGGGCGAAATTCCTGCGTGGTGTCGGACAGCATCGATGTATCCTTCCGTTCATGTGTCGGAGGACGCAAAGCGACCTCGGGACCTGATCGAAAGCCCCAACGCCGCGGCTATCGCGAAGTAAGCAGCCAGCTCAGTAAAATTATCGCGCCCGCCGCCAGGGCGAGACCCTTCAGCGTGGCCCAGATCTCCGACCGGTTTCCCGAAGGCTCCGCCTCCTCCGGCAGGAAAGTCGGACGCTGCGGCAATTCGCCATGCGCGAAGGGGTCGCGCGGCGCATCCGCCGCCGCCGGCCTGGTCTCGGCCTCATGCGCCTCGGGTCGCCGGCCGGACATCGCCGCACCTCCTTCCTGGAAGCAAGCGGGGCGAAGGCTACCAGTGCCGGCGGCGCGATACAATTATTGTTAGGACGTTCCCATTGCGTCACCCGTCCGGCCGATTGACGCCGTGCCCGCCCCGGTCCACCCCTTGGCCGCGACAGCGATGCGGGGAAACGACAAGATCATGCGGGCGAGTGCGGACAGCGTCAGGGCGCAGATCCTGGCCATTCTCGGGGCCTGGGGCATGCCGGAGGACCTGGCGGCGCAGACGGCGGAGGTGATGCTGGACACCGACCTCGCCGGCGTCGACAGCCACGGCATCGGCATGCTGGCCAGCTATGAAGGCATGCGCCGCGCCGGCCAGGTGAGACTGGACGCAAGGCCGCGGATCGAGCGCGACAATGGCGCGGTGGCCCTGGTGGATGGCGGCGCCGGCCTCGGCCACCCGGCGGCGGCCTTCGCGATGCGGGAAGCGATTGCTCGCGCCAAGCGCTTCGGCATCGGCGCCGTCGCGGTGCGCAACAGCCACCATTTCGGCGCCGCCGGCTGGTATGTGAAGCTGGCCGCGCAGCAGGGCTGCCTCGGCCTGGTCACCAGCGGCACCCGCACCATGGCGATGGTGCCGACCCATGGCGCGGTGCCGGTGCTGGGCACCAACCCCATCGCCTTCGCCGCCCCGGCCGGCGCGCAGCCGCCGGTGGTGCTGGACATGGCGACCACCACGGCGGCGGCGAACAAGGTGAAGGCCAAGGCGCTGCGCAACAAGCCGATCCCGGCCGGCTGGGTGATGGATGGCCAGGGCCAGCCGGTGACGGAGGGTGCGGCCGCCGTGGCCCAGGTGTTCGAGAAGCCGGAGGGTGGCCTCTCCCCGGTCGGCGGCACGCCGGACATGGCGAGCCACAAGGGCTACGGCCTGGGGCTGATGGCCCATATCCTGGGCGCGACCCTGTCCGGCGCCAGCTTCTCCCCGATCCGGGTGAAGACCCAGCGGCCGGAGGACCCGGACGACATCGGCCATTTCATGCTGGCCATCGACCCCACGGCCTTCCGCGCGGCCGGCGCCTTCGAAACCGACATGGACGCCGCCATCGCCGTGCTGCGCGCCACCCCGCCATCCGACCCGGCCCAGCCCGTGCTGGTCCCGGGCGACCCGGAACGCGCCGAACAGGCCGACCGCGGCGCCCATGGCATTCCCATCCCGGCGGGGCTGGAGCAGCAGATCCGCGGGATCTGCGAACGCGCCGGCCTGCCCTTCATCCTGACCGAAGCCTAGGGGCTGTGGACAGTTGGGCTGCGGGCGCGTCCGGCGGTGCTTTTCCGCGCTGGCTGCGTTGGCCATGCTCGCCGATGGAAAGCCATCGGCTCCGCTGTCCGCCTTGCCAGCACGAAAAATCCCTCGCCGGCCGCATCCCGGCCCCAACTGTCCACAGCCCCTAGGAGTCCCCATCATGGCCCATCCCAGCCTGCGCCAGGCGCTCGCCGCCGATGAATTCATCCTCGCCCCGGGCGTCTTCGACATGATCTCCGCCAAGGTCGCGGATGGCATGGGGTTCAAGGCGCTCTACGCCACCGGCTTCGGGGTGACGGCGTCGCATCTCGGCCTGCCGGATGCCGGCATCGCCACCTATACCGACATGGTCGGCCGCATGGGCACCATCGCCAAGGGCTGCCGGACCCCGGTGATCGCCGATGCCGATACCGGCTATGGCGGCCTGCTGAACGTGCGCCACACCGTGCGCGGCTATGAGGATGCCGGCGTCACCGGCATCCAGATGGAAGACCAGGAAGTGCCGAAGAAATGCGGCCACACCCCCGGCCGCAAGGTGATCCCGGCAGAGGAGATGGCGCTGAAAATCCGCGTCGCCGCCGAGACCCGCCGCAGCGAGGACTTCCTCATCATCGCCCGCACCGATGCGCGGACCTCGCTCGGGCTCGATGAGGCGATCCGTCGTGGCCAGATGTTCGCGGAGGCCGGCGCCGATGTGATCTTCATCGAAAGCCCGGAGAGCGAGGCCGAGATGGCCGAGGTGGGCAAGCGCATCAAGAAGCCGCTGTTTGCCAATATGGTCGAGGGCGGCCGCACGCCGATCGTCCCGGCGGACCGCCTGCATGCCATGGGCTACCGCATCGCCATCTATCCGGCGGTCGGCTTCCTGACCGTCGCGGCGGCGCTGGAGAAGGCCTATGGCCAGCTCAAGGCCGATGGCCATTCCAACAACATGTCGGTCAATGCCGACTACAACTTCGCCAAGATGTGCGAGCTGATGGGCTTCCCGGATGTCTGGGACTTCGACCGCAAATGGGCCGAGGCCGCCGGCAACCTGCCGAAGGCCGCGGAGTAGTCATCCCCGCGCCAAGGCCATGGCGTGGGCGCGGATATCCTCGGGCCAGCCGGCCATGCGCGCCTCGAAACCGGCAAGATCCGCTGCGAACAAGGCCCGCGCCGCCTCCTCGAAGCCCGGAAGATTGCCGGCGATGGCGGAGGTGAAGCGATAGGCGGCGGCCTGCGCCGCCCGGGCGCGCGCAGGGCCGTCATCGGCCCGGCGCGCTGCCTCCACCAACCGCCGCAGCACGACGGAGGCACCGCCCGGCTGTGCCGCGAGCCAGGCCCATTGCTGCGGCAGCAGAGTCACCTCACGCGCTGTCACGCCGAGGCGCGGGCGGCCGCGGCCGCGCGCAGGGGCCTCCTCCGCCGGCGGCGGGGCCAGGCGGGCCAGAACCTCCGCCTCCGTGCCGCGCAGGTCGAAGTCCACCGCTTCCCCGGTGGCATCCTCGAACACCAGGATCGGCGCCAGGGGATCGTGGCGCAGCGCCTCCCGCACCGCCAGGGCGACCAGGGGGGCCGGGCCGCCCGCAAGGCGGCGTGTGTCGATGAAGGCTGTGCAAAGGCGTGGCGGCGACATGGGGCTGAGCCATCTTCAATTTTACCCGGATATTATTTACCATCCGGCGTCCGGCCGCTACCACCCCGGCCCCGGAAAAGGATCGGGCGGGGATGCAAAGGGCGGAACGGAAGGCGGCGGCCGACGCCTGGCGGGAGCGCAAGGTCACCCCGGGCATCTACGCCCTGCATTGCCCCGCGGCGGCGCGCCGCTGGGTCGGCCGCGCGCCGGACATCTCCACCATCTGGAACCGCATGGCCTTCACCCTGCGCCAGGGCGCCATGCCACATGGCTCCCTGCGCGAGGCCTGCGCGGCGCATGGCGCCGAGGCCTTTCGCTTCGAGGTGCTGGAAGCCCTGCCGACCGATCTTTCGGCCGATGACCGCGACCGCGCCCTGAAGGCCCGGCTGGCCCATTGGGCGGCAACCCTGGGGGCGGAGCCGATCTGACCCGGATGGGGTCGCCAGGACCTTGCCGTCGCGGCACTCTGGGCGGGAGGAAACCCGAAGAGGACATCGCCCATGGACCAGCCGCGCGCCCTGCTGTTCGACGTCTTCGGCACCGTGGTCGACTGGCGCACATCCGTGGCGCGGGAGGTGGCACCCTTCCTGGCGGAGCATGCGCCCGGCACCGACCCCGCCGAATTCGCCCATGCCTGGCGCCGCCGCTACCAGCCGGCGATGGAGGCGGTGCGCAGCGGCGCGCGGCCCTTCACCCGGCTCGACATCCTGCACCGCGAGAATCTGGAAGCGGTGCTGCGCGACCACGGCATCGACCCGGCTGGGCTGGCGGAGCCGGTGCTGGACCATCTGAACAAGGCCTGGCACCGGCTGGACCCCTGGCCCGACAGCGTCGAGGGCCTGCGGCGGCTGAAGACCCGCTTCATCATCGCGCCGCTGTCCAACGGCAATATCGCGCTGATGCTGAATGTCGCGAAACGCGCCGGCCTGCCCTGGGACGCGATCCTGGGGGCGGAGGTGGCGCGGGCCTATAAGCCGAGCCCGGCCGCCTATCTCAACACCGCCGAGATCCTCGGCCTGGCGCCGGCGGAATGCATGCTGGTGGCCGCGCATAACAACGACCTCGCGGCGGCGCGCAGGGTCGGCTTCCGCACCGCCTTCGTCCCGCGCCCCACGGAGTACGGCCCGCATCAGGACAAGGATTTCGGACCCGACCAGGATTGGGATTTCGTCGCGGCGGACTTCCCGGCGCTGGCCGATGCGCTGGGCTGCCCGGCGGCTTGATAAACACCTGTCGCGCCGCGACACTGGAGCATGATGACCGAAGGTGCGAAGGCACCGGAGGTCTGAATCACGCGACCAAACAAAAGGTTGGAGCGTGCTGCGTGAACGAAGGTGAACGCATCACGATCCAGCAGCGCAGACAGGCCCCCGATACCGCATGTCCTTCCCCCATGATGATGCCGCCTGGGCCGAAACCGCGGAGTTCCTGAGGGGGCAGTTGACCCCCTCCGACCGGGTGCTGGCGCCGGACCCCTTCCGCTGGGCGATCCCCCGCGCCGAGCGCTTCGCCACCGCCGCCGGCCGCCCACCAGGCGACTACCGCTGGGTGGTGACCCATAAAGGCGAGCTGGACCGCATCCCCCGCAGCTTCCTGGACGCCGTGGTCCGGCAGGCGCGGCCGGTCTTCGCCAACCCGGTCTTCGTCGTCTTCGCCACCCGGCCGCAGCCCGATCAGCCGGACCTGACGGAAACCGACCATGTTCGTGCCTTCACGGCCAATATGGCCGTGCTGCCGCCCGAGCCGGAACCGGAGCCCGAACCCCTTTTCCTGGCGCTGGACGAGCCGGAGCCGCCACCCCCCGCAGCGCCCCAGCCTGCCCCCGCCCCCGCCATGAGCCCGCCGCCCCGCGCGCCCCGCCCGCCGTCCCGGCCCGCCTCTGCCCCGCCCCGGCCCTGGCTCGTCCCGGGCGGCGTGCCCGGCACGCGGCGGGAAGCGGCGTTCCAGGCAGAGCTGGACTGGCTGATCGCCGACTACCTGGGCCCGGCGGCGGAAGAAGCGGTGCTCGACATCGCCTGCGGCCAGGGCCGGCTGGGCGCGCTGCTGCCCGGCGTGGCGCGGATCACCGGCATCGATATCGCGGAGCCCGCGCTGGCCGAGGCCGCCGCCCGCCATGCGGCGCTGCCGCGCTTCGCCTTCGCCCGGATGGACGCGGCCCGGCTCGATTTTCCCGACTCCAGCTTCGACACGGCGCTGCTGATCGACAGCCTGGAAATGCTCGCCGACCCCGCCGCCGCTTTGGCCGAGGCCGCGCGGGTGCTGGCGCGCGGCGGCCGGCTGATGGTCAGCGCGATGAACCGCGACAGCCTGTTCCTGCGCGCCCAGCGCCGGCTTGGCCTTCCCGTGCCCTCGCTGGGCTTCGGCGTGGCGGAGCTGACGGGCATGCTGCGCGCCGCGGGCCTCACCGTGCAGCGGGCCGACGGGTTGTTCGTCTCCCCCGGCTGGGCCCTGCCCGGCGCCGCGCCGGGGCTGGCGGCGCTGGAGGAGGAGCCGGAATTCATCGAGGCCGCCCGCCGCCTCGGCCGCCGGGCCGGGCCGGAGGATGCGCTCGGTTTCTGTCTGCTGGCGCGAAAAGTCTAAGCCGCCTTCGGCACCCGAACCGCGCGATCCTCCGGCGGGTCGATGCGGAACACCGCCTCGGCGATGCCGGCCATCTCCGCCGTCTCCATCTCGGCCGCCTCGGTGGTCGCCAGCACGGCGACATCGGTGATGCCGAGGTCGCGCAGCTGGTGCGGCGTGCCATGGCCGAAGTCGAGATGGCCGCGGCCGATGATGCCCACCACCAGCGGCGGCGCGTCCCCCGCCGCCGCGATCGCATGCGCGATATTGCAGGCGAAGGCGCGGTCCCAGACCTGCTGGGCGCGCAGGAAGCGGTCGGAGATATCGGCGGCGGGGCGGCCGGTCAGCCAGGCGATGTAGTCACGATGGCCGGGGGTGGGCGCGGCGGCCGGGGTCATGCCGTCCCGCTCCGCCTCCGGCACCGACTCCCAGCCTTCCTTGCCGATCTGCGTCACCAGCGGGCGATGGCAGTTCAGCGCCAGCATGCGGACGCCCTGCTGGCGGCAGAAGTGGAAGATCGGCAGGTAGATCTCGGGGGGGAAGCCCCAGACCGTCTCCCACTCCGCCTCCCGCAGGAAGTCCGCCGTGCGCAGGCCGCCGGCCACCCAGCGGTCCAGCACCGGCTGAAGCCGGCGGGGGAACATCTCGAACCCCACCGCCATGTTCGGCCGCAGCAGATGCAGGCAGGTGGTGACCTGAAGCTGCCAGCGATGGATGTCCGCGACGTCATGCGTCTCCCCCAGCAGCACCGCCTGGCGGCCGGCGAGGCCGCGCATCAGCATGGCGGGATCAAGCAGCGCGCCACTGGCGGGGTCCATCCAACGGGCAAGCGGATGCGGGACGGCGGTCATGGCTTGGCCTCATTCATGCGAATGACTCTCATTTGCATGATTCGAAGCAAGCAGGAAGGCGGCGCGTGGCCGCCTCCCAGCCTTCGCGATTCAGCCGCTGGCGATGCCACCCTCGCGGATGATCGGCGTCCAGCGCGCCACCTCCGTAGCGATATGGGCGGCGAAATCCTCCGGCGTGCCGCCGACCACGCGGCCGGCCTGCGCCTCGAAGATACGCTGCTGCACATCCGGCATGGCGGCGATTCGGCCGAAGACCTGGTTGATCTGTCGCGCCAGACCCGCATCCATGCCGGCCGGCGCCACGATGCCGTGCCAGACCGCCACCTCGAAGCCCGGCAGCACGGTGGAGATGGCGGGCGCATCCGGCAGCAGCGGCGTGCCGGCGGCATTGCCCACGGCGATCGCCCGCGCATTGCCCTGGCGGATCTGGCCGATGCCGGAGGAGACGGTGGGGAAGCCGAATTGCGCATCGCCCCGGATCAGGGATGTCACCATCTCCGCGCCCGAGCGGTAGGGCACATGCACCATGCGGATGCCGGCCTCCTTCAGGAACAGCGCCATGAACAGGTGGCTGCCATTGCCATTGCCGGCGGAGGAATAGGTGAAGCCATCCGGCCGCGCCTTCGCCTGGTCGATCACCTGCTGGATGGTGGTGGCGGTGACGGAGGGATGCGCCATCAGCACCGCCGGCAGGTTGACAAGGTGGATAATCGGCGTGAAGGCGGTGGCCGGGTCATAGGTCAGGCTGGGGATCAGCTCCTTGCCGATGGCATTGGCGCCGACATCGGCCATCATCAGCGTCAGCCCATCCGGCTTCTCCCGCGCCACGAAGCCGCCGGCGATGGTCCCGCCCGCGCCGGGGCGGTTCTCCACCACCAGCGTCTGGCCGCCGGTCACCTCGGCGAATTTGGCGGAGAAGGTGCGCGACAGGGTGTCGATGGCGCCGCCGGCGCCGAAGGGCACGATCAGGCGGATCGGCCGGTCGGGCCAGGCGGCCCCCTGTGCACGGGCGACGGCAGGCGCGGCCAGTGCCGCTGCACCAGCAAGAATATGGCGGCGCAAGATCTTGATGGACATTCCATTATTCTCCCATGAGACGTTTTATTAAATTTGACCCAACGCAGGCCGGGGCGCAATCATGGCACAGCCTGTAGTGTGGCGATATTCCGAGTCGGAACCCTGCCATGACCTGGTCCATTGTCGCCCATGACCCGGCGACCGGCGCTTTTGCCGTCGCCGTCACCACCTGTGCCTTCGCCGTCGGCGCCTCCTGCCCCTTCGTCCGGGCCGGCGTCGGCGCGGTCTCCACCCAGTCCATGACCAACCGCTATCTGGGCCCCGCGGTGCTGGACGGCCTGGCACGCGGCCTCTCCCCGGCGGCGGCGATCGAGGGGGCGCTGGCGGGCGACGAAGGCAAGGGCCTGCGGCAGGTGCATGCGGTGGACCGGCATGGCCGCAGCGCCGCCTTCACCGGCACCAACTGCGTGGAATGGTGCGGTGAGCTGACCTCCGCCCATGTGTCCTTCGCCGGCAATATGCTGGCCGGGCCGGCGGTGCTGGCCGATACCTATGCCGGTTTCGTCAGCAACCCGGACCTGCCGCTGGCGGAGCGCCTGCTCGCCGCGATGGATGCCGGGGAGGCCGCGGGCGGTGACCGGCGCGGCCGCCAATCGGCGGCACTGGTGCTGACCACCACCGAGGATTTTCCTGACATCTCGCTGCGTGTCGATGACCACCCGCTGCCGCTGGTCGAGCTGCGCCGGCTGTACGGGATCTGGCTGCGGGACCGGGCTCCTGGGCTGCGCGACCAACCCTCCAAGGCGCGCCCCTCCGGCCAGACCGATCTCGACAGCATCGAGGCGCGCTGGATCGCCCGGGGGCTGGACCTGCGGCTGCGGCGCTGACCAGCAGCATGCTTTCTCCCTGGGTCGCGGCGCTGTCGGCCACGCTGCTGATGCAGACGGTGGGCACCTTCCTGAGCCAGGCGGTGCCGGTGGTGGCGCCGCTGATGACGGCGGAGCTGGGGCTGCGGCCGGAGGCGGTGGGCAATTTCGCCAGCCTCAACACGCTGGGCGCCATCCTGTTTCTGCTGTTCGGCACGCCGCTGGTCGCCCGCTTCGGGCCGCTGCGCATGTTGCAGGCCGGCGCGGTGCTGGGCAGCGTCGCGCTGCTGGCGGCGGCGGCGGGCATCGTCTGGCTGCTGCCGCTGGCGGCGCTGCTGATGGGCATCGGCTATGGCCCGACCGGCCCGGCCGGCAGCCGCATCCTCCAGGCCACGGCACCCCCGCGGCACCGGGTGCTGATCTTCTCCGTCAAGCAGGCCGGCGCCCCGGCGGGCGGCGCACTGGCCGGGCTGGTCGCAGCCCCGGTCGCCGCCATCTGGGGCTGGCAGGCGGCGCTGCTGGTGGGCATCGTGGTCGCCCTGGCCTGCGCCGTGCTGATCCAGCCGCTGCGCCCGCAACTGGACGCGGAACGGGACCCGCAACGGCCGTTGCGGGAAGCCTTTCGCCTGCGCCGCCTCGCCGCGCCGATCACCGCGCTGCGCATGCATCCGGTGCTGCCGCCGCTGACGCTGCAGGCCTTCGCCTTCGCGGCGCTGCAGGGCAGCCTGTTCGCCTTCACCGTCACCTGGCTGGTGCAGGCGCATGGCGCCAGCCTGACCGCCGCCGGCAGCGTCTTCGCGGCCATGCAACTGGCCGGCGTGGCCGGGCGGCTGGTGCTCGGCTGGGCGGCGGACCGGCTGGGGGATGCCACCCGCAGCCTGGCGATCCACGGGCTGGTCGCCGCCTTTCTCTCCCTCCTCTGGGTGCTGTTCGGGCCGCAGGCGCATTGGGCGGTGGGGCTGGTGCTGGCGGTGGCCTGCGGCTTCACCGCCGCGAGCTGGAACGGCATCTTCCTGGCCGAGGTCGCCCGCGTCTCCCCACCCGACCGGGTGGCGGAGGCTTCCTCCGGCGCCATCCTGCTGTGTTTCCTGGGCTACCTCTCCGCGCCTTCCGCCTTCGCCTGGGCGGTGACCTCCACCGGAAGCTGGGTGCTGCCCTATCTGGTGGCCTGCGGGCTGCTGGCCGCCGTCTCCACCTTCGTCCTGATGCTTGGAGGCCGCGCCGCCAGCCGGTAAAGCTGCCGTCCAATTGGCGAAGGGGCGCGGCATGGCGATCAGGCTCGGGGTGGTCGGCTTCGGCATCATGGGGGAGCGCCTGCTGCGCGCCGCCCTGGCGCCGGACCAGACCGCGGTGCGCCCGGTTGCGGTCTGGGACCCCTCCCCCAGCGCCGCCGCGCGGCTGGCGGACATCGCGCCGGATCTGCCGATGCTGGACAGCCCGCGGGCCGTGATCGCGGCCTGCGAGGTGCTCTACATCGCCTCCCCACCCAGCGCGCATCTGGAGCATGCCGGCGCCGCCTTCGCCGCCGGCCGCGCCGCCTTCCTGGAAAAGCCGCTGGCCGCCGACCTGGCCGCCGCGCGGGCCTTCGTGGCGGCGGCCGAGGCCGGCGAGGCGCGGGCGGCGGTGAACTTCCCCATGGCCTCCTCCCCCGCCGTGGCGCAGCTTTCCGCCTGGCGGGCGGAGATCGGCGCGCCCCGCGCCCTGACGCTGCGCGCCGATTTCGCCAAATGGCCGCGCGGCTGGCAGCAGGATGCGGCGAGCTGGCTGGCGAAGCGGGCAGAAGGCGGCTTCACGCGGGAGGTGCTGTCGCATTTCCTGTTCCTGACGCGCCGGCAGCTCGGGCCGCTGGTGCTGCTGGAGCGGGAGGCGACCTTCCCGCTAGGCGATGGGTCGGAAATCGCGGTGCAGGCGCGTCTCACGGCGGGCGGGGTGCCGGTGGCGTTGGCCGGGCAGGTCGGCGGCACCGATCGCGATGAATCCAACGAATGGCGGCTGGAAGGCGAGACCGGCAGCATCCGCCTGCGCGACTGGTCCTTCGCCGAGAAGCGGGAGGCCGATGGTGTCTACCGCCCAGCCCCGGACGCCCTGCCGAATGAGCGCATGCGGCCCATGGTGCTGCGCGACCAGCTTTCGAAGCTGGCAGCCCTGACCAAGGGCGAACCCCAGAACCTCGCCACTTTGCGGGAGGCGCTGGAGGTGCAGGAGGTGGTGGAGGCGATCCTTGGCGGTTGACCGTCGCGCCCTGCTCGGTCTGGCGCTGCTCGCCGGCCCGGCTGTGGCGCAGGGGCGGCTGGTGCCCCAGGGCATCGCGGAGGCCGGACCCCTGCTGGACCGGCTGCGCCAGGGCGGGCTGGTGCTGTTCTTCCGCCATGCCGATACCCGCGGCCAGCCCTGCGACCGCAGCTTCCGCCTCGGCGACCGGCCGGGCCAGCGCAACCTCTCGCCGCAGGGCCGCGCGCAATCGGCGTTGGTCGGCCGGCGGCTGGCGGAACTCGGCATTCCCGTCACGCGGCCGGTGCTGGCCGGGCCGGTGTTCCGGGCGCGGGACACGGCGGAGCTGGCCTTCGGCGCCGACCAGGTGGAGGTGACGGACAGCCTGCTGGCGGATGACTATGCCGGCGGGCGCCTCGCCTGGGTGCTGTCGGAACATCGCCGGCTGTTCTCCGAACCCGTCGCCGCCGGCACCAACCGCGTGCTGGTCGGCCATCGCACCCCGGCCATCATGGTGGCGGGTGACAGCGTGGGTGGCCGTGCCTTTCCGGAAGGGGCGGCGCTGGTTCTGCAACCCGCCGGGGCCGATTTCCGGGTGCTGGGGATTCTGGACATCGTGCCGCTGCCGGGCGGCGGATTCCACGACTGCGGCTGAGCCTCCGGCGGAACGCCACGCAAGCTTCATGCCGTGATCGCCCCCGGGCCTGCTACGCGCGCCGCTGAATCTTGGCACGGATAGCGATGAGTCTCCGCGACGCAGCCCTGGCCCGACGGCTGGTCCAGGCACAGTTCCCGCAATGGGCCGATTTTCCGGTCTGCCCGGTGGCCGAGGGCGGGCACGACAATCGGACCTTTCGCCTCGGCGCCCATCTGCTGATCCGCCTGCCCAGCGCCGAGCGCTATGTGGCCCAGGTGACGAAGGAGCAGGCCTGGCTGCCGCGCCTTGCGCCGCTGCTGCCCCTGCCGATTCCGCGCCCCCTCGCGCTCGGCCGGCCCAGCGCGGATTTTCCGTTTCCCTGGTCGGTCTATGACTGGATCGAGGGCGAGACGGCGCGGCCGGAGCGCATCGCCGATCCCTGCCGCCTCGCCGCCGATCTGGCCGGCTTTCTGCGCGCGCTCCAGGCCGCCGATGCCGGGGATGGTCCGGCTGCGGGCGAGCACAATTTCCATCGCGGCGGGCTGCTCGCCGTCTATGACGCGGAAACCCGCGCGGCGATCGCGGCGCTGGGCGCGGAGATCGACGCGCCGGCGGCGACCGCGATCTGGGATGCGGCGCTGGCCTCGCACTGGGCGGGCGCGCCGGTCTGGATCCATGGCGATGTGGCGCCCGGCAACCTGCTGCTGCGCGCGGGGCAACTCCACGCCGTGATCGACTTCGGCAATATGGGCACCGGCGACCCGGCCTGCGACCTAGTGCCCGCCTGGACCATGTTTGCGGACGAGGCGCGCCAGCGGTTCCGCGACGGCCTGCCCCTGGATGGCGGCACCTGGGCGCGCGCCCGCGGCTGGGCGCTGTGGAAGGCGCTGATCACCTGCCGCACGCCGGGGCCGATCGGGGAGGCATCGCAGCGCGTGCTGGCGGCGCTGCTGGCGGAGAGCTAGGGCCTGTGGAAAGTTGGGGCCGGGATGCGGCCGGCGAGGGATTTTTCGTGCTGGGAAGGAAGACAGCGGAGCCGATGGCTATCCATCGGCGAGCATGGCTGACGCACCCAGCGCGGAAAAGCACCGCCGGACGCGCCCGCAACCCAACTGTCCACAGGTCCTATACTTCGTAGTCCAGCCCGACATAATTCTCCGCCAGCGTGGTCATCGCTGCGCGGCTGGTCGCGACATAATCCAGCTCCGCCACCTGCACCCGATGCTCGAAGGCGTCGTCCCCATCGAAGCGGTGCAGCATGGAGGTCATCCACCAGGAGAAGCGCTGGCCCTTCCAGATGCGGCGCAGGCAGATTTTCGAGTAATCCTCCAGCAGCGTGGCGTCGTTGTTGGCGAAGAAGCGCTCCAGCCCACGTGCCAGCACCCGGATATCGGCAATGGCCAAATTCATGCCCTTGGCGCCGGTCGGCGGCACGATATGGGCGGCGTCGCCGGCCAGGAACAGCCGGCCATGGCGCATCGGCTCCACCACGTAGCTGCGCATGGCGGTGACGCCCTTCTGGAAGATCGGGCCTTCCTGCAATTCCGGGCCACAGCCCAGTCGCTTGTGCAGCTCCGCCCAGATGCGGTCATCGGGCCAGAGGGAAAGGTCCTCATCCGGCGTGCATTGCAGATACATGCGCGTCACGGTCTCGCTGCGCATCGTGGCCAGCGCGAAGCCGTCGCTGTGACGGGCGTAGATCAGTTCCTCCGACACCGGCTTCGAATGGGCCAGGATGCCGAGCCAGGCGAAGGGGTAGATGCGGTCATAGGTGCGGATGATCTCCGGCGGGATGGCGCCGCGGCAGATGCCGTGGAAGCCGTCGCAGCCGCCGATGAACAGGCAATCCAGCACCTGCGCCCGGCCCTCATGCGTGAAGCTGATGCGCGGGCTGTCGGACGTGACGTCATGCACCGCGACATCCGCCACCTCGAACAGGATCGGCGGATTGCCGGAAAGGGTGCCGGCGGCGAGCCGGGCGGCGATCAGGTCCTTCACCACCTCCTGCTGCCCATAGATGGTGACGACCTTGCCGGTCAGCTCGGTCAGCGGGATGCGGTGGCCGACACCGTCGAAGCGCAGTTCGATGCCGTGATGCGCCAGGCCCTGGCGGTGCAGACGCTCCCCCACCCCGGCCTCTGTCAGCGTGTCGACGCTGCCCTGTTCCAGCAGCCCGGCGCGGACCCGTTCCTCGACATAGGCGCGGGAGCGGGCTTCCAGCACCACGCTGTCGATCCCCGCCAGGTGCAGCAGGTGGGACAGCAGCAGGCCGGCGGGCCCGGCGCCGATGATGCCGATCTGGGTGCGCATGGCCTCTCTCCCCCGCTTCGCCCGGCGACCCCCGTGGTGCCGGGCGGGCCGAATTGTTGTATCGCATAACAATCAACCGCGCAGCCATGCTGCATGGCCCCGGCTGATCCGGACCAATCCGCCATTTGGCGACGAAACGCGCCACCGTCCCCACACCGTCACCGGACCGTCAAGCAGTTGCAACACCGCCTGGGCTAGATCGCGCCGTCCCTTTCGAGGTTGCGCCATGATCCGCCGCCGCTCGACGCTCGCCGCCGCCCTGCTCGGTCCCGCCCTGGTCGGCCCCGCCCTGTTCGCCCCCCATCTGGCCCGCGCCCAGTCCGGCTGGCGGGCCAATTACCGCGAACTGCGCCTCGGCATCTCCTCCGCCGAGAACGAGCGTGACGCGGTCGCCCGGCAGCAGCCCTTCCAGGACTATATCCAGCGGACACTCGGCGTGCCGCTGCGGGTCTTCCGCGCCACGGATTATGCCGGGGTGGTGGAGGCGCTGCGCAGCAGCAATGTGGAATTCGCCCGTTTCGGACCGGCCGCCTATGCCCTCGCCCACCGCGTGATGGGCGACCGCGTCCTGGCCTATGCCCGCGACCGGGACACCGAAGGCGGCACCGGCTACTACAGCGTCGTCTTCGTCAAGGCGGACAGCGCCTATCGCAGCATGGCCGATCTGCGAGGCAAGTCCTTCGCCTTCGCCGATCCCAACTCCGCCTCCGGCTTCGCCTTCCCGTCCTACTTCCTGCGCCGGGCGGGTATCGAGCCGAACACCCATTTCGGCCGCACCGGCTTTTCCGGCAGCCATGAGCAGAGCGTCATCGCCGTGCTGAACGGCACCTATGACGCGGCGGCCACCTTCTGGTCGAACGAACAGCGCGGCAACATCCAGCGCATGATCGAGAAGGGCATGATCCAGCCCGGCACCACCCGCATCGTCTGGACCAGCCCGCTGATCCCGAATTCCCCCTGGGTGATGCGCGGCGACCTGCCCGAGGATCTGCGCCGTGACTGGGCCGCGGCGGTCTTCGCCATGCCGGAGCGCGATCCCGAGGCCTTTCGCGTGGCCTCCTCCGGCGCCATGGGCGTCGTCGAAACAGCGCATGCCGACTACCTCGATGTGATCGCGGTGGTGGAGGAAAATCTCCAGCAGCGGCGCCAGCGCCGCTCGTGAGCGCCTCGGTCGCGGCGGCGGACCGGGCCTGGCGACAGGCCAACAGCCGCAGCCGCCTGGCGCGCGCGGCCTGGCTCACCGCCTTCCTGGTCCTGGTCGTCCTGGCCGCACGGGTGGGAGAGGTCAGCCTGGCCAGGCTGGCCGCGGGCATTCCGATGGCGCTGGACTATGTCTGGCGCACCATTCCCGTGCTGCGGGCCGAATCGCTGGGCGCCGATCTTGCCGAATGGATGTGGGGGCTGGATCTCTGGATCGGGCTGCTGCTGGACACCGTGCTGATCGGCTATACCGGCACGATGCTGGGCGCGGCGGTCGCACTGCTCCTCTCCTTCCCCGCGGCCAGCACCCTGGCACCGGCCTGGTCCGTCAGCGTGACGCGGCGGCTGCTGGAACTGGCGCGCACCGTGCCCACGCTCGTCTTCGCGCTGATCTTCGTCTACGCCTTCGGCCTGGGTCCGCTGGCCGGCGTTCTGGCCATCGCGCTACATACCATGGGCGCACTCGGAAAACTCTTCGCCGAGGTGCATGAGAATGCCGAGCTCGGCCCGGTCGATGCGGTGCGCGCCACCGGCGGCGGCTGGGTGCAGGCGATGCGCTACGGCGTGCTGCCGCAATCCCTGCCGGGCATGCTGTCCTTCGGCCTGATGCGCTTCGAGATCAATGTGCGGGAGGCTTCCGTGCTCGGCATCGTCGGCGCCGGCGGCATCGGGGAGGAGCTGTACCTGTCCGTGCGGCAGTTCTCCTATCCCGACATCTCCGCCATCCTGCTGCTGATCCTTCTGGCCGTGACGCTGATCGACCTGCTCTGCGAAAGGCTGCGCCATCGCGTGATCGGCGCTGAGGCGCTGCGCGCGACATGAAGGCCCTGCGTGGCGCGCCGCCGACGGCGCTGATCTTCGCGAGTGGATTCCTGCTGCTGCTGATCGGGCTTTGGCGCGTGGATGCCTCGCCGCAGCGGCTGCTGGAAGGTCTGCAGAAGCTCGGCTGGCTGGTGGCGCTGATGTGGCCGCCTTCGCCAGGCGGGGCGCTGGCCGACCTGCTTCGGGCGCTGGCGGAGACGCTGGCCATGGCCTTCCTCGGCACGCTGCTGGCCGCCGTGGTGGCGCTGCCGCTGTCCTTCCTCGGTGCCGGCAATGTGGTGAGCCATGCGCTTGCGCGCTTCACCATCCGACGCGGCTATGATTCCCTGCGCGCGGTGGACAGCCTGGTCTGGGCACTGATCTTCGTCTCCGCGGTCGGCATGGGACCCTTCGCCGGAATCCTGGCGCTCGCCTTGCCCGATATCGGCGTGCTGTCGAAAATGTTCGCCGAGGCGATCGAGGCGGCGGAGCGCCGGCAGGTGGAAGGCGTGCGCGCCGCCGGCGGGTCGCGCCTGCACGCCATCCGCTTCGGGCTGCTGCCGCAGGCCGCGCCGGTGATGCTGGCGCAGGTGCTCTACACCTTCGAATCCAACACCCGTTCCGCCACCATCCTCGGCGTCGTCGGCGCCGGTGGCATCGGGCTCGCTTTGTCCGACCGAATCCGGATCAACAACTGGGACCAGGCCGCCTTCATCGTCCTGCTGATCCTGGTGACGGTCGGCATCATCGACTGGTGCAGCCGACGGCTGCGATTGAGGCTGATACGCGCATGAACGACACGCCCGCCCATGGCGACCCCGATACGGTAAAGAAGAAGCTCGGCCTGGCGCCCTTCATCCATCCCACCGCCCAGGTGCGCGACAGCCAGTTCGGCATCTACACGGAAGTCGGTGCGCGCACGACCGTCGCGGAGACCACCTTCGGCGACTATTCCTACGTCGTGCAGGACAGCCAGATCATCTACACGACGGTGGGAAAATTCTGCTCCATCGCCAGCCATACCCGGATCAACCCCGGCAACCACCCCCTGCAGCGCGTGGCGCTGAGCCACGTCACCTATCGCGCCAGCGCCTATGGCCTGGGCGAGGATGAGGCCGGCTTCTTCGACTGGCGGCGCGAACATCACGTCACGTTCGGCCATGACGTGTGGATCGGCCATGGCGTGGTGGTGCTGCCCGGCGTCACCATCGGCACCGGCGCGGCGATCGGCGCGGGTGCGGTGGTGACGAAGGACATCCCACCCTTCGCCATCGCCGTCGGGAATCCGGCGCGGATTCTGCGCTTCCGCTTCCCGCAGGCGGTGCAGGACAGCCTGCAGCGCATCGCCTGGTGGGACTGGCCGCGCGACAAGCTGGCCGCAGGACTGGATGACATTCGTCGCTTGTCCGCAGAGCAGTTCTGCGAACGGCACGACCCCGCCTTCTGTCACGAAGACTAAGCAGAGCCGTCACAAGACGGTCGCCACTCCCCGGCTAAGCCCCGCCGCATCGAATGGAGCGGCGCAGCATGGCCAGGCGGAAAAACGTACTTCTCATCGTGGTGGATCAGTGGCGGGCGGATTTCGTGCCCGCCCTCGGCGCGGATTTCCTGCGCACGCCGAACCTGGACCGGCTGTGCCGCGAGGGTGTCACCTTCCGCAACCACGTCACCAACACCGTCCCCTGCGGCCCGGCGCGCGCCAGCCTGCTGACCGGCCTGTACCTGATGAACCATCGCGCTGTGCAGAACACGGTGCCGCTGGATGCGCGCCACACCAATCTCGGCAAGCAGCTTCGCCTGATCGGCTACGACCCGGCGCTGATCGGCTACACGACGACGACGCCGGACCCGCGCACCACCGGCCCGAAGGACCCGCGCTTCACCACGCTCGGCGACCTGATGGACGGCTTTCGGAGTGTCGGCGCCTTCGAGCCGAACATGGACGGGTATTTCGGCTGGCTCGCGCATCAGGGCTACGAACTGCCGGCGAAGCGCGAGGACATCTGGCTGCCGGAAGGCGAGGACGCCGTGCCGGGCGCGACCAACCGCCCCTCGCGCATTCCGAAGGAACTGTCGGACACGACCTTCTTCACCGAGAAGGCGCTGACCTATCTGAAGGGCAAGGGCGACAAGCCCTGGTTCCTGCACCTCGGCTACTACCGCCCGCATCCCCCCTTCATCGCGCCCGCGCCCTACAACACCATGTACGACCCGGCCGATATGCCGGCCCCCGTGCGCGCGCCGCGATGGGAGGAAGAATCCGAACAGCACCCGCTGCTGCGCCATTATCTGCGCGCCATCGGCCAGGCGTCCTTCTTCCGCGGTGGCCAGGGCGCCGGCGCCGGGCTGGATGAGGCCAGCATCCGCCAGATGCGTGCCAGCTACTGCGGTTTGATGACCGAGATCGACGAGGCGCTCGGCCGCGTCTTCGCGCATCTCGAACAGACCGGGCAGTGGGATGACACGACCATCATCTTCACCTCCGACCATGGCGAGCAGCTCGGCGACCATTGGCTGCTCGGCAAGCTCGGCTACTTCGACCAGAGTTTCCGCATCCCGCTGGTGATCAAGGGCGCCGGCGCGCAGGCCGGGCTGATCGACGACACGCTGACGGAAAGCGTGGACGTGATGCCGACCATCCTCGACCTGCTCGGCGGCGAAGTGCCGCGCGCCTGCGATGGCCGTTCGCTGCTGCCGGTGCTGGCCGGGGAGAAGCCGGCCGACTGGCGCGACCTGCACCACTACGAATACGACTTCCGCGACATCCACTACTCCCAGCCCGAGACCGCGCTGGGCCTGACGATGGACACGTCGAGCCTCTGCGTCGTGCAGGATGCCGACTACAAATACGTCCACTTCGCCGCCCTGCCGCCGCTGTTCTTCGACCTGAAGCGCGACCCGAACCAGTTCGAGAACCGCGCCGAGGATCCGGACTACGCCGCCCGCGTGAAGGACTACGCGCAGCGCGCTTTGTCGCTGCGCCTGCGCCACGCCGAACGCACCCTGACCCATTTCCGCGCCACGCCGCAGGGGCTGGAGGAGCGCCGCACGGCGCCCGCCGCCGCCGTGCTGCGCGACGCGGCCGAGTGAGAGAGACGCCGTCGAACCACGGAGACCTCGCCATGCGAAACCTGCGCCAGAGATTGCTCGCCGCCATCGCCGCCTTTGCGCTCGCCGCACCTGCGCTGGCGCAGGATACGCGTCCCGCCCTCACCATCGCCGTGCAGGACGTGCCGCGTTCGCTCGACCCGCTGACGCAGTTCGGCAATGTCGACTGGCGCGGCTATGCCAATATCTTCGACGGCCTGTTGACCATGGACTTCGCCGGCGACTTCCGGCCGCTGCCGGCGCTGGCGGAAAGCTGGCGGCGGATCGACGGCCGCACGCTGGAGCTGACGCTGCGCCGCGACGTCACCTTCCACGACGGCAGCAAGCTGACCGCCGAGGACATCGCCTTCACCTTCGGCCCCGAGCGCATGCGCAACGAGGGTGCGCCGGGCTTCGCCGTGGGCCGAATCTTCTTCGGCACCTTCGCCCATGTCGAGGTGGTGGACGCCCATACGGTGCGCATCGTCACCAACCAGGACGACCCGCTGATCGAGCAGCGCCTGGGCACCATCCCCGGCGGCGTCGTCGGCCAGCAGGCCTTCCGCGCCGCGCCGAACTTCGCCGCCTGGAACCAGCACGCCATCGGCACCGGCCCCTATCGCGTGCAGAGCTACCGCAGCGGCAACGAGCTGGTGCTGGTGGCGCATGAGGGCTGGTGGGGCGGCCGGCCGCCGGCGCAACGGCTGCGCTTCTGGGCGGTACCGGAAGTCGCTTCCCGCGTCGCGGCGCTGCGCAGCGGCGAAGTGCAGATCGCAACCGATATCCCGCCGGACCAGTTCCCGGTGGTCGCCGCCGATGCGCGGCTCGAGATCGTCGGCGGCGGCGTCGCGAACCATCGCGTGCTGTCCTACAACGCCCGCAACCCGGCGCTGCGCGACCCGCGCATCCGCCAGGCGCTGAACCTCGCCATCGATCGCGAGGCGATCATCCGCGCGCTGTGGGACAACCGCCTGCCGGTCACCCGCAGCCACCAGTTCCCTGCCTATCGCGACCTGTTCCTGGCCGACTGGCCGATGCCGCGCCACGATCCGGCGGCGGCGCGCCGCCTGCTGGCCGAGGCCGGCTACCGGGGTGAGCGGATCACCTACAACGTGCTGAGCAACTACTACACCAACGAACTCGCCACCGCGCAGGTGCTGGTGGAGATGTGGCGCGACGTCGGCCTGAATGTCGTGCTCGAGGTGCGCGAGAACTACAGCCAGATCGTCAACGACCCGGCGCATGGCATCCGCAACTGGTCCAATACGATGGCGCTGCCCGATCCGGTGGGCAACCTCTGGCGGCTGAACGGCCCGCGTGGCCCGGTGCAGGGCAGCTATCGCGAATGGGCGAATGCGGATTTCAACCGCGACGGCGCCATCCTGGAAACCTCGACCGACACCGCCACCCGCCAGGCCGCCTGGCGCCGCATGCTGGCGATCTACGATACCGAGGACAGCCCCGGCACGGTGCTGCACCAGTTCGGCCTGTTCTACGGCAAGCGCCGCGATGTCGCATGGCAGCCGCTGCCGGTGGAGTGGATGGATTTCCGCCCCGCCTTCCTGCGCACGGCCGCACGCTAATGGCCGAGCGGGCGGTTCTTCTGCTGATCGACGGGCTGCCGGCGGATGTCTTCGCCGCCGATGCCGCCCGCCTGCCGAACCTCTCCGCGCTCGCCGCGCGCGGCCTGCACCTGGCGCGGGTGACGCCGGCGCAGCCCTCCGTCTCCTTCCCGGGACGGGCGGAGATGCTGACCGGACGCGATCCGGCGGTGAATGGCGTCTGGGGCAACGCGATCCATGACGGCACGCGCTTCCGCAAGGCGCAGGCCGGCGACATCCAGGTGCCGACCGTGGCCCACGCCGTGCGCGACGCCGGTGGCACGGTGGCCAGCATCGGCTTCGGTTTGATCGATCCCGCCGATGCCGACTGGCATTCGGACCCCTGGTGGCAGCATCTTGATGTCGCCGATCCCGCCAATACCAAGGGTCCCGCCGCCGCGCCGCTGCATATTCAGCGCGACGTCGATGGACAGCTGGAGGCCGCGCTGCGGCGCGGCCCCTTCACCTTCGGCCCGGCCGCCACGCTGCATGGCATGGTGCAGCCGCAGATGCTGGGCTTCGCCTGCGACATGGCGCAGATCGATGCCGCGGCCGCGCTGCTCTGCGGCGATGCACCGCCGCGCCTGCTGCTGACCGAGATCGCCACGCCCGATGCCGCGCTGCACTACCACGGACTCGGCAGCGCCGCGGCGGACCTCTCCATCGCGCTCGCGGACATGCTGGTCGGGCGGCTGGTGCAGCGGCTGGAGGCCGCCGGGCGGCTGCATGACACGCTGATCGTCGTCTCCAGCGACCATGGCCACTCCCCGATCGACACCGCGCTCTATCCGGAGGCGATCCTGCCCGGGAAGATCTGGGCCTCGGAAGGCGGTGCGCTGCACGTCCTGTCCGCCACCGCGCGCGATATCGAGACGCTGGCCGCGCTGGGCATCACGCCGATCCCCGACACGCATCTGCCGGAGCCGCAGCGCGGCCGCATCACCACCTTCGTCGCGCCGGCCGGCCAGGCCTTCGAACGGCGCACCGATATCGCCACGTCGACGGGGGCGCCCGTCGTCATGGCCACCCATGGCAATGCGCCGGGCACGCCGGGCGACGATGCCGTCGCCTTCCTGGCAGGCGGCGGCATGCCGCGCGGCCTCGTGCCGCGGGCCAGCCTGCGCGACCTGGCGCCCGCCATCCTGCACCTCCTGGGCCTTCCGGCGCTCGCCGGCACCCGGCCCAACCTGATCCGAGAAAGGATTCCCGCATGATCGCCCTCCCCCGTCGTGCATTGCTGGCGGCGCCGGCCGCGCTGGCCCTGCCGCGCTTCGCCATCGCGCAGTCCGACAACCGCCCCTCCATCACCATCGCGGTGCAGAAGGTGGTGAACAGCAACACGCTCGACGTGCTGCGCGAGCAGTCCAATGTGGGCGAGCGCGTGTTCTTCTCCTCGCTCTGGGAAGGGCTGATCGGCCGCGACTGGCTGTGTGAGCTCGGCGCCGTGCCGGGCCTCGCCACGGAATGGACGCGCCTCTCCGACCAGGTGGTGGAGCTGAAGCTGCGCCCCGGCGTGCGCTTCCACAATGGCGACGAGATGACGGCGGAGGACGTGGTGTTCTCCTTCTCCCGCGAGCGCATGTTCGGCACCACGCTGGCCAGCGCCCAGGGCCGCACCATCCCGATCGGCGAAGGCATGCCCGCGCCGCGCCCCGGCAAGGAATTGCCGCCGGAGGTGCCCGCCGTGGCGCGCCGGTCCTGGCCCGCGCTGGAGCGTGTGGAGGCCGTCGACAAGTACACGGTGCGCTTCCACAACGCGACGCCGGACGTGACGCTGGAAGGCCGCATCAGCCGCTTCGGCAGCGAGATCATGAGCCGCCGCGGCTGGGAAGAAGCCGCCACCTGGCTCGACTGGGCGCGCAAGCCGATCACCACCGGCCCCTACATGGTCGCCGAGTTCCGTCCCGACGTGTCGCTGACCCTGGTCGCGCATGACGCCTACTGGGGCGGCCGGCCGCCGCTGCGGCAAATCCGCTTCGTCGAGGTGCCGGAAGTCTCCTCCCGCATCAACGGCCTGCTCTCCGGCGAGTACCAGTTCGCCTGCGACATCCCGCCCGACCAGATCGAGAGCATCGAGCGCAATCGCGGCTTCGAAGTGCAGGGCGGCACCATCCTCAACCACCGCCTGATCTGCTTCGACAAGAATTTCCCGGCGCTGCGCGATGCCCGCGTGCGCCGCGCGATGACGCATGCGATGGACCGCCAGGCGATCGTCGACAGCCTCTGGGCCGGGCGCACGGAAGTGCCGAAGGGCCTGCAATGGCCGTATTACGACCAGATGTTCCACGCCGACTGGTCCGTGCCCGCCTTCGACCCCGCGCTGGCGCGCCGCCTGCTGCGCGAGGCGAACTACCGCGGCGAGCCGATCCCCTATCGCCTGCTGAACAACTACTACACCAACCAGAACGCGACCGCGCAGGTGCTGGTCGAGATGTGGCGCCAGGTCGGCCTGAACGTGCAGATCGAGATGAAGGAGAACTGGTCGCAGATCCTGGAGCGCAGCCCGACGCGCGCCGTGCGCGACTGGTCCAACAGCGCGCCCTTCAACGACCCGGTCTCCTCCCTGGTCAACCAGCACGGCCCGAACGGCCAGCAGCAGCAGGTCGGCGAATACAGCAACGAGGAACTGAACCGCTTGGCGGTGGAGCTCGAGACCGGCACCGACCGCGCCCGCCGCCGCGCCGCCTTCCGCCGCATGCTGGAGATCGCGGAGCGCGAGGACCCCGCCTATACGGTGATCCACCAGAACGCGACCTTCACCGCGAAGCGCCGCGACATCACCTGGAAGGCAAGCCCCGCCTTCGCCATGGACTTTCGGCGCGGCAACTGGGGGGGCTGAGACATGCTCCGCCGCCGCGCCCTGCTCGCTGCCGCGCCCCTCGGCGCGGCGGCGGCCACCCTGCCACGCTTCGCCACCGCACAGGGCGACCAGCGTCCCGTCATCACCATCGCGGTCCAGAAGATCGCCAACAACGGCACGCTCGATATCCTGCGGGAAGCCAGCAATGTCGGCACGCGCTGGTACAATCTGTTCAAGGAACCGCTGATCGACACGGACTGGACCGGCGACCTCTCGCTGCGACCGGGCCTCGCGCGCAGCTGGCGCCGCATCGATGACCGTACCGTCGAGATCGAGCTGCGCGACGATGTGCGCTTCCATGACGGCACGAAGCTGACGGCGGAGCATGTCGCCTTCAGCTTCAGCGGCGATCGCATGTTCGGCCGCCCCGGCCTCACCGGCCCCGCCGCACCGCCGACCGATGTCGCGGCCGGTGCGCGCGGCACCTTTCCGGGCTTCGAGAAGGTCGAGGTGCTCGGACCGCACCGGCTGCGCTGGGTGAACCGCACCGGCGACGTGACGCTGGAAGGTCGCCTGTCGCACCGCGCCGGCAGCATCGTCCCCGGCGAAGCCTTCGCACGCGCCGGTGGCTGGGGGCCGTTCTTCCAGATGCCGATCGGCACCGGCCCCTACCGCGTCAGCGAATGGCGCATCGACAATCGCCTGGTGCTGGACGCCTTCGACGACTACTGGGGCGGCCGCCCGCCGATCCGGCAGATCCGCTTCCTGGAAGTGCCGGAGCTGTCGTCGCGCATCAACGGGCTCTTCGCCGGCGAATACGATTTTGCCTGCGACATCACGCCGGACCAGATCACGACCATTGAGCGCGATGCGCGCTTCGAAGTGGTCGGCGGCGTCATCACCAACCATCGCGTGACGCATTTCGATACCACGCATCCGGTGCTCGCCAATCCGCTGGTGCGCCGCGCGCTGACCCATGCGGTGGATCGCAAGGCGATCGTGGATAGCCTCTGGGCCGGACGCACCGACATTCCGGCCGGGCTGCAATTCCCCTTCTTCGGCGAGATGCTGGCGCCCAATTGGGCGCCGCCCGCCTTCGACCCCGCCGAGGCGCGCCGCCTGCTGCGCGAGGCGAACTACCGCGGCGAGCCGATCCCCTATCGCATGCTGAACAACTACTACACCAACCAGGTCTCGACCGGGCAGGTGCAGGTCGAGATGTGGCGCGCGGTCGGGCTGAACGTGCAGGTGCAGATGGTGGAGAACTGGGCGCAGGTGCTGGCCGCGGGTCCGGGCCGGGGGATGTTCGAACACTCCGTCTCCGCCTTCTTCAACGACCCCGTCTCCTACATCCCGACCACCTATGGCCCGCAGGGCTCGCTGAACCGCGGTGGCATGTGGCGCAACGCGGAGTTCAGCGCGCTGGTGCCGGAGCTCGAGACCTCCACCGACCGCGCGCGCCGCGCCGCCATCTGGGCACGCATGCTCCAGATCATGGAGCGCGAGGACCCGGTGGTGAACGTCATCCACCAGACCGCGAACTTCACCGCGAAACGCCGAAACATCACCTGGCGCCCCGCGAAATCCTTCGTGATGGATTTCCGCCGCCAGAACTGGGGGGCCTGAGCCCATGAGACTTTCCCGCCGTTCCGCGCTGCAACTCGCCTCCAGCCTGCCTGTCGCGCTGGCCGCGCCCGCTTTGGCGCAGTCCGACACACGCCCCGTCATCACCATCGCGGTGCAGGAGATCACCAACTCCAACATGCTGGAGATGCTGACGGAGCAATCCAATGTCGGCACCCGCATCTTCCGCAACTATGTGGAGCCGCTGGTCGATACCGACTGGATCGGCGACATGGCGATGCGCCCCGGCCTGGCCAGCGCCTGGCGCCGCATCGACGACCGTAGCGTGGAATTCACGCTGCGCGATGGCGTGCGCTTCCACAACGGCGATCCGCTGACGGCGGAAGAGGTTGCCTTCTCCTTCGGCCCCGAGCGCATGTGGGGTGGCAGCGAGGGCGGCAAGGCGCCGCCCGCCGGCGGCGCGCAGACCGCACGCCGCATCTTCCCGGGCTTCGAGAAGATGGAAGTGGTGGATGCGCGCACCGTCCGCTTCATCAACCGCACGCCGGACCTGACGCTGGAAGGGCAGATGGCGCGCACTGCCGCCGTCATCGCCAATCGCCGCGCCTTCGAAGCCGCGCCGAGCTGGCAGGACTGGGCGCGCAAGCCGGTCGGCACCGGCCCCTATGCCGTCACCGATTTCCGACCCGGCCAGATCCTGGTCCTCGAAGCCTTCGACCAGCACTGGCAGGGCCGCCCGCCGATCCGCCGGCTGCGCTTCGTGCAGGTTCCCGAAGTCGCCTCCCGCATCAATGCGCTGCTCTCGGGCGAGGTCGATTTCGCCTGCGACATCCCGCCCGACCAGATCGTGCAGATCGAACGCAATCCGCGTTTCGAGGTCGCCGGCGGCCCGATCAACAACACCCGCATCATCTGCTTCGACCAGCAGCACCCGTCGCTCGCCAATCCGCTGGTGCGTCGCGCGCTGACCCATAGCATCGACCGCCAGTCGATCGTGGAGGCGCTGTGGGCCGGGCGCATCGACATCCCGCGCGGCCTGCAATGGGATTTCTACGGCGACATGCTGGTCTCCGACTGGCAGGTGCCGCGCTTCGACATGGATGAGGCGCGCCGCCTGCTGCGTGAGGCGAATTATCGCGGCGAGCCGATCCCCTATCGCTGCCTGAACAACTACTACACCAACCAGACCGCGACGGCGCAGATCCTGGTCGAGGGCTGGCGCGCGGTGGGCCTCAATGTCCAGCTCCAGATGATGGAGAACTGGGGCCAGATCACCGGCCGCGCCACGCAGCCCGGCATCCGGGACTGGTCGCAATCCTCCACTTTGCCCGATCCCGCCGCCCAGATGGTGCCGAATTACGGCCGTGGCGGCGCGCCATGGGTGCGCGGCGAATGGCGGAACGAGGAGTTCGGGACGCTCTCGGACGAATTGCAGTCCAGCGTCGACCGTCCGCGCCGACGCCAGGCCTGGGGCCGCATGCTGCAGATCATCGAGCGCGAGGACCCCGGCTACACCGTCCTGCACCGGAACGGGAATTTCACCGCCAAGCGCCGCGACATCGCGTGGCGCGCCTCGCAGTCCTTCGTGATGGACTTTCGGGCGAGCAATTGGGGAGCCTGACCATGACCACCCTCACCCGCCGCGGCGCCTTCGCGCTCGCCGGCGCATCGCTGATCCTGCCGCGCTTCGCCATCGCCCAATCCGGGATTGTCCCGGCGGAGCAGCGCCCGACCATCACCATCGCCGTGCAGAAGCTGGCCAATACGAACACGCTGGAGCCGCTGCGCGAGCAATCGAATGTCGGCACGCGCACCTGGCACAGCTATGCCGAGACGCTGATCGAACAGAGCTGGACCGGCGACCTCGGCCTGAAGCCGGCGCTCGCGGAATCCTGGCGCCGCATCGACGACCGCACGGTGGAGCTCACGCTGCGTCGTGGCGTACGTTTCCATGATGGGCGGGAGATGACGGCGGAAGACGTCGCCTTCTCCTTCAGCGCGGAGCGCATGGGCTGGGGCATGACGGTGGAGCAGGCACGCAACCTGTTCGCCGTGATCCCCGGCCAGAATCCCGGCCGCACGCCGCCGCCCGAAGTGCTCGCCGTGGCGCGCCGCAGCTTCCCGGCCTTCGAGCGCATCGAGATCGTCGACCGCCACACGGTGCGCTTCGTCAACAAGGTGCCGGACGTCACGCTGGAAGGCCGCATCAGCCGCAATGTCGGCGCGATCTTCTCCCGCCACGCCTTCGAGCAAACCGCCTCCTGGCTCGACTGGGCGCGGCGCCCCATCGGCACCGGCCCCTATCGCGTCGCGGAATTCCGCCCCGACCAGTCGCTGATCCTTGAAGCCTTTGACGACTATTGGGGCGGCCGCCCGCCGATCGCGCGGCTGCGCTTCATGGAAGTGCCGGAGGTGGCGTCGCGCATCAACATGCTGCTGTCGGGCGAGGCCGATTTCGCCTGCGACATGCCGCCCGACCAGATCGCGACGGTGGAGCGCAATCCGCGGCACCAGGTGGTCGGCGGCCCGATCATGAACCACCGGCTGACGGTGTTCGACAATACGCATCCGGTTCTCGCCAACCCGCTGGTGCGCCGCGCCTTCACGCACAGCATCGACCGTGATTCCATCACCGCGGCGCTGTGGGATGGCCGCGCGCCGGTACCGAAGGGGCTGCAGTTCCCGTTCTATGGCGAGATGTTCCACGCCGACTGGGAAGCGCCGAAGTTCGACCTCGCTGAGGCGCGACGGCTGCTGCGCCAGGCGAACTATCGCGGCGAGGCGATCCCCTATCGCCTGCTGAACAACTACTACACCAACCAGACGCCGACCGCGCAGATCCTGGTGGAAGGCTGGCGCCAGGCCGGGCTCAACGTGCAGATCGAGATGCGGGAGAACTTTCCGCAGGTGTTGTCGCGCGAAGGTCAGCGCGGCGTGCGGGACTGGTCCAACAGCGCCAGCTTCAACGACCCCACCGCCTCGATCACCGCGCAGCACGGGCCGGAAGGCCAGCAATGGCAGATCGGCGAGTGGCGCAACGAGGAATTCGGCCGTCTGTCCGGTGAGCTGGAGACCAGCACCGACCGCGCCCGCCGCCGTGTGGTGTTCCGCCGCATGCTGGAGATCGCGGAGCGCGAGGACCCCGCCTACACCGTGCTGCACCAGTCGGTGAACCTGACGGCCAAGCGCCGCGACATCGCCTGGAACGCGGCGCAATCCTTCAGCATGGATTTCCGCACGCGCAATTGGGGGGCCTGAGCATGACCAAGATTTCCCGCCGCGCCCTTCTCGCGGCACCGACACTGTTGGCGATGCCGGCCATCGCGCAAGGCGATGACCGGCCCACGCTGACCGTCGCCGTGCAGAAGCTTTCGAACTCCAACACCTTCGAGCCGCCGCGCGAACAATCCAATGTCGGCTTCCGCATCCATGGCCTCTATGCGGAGCAACTGGTCGGTACGAACTGGCTCGGCAATGCGGAACTGGTGCCGGGGCTTGCCACCGAATGGCGCCGTCCGGATGCCTCCACGCTGGACCTCACGCTGCGACAGGGCGTGCGCTTCCATGATGGGCGGGAGATGACGGCGGAAGATGTCGCCTTCTCCTTCGGTGAGCGACTGTTCGGCACGCAGGGCGCAGCCGGCACGGGGCAATCCGGCGTGCTGGCCGGCACCGCGACCAAGGAGCCGCCGGCCGAGGTCGTGGCCGTCAGCCGCCGCACCTATCCAGGTCTGGAGCGGATCGAGATCACAGGTCGCAACACGCTGCGCTTCGTCAACGGCACGCCGGACGTGACGCTGGAAGGCCGCATCGCACAGAGCGTCGGCGCCATCCTGTCGCGCCAGGCTTTCGCCGCTGCGCCGAGCTGGCTGGAATGGGGTCGCGCGCCCGTCGGCACGGGCCCCTACCGCATCGCGGACTTCCGCCCCGACACCTCCCTCGTCATGGAAGCGCATGACAGCTACTGGGGTGGCCGGCCGCCCGCGCGGCGCCTGCGCTTCGTCGAGGTCCCGGAAGTCTCCGGTCGCGTGAACGGCCTGTTCTCCGGCGAGTATGATTTCGCCTGCGACATCCCGCCCGACCAGATCAGTGTCGTGGAGCGCAACAGCCGTTTCGAGGTGCTGGGCAGCCCGATCAACAACATCCGCAAGCTGGCCTTCGACAAGACGCATCCCGTGCTGGCCGATGCCCGCATCCGCCGCGCCATGACCCATGCGATCGACCGCCAGGTGCTGGTCGACACGCTCTGGGCCGGTCGCACGCAGATCCCGCGCGGCATGCAGTTGGAAAGCTACGGCGCCATGTATCTCCCGGACTGGGAGAACCCGCGCTTCGATCCCGCGGAGGCTCGCCGTCTGCTGCGGGAAGCGAATTACCGCGGCCAGCCCATCACCTATCGCCTTCTGAACAACTACTACACCAACCAGGTCGCCAGCGCGCAGATCGCGGTCGAGATGTGGCGCGCCGTGGGCCTGAACGTGCAGATCGAGATGCTGGAGAATTTCTCCCAGGTCACGGCCCGCACGCCGGGGCGTGGCGTGCGCGACTGGTCCAACACCTCGGTCTTCGGCGATCCCGTCGCCGGCCTGCTGCGCAGCTTCGGGCCACGCACGGAAGCCGAGCGGACCGGCGAATGGGCGAGCGAGGACTTCAACCGCACCTCCACCGCCCTGGAAGCCGAGACCGACATCGCCCGCCGCCGCGAGCTGTTCCGCCGCCTGCTGACCATCGTGGAGCGCGAGGACCCGGGCTACATCCTGCTGCACCAGGCGGCCGCCTTCACGGCGAAGCGCAAGGACATCCAGTGGCGCGCCGCCAATGGCTGGGCAATGGTCTTCGGCCCCGGCAATCTGCGGGTGGGCGCATGAACGCGCCCCTCGTCGCCATCAAGGGCCTTCGCGTCAGCTTCGACGGGCAGCCCGCCCTGCGCGGCATCGACCTGGATGTCGCGCCCGGTGAATCCGTCGGCCTCGTCGGTGAATCAGGCTGTGGCAAGTCCGTCACCTGGCTGGCGGCGCTGGGCCTTCTGCCCGGCCGCGCGAGCATCTCCGGCAGCGTGAAGCTGGAGGGCCAGGAGTTGTTGCCGGCGCGTCCGCAGGTGCTGGACCGCGTGCGCGGCGGCCGCATCGCCATGATCTTCCAGGACCCGGCCAGCAGCCTCAACCCGGTGCACCGCATCGGCAAGCAGATCACGGAGGCGCTGCGCCTGCATCGCGGCATGAATGGCGCCGAGGCCCGCGCCGAGGCGAAGCGGCTGCTCGACCAGGTCGGCATCCCCGACGCCGCGCGACGCCTCGATGCCTGGCCGCACGAACTCTCCGGCGGGCAGAACCAGCGCGTGATGATCGCCATCGCGCTGGCCGGCCGCCCCGAATTGCTGGTGGCGGATGAGCCCACCACGGCGCTGGACGTCACCATCCAGGCGCAGATCCTGACCCTGCTGCAGGAGCTGCGGCGGGAGACGGGGATGGCGCTGGTGCTGATCTCGCACGATCTCGGCGTGGTCGCCGATAGCTGCGAGCGGGTCTGCGTGATGTATGCCGGGCGCATCGTCGAACAGGTGCCGACCGCGCGGTTGTTCGAGGCGCCGGCGCATCCCTACACCCGCGGTCTGCTCGGCGCGCTGCCGCCGCTGCACGGCCCGCGCCGGCCGCTTTCCGCCATTCCCGGCGGGGTGCCGGAGCCCTGGGCGATGCCCAGCGGCTGCGCCTTCGCGCCGCGCTGCGCCATGCATGTCTCGGCCTGTGACGCCAACGTGCCGGAGCAGGTCAGCCTGGCGCGCAACCACCGCGCCGCCTGCATCCGCGCCACCCTCCCCGCCCCGCACCCGGAGACCGTCTACGCATGAGGAAGGATGGGGAACTGCTGGTCGCGGAGGGCATCACCCGCCGCTACGCGATGCGGCGCGGCGTGATGGGCAAGTCGGTCGAGGTGCGCGCTGTCGATGGCGTCTCCCTCACGTTGGAACGCGGGCGCACGCTGGGGCTCGTGGGCGAATCCGGCTGCGGCAAGTCGACCACCGGCCGCCTGGTCCTCGGCCTGGAGCGGCCGGATGATGGCAGCGTGGCCTTCGAGGGTCGCCCGATGCCCGCGCCCAACACGCCCGAATGGCGCAGGCTGCGCGCGCGCATGCAGATGGTGTTCCAGGACCCGCTGGGCGCGCTGGATCGCCGCCTGCCGATCGGCGCGCAGGTGATGGAACCGCTGGACATCCACAACGTCGGCACGCCGGCGGAGCGCAAGGAACGCGTCGCCGAATTGCTGCGCGGCGTTGGCCTGCGGCCGGACCAGGCGGAGCGCTATCCGCATGAGCTTTCGGGCGGCCAGCGCCAGCGCGCCGTGCTGGCCCGGGCGCTCGCCACCAACCCCGCCATGCTGGTCTGCGACGAGCCGATCAGCGCGCTGGATGTCTCGATCCAGGCGCAGGTGATGAACCTGCTGGTGGAACTGCAATCCCGCCTCGGCCTCGGCATCCTGTTCATCAGCCACGACCTGCGGGCCGTGCGGCAGGTGAGCCACCGCGTGGCGGTGATGTATCTCGGCCGCATCGTCGAGGAAGGCGAGCCGGATGAGGTGCTGCACGACCCGGCACACCCCTATGCGCAGGCGCTCGTCTCCGCCATCCCGCATCCCGGCAAGATCGGCCGCGGCATCGTGCTGCAGGGCGACCCGCCGAACCCCGCGGACCGACCCTCCGGCTGCGCCTTTCATCCGCGCTGCGCCGTGGCCTCCGCGCTCTGTGCACGCGAAACCCCTGTGCTGAAGCCACGTCAGGGCGATGGGCGTCTCGTCGCCTGCCACGTGGCCCAGGGCGAGATCGCGCCCGGCAATTTGCAGAAGGCCGCCTGACATGATGCGATTCTTCGCCAGCCGCCTGCTGCGTGCCGCCGTCACCATCGTCATGGTGGTGACCTTCGCCTTCATCGTGCTGCGCCTGTCCGGCGACCCCGCACAGATCATCATGGGCGCCGATGCACCGCCCGAGGCCGTGGACGCCTTTCGGACCGCCTGGGGCCTCGATCAGCCGGTCTGGCTGCAATACTTTCACTACTTCGGCGCCATCTTCCAGGGCGACCTCGGACGCTCCATGCGCGACGGGCGCGACGCGATCGTGCTGGTGACGGAGCGCATCCCCGCCACGCTGGCGCTGACCATTCCCGCGCTGATCATCAAGCTCGGCCTCGGCATCCCCGCGGGCATCACGGCAGCCCTGCACCGCAATTCCTTCATCGACCGCGCGGTGATGCTGCTGGCCGTCGCGGGCTTCACCGTGCCGTCCTTCGTGCTCGGGTTGTTGCTGGTGCTGGTCTTTGCCGTGCAGCTTGGCTGGCTGCCCTCCGGCGGGCAGGACAGCTGGCGCCACGCCATCCTGCCCATCATCACCATGGGCGTCGGCGGCGCCGCGGTGCTGGCGCGCTTCACGCGCTCCGCCATGCTCGAAGTGCTCGGCCAGCCCTATATCCGCACCGCTTCCGCCAAGGGCGTGCCGTGGCACGCCGTGGTATGGGGGCACGCGCTGCCCAACGCCGCCATCCCCACCGTCACCATCGTGGGCTTCATGGTCGGCAGCCTGATCGCCGGCGCGGTCGTCGTCGAAAGCGTCTTCTCCTGGCCCGGCGTCGGCCGCCTGCTCGTCGTCGCCGTCGCCAACCGGGACCTCGCCGTCGTGCAGTGCATCCTGCTGCTGGTCGCGGCCACCATGGTCACCGCCAACCTGGTGGTGGACCTGCTCTACGGCCTGCTCGACCCGCGGCTTCGCAACCAACCCAAGCGCGCGGCGGCCTGAACCATGTCCGACATCACCGCCCCCCTCACCCTTCCCACCACCGCGCCCCGCAAGGCGCGTCCCCTGCCGCCGCCGATGGTGATCTTCGGCCTGCTCTGGCTCACCGCGATGCTCGCCACCGCGCTGCTGGCCGATGTCATCAGCCCCTACGCCTATACCGCCCTCGACCTGCGCAACCGCCTCTCACCCCCCATCGGCATGGGCGGCACCTGGCTGCATCCGCTCGGCACGGACGAGCTCGGCCGCGACGTGCTCGCACGCCTCATCTACTCGATCCGCATGAGCCTGCTCATCGCCTTCGGCGCCACCCTCATCGGCGCCGTCGTCGGCACCACCCTCGGCTTCCTCGCCGCCCACTTCCGCGGCTTCGTGGAACAGGTCGTCCTCGCCCTCGTCGACTTCTCCGCCAGCCTGCCCTTCCTGATCCTGGCGCTGTCCGTCCTCGCCTTCTTCGGCAACTCCATGGTGCTGTTCATCTGCCTGCTCGGCTTCCACGCCTGGGAACGCTACGCCCGCATCGCCCGCGGCCTGGCCATCTCCGCCAACGGCCAAGGCTACGCCGCCGCCGTGCGCCAACTCGGCGCCTCCCCCTGGCGGATCTACGGACGCCACGTGCTGCCGAACATCGCCTCCACCCTCATCGTCTCGATGACCCTCGCCTTCCCGGAAATCATCCTGCTGGAATCCGGCCTCTCCTTCCTCGGCCTCGGCGTCCAACCACCCGCCACCTCCCTCGGCTCCATGGTCGGCTACGGCCGCGAATACCTGACCCGCGCCCCCTGGATCCTCCTCGCCCCCGCCTTCACCATCATCCTGACCACCCTCTCCGTCTCCCTCCTCGGCGACTGGCTCCGCGACCGCCTCGACCCGACGCTGCGGTGAGGAGGGTTGCGCGGGTTACTGCAGGGGGACGCTGTCCCCCTGCACCCCCTGCCAAAGGGACAGTGGTCCCTTTGGAATCCCGTTAAGGGGCAGGATGGAGGAGGGGCACCGAACGCCCTCCTGGCCCGATACGCCCGCCATGCCCCTCCTCCATCCTGCCCCTCATCCCTGGGTTCGAAGGGGCCACTGCCCCTTCGCGGGAGGGTGCAGGGAGGGCAGAGCCCTCCTTGCAAACAACCAGCACCACCTTCCTCAACCATAGGAGTCCGTGTCGATGTCGCGTTTCGTGCTGGTGGCGTTGGATGGGTTGAGGCCGGACATGGTGTCGGCCGCGGCGACGCCGCATTTGGCGAGGTTGGTGGCGGCGGGGACGCGGTTTGCGAATGCGCGGAGTGTGTTTCCGAGTGAGACGCGGGTGGCGACGCCGTCGCTCATCACCGGGTGCCGGCCGGGTGGGCATGGGATGGTGGCCAACACCTTGTTCGATGCGGGGGTAGCGCCGGACCGGTTGTTGCGCACGAAGCTCGTGGCCGATGTGCTGGCCATGGCGAAGGGGGCGGAGAGCCCCCTGGAGCGGCCAAGCCTGGGGGAGAGGCTGGCCGCGGCCGGGCGCAGTTTTGCATTGGTGAGCGCGGGCACGGCGGGGGCGGCGCGGCTGCTGCATCCGGCGGCGGAGCGGCTGGGTGGTTTCCGCTGGAATGTCGAGGATACCGAAGGCGCGACGGCGGCGGAGGTGCGGGACGCGCTGGGCGAGACTCCGGCCCATGCCGTGCCGAATCTCGGCCGGGTGGCGCATGCGGGGCGGGTGCTGCTGGAGCATGTGCTGCCGAGGCTGAAGCCCGATGTGGCGCTGCTCTGGTTGTCGGAACCGGATATCGCCTTCCACTGGGGCGGGCTGCTGTCGCCGGAGGCCAAGGCCGGGCTGGCGGCGGCGGATGCGGTTGTGGGCCAGGTGGTGGCCTGGCGGGATGCGCAGCCGGATGCGGCGGAGATCGGCATCGTGGTGCTGTCCGACCATGGCCATGTGACGGGGCGCGGCAAGCTGTCGCTGGCGGCGGAGTTGCGGCGCGCCGGGTTCCGGGCCGGCACGGGCATGGCGCCGGATGTGGATGTGGTGGTGGCGCCGGCGGCAGCACCTGGCATGTGGTTCCGTGATGCCGCGCTGGCGCCGCAGGTGGCGGATTTCCTGGCGACCCAGGCCTGGGCCGGGCCGTTGCTGGCGCGCGATCCCTCCATCCTGCCGGCGGGCCAGGCCATGGCGCTGTCGGTGCTGGGCAGCGGGCACCGGCGCAGCGCCGACCTGGTGGCGACCTTTGCCGGGTCGGCGGAGGCCGATGAATGGGGCCTGCCCGGCCACGCGCCCTTCGATGCGCCGGATGTGCCGGAGGGTGGCGGCATGCATGGGGGGCTGCACCGGGCGGAGCTGGCGACGGTACTGGTGATGCAGGGCGGTCCGTTCCGGCGCGGCGCGGTGGCCCAGGCGCCGGCGGACCTGACCGACATCGCCCCCACCGTGCTGCACCTGCTGGGGCTGGGCACGGAGGGCTGCGAGGGCCGACCGCTGGCCGCGGCCTGGGACGCGGCGCGGGATGCCGCGCCGCTGCACGAGCTGGTCGAGATGCCGCGCGGCTTCGTGCTGGAAGCGATGCGGGCGGAGCCGGACGGCCGGCTCTACCCCACCGCGATGATCCGGGGTTAGCGGATCGGCGGCGCGTACATCAGCCCACCGCGGGTCCAGAGGTCGTTCTGCCCGCGGTCGAGGCCGATCGGCGTGTTCTCGCCGAGGTGGCGGGCGAAGATCTCGCCGTAATTGCCCACCGCCTTGATGGCGTTATAGGCCCAGCGGCGATCGAGGCCCATGAAGGGGCCGTGATCGCCGGTAACGCCCAACAGGCGACGGACATCGGGGCGCGGGCTGGACAGCATCTGCTCCAGATTGGCCTGGGTGATGCCGAGTTCCTCCGCCTCGATCAGCGCGTAGATGGTCCAGCGGACGATATCGAACCACTGGTCGTCGCCCTGCCGCACCGCGACGGCCAGCGGTTCCTTGGAGATGCGGTCGGGCAGGATGACGTGGTCGCGCGGGTTCTGCATGGCCGAACGCGCGCCGGCCAGTTGCGAGGCGTCGGTGGTGAAGACGTCGCAGCGGTTGGACTGGTAGGCGATGCGCGTCTCGTCATTCTGCTCGAAGACCACGGGCCGGACGCGGATGTTGTTGGAGCGCGCCCAGTCGGCCAGGTTCAACTCGCTGGTGGTGCCGGAGGTGACGCAGAAGCTGGCGCCGTCCAGCTCCACGCCGCGCGTCACGCCCAGGCTGCGGCGCACCAGGAAGCCCTGGCCGTCGTAGAAGTTCACCGCGGTGAAGTTCAGGCCATTGGCTGTATCGCGACTCTGCGTCCAGGTGGTGCTGCGCGGCAGCAGGTCGATCTGGCCCGACTGCAGCGCCGTCATGCGGGAGGCGGAGTTGAGGATGCTCCAGCGCGCGGTGCCGGCATCGCCCAGCACGGCGGCTGCGACGGCGCGGCAGGTATCGGCATCGAGGCCGGTATAGACGCCACGGCTGTCCATCACGCCGAGGCCCGGCGCGCCGGGATGGCCGCCGCAGAGCACGGTGCCGCGGGCGCGCACCGCCGTCAGGGTCGGGCCAGGCTGCGCCACGCTCTGCGCCAGCGCCGGCACGGCAAGCGAAAGCAGCAAGCCGGCGGCGGCGAAGGTCTTGCGGATCATTATGGGTGTTCCTCCGTGCGGCGTGCGGTTCGTGCCGCCGCCATTTGCCATGCCGCCACGACGCCGAGCACGCCGAAGGCCAGCAGGAATCGCGTTGTGTCGTTGAACATATGGCCGAAGGCGGCGACCAGCCCGGCCAGCGCCATGGCGCCACGGACCAATGCACCGGTCTTCGCCATCAGGTAGCCGGCATAGGATGCCGTGATCAGCGTCAGCGCGCCGACCTGGATCGCGGTGGCCAGGAAGATATCCAGCGCCGAGCCGCGGAACATGATCGCCGGATCGTAGATGAAGGCGAAGCCCACGGTGAAGCCGGCGATGCCGAAGCGGGTCGCATGGACGCTGGTCATGGTGGGACTGGCCTTGGCGATGGCCGCGGCGGCGAAGGCGGCGGCGGCGACCGGTGGCGTCGCATCCGCGATGACGGCGAAGTAGAAGATGAACAGATGCGCCGCCAGCATGTCCACGCCCAGCGGCGCGCCCAGTTCCAGCACCTGCGGCACGCCGATGGCGGCGGCGATGATGTAGCTGGGCGTGGTCGGCACGCCGAGGCCGAGCACCAGGACCGTGGTCGCCAGCAGCACCAGCAGCAGCGCCAGGTTGCCCCCCGCCAGACCCTTGATGATGCCGCCGAAGGCCACGACCATGCCGGTCGCGGTCAGCGCGGAGACGACGATGCCCGCCCCGGCGATGGAAACCGCCAGCGGCGCCATGGTCAGCCCGGCCTGGGCCAGCGCCTCCACGATCTGGCGTGGCGACATGCGCGTACGCCGGATGATCATCGCCGTCAGCACCATCGCCACCGTGGCGCAGAACGCCGCGAAATTGCCGGACCAGCGTTCCGTCATCAGCCAGACCAGCACGACGATGGGCAGCACCAGATGCACATCCGCCAGCACCTCCCGCCATGCCGGGATGTCCTTCAGCGGCATGGCGGTCAGGCCAAGCTTCTTCGCCTCGAAATGCACGGCGGCGAGAATGGCGAAGTAGTACAGCACCGCGCCGATGGCGGCCGCGATCAGGATCTCGCCATAGGGGATGTTGGTGATCTCCGCCATGACGAAGGCGGCAGCCCCCATCACCGGGGGCATCAGCGCGCCACCGACGCTGGCGGCGCTTTCGATGCCGCCCGCCACGGCGGGGCGGTAGCCGACGCGCATCATCAGCGGGATGGTCATGGCGCCGGTGGTGATGACGTTGGAGACGGAGGACCCGCTCATCGTGCCGAACAGGCCGGAGGTAATGACCGCGACCTTGGCCGGCCCACCGGTGTAGCGACCAGCGAGCGCCGCGCCGAGGTTGGAGAACAGCCGCCCCGTGCCGCTGGCCTGCATGAAGCTGCCGAACAGGATGAAGACGGCGATGGTGGTGGCGACGATGCCGGTCAGCGGCCCGTAGATGCCGCCCGCCGTCGGCACCAGCCAGGCGGATTCAACAATCTCGGCCGGGGTGAAGGGCCGGGCGTTCAGTACGCCGGGCAACAGGTAGCCCCATTGCATATAGGCGAGGCAGACCAGCACCATCCAGGCGAGGCCTGGTTCCACCGCGCGGCGCGTCGCCTCCAGCAGCGTGACGATCGCCATGATGCCCAGCACCATCATCGGCGTGGTGAAGGGGTCGACATATTCCATGCGGTCGGCGACCGCCATCCAGTTCCACATCACCCAGGCATGCGGCAAGGCGGAGGCGACGGCCCAGATCCAGTCGAGGACCGAGGGCCGGTCCTTCGGCGAGGATTTGGCAAAGGCCGGGTAGAGCAGGAACAGCAGCGGCGTGAACACCAGCAGGTGAAAGCCGCGCATCTGGATCGGCTCGGGGAACCCCGTGCCGCCGAAATACAGGTGGACCGCCGCAGCCGCGGCGGCCCAGGCCCAACAGACCCACTTCAGTGGGCCGGCGAGTTCACGCATTCTTCCGCGCCAGCCCTGCCGTCGTTCAGGCCGCCGGCATCACGCCGGCCTCGCGGAAGGCCCGCGCCGCGCCGGGATGCAGGGGCACGCCGTTGTAGCGCCAGGCCTTGGCCGGATCGAAGGCGCCCATGGAGGCATGGATCTGCGTCAGCCGCGTGCCGCGGTTCTTGATGAGGGTCCGGGTGATGCCATAGGCGACGTCATCCGGCACCGTCTCATTCACCAGGATCACGCTGTCCATGGTGGTGACCATCAGGTCGCTGGACTGCAGCTGCGGATAGGTCGCGGCCGGCAGGGTGCCCTCGGCATAGGCATAGGTATCGGCCAGGTGCTTGCGGACATCGTCCGGGAAGCCGACGAGCTGGGAGGCGCGGCGGCCCTGGCCGATCTCGGTCAGGATAGCGGCGGGCTTGGCCAGCGCGGCGTAGAGGTAGTCCACCTGCCCGTCGGCATAGGCCGCGCCGATATCGGCGTAGCTGCCGTTCAGGTAGCGGCCGCCCTCGCTGCGGATCTTGTCAGGGCTGGTGCCGAGGAAGCGCAGGATGCGCTGCAGCGTCATCTCGTCGGTGGAGGAACGCTGCGGGCAGGCGATCTTCAGGCCCCGCTGGGTCAGGATTTCCCGCATCCCCTCCGGCCCCGTGCCGACGGCGCGGACCAGGTTGTGCTCGGTTGGGCTGTAGCCGGTGCCGAGGCTGCGCAGGCGCTCATGCTTGGTGGTGTAGGGCTCCTCGCCGCGGGCGGCGGCGGCGGTGAAGGCGTCGATGCCCCAGCCGAGCGGCGACTGGCCGTTGTTCACGCGGGTGGAATTGGCCAACCCGCCGCCGGGCACGACACGGATGCGGATGTTCGGATTCTCCTCCCCGATCAGGGAGGAGAGGCCAGCGGCCATGGTGTACCAGCCGCCACCGACGGACCCGGCCACCCATTCGAAGGTCTGCTGCGCCTGGGCGGTGCGGATGAAGGGTGCGGAAAGCGCGGCGGCGCCCAGCAGCAAGCCGCTGCGGCGCGAAATCATGATGGCCATCGAGGGCCTCCCCGTTATGTCTGCGACGCGGATCATGCGCGCCGCTTCGCCCGGCTTGCAACCGGGTCGGGGGCAGGATTCAGGGACGGCCGGCCAGCATCTGCTCAGCTTCGCAGCAGATAGGGGCGGGCCGCCTGCATTGCCGGCCCGCAGCCCGGGGCGGCCTCGGCCAGCACCGCATCGGGCTGGACCGTGCCGATCCAGGTGCCGATCCCCGTCCGGATCGCCCACCAGGGGTCCTCCGTCGCGCGCCGCAGCAGCGCCGGGGCGGCCTGGGCACCACAGGCGGCGACCTGGCCCACCACGGCCGGCGGCGCATTGGCCTCCGCCAGGCGGGACTGCACCTCCGCGGTCAGGGGATTCACCAGGAAGGCCAGGACGAACCAGGCGACCAGATCGCCGATCATCGGCCAGGACCCTGGCCGGGGTCGATGGTGGTCATGCGCAACAGCCTCCGCGACAGATGGTCCGACATCGCGCGGCTGCGCCAGAGGGGCCCGGACCCGCCGCGCATCTGGCCGCGCAAGGGCGGCGCTTCAAGGGCGGTTGCGTCGCAACCGCGCCCCGCCCCATGCTGGGCCGAGAGCAATCGTTTGCCGGAGAGAACCATGTATCGCCGCAGCCTGATGGCCGGATTGGCCGCCGCCGGAACCCTGAAATTCGGGCTGCCCGCCCCGGCCCTGACACAGGGGACCGCCGCCCATACCCTGCGCTTCATCCCGCAGGCGGATGTCACCACGCTCGACCCGCTGAACACCACCAGCTACGGCGTGCGCAACCACGGCCATATGTGCTGGGACACGCTCTATGGCCCCGACACCAATTTCGTCATGCGCCCGCAGCTCTGCGAGGGGCATGTGGTGGAGGATGACGGGCTGCGCTGGGTCTTCACCCTTCGCCCGGGCATCAAATTCCATGACCTGGAGCCGATCCGCGCGCAGGACGCCATCGCCTCCATCGCCCGCTGGTCGGCGCGGGACACGCTGGGCCAGACGCTGCGCGCGCGGACGGAATCGATGACCGCGCTGGATGAGCGCCGCTTCGAAATCCGCCTGAAGCAGAAGTTCGGGCCCATGCTGGAGGCACTTGGAAAACCCTCCTCCTACCCCTGCTTCATCTTCCCCGAGCGTTTCGCCACGGTCGACCCGACCCGCCCCTTCACCGAGGTGGTGGGCAGCGGCCCCTATCGCTTCGTGGCGAGCGAGCGTCTGTCCGGCGCCCGGGTCGTCTATCAGAAATTCGCCGAATACGTGCCGAACCCGAACCCGCCGAGCCTGCTCGGCGGCGCCAAGATCGCGCATTTCGAGCGGGTGGTGTTCAACATCATGCCGGATTCCGGCACCGCCGCGGCCGCCATCCAGGCCGGCGAGATCGACTGGTACGAGCAGGTGGCGCCCGACCTGCGCCCGGTTCTGGCGCGCAACCGGGACATCACGGTGGACCGGGTGGATTTCGGCGGGCTGATGGCGAATCTCCGCTTCAACCACCTGCACGCGCCCTTCGACGATGTGCGGGTGCGCCGCGCGCTGCTGCATTCGATCAACCAGGCCGATTTCATGACCTCCATCATGGGCACCGACAAGGCGCTCTGGTCGGATGGCATGGGTCCCTTCCCCCGTTCCTCGCCCCTGGTCAATGACGAGGGCATCACCAACCTCACCGGTCCGCGCAGCTTCGACGCGGCGCGCGCGGCGCTGCGGGAGGCGGGCTATGCCAACCAGCCGGTGACGGTGCTGCACCCGACCGACGTGGTGAACAACAACACCCTGACCACGGTGCTGACCGATGCGCTGAAACGCTCCGGCCTCAATGCCGAAAGCGCCACCAGCGACTGGGGCACGGTGCTGCAGCGCCGCGGCCGGATGGAACCGCCGGGCCAGGGCGGCTGGAATGCGCTGATCGTGCTGTTCGGCGGCGTCGACCTCGGCAATCCGGGCGTGCATCCGCTGCTGCGCGCCAATGGCCGGCAGGCCTGGTTCGGCTGGCCCACCAGCCCGGCGCTGGAGGGGCTGCGCGACGAATGGCTGGAGGCGCCGGACCTGGACGCCCAGAAGGGCATTGCCCGGCGCCTCCAGGCGCAGTTCTGGCAGGACGTGCCCTTCATCCCCCTCGGCCAGTATTTTATTGATAGCGCCTGGCGGAAGGATATCTCGACGCCGCAGAAGGGCATGGCGCTGCCGATCAACGTGCGGCGCGTCTGATCGCGCGCGATGGCGTGATCGTTGCATGGGTGGCGGGGCATCAACGGAGGCTCCCCGCCCATGCTCGCCCGCCGCTCGCTTCTCGCCGCCCTTGCCGGCAGCCTCGCCGCGCCCTCCCTCGCCCGCGCCCAGGGCTGGTCGCCGGACCGACCGATCCGCCTGCTGATCGGCTTCCCACCCGGCGGCGCCTCGGATGCCGCCTTGCGCATCATCCAGCCGAGACTTGCGGCAAAGCTCGGCCAGAATGTCGTCATCGACAACCGCACCGGCGCCGGCGGCAATCTGGCGGTGGAGGCTGCGGCGCGGTCGGCGCCGGATGGCACCACCCTGGTCTCCGCCAATATCGGCACGCTGGCGGTGAACCCCGCGCTGCTGAAGACCATGCCCTTCGACCCGATCGCCGACCTCGCGCCGCTGTCGATGATCTTCGATGCCACCAACGTCCTGGTGGTACCGGCGAGCAAACCCTTCCGCAGCGTGGCGGATATCCTGGCGGCGGCGAAGGCGCGGCCGGAGACGCTCACCTATGGCACCGGCGGCGTCGGCTCTCCGGGCCATCTCTGCGGCATCCTGCTGGACAGCATCGCGGGGGTGAAGACGGTCGCCGTACCCTATCGTGGCGGCGGCCCGCAGATGCTGGGGCTGGTGGCGGCGGAGCATGATTTCTCATTCTCGCCTATCGGCACCATCACCACCCATGTCGCGGCCGGCACCATCCGCGCCCTGGCTGTCGCCACCCGCACGCGCGCGCCGGAACTGCCGGAGGTGCCGACCATGATCGAGGCGGGCCTCGCGGATTTCGAGGTGCTGAACTGGGACGGCGTGCTGGTGCCCAAGGCCACCCCCGCCGCCATCCGCACCCGCCTGGGCGACACGCTGCGGGAGGTGCTGGCCGATCCGCAGGTGGTCACCGAATTCGGCCGCCGCGGCCTGACCCCGCGCCCGACCAGCGAGGCGGATTTCGCCGCCCAGCTCGCCGCCGACAGCGCCACCTGGCAGCGGCTGATCCGCGCCGCGGGCATCGAGCCGAGCTGAGATTGCGGCGCAAGCATGGGGTGGTATATCGCCACCCCATGCTCCGACAATTCCTCGGCTTCTACCGCCCGCACCGCCGCCTGGTGCTGGTGGCCTTCGGCTCGGCCGCGCTCTCCGGCCTGCTGGAGCTTGGCTTTCCCATGGCCGTGCGCGGCTTCATCGACCATCTGCTGCCGCAGCAGGACATGGGCGTGGTGGCGCTGGCGGTGGCCGTGCTGCTGGCGGTCTACCTGCTGAATGCCGGGCTGATGGCCGTGGTCACCTATTGGGGCCATGTGCTGGGCATCGCCATCGAGACGGAGCTGCGCGGCCGCGCCTTCGACCATCTGATGCGGCTGTCCTTCCGCTTCTACGACAACCAGAAGACCGGCCACCTGGTCGGCCGCGTCACCAAGAACCTGGAGGATATCGGGGAGGTCGCGCATCACGGGCCGGAAGACCTGCTGATCGCGGTGCTGACCTTCCTCGGCGCCTTCACCCTGATGCTGCTGGTCAGCCCGCCTCTGGCCCTGCTGACGGCGGCGATCGTGCCGCTGATCGGCTGGGTGGTGGCGCATTTCGGCGGGCGGATGACGCTCAACTGGCAGGCCCAGTTCGGCCGCGTCGGCGCCTTCAATGCCCGCATCGAGGAAGCCGTCGGCGGCATCCGCGTGGTCAAGGCTTTTGCGAACGAGGCGCATGAGCGGAAGCTGTTCGCGGCGGACAATGCGAAGTACCGCACCACCAAGCTCGACGCCTACCGCATCATGGCCATCAGCATGACGCTGAACTACCTGGGCATGCGGCTGGTGCAGCTGGTGGTGATGCTGGCGGGCGCCGCCTTCATCGTGGCGGGAACGCTCTCCATCGGCGATTTCGTCGCCTTCCTGCTGCTGGTCGGCGTGTTCTACCGGCCGCTGGAGAAGATCAACGCCGTCATCGAGACCTATCCCAGGGGCATCGCCGGCTTCCGCTCCTATCTCGACCTGCTGGCGACCGCGCCCGACATCGCTGATGCGCCGGATGCCATCGTGGCGCCGCCGCTGAAGGGTGCCGTGCGGTTCGAGGATGTGACCTTCGGCTATACGCCCGACCGGCCGGTGCTGCGCGACCTGTCACTGGTGGTGGCGCCGGGGGAGACCATCGCCCTGGTGGGGCCGTCAGGGGCCGGCAAGACCACCATCTGCGCCCTGCTGCCGCGATTCTATGAGGTGGAGGCCGGGCGCATCACCATCGACGGCATCGACATCCGCCGGATGACGCTGGCCTCCCTGCGCGGGCAGATCGGGCTGGTGCAGCAGGATGTCTTCCTGTTCGCCGGCAGCATCCGCCAGAACATCGCCTATGGCCGCCTCGGCGCCAGCGACGCGGATATCCTGGAAGCCGCCCGCCGCGCCCGGCTGGATGCGCTGATCGCCGACCTGCCGGAGGGGCTGGACACGATGATCGGCGAGCGGGGCGTGAAGCTCTCCGGTGGGCAGAAGCAGCGCCTCGCCATCGCCCGTATCTTCCTGATGAACCCGCCCATCCTGATCCTGGACGAGGCGACCAGCGCCCTGGATACGGAAACGGAGCGCGCCATCCAGCAGGCCCTGTCCGAGCTGGCGGCGGGCCGCACCACCCTGGTCATCGCCCATCGCCTGGCCACCATCCGCGATGCCGACCGCATCCTGGTGGTGACGCCCGAGGGTATCGCGGAACAGGGCAGCCACCAGGAATTGCTGGCGGCGAATGGCCATTACCGCCGGCTGCACGAGGCGCAGTTCGCCTCGGCGGCGGATTGATAACAGTGGACCGGTCTTTTGACCGGTCCGAGCGCCCGAATGGGCGCCGCCGCTTATGCGTCGCGCCGGAGGCGCGCCTTCGGCGCGACCAAGCCAAGGGAGCCAGAGGCTTCCGCGTCACGCCGCAGGCGTGCCTCCGGCACGACCGATTGAGGGGCCCTGGAGCGGGCACGCGAAAGGGCCGTTGGTATGGATCAACGCCAGCCGGAACGCCGTTCGCAGGCCTCCCGCGCCCGCGGATTCGCCCGCTCCCACTGGGTGATGGAGCGGGTCTCGCTGTTCGGCATGCGGTCGTTCATGCAGGTGCAGTAGTCCCGCACCATTCGGGTCGAGACCCGGGCATCCCGGTTGTCACGCAGGCACTGGTTGATCCAGCGGCGATCATCGGCGGAGGAGGAGGACCCGGTGGTGACGCAGCCCGGGGCGATCAGCACCGCGAGCAGAAGCATGGAACCTGACAGTCGCCGCATGTCGCCCTTCCCACGGCCATGAGGGCCGCGGGCGAAACGTTGCATTGGCGACCCGTGGCGACAAGCAGGGTCAGCGCAGGCGCCGCCGCTCCTCCTCGATCCGCCGCTGCTGCTCGGCCAGCCGGCGCTGCTGCTCGGCGAGCTGGCGGTCGCGGTCGCGCGACTGCTGCTGCTGCTGTTCCCGGCCGTAGCGGCCCTGCCGGCTTTCCCGCCGCGATTCCCGCTCCCGCGCCTCGGCCCGGCCACGCTCATAGGCCTCCCGCTCGCGTTCCCGCGCCTCGCGATCGCGTTCCCGGCCCTCGCGCTCCCTTTCGCGCTGCTGCCGGTGCGCCTCCTCCTCCTGCCGCTGCGCCTCGCGCGGGTCGCCGCCCTGGAATTGGCGCAGCACCTCGCCGAGCAGGTCCTGCTGCTGGGCGACGGCGGGCGTGGCGAGCAGGAGGGCGGCGGCGCCCAGGGTGCTGAAAAAGGCCCGGCGTGATGAGACATGTCGCATGGCGTGATCTCCCGTTGCGGAAGAAACGCGCCATGCGGCTCAACGTTGCCTGGTCAACCGACGTTGCCTGCTCAGCAGGAAACCGCGCGAAAGACGCGGGAGGGGGTGACGAATTCCTCCTGCGCCGCGACCGTCAGGATTTCCCGCGACCCGGCCTCCGCCGTGCGCCGCAGCAGGCCATGGATGCTCGACGCTGCGGCCGACAATGCGACGGAGGGCTCGCCCCAGCGCAGCCGGTGGAACAGGAACAGCGCGGCGATGGCATCCCCCGCCCCGTTCACCGAAATCGGCAGCAGCGGGGTGCGGATGCGGAAGAAGCGCCCGCCTTCCCCCACCAGCATGTCCATCGCATCCGCCGGCGTGTCCTCGACATGCAGGGAGGTCACCAGCACGCAGCGCGGCCCCTGGGCCTGCAGGGCGGCGATGGCGGCCTTGGCGCTGTCGAGGCCGGTGATCGTCATGCCGGTGAGCCATTCCAGCTCGAACTGGTTCGGCGTGAGGATATCGGCCGCCGGTACCGCCCGGTCGCGCATGAATTCCGGGATGCCGGGGCGGACGAAGACGCCGCGCCCGACATCGCCGATCACCGGGTCGCAGCAATACATCGCCCCCGGATTGGCGGCCTTCACCTTGGCCACTGCCGAGAGGATGGCAGACCCGGTCCCGGGATCGCCCATATAGCCCGACAGCACCGCATCGCAGCGTTCCAGCGCGCCGCGCTCGGCGATGCCCAGCACCAGCTCCTCGATCAGCTCACTGTCGAAGACCTGGCCGCGCCAGGCGCCGTAGCCGGTGTGGTTGGAGAACTGCACCGTGTTCAGCGCCCAGACCTCTGCCCCCAGCCGTTGCAGCGGGAAGACGGCGGAGGTGTTGCCGACATGGCCATAGGCGACCCAGGACTGGATCGACATGATGTTCAGCGGCCGGCCCGCATCGGCCGGCGACACGGCCTGGTTGATCCCCGGCTGGTTCATGCGCAGCGCCCCCCATCCACCGGCAGCAGCACGCCGGTGATGAAGCTGGAGGCATCCTCGGCCAGCCACAGGCAGGCATTGGCGATGTCCGCCGGGGTGGACATGCGGCCCAGCGGCACGCTGGCCACGAACTTCGCCCGCATCTCCGGCGTGTCCGGCCCGCCCATGAAGGCCTCCAGCAGTCCCGTCGCGCCGATCACCGGGCAGACGGCATTGACCCGGATATTGTCCTTGGCGAATTCCTGCGCCATCGCCTGGGTCGCGGTGTTCACCGCCCCCTTGGTGGAATTGTACCAGGTCAGCCCCGGCCGCGGCCGGATGCCGGCAGTGGAGGCGATATTGATGATCGACCCGCCGCGCCCCTGGCGCTGCATCACCGGCACCGCTTCCCGCACCATCCAGAAGATGGATTTGACGTTGACGGCATAGACCCGGTCGAACTCGTCCTCCGTCACCTCCAGGATCGGCTTGTTCCGGTGGGTGGTGCCGGCGTTGTTCACCACGATGTCGAGCCCGCCGAATTCCTCCACCGCGCGGGCGACGATGGCGCGCACCGCCGCCTCCTCCGCCACGTCGCCGCCGACCGCGGTGCCGCCGATCTCCTTGGCCAGGCGGGTCGCGCCTTCCAGGTTCTGGTCGGCGCAGATCACCCAGGCGCCCTCGGCGGCGAAGCGGCGGGCGATGCCCTCTCCGAAGCCGGAGGCGGCGCCGGTGACGATGGCGGATTTACCCTGCAGGCGCATGTGGCGCTCCCCAATTGCGGGCCGCCCAGGCCAGGCGGCGCGGCAGGATCGGCCAAGCCGCCGGGACGCTCAATGGGGGGATGCGGGCCCCTGTCCCGGCAGGCAGCAAGGTTGCGCCACCCCGGCCCGTCCTCTATAGGCCGCTTTCCCGCGCCTGCCGGTCGCTGTCGGTGGGCCCATCAGCGTGAGCGCCCCTGCGATGAAGCCCGATATCCATCCCGAGTATCACACCATCAACGTCATCATGACGGATGGTTATGCCTATACGACCCGGTCCTGCTACGGGAAGGAAGGCGACACCATTCGCCTGGACATCGACCCCAAGTCGCACCCGGCCTGGACCGGCCAGCAGCGCGTGATGGACACGGGCGGCCAGATCGCCAAGTTCAACAAGAAGTTCGCTGGCCTGGGCATCCGCAAGACCGCCTGATCCGGCGCGGGGTTCCCGATTGGCGAGGGGGCGTGCCCGATGGGCGCGCCCTTTTTGCGTGTTTGGCGCCCTCTTGAAGCCGTTCCGGCGGCTGACTAACTCCTGCGTGCTGGCGGTGCCCGATCGGGGCCGACGGCGCGGAAGCCGGACCATGTCGCCCGCTGAGCGGGGACGAAAATCCTGGCGATCCGCCGTGCAACGACCTTGCTACCGCAGGAGGTCTTCCGTGAACGCTTTCGATTTCTCGCCCCTGTTCCGTTCCGCCATCGGCTTCGACCGCATGGCCCGCCTGGTGGAAAACGCCCGCGCGGCGGCGGATGGGCCCAGCTACCCGCCCTACAATATCGAGAAGGCCGGTGAGGACAGCTATGTGCTGACCATGGCCGTCGCCGGCTTCGGCCCCGACGACATCGAGGTCACGGCGCATGACAACACCCTGACCGTCGCCGGCAAGGCCGCGCCCGCCCCGGCCAATACCCAGGACAACGGCCGCGTCCTGTATCGCGGCATCGCCGGCCGCGCCTTCGAGCGTCGCTTCGTCCTCGCCGACCATATCGTCATCGAGGGGGCGCAGCTTGAACACGGCCTGCTGCATGTGGCGCTGAAGCGCCAGGTGCCGGAGGCGCTGAAGCCGCGCCGGATCGAGATCCAGGCCCCCAAGACGCAGCGGGTGCTGGAGAACCAGGCCCCCCAGGCGCAGGCCGCCTGAGGCCGGTTCTCGAACCGAACCGGGCCGGCGGAGCGATCCGCCGGCCTTTTTCATGGGCTCAGCCTGGCCGCTTGAAAAACAGGTCGGCGGCCGCCTTGCTGGCCTGTCGCTTGCCGATCTCGGCTTCGGCCCGGGCGATCTCGGCGCGGAGCTGCTCGATATAGGCGCGCAGATCGGCCTCGTCCCAGCGGTCGATCACCGGCGGCTGGAAGCGCCCGGTCGGGCGCGGCCCCTCTTCCTCGATCATCATGCGGCCAGCCTCATTCCTTTTTCCACCTGGGGTCCCCTGGGGTCCCGGGAGCCTTTGACCCGGCCCCGGCTGCTCTCTATATCCGAAATTGACGAGGCGCGGGCGCCCCGGCGGCAGCGTGGTCGCATGCCCCCCGGCCGCGGCCCGAACCACAAAGGGTCCCATGATGAAGACGCCCCTGATGCCGAAGGCCACCGCCGTGTGGCTGATCGAGAAGACGTCGCTCTCCTTCGAGCAGATTGCCGATTTCGTCGGGATGCACCCGCTGGAAGTCCAGGCGATCGCGGATGGCGAGGTGGCGCAAGGCATTGTCGGCTACGACCCGATCGCCAATGACCAGTTGAAGCGGGAGGAAATCATCCGCTGCGAGGCCAATCCGGCGGCGCGGCTGGTGCTGACCGAATCCTCCACCCCGCTGCCGAAGCAGCGCAGCAAGGGCGCGCGCTACATCCCCGTGGCGAAGCGGACGGAGCGTCCGGATGCGATCGCCTGGCTGCTGCGCAACTATCCGCAGCTGTCGGACCCGCAGATCGTGAAGCTGCTGGCGACCACCAAGGAAACCATCGCCAAGGTGCGGGACAAGACCCACCCGAACACGGCCAATATCAAGCCGCGGGACCCGGTGACGCTGGGCCTCTGCACCCAGACGGCGTTGAATGAGGCGGTGGGGACGGCGAATGATCGCCATGGCGGGCCGGTGCCGCCGCCGCAGCCGCTGGACGACGCGGCCGCCTGAGACGCGAATGGGCGAGGGTCGAACCCTCGCCCGCATACCACTCAGTGGCGCGTCTTGAGCTTCTCCATTTCCTCCTTGAGGCGCAGTTTTTCGCGCTTCAGGCGCATCAGCGCCAGGTCATCGGGGCGGGGTCGGCCGCCTTCCTCAGCGATTCGCGTCTCGAGTGTCGCGTGCCGCGCCTCCAGGGAGCGGATACGTGCAGCCTCGGCCATGCGCAATCTTCCTTGTCCGTTGCCTTGCGGGGCAGCGGCGGCACGATCCACGCCAGAGGCGGTCGCCGCAGGGATAGATCAGGCGGCATAACCAGCCCCGGGCGCGCAACCGTCCCTTCTGCGCCCGCGAATGACATGTTATGCGGATGGCTGGCGCTTTCCAGCGCCAAGTTTGAGACACCCAACTGAAACATTTGGGGGCCCATGCAGGCCGATCGCGACAGCCTCCTCCGCCGCCTGCACGAATTGCGCAGCGAGCACCGCGACCTCGACACCGTCATCGCCCGGCTGGATGAGGCCGGGACCGACGCCTTGCAGCTGCAGCGGCTGAAAAAGCGCAAGCTGAAGCTGAAGGACGAGATCGCCTGGCTGGAAAGCCAGCTCGTCCCCGACATCATCGCCTGACCAGCCCGAGGGCCCGCATGACCGAAGCCACCGCCCCCACGCCCCGCGTGGGCGTCATCATGGGCAGCACCTCGGATTGGGAAACCATGCGCCATGCGGCGGATGTGCTGGCGCGCCTCGATGTGCCGCATGAAACCCGCGTGGTCTCCGCCCACCGCACGCCGACCCGCATGTATGACTATGCCCAGGCCGCGGCCGGGCGCGGGTTGAAGGTGCTGATCGCCGGCGCCGGCGGGGCCGCGGCGCTGCCGGGCATGGTCGCCTCCCTCACCGCGCTGCCGGTGCTGGGCGTGCCGGTGGAAAGCCACGCGCTGAAGGGCATGGACAGCCTGATGTCCATCGTCCAGATGCCGGGCGGCATCCCGGTGGGCACGCTCGCCATCGGCAAGGCCGGCGCCATCAATGCCGGGCTTCTGGCGGCCGCCATCCTGGCGCTGGAGGATCCGGCCCTGGCCGCGCGGCTGGCCGCCTTCCGCCAGGCCCAGACGGATGCGGTGGCGGAGTACCCCGTATGAGCGAGGCGCTGCCCCCCGGATCGACCATCGGCATCCTCGGCGGCGGCCAGCTTGGCCGCATGTCGGCGTTGGCCGCCGCCGCGCTGGGTTATCGCTGCCACATCTTCGCGCCGGAGGATGACAGCCCGGGGATGCAGGTGGCCGCCGCCCGCACCGTCGCGGCCTATACCGACGCCGCCGCGCTGGCCGACTTCGCCGCCGCCGTCGACGTGGTGACCTTCGAATTCGAGAATGTGCCGGCGGCGACGCTGGATGCCCTGGCCCCCCTGGTGCCCTGCCGCCCCGGCGTCGCCGCGCTGCGCATCGGCCAGGACCGCATCGCCGAGAAGACTTTTTTGGAAAAGGCCGGCATTCCGGTCGGACCCTGGCGGGCCGTGCACAGCCTGGTCGAGCTGGAGGCAGCCGTTGCCGAGCTGGGGTTGCCGGCGGTGCTGAAGACCACGCGCATGGGCTATGACGGCCGTGGCCAGGCGGTGCTGCGCCGGCCGGAGGATGCGGCGGAAGCCTTCGGCCGCCTCGCCCCGCATCCGCTGATCCTGGAAGCCTTCATCCCCTTCGGGAAGGAGGTTTCGGCCATCGCCGCGCGCGGGGTGGATGGCACCGTCGTGACCTTCGACGCGGTGGAGAATCGTCACGCCCACCACATCCTGGACCTGACCTTCGCCCCAGCCCTGGTGCCCGGGCAGGTCGCCGCCCAGGCCCGCGCCCATGTCGCGGCGCTGGCCACGGCACTGGATCTGGTGGGCGTGCTGGCGCTGGAGATGTTCCTGCTGCCGGATGGCACCCTGCTGGCCAACGAGATGGCGCCCCGCCCCCATAATTCCGGCCATTGGACCATGGATGCCTGCCGGCACGGCCAGTTCGAGCTGCATATCCGCGCGGTCGCCGGCCTGCCGCTGCCGGAGCCGGGTCGCCATGCCGATTCGGTCATGAAGAACCTGGTCGGGCCCGAGAGCTACAATGCCTGGCCGGCGCTGGCCGCCATGCCGGATGTCGCACTGCACCTCTACGGGAAGGCGGAGGCCCGTCCGGGGCGCAAACTTGGCCACGCCACCCGGCTTTTGGCCCCTGGAACACTGGAAACAACGTCCGATCCGGACCTGCTCGCGCCCCTGTGACCAATTTGCCATGGCTAACTGTGGCGCGATTGTCACACCGCGTGGATTGTGCCGAAACACACGCTGTTGGTGGCTGAAATCCGGTGTAGATAGCCTTTATGCACTTGGCGCGGCGGGGATGCAGCTCTCTGCGGCATACCCCCGAAGCGGACCAGTGCCGCGATATGTGTTTGAGGAGAATTTCCATGAGCCTGAAGAAAGTCCTTCTGGCCGCGACGGTGCTGGCCCTGCCGGTTGCCGCCAACGCCCAGCCGATCAGCGGTCTCTATGTCGGCGCCGGCGCCGGCGTGAACCTACGCCAGGAATCCGACATCAGCCTGTCGCGCAGCATGGCGAGCACTGTCGGCGCCCCGCTGACCGGCACCGCCGAGTTCAACTACGGCTATGTCGGCGTGATCAGCCTGGGCTACGGCTTCGGCAACGGCGTCCGCGCCGAGATCGAGGGTTCCTACCGCAACAATGACGTGGACGACGTGTCCGGCATGGGCGTGCCGCGCAACGGCCGCTCCACCGGCAGCGCCGTGACCTACGGCGTGATGGCGAATGCCCTGTACGACTTCGACCTCGGCCCGGGCAGCTTCCTGACGCCGTATGTCGGCATCGGCGCCGGCTACCAGTGGGTGGACAACGACATCCGTGGCGGCGTGAACAGCGGCGCCACCGTGCGCGTCGACGGCACCGACGGCCAGTTCGCCTATCAGGCGATCGTCGGCGCGGCCTTCCCGATCGCCCAGGTCCCCGGCCTGGCGGTCACCACGGAATACCGCTTCATGGGGACGCTCGACAACGATGTCGACGCCCGCCGTGACAACTCCGGCCGCGGCACCGCCGAGCTGGAAAACTACAACCACAGCCTGCTGATCGGCCTGCGCTACGCCTTCGGCGTGACGCCGCCGCCGCCGGTCGTGGCGCCCGCCGTCCCGCCGGCCCAGGTGCCGGCCGTCGCCCGCACCTACCTGGTGTTCTTCGACTTCGACCGCGCCGACCTGACGGACCGTGCCCGCCAGATCATCGCGGAAGCCGCGACGAACAGCCAGCGCGTCGGCACGACCCGCATCGAGGTCTCCGGCCACGCCGACCGTTCCGGCACGCCGCAGTACAACCAGCGCCTGTCCGAGCGCCGCGCGGCGGCCGTTGCCGCCGAGCTGGAGCGCCGTGGCGTTCCGCGCGCCGCGATGGCCATCCAGGCCTTCGGCGAGAGCCGCCCGCTGGTCCCGACCGCCGACGGCGTTCGCGAGCCGCAGAACCGCCGCGTCGAGATCGTCCTGCGCTGATTGCAGGCTTCTCGCGAAGCGAAATGAGGGGGGGCGCCGCAGGGCGCCCCCCTTTCTTTTTGAGGTCAGGCCTGGGACGTTGCGCCCATGATCCTCATCGGCCGCAACCTCTCCCCCTTCGTCCGCCGCAGCGCGGCCTCCCTCAACCTGCTCGGCCTGCCCTATACGCAGCGCCCCCTCAGCACCGTCGCCGATGCGGCGGCGATCCGCGCGCTCAACCCGCTCGGCCGGGTGCCGGCGCTGGTGCTGGCGGATGGGGAGGTGCTGGTGGACAGTGCTGCCATCCTGGACGCGCTGGACGAGATGGCGCCGGACCGCGCCCTGGTGCCGCGCGAAGGACCCGCGCGCCGCGCCGTGCTGCGGGCCCTGGCCCTCGCCACGGGGGCGACGGAGAAGCTGGTCGCGGCCTATTACGAATCGCGCCGCCCCGCCGAATGGCTGTGGCCGGAGAACCAGGCGCGCCTCGCCAGCCAGGCGCAGGCCGGCTTCGCGGCACTGGACGGGCTGGCGGACTCCGGCGCCTGGCTTTGCGGGGAGTCGCTGACCCAGGCCGATGTCACCGCCGTCGCCGGCTTCGATTTCGCCGCGACGGTCCTGCCGGAGTTGATCGAGGGCCGCTTCCCGGCCTTGGCCGCGCTGCGGGACCGGGCCAATGCCATCCCCGCGATCGGGGATACACGCTGGCAAGGTTGACGCCGCATTTGCAGGCACCTGCCCCGTGGCCTGCCCTGCACAGGTCAGAACGGGGGCAGACGCCCGCATTGAAGGCAAATACCCATGTTGCGATGCAGCATTTTCAGGGTTAGGAAAGGCCCAGGGAGTTAGCGTCCGAAACGGCCATCGCGGCTGCGAAGGAGCGCTTGCACATGCGGATCGGATCCACCACTCGGCGCGGCTTCATCGGCGGCGCCCTCGCGGCCCCCCTGATCCTTCGTCCCGCCCCTGCCCGGGCCATGGAACCCGTCGATATCGAGCTTGTGCTCGCCGTCGATGTCAGCCGCTCCGTCGATGAGCAGGAGCAGGAGCTTCAGTTCAAGGGCTATGCCGCCGCCTTCCGCGATCCGCGCCTGATCGAGGGCATCGCCGGCGGCCCGCTCGGCCAGATCGCCGTCACCCTGTTCACCTGGTCCGACTGGCATATCCAGGAACTGCTGGTGCCCTGGACCCGTGTCGATGGCGCCGCCGCCGCCGAAGGCCTCGCCCAGGCGCTGGATGCCGCACCGCGCCGCACCTGGCTCTATACCTCCATCTCCGGCGCCATCGACTATGCCGCCGGCCTGTTCGGCCAGGGCTATGAGGGCACGCGCAAGGTGGTGGACATCTCCGGCGACGGCATCAGCAATTCCGGCCGGCCCGTGGCCGATGCGCGGGCGGATGCGCTGGACAAGGGCATCGTGCTGAACGGCCTCGCCGTGCTCGACCGTTCGCCGCAGCCCTGGGCCGCCGGCATGCCCTCCCTCGACAACTACTACCGCGACGAGGTGATCGGCGGACCCGGCGCCTTCCTGATGGTGGCGGAGGGCTTCGACGCCTTCGAGACGGCGGTGAAGCGCAAGATCATCCGCGAAATCGCCTCCGCCCCGCCGCCCGGCCCGCTGGTGGAACGCGCCTACGCCTGAGGCTTGCCGCGTCCGGTCTTCGCCTGAAGCGCGTCGATGCGGATCGAGGCGGCGGCCTTGGACAAGGACGGGTCGAAGTCCTCCTTCGCCTCCTCGCTCAGGGTCTTGAGGTAGGAGGCCTGGGCGCCGGTCATCGGCTCATCCCCCGTAGTCCAATCCGTGGGGTCCTTGATGGTGTTGGAGCCCGGATCGGCGCTGGTCTTGGGGTTCTCGTCCTCAACGGGCGTCGTCTTACGGTCGGCCATGGGGGATATGCTCCGGCTTGTGTTGCCAGAACGTTCATGCTGGCCGGATGGTTTCAGCCGAAGACCCGGGCAATCGCCGCCGCCGCGATCTCCCGGTCCTGGTCACCGGTGCCGGAGCCGATGCCGATGCCGCCGAGCACCTGGCCCTCCACGATGATCGGCAGGCCGCCCTTCAGGTTGGTCATGCGGCCGTCGCTGGCGATGGCGAGCTTGATCTCCACCTCCGCATGCATGCTGCCGCTCGGCTTGCCCATGGCGGCCGCCGTCTCCGCCTTGCGGCGGGCGCTGTCGATGGACAGAACGCGGGCGCCGTCCATGCGCAGGAAGGCCAGCAGGTTGCAGCCCTCATCCACCACGGCGATGCACTGCGGCACGCCCATCCCCGTGGCGGCCTCGGCGGCGGCCTGCACCAGGGCCAGCGCGGCCTCCTGGGTCAGCTTCAAGGCGGGGCGGGTCAGGGCCATGCGGGCATCTCCTCGGGCAGATCGGTCACCAGCATGCAGCCGGGCCCGTGGGTCGCGAAGTGGGGCAGGCCGGCGGCTTCCAGCGCGGCGAGGGCGGTAAGGCCGCAGCCCCAGTAGAGAAGGGTCTCGCCCGGTTCAGGCGGAATCGGCTCGCCCCAGTCGGGTCGGGTCAGGTCGGCAATGCCCAGCGCGGCCGGGTCGCCCTGGTGCAGCGGTGCGCCGTGGCTGCGCGGCAATCGGCCGGTGATGCCGGCGACGCGCGGCACATCAGCGGCCGCAAAGGGCCGGGCGGAGACGACCACCGGGCCGGCAAAGCCGCCCGCCGGAACGGCCGGCCGGTTGCTGCGGAACAGCGGGCCTTGCAGGCCCAGCTCCACATGGCGCATCCGGATGCCCGCCGCCGCCAGCGCCGCCTCCGCCCCGAACCAGCAGCCGATGGCGAGTGCCACCGAATCGGCCTGCCAGTCCCGCAGCAGGTCGGTGGCGGCCGTGGCCTTCCCATCGCGATGCAGCAGGTAGCCCGGCAGGTCCGTCCGCACATCAAGGTCCTCGCCGAGTTCCGGCAGTCGCGGATCGCCCGGCGCGCCCACCGCCAGCAGCGGGCAGGCCACCGGATTGGCCGCGCAGAAGGCCGCAAAGCCCTGTGCGTCGACGGCCGGCAGCACCACCAGATTGGCCTGCACAAAACCCCGCGCCCGCCCGACGGTGCGCCCCACAAAACCGGCCCGCGCCGCCAGCCGCAGGTCGCGGCCCGTTTCAGACATGGCGCACGAAGCCGCCATCGACCCGCAGCACGGCGCCGGTGACGTAGCTGGCGCGGGCGGAGCAGGCGAAGGCGGCCATGGCGGCGATCTCCGCAGGCTCGGCGTAGCGGCCCATCGGGATCTGCGCCCAGGAGCGCTGGCGGATCACCTCGGCCGGCACGCCTTCCCGTTCCGCGGCGGCGGCATCCGTCAGGTGGACGCGGTCGGTGCCGACGCGGCCGGGCATCAGGATGTTCACCGTCACGCCCTCCTTCGCCACCTCGCCGGACAGGGTCTTGGACCAGGCGATGATCCCGGCGCGGAGGGAGTTCGAAATGCCCAGCACTGGCAGTGGCTGCACCGCCCCGGTGGAGACCACCGTCAACACCCTGCCCCAGCCCGCCTGCCGCATCGCCGGCAGGAACAGGTCGGTCAGCCGGATCACGGAGAGCGCCATGCCCTGGAAGGCGTCCGTCCAATCCGTCACGGCGCGGCCGGAAGCACCGCCATAGGCCGGGCCGCCGGTATTGTTCACCAGGATTTCGGGCGCCCCGAATTTCTGGCCGACATCCTGGGCGAAGGCGTCGAGGCCGGCGGTGTCCATCAGGTCCAGCGGGAAGCCGGCCGCGCCCTCCCCCAGCGTCGCCACGGCGGCGTCCAGCGCCACCTTGTCCCGCGCCGCGATGGCCACCCGCGCGCCCTCCGCCGCCAGGGCCTGGGCGATGGCCAGCCCCATGCCGCGATTGCCGCCGAGCACCAGCGCCCGGCGCCCTCTCAGGCCGAGATCCATGGCAAGCCCTCCGCGCGCGGCCCGAAGGCCGAGGATATGTCCTGTTCCAGGAAGCGCCCGCGCCCCGGTGCGGCCAGCAGCGCGCCGTCCCGCACCACCACCTCCCCGCGCGACATCACCAGTTCCGGCCAGCCGGTGACGATACGGCCCTCATAGGGGGTGTAGTCCACCTCGTGATGCAGCAGGTCGTTGGTGATGGTGACGCGCTTTTCCGGGTCCCAGATGGCCAGGTCCGCATCCGCCCCCACCGCGATCCGCCCCTTCCGCGCCAGCCCATAGAGCGCGGCATTGTTGGTGGCGGTCAGCGCGACGAAGCGCGGCAAAGACAGGCGGCCGGTCACCACCCCCTCGCTGAACAGCAGCGGCATGCGCGTGGCGAGGCCGGGGATGCCGTTCGCCACTTTCCGGAAGGGCGGGTTCGGCCCGGCATGCAGCTTGCCCTCCGCATCGAAGCGGTAGGGGGCGTGGTCGCTGTTGAAGATGTCGAAGCTGCCATCCTCCAGCCCACGCCAGCAGGCCGCCTGGCTTTCCGTGTCGCGCGGCGGCGGGCTGCACATCACCTGGGCGCCGAGCATGTCCGGCTGGTCCAGGTCGCCCTCCGTCAGCAGCAGGTATTGCGGGCAGGTCTCGGCGAAGACCTTGAGGCCCCGCGCCCGGGCACGGCGGATTTCCGCCAGGGGCTCGGCGCCGCTGACATGGACGATGACCAGCGGCGTGTCCGCGACCTCGCCGAGGGTGAGCGCGCGATGCGTCGCCTCCCGCTCCACCGCCAGGGGGCGGGAGGTGGCGTGGTGTTTCGGACGGGTGTCGCCGGCGCGTTCCAGGCGGTCGGCGAGCCAGCCGATGATCTCGTGATTCTCCGCATGCACCAGCGTGATGGCGCGCTGGGTGCGGGAGACGTCGAGCACGTCGAGGATCTGGCGATCCGACAGGCGCATCGCCTCATAGGTCATATAGACCTTCACGCTGCGATGGCCGCGCGCAATCAGCGCCGGCAGTTCCTGGCCCAGCACCTCCGGCGTCGGGTCGCTGACGACGAGGTGGAAGGCATAGTCGAGAAAGGCGTTGCCCTGCGCCCGCCGGTGATAGTCCGCGACGGCCGCGCGCAGCGAGGCGCCGCGGTGCTGCACGGCGAAGGACAGCGTGCAGGTGGTGCCGCCAAAGGCCGCGCTGCGGGTGCCGGACAGGAACCCATCCGCCATCCGCGCCCCGGCCGAGGCCAGCCCGGGCGCCTGCGCCTGGTCGATATGCACATGCGCGTCGATGCCCCCGGGCAGCACCAGCCGGCCCGTGGCATCGATCACCTGCGCTGCGCCCTGCAGCCTTTCGGCGAGCGCCGTGATGCGCCCGCCCGAAATGCCGATATCGGCCCGGAAGACGTCGGAGGCCGTGGCGACGGTGCCGCCACGGATGATGGTGTCGAAGCTATTCACGAGGGGATGCGTCGGATCTCGGCGGAGGGCAGGAAGGACGGATCGAAGACATCGCCCGGCGCCAGCGGCGTCGCCAGCCCGAAGGCGCGGGAAACCGTGGCGACGGATTCGGCAAAGCGGTCGGCGCGGACTCCGCCCAGACCATCCGCGCGGCTTTCCTCCGTGGTCAGCTGCTTGGTGATAAGCCAGCGCAGCTTCTCCGTCTCCAGCGGCACATCGGTCAGCGACTGGCGCTTGCGCAGCGCGGCGATGGCGGCGTCCGGCTCTGCCATCGCCGCCTGCCAGCCGCGGGCGGAGGCGGCGGTGAAGCGGCGCACGGCTTCCGGATTGCCCTCCAGCATCTTCTTCGAGGCGAGGATGCCATTACCGTAGAGCGGCAGGCCGGCATCGGCGAAATAGGTGAAGCGGATATCCTCCGGCTTCGCCCCGGCGCGGGTCAGGCCGAAATACATGGTGCTGTCGAAGCCAAGGATCGCATCCGCATCGCCGCGCAGCAGGAAGGCCTCCCGCAGCCGCAGGTCGCCATATTGCCAGCGGACCGTGCTGGCATCGATCCCCGCCACCGCGGCGAAGGCCGGGAAGATGCGATAGGCGCCATCGGTCAGCGCCGCGCCGATGCGCTTGCCGGCCAGCTTCGCCGCGCTGTCGATGCCGCTGCGGGTGAAGGAGGCCGCCGAGAGCGGGCTGCGGTAATAGACCATGTAGACGCAGCGCGCGGCGGAGGCTGGGTTCTTGGCGTTGAATTCCAGCAGCACGTTGATATCGCCGATGCCGAAGTCGTAGCTGCCGGAACCGACGCGCGTCACCGCCTCCCCCGACCCGCCCGAACTGTCGAATTGCGGGCGCAGCCCGGCCTCGGCGTACCAGCCGCGTTCCTCGGCCAGGAAGAAGGCGGCGTTGGAGCCATCGAAGGGCGCGGCGAGCGACACCTTGATGTCGAGCGGCGCCTGGGCACTGGCGCGGGTCGCGAGAAGCGCGGGGGCTCCAAGAAGCGTGGGTGTGGCGAGCAGGAGGCGGCGGGTGATCCTCATCGGTGCTTGTCCCTGTCTGGTCCGTGCAGGTCCGACAGCAAGGGTCGTGCCAGCCCGTTCCGGGGCCGGATTTGCCCCGAAAGGCGGCTTCGGGCAGGATTGCGCACAATCCGGTGCGCGGGAGTGCGGCAGATGCGCCAGGGCGCGGGGCGTTTGGTGGGGGTGGTGACGCCGGCGACACGGCCGAAGGCGGAGGATGCGGAGGGGGTCCACGCCCATCTGTTCCAGGCCATCGTCGACCAGCGCCTGCCGCCCGGCGCCAAGCTCACCGAACAATCCCTGGTCGAGACCTTCGACATCGGCCGCCGCGCCATCGGCGATGCGCTGCGCCGGCTGGTCTGGGAGAGACTGGCGGTGGCGCCGCCCAATCGCGGCGTCTTCGTCGCGGCGCCCGATGCCGAGGAAGCCCGCGCCATCTTCGCCGCCCGCCGCGCCATCGAGGCCGGCACGACGGAGGCCGTGGCCCGGCGCGGCGATCCGAAACAGGCGGACGCGCTGGCGGCCAACCTGGCGGAGGAAGCCCGGCTGCGAAAGGCCGGGCGGGTGCGGGAGGCGATCGGGCTGTCGGGCGGCTTCCACACCCTGGTGGCGCGGCTGTCCGGCAATCCGATCCTGGAGGAACAGGTGCGGCTTCTGGTGGCGCGCACCAGCCTGGTGGTGGCGCTGTATGAGGACCGCACCGGCCTCGCCTGCTGGCACGACGACCATGCGGAGCTGGTGGCGCTGATCCGCAGCCGCCGCCACCGCGCCGCCGCCAGCCTGATGCAGCGGCATCTGTCGGAGCTGGAGCATGGGCTCCGGCTGGACCGGCCACCGACCGAGGGGCTGGACATAAGGCTGATGCTGGCGCGCCAGGGCTGACACATTCCCGCCACGAAACGTGCTTCATTTTTCCAGGATTGGCCGCACAGACTGAGACCGGTCACACCCCAAGGAAAACATCCCATGCGTCGTCTTCTGCTCGCCGGTTTCGCGGCGATGTGCCTGTCCCCCGCGGTCCAGGCGCAGGGGCGCCAGGACTTCGCGATGGTCAATCGCACCGGCTACCAGATCAACGAGATCTATGTCGGCCCCTCCAGCAGCCCGAACTGGGGCCGCGACCTGCTCGGCCAGAACGTGCTGGCCAATGGCCGCAGCTTCAACGTGAACTTCACCGGCAATTCCCGCGAATGCCTCTGGGACATCAAGGTCGTCTATGAGGATCGCGACCAGTCCGAATTGCGGCAGGTCGATCTGTGCCGCGTCAGCCGGGTGACCATGTTCTGGGACCGCCAGCGCAACAACACGCGCTTCGTCGCGGAGTAGAACGCTTCAGTTGGCCGCCTTCACCAGAAGAAAACTCGGCCGGTCACGCTCCTCCGCCCAGTCCGGCTCGGCCTCCAACTGCGCCGGGCTGGGCGACCATTCCTCCAGCTTCGCCAGGGTGAAGCCGGCGCCGACCAGGGCATTGACCACCGTGCCCAGGCCCCGGTGCTGCTTCACCACGCCGGGGGCGAGCCAGTCGGTCACGCGCGGCCCGTCCTCCAGATAGTCATCCAGCGCCCAGACCCGCTGGCCCTCGGCCGGCGTGATCCAGCCCGGATGGCTTGGCGCCGTCAGCAGCGGATGTTCCTGGGAGAAGACCAGTACCCCGCCCGGCGCCATCGCCGCATGCAACCGGCGCAGCATGTCCGGCAGTTCCACCACGTAGTGGAAGGCAAGCGAGGAGAAGACGAGGTCGAAGGCGGCGATGGGAATGTTGAGCGCCTCCAGATCCCCCTGCTGATAGTCGATGCCCTCGCCCTCGGTCAGCGCCGCGGCCCGTTCCAGCATGCGGGTGGAGACATCGAGGGCGAGCACGCTCTCCGCCCCCTGCCCCCGCGCCCAGCGCGCGAACCAGCCATAGCCGCAGCCAAGGTCGAGAACGCGCTTCCCCGCCATCTCCGGCAGCAGGGCCTGGAGCGCGGGCCATTCCGGCGCACCCTCCAGCCCCTTTTCGGAGCGTGGCAGCCGCGCATAGGCGGCGAAGAAATCCGGGCGGTCGTAGAGGCTTTCGGTCACCTCACCGCCCGTGCCGCTTCCGCCATTCGGCGAAGCGTTCCAGGTTGCTCTCATCGGTCGGCGGATAGAGGCCGAGGATGGATTGGCCGCCGGCCACCTGTTCCTGCACGAAGTCCTCGAAGGCGGTCATCTCCACCGCCTCGGCCGTGACGTCATCCGCGATATGGGCGGGGATGACGATGACGCCGTCATTGTCGCCGACCAGCACATCCCCCGGAAACACCGGCGCATCGCCACAGCCGATCGGCACGTTCATCTCGATCGGCTGGTGCAGCGTGAGGTTGGTGGGGGCGGAGGGCCGGGCGTGGAAGGCGGGGATCGCGAGCTTGGCGATATCCGCCGCATCCCGGAAGCCGCCATCGGTCACCACCCCGGCCACGCCGCGCACCATCAGCCGCGTCACCAGGATGCCGCCGGCCGAGGCCGCGCGCGGGTCCTTGCGGCTGTCGACGACGAAGATGTGCCCCGGCGGGCAATCCTCCACGCCCTTGCGCTGCGGATGGGCGCGGTCGCGGAAGGCGGAGAGCGGGTTCAGATCCTCCCGCGCCGGAATGGTGCGCAAAGTGAAGGCCTCCCCCACCATGCTCTCGCCGAGCGGGGCCAAAGGCAGCACGCCCTGGATCATCTGGCTGCGGAAGCCGCGCTTGTAGAGCGCGGTGGCCAGCGTGGCGGTGGAAACGCGCTTCAGGGCGGCGCGGGTCTGCTCGTGCAAGGCCATGGTCAGCAGCGCCAATCCGTGCGGTCGCCCTCGATCAGGCGCAGGCTGGCTTCCCAGGCCAGCTTCATCGTGGGGCTGTTGGGGTCGCGGCCATACTGGCTGGCGGTGCGCAGGCGCACTTCCTCCGGCGGCAGGATCAGCTTGGCGCCGCCCGACAGGGCCGCGACCTGCGCCTGGCAGGCGCGTTCCAGATAGTAGATCTGGTTCCAGGCCTCCGGGATGGTGCGGCCGGTGACCAGCAGGCCGTGGTTCACCAGGATCATCGCGGAATGCGCGCCGAGATCGGCCACCAGCCGGTCCCGTTCCTCCAGGTCCAGGGCGATGCCCTCATAGCCATGATAGGCGAGGCGGCCGTAGAATTTCAGCGCGTGCTGGCTGATCGGCAGCAACCCGTGTTCCTGGGCGGAGACGGCGATGCCGGCGGCGGTGTGGGTATGCACCACGCACAGCGCATCCTCCCGCGCCGCATGGATGGCGGAATGGATGACGAAGCCGGCCTTGTTCACCGTGGTCGGCGCGGCGGGGTGGTGCGGATCCACCACATTGCCGTCCAGGTCGATCTTCACCAGGTCGCTGGCGCGCATCTCATGGAACATCACGCCGTAGCGGTTGATGAGGAAGTGGTGCTCCGGGCCGGGGATGCGGGCGCTGATATGGGTGTAGATCAGGTCCGTCATCTTGTGATGCGCGACCAGCCGGTACAGCGCGGCCAGGTCGCAGCGGATGGCCCATTCGGCCTCGTCGATCCCGGCGGGGATGCGGGTGGGGGTGTTGATGTCCATGACGGCGGCAGGCCCTTTGCGGATCAGGCGACAGTATTGGTCAGGATGCCGAGGCCCGAAACCTCGAATTCCAGGGAATCACCGGAGACGAGGAAGCGCGGCGGCTTCTGGGTGGCGCCGGTGCCCTCCGGGGAGCCGGTGGCGATGACATCGCCCCGCACCAGCGGCGTGATGGTGGACAGATAGGCGATGATCTTCTCCAGCCCGAAGAACATCGCGCCCGCCTTGCTGTCCTGCACGGTCTTGCCGTTCAGACGGGTCTGCAGCCGCAGTTCACGCCAATCCGCGACCTCGTCCGCCGTGGTGACGGTGGGTCCCCAGCTTCCGGACTCGAAAAAATTCTTGCCGGCGGTGACGCTATGCGCCTGCCAGTCGCGCACCGAGCCGTCGTTCAGGATGGTATAGCCGCCGATATGCGCCAGCGCCTCGGCTTCCGCGATGCGGTGGCCCGCCTTGCCTATGACCACGGCCAGCTCGCATTCATAGTCGAACTGTTCGGAGACGCCCGGCGGCCGCAGCGGCGCGCCAGGACCAACCAGCGCCGCCTGGTGCTTGAGGAAGTAGGAGATATTCGCCGGCCCCTTCACCTCCCCGCCCAGCGGATGCGGTTTTGGGTAGTTCAGCCCGATGCAGAACAGCCGGGCTTCGGGCAGCGGCGCGGTGATGGTGACGGCGGCGAGCGGCCATGCGCCGTCCTCCGCCGGGGCGCCCTCGGCCAGCACCTGCGACAAGGGCGGGTTGCCCGCGAAGCTGAGGACCTTGTCGCCCTCCAGCCGGCCGGTTCGGGGCACGCCGTCGACGGAAAAAGCCAAAAACTTCATGCCGAAACTCCCTTGCGGCGGCGGTCCCAGACCTCGGGCTGCACCAGATGCGGCGGGCGGCGGCCGGCCAGCACGTCCAGGATCTGGTCGGCGCATTGCAGCGCCGTCTCCCGCATCGCTTCCTCCGTCACGCCACCGATATGCGGGGCGAGCACCGTGTTGGGCGCGCCGAGAATCGGGTCCTCCAAGGGGGGCGGCTCCACCTGGAAGACATCGATGGCCGCGCCGGCGATGGTGCCGGCGCGCAGCGCGGCGGCCAGGGCCTCCCCATCGATCAACTGGCCACGGGCGGTGTTCACCAGCAGCGCATGCTGCTGCATTTTTGCCAGCGCCGCCGCGTCGATCATATGCCGCGTGTCAGGGCGCAGCGGGCGGTGCAGGGAGACGACATCGGCGCGTTCCAGCAGCGCCTCCAGCGTCGGCGCGCGCTCGGCGCCGGCCTCGACCAGGATGGAATCGGAGACGTTGGGGGAGAAGACCAGCAGCTTCATCCCGAAGCCGTTGCGGGCCATGGCGCCGGTCAGACGGCCGATGGTGCCGAAGCCGACCAGGCCCATGGTCTTGCCATGCAGCTCCATCATCCGCGCCTCGTAGCGCAGGCTCCAGCGCAGGTGGCGCACCGCGGCATCGGCCGGCACCACCTTGCGCGCCAGCGCCAGTGTCAGCGCCATGGCGTGCTCCGCCACGGAACGGGCATTGGCGGTCGGCGTGAAGATGGTGGGGATGCCGAGCTCGGCGGCCTGCTTCAGGTCGATCTCATTGGTGCCGACGCCGTGATTGGCGATGACCAGCAGGCTCTCCGCCGCCCGCATCGCCGCCCCGTTCAACCCCGCATTGCGGGTGATGGCGGCGACGCAGCCGGGCAATTCCCGCGCCACGGTGGCCATGTCATGCGCCGTGGCGATGCGGGGCGTCACGCCGCCGTCCCGCAGCCGGTCCAGTCCGGCCGGGTGGATGGGCTGGACGATGAGGCAGTCAGGCATCAGGCTGCGGTCCCATGCAATTGAATGATCTGAAGACACGGCTCGCAGCCGGCGATACGGCACTGGTCGCCACCCTGCAACTGGCCCGCTCCGGCGACACCGCCCGAATCTTCGCCCGCAGCGGCTTCGACGCGCTGGTGCTGGATTGCGAGCACAACCTGATCGGCGCCGACGCGGCCGCCGAAATCCTGCTGGCGGGGCTGGAGGCCGGGATCGCGCCGCTGGTGCGCCTGCCGGATGATGCGCCCGGCCCGATCGGCCAGGCGCTGTCGGCGGGCGCGCTCGGCGTGGTGATTCCCCGGGTGGAAACCGCCGCCCAGGCCCAGGCCGTGGCCCGCGCCACCCGCTTCGCGCCGGAGGGACGCCGGCCCCTGCCCCCGGTCTTCCCGCATTTCCGCCGCCACAAGGTGAGCCAAGGTGAGGCCGTGGCGACGCTGTCGGCCGAGACCATCGTCGTGGTCATCATCGAGACGCAACAGGCGGTGCGCAACGCGCCCGCGATCGCCGCCGTGCCGGGGATCGACGTGCTGTTCCTCGGCGCCTCCGACCTCAGCGCCGATCTCGGCCAGGCGGGAATGAAGGAGAATCCGGCGCTGTGGGAGGCGGCGGAGGCCGTTGCCGATGCCTGTCGTGCCGCCGGCAAGGTGCCGGGCATGGGCGGCATCGTGGAGGAGGCGCATTTCGTCCGCGCCAAGGCGCTGGGGATGCGCTGGATGTCGACGGCACATGACGCGACGCTACTGCAGGCGGCGGCGACGGCGCGGGCCGCCTGGATGCGGGGGCTGTAGGGGCGCCCCCGCGGCACGGCGGTCAGACGACCGCCGTCATCCCGCCATCCACATACAGCAGGTGCCCATTGACGAAATCCGAGGCGCGGGAGGCCAGGAACACCGTCGCCCCCACCAGCTCCTCGACCTTCCCCCAACGGCCCGCCGGCACGCGCTGGCATAGCCAGTCCGTGAACTTCGGATCATCCACCAGTGGCCTGGTCAGGTCGGTGGCGAAGTAGCCCGGCGCCACGGCGTTCACCTGGATGCCGCCCTTGGCCCATTCGGCGCAGAGCGTGCGCGTCATCATCCGCACCGCGCCCTTGCTGGTGGCATAGGGGGAGATGGTGGCGCGGCCGAGTTCGGACTGCACGCTGGCGATGTTGATGATCTTGCCATGGCCGCGTTCCAGCATCCGCCGCGCGCAGGCCTGGGCCATGAAGAACACGGCCTCGACATTGGTGGACATCACCTCCCGGAAGGTCTCGGGCGTCACGTCGGTGGCGGGGAAGCGGCGGTTGATGCCGGCATTGTTCACCAGCACCTCGATCGGGCCGAGGCGGGTCTCGATCTCGGCGATGGCGGCATCCAGCGCATGCGGGTCGGTCACGTCGAAGCCGGCCTCGGTGACGTCCAGCCCCTCCCCGGCCAGGGTGCGGGTGGCCTCCGCCAGCACCTTGGGGTCGCGGCCGTTGAGCACCACGCTGGCGCCAGCCTGGCCCAGCCCGCGCGCCAGGGCGAAGCCGATGCCGCGGCTGGAGCCGGTGATCAGCACCCGGCGCCCCTTCAGGTCGAACAGCCCTTGCGTCATTCTCGCCTCCTGCCCTTCATTCGGGGCAAGGGTGGGGGGAAATGGGATGACGGACAAGCCGGGACTGCTGGTGGTGGGCGAACTGCCCGATTGGGATCTTGAGGCCCTCGCCACGCGCTTCACCCTGCACCTTTACTGGCAGGCGGCGGACAAGGCGGCGCTGCTGGCGGCCGGGCGCGACAGTATCGTCGCCATCTGCACCAAGGGTGAGATCGGCGCCGATGCCGCGCTGATGGACGCGCTGCCGCTGACGAAAATCATCGCCTGCTATGGGGTGGGCGTGGATGCCATCGACCTGGAGGCCGCCCGGGCGCGCGGCATCCGCGTGACCAACACGCCGGATGTGCTGACCGAGGAAGTGGCCGACATGGCCATGATGCTGATGCTGGCCGCCGCGCGGAACCTGCGCCTGGGCGAGGCGTGGATTCGCGACGGGTCCTGGCCGGTGAAGGGGCCGATGCCGCTGACCACACGGGTCTGGGGCAAGCGGCTGGGCATTGTCGGGCTCGGGCGCATCGGCAAGGCCATTGCCAAGCGGGCGGCGGCCTTTGGCATGGACATCGCCTATTCCGGCCGCAGCCCGCAGCCGGGCCTGCCCTATACCCACTATCCGACGCCGGCGGCGCTGGCCCCGCAGGTGGATGTCTTCTGCGTCTCGGCCGCCGGGGGTGCCGCGACGCGCGGGCTGGTGGACCGCGCGGCGATCGAGGCACTCAACCCGGGCGCGATCTTCGTCAATGTCTCCCGCGGCACCGTGGTGGATGAGGCGGCGTTGCTGGCGGCGCTGCGAAGCGGGCGGATCGGCGCGGCGGGGCTCGACGTGTTTCTCAACGAGCCGGCGATCGACCCGGAATTCCTGACCTTCCCGAATGTCGTGCTGCAGCCGCATGCGGCCAGCGGCACGGTGGAGACGCGCAAGGATATGGGGCGGCTGATGCGGGAGAACCTGGAAGCGCAGTTGGATGGGCGGCCGCTGCTGACAGCCTTGATTTGAACCTCATTGGGGGCGCGGACGGGTCCCGTCCTGTGCGCCCCCCCTAATCCTGCCCTCTCCCCCCTTTGGGTGGAGAGGGTTCTCGGCTCAGCTTTCCAGAGTCGCCTCCAGGGTGATCTCCGCGTTCAGCACCTTGCTGACCGGGCAGTTCGCCTTGGCCGTCGCCGCCAGCTTCTGGAAGGTGGCGTCGTCGCAGCCCGGCACCTTCGCCTTCAGGGTCAGCGCCACCCGGGCGATCTTCCAGCCGCCCTCCACCTGGTCCATCCCGAGCTTGGCCGAGGTGTCCATCCGCTCCGCCGTGAAATTCGCCCCGGCGAGCTGGAAGGCCAGCGCCATGGTGAAGCAGCCGGCATGGGCGGCGGCGATCAGCTCCTCCGGATTCGTGCCGCGGCCCTCGCCGAAGCGGGCGTTGAAGCCGTAGGGGGCCTCCTTCAGCACGCCGGACTGGGTGGACACATGCCCTGTGCCATCCTTGCCGCCACCTTCCCAATGGGCGGAACCGCTGCGGGAAATGCTCGCCATGGGTAGTCTCCTTCTGTTGCCGAGGCGGCAGATGGGGCGCGGCGGGGCACTTTGCCATGACAATGCCGCGCGCGGGCACCTTGCCGCCGCCGCGCACCCCCTGTAGGCGAGGAAAAAGTCCTGCCTGGAGAGACGCCCATGCCTGTCGGTTTCCGTATCCTGCCCCGCAGCCGCGCCGTGGCGCCCGCGCTGATCGAGCGCTTCCGCAAGCTGCCGGTGGCCAATGTCTCCGACAGCATGTCCCGCATCTTCGCCGCCGGCCCGACCCTGCGGCCGATGCACAAGGGCGGCGTCATGGCCGGCCCCGCCTTCACCGTGCGCACCCGCCCGGGCGACAACCTGATGGTCCACAAGGCGATCGACATCGCCGAGCCCGGCGACATCGTCGTGGTCGATGCCGGTGGCGACCTGACCAATGCCATCATCGGGGAGCTGATGCTGGCCCAGATGGTGCGCCGCAAGCTGGGCGGCATCGTCATCAACGGCGCCATCCGCGACCTCGGCGCGCTGTCCCAGCAGCCCTTCCCGGTCTACGCCGCCGGCGTGACCCATCGCGGCCCCTACAAGGACGGGCCGGGCGAGATCAACGTGCCGATCTCCATGGGCGGGCTGGTGATCGAGCCGGGCGACCTGATCCTGGGCGACGAGGACGGCTTCGTTTCCGTGGCTTACGCCGATGCCGAGAAGGTCTGCGCCGCGACGGAGGCGAAGCACGCCGCCGAAAACAAGCAGATGGCCGAGATCGAGGCCGGCACCATCGACCGCGCCTGGGTCGATGCCACGCTGAAGCGCCTGGGCTGCGAGGGCGTCTGACATCAACGGCCCCTCCGCGTGACCGCTCCGGGCCGCCCTCAGTCGTGCCGCAGGCACGCCAAAGCCGTGACGGGCGGAAACCTCCGGTTTCCTTGGCTTCGTCGCGCCGAAGGCGCGCCTTCGGCGCGACGCATTAGCGGCGGCGGCCATTCGGCCGCTCGGACCGGTCAAGAGGCCGGCCCGCCGGTATGAGCACGCCCATGGCCCCCGCGGCGGTGCAGATGCCGGTTCTCGGCCCTGCGGCGCCGCGCGGGCTGTGCACGGATTGCGGCGTCTCCCGCACCGCGGACGCCAAGGCCTGCGGCCGGGCCTGCCAGTTCATCCAGCCGGATTATGCGCGGCTGGAAGCCCAGGTGCATGGCAGGGCGCGCGACCCGGCCCGGCCGGACGAGCTGCATTTCGGCCCCTTCCGCCAGATGCTGCGGGCGCGGCTGGCGGCCCCCCGCCCCGGCGCGCAATGGACCGGTATCACCACCCGCCTCGCCGAGAAGCTGCTGGAGGCTGGCGCGGTCGATGCCGTGCTGACCATGGCGCCGGACCCGGAGGACAAATGGCGCCCGGTGCCGGTGCTGGTGACGAAGCCGGAAGGCATGGCGCAGTGCCGCGGGATGCGCATGGGCTATGCGCCGCTGCTGGCCCTGCTGGAACCGGCCCGCGCCGCCGGCCACAGGCGCCTGGCCATCATCGGCATCCCCTGCCAGGTCTATGCGCTGCGGGCGCTGGAGGCGGAGCTGGGGCTGGAGCGGCTGTTCGTTATTGGCACGCCCTGTTCCGACAACACGACGACGGAGAATTTTCACCAGTTCCTGGCGCTGCTGGATGCCGATCCGGCCAGCATCACCTATCTCGAATTCCGCGCCGATTTCCATGTGGAGCTGCGCTTCGCCGACGGGCGGTTGCGGGAAATTCCGTTCCTGCAATTGCCGATCAGCCAGTTGCCTGGGGACTTCTTCCCCCTCACCTGCCGAAGCTGCGTCGACTACACCAATGTGCTCGCCGATATCACCGTGGGCTACATGGCCGGCGAGGGCGATCAATGGCTGCTGGTGCGCAACGCCCGGGGCGAGGAACTTTTGGGCCTGCTGGGGGATGAGGTTGTCACCCAAACCCCCGGCAGCGCCGGCAAGCGGGCGGGGCCGGTCAAAGGCTTCCTGGCCAATACCGAACGCGCCGCCGGCGGCCTGCCGCTGCGGCGCATGCCCAACTTTATGCGCGGCATCGTCGGCTGGCTGATGCCGCGGATCGGCCCGCGCGGGCTGGAATTCGCCCGCGCCCGGGTGGAGATGAAGGCGGTGGAGACGGTGCTGCATCTGCGCCGCCAAATGCCGGCGCGGATGAAGAACATGGTGCCGCCGCATGTCTGGGCGCTGGTCGCGCCCTATGGCATCACCCCGCGCGATGGCGAGAACGACAAGGGAGAACAGGGCAATGCGCAAGCACAGGATCGCGGCGATCGGCGGTGACGGCATCGGGCCGGAGGTGGTCCAGGCCGGGCTGCGCGTGCTGGAAGCCGTGGCCCAGGCCGATGCCGGCTTCGCCTTTGAGACCACCAGCTTCGACTGGGGCAGCGACTACTACCGCCGCACCGGCCGCATGATGCCGGAGGACGGCCTCGCCCAACTCGCGCCCTTCGACGCCATCTTCTTCGGCGCCGTCGGCGACAAGGAGATTCCGGACCACATCACCCTGTGGGAGCTGCGGCTGGCGATCTGCCAGGGCTTCGACCAATACGCCAATGTCCGCCCCACCACCCTGCTGCCCGGCATCGTCGGCCCGCTGAAGGATGAGCTGGGCGCGGCCATCGACTGGGTGATCGTGCGGGAGAATTCCGAAGGCGAATATGCCGGCGTCGGCGGCCGCGCCCATCGCGGCCTGCCGCTGGAAGTCGGCATGGATGTCGCCGTCTTCACCCGCGGCGGGGTGGAGCGCATCGCCCGCTTCGCCTGCGACCTCGCCATGACCCGGCCGCGCCGCAAGCTGACCGTGGTGACCAAGTCCAACGCGCAGCGCCACGGCCTGGTGCTGTGGGATGAGGTGGTGGCCGGCGTGGTCGCCGACTATCCGGAGCTGACGGTGGACAAGATGCTGGTGGACGCGATGGCGGCCCGCATGGTGGTGAAGCCCGGCAGCGTCGATACCGTGCTGGCGACCAACCTGCATGCCGATATCCTGTCCGACCTCGCCTCCGCCTGCGCTGGCTCGCTCGGGATTGGCGCCACGGCGAACCTGGATCCGTCGCGGAAAAATCCCTCGATGTTCGAGCCGATCCATGGCTCGGCCTTCGACATCGTCGGCAAGGGCATCGCCAACCCGCTCGGCTCCTTCTGGACCGGCGCGATGATGCTGGAGCATCTGGGGGAGGCACCCGCCGCCAAGCGCCTGATGGCGGCGATCGCCAGCGTCACCGCCAAGGGCACGGTGCTGACCCCCGACCTCGGCGGCACCGCCACGACGGATCAGGTGACGGAGGCGGTGATCGCCGCCCTGCGCGGCGCCAACGCCTGATCGTCAGGGCGCAAGCAGCAACCGCGCCTGGGCCATGGTCTCGGCCGCGCATTCCGCGGCACTGCGGCCCTCGAAGATGGCGGCGCGCAGGCCCCAGGTGTAGATCGCCCAGAGCATCCGCACCGTCCGCGCCTCCGGCAGGGCGCGGAAGTCCCCGCTGGCCTGGCCTTCCCGCAGGATCTCCGCCAGCAGCTCCTCGCCCTGGCGCCGCTCCTCCCGGTTCTGCGCCTCGGCGGCCTCCGACCACGTCCAGGACAGGCCCTGGATCGCCGCGATCAGCCGGATATCCGCGAGGTCGTCGGCGCACCAACTCTCGATCACGCGTTCCAGCCTGTCCCAGGGCGACCCCGCCTGCGCCGCAGCCTGCCGCGCGCGCTGCGCCTGGCCGGCATTGTTGGCGGTGACCAGCGAGTAGAGCAGCCCCGCCTTGCTGCCGAAATGCGCCGAGATCAGCGTCGGCGCGACGCCCGCGAGCTGGCCGATCTCGCTGACCGACACCCCTTCGAAGCCGTGCTCCCGGATCAGGCTGCGCGCGGCGTCCTGAAGCTTGCGCATGGTTTCGGCTTTCTGCGCATCGCGCGCTGTCGGCTGGGATGGCGCACGGCGCCGCCTCGGGCGTGGGTCGAGCATGATCGCTTTGCTGATGGTGGATCGCAGTTCAGCGGCAAAGTCGAACGCACGCAATGGCGATTTTCATTGAATGAATTCGATGAATATAATAATTGCTTCCTGCCAGTGGAATCCGCCAGCCGGACGACACCAGCACGGCAGCGAAGGAGCATCTTGTGATGCGAGAGGATATGAGGCGCCCCACACCGCTGATGGGCGGCAGCGTCTTCAGCCAGGTTCTCGGAGAGGTCTCGGCGGAGGCCTGGCCACTGGCCGTGGCGGGGGTGGCCATCGCGGTAGGCTGCGCGGAAGAGACCGCATGCGCCTTCCTGGACTCACCCCTCGGCGGGACTTTCGCGCGGGAGATCAAGGACGGGCTGGATAGCGGCCAGTCGCTCTTTCAAGCGGTTGTCGCCACAGCGGTGAGCTGGTGCCTCCGCCAGGTTGGCTCGGCGGAGGCCAATCTTCATGGACTGCCCATGCACGTCCCGCTGCTGCCGGCAGCGGTTCTGCGCGACGCCAGCCCGGTAAGGGAGCAGCCCGGCCGCGATGGCCAATGACCGGACTGCGCCGTCAGGCGATGGGTTGCGGCATCTGCGGGCCAGGCGGGGAGATGCTCGGCACCTCGGGGAACTGGCCCGGATAGGGCAGGTCCGGTCCCGGCGTGGGGGTGGGCGGCGCCTCCGGCGGCGGACCCGGCATGGTGTCGGGCTGCGGGGGCGGCAGTTCCCGCTCAGGGCCTGGCGGATTGACCGGCGGCAGGCCCGGCAGTTCGGGCGGTGGCGCCTTGGGGTCGTCGGACATCTGGTGCTGGGTCATGGCATCTGAACGCGCCAGGGAACCGCCCGTTCAATGCGCCTTCGCGGCCGCGTTCCGCTTGCGGGTCGCCGCGGCCTTGCGCGCGCTGGCCGAGCGTTCCTCCGGCGTGCGTGAGGCCGCGGCCCTGCCGCCAACCGCCCCGCCCTTCCGCGCGGAGACCTTGGTTTCCGCCTGGCCTCGGCCGCTGCCGCTGCGATCGCCGCCGCCGCTTTCCTTGTTCACGGTCGCCCAGGCCCGCGCCTCGGCCTCCGCCTCCTTCACGCCGCGGTCCTCGTAGCCCTCGGCGATATGCGCGGCCTTGCGCTTCTGCTTGTCGGTGTAGCTGGATTTGTCACCACGGGGCATTGGCGGATCCTCCCACGCGACGAACGCAAGACCGGTCGTCGCGTTTTTCACTATTTATATTTGTATAAATTGACAAAACACCCGACACGCCCGCATTCATCTGCCGCGACCACAAGGGCGTGTGATGCCGGCCATGGCTGACCTGCGTCCCCTGAGGCTTTTGCACCGCAGCAACCCGGGCCATACCCCTGTCACCATGAGCACGCAGCCCGCCATCGCCCTTTCCGGCCTCCGCAAACGTTTCGCCCAGGGCGGCACGGTGGCGCTCGACGACGTGGCGCTGGATGTGGCGCCGGGCGGGATCTTCGGCATCGTCGGCCGCTCGGGCGCCGGCAAATCCACGCTGATCCGCTGCGTGAACCTTCTGGAACGGCCCGATGCCGGGCGCATCACCGTGCTCGGCCAGGACATGCTGGCGCTGGACGAAGCCGCCCTGCGCGCGGCCCGCCGCCGCATCGGCATGGTCTTCCAGCACTTCAACCTGCACAGCCGCCGCACCGTCGCCGAGAACATCGCCTTCCCGCTGGAAATCGCCGGCATCGCACGCGCCGAACGCCAGGCGCGCGTGACCGAAATCCTGCCGCTGGTGGGGTTGGAGGCGAAGCGGGATGCCTATCCGGCGCAGCTTTCGGGCGGCCAGAAGCAGCGCGTCGGCATCGCCCGCGCGCTCGCCTCCCGCCCCGAAATCCTGCTCTGCGACGAGGCGACCAGCGCGCTGGACCCGGAGACGACTCAGGAAATCCTGGCGCTGATCCGCGACCTGCGGACGCGGCTGGACCTGACGGTGCTGCTCATCACCCATGAGATGGGCGTGGTGAAGGCCATCTGCGACCGCGTGGCGGTGATGGAGGCCGGGCGCGTCATCGAGCAGGGCCGCGTCTTCGACGTCTTCACCCAGCCCGCCCACCCCACCACCCGCCGCTTCGTGGCGGAGGTGATCGGCCATTCGGTGCCCGCCGCCACCCTCGCCCGCCTGCCCGCCCCGGGCGAGGGCGAAACGCGACGCCTGGTGCAGGTGGTCTTCGCCGGCCCGGCCAGCACGCGCGCCGTGGTCAGCGAGGCCAGCCGCGACTTCGGCATCGATATCAACATCGTCTCCGGCCGCGTCGACGAGATCGCCGGCGAGCCTTTTGGCGTGATGGCGCTGGCCGCCTATGGCCCGCCCGAAAAGCTGGAGGTCGCCTTCGCCTGGATGCGCGGCCTGGGCCTCACGCTGACGGAAATCGACGAATGACCTGGCTCGCCCCCGCCATCCAGGACCTGCTGATCGAGGCGCTGTGGCAGACGCTCGCCATGGTCGGTGCCTCCGCCGCCATCGCCGCCGTGCTTGGCCTGCCGATCGCGCTGCTGCTGCACGTCACCTCGCCCGACGGGCTGACCCCAAGGCCCTGGATCAACCGGCCGGTGGGGCTGCTGGTGAATGCGGCACGCTCCACGCCCTTCATCATCCTGATGGTCGCCATCGTGCCCTTCACCCGCCTGGTCGCCGGCACCTCCATCGGCACCGGGGCGGCCATCGTGCCACTGGCGCTCGCTGCCACCGCCTTCCTGGCGCGGCTGTTCGAGAATGCGCTGCGCGAGGTGGACAAGGGCGTGATCGAGGCGGCGCGCGCCATGGGTGCCACGCGGCTTCAGATCGTGTGGAAGGTGCTGGTGCCGGAGGCCCTGCCGGGGCTGGTCGCGGCCACAACCGTCTCCCTGGTTTCGCTGGTCGGCTTCTCCGCCATGGCGGGCGCGGTGGGCGGCGGCGGTCTCGGCGACCTCGGCATCCGCTTCGGCTATCAGCGCTTCATGCCAGAGGTGATGGCGACCGTCGTCGTCATCCTCATCTTGTTGGTCCAGGGCCTGCAATCGCTCGGCGATTGGCTGACCCGCCGCCTGTCACATCGCTGAGGGATTTTTGGACATGATCGCCCGCCGCCCCCTGCTGCTCGCCAGCCTCGCGCTGCCCTTCGCCGCACAGGCACAGACCGCGGAAATCGGCACCACCGCCCGTCCTCTCCGCATCGGCGTCACCGCCGGCCCGCATGCCCAGGTGATGGAGCATGTGCGGGACCAGGCAGCCCGGGACGGCTTCGTCATCCGCATCACCGAATTCCAGGACTACATCCAGCCCAATGTGGCGCTGGCCGCCGGCGACCTGGATGCCAACAGCTACCAGCACCAGCCCTTCCTGGATCAGCAGGTGCGCGACCGCCGCCTGGCGCTGGTCACCGCCGGCAAGACGCTGGTCTTCCCGATGGGCCTCTATTCCAAGCGCCACCGCAGCCTGGAAGCGGTGCCAAATGGCGGCCGCGTCGCCGTGCCGAACGACCCGACCAATGGCGGCCGCGCCTTGGTGCTGCTGGCGGCGAACGGCGCCTTCAAGCTGCGCGAGGGCGCCGACTTCCGCGCCACCGTCGCCGACATCACCGAGAACCCGCGCCGCCTGCGCGTGGTGGAGCTGGAGGCGGCGCAGTTGCCGCGGGTGCTGGAGGAGGTGGACCTCGCCGCCATCAACACCAACTACGCCATGCCGGCCGGGCTGAACCCAGTGCGCGACAGCCTCGCCATCGAGAGCGCCGACAGCCCCTATGCCAATCTGATCGCGGTGCGGCAGCAGGATGCGCAGGCGCCGTGGGTTCGCCGCCTGGTCGCCGCCTATCAGACGCAATCCGTCAAGGATTTTGTCCAATCCACCTTCCAGGGCGCCGTCGTTCCCGCCTTCTGAGGATTTTTGTCCATGCTCCGTCGTTCCCTGATCGCTCTGCCCGCCCTGCTGCCCTTCGCGGCGCGGGCCCAGGGGGATGCCCAACGCGCCGAATTCGGCACGGCGGCGCGGCCGCTGCGCGTCGGTGTCACCCAGGGCGTGCACGCCCAGACCTTCGAGAAGGTGCAGGAACTGCTGGCGCGGGACGGCTTCGTCACCCGCGCCGTGGAATTCGGCGACTTCATCCAGCCGAACGCGGCGCTGTCGGCCGGCGACCTCGACGCCAACGCCTATCAGCACCTGCCCTTCCTGGAGGCGCAGCGCGCCCAGCGCGGCTATGACTTCGTGCCGGTCGGCAAGACGGTGCTGACACTGATGGGCGTCTTCTCCCGCCGCCATCGCAGCCTGGACGCGCTGCCGAATGGCGCGCGCGTCGCCATCCCGAACGACCCGACCAATGGCGGCCGCGCGCTGCTGCTGCTGGCGCAGTCCGGCGCCTTCACGCTGCGCGCGGGCGCCGACCACACCGCGACGGTGGCCGACATCACCGCCAACCCGAAGCGCATCCGCATCGTGGAGCTGGAGGCCGCTTCCATCGCGCGGTCGCTTCAGGATGTCGATGCCGGCGCCATCACCGGCAACTACGCCGTGCCCGCCGGCCTGAACCCGCTGCGCGACGCCCTGGCGCGGGAGACCGAGCAGAGCGTCTATACCGTGCTGGTGGTGGTCCGCCGCGCCGATGCGGAAAAGCCCTGGGCGAAGCGCCTGGCCGAGGGCTATCGCCACCCGGAGCTGCGCGCCTTCGTCGAGACCACCTTCGGCGGCGCCGTCATCGCCGGCGGCTGAACCACCCAGCAGAGGGCACCGATATGCGCAGGCAACTCCATCTCGGCGCCTTCATGCGCCCGGTCAGCATCCACACCGGCGCCTGGCGCTACCCCGGCGCCTGGGCCGATGCGAATTTCAACTTCGAGCGCCTGAAATACCTGATCCAGAAGCTGGAGGCGGGAAAGTTCGACGCCTTCTTCATGGCCGACCACCTCGCCCTGCTGAACATGCCGATCGAGGCGCTGCGCCGCAGCCACACCGTCACCAGCTTCGACCCGCTGACCCTGCTGCCGGCCCTGGCCGCGGTGACGGAGCGCATCGGGCTGATCGCGACGGCCAGCACCACCTATAACGACGCCTATCACGTCGCCCGCAAATTCGCCTCGCTCGACCACATCTCGAATGGCCGCGCCGGCTGGAACCTGGTGACCACGGCCAACCCGGACGCGGCGCTGAATTTCGGCCAGGACGCCCACATGGCGCATGGCGAGCGCTACAAGCGCGCCCGCGAATTCTTTTCGGTTGTCACCGGCTTATGGGACAGTTTCGCGGATGACGCCTTCATCCGCGACCAGGAGAGCGGCATCTTCTGGGACCCGGCGCGGATGCATGTGCTGGATCACAAGGGCCCCGAACTCTCGGTGCGCGGCCCGTTGAACGTGGCGCGCCCGGTGCAGGGCTGGCCGGTGATCGTGCAGGCCGGTGCGTCCGACGCCGGCCGCCAGATTGCCGCCGAGACGGCGGAAATGGTTTTTGCGGCGGGCGGCACGCTGGCCGATGCGCAAGCCTTCTACGCCGACGTGAAGGGCCGTGCCGCCCGCTACGGGCGCGATCCTGACGGCATCAAGATTCTCCCGGGCGCGCTGGTGGTGGTGGGCGATTCGGTCGCCGAGGCGCGCGCCGCGCGCGACCACCTGGACAGCCTGGTGCATTACGACAGCGCCATCGGCTCGCTCTCCATCGCGCTCGGCGTCGATGCCCGCGCCTTCGACCCGGACGGTCCCCTGCCGGAGATCCCCGAGACCGAGGCCAGCAAATCCGGCCGCGAGCGCGCCATCAATCTGGCGCGGCGCGAAGGGCTGACGGTGCGGCAATTGGCGCAGCGCCTGGGCGGCTATGCCGGCCTCGCCTTGGTCGGCACGCCCGCCACCATCGCCGATGAGATGGAGCAATGGCTGGATGGCCGCGGCTGCGACGGCTTCAACATCATGTTCCCGCATGTGCCGGCGGGGCTGGATGACTTCGTCGACAAGGTGGTGCCGGAACTGCAGCGGCGCGGCCTGTTCCGTCGCGACTATGCGGGCACCACGCTGCGCGACCACCTCGGCCTGAAGCGGCCGGAGAACCGCTTCTTCCCGTAATGCGCCTCAGCGCGCCGAACGGATGACCGGCGCCGCGTTGCTCGCGCAATTCTGCCGCATGCCCAGCAGCCGCTGCGCCTCCGCATTGTTGCCGATGCGGCGCTGGATGCCGGCGCCTTCCTCCAGCTCCAGATTGTAGCCCTCGCAGGTATCGGCGGCGGCGCGGCGCCGCTCCATCGGCACGGCGTAGGGCGCGATGGTGCCGGAAGCCGCGGACATCGCGCGGAAGGCCGCGGCCGTGCCTGGTTCCGGCGCCCGGCGCATGACGATGACAACGCCGACCACAACGACCAGCAGGCACAAGGTGCCCGCCAGGTAGATCAAATTCTGACGCGTCATGGCATTCCCTTTCGGATCGGCACAGGGGACCACAAAGCGAAGCGGCCGCGCCAAGTCAACGGAATTTCAGCACATGGCAGGGCTGTGAGACATATCAATTTCGATACTCCGCCCGCCGGGGCAGGGCATGCGCCGAATTCGCCAATTCGCGCTCCAGATCCGGCGCCGAGGCACGCGCGAGCGGCATCGTCAGCTGGCAGAGCAACCCTTCCGACCGCCAGTCCATGGCGATGGTGCCGCCGAGCTGGCCGGCGATCGTCGCCTCCAGCACGCGGGTGCCGAAGCCCAGCCGCTGCGGCGGCGCCACCAGCGGCGGTCCCCCGCTCTCCGCCCAGCGCAGGTGCAGAAGGCCGGATTCGGAGGACCATCCGAGCGACACCTTCCCGCCGGGCACCGACAGGGCGCCATGCCGTATCGCATTCGTCGCGAGCTCATGCAGTGCCATGGACAGGGCCTGTGCCGCGGTGGGGGCGATGCGCACCGGCGGCCCTTCCACCCGTACCGGCTCCTCGCCACCGGCGGCCAGGAAGGGCGCCAGTTCCGCCGCCACAAGCTCCCGCAAGCCGACGCCATCCCATTTGCCATCGGCCAGCAGCGTATGGGCGCGGGCCAGGGCCGCGATGCGGCCCAGCACGGCGCTGGCGAAGGCCTCCGGGTCATCCTTCGGCGTCATCCGCACCGCCGCCTGGACCACCGCCAGGGCGTTCTTGGCGCGATGGTCCAGCTCCCGCATCAGCACGGTCTGGCGTTCCTCCGACTCGCGCCGCTCCGTGACATCCAGCGCCACGCCGAGCAGGCGCAGCGCCTGGCCGGTCACGCGGTCGCGCACCACCTCCCCACGTTCGGCAATCCAGCGCAGCGCCCCGTCGCGGGCGCGACGGATGCGGAATTCCTCCGCCCAATCCTGCTGGCTTCCCGCCAGCAGGCGACGCAGCCGGGCCTCGACGCGCGGCCGATCGGCGGCCTCGATGCCGCGACGCCAGTTCATCAGGTCGATCGGTTCCGCGGGATCGGTGCCGTAGAGGCGATGGCAGCTTTCGGACCAATGCACATCGCCGGTCCGGATGTCCCATTCCCAGGTGCCGACCTGCCCGGCCTCCTGCGCCAGGCGCAGCCTCTCGGCGCTGCCGCGCAGCGCGATCTCCGCCGTGCGGCGCTGGATATCCGCCTGTCGCACCGCCTCGACATCCCGCGCCGCGACGGTGACGCCGCCGCCCTGGGCGGGGTGGATATTGAGCTCGAACCAGGTACCGGCCAGCGGTGAGCGTGCGCAGAGATGCGCCTCCTGCCCCGTGGCGATGACCTGTTCGATCGCCTCCCAGCTCTGGCTGCCGCGCACCGTGGGGAACAGTTCCTGGAAGTCCCGGCCCAGCACCTCCTCCCGTCGCAGCCCCCACATCTCCAATGCCCGGCGGCTGGCGAAGCGGATCGCGCCCTGGGCGTCGAGCGCGTAGAGCATGTCCCCAAGGCTCTCCAGCACCTCCCGCGCCCGTTGCACCGATTCGGCCAGCGCGGCCTCGGCCTGCTTCAGCTCCGTCACATCGACATGCGCGCCGAGCATGCGCAGCGCCCGGCCGGAGGCGTCCCGCTGGATCTCGGCCCGCGCGGCGATCCAGCGCACGGCGCCGGCCGGCGTGACGATGCGGTATTCCTGGGCATAGTCGGTGGCGACGGATTCCGACGCGATGGCGTCGAGAAAGCGGGTTTCCGCCCGCACCCGGTCCTCCGGATGCAGCCGCGCCACCCAGTCGGCATGCTGTTCCTCGGCCGGCAGGGCGCCGCGGCCCTGCAGGTCCATATATTCGGGGGAGCGCAGGTTCTGGCCGGTGCGCAGGTCGATCTCGAAGCCACCGACGCGGCCCACCTGCTGCACCCGGCGCAGCCGGGCCTCGCTGGCACGCAGCGCCGCCTCCGCGCGCCGGCGCCGCAGCGCCGACCACAGCCGTTCCGCCACCTCCAGCGCCAGCGCCGCCTCCGACTCCGTCCAGCGGCGCGGCGCGGAATGGTGCAGGCAAAGCAGGGCCGCCAGACGGCCGTGCTTCAGCAGCGGCACGGTCAGGCCGCCATCCGGCGCCGGAACATCCAGTCCCAGGGGACGGCCGGCGCGCAGGGCGGCAAGGCCGTCGCCGAACCGCGCCAGGGGCCAGGTGCCCGGCGCGCTGGGCAGGCTGCCATCGGTCCAGTCGGCATCGATGCCGCAGGTCATTTCCGCCGCATCCACCTCGGCAAGGGCGCAGCGCCCGGCGGCGAGATGCTGGCCGAGCGCTTCCGTCGCGGTACGCAGCAGGGCTTCCGGCGCATCCAGGTCCCGCAACGTCGCATCAAGATGGAGCAGGAAGGCGTCGCGCCGTTCGGCCAGGATGGGGCGGGTGATGTCGGTTGCCGTCAGCAGCGTCCCGGCGATGTGGCCATCCAGGTCCCGCAGCGGCACCGCCAGAAGGTCGAAGAAGCGCGGTCCGGGGCGTTCGAGCGATTCCAGGCGACCGGGACGGCCGGCCAGGGCCGCGCGCACCATGGCGGCAACGCCGTCCGCGCCGGGCCAGAGCAGGCCGCAGGCCGCGCCCTGCGGTGCATCCGGCGGCAGCAGCGGGGCAAAGGCGGGATTGTGCAGGCAGGGCAGGTCCGGCCCCCAGATCAGGGCGGCCGGGCCGGCATGGTCGCGCACCAGATCGGCGAAGCCGCGCAGCACGGAGGACCAGCCGGCCACAGGACCCAGGGGGGTGGCGGACCAGTCAGCTTCGACCTTCGAAACCACGGGCGCCCCATCATCGCGCTGATGGCCGACCGGCGATGGCGGGATGCGGCGCATGATCGAGTGAAAAGCTCCCGCGCGCCGCGCTCGGCGCAATGATGGGGCGCGACTCCGGCCCGCGCGCCCCTTCCAGGATATGTAGCGCCGGCAGGCCGGGGCGTGGCGTCACAAAGACGGGCACGGCCCGGCTGACAACCGGTTTCGGACCATCCCCGTCCAGGGCTGCTCCGAAGCGACAACGCGGCGCGAGGCAGCGCGTTGCCAGGCTTCTCAAATCAGGGCGAGAAGACTCGCATCCGGCACCGTCAGCGGTCGGCCAAGCCGGCAGAGCGCGGCGGCCGGCGCCATGCTGGCCTGGGCGAGGGCCACGCAATCCGCGCCCTCGGCGAAGGCCGCATCGGCGGCCGCCGCCACCTTTTCCGCGTAGAGGGCGGCATCGCCGGCCCGGAAGGCCGCCCATGCCTCCGGCACCAGGCGGGTTTCGCAGGCGGCGCCGAACAGGGCGTGGGTCGGGGCGAGCGTGGTCTCCACCGCGCAGAGCGCGATCACGCGACCGCCATGGCGACGCGCGGCCTCGGCCAAGGCTGCATCGGCGCGCAGCAGCGGGATGGCGGCACGCGCCTGGGCCAAGGCAGGGCCGAGAGTCGAGCAGGTGAGAAGGACGGCATCGATGCCCGGCAGGGCCAGCGCCTCCAGCGCCGCGGCGGTGCGGCTGGCGATATCGGGGGTCAGGCCGCCGGCGGCTTCGGCCTCGGCCAGCAGGTCGGGGCGGGTCGTATGGCGCAGGGTCAGGCCCGGCGGACAGGCGGCGTCGAACAGCGAAAGATTGCTGGCGGCGGTGTGGAGGCAGGCGATGTGGCGCATGGGTCGTCGCGGCCCCCCCCTCACCCCGGCCCTCTCCCCCCGTCGGGGGGAGAGGGAGGTATCGTCCTTAGTTCTTGGCCTTGTCGACCAGCTGGTTGGTCTTGATCCAGGGCATCATGCCGCGCAGCTTCTCGCCGACTTCCTCGATCGGGTGTTCGGCCAGGCGGCGGCGAGTGGCCTTGAAGCTGGCCTGGTTCACCTTGTTCTCCAGCATCCAGTCGCGGGCGAACTTGCCCGACTGGATGTCCTCCAGGACCTTCTTCATCTCCTTCTTGGTCTCGGAGGTGATGATGCGCGGGCCAGTGACGTATTCGCCGTATTCGGCGGTGTTGCTGATCGAGTAGTTCATGTTGGCGATGCCGCCCTCATAGATGAGGTCGACGATCAGCTTCACCTCGTGCAGGCACTCGAAATAGGCCATCTCGGGGGCATAGCCGGCCTCGACCAGCGTCTCGAAGCCCGCCTTGATGAGCTCGACCAGGCCGCCGCAGAGCACAACCTGCTCGCCGAACAGGTCAGTCTCGCATTCCTCCTTGAAGGTCGTCTCGATCACGCCCGAACGGCCGCCGCCGATGGCAGACGCATAGGACAGCGCGATTTCCAGCGCATTGCCCGAGGGGTTCTGGTGGACGGCCACCAGGCAGGGCACCCCGCCGCCCTTCTGGTATTCGCCGCGCACCGTGTGGCCGGGGCCCTTCGGCGCGATCATGAACACGTCGATATCGGCGCGCGGGTCGAGCAGGTTGAAATGCACGTTCAGGCCGTGGGCGAAGGCCATCGCCGCGCCGGGCTTCAGGTTGTCGTGCAGGTGGTCGCGGTACAGGTCGCCCTGCAGCTCGTCCGGCGTCAGCACCATGACCACATCGGCCCACTTCGCCGCATCGGCCGGGGTCATCACCTTGAAGCCTGCGGCTTCCGCCTTCTTCCAGGACCCGCCCTGGCGCGCGCCGATGACGACATCGGCCACGCCGCTGTCGCGCATGTTCTGGGCATGGGCATGGCCCTGGCTGCCGAAGCCGATGACCGCGACCTTCTTGGCCTTGATCAGATTCACATCCGCATCGCGGTCATAATACACACGCATCGTCGCAGCTTCCTTCTCGCCCCTGTGAGGGCCGTTATTGCCCCTGGTCGGGGCGGTGATGCACCACTTCGTGGATGAAACCAAGCTTGCGCGCCACCGGCGCGCTGAGCACGAAGGGGTAGAGGTCGGGCGTGCCCATGCAGCGGTTCATCGCATTCATGGCAATGGTCAGCGGCGTCCAGGCATTGAGGATCTCCTCCATGCCGGCGCGGTAGGGGCTGAAATCCAGCTCCGTCTCCAGCACGCCCTGCTTGTCCAGCACCGGGCTGATCTTCATGCCGAAGCTCGTCGCCATCTCCAGGCTGTCCACCATGTGCAGGTAATGGGCGAAGCATTCCGCCCAGTCCTCATGCGGATGCGCCGCGGCATAGGCCGAGATGTAGTCGCCGCGCCAGTCGTCATTGGGCGGCCGGGCGTAGTGCGCCTGAAGCGCGGCGGCGTAGTCGGTGCTTTCGTCGCCGAAGATCGACCGGAATTCCTCCACCCGGCCGGCCTGTTCCACCAGCACGATGTGGTACCAGTGCCCCACCTCATGCCGCATATGGCCGAGCAGGGTGCGGAAGGGCTCGTTCAGCCGGGTGCGCCGCGCCTCCCGCTCCACGTCATCGGCCTCGGCCAGCGCGATGGTGATATGGCCGTCCTCATGCCCCGTCATGGTCGGCGGCTCGCCATCGAGGTCGGCGAGGAAGGAAAAGCGCAGCGCCGAGCCCTGATGCGGCAGGCGCAGCCGGTCCAGCGTGTAGATCAGGCGCCGCTTGGCCATTTCCATCCGCCGCCAGAGCGGCAGGTTCTCCGGCACCGACAGGTCCGGCACCATGGTGTTCAGCCGGCAGGCCGGGCAGTAGTCCTCGGCGTCGTCCTCGGGCAGGAACCAGTTGCAGGCCTCCTTCGCCACATTGGCGCAGGGCTTTTTCCGCGCGCCATCCAGCATGGCCAGGCCATCGGCGTCGAAGGCCGAGAGCCGGCCCGCCTCCGGCAGGAAGCCCAGGCGCGCGCCGCACTGCTCGCAGGCGGTGTTTTCGAAGTGCAGCAGGTTGCCGCAATTCTGGCAGGCGAAGAGGCGCATGGCATGGGCTCCGGAAACGGTTCGCCCCGCGAACGGCGGAAAGGCCCGCAAAGTTTCAGACCGTCAGCGCGGAGCTGCCCCGCACGATGGCCACCGCGCCGGTCCGGCTGACCTCCTTCAGCCCGATCGGCCGCATCAGGTTGCAGAAGGCGTCGATCTTGTCGGCATTGCCGGTCATCTCGAAGACGAAGCTTTCGGTGGTGGCATCCACCACCCGGGCACGAAAGGCATCGGCCAGGCGCAGCGCCTCCACCCGATGCTCACCGCTGCCCACCACCTTGATGAGCGCGAGCTCGCGCACGAGATGCGGCCCGGCCAGCGACAGGTCGGAGACCTTGTGCACCGGCACCAGCCGGTCGAGCTGCGCCTTGATCTGCTCGATCACCATCCCGGTGCCGGAGGTGACGACGGTGATGCGCGACAGGCGCCGGTCCTCATCCACCGGGGCGACCGTCAGGCTTTCGATATTGTAGCCGCGGCCGGAGAACAGGCCGATGACGCGCGCGAGCACGCCGGCCTCGTTCTCCACCAGCACCGCGATGGTCGCGGAGCGGAAATTTTCCAGATTGTCGGACATGGGTTCAGCAGTTCAGCAGGAGGACAGGGGACGGCGGCGCAGGCTGGGCGAAGGTTCAGACCAGAACCTTGCCTTCATCCGTCACCCCGGCGACGCCACCCTCCTGCCCCGGGCCCAGGATCATCTCATTATGCGCTGCGCCCGAAGGGATCATCGGGAACACGTTCTCGTCCTTGGCCACGCAGATATCGGCGATCACGGGCCGGTCGGTCGCCAGCATTTCCCGGATCACGTCATCAAGCTGGCTTTCCTCCGTCGCGCGCAGGCCGACGCCATGGAAGGATTCGGCCAGCTTCACGAAGTCCGGCAGCGCCTCCGAATAGCTTTCGGAATAGCGGCCGCCATGCAGCAGTTCCTGCCACTGCCGCACCATGCCCATGTATTCGTTGTTCAGGATGAACACTTTTACGGGCAGGCGATACTGGCAGAGGGTCGCCATTTCCTGGATGTTCATCAGGATGGACGCCTCGCCGGCGATGTCGATGACCAGCGCGTCGGGGTGCGCGATCTGCACGCCCATCGCGGCCGGCAGGCCGTAGCCCATGGTGCCGAGGCCGCCGCTGGTCATCCAGCGGTTCGGCTTCTCAAACCCAAAGTACTGGGCGGCCCACATCTGGTGCTGGCCGACCTCCGTGGTGATGAAGGTCTCGCGGCCGGATTCCCGGGTGATCTCATACAGCCGCTTCACCGCATGCTGCGGCTTGATGATCTTGCCCTGCTGGACGTACTGCAGGCAGTTCTTGCCGCGCCACAGGTCGATCTGGCGCCACCACCCGGCCAGCGCCTCCCGCATCGGCGGCTGGCTGTCTTCCTTCCAGACCTGGATCATCGCGGCCAGGATCTGCCCGGCATCGCCGACGATCGGCACCTCCACCTTGACGTTCTTGTTGATGGAGGAGGGGTCGATATCGGCGTGGATCTTCTTCGAACCCTGCGAGAAGAAGGCCAGGTTGCCGGTCACCCGGTCGTCGAAGCGGGCGCCCATGTTCAGCATGACGTCGCAGCCATGCATGACCAGGTTGGCCTCATAGGTCCCGTGCATGCCGAGCATGCCGATGAATTGCGGATCCTGGGACGGGAAGGCGCCGAGGCCCATCAGCGTATTGGTCACCGGGAAGCCGGTGAGATGCGCGAAATCGGCCAGCAGGCGCGACGCCTCCGGCCCCGAATTGATGACGCCGCCGCCGGCATAGATCACCGGGCGCCTGGCCTGCTTCATCATCGCCACGGCCTTGCGCACCTGCACCATGTCCGGGCTGGTGACGGGGCGGTAGGAACGGTGCGGCTGGGCGGCGGGCGGCGCTTCCGTATAGGGCGCCTTGTTGATCAGGATGTCCTTCGGCAGGTCGATCACCACCGGGCCGGGGCGGCCACTGCGGGCGACGTGGAAGGCCTCATGCACCACCCGCGCCAGGTCGGCGCTGCGCTTCACCAGATAGTTGTGCTTGGTGGCAGGGCGGGTGATGCCGGTGGTGTCGGCTTCCTGGAAGGCATCGTTGCCGATCAGATGCGTCGGCACCTGCCCGGTCAGGCAGACCAGCGGGATGCTGTCCATCAGCGCGTCCAGCAGCCCGGTCACCGCATTGGTGGCGCCGGGGCCGGAGGTGACCAGCACGCAGCCGACCTTGCCGGTGGAGCGGGCATAGCCCTCCGCCGCATGCACCGCGGCCTGTTCGTGGCGCACCAGGATATGGCGGATGGCGTTCTGCTGGAAGATCGCGTCGTAGATCGGCAGGACCGCGCCGCCCGGATAGCCGAAGATGACCTCTACCCCCTGTTCCTTCAGCGCGCGAAGGACGACCTCGGCGCCCGACATCGTCAGGGGCTGCGTCGCGGCGTGCTGAGAGGTGGCGGACATGGGGTGGGTGGCTTTCCTGTGATCTGGCGGGTTGGCCCGGGACGCTGCCACGGACGCGGTTTCCTTACCCCTGGTGCTGCGACGCGTCAACGCCCGGATAAATAAACATCCTCAAATGACCCAGAACACTTTCCGAAAGTTGCGAGAGACCCTCGGCGCGCGCATGGATGCTATGCGCGCGCCCTGGGGGCGCCAAAGCATGGTGGCGGAACCAGGTGGCCTGCCGCTTGGTGTATTGCCCGGTATTGAGGATCGCCCGTTCCGAGGCGGCGGCCAGTGTCATCCGCCCCTCCAGATAGGCGATCAGTTCCGGCACCCCATGCGCGCGCATCGCCGGCAAGGCGGGGTCCAGCCGCTGCGCCGCCAGCGCCCGCACCTCCTCCAGCGCCCCCTGATCGAGCATGCCCCGCCAGCGCGCGACGATGGCGGCGCGCAGCGCATCCCTTGGCGGGTCGAGCAGGATGGCGGCGAAGCGCCAGGGGGCCGGGCCGGTGCCGCCTTCCCGCTGCCAGTCCCGCAATCCGCGGCCGGTGCCGGTCACCACCTCATAGGCCCGTGCCAGGCGCTGGCTGTCGCTGGGGCGCAGAGTCCCGGCCGTTTCCGGGTCCAGCGCGGCGAGGCGGGCATGCAGCGCGGCCGGCCCTTCCTCCGCCAGCAACCGCCGCGCCGCCGCCCGCGCCGCTTCCGGCACCGGGGGAATCGCGGACAGGCCCTCGATGAGCGAGAGGAAATACAGGCCGGTGCCGCCACAAAGGATGGGCACCCGCCCCGCCGCGCGCACCTCCGCCATCGCCGCCAGCGCCGCGTCGCGCCACCAGGCGACAGCGCCCGCCTCCCCCGGCGGGCGGACGCCATAGAGAAGATGCGGCACCCGCGCCTCCTCGGCCGGCGTCGGCCGCGCGGTCAGCACCCGCAGCCCGGCATAGACCTGCATGGAATCGGCATTGATGACCGCCCCGCCCAGGCTTTCGGCCAGCGCCAGGGCCAGGGCGCTCTTGCCGCTGGCGGTCGGGCCGGCGACCAGGATCGCGGGCGGTTGTGCTGGCGTCATGGCAGTGGCACAGGGCGCGGGCCATGCCCCATATCCTGACCCTGGTCGCCGCCCCCGGCGCCCTCGACCCAGCCCTGGTTTCCCGCTGCCGCGCCGCGCTGACGGCCCTCGGCGCCACCCCCGGCGCGCCGGACTGGCTGGCGGAGGCCGAGGCGGTGGACCTGCCCTTCGAGAACGCCCCGGCCGAACTCGCCGCCGCCGCCGCCCGCACGGCGCTGGAGGATGCGCCGGTGGATGCCATCGCCAGCCCGGCGGAGGGCCGCCGCAAGAAACTGCTGGTCGCCGACATGGACAGCACCATCGTGACGTCGGAGACGCTGGACGAGATCGCCGCCTATGCCGGGCTGAAGGACCAGATCGCCGCCATCACCGCGCGTTCGATGAATGGGGAGCTGGACTTCGCCCAGGCGCTGCACGCCCGCGTCGCCATGCTGGCTGGCCTTTCGGTCGATGCGCTGGAGGCGACCTGGGCGACCACGGAGATGATGCCCGGCGCCGCGACGCTGGTGGCCACCATGCGGGCCGATGGCGCGGTGTGCTGCCTCGCCTCCGGCGGCTTCACCTTCTTCACCGGGCGGGTCGCCCAAAAACTCGGCTTCGATCACCACGTCTCCAACACCCTGCTGATCGAGGGCGGCAAGCTGACCGGCAAGGTGGCCGAGCCGGTCTTCGACCGCAACGCCAAGCTGGCCACATTGACCCGGCTCGCGACCGAGAACGGCCTGCCGATGGCCGCGACCCTCGCGGTGGGCGACGGCGCCAACGACCTCGATATGATCGGCGCGGCGGGGCTGGGCGTGGCATATCGCGCCAAGCCGATCGTGGCGGCGGCGGCCCGCGCCCGGGTGGATCATACCGACCTGCTGGCGCTGCTCTACGCGCAGGGGTTTCGGCGGGCGGAGTTCCGGGCGGGCTGAGCCTAAGGCACCCGCAGCGCTTCCTCGATCTCGGGCAGGGATGCGAGGTTGCTGGCCACACCGGCCGGCGCCCAGAGATGGGGGAACAGCCGTTCAGACTCGCCGAGCGGGAAAGCGATCTGGAGCGGGGCGTCCTTGGCACCGGTCAGCAGCCCCCGGTCCAGCAACGGCTTGATCAGCCGCCGGGCCTGCCGATCACCAGTGCCGACCAGAGCCGGAACCTCACTGCGAGGGACCTGGCCGAACAGCACCGCTGCCTCCAGCAAGGGGGCCACCCGTGCATCCAGCCGCCCGCCAGCTGCCTCGGCGGCCACAAACTCCCGAACGCGCCCTGAAAGGGCCTCCGGCGCCAGCAGAGCGCCCATGAAGCGGACCTGATCCACACAGGCCGCCAGGAAGAAGCGGCAGAACGATGCGAGCCGCCCGTCGGAAAGGATGCCCCTGCCATCCATCGCGCCCTGCGGCGGTGCATCGGCGCGTTCCAGATAGCCCCGATAGGCCGCCACGTTGCGGGCCAGCCCACGCGAGATGGACCACAGGGCGGAGCCAACTGCCGCGCGTCGCAACAGCGCATGCGACAGCAGCCGGGCGGTGCGGCCATTGCCGTCCGCGAAGGGATGCACCCAGAGCAGGCGATGATGCAGCGCAGCGATCACAACAGGCCGGTCCGCCCGCCCGAAGCGCTCTGGCGCCCCCTCATCCAGGCGGCGCAGCCAGCCCGACAGCTCCGCAGGTGGCGGCGCGACGTGGCGACCGACCTGGACTTGGCCGTCGCGAAACCGGCCGGGATGCACCTCGATGCGTTGGCCACTGCCGCTCTCCTCCACGAAGCGAAGGGCCTCGGGCAGGCCTTCGTAGAAACGACGGTGTATCGCGACGGCCAGATCGGTGGGCGCCGTCAGGTGATCCAACTCGCCGGCATCGATAGCTGCCTGAACCGCGATATGGGCAGCCGCTTCCAGCTGCAGATTGCGGCGCCGGGGCTCGGAGGCCAGGTCGGCGCGAAGGGCGCGCTCGATATCGATGGGGCGGGTGTCGTGCCCTTCGATCAGGTTGGAATAGTAGCAGTTCATCCCCCGGACGAGATCACCAATGGCCACGGCCGTGCCGGGAGCCAGCCGCCCCGCCAGGGCGCCGGTCTCGCCGGCCAGGATGAAGGAAAGATCGCGGAGCGTGCGCCAGGCCGGCTGTTCTTCTCCAGGCACCAGGGTCAGCGATGCCGGGCCAGCATTCCGTACCATGATATGTCCGGCTTCCTATTTCGATTCTTCCTATCCTGTATAATAGAAGAATCAAAATATGTCCGGCTAAATGTCCGGCCAGATGTCCGGCTTCGGACCCCAAAAAAAGCCCCCTTCCCGATCCGGGAAGGGGGCTTTTCCAAGCCTCGTCAGCCCAACACGATCACCCCGGGCTGCCGCGCGGCGCGGCAAGGCGCAGCGGGACCCAGCGCTGGCCCTGGGCGCTTTCGATCAGCAGCAGCGCCGTGGCGCGGCCCTGGCGACGCAGGGTCTCCAGCCGGGTCTGCACCTCGGCGGGGCTGTTCACCCGTTCCTGCTGCACTTCCACGATCACATCGCCCGGGCGCAGTTCCCGCTCGGCGGCGGGAGTGCCAGGGGCGACCTCGGTGATGACCACGCCGCGGCTCTCCGCACGCAGGCTGAAACGCTCCCGCGCCTCGGGCGTGATCGGGCCGACCGTCAGGCCGAGGCCGGCAAGGACCTGCGTCTGCGGCGCCGCCTCCGGCGTCGGGGCCGGGGTGCCGGCCTGGGCGGCCTCGTCGGGCAGTTCGGCGATGGTGACGGTCAGCGTCTGCTCCCGCCCGTCGCGCCAGACCACCACCGGCACCTGGGCGCCGACCGCGCTGTCGGCGACGATGCGCGGCAGGTTGCGCATCTCCCGCACCTCCTGCCCGTTGAAGCGCAGGATCACGTCGCCGGCCTGGATGCCGCCGGTGGCCGCCGGGCCACCTTCCTGCGCACGCGCCACCAGGGCGCCACGGCTGCCACCCTGCAGGCCCAGGCTCTCGGCGATCTCATCCGTCACCTGCTGGATGTTCACGCCCAGCCAGCCGCGCCGCACCCGGCCGACATCGCGAAGCTGGCCGGCGATGTTGCGGGCGAGGTTGGAGGGGATGGAGAAGCCGATGCCGATCGACCCGCCGGAGGGCGAGTAGATGGCGGTGTTGATGCCGATCACCTCGCCCGCCAGGTTGAACAGCGGGCCGCCGGAATTGCCGCGGTTGATGGCGGCATCGGTCTGGATGAAGTCGTCATACTGGCCCTGGCGGATGTCGCGCCCGCGGGCGGAGACGATGCCGGCCGTGACCGAGCCGCCGAGGCCGAAGGGGTTGCCGATGGCCAGCACCCAGTCGCCGACCAGCGCGGTGTCGCTGTCGCCGAAGGTGACGAAGGGCAAGGGCCGCTCCGGCCGCACCCGCAGCACGGCCACGTCGGTGCGGGGGTCGGAACCCACCAGCTCGGCCCGCAGCGTGGTGTTGTCGGACATCACCACATTGATCTCATCCGCGCCCTCGATGACGTGGTTGTTCGTCACGATGATGCCGGAGGCGTCGATGATGAAGCCGGAACCGAGCGACTGGCCGCGGCGGCTGGGCGGCTGCGGCCGGTTCGGCTGCTGGCCGCCGGGCGGGCGGTTGCGCTCCAGGAAGTCGCGGAAGAATTCCTCAAAGGGGCTGCCGGGCGGTGCCTGGGGCACGTCCGGCGCGCCGGGGCGGCGCTGTGCCTGGGCCTGGGCGGCGGCCTGGCTGGTCTGGATATTGACCACGGCCGGCAGCAGCCGCTGGGCCAGCGGCGCGAAGGTCATCGGCGCGCCGGGCGGCGGAATCTGGGCGAAGGCGGGCGCCGGCGCGGCAAGGGGCGCGGCCAAGGCCGCGACGAGGAGCAGGGGTGCGAAGCGCAAGGGCGGCGACCTTCTTCCGGAGAACGGAGGCATGAGCGAGAGAGATTGGCACGAAGATGGCGAAGCGAAAGCCCGCATCGGCATGACGAGCGCGTCACGCCCGCCCGGGCGTGGCCGCTTCCGTCAGCGCTTCAGATGCCGATGATGATCCAGGCCGCCAGCACCGCGATACATGCGGCGATGATGCCGCCCTGGCGAAGGCGCTGTTCCGGCAGGGTGGAGAGGCTGGTCAGCATCCGCTTCATCGCGCCTGGAAAGGCCGCGTAGCACAGCCCCTCCACCGCCAGCACGACGGCCACGCCCGCAAGGACGTGGCCGGTTTCCAGCATCGCCTTACTGCGGCGAGGCGGGCGCCACCACCGGCGGCGGCGCGGCCGCGGCGGGCGGTGCTGCCGGAGCAGGTGCGGGGGCAGCGGGCTGGGCGGCCGGCGCCGGGGTCGCCGGTGCCGGGTTGGCAGGTGCGGCAGCGGCGGCCGGCTGAGCCGGGCGGCCCGCCAACGGCGCGCGCGCGGCCGGCATGCTCTCCCGGAAATAGCGGAAGAACTCGCTGTCCGGCGACATCAGCAGGCGGGTGTCGCCGCCCGAGAAGGCCTCGCGATAGGCCTGCATGCTCCGGTAGAACTGGAAGAACTCCGGATCCTGCTGGAAGGCCTCCGCGAAGATGCGGATCGCATCCTGCTCGCCCTGGCCGCGCAGGATGTCGGCCTGGGCCTGGGCCTCGGCCAGCAGCACGGTGCGCTCGCGATCCGCGCCGGCGCGGATGCGGGTCGCTTCCTCCTGGCCACGGGCGCGTTCCTCGGCGGCGACGCGCTGCCGCTCGGACTGCATGCGGGACAGGATGGCGTCCGTGTTCTGTTCCGGCAGGTCGGCGCGGCGGATGCGGACATCCAGCACCTCGATGCCGAAGGCGCGCATCTCCTCATTCACCAGGCGGCGGATCTCGCCCATGATCCGGGCGCGGTCGTTCGACAGCACCGAGAGCAGCGGCTCATTGCCCAGCACCCGTCGCACGGCGGAGGTGACGACCGAGTTGATGCGGGCGCGGATGCCGGATTCGGCGACGCCGACCGTCTGGTAGAAGCGCAGCGGGTCGGTGATGGAATAGCGGGTGAAGCTGTCCACGCTCAGCCGGCGCTGGTCGCCGAGGATGATCTCCTCCGCCGGCGCGTCGAAGTCGAGCAGGCGGCGGTCGAAGGCGATGACCGACTGCACGAAGGGGATCTTGGCATGCAGGCCCGGGTCGCGGATCACGCGGATCGGCTCGCCGAACTGGGTGATGAGCACCTGCTGGGTCTGGTGCACGGTGAAAAGGGTCGAGGCGGCAACCACCACGACGACGGCGACGGCAACGCCGAGGGCGACGAGCTTGTTCATCGGGTCGCTCCCGCCGGGCGCGGCGCATTGGGCTGCGGCGTGGGCTGGGCGCCCGGGCGCTGCGGCTGCAAGGGGCCGGGCCGGGCGCCGTCCAAGTTGAGGAAGGGCACCATGCCCTGCAGGTTGTTGTCGATCAGGATGGTCGGGTTGCTGCGCAGCACCTCCTCCATCGTCTCGATATACATGCGGCGTACCGTCACGTCCTGCGCGACCTGATAGGCCGACAGCACGGAGAGGAAGCGCTGCGATTCACCGCGGGCGCGGGAGATCTGGCTTTCGCGGAAGCCCTCGGCCTCCTGCACCAGGCGCTGGGATTCGCCGCGCGCGGCGGGGATGATGCCGTTGCGGTAGGACTCCGCCTCGTTCCGCGCGCGTTCGCGGTCGGCGCCGGCGCGCTGCACGTCGATGAAGGCGTCCACCACGCGGGCCGGCGGCTGGGCATTCTGCAGCTGCACCTGGGTGATTTCCACGCCGGCGCGATACTGGTCCATGATCCCCTGGGTGCCGGTGCGCACCGCCTGCTCGATCTGCGCGCGCGCCTCGGTCAAGGCGGGCTGGATCGGGGTGCGGCCGATCACCTCCCGCATCACGCTCTCGGCGGCGGATTTCACCGTGGCCTCGGCGTTGCGGGTGTTGAACAGGTACTCGCCGGCATCGCGGATGCGCCAGAAGACGGCGAAGTCGATGTCGATGATGTTCTCGTCGCCGGTCAGCATCAGGCTTTCTTCCAGCACGTCCCGCGCCGGAATCGGGCGCACGGCCTGGCCGGAATCGGCGGCGGCGCGGAAGCCGACATCGACGCGGTTGATGCGGGTGACGCGCGGCGTGGTCACGCTCTCCACCGGCCAGGGCAGGTGGTAGTTCAGGCCCGGCTGGGTGGTCTGGGTATAGGCGCCGAAGCGCAGCACGATGCCCTGCTCATCCGCCTGCACCCGGTAGATGCCGGAAGCGAGCCAGCCGCCCACCAGCACCAGGGCCAGCAGGCCGAGGCCGGCGCCGCCCAGGCCGCGCGGCAGCATGCGGCGCGCCGCATCCTGCGCCTGCCGGATCATGTCATCGAGGTCGGGTCCGCGGCCACCGCCGCCGCCACCGCCACCCTGGCCTCCGCCCGAAGGCGGCTGCGGCTGGCCCCAGGGTCCGCCGGGCCGGGGATTGCCCCAGGGGCTGGGTCCGCCGCTGCTGTTCCACGCCATAGGGCTTTAGGCCTCCTCCAAACACAACCGAAATCCTGCCACGCCCCTCCGATGCTGGGGAGGGGTGCAGCAGCCGCGGCGACGGTCCATATGGGGCTCGTCATCCACGGACTGAACCGAGCCGGGGAACCGGGCCGGGGGTGGCGCACGCCGACCCTCCGTTCTGGCCACGGCCAGGGTCCGGAGGCCAGGGCGGCCGGGGCAGGATGGCGGGCATGCGCGCGCATGCGGCGTCATCGGCCGATAGGCGCGATATCGTATGGAACAGGGGGTTTTTCAAGCGATGGGCGATGGGTTGGAGCAGGCGGTGCGCAATGCGCTGCGTGGGGTGCGCGACCCGGTCAGCGGCCAGGACGTGATCAGTGCCGGCATGGTGGATGGCCTGGCGGTGAAGGCCGGCATGGTGCAGTTCGCCCTGCAGGTGCCGCGGGAGCGGGCGCGGGAGAGTGAGCCGCTGCGCGCCGCCGCCGAACGCGCCGCCGCCGGCGTGCCCGGCGTGCTCTCTGCCACCGTGGTGCTGACCGCGCATCGAGCCGAGCCCGCGAAGCCGGCGCCGGAACCCGGCCGCAAGGCGCCGCCGGGGGGCACGCCCGGCCAGGGGCAGATGCTGTTGCCGGATGTCGGTGCCATCATCGCGGTCGCCTCCGGCAAGGGCGGTGTCGGCAAGTCCACCACCGCCGTGAACCTGGCCGTGGCCCTGGCCATGCAGGGGCTGAAGGTCGGGCTGCTGGATGCGGATATCTATGGCCCCTCCCTGCCGCAGATGCTCGGCACCCGGGAACGCCCCCGGACCGAGGGCCAGCAGATCATCCCGCTGTCCCGCTGGGGGCTGAAGGCGATGTCCATCGGCTTCCTGGTGGAGGAGGAGACGCCGATGATCTGGCGCGGCCCGATGGTGATGGGCGCGCTGGAGCAGCTGATGGGCCAGGTCGCCTGGGGCAAGCTGGACATCATGGTGGTGGACATGCCGCCGGGCACCGGCGACGCCCAGCTCACCATGAGCCAGCGCGTGCCGCTGGCCGGCGCCGTCATCGTCTCCACGCCCCAGGATGTGGCGCTGCTGGATGCACGGCGCGGGGTGCGGATGTTCGAGCGGGTGGGGGTGAAGGTGCTCGGCCTGATCGAGAACATGGCCTTCTTCTGCTGCCCGAATTGCGGCCACCAGACCGACATCTTCGGCCATGGCGGCGCGCGGGCGGAGGCGGAGCGGCTGGGGGTGGAGTTCCTCGGCGAGCTGCCGCTGAAGCTGGCGATCCGCGAACTGGCCGATGCCGGTACCCCCATCGTCGCCGCGCGGCCGGAGACGGAGGAGGCCGCGACCTATCAGCGCATCGCGACCCGGCTGCGGGAAAAGCTGGCGGAGGGCGCGGCAAACCCCGCCGGCCCGAAGATCGTCATCGCGTAGAGAGCAGCGCCTCGGTCTCCGCCGCCACCGGCATCGAGGGCGCGGCGCCCGGCCGGGTGCAGGCCAGCGCGGCGGCGGCGGCGGCGCGGCGCATCGCGGCTTCCAGCGTCAGGCCGCGATCGAGGCCGGCGGCGACCACGCCGCACCAGGTGTCGCCGGCCCCGGTCGTGTCCACCGGCGTCATGGTGAAGGCGGGCATGGCGATGGCCCCCTCCGCGCCCGCGGCCTCCGCCCCCGCCGCGCCGCGCGTCACCGCGACGGCGATGCCGAGTGCCAGGTGCAGGGCGCCGGCGGTGGCTTCCGTGCCGAGGCGGGTGGCCAGCACCGCGGCCTCATGCTCGTTCAGCACCAGCAGGTGCAGGGCGCGCAGCGCTTCCTCCGGCATCTCGCCGGGCGGAGCGAGGTTCAGAATGCAGCGGGCGCCGGCCGCGGCGGCGCGCTGGATCAGCGCCGCCACCTCCTCCGCCGGGACCTCCATCTGCATCAGCAGGGTCACGCCCGGATGCAGCGCCGCATCCTCCACCTGCGCCGCCCGGGTCATGCGGTTGGCGCCGGGGGCGACGGCGATCTGGTTGCGGCCCTCGGCATCGACGCAGATGCTGGCCACGCCGGTCGGCTCATCCACCGCGATCAGCCGCGACAGGTCCACCCCGGCCTCGCGCATCGCGCCCAGGGCGACCTTGGCCAGGCCATCCTCCCCGACGCAGCCGACGAAGGCGACCTCCGCCCCATCGCGGGCGGCGGCGACGGCCTGGTTGCCGCCCTTGCCGCCGGCCATCTGGGCAAAGCCCTGGCCAAGCACGGTTTCGCCGGGCGCCGGCAGGTTGGGGACGGTGAAGACGAGGTCCGTATTGACGGAGCCGAAGACGAGGATGCTCATTCGGCGAACATGCGCCCGGCCCGGGCGCGGTCATAGAGGGTGGCGATCAGCGCCTCGAAGGCCGGCGCGACGGCACGGGCCGGCGCCATGCGGCCATGGGTCGCCGCCTCGGCGATGTCGGCATGGCGCCAATGGCCGGTGCCGATGACGCCCTGGAGAAAACCCTGGGCGCGGTCGCAGGCCATGGCGAAGCGGGCCTCGGGGGTTTCGCCGTCCTCGAATTCCTCCCACAGCCCCCGCAGCTTCGTGCCGAGGTCGGGCGGCAGGGTGCCGAAGACGATGTCGGCGGCGGCCTTTTCGCGCGCCGCCTGGGTCAGCAGGTGGGCTTCGTCATAGGCGAAGGTGTCGCCGGCCTCGATCTCCACCAGGTCATGGGCGGCGATCATCGCGAGCGTATGGCCGAGGTCGGGGCGCGGCTCCGGCATCTCGCCATGCAGCAGCAGGGCGACGAGGGCGACGTTCCAGCAATGCTCAGCGGAATTCTCGCGGCGGGAGGTGCCGTCCGGATTGGCGGTCTCGCCCCGGCGCTCGATGTGCTTGAGGCGGTCGGCCAAAGCGAGGAAGTCGATCAGGGCGGCGGTGCGGTCGGCATCCATCTTTGTCTCTTTCAGACTCCGGCCGTCCAGCGGCCGAGCAGGAAGCCGAACAGCACGGCGCCGCCCAGCAGGGCCACGACCTCCCCGAACATGGCATGGGCCAGCGGCAGGCCGATGGTGATGAGCGTGACCAGCAGGGCCACCTTCCACCACCGCGTCAGCCATTCCAGCCGCGCCGGCGTCGCCGCCTTGCCGCGGGGGCGGGAGGCGCCCTTGGGGCGGCTGGCGGCGGGGCGCGGGCCGGCCGGGCGGGCGCGAGGCGCGCGGCCGGCCGGGGCTTCAGGCGGCGGCACGGCCGAGCGTCTCCATCAATTCCCGCCATTCGCGCTTGGACAGGCCGGAGGAGGCCTGGTCCACCGCCTCCCCCGCCAGCATCCGGCGCAGGATGCCGAGCATCTGGGCGGAAAGGGTGACAGCGCCCAGGCGGTAGTCGCGGAAGGCGGCGGCGGCGATCGGCACCCAGGCCTCGGCGCTGGCCATCATCGCCTCCGCATAGACGCGAATTTCGTACTGGGCATGGGCGTCGGCGCGCAGGGACAGGAAGTGGAACAGGTTGTGGAGGTCGGTCTTCCAGTACCACTGGGTATAGGCGTTCAGCGTCAGGTTCATTCTTCCGAGTTCGCGCGCCAGGCCTTGCCGACCGGGATCGATCGCTTCGCCCTGTTCGTTCTCGTTCAGCATCTCGACATAGTGGTCGTAGTTGCGGGTCGCATCCTCACGCAGCAGGTCCAGGACGCGCGCGGCTTCCGCGCCCTCCAGCACTGCCCCCCGGCCCTGCCGGTTCATGGAGGACTGCGCGGCCAGGTTCTCGGGGGCCGGGATGTAGAATTCGCGGTCGAGGATCGAATAGCGCGCCGAGTATTCGTTCACATTGGCCGTGCGGTGGCGGATCCATTGCCGGGCGACGAAGATCGGCAGCTTCACATGATACTTGATCTCGCACATCTCGAAGGGGGTCGAGTGGCGGTGACGCATCAGGTAGCGGATCAGACCCCGATCCTCCGACACCGCGCGGGTGCCGCGGCCGTAGGAGACGCGGGCGGCCTGCACGATGGCGGCATCGTCGCCCATATAGTCGACCACACGGACGAAGCCGTGGTCCAGCACCGGGGTGGCGGTGAACAGCATGTCTTCCAATGCCGGCACGGTGGGCCGGCGGGTGGCGTGGCTGACGCTGCGCGCCGCCTCGACTTCCTGCTGCTGGGCGTCGGTAAGCGCCATGACGAGTCGTCCAAAGGTCAAAGGTGGCGCTTCACTAGCCCATGACGCCGGGGGCGGCACCCCCTTTGCGGGTCGGCACCACCTCCCCCTGGATTTCGCTCCGCAGGACGCCTACATAGGTGTCGTCGCCTCGGCGACTATGGTGATAAACGCGACCTGGAATAATCGTTGCGGACCCGGGGGCAGTGCCCGGCGCCTCCACCAAACCCTGCCTCGGCAGGACCATGGGGGCGAAACAGCTTCGACGCGCGTGGTAAAGAGGTCGTTTTTGCCCGGCATTGTACCGCCGTTATCGGGCTAATCTCTAAGTGCGAACGACAATAGCCGCGAGGCTTACGCACTCGCTGCCTGAATAAGGTAAGCGCGGTTCGGGGGGCACCGGGCAACAGAAGCCCCCCACTCTCACGCCTCTTTCGCACCCCGCGCCTCGGGACTATGGTCCGCGCAAAGGGAATTCCGCATGAGTGATGACGCACGTCCGGCCGACAGCCTGATCCCCTATGACCGCTGGACCGACGACGCGCTGCGCGAGGTCGTGATGCGCGCGCTGGAGATGGCGGCGCGCGAAGGCCTGCCCGGCGAGCACCATTTCTACATCACCTTCCGCACCGACCATGCCGGCACCAAGGTTCCGGGCCATCTGAAGGCCCGCTACCCGCAGGAAATGACCGTGGTCCTGCAGCACCAGTTCGAGGCGCTGACAGTCGACCGGGTCGCCAACCTGTTCTCCGTGCGGCTGCATTTCGGCGGCGTGCCCTCCACCCTCGTGGTGCCCTTCGCCGCCCTGACCGGCTTCGCCGACCCCGCCGTGCGCTACGGCCTGCGCTTCCAGCCGAGCATGGAGGATGCGCCCGTCGAGGAACCCGCGCCGCCCGAGCCGGAAGCCGCCCCCGCCCCGCCGGAGGCCCCCGCCCAGGTGGTCAGCCTGGACGCCTTCCGGCGCCGCCCCGCGCGGGACTGATCCCGCCTGCCCCGACCATCCGGGGCTGAATTCCTGCCGACCCCACGAGGCGCCGCCCACCCTGCGTGCCGGCGCCCACGGAGAACCGCCGTGTCCGCACCGCTCGACCTCGACTCGCCCGTGATCGCGCCGACCCGGCCCGAGGGATTCCGGTACAGCCCGATGTACCCGCTGGGCGCCGATTCCACGCCCTATCGCAAGCTGGATATCGCCGGCGTCAGCACCGCGACCTGCGACGGCCAGACCGTGCTGAAGATCAAGCCGCAGGCGCTGGAAGAACTCGCCTTTGCCGCCTGCAAGGACGTTTCCCACCTGCTGCGCCCGGCGCATCTGGCCCAGCTCGCAAAAATTCTGCAGGACCCGGAGGCCAGCCCGAACGACCGCTTCGTGGCGCTCGACCTGCTGAAGAACGCGAATATCGCGGCCGGCGGCGTCCTGCCCATGTGCCAGGACACCGGCACCGCCATCGTCTTCGGCAAGAAGGGCCAGCGCGTCTGGGTCGAGGGCGATGAGGAGGAGGCGCTGAGCTACGGCGTCCACCGCACCTATACCGAGACCAACCTGCGCTATTCGCAGATGGCCCCCCTGACCATGTGGGACGAGGTGAACACCGGCAACAACCTGCCGGTCGAATTCTCCATCATGGCGGAGCCGGGCGAGCACCACGCCGATGAGATGAAGCTGATGTTCGTCCTGAAGGGCGGCGGATCGGCCAACAAGACCTTTCTGTATCAGCAGACCCGGGCCGTTTTGAACCGGCCGAAGCTGCTGGCCTTCCTCGAGGACAAGATCAAGACGCTGGGGACCAGCGCCTGCCCGCCCTACCACCTGGCCATCGTCATCGGCGGCACCAGCGCGGAGGCGAACCTCAAGACGGTGAAGCTGGCCTCCACCAAGTGGCTGGACGCGCTGCCGACCGAGGGCAGCAAGGCGGGCCACGCCTTCCGGGACGTGGAATTCGAGGCGGAAGTCCACAAGCTGACGCAGAACCTGGGCATCGGCGCGCAGTTCGGCGGCAAGTACTTTTGTCATGACGTGCGCGTGGTTCGCCTGCCAAGGCACGGCGCCTCCCTGCCGATCGGCATCGGCGTGTCCTGCTCCGCCGACCGGCAAATCAAGGCAAAAATCACGCCGGAGGGGGTGTTCCTGGAGCAGTTGGAGCAGGATCCGGCGCACTACCTGCCGGCGGCGACCGACGAGATCCTGGGCGGCGACGTGGTGCGGATCGACCTGAACCAGCCGATGGCGGCGATCCGGGCGGAGCTGTCGAAGCATCCGGTGAAAACCCGCGTCTCGCTGACCGGCACCGTGGTGGTGGCGCGCGACATCGCCCATGCCAAGCTCCAGGAACGGCTGGATCGTGGCGAGGGTCTGCCGGACTATCTGAAGAACCATCCCGTCTACTACGCCGGCCCCGCCAAGACCCCCGATGGCTACGCCACCGGCAGCTTCGGCCCGACCACCGCCGGGCGCATGGACAGCTATGTCGAGGCCTTCCAGAAGGCCGGCGGGTCGCTGGTGATGCTGGCCAAGGGCAATCGCAGCAAGGCCGTGCTGAAGGCCTGCCAATCCTACGGCGGCTTCTACCTGGGTTCCGTCGGCGGCCCCGCCGCCCGGCTGGCGCAGGACTGCATCCGCAAGGTCGAGGTGCTGGAATATCCGGAGCTCGGCATGGAGGCGGTGTGGCGCATCGAGGTCGAGGACTTTCCGGCCTTCATCGTCGTGGACGATAAGGGCAACGATTTCTACGAAGGCCTGGAATAGATGCTGGAGCTTCGGCCGAATTGCGAATGCTGCGGGCGCGACCTGCCGCCCGATTCGGCCGAGGCGCTGATCTGCTCCTTCGAATGCACCTGGTGCCGGGACTGCGCCGCCAATCGCCTGCCCGGCGGGCTCTGCCCGAATTGCGGCGGCAACCTGGTGCCGCGACCGATCCGGCCTGCGGGGAAGCTGGAGCGCTTCCCGGCCTCCACGACCCGCAAGCGCAGTACCCTGCCCGCCTGTAGCTGAGCGGGACACGGTGCGGAGACGGTCCTTCGTCTCCACGCCCCCCCTCACCCTGCCCTCCCCCCATTTGGGTGGAGAGGGTTCCAGCTCACCGCGGGCGGATCGCGACCGCCTGCACTTCCTCATCCGCCCGCGCCTCGAAGGTCAGCCCGGCCTTGCCGGCATTCACCGACCGCAAGATGCCCACCCCGATGATCAGCGCCTCATCCGACGCCTGGCGCACCAGGGCGGCGAGCTGGCGGCTGCGCTCCGCATCGTCCAGCGTGCCCCGCGCGCGCTGGATCAGCGCATCCATCTCCGGCGTGCCAGCGCCCGTGAAATTCAGCGCGCCCAGCCCCGTCACCACGCCGCGGCGATGCAGCTGGGAGCCGATGAGGTAGGAGGTCTCGCCGGTCAGCGACCCGAAGACCGTGACGAAGACGCCGTAGTCGCGGCGGTTGCGGCGCGGCAGGAAGGTCGCCTGCGGCACCACCTCCACCGTCGTGCGGATGCCGATGCGGGTCCAGGCGGCGGCCGCCGCCTGGCAGATGCGGGGCGTGCGGTTGGGCGAGCAGAACAGGTTCAGCCCAAAGCCCTGGCCCCAGCCGGCTTCCGCCAGCAAGGCCCGCGCCGCGGCAAGGTCCGCCGCCGGCACCGGGCGGTCGGCGATCGCACCGAAGATGAAGGGCGGCACCGGCTGGTCCGTCGGGTCGGCGAATCCCTCCAGGATCGTCCGCGCGATCCCCTCCCGGTTCAGGGCGAGCGACATGGCGCGGCGCACCCGCACATCCTTCATCGGGTTGCGGCCGCCGGCCTCGATGCCCGGCGCGTCGTCCCGCTCCACATCCGGATAGATGTTCACGGCATAGATCGAGGGGCCGGCGAAGAGCGCGACGCGGGAATCGCCGCGGATGCGCTCGGCATCCTGCAGGGGCACGTTGTTGATGAAGTCCACATCGCCGGCCAGCAGCGCGCCCACGCGCGCCGCATCGTTCGGGATCGGCGTCATGCTCACCGTCTGCCACGGCACGGTGCCGCCCCACCAGGCCTCGTTCCGGCGCAGCACCAGGGGATCGTTGGCGCGCCAGCTTTCCAGCCGGAAGGGCCCGGTGCCGATCACGGCGCGGCCGGAATTGAACTCGGCATTGCCGAGATCGGCGACGCTGCGGGGGACGATGAAGATCTGCGTCAGGTTGGTCGGCAGGATCGGCGTCGGCCCGCTGGTGCGGATGCGGAAGGTCAGGTCGTCCACCACCTCCACCCCGGTCACGCCCGCCAGATAGATGGTATAGGGGTTCGGGTTCCCCGGCACATTCGGCACCCGGGCGAAGGAGGCCGCGACATCGGCCGAGGTCAGCGGCGAACCGTCATGGAAGCGTACGCCGGGCCGCAGCTTGAACTCCCAGGTCGTGTCATCCACCACCCGCCAGGATTCGGCCAGGCCCGGCTTCAGTGCCATGGTCGCGTCGCGCGCCACCAGCGTGTCGAAGATGTTCCGCAGCGCGCCGGTATTGGACAGGTTGAGCAGCCAGTGCGGGTCCATCGTGCTGGGCGGCGCCTGGATGCCGATTCGCAGCGTCTGCGCCCCGACGGGATTCGAAAGCCCGGCCGGCGCGGCCAGCAGCGACAGTCCCAGTGCGAGGCGTGTGACAAGGCGCATGCGATCCCATCCTTTCGGCCATTCGCCCCGGCGGGCGTGATTCGGGCAGCCTGCCACCCTCCGGCCATCGGCGCATCCGGGGCGTGGCACCTTTTCCCCCGGGACGCGGCCCTTCCTGCCGCGGCGACACTGGGATATGGCTTCCGCGACACCCAGCCACACTCCGGGAACCAACCCCTACATGGCCCGTACCCGCTTCTCCTCCGGCAGCCGGTTCGAAGAAGAGATCGGCTATTCCCGCGCCGTCATCGATGGCGACTGGATCTTCGTCTCCGGCACCACCGGCTATGACTACGCGACCATGACCATCGAGCCCGGCGTGGTCGAGCAGTGCGAGCAGACCTTCAAGAACATCGAGGCCGCGCTGCGCCAGGCCGGCGGCCGCATCGACGACATCGTGCGCGTCACCTTCATCCTGCCCGACCGCGCCGATTGGCCGCCCTGCTGGCCGGTGGTGAAGAAATGGCTCGGCCGGGCCAAGCCCGCTTCCACCATGATGGTCGCCGGGCTCCAGGGGCCGGAGATGCGGATCGAGATCGAGGTGACGGCCCGCCTGCGCCGCCGCGATGGGGAAAGATAGATGCGCTTCGCCGTCGACCGCCTGGACCACCTCGTCATCACCTGCGCCGATGTCGGCACCAGCGCCAATTGGTATGAGCGCGTGCTGGGCATGGAGCGCGAGAGCTTCGGCGAACAGCGCCGCACCGCGCTGAAATTCGGCGGCCAGAAGATCAACCTGCGGCCGCGCGATGCGAGCCAGTCGGAATGGTTCTCCTCCGTCGTGGCGGAGCCCGGGACGCAGGACCTGTGCTTCATCGCGACCGTCTCGGCCGAGGATATCGCCGCGCATCTGCGCAGCTGCGGCGTGACGGTGGAGCTGGGGCCGGTGGCCAAGGCCGGCGCGCTCGGCCCGATCACCTCGGTCTATTGCCGCGACCCGGATGGCAACCTGATCGAGATCGCGACCTATGGGGACCGATTCACGGAATAAGTATCCGTGATGGGCATGCGGCCCTCTGGCCGCCTATCTCTCCGACCAAGGAGAACCGCATGACCCAGGCCACCCGCAGCGAGACCGACAGCCTCGGCACCATCGACATCCCGGCCGACCGGCTCTGGGGACCGCAGACCGAGCGCGCACGCCGGCTGTTCCGCATCGGCTCGGAGCGTTTTCCACCCGGTCTGATCCGCGCCGTCGGCCTGCAGAAGCAGGCCGCGGCCCAGGCCAATGCCCGGCTTGGCGAATTGCCGCCGGAGATCGCCACGCCGATCGCGGCGGCGGCGGCGGAAGTCGCGGCCGGGCGGCATGACGCCGAATTCCCCTTGCCCGTCTGGCAGACCGGGTCCGGCACCCAGACCAACATGAACGCCAACGAGGTCATCTCGAACCTCGCCAACCGGGCGCTGGGCCAGCCGCTGGGCGCACGCCGCCCGGTGCACCCCAACGACCACGTCAATCGCGGCCAGTCCTCCAACGACAGCTTCCCCACCGTCATGCATGTGGCGGCGGCGGAGGCGGTGGCGGGGCGTCTGATTCCGGCACTCGGCGTGCTGCATGCCAGCCTGGACCGGCGCGCCCGGGAATGGGCCGGGCTGACCAAGATCGGCCGCACCCATATGATGGATGCGGTGCCGGTCACCCTCGGCCAGGAAGCCGCGGCCTGGGCCTGCCAGGTGGAACTCGGCATCGCCCGGCTGCGCGATGCCCTGCCCCGGCTGATGCCACTCGCCCAGGGCGGCACGGCCGCGGGCACCGGGCTCAACACCCATCCCGATTTTGCCCGCAGTTTCGCCGGCATCATGGCGGAACTCACCGGCCTGCCCTTCACGGCGCATCCGAACCCCTTCGAGGGGATGGGCGCGCATGACGCGCTGGTGGAGCTTTCCGGCGCGCTGAACACCATTGCCGTGTCGCTGAACAAGATCGGCAATGACGTCCGCCTGCTGGGCAGCGGCCCGCGCGCGGGCTTGTCCGAACTGGTGATCCCCGCCGATGGCCTGTCCAGCAGCATCATGCCGGGCAAGACCAATCCGACGCAGTCGGAGGCGATGACCATGGTCTGCGCCCAGGTGATGGGCAACCATGTCACGGTGACCATCGGCGGCGCCCAGGGGCATCTGGAGCTGAACGTCTTCAAGCCCGTCATCATCCAGGCCGTGCTGCAATCGGCCGGGCTGCTGGCCGATGTGGCGGAGAGCTTCGCCCATAACATGGTCGACAAGCTGGAGCCGAACCGGGCGAAGCTGTCGGACAACCTGGGCAAATCGCTGATGCTGGTCACCGCGCTGAACCCGCGCATCGGCTACGACAAGGCGGTCGCCATCGCCAAGAAGGCCCTGGCCGAGGATATCACCCTGAAGGCCGCCGCCGTGGCGCTGGGCCATGTGTCAGAGGCGGATTTCGACCGCTGGGTGCGGCCGGAGGACATGCTGCGGCCCGGCGGTACGCTGGACGGCGGCGGGTGAGGCCCAATCCTGCGGATCATGGCCGATCCGCTCTCATGCCGGCGGGCCGGTCGCATGACCGGTCCGAGCGGCCATGAGGCATCTGCGAAAGCGCTCCTTCCGCCTCGCCGGCCATCGCACCTCCGTGGCGCTGGAACCCGAATTCTGGACGGCGCTGGAGGCGGCGGCACGGCAGCAGGGGCTGAGCCTCGCCGGGCTGGTCGCGGCGGTGGATGCGGCGCGGCCGGACCCCACCCTGCCCCTGTCCAGCGCGCTGCGGGTGGAGGCGCTGCGCCGGGCCGCGCTTCATCCGGCCTCGACGGCTTCCTGACCCGACACAAGGTCCTTGTTGCGCAGTAGCCAGAGCCTTTCATGCGCCGCGCAGAGCGTTTCCACGCCCCTGCGCCGGTCCCGCATCGGCTGCCGCGCATTGCGCAGCGCCACCTCGCAGCATTCCAGCAGCATCCGCGCGGTTTCCAGGTCGTCGAGGTCGCAGGCCTGGTGGAAGGCCAGCAGGATCTTGTCCGACAGCCGTCGCGTGTAGATCGGCTTATGGCCAGGGCCGCCGGTCGTTTCGGGCATACCTCTCCCCCATGTCATCAGTGCTGGTCCATCGGGACCAGGGCATGGGGTGGATGCATCACAAAATTGTGATAAATAAAATAGTGCTGAAGCTCAGCCGCGCTCCGCCCGCCAGCGTGCCCAGGCGGATGTCTCCGGCAGGCGGCGCGGTTCCCCGGCCGGGCCATTGAGGCGCAGGCCCAGATCGGGGGCATCCGGCATGGCGGGCCGCGCCAGCACGCGCAGATCCAGCGTCCCGCGCGGCAGGTCGATGCCGCCTTCCAGCGTGGCGGAGCCCGCGCCTTCCGCCGCCAGCCGCACCGCCTCCAGCCGCAGCCGGCCTGCGGCCAGGGTCGCGGCGCCCTGCAGCTGGTCGAAGGCGGTGGCGCCGGCCAGCAGCGCCTCGCGGATCACCGCCTCCGCTGCCAGGGCATCCGAGGCGGCGGAGGCGGTGGCGGCGCCGGCCAGGTCGAAGCCGGTCAGCACGCCGTCGCGCAGATCGACCTCCAGCCGCCCCGACAGCGAGGCGAGCAGCGCCGCCGGGCTGTGCCCGACCGCCGCCAGATCGAAGCCCAGATTGCCGCGCGCCGCCGCCAGGTCGATCGGCACACCGAACAAAGGCGCGCCCAGCGTCACATCGGCGAGCCGCCCCTGAAGCGCCATGCGCGGCGGCAGGCCCGGCTCGGTCTCCGCCGTCAGCGTCGCCTCCACCTGGCCGCCCGCCAGCCGGGCACGCAGGCCTTCCAACCGAAGCCGTCCCTCGCCCAGGAACAGGGTCGCGGCGGCCGCCTCGGCCACGGCCCCTCCGACCATCAGCCGTCCGGCCTCCACCGCCAGTTCCGCATCCAGTGCCGCCAGGGACGGCAGGCCGAGCGGGCTGGTGGCGCGCCAGCCGGGGAAGGGCAGTGGCATTGATTCGGCGGTGATGCGGCCGGTCAGACGGGGGCGGGCGCCGGCGGCCAGCGCCAACGTGCCCCGTGCGCGCAATGCGGCCGCGACCAGTTCGAAACTCTCCGCCCGGATCTCCCGCGGTCCGGCGGCGAGGTTGGCGATCAGGGAGAAGGACCCCTCCCCCATCCATTCCCCGACGCTCAGCCCGAAAGCCTCCGACAACAGGCGCGGGGCGCCGGGGTGGCGCAGGGTCATGACCAGATTGCCGCCGCGCTGCGGCGCGTTCAACGTGCCATTCGCCTCCAGCCGCAATTCGCCGAGGTCCAGGCTGCCGCGCAACGCCAGCGCCTCCATCGTGCCGCCACCGGACAGGCGCAGCGCCATCGGCAGGTCGACCAGGGCAGCGCCATCCGGCCAGCCGCCCGGCAGCAACGCTGCCACACCACGCGCATTGGGGCCGGTCGCCTCGATATTCAGGTCCTGGAGCCGCAGTTGCGGGGCCAGCGCCAGCACGCCGGAAGCGGTGAGATCGACCTCCGCCAGCCGCCCCGAAAGCCGGCGCAGCGTGAGCCGCCCGCCTTCCAGCGCCGCATCCAGGGCGGCACGCTGCATCACCGCCTCCCGCAGCACGACGCGCTCGGCGGCCAGGCGCAGGTTGAGATCGACGGTGCCCAGCGCGCGGCCGGCACGCGCCGGGTCGAAGCCCTGGGGCAGCCAGCGCGCCAGGTCCAGCGTGTCGATGGACAGGCCAAGGCCGAGCGCCGGGCGTGGGCCGTGGCGCAGCACCCCGGCGCCGGAGATCTGGATGTCGCCGAAATTCGCCACCATCTCCGGCATGGCGGCCTGCGCTTCCTCGAGCACCAGGCGCATCCGGCCCTCGCCACGGCGCAGCAGCGTCGGGTCCAGTTCCTCCACCGGCAGGCCGAGCGCGGCGAGGCTGCTGCGCAGGTCGGGGCCGGCGAAGCGGGCGCTGAGTTCCAGGCGCTGCCCGGCGGTGGCGCCGGCGAGGTCGAGCTGCGTCTCCCCCGGCAGAACCAGGGAGATGTCGGAGAGTGTCAGCCGGCCTTCCTCCAGGAAGGCGGCGCCGCGCAGCCGGCGCAAGGTGATGCCGCGAAATATCCCGGCCTCGGCCGAGAGGTCGATGGAAATCGGCCAGGGCCGTGCGCCCCCGCCGCGCAGCGCGCCGACCCAGCCATCCAGGTCGAGCCGCCCGGCGACCAGCGCGATATCCAGCCGTGGCGCCGGCGCCAGCCGCAGCGCGATGGCGCCGCGCGCCGGATTGCCGGCGATCTCGATCGCCAGCTCATCCGCCGCGATCAACTCGGCGGAAGCGCTCAGCCGGCCGGCGGCGCGGAAGGCGCCGGACGGGCTGGGCAGCAGGGCGGAAAGGTCGGGGCCGCTGGCCTCCACCGTGCCCTCGAAGCCCGTGCCGGGAATCAGCACGCCGCGCGCATTGCCGAGGATCTCGGGCAGCACCAGCGCCACCTCAAAGGTCGAGACGCCGTCCCAGCCGGGCCGGCCGAGGGAGGCGGTGAAACGGGTGGCCCGGCCGTTCCAGGTGAAGGCGCCGGCCATTTCCAGGGTCTGCGCGGCACCGCCGGAGGTCAGCCGCGCGGTGACCCCTTCCAGCACCGCATCGCCGACCCGGACCAGGCCATCCTCCAGATTCGCATCGAGCTGGGTGATCCAGGCCGGCGGGCGCAGGGCCAGCATCGGGCCGGGGGGCCAGGGCAGGGTCAGCTCGGCGCCGACCAGCGCGATTTCGCGTGGCGAGAGTGTGCCGCGCAGCAAGGCGGGCAGGTCGAGCCGCACGCGCAGCAGGCGCGCGGTGAAGCTGTATTCCTCACCGGCTTCGCCCACCGCGACGCCGCCGGCACGGACCACCGGCTGCGGCAGCAAGGCGAGTTCGACAGGGCCTTCGAGGGTGACCGGGCGGCCGAGCTGGGCCGAGGCGAGTTCGGCCAGCCGGGCGCGCCAGGGCTCCCAATCGACGAAGCGCGGCCCGAACCAGAGGCCGCCGATGACGACCAGGACCAGCAGCGCGAGGGCGGCGAGGAGGCGCCTCATGAGGGGCGGGCGGAAAAGCCCTCTCCCCCTGACAGGGGGAGAGGGTTGGGTGAGGGGGTCACAGCCGAAGCGGGCCTTGATCCGTGAGGAAAGGCGCTTTTCCAAAGCCGCATTTTGGCCGGCATGTTGGGTCGCGGGGCACTGCCCCCCTCACCCCGCCCTCTCCCCCTGTCAGGGGGAGAGGGAGCGATCCATGTGGCGAATCCCTTCCTCATGCCGCCGGGGCGCTGCCCCAGCCGCCGCCGCCGGGGGTTTCCAGCGCCAGCACGTCGCCGGGGTTCAGGCTGGCGCGGTCGCAGCCCTGCATCGCCTGCATGCTGCCATCGGTGCGTTCCACCCACTGCCGGCCGGAGGCGCCCGCCGCACCGCCATGCAACCCATGCGGCGGGACGCGGCGGCGGGAGGCGACGATGACGGCTTCCATCGGCCGCAGGAAACGGATGCGCCGGCGGCTGCCATCGCCGCCCGGCCATTGCCCGGCCCCGCCGGAGCCGCGGCGGATGGAGAACTCCTCAAGCCTTACGGGGTAGCGCAGTTCCAGCACTTCGGGGTCCGTCATGCGCGTGTTGGTCATATGCGTCTGCACGGCGGAGGTTCCGGCAAAGCCGGGGCCGGCGCCGGTGCCGCCGCAGACGGTCTCGTAGTATTGGTAAACCGCATCGCCGAAAAGTAGGTTGTTCATCGTCGCCTGGGCCGAGGCGCAGGCATCGAGTGCCGCCAGCAGCGCATTGCAGGTCATCTGGCTGACCTCGGTATTGCCGGCGACCACCGCCGCGCCGGGGCGTGGGGACAGGAAGGTGCCCTCCGGCACGATGATCTCCAGCGGCACCAGGCAGCCATCATTCAGGGGAATCTCCTCCCCCACCAGGCAGCGGAAGCAATACAGCACCACGGCGCGGCAGACGGCGGCGGGGGCGTTGAAATTGTCCGGCCGCTGCGGGCCGGTGCCGGTGAAGTCGATGACGGCGCTGCGGGTTTCGCGATTGACCCGGACGGCGACCTTCAGCGGGGTGCCGTCGTCGATCGTCGTCTCGAAGCCGCCATCGGCCAGGCGATCGAGCACGCCGCGCACCGCCGCCTCGGCATTGTCCATCACATGCCGCATATAGGCACGCACCGTGTCGAGGCCGAATTCGGCGACGGCCCGGCCGAGTTCCTGCACACCCTTCTCATTCGCCGCGACCTGGGCGGTGATATCGGCGACATTCACATCCGGGCTGCGCGCCGGATATTTTGCGGAAGCCAGCAGGGCACGGAACTCGGCCTCCCGCATCCGGCCCTCGGAGACGAGCAGGAAGTCGTCGATGACAACGCCCTCCTCCTCCAGCGTGGCGGAGCCGGGCGGCGTGGAGCCGGGGGTGAGGCCGCCGATATCGGCGTGATGGCCGCGGGAGCCGACGAAGAACAGGATCTCCTGCCCCGCCTGGTCGAAGACCGGCGTGATGACGGTGACGTCCGGCAGATGCGTGCCACCGTTGAAGGGATTGTTCAGCGCCACCACGTCGCCCGGCCGCAGGGTCGTGGCGCGGGACCGGATGACGGTGCGCACGCTTTCGCCCATGGCCCCCAGATGCACCGGCACATGCGGCGCATTGGCCACCAGCCGGCCCGTCGCGTCGAAGATGGCGCAGGAGAAGTCGAGACGTTCCTTGATGTTCACCGAGAGCGAGGTGTTCTGCAGCACCGCGCCGGTCTGCTCGGCGATCGACATGAACAGGTTGTTGAACAGCTCCAGCATCACCGGATCGACACGGGTGGCGTCGGCGATGCGGGCGGCCTCGCGCTGGGTGGTGCGGCGCAGGATCATGTGGTTGGCCGGCGTGACCTCCGCCGTCCAGCCGGGCTCCACCACCGTGGTGGCGATGGCCTCCCGGATCAGCGCCGGGCCGGGGATGCGGTCGCCGGCACGCAGCGCGTCGCGGTCCAGCACCGGGGCGGTATGGGCGGCGCCGGCCATGAAGACCGGCACCTCGGCCAGCAGGGGCAGTGATTCGCCATCCGGGCGCGGGGTGAGCGTGGCCTCGGCCACCTGTTCGCCGGGGGCGGTGACCTCCACGACGCAGGCCTCCACCACCACCGGGCGCTCTGGCGTGGCGAAGCCGAAGCGGCGGCGATGCGCCTCCGTAAAAGCTTCCAGCGCCGCGGCATGGTCGGCGAAAGGCACGGCCAGGAAGGAATCCGTTCCGGCATAGCGCAGATGCAGGCGGCGGGCGGCGCGCAGCGCCTCGGGGGCTGCGCCCTGCCGGGCCAGCTCCTCCCGCCCCGCCTGTTCCAGCGCCTCCAGCCGGGTGGCGAGATCGGCCATGGTGTCGGCGGCCAGCGGCGCTTCCACCGCCGCCTCCCGGATCACGCTTTGATCCGCGAGGCCCATGCCATAGGCGGAGAGCACGCCGGCGAAGGGGTGCAGGAACACCGTCTCCATCCCGAGCTCATCCGCCACCAGGCAGGCATGCTGCCCCCCGGCACCGCCGAAGCAGGTCAGGGCATAGCGGGTGACGTCATGGCCCTTCTGGATCGAGACCTGCTTGATGGCATTGGCCATGTTGGCGACGGCGACCCGCAGGAAGCCTTCCGCCACCGCGCGTGCGTCCTGCGTCTGGCCCGTGGCGGCCTCGATCTCCGCCGCCAGCGCCGCGAATTTCTCGCGCACCACATCGGCATCCAGGGGCTGGTCGCCATTGGGCCCGAAGATGGCGGGGAACTGCGCCGGCTGGATCTTGCCGGTCATGACATTCGCATCCGTCACGGTCAGCGGTCCGCCGCGGCGGTAGCAGGCCGGGCCCGGCACGGCGCCGGCGCTCTCCGGGCCGACGCGGAAGCGGGCGCCATCGAATTTCAGGATGGAACCGCCCCCGGCCGCCACCGTGTTGATCGCCATCATCGGCGCGCGCATGCGCACCCCGGCCACCTGCGTCTCGAAGGCGCGTTCGAACTCGCCGGCATAGAGCGCGACATCGGTGCTGGTGCCGCCCATGTCGAAGCCGATGATTTTCTCGAAGCCCGCCATGGCGGCGGTGCGGGCGGCGCCGACGATGCCGCCGGCCGGGCCGGACAGGATCGCATCCTTGCCCTGGAAGCTGCGCGCCTCCGCCAACCCGCCGGAGGACTGCATGAAGTACAGCTTCACGCCCGGCATCTCGCCGGCCACCTGCTCCACATAGCGGCGCAGGATCGGGGAGAGATAGGCGTCGACCACGGCGGTGTCGGTGCGCGGCACGATGCGCGGCAGCGGGCTCGCCTCATGGCTCAGGCTGACCTGGGTGAAGCCGGCCTCCCGCGCCAACTCGCCGAGGCGGACTTCGTGCGCCGGATAGGCCCAGGCATGCATCAGGCTGATGGCGACGGCGCGGATGCCTTGGGCATGGGCGGCAGCGAGGGCCGCGCGGGCGGCCTCCTCGTCCAGGGGCTCGATCTCGCTGCCATCGACGGCCATGCGGCCGCCAATTTCAGAAACGTCTTCCTGCAGAAGCTCGGGCAGCTTCACCTGAAGGTCGAACAGGCGCGGCCGGGCCTGGTTGCCGATGCGGGTCATGTCGGCGAAGCCGCGATTGACCAGCAGCAGCACCCGCTCCCCCTTGCGTTCCAGCAGGGCATTGGTGGCCACCGTGGTACCCATCTTCACCGCCTCCACCAGGCCGGTCGGCAGCGGCGCATCCGACGCCAGGCCGAGGCAGGCGCGGATGCCGGCCACGGCGGCGTCGCGGTAGCGGCCGGGATTTTCGGACAGCAGCTTGCGGGTGGTCAGACGCCCTTCCGGATCGCGCGCCACGATATCCGTAAAAGTGCCGCCGCGATCGATCCAGAACTGCCAGCCGCCCATTGCCGCAAACCCCCAAGGTCCGTCGCTGATCACACCCATGCCGGGTCCGCGCAAGGCCGGCCGGCGGGCTTCGGCGTCATTGACGATTTACCGATAAATCGTCAATATTTTTTCAGTGCCCTCAGGCGCCGGGCGGGCCGCATCCGCGCCCCTTGGCTTCGCGGCATAAGCCGCGGCGGCCAGTCGGCCGCTCGGCCGGCCATGCCGGCCGCAGGTTGCGCATTCGGTCCATGGGCCGTGTTGCATCGTGATCGGAGGGCCAAGGATGACCAGCAAAGCCGCCACCCCCGTCGTCTCCTCCGCCCATCTCGCCGCCGGCGCCTCCCCCGGCCTGTCGGAAGTGGAATACGGGCTGATCCTGGCCGGGCATGGCTTCCACCGCTGGATGACGCGCTGCATGGCCGCCGCCGGCCGCCCCGGCCTCTCGCCCACCGAGATCCTGATCCTGCACACGGTCCGCCACCGCGACCGGCCGAAGCGGCTGGCCGATATCCTGCTGGTGCTGGATATCGAGGATGCGCACATCGTGACCTACGCCATCCGCAAGCTGGCCGCCGCCGGGCTGGTCACCACCAGTCGCGCGGCCAAGGAGAAGCTGGTGGCGGCGACCGAGGCCGGTGCGACGCTCTGCGCCGAATATGCGGCGGTGCGCGAACGCCTGCTGGCCCGCCCGCTGCGCGCCGCCGGCCCCAGCGAGGCTCAGCTCTCCGAAGTGGCGGAATTGCTGCGCGGTCTGTCGGGCTTCTACGATCAGGCCGCCCGCGCCGCCGCGACCCTGTAGCGCCAGCCCCACCCATGCTAGGACCACCTGGACAAAAGTGAGGCCAGCTTGAGCATCTGGGGCAAATTGCTGGGCGGGGTCGCCGGCTTCGTCACCGGCGGGCCGCTCGGCGCGGTGATGGGCGCGGCGCTGGGCCATGCGGCGGATCAGGGGCCCGGCGGGCGTATCGGGCCTGGGGCTGCGGACATGGCCGCGCTGCTGGGCAACAAGGAAACGCTGTTCGCCATTTCCGTCATCGTGCTCTCGGCCAAGCTGGCCAAGGCCGATGGCCCGGTCCAGCGCACGGAAATCGACGCCTTCAAGGCGATGTTCCGCATCCCGCCCGAGAATCTGCGCCAGGTGGCGCAGATGTTCGACGAGGCGCGGCGCGATGCCGGCGGGTGGGAAACCTTCGCCGAACGGCTGGGCGAGGCCTTCGCCGACAATCGCGGCATGCTGGAGGATGTGCTGAACGCGCTGTTCTACATCGCCCGCGCCGATGGCCCGATGACCAAGGGCGAGCTGCGCATGCTGCAGGGCGTGCATCTGCGCTTCGGCCTGGACGAGGCGGCCTGGAACCGCGCCAAGGGCGGCCAGGGCGGCGCGGCGCAGCGGCAGGTGGAGGAGATCGACGCCTATGCCATCCTCGGCCTGCCCAGCACCGCGACGAATGAGGAGGTGCGCCTCGCCTGGCGCAAGCTGATGCGGGAGAACCACCCGGACAGCCTGGCATCGCGCGGCGTGCCGGCGGAATTCGTCGATCGCGCCACCCGCAAGGTGGCCGAGATCAACGCGGCCTGGGACCGCATCAAGCGGCAGCGCGGGCTGTGAGGATCGCTATGCGGCCCCAGGCATGCCGCCAGGCCTTCGCGCTTCGCGCAAAGGCTGGGGACCGCATCAAGCGGCAGCGCGGGCTGTGAGTCTGGCTTGGCAGCGGCGGGACGCCCCGCGCATCCATGACGCGCCCAGCCCGAACCACGACGAACGTCCGCAGCCGGTGGACATGCTGGTGCTGCATTATACCGGCATGCGTTCCGGCGCCGAGGCGATCGCCCGGCTGCGCGACCCCGTCGCCCGCGTCTCCAGCCATTATGTGGTGGAGGAGGATGGTGCGGTGTTCCGGCTGGTGGCGGAGGATCGGCGCGCCTGGCATGCCGGCATCTCCCACTGGCGGGGCGCGACGCTGCTCAACGGCCGCTCCATCGGCATCGAGATCGTCAATCCCGGCCATGAATTCGGCTACCGCCCCTTCCCCGCTTTGCAGATGGCCGCGGTCTGCGATCTGTGCCTCGATATCCTGTCGCGCCACGCCATCGCGCCGCGCGACGTGGTGGCCCATTCGGACATCGCGCCGGACCGCAAGGAGGATCCGGGGGAGCTGTTCGACTGGGAAGGGCTGGCGGCGAATGGCGTCGGCCTGTGGCCAAAAGACCATGTCACGCCGAAGACGGATGCGCTGACCCTGCTGGGCCGCATCGGCTACCGCACCGACCTGCCCCTGCCCGTGCTTTTGCGCGCTTTCCAGCGCCACTGGGCGCCGGGGCGGGTGGATGGCCAGGCGGATGCGGCGACGCTCGCGCGGCTGGCAGCGGTGGCCCAGGCCGTCGAATAGGAGCGGGGCGGCGCGATTGCACCGCGCTGGCGATTGACCGCGGCGCGCGAAGCGGCGATGTGACGCGCGGTGCCGGGTGGCTGGGCGACCGCTGGTCCCGATGCTCCTCGGAGCATGGGGCTGGAGGAAAGTCCGGGCTCCACGGGAATACGGTGCCGGTCAACGACCGGCGGGGGTCAAACCCCAGGGAAAGTGCCACAGAAAGCAAACCGCCTCGGCACGCGCCCCGCAAGGGACACGTCCCGCGGCAAGGGTGAAAGGGTGCGGTAAGAGCGCACCGCTCCCACGGCAACGTGGGAGGCACGGCAAACCCCACCGGGAGCAAGGCCGAATAGGGGCGGCCGGCGTGATCCTGTCCCCGGACAGGATGGACGCAGGGGCATTCTCGCCCCGTCGCCCGGGTTGGCCGCGAGAAGCCTGCGGCGACGCAGGCTCCAGAGGAATGGTCGTCCATCATCTTCGGATGGGGACAGAACCCGGCTTACAGGCCACCCGGCACCACTCGTTCCTGTCCCGCCAGCCAGTCGTATCGACGGCGCGGGCCGCGAGAACACAAGAACAAATCGCGAATACATGAGCCGGACCACGATCACGCGCAGTTTTCTCCGACGGGCTGGAGGAGCCGATAGCTAATGGTCTGTTAATGCGTGTTTTTTCTGTGGACGTCCCGGGCCGCGCCGGGAATTTAGCTTGCCTGCCCAAAAAATCCCGGGTATTCCCGGGTTATCCCATCTTGGCCCAGAGTAGAGCGCTGGGGGGCGCGGGCTTCGAAGGGATGGTCGGGCGAGCCGGCGAGGTCGGGGGGCCTCGCCGGCGCGCTGACAAGGCGGGGGACAAGGCGGTCCACGGATCGCCTCTTGGGGGCATGGCGGTCCGCGGATCGTCTTTTGGGGGCAACAGCAACGCGCGATGACCCAATTCGTGGGCACGCATTTTGGAAAGCTGGACCGCAAGGGCCGCATTTCCGTGCCCGCGATCTTCCGCGCAGAGCTGGAGGCCGCCGCCACCAACCAGCTCGTCTTCCGGCTTGCCCATACACATCCCTGCATTGAGGCACGGTCGCGTCCGGTTTTCCAGCAGATCGTGGACAGCATCCAGGCGCTGCCGCATTTCTCCGAGGAGCGTGAGTTGCTGGAAGCCACCCTGATCTCGGGCAGCGAAATGCTGAAGCTGGACGGCGAAGGCCGGCTGGTGCTGCCCGCCGAGATGATCGAGGACTGCGCGCTGGGCGAGCAGGTCGGCTTCCTTGGAAAAGGCGATCGTTTCGAGATCTGGAACGAGGAGGCGGCCCGCGCCCATGTCGCGGATGCCAAGAAGCGGGCGCGCGAATTGCGTCTGACCGTTGCTGCAACGCCCCTCAACACGACTCCGCGCGGCGTGTCATGAGCACGCATATCCCCGTGATGCTGGAGGAAGTTCTGGCGGTACTGCAGCCGCGCGACGGCGCCATCTATCTCGATGCCACCTTCGGCGGTGGCGGCTATGCGGCGGCGATCCTGGCCGCCGCCGATTGCACGCTGTGGGCGCTGGACCGCGACCCGGATGCGATCGCGCGCGGTGCCGCGCTGGCGGCGCGGTATCCGGGCCGGTTGCATCTGTTGCATGCCTGCTTTGGCGACATGCTGGCCACGCTGGCGGAACGCGGCGTGGAATCGCTCGACGGCGTGGTGATGGATCTCGGTGTCTCCTCCTTCCAGATCGACCAGGCCGAACGCGGCTTCTCCTTCCGCCAGGACGGCCCGCTCGACATGCGCATGGGCCGCGACGGGCCGAGCGCGGCCGACCTGGTGAACACCCTGCCGGAACGGGAACTGGCCAGCATCATCTCCGACTTCGGGGAGGAGCGGCACGCCCGCCGCGTCGCCCGCGCCATCCTGCGCGAACGCGAAACGGCGCCGATCACCACGACGGCGCGGCTGGCCGAGATCGTGCGCGGCGCGGTGCCGCGCGACCCCTCCGGCATCGATGGCGCCACCAGGTCGTTCCAGGCGCTGCGCATCGCCGTGAATGACGAGCTGGGCGAGATCGAGCGCGGCCTGGCCGCGGCACAGTCGATGCTGGCGCCGGGCGGGCGGCTGGTGGTGGTGTCCTTCCATTCGCTGGAAGACCGCATCGTCAAGCGCGCCATGGTCGGCGCCGCCGGCCGCGCCGGCACCGCCTCCCGCCACGACCCCGCCGCGCTGCTGCCGCCGCCGAAGCCGGATTTCAGCCTGCTGACCTTCCGCGCCCTGCGGCCGGGGGATGCCGAGACGCATGCCAATCCGCGCGCCCGCTCCGCCCGCCTGCGCGCCGTCGAACGCCACCTGACGCCGAACCAGGGAATGCAGCCATGATCCGGCCCTTCACCATCCTCTGCTTCGCCGCCTTCGCCGGGGCGGGTGCCTGGCTCTATCACGTGAAGCATGAGGTCACGACGCTGGACCGCGACCTGCGGGAGGTCTGGCGGCAGACCGAACAGGCGCGCGATCGCACCGCGATCCTGCGCGCCGAATGGGCGATGCTGAACGAGCCGGATCGGCTGCGCCAGGTGGCCCAGCGGCACCTGACGCTGGAGCCGATGCAGCCCCATCAGTTCACCCGGCTGCCGGATGCGGTGCGCCGCCTGCCGCAGGCCATCGCCTTCGCCGGGCCGCCCAACCTCTTCGTGCCGGAACGGTCGCGCCATGGGGCGGAGGTGATGCTGGCCGCGGCACAGATGCCGGCCCCCATCGCCGGCGCCGATGCCGCCGAGGTCGACGCCCTGCCGCCACCGCCGCCGGCCGCGCCGCCGATGATGCTGGCCGCGGCGCGCATCGCCGAGGCGCCGATACGCGCCGCGCCGGCACGCCCCGCCGCAACGGCGGAAACGCTGCGCGGGGACGAAGCGCCGGCGCCACAGGCCCTGGCCGCCACGCTGGCGGCGCAGCAGGCCGTGCCGCGCCGCGCGGCGCCCCCGGTGCCGCCGCGTGCCGCGCCCCTGCGTGACGCAACCGTCGTCACACCCCCTGGGGCGCCCAGCCGCGCCGCCGCGCCGCCGCAGGCCGTGCGGCCGGCGGTGCTGGTCGCCCCGGCCCGCCCGGCCGCCCCGGTGCTCCGCACGACCCAGGCCGCACCCCAGGCGCCTGCGCCGACCTATGTCTCCGCCCTCGGCGCCGCCTCCTCGCTCGGCCGGCCGACGCTGGCGCCGCCGGTGCCCTTCTCCTCCGCCAGTGCCGCCACGCTGAACAGCACGACGCGCTGAGAACCGGCATGAACGATCTTCCCCCCGCCCCGGACGCCCCGCCCGCCGGCCGCACCATCGGCCAGGCCGCCAGCGCCCGCACCGATGTCGTGCGGATCGGCCAGCCGGAGCTGGTGCGGCGCGCGGTGATGGAGCGCACCCGGTCCCGTCTGCTGGTCGCCGCCTGCGGCTTCGCCGTGCTGTTCGGCGCCGTCGCCGCGCGGCTGGCCGACGCCACGCTGATCTCCCCGGCCGAACCCCGGCGGCTGGCCGCCATGGTGCGGCAGAACCTGCCGCCGGCCGAGCATCTGCCGGGCCGTGCCGCCATCACCGACCGCAATGGTGAATTGCTGGCGGTGACGCTGCCGATCACGGCGCTCTACGCCAATCCCAGCGAAATCCATGATGCGCCCTTCGTCGCCCGCCGCCTGGCGCAGGTGCTGCCGCAACTGGACGTGGAGCTGGTCACCGCACGGCTGAGCGGCGAACGGCAATTCGCCTATCTGGCGCGGGCGCTGACGCCACGCGAGCAGCAGGCGGTGAACTCGCTCGGCATCCCTGGCCTGTATTTCGAGGAGTCGGAGCGCCGGATCTACCCGCAGGGGCGCGCCGCCGCGCATATCCTGGGCGGCGTCGATGTGGACGGCAACGGCACCGCCGGCGTCGAGCGTTATTTCGACGAACGCCTGCGCGCCCGCCGCGGCGACGACCTGCGCCTGTCGATCGATGTGCGCGTGCAGCTCGCGATCCGCGACGCGGTGCAGCAGGCGATCACGGATTACAGCGGCGTCGGCGGCGCGGGCATCCTGATGGATCTGCGCAGCGCCGAGATCATCGGCATGGTCTCCCTGCCCGATTTCGACCTGGCCGAGCCGGCGCGGGTGGATGCCGTGGCGCCGGGCGCCGACCAGCAGGGCACCAACCCGCGCTTCAACCGCGCCACCGTCGGCGTCTATGAGCCGGGCTCGACCTTCAAGCTGCTGACCACCGCCATGGCGCTGGAACTCGGCACGGTGAATGTCTGGGGCGGCTACGATGCCTCACGCCCGATCCGCTACGGTCGCTTCACCATCAACGACTATCGCGGCAAGAACCGCTGGCTGTCGGTGCCGGAAATCCTGGCCTATTCGTCCAACCTCGCCTCCGCCCATATGGCGGCGGCGGTGGGGCCGCAGCGGCATCGCGAATTCATGGTCCGCATGGGCATGGGGTCCCGCATCGGGCTGGAGGTGCCGGAGACGGCGCTGCCGCTGATCCCGCGCGCCAATGCCTGGCGCGACATCAACACGCTGACCATCGGCTTCGGCCACGGCATCTCCGTGACCCCGCTGCATGTCATCACCGGCGTCTCCGCCGTGGCCAATGGCGGCATCCTGCGCCAGCCGACGCTGCTGGCGCGGCCGCCGGGCACGGTGGCGGAGGGCACGCGCGTGATCAGCGAGCGCACCTCCGACACCATGCGTCGGCTGATGCGCCTGGTGGTGACCGAGGGCTCCGGCCGCAGCGGCGACGTGCCGGGCTACTTCCTGGGCGGCAAGACCGGCACGGCGCAGAAGATCGGCCCCAATGGCCGCTACATCCAGAACAAGCGCATCGCCGCCTTCGTCGGCGCCTTCCCCATGCAGGCGCCACGCTACGCCCTGTATGTGATGGTGGACGAGCCGCAGCCGAACGCCCGCAGCCATGGCTTCGCCACCGCCGGCTGGGTCGCCGCCCCCGCGGCCGGCCAGATCCTGCGCCGCGTCGCGCCGATCCTCGGCATGGCGCCGGAGACGGACCGCATGGCCGAGATCCAGGCCGCGCTGCACATCCCCCTCCAGCCCGGCCGCCCGCAGCGCGCCCCGGCGACCCCCACCCGCGCCGCGCCAGCCTCCCCACCGAGCCAGGCCGCCGCCCGTCCGGCCCCGAATCCCGCTTTGCTGCGGGAGGTGAGCATTGCGCCCCGATGAGCCCGGGACGATGCGGCGCCTCGATGGATTTCTGCGCGCGCTTTCAGGCCTGACCGTTCCGGCCGGCGAATTTCCACCGGTGGGTGGGCTGACGGCCGACAGCCGACGCGTCGCGCCCGGCGACCTGTTCGCCGCCCTGCCCGGCAGCCAGGCCGATGGCCGCCGCTTCATCGCGGAGGCCGTATCGCGCGGTGCCGTGGCGGTTCTGGCGCCGGAAGGCACCGGCTGGCCGGCGGAGGTCCCTGCCCGGCCGATGATCCAGGCCGCCGATCCGCGCCGCGCCCTGGCGCTGATCGCCGCCGCCTTCCATGGCGCGCAGCCGGATCGCGTGGTCGCGGTGACGGGCACCAACGGCAAGACCAGCAGCGTCGATTTCCTCCGCCAGCTCTGGACCCTGGACGGCCAGCGCGCCGCCTCGCTCGGCACGCTGGGGCTGCGCGCCGAGGGGTTTCCGGAGGGGCCGTCGCTGACCACGCCGGACCCGGTGGCGCTGCACGCCACGCTGGCGGCGCTGGCCGAGGCCGGCTTCGGCGCGGCGGCGCTGGAGGCGTCCTCCCACGGGCTGGAGCAGCGGCGGCTGGACGGGGTGCGGCTGGCGGCGGCCGGCTTCAGCAACCTGACGAGGGACCACCTGGACTACCACGGCGACATGGCCGGCTACCGCGCCGCCAAGCTGCGGCTGTTCGACACGCTGCTGCCGGACGGTGCGGCGGCGGTGGCGAATGCGGATATGGATGCCGCGACTCTCGCCGCGCTGCGCGACATCGCGCAGGCGCGCGGGCTGCGCCTGCTGACGGTGGGAGAGGCCGGAGAAGCGCTGCGGCTGGTCGCGCAGACCCCCCTGCCCGATGGCCAGGAACTGACCATCGAGGGTTTCGGGCTGGTCCGCACCCTGCGCCTGTCCCTGCCCGGCCGCTTCCAGGCCGACAATGCGTTGATGGCGGCGGCGCTGGCGATCGGCACCGGCATGGCGCCGGCCCGCGCCTTGGCGCTGCTGCCGAAGCTCGTCGGCGTGCGCGGGCGGATGGAGCTGGCGGCGCGGCTGCCCAATGGCGCGGCCGCCTATGTCGACTACGCCCATACGCCGGATGCGCTGGACCGGCTGCTGCGGGCGCTGCGCGCGCATGTCGCGCCCGGCGCGAAGCTGCATGTGCTGTTCGGCGCCGGCGGCGACCGCGACCCCGGCAAGCGCCCGCTGATGGGCGCGGCCTGCGCGGCGCAGGCGGATATCTGCTGGGTGACGGATGACAATCCGCGCAGCGAGGACCCGGCCGCGATCCGCGCCGCCGTGCTCGCCGCCTGCCCAAGCGGGATCGATGCCGGGGACCGTGCCGGCGCCATCGCGCGGGCCGTCGCGGCGCTGGGCCCGGGGGATGTGCTGGCGGTCGCCGGCAAGGGGCATGAGAGCGGCCAGACCATCGGGCGGGTGACCCTGCCCTTCGACGATGCCTCCGTGCTGCGCGACGCGGTGGGGCTGACATGAGCATCCTCTGGACCAGCGCCGAACTGCGCGATGCCACCGGCGGGACGCTGGCGGCCGATGTCGCGGTGACCGGCGTGTCGATCGACAGCCGCTCCGTGGCGACGGGCGACCTGTTCGTGGCGCTGCGCGATGCGCGGGACGGGCATGGCTTTGTCGCCGATGCGCTGGCGCGTGGCGCGGCGGCGGCGCTGGTCGATCATGTGCCGGCCGGTGTGGCGGCGGATGCACCGCTGCTGTTGGTGGCGGAGACGCTGGAAGGGCTGCGCGCGCTGGGCGCCGCCGCGCGGGTACGCAGCGATGCCCGCGTGATCGGCGTGACGGGCAGCGTCGGCAAGACCACGACGAAGGAAATGCTGCGCGCCCTGCTCTCCCCCTTCGGCGCGACTCACGCAGCGGTGGCCAGCTACAACAACCATTGGGGCGTGCCGCTGACCCTGGCGCGCATGCCGCGCGCCTCCCGTTTCGCCATCATCGAGATGGGCATGAACCATCCGGGCGAGATCGCGCCGCTGGCCGCGCTGGCGGCGCCGCATGTCGCCATCATCACGGCCATCGAGGCGGCGCATCTCGGCCATATGGGCAGCCTGGAGGCCATTGCGCGGGAGAAGGCGGCAATCCTGTCGGGCCTCCTGCCCGGCGGTGTCGCCGTGCTGCCGGCCGAAAGCCCCTTCCTGCCGCTGCTGCGGGCGGCTGCCGGCACGGCGCGGGTGATGACCTTCGGCGAGGGCGGCGATGCCCAGGCCGTGTCCGTCGAAGCCGATGCCGAGGGCAGCGACATCGTGGCGGAGATCGCCGGCACGAAGCTGGCCTTCCGGCTCGGCACGCCCGGGCTGCACATGGCGCGCAATGCGCTGGCGGCGCTGGCGGCCGTGGCGGCGCTGGGCCTCGACGTTGCCGCCGCGGCGGCCTCCCTGGAAGGCTTCCGGGCTTTGCCGGGGCGCGGCGACCGGCGGGCCATCGCCACCCGCGACGGCGGCAGCGCGACGCTGCTGGACGAGGCGTATAACGGCCAGCCGCCCTCGATGCGCGCGGCCCTCGCCTTGCTGCGGCTGCTGCCCGCACAACGCCGGGTGGCGGTGCTGGGGCAGATGGGCGAGCTGGGCGATTTCGCCCGCGACGAACATGCCGGGCTGGCGCCGCATATCGCGGCCGCCGCCGACCTCGTCTTCGCCTGCGGGCCGATGATGCGCCATGCGATCGAAGCCCTGCCCGCCGGGCGGGTGGGCGCCTGGGCCGAAACCTCCGCCGAGCTGGCGCCAATCGTCGCGGCCGCGCTGCGCGATGGCGATGCCGTTCTTGTCAAAGGCAGCCTGGCGACGGGGATGAAGACCGTGGTGCAGGCGCTGACCGAAAGCCCTCTCCGATGATCTACCATCTCGTCACGCTCATCTCCGAGGGTTTCACGCCCTTCAACGTGGTGCGCTACACCACCTTCCGCGCGGGCGCCGCCTGCCTGACCGCGCTGGTCATCGCGCTGTTCTTCGGCCCGATGCTGATCCGCTGGCTGCGCGCCAAGCAGAATGGCGGCCAGCCGATCCGTGAGGACGGGCCGGCGAGCCATCTGCTGACCAAGAAGGGCACGCCCACCATGGGTGGCGTGCTGATCCTTCTTGCGCTGACCGGGTCCACGCTGCTCTGGGCCGATCTGCGCAACGGCTTCGTCTGGTGCGTGCTGATGGTGACGCTGGGCTATGGCGCGCTGGGCTTCGCCGATGACTGGCTGAAGGTGACCAAGCGCAACACCAAGGGCGTCTCCGGCAAGCAGAAGCTGATCGCCCAGGCGGCGATCGGGTTGGTGGCCGCGCTGTGGCTGGTGCTGCTGATGCCGGAGCCGCTGGCCGACAAGCTGGCCCTGCCGGTGTTCAAGGAAGTGCTGATCCCGCTCGGCATCGTCTTCCCCGTGCTGGCCATGCTGGTGATGATGGGCGCGTCGAACGCCGTGAACCTGACGGATGGGCTGGACGGGCTGGCCATCGTGCCGGTGATGATCGCGGCCGGCGTCTTCGCGCTGATCGCCTATCTCGTCGGCAACCGCATCTTTGCGGATTACCTGCAGCTGCATGCGGTGGCCGGTTCGGGCGAGCTGGCGGTGTTCTGCTCGGCGCTGATCGGGGCGAGCCTCGGTTTCCTGTGGTTCAACGCGCCGCCGGCGGCGGTGTTCATGGGCGATACCGGTTCGCTGGCGCTCGGCGGCGCGCTGGGCGCGGTGGCGGTCGCCACCAAGCATGAGATCGTGCTGGCCATCGTCGGCGGCCTGTTCGTGGTGGAGACGCTGTCCGTCATCATCCAGGTCTTCTGGTTCAAGCGCACCGGCCAGCGCGTCTTCCTGATGGCGCCGCTGCACCATCACTTCGAAAAGAAGGGCTGGGCCGAGCCGACCATCGTGATCCGCTTCTGGATCATCGCCATGATCCTGGCCCTGGTCGGCCTTTCGACGTTGAAGCTGCGATGAGCACCTTCACCCCCTTTTCCGGTGAGCGGATCGCGGTTGTCGGCCTCGGCCGCGCCGGCCTGCCCGCGGCCGCACGGCTGGCGGAATGGGGGGCGGAGGTGACCTGCTGGGACGATGGCGCCCCGGCGCGGGCGGCGGCGGAAGCGGCCGGCTTCGCGCTGCGCGACCCCTCCCAGGGCCGTTTCGACTTCGACGCGCTGCTGCTCTCCCCCGGCATTCCGCATCTGCTGCCGAAGCCGCATCCGGCCGCGGTCGCGGCGCGGGCGGCCGGGGCGCCGATCCTCTGCGACGTGGACTACCTGTTCCGGGCGGTGCGCGCCGTCGGCAGCCAGGCGGCCTTCCTCGGCATCACCGGCACCAATGGGAAGTCGACCACCACGGCTCTGCTGCATCACATCCTGACCGGTGCGGGGCGGGCCTCGGAGGTGGGCGGCAATCTCGGCCCGGCGGCGCTCGGACTCAACATGTTGGGGTCGGAAGGGTTCTATACCCTCGAAATGTCGAGCTACAGCTTGGAGCGAATCGCGTCGGTCGGCTTCAAGGTGGGTGTCATGTTGAACCTGAGCCCCGATCATCTCGACCGCCATGGCAGCATGGACGGCTATGCTGCTGCGAAGACGAATATCTTCGCGCGGCAGACCCGCGAGGACTTCGCGGTGCTCGGTCAGGACGATGATTTGTCCACAGGCATGGCCGCCGGACTGACCGCGCGCATGTTGCCGATTTCGGGTTACCACAAGGTAAAGGACGGCATCTGGGCCGAGGGGCGCAGCCTGCGCGACGCCGCTGGCGAGATCGCCGACCTGCGCGACGCCCCCGCTTTGCCCGGTGTCCACAATGCCCAGAACGCCGCCGCCGCCGCCGCCGTGGCGCTTTCGCTCGGCCTGGGGCGTGCGGATATCGCCACGGGGCTGCGCAGCTTCGGCGGCCTGCCGCATCGGCAGGAGCTGGTGGGCGAGATCGGCGGCGTGCGCTTCATCAATGACAGCAAGGCCACCAACGCCGACAGCGCGGCGCGGGCCCTCGCCTCCTATGACCGCGTCGTCTGGATCGCCGGCGGCACCGGCAAGGATGGCGGAATCGAGAGCCTGGCGCCGCAGTTCGGCCGCATCGCGCGCGCCATACTGATCGGCCGCGACGGCCCGGCCTTCGCCGCGACGCTGGCCGCGCATGGCGTGGCGCATGAGGTGGCGGAGACGCTGGAGGCCGCCCTGCCGGCCGCCGCGGCGGCAGCGCGGGGTGGCGCGGCGCCGGTGGTTCTGCTGTCCCCGGCCGCAGCGTCCTGGGACCAGTTCACCGGCTTCGATGCCCGGGGCGATCGCTTCCGCGCTTTGGTGCAGGCCATGGCATCCGCGGATATGGGGAGGGCGGCATGATTCAGGTTTCGCGCGCCGATACCTCGACGGTCGGACGCTGGTGGTGGACCGTCGATCGCTGGACGCTGACGGCGCTGCTGACGCTGATCGGCTTCGGCTATGTGATGATGCTGGCGGCGAGCCCGGCGGTGGCCGAGCGCATCGGCGCCGCATCGCGCAACATGTTCTTCCTCCGCCAGATCGCCTATCTGGCGCTCGCCGCCAGCGTGATGGTGCTGGTCTCCATGCTGACGGTGAAGCAGGTGCGGCTGCTGGCCTGGCTCGGCCTGGGTGGCGCGATGGTGATGGTGGCGGCGACGCTGGTCATCGGCGCGGAGATCAAGGGCGCACGGCGCTGGATCTCCCTGCCCGGCATCGGCTCCCTCCAGCCCTCTGAATTCCTCAAGCCCTGCTTCGCCGTGGTCGCCGCCTGGCTGATCGCGGAGGGCAAGCTGAACCGGCGCTACGGCGCGACCGCGCTCGCCGTGCTGCTGTTCGGCGTGATCGCGCTGCTGCTGCAGCGCCAGCCGGATATCGGCATGCTGCTGGTGGTCACGGCCGTGTTCTTCGCGCAGTTCTTCGTGGCCGGGCTGAACATGATGATCGTCGCGGTGGCCGGTGCCTGCGGCGTGGCCGCGGCCGTCGGCGCCTATTTCCTGTTCCCGCATGTGCAGTCCCGCGTGCAGCGCTTCCTCGACCCCAATGCCGACAACTATCAGGCCGAAGTGGCGCTGGAAGCCTTCGGCAATGGTGGGCTGCTGGGGCGTGGCCCTGGCGAGGGGCGCATCAAGAACGTGCTGCCGGACGCCCATGCGGACTTCGTCTTCGCCGTGGCCGGGGAGGAATTCGGCCTGGTGGTCTGCCTGGTGATCCTGGCGCTGTTCGCCTTCGTCGTGGTGCGCGGGCTGGTGCGGCTGCTGGGCGAGACCGACCTGTTCGTGGTGCTGGCCTGCGCCGGCCTGCTGACGCAGTTCGGGCTGCAGAGCTTCATCAACATGGCCTCCACCCTGCACCTGATCCCGACCAAGGGGATGACCCTGCCTTTCGTCTCCTATGGCGGGTCCTCCGTCATCGCCATTGCCCTCGGGATGGGAATGCTGCTGGCGCTGACGCGCCGCCGCCTGTCCCGTGCCGAGGAAGAGTGATGAGAGGCCCGGCCGTGCGCCCCATCGTCATCGCCGCCGGCGGCACCGGGGGGCATCTGTTTCCGGCGGAAGCGCTGGCGGCGGAGCTGGTCGCGCGCGGCGAACGCATCGCGCTGATGACCGATGCGCGCAGCGCCGCCTATGAAAGCCCGGCCTTCGGCAATGCCGAGCGCTTCGTGCTGCGGGGCTCCGGCCTCGCCGGGCGCGGGCTGCGCGGCGCGGCGCGGGGTGCGCTGGCGCTGGCCGCCGGCACGGTGGAGGCGCGGCGTATCCTGACGCGGCTGGATGCGGCGGCGGTGATCGGCTTCGGTGGCTATCCCTCCGTCCCCCCGCTGATCGCAGCCCGCACCCTGCCGCGCGCGACGCGGCCGGCGACGGCGCTGCATGAACAGAATGGCGTGCTGGGCCGCGCCAACCGTCTGCTGGCGCGGGGCGCGGACCTGCTGGCGCTGTCGGCGGCCGATACCGCGCGGGTGCCGGGTGCGGCGACGGTGGAGGTGGTGGGCAACCCGGTGCGCCCGGCACTCGCCGCGCTGACCGGCCAGGGCTTTTCCGCGCCGGGCGAGGATGGCGCCATCCGCCTGCTGGTGCTGGGCGGCAGCCTGGGCGCGCGCATCTTCGCCGATGTGGTGCCGGGCGCCGTGGCGCTGCTGCCGGAAGGCCTGCGCCAGCGGCTGGTGGTGACTCAGCAGACGCGCGCGGAGGACCTGCCCCGCGTCGAAGCCGCGTATCGGGAGGCCGGGGTGCCGGCCGACCTCTCCCCCTTCTTCGGCGACATCGCCGTGCGGCTGGCCATGGCGCATCTGGTGGTGGCCCGCGCCGGCGCCTCCACCGTCGCGGAACTCGCCTGTGCCGGGCGGCCTTCCGTGCTGGTGCCGCTGCCGCATGCCATCGACGACCACCAGACCGCCAATGCGCGGCTGCTGGAAGGCGTGGGCGGCGGCTGGATCATGCGGCAGCCCGACTTCACCCCCGAAGCGCTGGCGCGGCAGATGCAGGCGATGTTCGCCACGCCCGCGGTCCTGGCCCGTGCCGCCGCGGCGGCGGCCACCCTCGCGCGGCCGGATGCGGCGCGGCGGCTGGCCGATCTTGTTCAGAATTTGACCCATCGCGGCATCGCGATGGCGGAGTCCCGCTGATGCGCGCGCTGCCCTTTTCGATCGGGCCTATCCATTTCGTCGGTATTGCCCGCCGCGCGGTCGCGCGGCTCTTCGCTGTGGGTGGCCGCTGATGCGCGCGCTGCCTCTTTCGATCGGTCCGATCCATTTCGTCGGCATTGGCGGCATCGGCATGTCCGGCATCGCGGAGGTGCTGCACAACCTCGGCTACACCGTGCAGGGCAGCGATATTGCGGAGGGCTACAACGTCACCCGCCTGCGCGAATCCGGCATCCCGGTGATGGTTGGCCACGACGCCGCCAATCTCGGCGCGGCGCAGGTGGTGGTGACCTCCACCGCGGTGAAGAAGGACAATCCGGAAGTCCAGGCCGCGCGTGCGCGGCTGGTGCCGGTGGTGCGCCGCGCGGAAATGCTGGCGGAGCTGATGCGGCTGAAATGGGCGGTCGCCATCGGCGGCACCCATGGCAAGACCACCACCACCAGCCTGGTCGCCTGCGTGCTGGAAGCGGCGCGGCTCGACCCCACCGTCATCAATGGCGGCATCATCAACGCCTATGGCACCAATGCCCGCCTCGGCTCCGGCGATTGGATGGTGGTGGAGGCGGATGAGAGCGACGGGTCCTTCCTGAAGCTGCCCGCCGTCTGCGCCGTGGTGACCAACATGGATCCGGAACACCTGGACCATTGGGGCACGGCGGAGGCGATGAAGGAGGGCTACGCCCAGTTCGTCGGCAATATCCCCTTCTACGGCTTCGCGGTGCTCTGCGCCGACCATCACGAGGTGCAGGCGATGATCCCGCGCCTGTCGGATCGCCGCATCATCACCTACGGCTTCTCGCCGCAGGCCGATGTGCGGGCGGAGAAGCTCATCACCGATCGCATGGGCGCGACCTTCGAAGTGGCGGTGCGCGACCGCGCCACAGGGCGCAGCCGCACGCTGAAGCCGATGCGCCTGCCGATGCTGGGCAGCCACAATGTGCAGAATTCGCTGGCCGCCATCGCCATCGGGCTGGAGATGGATATCGACGAGGCCACCATCCGCACCGCGCTGATGGGCTTCAAGGGCGTCAAGCGCCGCTTCACCCGCACCGGCGATGCCGGCGGCATCACGGTGATCGACGACTACGGCCACCATCCGGTGGAAATCGCCGCCGTGCTGAAGGCGGCGCGGCAGGCCGGTGCGCGGGACGTTGTGGCCGTGGTGCAGCCGCACCGCTATTCCCGCCTCGCCTCGCTCTTCGAGGACTTTTGTACGTGCATGAACGATGCGGGCACCGTCATCGTGGCCGATGTCTATGCGGCCGGTGAGGCGCCGATGCCGGGCTATGACCGGGATGCGCTGGTCGAGGGGCTGCGCGCGCGCGGGCATCGCAGCGTGGTGCCGCTGCCCGGGCCGGACAGCCTGGCGGAGATGGTCAATGCCATCGCCAAGTCGGGCGACTACGTGATCTGCCTCGGCGCCGGCACGATCACCAACTGGGCGCATGCCCTGCCGGAACAGCTTCAGGCGCTGCAGTCGCGCACGCGGCCGCGCCTGGCCGGCGGGCTGAAGTGACGGCGCCGCGCGACATGGCCCCGCACGCCACCCTGCCCCCGCTGCGCGGGCGCTTGCAGCAAGGCGCGCCGCTGGCGCCCTTCACCTGGTTCCGCGTCGGCGGGCCGGCGGAATGGCTCGTGCGGCCGGCGGATGTCGACGACCTGCTGCTGCTGCTGCGCGACCTGCCGGATGCGATGCCGCTGACCGTGCTGGGTGCGGCATCCAACCTCATCATCCGCGATGGCGGGCTGCGCGGCGTGGTGCTGCGGCTCGCCGGGCGCGGCTTTGGCGAGGTCACCGTCGAGGCCGATGGCATCGTCGCCGGTGCCGCGGCGCTGGATGCGGTGGTGGCGGAACATGCCGCCACGGCCGGGCTCGCCGGCCTCGAATTCCTCTGCGGCATTCCGGGCAGCCTCGGCGGCGCGGTGGCGATGAATGCCGGCGCCTATGGGCGGGAGATCGTCGATGTCCTGGACTGGGCGGAGGTGGCGACGCCCGCCGGCCTGCTGCGCCTGAGCGCCGCCGAGCTGCACTTCGCCTATCGCCACGCGACGCTGCCGCCACGCGGCGTCGTGGTGCGCGCCCGCCTGCGCGCCGCACCCGGCGACGCGACCATGATCGCGGCCGAGATGACACGAATTCGCATGGCGCGGGAGGCGACGCAGCCCGTCCGCGCCCGCACCGGCGGTTCCACCTTCAAGAATCCGCCGGGCCAGAAGGCCTGGGCGCTGATCGACGCCGCCGGCTGCCGCGGCCTGGCGCTCGGCGGCGCGCAGGTGTCGGAGCTGCACACGAATTTCCTGCTCAACACCGGCGGCGCCACGGCGGCGGAGCTGGAGGCGCTGGGCGAGACGGTGCGGGCGCGGGTGCTGGCGCAGTCCGGCATCGCGCTGGACTGGGAAATCCGACGGATCGGGGAGAGCGCGGCATGACTCGAGTGGCGGTCCTGTTCGGCGGCGTCTCGGCGGAACGCGAGGTCAGCCTCGCCACCGGACAACAGGTGATGGCGGCGCTGCGCGCGGCGGGCTTCGAGGTGACGCCGATCGATGTCGGCGCCGACCTCGGCGCCGTCATCGGCGCGCTCCAGGCGGCGAAGCCCGATGTGGTCTTCAACGCGCTGCATGGCCGCTTCGGCGAGGATGGCTGCATCCAGGGCGTGCTGGACTGGATGGGCCTGCCCTATACGCATTCCGGCATCCGCGCCTCCTCCGTCGCCATGGACAAGGCCGCGGCCAAGGCGGTGTTCCTCGCCGCCGGCCTGCCCGTGGCGCAGAGCCGGCTGGTGACGCCGGAGGAGCTGGAGGCGGCGGACCCGCTGCCCCTGCCCTATGTCGTCAAGCCGGTGAACGAAGGCTCCTCCGTCGGCGTCGAGATCTTCCGGGAAGGCAGCAACCGTCGCGCGGAAGTGGCGCGCGGCTGGAAGTTCGACAGGCGCATCATGGCGGAGGCCTTCATCCCCGGCCGCGAGCTGACCGTCGCCGTGATGGGCGACCGCGCACTGGAAGTGACGGAGATCGACACCGGCCACGCCTTCTACGACTACGACGCGAAATACGCCGATGGCGGCAGCCGCCACACGCTGCCCGCGCCGGTGCATCCCGAGACCCGCGCCAGGGCGATGGAAATCGCGGTGCGCGCGCATCAGGCGCTGGGCTGCCGCGGCGTGTCCCGCGCCGATCTGCGCTATGACGACACGGCCGGCGAGCCCGGGCAGCTCTATCTGCTGGAGGTCAATACCCAGCCGGGGATGACCCGCACCTCGCTGGTGCCGGAACAGGCGGCGCATCTCGGCATCGACTTCCCGGCGCTCTGCGCCTGGATGGTCCGGGAGGCGCGCAATGGCCCGTGAACCGCTGACGCCGCGGCGCGCCCCGGTGCGCACCGCGCCACGCAAGGAACCCGATCGGCCGAGCCGCTTGCGGCTGTGGCTGAAGCGCCGCCGTGGCCTGCTGCGCCCGGCCGGGCTGTGGCTGATCGGCTGTGGCCTGCTCGGCGCCACCGGCTATGCCATCTATGCCGCCGACCCGGCCGGCCGGGTGCGCGCGGTGGTGGAGAACACGGCGGAGCTCGGCCTCGCCGCCGGGCTTCAGGTGGCGGAGGTGGTGGTGGAAGGCCGGCAGAACACGCCGGCCGACCTGATCCGCGCGGCCATCGGCGCCGAACTCGGCGATCCGATGCTCGGCTTCTCCCCCAGCGAGGCGCGGGAACGGCTGGAGACCATCGCCTGGGTCGAATCCGCCCATGTCGAACGCCGCCTGCCCGGCACCATCCTGGTGCGGCTGGTGGAGCGCGCGCCCTTCGCCATCTGGCAGCACCAGGGCCGCTTCGCGGTGATCGACCGCGACGGGCTGGTGGTGGAGACGGAAACGCTGGACGCCTTCGGGCCGCTGCCGCTGGTGGTGGGCGCGGGGGCCGAGAAGCACGCGGCGGCGCTGTACGACCTGCTGCTGGCGCATCGCAATATCCTGGAACGCACCCAGGCGCTGGTCCGCGTCGGTGAGCGCCGCTGGAACCTGCGCCTGCACAGCGGCACCGATGTGCTGCTGCCGGAAGGGCATGAGGCGCCGGCGCTGAACCGGCTGGCGGAGCTGCAGACGCGCAACGCGCTGCTCGACCGCCCGCTGGTCGCCGTCGATATGCGCCTGCCGGATCGCCTGGTGGTGCGCCAGCAGCCGGCCACGGAACAGCCGGCGCAGCGGCGCAATGCGGCGCGGAGCACGCGCGGATGAACGCGCTCTCCCGCCTTCCCGTCGGCGTGGAGCCGCCCGGCGAACGCCGCCGTCGCGGCGCGCGCAGCGGCGTCTTCGGCGTGCTCGATATCGGCACCACCAAGGTGGTCTGCCTGATCGCGCGCATCGAGGGCGATGGCGAACCGCGGGTGCTCGGCTTCGGCTGGCAGCGCGGGCGCGGCGTGAAGGGCGGCTCCATCATCGACCTGGAGGAGGCGGAGCGCGCCATCCGCGCCGCTGTCGGCCAGGCGGAGGAAATGGCGGATACCCAGCTTTCGGGCGCCATCGTCAACCTGTCCTGCGGCCAGCCGGATTCGCGGCTGCTGCATGTGCAATGGCCGATCGGCGGCCGTGCCGTGACCGAGGCGGACCTGCGCGCCATCCTCACCGAAGGCCGTCGCCGTGGCACGGAAGATGGGCGGGAGACGGTGCATGGCGCGCCGGTCTCCTTCACCGTCGATGCGACGCCAGGCGTCGAGGATCCGCGCGCCATGGTCTGCGACACGCTCGGCGCGCGGGTGCATCTGGTCGATGCCTCCCAGGCCGCCTTGCGCAACCTGGGCGCCTGCCTGGCGCGTTGCGACCTGGAGGTGCAGGAACTGGTTTCCTCGCCGCTCGCCGCCGGCCTCGCCACGCTGGTCGAGGATGAGAAGCGCATCGGCGCCACCGTCATCGACATGGGCGGCGGCACCACCTCGCTCGCCGTGTTCAGCGAGGGGCAGTTGCTGCACACCGCGCAGATCCCGGTGGGCGGCTGGCAGGTGACGAACGACCTCGCCCGCGTGCTGTCCACGCCGATCAACCATGCGGAACGCCTGAAGACGCTGCATGGCGGCGCCATGGCGGCGGCGGATGATGAGCGGGAGATGCTGCCCGTGCCGCTGGTCGGCGAGGATGAGGATCATATCGCACGCGTGCCGCGCGCCATGATCGTCAACATCATCCGGCCCCGGCTGGAGGAGACCTTCGAATTCGTGCGCGAACGTCTGGAAGCGGCCGGCCTGGCCAAGGAGGCCGGCACCCGCGTGGTGCTGACCGGCGGGGCCAGCCAGTTGATCGGCGCGCGCGAACTGGCTGCCCGCATCCTGGATCGCCAGGTGCGGATCGGCCGCCCGCGCAGCGTGCGAGGCCTGCCGGAGACCGCCGGCGGCCCGCCCTTCGCCGCCGCCATCGGGCTGCTCGCCTGGGGTGCCGGCGAGGGTCGCCCGCTGATCGACATCATCCCCGGCGCGGACCGGCAAGGCCGGCTCCGACGCTTCATCGAATGGCTTCGGGTGCGCGTCTGATGCGCCCCGCCGGCTTCCACCCATCCCCCTTCTCACGGCCTGACTCAAGGCTGACCATCCAGGAAAGGCCCCTCCTATGACCCTGAACCTGACCATCCCGAGCCAGCAGCACACGGATTTCAGCCCGCGCATCACCGTGATCGGCGTCGGCGGCGGCGGCACCAACGCCGTGAACAACATGGTCTCGATGGGGCTGGAAGGCGTCGAGTTCCTGGTCGCGAATACCGATGCGCAGTCGCTGCAGAACAGCAAGGCGGATCGCCGCGTGCAGCTCGGCTCCTATCTGACCCAGGGCCTCGGCGCAGGCGCGAAGCCCGAGATCGGCCGCGGCGCGGCGGAAGAAGCGGAAACCGAGCTGGCCCGCCACCTGGAAGGCAGCCACATGGTCTTCGTCACCGCCGGCATGGGCGGCGGCACCGGCACCGGCGCGGCGCCGGTGATCGCCCGCATGGCGCGGGAACGCGGCATCCTGACTGTCGGCGTGGTGACCAAGCCCTTCGACTTCGAGGGGCCGAAGCGCCGCAAGGCGGCGGATGCCGGCATCGAGGAGCTGCAGCAGTTCGTCGACACGCTGATCGTCATCCCGAACCAGAATCTCTTCCGTCTGGCGAATGAGCGGACGACCTTCGCGGAGGCCTTCCGCATGGCCGACAACGTCCTGTACATGGGCGTGCGCGGCGTGACCGACCTGATGGTGAACCCCGGGCTGGTGAACCTCGACTTCGCCGATATCCGCACCGTGATGGCGGAGATGGGCAAGGCGATGATGGGCACCGGCGAGGCCGAGGGCGAAGGCCGCGCGGTGAAGGCTTCCGAGGAAGCCATCAGCAATCCGCTGCTGGAGGATACCTCCATGCACGGCGCGCGCGGCGTGCTGATCAACATCACCGGCGGCCTCGACATGACGCTGTTCGAGGTGGACGAGGCGGCCAACCGCATCCGCAAGGAAGTGGACGAGGACGCGAATGTGATCTTCGGCTCCTCCGTCGATGAGAACATGAACGGCCGCATCCGCGTCTCCGTCGTCGCCACCGGCATCGATGCGCGCGAGGCGCGGGAGGCGGAGCGGCCGAAGCTGGTCGCGGTGGGCGGCGGCGGCGTGCTGCAGGCGGTGGCGAGCGCCCCGGTGCCGCATGCGGCCCCGGCCCAGCCGGCGAATCGCGCGCCGGGTGGCTTCACCCCGCGTGTGGCGGCGCAGCCCCACAGCCAGCCGCAGGCACAGCCCGGTGCGATGCGCCCCGCGCAGACCTATGCGGCGCCGAACCCCGCCCCGGTGGCCGAAGCCGTGGCCGCCCCGGTGGCGGAAGCGCCGGTGACGCTGGCCCAGCCGGCGGAGCCCGCGCTGCGCGCCCCGGCCGGCACCCGCCAGCCCGCGGCGCCGATGCCGCAGGCGCAGCCGGGCGGGTTGAACAACCTGTTCCGCCGCGCCACCGGCCTGATGCGCCGCGACCTGCCGGAGGCGCCGCAGCACCACGCCGCCCCGGCGCCGCGGATGGAGCCGGCCGCCGCGCCGCGCCCGGTGACCGCGCCGACGCAGCAGGATGAGATGGGCCTCGACATCCCGACCTTCCTGCGCCGCCAGAGCAACTGAGGGTATTTTACCGACCCTCAGGCGCCGGGCGCACCCTCCGGGTGCTTGGCTCGCCGGACTTCCGGCGGGCCGCATTCGCGGCCTCGGCCGGCTTCACCGGCCGAACTGAGGGTATTTTACCGGCCCTCAGGCGCCGGGCGCACCCTCCGGGTGCTTGGCTCGCCGGACTTCCAGCGGGCCGCATTCGCGGCCTCGGCCGGCTTCACCGGCCGCAGGTCTGGCATTTCGGACGTTGTTGTCCGATCCCGTGTCCAATCCCATGCAAGCCCGGACGGCGCACATCACCGTCCGGAGGCCGGAACCAGGCCGGTACCGGCAGTTGAAATGCGGCGCGGGCGATATAAGGCAAAACAGGGCAGATTGCGGCGAAATTGAGGCCGCATCGCAATGCAGCATATGTTGTTTTTCAATGGTTTGCGACGTAATACGGAGAAACAACGCTTGAATGGCATCCCCGGCATCGGGATGGCATTACAGCACTGGGGAATCGGGTTTCGGCGCCCCGCGGATGCCGGCCTCTCGGGGCCAGCGCCGCTTCTGAAAGGCACATCCGGACAAGCGGCCAAGGCCGCACCGCCGGATGAGGTCAGGGGCGCAGGACGAGCATGGACGGTTTCCTTCCGATCGAGCGGCGGCGGCGGCGGACGCTGAAGACGGCGATCGGCTGCGTGGGCGTCGGCCTGCACAGCGGGCGCCGCGTCTCCCTCACCCTTCGCCCGGCCGTGGCCGGCACCGGCATCGTCTTCCGCCGCACCGATCTCGGCATCGATATTCCCGCCCGCTTCGACCGCGTGGTCGATACCCGCCTCTGCACCGCCCTCGTCGCCGAAGGCGCGCCCCAGGCGCGAATCGGCACGGTGGAGCATGTGATGGCGGCGCTGGCCGGTTCCGGCGTCACCGACGCGATCCTCGACCTGGATGGGCCGGAAGTGCCGATCCTGGATGGCTCCGCCGCGCCCTTCATCTTCCTGATCGACTGCGCCGGGCTGGTCAGCCTGGACGCGCCGGCCCCCGTGATCGAGGTGCTGCGCCGCGTACGGGTCGAGGAAAAGGACGCCTTCGTCGAACTGCACCCCGCCAGCCTGCCGGGCTTCGAGGCCTCCATGGGCATCGAATTCCCCGCCACCGCCATCGGCAGCCAGCAGGTGACCCTGCGCCTGACGCCCTCCGCCTTCCGCGCCGGCCTGGCCGATGCCCGCACCTTCACTTTGGCCGAGGAAATCGCCCGGCTGCGTGCCGCCGGCCTGGCCCAGGGCGGCAGCCTGGAGAATGCCATCGTGGTGGATGGCCCGCTGGTGCTGAACCCCGGCGGGCTGCGCCGGCCGGATGAATTCGTCCGCCACAAGCTGCTGGACGTGGTGGGCGATCTTGCACTCGCTGGCGCCGCGCTTTCCGCCCGTTTCGTCGGCCATCGCTCCGGCCATGCGCTGAACAACAAGCTGCTGCGGGCGATGTTCGCCGATCGTGGCGCCTGGCGGATGGTGGATGGCGAAATGCCGATGGACGGAGTCGCGACCCGGCTGCCCGCCGCCGCCGCCCCGGCGATGGCTTAGGACCGGCGCCTTTCGCCAGGATGCCGGCGCCGGGTGACATGCCGGCGGCGATGACCTACAGCAGCATCGACGCGGCGGCGCTACGCCTTGCCGCCACCATGCCCCGGCATGGTATAGGGAAGCCCCATGCCTGACCGGTGCGCGATGCTTCGACGCCTTATGCCTCTCCTGCTCATCCTGCCCATCGCCGCCTGCTCGGCCTGGGACGGGCGCATGAACTCGCTCGGCGCCGGCCCCGCCCGTGTCGCCGATCGCGACCAGTCGGCCGAATCGCTCTATGCCCAGGGCATGGAGGCGCTGGCCGCCGAGCGCTACCAGCGCGCGGTCGAACTCTTCGACCTGGTGGAGCGCGAGCACCCCTATTCGGCCTTCGCCACCAACGCCAAGTTGATGTCGGCCTATGGCGAATACATGCGCAACCGCTACACGGAAGCGCTCGGCGCGCTGGACCGCTTCATCCAGTTGCATCCGGCGCATCGCGACATCGCCTATGCCTACTATCTGCGGGCGCTGAGCTATTACGAGCAGATCAACGACATCCAGCGCGACCAGCGCACCACGGAACAGGCCATGGCGGCGCTGCAGGATGTCTCCAACCGCTTTCCCAACACCCCCTATGCCCGCGATGCGCGGCTGAAGATGGACCTCGCCCGGGACCATCTGGCGGGGCGGGAGATGACGATCGGCCGCTTCTACCAGACGCGGCAGCTTCACACCGCCGCGATCGGCCGCTTCCGCCGCGTGGTCGATGAGTTCCAGACCACCAACCATGTGCCGGAGGCCCTGCACCGCCTGACGGAGCTGTACCTGACCCTCGGCCTGGTCGAGGAAGCCCGCCGCACAGCCTCCGTGCTCGGCCACAACTACCCGGGCAGCCCCTGGTACCAGGACAGCTACGCCCTGCTGGTGGACGGCGCCGAGGGCACCGAACCGAACCGCCCCGGCTTCATCCGCCGCGTGGTCGGGTCCATCTTCTGACGCCGCGCGCGCCTCCGGCGCGATGCTGACCTCACTCGCCATTCGCGACGTGGTGCTGATCGAGCGCCTCGACCTCCGCTTCGGGCCGGGGCTGACGGTGCTGACCGGCGAGACGGGGGCGGGCAAATCCATTCTGCTGGACAGTCTCGGCCTGGCGCTCGGCGCGCGGGCCGAAAGCGGTCTGGTGCGATCGGGCCAGTCCCAGGCCAGCGTCGCCGCCGCCTTCGCCCCTGCCGAGCAGCACCCGGCCCGCGCTTTGCTCGCCGAACAGGGGATCGAGGCGGAGGATGAAATCGTGCTGCGGCGCGTGCTGACCGCCGATGGCCGGTCCCGTGCCTTCGTCAACGACCAGCCGGTGGGCCTCGCCTTGCTGCGGCGGCTCGGCGCGCTGCTGGTGGAGGTGCAGGGCCAGCACGACCAGGTCGGCCTGACCGATCCGGCGCAGCATGCCGGGCTGCTGGACGCCGCCGGTGGGCTGGACGCGCTGCGCGGCGCCACCACCACCGCGCACCGGGCCTGGCGCGCCGCGGAGGCCGTGCTGACGGCGGCACGCGAACGCATCGCCGCCGCCCAGCGCGACGAGGATTTCCTGCGCCATGCCGTGGGGGAGCTGGAGGCGCTCGCCCCGGAGGAGGGCGAGGAGGATGAGCTGGCGGTCGAACGCCAGCGGCTGCAACAGGGCGAGCGGCGGGGCGAGGCCATTGCCGAGGCCCTGGCCAGCCTGCAGCCGCGCGACCGCCGCAGCGCCAACCCCGCCAATGCCCTGCGCGGCGCCTCCCGCGCCCTGGAACGCCTGCCCGCCCCGAATACCGAGGCGGAGCCGGCGCTGGAGGCGATCGGCCGCGCCCTGGATGCGCTGGCGGAGGCCGAAACGGCGCTGGAGCGGCTGGTGCAGGATGCCGCGCCCGATCCCCGCAGGCTGGAACAGGTGGAGGAGCGGCTGTTCGCCCTGCGCGCCGCCGCCCGCAAGCATCTGGTGCCCGTGGTGGAACTGCCCGCGCTGCTCACCAGCCTCAAGGACCGCCTGGCGGCGCTGGATGCCGGCACCGGTGAGGTGGCGGCGGCCGAGGCGGCCCTGGCCCGCACCCGTGGCGCCTATCTGGAAGCCTCCGGCAAGCTGACCGCGGCGCGGCGCGATGCGGCGGCGAAACTCGAAAAGTCACTCGGGCGGGAATTGCCGCCACTGAAGCTCGACCGCGCCCGGCTGGTGGTGGATGTGAGCGCGAAGCCGGAGGCGGCCTGGGGGCCGGAAGGGGTGGACCGGGTGACCTTCCTGGTCTCCACCAATCCCGGCCAGGCGCCCGGCGCGCTGGACAAGGTGGCCTCGGGCGGCGAGCTGTCGCGGCTGATGCTGGCGCTGAAGGTGGTGCTGGCGCGCGGATCGCCAGTGCCGACCCTGGTCTTCGACGAGGTGGACAGCGGCGTTGGCGGTGCCACGGCGGCGGCGGTGGGCGAACGCCTGCTGCGGGTGGCGGAGCGCCTGCAGGTGCTGGTGGTGACCCATTCGCCCCAGGTGGCGGCGCGCGGCAGCCGGCATCTGTCGGTTGCCAAGTCGGTGAAGGCCGGCCGCGCCGAGACCCGCGTGACGCCGCTGGACGCGGCACAGCGGCGGGAGGAAATTGCCCGGATGCTGGCCGGGGAACATGTGACGGAAGCGGCGCGGATGGCGGCGGACAGTCTTCTGGCGGGCGGGCTGCTGTGATCCGCGCGGCTCGCGCGGCGGATGCGCATGCGGTCGCGGCCCTGATCAGCGCCATCAATAGCCTGGACGGTCCCGGACCGGCCCAGCGAATGACGGCCGACATCGTGCTGCGGGACCTGATCTGCGACGCGCCCAAGGCGATGCTGCTGCTGGCCGAGCATGAGGGGCGCGTCGCGGGCTTCGCCACGGCCGGGCTGATCTACGATGCCGAACGCTGCGGCTGGGCGCTGATGCTGCTCGACCTCTATGTGGCGCCGGAAGCCCGGCGGCGCGGCCTGGCGCGCGGGCTGATGGCCGCGCTGGCGGCGGAGGCCCTGCGCCACGAGGCCGGCTGCCTCTGGTGGGGCGTCGATGCGGGTGACGATGAGGCGACGCTGTTCTACCGCGCCATCGGTGCCCGCAGCGAGGGTCCGTTCAGCGGCGAATTGCTGGAAGGACCGGCGCTGATGCGGCTGGCGGCGGAGGCCCGATGACCGATCCCACCCTGCGCGCCCGCGCGCCCGAGGCCCTGACGGAGGAGGAGGCCGCCGTCGAACTCGCCGCGCTGGCCGCCGAGATCGCGCATCACGACGAGGCCTATCACCGGCAGGACGCGCCGGAAATCAGCGATGCGGCGTATGACGCCCTGGTGCGCCGCAACCGCGCCATCGAGGCACGTTTCCCGGAGTTGATCCGGGAGGACAGCCCGAGCCGCAAGATCGGCGCGGAGACGGCGGAGGGATTCGCGAAGATCCGGCACGGCGTGCCGATGCTCTCCCTCGACAATGCCTTTGGCGATCCGGATTTTCTGGAGTTCACCGCCTCCGTCCGTCGCTTCCTGCGGTTGCCGGCGGAGGATGCGCTGGCCTTCGTGGGGGAGCCGAAGATCGACGGGCTGTCGATCAGCCTGACCTATGAGGGCGGCGCCTTCATCCGCGGCGCGACGCGTGGCGATGGGATGGAGGGCGAGGACGTCACCCGCAACCTGCTGACCCTGCCGGAAGCGGAACTGCCGCGCCGGCTGAAGGGCGCCGCCCCCGACCGCATCGAAATCCGCGGCGAGGTCTTCATGGAGAAGGCCGATTTTCTCGCCTATCGCGAACAGCAGGCGAAGGCGGCGGCGGAGCGCGAGGAACGGCGGGAGCGTGGCCAAAAACTCGGCCCGGCGGTGGTCGTGCCGGTCAATCCGCGCAATGCGGCGGCGGGATCGCTGCGGCAGCTCGACCCGGAGATCACCGCCCGGCGGCCGCTGAAGCTGTTTGCCTATGCCATGGGCGAGGCCAGCGAGGCGCCGGCGGAAACCCATTCCGGCTGGCTGGAACGGCTGCGGGGCTGGGGCTTTCGGGTGAATCCGGCCTCCGAATTGCTGCCGGATGAGACGGCGGCCCTCGCCTTCCAGAAGCGCATGGCGGAAGGCCGGGCGGGGCTGAGCTACGATATCGACGGCGTGGTCTACAAGCTGGACCGGCTGGACTGGCAGCGCCGGCTGGGCTTCGTCGGCCGCGCGCCGCGCTGGGCCATCGCCTGGAAATTCCCGGCCGAACAGGCCGAGACAGTGCTGCTGGATATCGAAATCCAGGTCGGCCGCACCGGCGCGCTGACGCCGCGCGCGGTGATGCAGCCGGTCGGCGTTGGCGGCGTCATGGTCACCCATGCCAGCCTGCACAATGAGGACGAAATCGCCCGCAAGGATGTGCGGATCGGCGATACCGTGGTGCTGCAACGCGCCGGCGATGTGATTCCGCAGATCGTCTCCGTGGTGCTGGAAAAGCGGCCGGCGGAGTCGAAGCCCTTCGAATTTCCCGACCGCTGCCCAGCCTGCGGCAGCCACGCGATCCGTCCGAATGGGGAGGTGGTGAAGCGCTGCACCGGCGGGCTGATCTGTCCGGCCCAGACGGTGGAGCGCCTGATCCACTTCGCCCGCCGCAACGCCATGGATATCGAGGGGCTGGGCGGGGAGAACATCCAGAAGCTGTTCGACGAGGGCCTGGTAAAGACCCCCGCCGACCTGTTCCGCCTGTCCCGCCACGCCGAGACGATGCGGGGCTGGGAGGGCTGGGGCGCGCGGTCCAAGGCCGATGCGAAGAAGGTCACCAACCTTCTGGCCGCCATCGAGGCGCGGCGGCGCGTGCCGCTGGAACGCTTCATCTTCGCCCTCGGCATCCGCCGGATCGGGGAGGCCAATGCCAAGCTGCTGGCACGCCACTACCACTCCTACCTGGAATGGCGCGCCAGGATGCTGGCCGCGACCACCATCGGGTCGGAGGCGCGGGAGGAGCTGGGCTCCATCCAGGGCATCGGCCCGGCCATCGCGACCGAATTGGCAGAGTTCTTCGCCGAGGCCCGGAACCGGGAGGCGCTGGACGACCTGGCTCGGGAGGTGACGCCGGAGGATGCGGTGGTCGCCGCCACCGCCGACAGCCCCTTCGCCGGCAAGGTCCTGGTCTTCACCGGATCGCTGGAGACCCTGTCCCGCGACGAGGCCGAGGCGCAGGCGGAACGGCTCGGCGCCAAGGTGACGAAAAGCGTGTCGAAGAAGACCGATTTCGTCGTGGTCGGCGCCGATGCAGGCAGCAAGGCGAAGAAGGCGGCGGAGCTCGGCCTGCGGGTGCTGACCGAAGCCGAATGGCGGGAGATGGCGGGGCTTCCCTGAGCATCAACGCTGTTGATGCGCGGGATCAGCCCTATTCGTTTCCAGCGCGGCCCGGCCTCGCGCAGCATCGGGCCATGCCGATCGACCCGACCCTGTTCCTCGCCTTCCTTGCTGCCGCCTGGGTGCTGATCCTCACCCCGGGGCCGGACATGCTGTTCGTCATCGGGCAGAGCCTGGCGGGCGGCGCGCGGCGCGGCTGGGCGGCGATGGCGGGCATCGTCACCGGGGCCATGGTGCATGTGGCGCTGGCGGCCTCCGGCGTCGCGGCGCTGATCGCGGCCTCGCCCCTGCTGTTCGAGGCCTTGCGGGTGGTGGGAGCGGGCTATCTGATCTGGCTCGGCATCGGCGCGCTGCGGGCGGCCGGGCGCGGTGGCGGCGCGATGCGGCCGGCAGGGCCGGTGCGGCATGCCTTCCGCGAGGGCTTCCTGACCAACCTGACCAATCCCAAGGTCATCCTGTTCTTCCTGGCCTTCCTGCCGCAATTCGTGGATCCCGGCCGCGGGCCGGCCTGGCTGCAGATGGCGCTGCTCGGGCCGCTGGTGCCGCTGATGTCGCTGCCCGCCTATGGGCTGCTGATCGCCGGCGCCGGGCGCGCTGCCGATCGGCTGGCGCGCCATGCAAGGTGGCTGGAGGGGCTGGCGGGGGCGGTGTTCCTGGGGCTCGGGCTGCGGTTGCTGCTGCCGTCGCGCGGCTGAGCCTCTACGCCTCCTCCCATTGCTTCGTGACGGCCACGCCGGCCTCGGTGCCGGGGAACAGATGGACGTCGTAGCGATCCGCCCCGTCCAGCCCATCCGGGCTCAGGGCGCCGAGGCCGGCGAAGGTCACCAGGGCGCGCAGCGGTGCGGCCGGCACCTCGGCTCTCGCCGCGCCTTCCCGCGCATCGGTCAGGCCGAGGATCGCGATCCGCCCGCTGGGCGCGTGCAACGGCGCCTCCGCCACATGGTCGAAGCCGGCCACGTCCAGCACCGGCCGCGCCACATGCAGCAGGACCCGCACCGGCACCGGCATGTTCCGAGCCGTCGACACCACCAGGATTCCCGGGGCAACGTTCAGCCGGGCACGCAGCACGGGCTCCGGCCAGTAGATCGGCGCATCCGGCCAGGACACGGCGTCGCAGAGCAGGAACTGGTGGTAGTCGGCCATCAACCGGCCATCGAAGAGGGATCTCATCGGCGGATAACTTCCCGCGCCATCTTGTGTTCCCGGTCCCGGCGCGCTGAATCGCCCCCATGTCCGCATTCATCATCGCCACGCTGATGCTCTCCGTGGCCGCCTATATCCATACCGTCTCCGGCAAGCTGGGGCTGCGGCTGGCGAATCCGGCGGCGGAGGTGATGTGGCGCATCCTGTCCACCGCGGCCTTGCTCGCCTGGGTGGGCCTGATCCTGCACGGCTTCAGCAACCGCCACTGGTCGGAGCCCGCCTCCGCGCTGCTGGCCTCCTTCGCGCTGAACTGGTGGTTCGGACATCGCGGGCCGAAGCCGGGCTGGCCCGTGGTGTCCATGCTGTTCGCGGTGGTGGGGCTCGGGCTGGCGACCTATTCCTTCCTCTACGAGTGAGGTGCCAGGTCGAGGCGCCAGGCCTCGGCATCCAGATCGGAAACCGGGAAGCGCTGGCGCACCAGCGGGTCATGGCCCGGGATCACCAGGCTGGCATCGCCGCCGGCCAGTGCGCGGGCCTTCCGCCAGCCCTGGATCATGGCACCGAGGTCGAAGACGATCGGGAACGGGATCTGCCGTTCCATATTCGCATAGTAGTGGCTGGCGTCGCCGGCGATGACCAGCGGGCCGCGTGCGGTTGCCACCTTCACCATCTGCAGCCCGTCCGAATGGCCGCCGATGCCGTGCAGCGTGATCCCTTCTGCCACCTCCCCTTCTCCATCGTGGAACTGCACCCGCTCCGCATAGAGGGCGCGGATCAGCAGGACCACATCCTCCACCTCGAAGGTCTGGCGGATGCAGATGCTGCACATGTGGCGGCCCGTGGCGAAGGCCACCTCGCGGTCCTGGATGTGGAAGGTGGCGTTGGGGAACAGGTCCAGGTTGCCGGCGTGGTCGTAGTGCAGATGGGTGATGATCACGTCGCGGATGGTTGTGGGGTCGCTGCCCACGGCGCGGAGGGCGTCCTCCACAGGGCGCAGCAGGCGGCGGTCGCGGCGCGCCGCGGTTGCGGCCGAGTAGCCGGTATCGACCAGCACCTCCCGCCCATCCGGCCCGCGAAGCAGCCAGACGAAATAGTCCATCGGCATCGCCTCATGCGCATCCGGCACTGGGCCCATGAAGTTGGCCGCGGCGGTCCTCTCATGATGCGCGTAGCGCAGGGCAAAAACCTGCCACATGGCTTTAGCCCTTCCCTTCGTTGAGTTCGCCGGCGGCCAGCGCCTCGCTGAACCGGGCCGCGGCGGTGTGGTCCTGGCCCGGGCCGAGCAAAGCGGCGGCGGCGGCCCATAGTTCCCGGGTCTGGGCGGCAAGCGGTGCCGGCGTCGCCGTCTCACGCCCCACCTGCAGGGCGATCGACAGGTCCTTCACCATCAGGTCCAGCCCGAAGCCGGAGTTGAATTTCCGGGACAGCACGAACTGCTTCAGCTTGCGCTGGGTGCTGTTGTTCATGCCGGTGGAGGCGTTCAGCACATCCACCATCACGGAGGGGTCGAGCCCGAAGCGACTGCCGATCAGCAGCGCCTCGACACTCACGAGGAAGCCCGCCGCGCTGACCAGGTTGTTCAGCGCCTTCATCGCCTGGCCGGCGCCGACATCGCCGCAGCGGGTGATGCTGCCGCCCATGGCGCGCAGCACCGGCTCCACCCGTTCCAGCGGCACCGTGTCGCCGCCCGTCATGATGGCGAGGCTGCCGGTTTCCGCCCGGGCGACGCCGCCGGAGACCGGGGCATCGACCATCGCGACGCCCAGCGGCACCAGCTCCGCCGCCATGGCGCGGGTGGCGGAAGGCTCGCCGGAGGACATCTCGATCACCACCGCACCGCGGGCCAAAGACGGGCGGATGGCGGCCAGCACCGTGGCCACGTCGCGGCTGGTGGGCAGCATGGTGATGATGGCATCGGCGCCCTGGGCGGCCTCCGCCGCGCTGCTGGTGGCGATGCCGCCATGGGCGCGGGCGAATTCCAGGGCGCGGCCGGGCACGGCATCCTGCACCGCCACGGTGAAGCCCGCCTCGATCAGGCGGATGGCCATGGGCCAGCCCATGCGCCCGATGCCGATGAAGCCGATGCGGCCGATTGTGCCGTCCATGCCGTTTCCCCCTCTTGTCGCCATGAGGCTGGCGGCGGCAGGTTCGGGGGTCAAGCCGGCAGGGAGGATGGGATGTTCGAAGGCTTCGTGGAGGAACGCCGGGCGGGCGATGGCGTGACACTGCGGCTGCGGCGCGGTGGGGAGGGTCCGCCGCTGCTGCTGCTGCACGGCAATCCACAGACCCATGCGATGTGGAACCGGATGGCGCCAGAACTGGCGAAGCGATTCACCGTGATCTGCCCGGACCTGCGCGGCTACGGCTTCTCCGACAAGCCCGCCCCCAGCGCGGACCATGCGGCCTATGCCAAGCGGGCGATGGCCGCCGACATGCTGGCACTGATGCGCGGCCTGGGCCACCAGCAGTTCCAGGTGGTGGCGCATGACCGGGGGGCGCGGGTGGCGCATCGGCTGGCGCTGGATGCGCCGCAGGCGGTGCAGCGGCTGTGTGTGATGGATATCGTGCCGACGCTGCACCATTTCGAGACGGCGGATATGGACTTCGCCATGGGCTACCATCACTGGTTCTTCCTGGCCCAGCCGCATCCCAAGCCCGAGCGCATGATTCTCCGGGACGTGGAGGACTGGTTCGCCAGCCACACCACGCGCGGCCAGGGCGATGTGTTCGCCTCCGAGGCGCGGGCGGATTACGTCGCGGCGCTGCACCAGCCGGGCACGGTGATGGGCATCTGCGAGGATTATCGCGCCTCGGCCAGCATCGACCTGGCGCACGACCGCGCCAGCCGTGCGGCGGGGGAGAAGGTGCAGTGCCCATTGCTGGCGCTATGGGGCGCCAAGGGCAAGATCGCGGTCTGGTACGACGCCCTGGCCGTCTGGCGGGACTTTTCGAGTGGCCCGGTCAGCGGGCACAGCGTCAATTCAGGGCATTACCTGGCGGAGGAAGCACCGGAGGAAGTGCTGGCGGCGCTGGAGGGGTTCTTGGTGCGCTGACGCTCAGCGCCACAACGCCTCCGGCAGGATGAAGGGCAGGTCGGTGTCGCCGGTGGCGGCGCCGAAGCCGGTGATCAGCGCATGCGCCTGGCCCCGGTGATGCGTCTGGTGGTTGAAGAAATGGGTGAGCAGGACCCAGCGCGGCCGGGTCATCTGCTGGCCGGTTGCCCCCCGGATCCAGGTCAGGTCGCCTTCCAGCCAATCCGGGGTCAGCGCCTGCGCCCAGTCCTGGATGCGCGCATCCAGCGCCAGCCGCGCATCCCGCATCGCCGCCCAGTCCGGAAACAGCGCGGCGCTGCCCTGGATGCCGCCGGCCGGTGCGGGCGTGCCTGTGAAGCGGGCCATCCAGGCGGAATCGCCCCAGATCAGATGGCTCAGCGTGCCGTGGATCGAGCGGAAGAAGGCACCGCGATCCTCACGCCGCTGGTCATCCGTCAGCGTCGACGCCGCGGCGTACAGCCGCAAATTCATCTCGGCATTGTAGGCGGCCATCAGCTGCAGCCATTCGACGGTGACCATCACACATTCTTCCAGAAGAAGACGGTGTCGCAGGGGCTGCCATCCGGCCAGAGCGCATAGCCGGGGATCGCGCCCGCCTCGACCCAGCCGAGCTCACGGTACAGAATCTCCGCCCCCTCCCCCTGCGCCGTGTCCAGCACCAGCAGCCGGCGGCCGAGCCCCCGCGCGGCCTGTTCGGCGCGGCGCATCAAGGCGCGGGCGACGCCACGGCGGCGGGCGGCGGGGTCGACCAGCAGCTTCGCCACATCGGCGCGGTGCGGCTGGTTCTGCGGCGTGTCGAGCACGAGCTGCACCGTGCCCACCAGCACCCCATCCACCCAGGCGGCCAGCAGCACGCGCTTGCCGAGCGCCACATCCGACGACACGCGCTTGAAGAAATCCCGCGCCACGGCGGGGGCGAGCGGCGGGAAGAAGGACACGCTGGCGCCGGCGGCCACGCAATTCACCAGGATGCGGGCGAGCTGCGTCTCGGCGCTCGCGGCGGCGGCGGCATCCAGCGCCTCCACCACCAACCCGCGCAGCGGCTTGGTGTAGCGGAATTCCAGGCTGTTCGAGACATCGTCCAGGATGCGGATGGAGCCCTGCCGGACATAGCCGGTCTTTTCGTAGAAGCGGTGCGCCGCCTCGAACCGCGTATCGGTCCAGAGCACCAGGCGTTCCGCCCCGGCATCGCGCGCATGCGATTCCGCTGCCGTCAGCAGGCGTTGCGCAAGGCCGGTGCCGCGCGCGGCCTTGGCGACATAGACACGGCAGATCTCCCAGGCCTGGTCATCGCCGAGCGGCCTCGTGGCCGCCATGCCGATGATCCGGCCATCCTGTTCCGCCGCCCATAAGGCGCCGCCCGCATTCGCAAAATAGGTCGCGAGCGCGCGCAGCTCCGGCACCTCCCCATCCACGTCCAGCACGCAGTTGGGGTATTCGGCCCAGCAATCGCCGACGAGGGCGATGAAGCCCTCAGCGTCCTCGTCGCGGCCAGGCCGAAGGTTCACGAGAGGCCCTTGCAGAACTCCTGGATGCGCGTGCAGGCCTCGCGCAGGCTGTCCGTGTCCGTCGCGTAGGAGATGCGGACATAGGGGCTCATGCCATAGGCCGAGCCCTGCACCAGCGCGACATGCACCTCCTCGATCAGCGCGAGGGCGAAGTCGGTGTCGGTGTCGATCTTGCGGCCGCCCTTGCTGGTCTTGCCGAGGCAGCCGGCAATGTTCGGGAAGACGTAGAAGGCGCCTTCCGGCTTGTGGCACTGGATGCCCGGCGCCTGGTTCAGCATCTCCACCACCATGTCGCGGCGCTGCTTGTAGATCAGCGCACGCTCCTTCACGACATCCTGCGGGCCATCCAGCGCGGCCACCGCCGCCGCCTGGCCGACCGTGCTGATGCCGGAAGTGAGCTGGCTTTGCATGTTCACCATGGCGGCGATCAGCGGCTTCGGGCCGCCGCAGAAGCCGACGCGCCAGCCGGTCATGGCGTAGGTCTTGGATACGCCGTTCACCGTCAGAACCCGGTCCTTCAGGCGCGGCTCGACTTCCGCGATCGTGCAGAATTCGAAGCCGTCATAGACCAGGTGCTCATACATGTCGTCGGTCATGACCCAGACATGCGGATGGCGCAGCAGGACTTCGGCGATCGCCTTCATGTCCTCGCGCGAGCAGGCTGCACCGGTCGGGTTGTTCGGGAAGTTCAGGATCAGCCACTTGGTCTTCGGCGTGATCGCCGCTTCCAGATCCTCCGGCCGCAGCTTGAAGCCGTTATTCTGCGGGCAGGTCACCGGCACCGGCTTGGCGGTCGCCAGCTTCGCCATGTCGGCATAGGAAATCCAGAACGGCGCCGGGATCAGCACTTCATCGCCCGGATCGCAGGTGCCGAGCAGGGCGTTCATGATGACCTGCTTACCGCCATTCGAGATCATGATCTCGTCCAGCGCGTAGTCCAGATTGTTGTCGCGCTTGAACTTGCGCTGCACCGCCATCTTCAGCGCCTTGGTGCCATCCTGCGGCGGATACTTGGTGTCGCCCGCCAGCGCGGCCTGATAGGCGGCGTCGATGGCGTGGCGCGGCGTTTCGAAATCCGGCTCGCCGATGGCCAGGCTGATGACCTTGATGCCCTTGGCGGCCAATTCGCGGCCCTTGGCGGTCATGACCGCGGAGGCGGAAAGCTCGATATCCTTCAGGCGATTGGCAAGCGCGGGCATTTTTTCGTGTGACTCCAGGCGAAGGAGCACAAGTTAGTCCCGGACGGGCCGCTGCTCAATCCGTGGGCGGGCGTTCCATGAGCCAGTCGAATGGCTGTTCCCCCACCAGCACGAAGCCCTGGCGTTCCCAGAAGCGGCGTGCGGGGCTCTTCTTCAATACCTCGATAGCGAAGCGCCGGCCGGGGTGCCGCGCGAGGGCCTGGGCTACCACGGCAGCGCCGAGGCCCCTGCCCTGCCGGTCCGGCTCCAGATACAGGCTGTGGAGGTCCACCGCCTCCGCCCCCGGCTCCAGCCCGATGCAGCCGATGGGCAGGCCGTCGTCCTCGATCACCCACATGCCGCCACCGGCGAAGGCCGCTTCCATGCGGGCGCGGCGGCGCGCCGGGTCCCAGCGGCCGACGCGTTCCAGATGCGGCCGCATGACGCGGATGGACAGATCCAGCAAAGCCTCGAAATCCGCCCCTGTGGCGGGGCGGAAGCCGAAGGTCACTTCAGGCCGGCACAGAAGTCCTGGATGCGGGTGCAGGCCTCGGTCAGCGTCGCGTCGTCCGTCGCATAGCTGATGCGGATATGGCCGGGGAACATGAAGGCCGCGCCATGCACGGCGGCCACGCCCTTCTCCTCCAGCAGCGCCAGGACGAAGGCCTCGTCGCTGTCGATCTTCGCCCCGCCGGCGCTGGTCTTGCCCAGGCAGCCGCGCACATCCGGGAAGACGTAGAAGGCGCCTTCCGGCATCGGGCAGCGCATGCCCTCGGCCTTGTTCAGCATGCCGACCACCAGGTTGCGCCGGCGCTCGAAGGCCTGGCGCATCTCCTCCACGCTGTCCTGCGGACCGGTCAGCGCCTCGATGGCCGCGGCCTGGCTGATGGAGCTGGTGTTGGAGGTGGACTGGCTCTGCAGCTTGTCCATCGCCTTGATGAGCTGGAGGGGGGCGCCGGCGAAGCCGATGCGCCAGCCGGTCATGGCATAGGCCTTGGAGCAGCCATTCATGGTGACGGTGCGGTCCTTCAACCGCGGCTCCACCTCCACCACCGTGGCCGGCTTCATGCCGTCATAGGCCAGCTTCTCATAGATATCGTCCGAGAAGATCCAGACGTTCGGATGGCGCAGCAGCACATCCGTCAGCTCCTTGAGCTGGGCGGCGTTGTAGCCGGCGCCGGTCGGATTGCAGGGGTTGTTCAGGATCAGCCACTTGGTCTTCGGGGTAATCGCGGCCTCAAGCTGCTCGCCGGTCATCCGGAAGCCCTGGTTCGGGCCGCAGGGGACGATGACGGGTGTGCCTTCGGCGAGTGCCACGATATCGGGGTAGGAGACCCAGCAGGGGGCCGGGATGATCGCCTCGTCGCCCGCATTGATGGTGGCGACCAGCGCGTCGAAGATCACCTGCTTGCCGCCGGTGGCGACCAGGATTTCCTCCGGCTTGTAGTCGATGCCGCTGTCGCGCTTGAATTTCTCGCAGATCGCCCGGCGCAGCTCGATGGTGCCGGAGACATCCGTATACCGCGTCTCGCCCCGCTCGATGGCGGCGATGGCGGCGTCCTTGACGTTGCGCGGCGTCTCGAAATCCGGCTCGCCGACCGAAAGGGAAATGATGTCCTTGCCCGCCGCCTTCAGCGCCCGCGCCTTGCCGGTCATGGCAATGGTCTGGGAGGGGGAGATGCGGTTCAGGCGATCGGCGATGAGGTTCATGACGGCTTCCGGGGTTCCTGACTGCACGCTTTCCGGGCAGTGCGACGTTCCTACCGCCGGCCGCCGGGCACGTCCACAGGATCGCGCCGGCTATTCGAGGCGAAGGGGCCGGTAGCCCTGGAAGACAAAGCCCTTCTCCCGCATGCAGGCGGTGCGATGCGCCTCCCGCGCCCCGGTCGCCACATCGACCATGTCGTAGCGGGCGGGGCGGAAGCGTTCGGTGACGCGGCAACGTTCACGGTCGCCATCCCGCCAGCAATTGCGCTCCCGCTCGATCCGGGCGGGGGCCACCTGCTGCCAGACCATCTGCGGCGGCACGGCATCCGCGGCCTGCTGACCGCAGGCGGCGTTCATCGCCTCCGCCTCCGCCTCCGAGGTTCCGGGGCGGGCCCAGCGCTCGGCGCAGCCGGCCAGAAGGGCGATCAGCAGCAGCAGTGTGATAGGGCGCATGGCGCGCATTATGGCGCGGAAGCATGAAAAAATCAGGGCGCCGACCGCCCCCGCAGCAGCCGCAGCGCCAGGGCAAGCGCCAGCCCGACCAGCAGCACCAGCAGCGTCGCCAGCGCATACAATTCCGGGGTCAGGCCGAGCCGCACGGTGGAGAAGATCACCATCGGCAAAGTGGAGGCGCCGGGGCCGGAGACGAAGCTGGCGATCACCAGGTCGTCCAGCGACAGGGTGAAGGCCAGCAGCCAGCCCGCCGCGATCCCCGGCGCGATCAGCGGCAGGGTGATCACGGAAAAGACCTTCCAGGGCCGGGCGCCGAGGTCCATCGCCGCCTCCTCCAGGCTCAGGTCGAAATCCGCGAGCCGCGACTGCACCACCACGGCGACATAGGCCGCGCCGAAGGTGGCATGCGCGATGGCGATGGTGCTGGCGCCGCGGCCGGCGGGGAAGCCGAAGGCCGACTCCATCGCCACGAACAGCAGCAGCAGCGACAGGCCGGTGATGACCTCGGGCATCACCAATGGTGCCGCCATCACCGCGCCGAAGCCGGCACGGCCACGGAAGCGCCCGAAGCGGGCCAGCGCGAAGCCGGCGAGCACGCCCAGGATGGTCGCCATGGTGGCGGAGACGGCGGCGATGCGCAGCGACAGGCCGAGCGCGCCCATCAGCACCTCATTCCGCCAGAGGCTGTCATACCAGCGGAGCGAGAAGCCGGTGAAGGTCGTCACCATGCGGCTGTCGTTGAAGGAGAACAGCGCCATCAGCAGGATGGGCAGATAGAGGAAGGCGAAGCCCAGACCGAGCGGGATGGCGAGGCGGCCGATGCCCCTCATCGCCCGGCCCGCCACTGGAACAGCGCGATGGGCCCGACCAGCGCGGCCAGCAGCACGATGGCCAGCGCCGAGGCCAACGGCCAGTCGCGGTTCTGGAAGAACTCCGTCCAGAGCACACGCCCGATCAACTGCGCCCCCGGCCCGCCGAGCAGTTCGGGAATGACGAATTCCCCCACTGCCGGAATGAAGACGAGGAGAAAACCGGCGACGATGCCGGGCATCGACAGCGGAAGCGTGACCTGCAGGAAGGCGCGCCAGGGCCGCGCGCCGAGATCCTCCGCGGCCTCGAGCAGCGAAGGATCCAGCTTCGACAGCGTGGCGTAGAGCGGCAGGACCATGAAGGGCAGGTAGCAATAGGTGATGCCGAGATACATGGCCGTGTCGGTGTAGAGCAGCGGGATCGGCGCCGCGATGATCCCCAGGCCCAGCAACAGCCCGTTCAGCCAGCCCTGGTCCTGCAGAATGCCGATCCAGGCCGTGACGCGCAGCAGGAAGCTGGTCCAGAAGGGCAGGATCACCAGCATCAGCAAAAGATTTCTGCGGGATTCCGGCGCGCGGGCGATCGCCAGCGCCATCGGGTAGCCAACGAGCAGGCACAGCGTCGCGGAAACCGCCGCCACGCGCAGGCTGCGCAGATAGGCGTCGAGGTAATAGGGATCCTCCAGCAGAAGCTGGAAATTCGCGAGGTTCAATTGCAGCACGGCGGTCGCCTCGCCCGACCAGCGCAGCAGCGGCGCATAGGGCGGCAGGCCCTCCGACGGCTCGGCGAAGGCGATGGTCAGCACGAAGGCGAAGGGCACCAGGAAGAACAGCGCCATCCAGCCCCAGGGCAGCGCCAGCACCAGGCGGCGGCGCAGGCGCGGCGTCATTCCGGCAGCACCATGCTGGCCTGGCGGTCCCAGGTGACGGCGACGGTATCCTCCCAATCCACCGGGCGTTCCGTGCGGCGGCGGAGGTTCGGCTGGCTGACGCGCACCTCCTTCCCGCTCTCCAGCACCACATGATAGACGAAGAAATCGCCGTAATAGCCGATGTCGCGCACCCGTCCGACCAGGCGGTTGTCGCCCAGCGCGCTGCCCGGCGCGACCCGCTCGATCCGCATGCGTTCCGGCCGCAGGGCGACGAAGACGCGCGAGCCGAGCGGCTTGCTGGCCGCGGGTTCGGCCAGGATGTCGAAATCGAGCTCGGAACTGCCGATGCGGACACCCTCCGCCTCGACGCCCTCGACGACGCCTTCCAGGATATTGGCAGTCCCCAGAAATTCCGCGGTGAAGCGGCTGTTGGGGAATTCATAGACCTCGGATGGCGTGCCCACCTGCGCCAGCGTGCCACGATCCATCACGGCGAGGCGCGTTGCCATGGTCATCGCCTCCTCCTGGTCATGGGTGACGATGACGAAGGTGGTGCCGGTACGCTCCTGGATATTGATCAGCTCGAACTGCGTCGCCTCCCGCAGGTTCTTGTCGAGCGCCGAGAGCGGTTCGTCCAGCAGCAGCAGCTTCGGGCGCTTCGCGAGTGCGCGCGCGAGCGCCACGCGGGCGCGTTGGCCACCGGACAACGCCGCGGGCTTGCGGTCGCCAAAGCCCTCCATCTTCACCATGGCCAGCATCTCGGCCACGCGGTCGCGGATCACGGCCTTCGCCGCGCCTTCCTGCTTCAGGCCGAAGCCGATGTTCTGGGCCACCGTCATATGCGGGAACAGGGCGTAGGACTGGAACATCATGTTCACCGGCCGCGCATAGGGCGCGACACCCGCCATGTCCTGGCCATCCAGCACGATGCGCCCGGCATCGGGTTCCAGGAAGCCGGCGAGGCATCGCAGCAGCGTGGATTTTCCCGAGCCTGAACCGCCAAGCAGCGCGAAGAGCTCGCCGCGATAGATCGAGAGGCTGACCTCATCGAGCGCGACGAAATCACCGAAGCGTTTTGTCAGCTTCTCGATGCGCAGGAAGGGTTCTGCCGAAGGATCGCGCCAGGGCTCCGCGGCGCCTGGCCTTTCGGCCAGTTTCATCGCCCGGCCTTGAAGCGTGCCCACATGCGGTTGCGCGCGCGCTCCGCCGCCTGCGCCACGGGGCCGATGGTGAAGAAGCGGGCGCGCATCGCCTCCGGCGGGAACACTGCCGGATCGGCCGCGACCTCCGGCGCCACGGAAGCGCGGCTGGCGGGCACGCCGTTCGGGTAGCGCACCTGGTTGGTGATCGCCGCCATCACATCCGGCTGCAGCAGGAAGTTGATGAAGGCATGCGCGTTCGCCGGGTTCGGCGCATCGGCCGGGATCGCCAGCAGGTCGAACCAGAGCTGCGCACCCTCCGCCGCCGCCACATATTGCACGGTGACACCCTGGTTCGCCTCCCGCGCCCGCACGCTGGCCTGGATGGCGTCGCCGGAATAGGCGAAGGCGAGGCAGGTCTGGCCGCTGGCCAGCGCCTCGATCGTGCCGCCGGTGGAGAAGTTGCGGATGAAGGGGCGCACCGCCATCAGCGTGCGCGACACCTCCTGAAGGTCGCCCGCATCGGTGCTGTCGGGATTCTTGCCGAGGTAGCGCAGCACGGTCGGGATCACATCGGAGGCGCTGTCCATCATGCTGATGCCGCAGCGCGCGATGCGCCGCGCATGGGCCGGGTCGAGCATCAGCATCAGGCTGTCCATCGGCGCATCCGGCGCCAGCGCCTGGATGCGCGCCGGGTTCACGCCGAGCCCGATGCTGCCCCACAGGTACAGCGCGCCGAAGCGGTTCCCGGGATCGGAGGAGGCGACCTGCGCCTGCAAGGCCGGGTCGAGATTGGCGAGGTTCGGGATCTGCGCGCGATCCAGCGGCAGCAGCCCCCCGGCGCGGGCGAGGCGGGAGAAGGTGGGCTCCCCGGTCGGCACGATGATGTCGTAGCCGGAGCGGCCCGCGGAAAGCCGGCCCTCCAGCGTCTCCAGGCTGTCATAGATATCGTAGCGCACGCGGATGCCGGTCTCCCGCGTGAAGCGCTGGACCATGTAGGGATCGATATAGTCGTTCCAGTTGAAGACATTCACCACCCGCTCCTGTCCCTGGGCCTGCGCCTGGGCGGCCGGCAGGGCGAAGGCGGTCATCAATGTGGCCAGCAGGGTGGCCAGAAGGGCTGGGCGACGCATCATCCTTGGGCACTCCCGCATGCGGATCGGCACGATCCTACACAGGTCGGCGTAGGCGTGCACGAGCCCTGGATTGGGGAGACGCCCAGGAATTTGTTCTTGACTTGTTCCTAGCCCAGCGGTAATCAGGCGCCACCAACGGGCGAGATGCGCCCATGGCACGGCCAGCACTGGCCGGATCGAGGATACCGAGCCCTGCCAGCCTCCCGCTGGCGGGGTTTTTGCGTTCATGCCGTAGGCATTAATGCCTGCGAAATCTCGCCCCGGGATGCGCAGCCGCGCGCCCCGCCCCGCTTGCGCGTCAAGAACGGAGCCACCCGCACATGCCCTACATCGATACGGCCCTGGTGCCGCTGGTCGCCAACAGCGGCTTCACGTTGTGGCTCTATCGCACCACCGACACCCGCTCGGAGGCGCTGACAGCCGGATATTTCGACCTGGCGGCGACCCGGCTGAACACGGGCGACATCGTCATCCTCACCGCCTCGGACAGCATCTCCATGTGCCCGGTTCGCGCGGGCGACGAGGTGGCGCCCGGCCTGGTGCTGGATACCGCATCGGCGCCCTTCCGTATCAACATCGATGCGGCGCAGCGCTTCTCCGTCCGCACCGCGGCGAGTGCCGTGGCCATGACCGTGGTGCTGGCGCCGATCACCGCCGCGATCCTCACCACCGGCTTCGTCGAGGCGCAGGCAACGCTCGCCGGGCCGGTGACGGAGGTGGCCTTCAGCATCAGCGACGCCGCCGGCGCCACGGTGCGGGGGCCGCAGCTCGCCGCGGTCAATGAGGGCAGCGCCACCGCCAGCCTGGCCGCGCCGGCCGCCGGCACCGGCTACCGGCTGCGCGTGCAGGCCACCAATGACGCGGACGTGGCGGCTGTCTCGCCGAGCTTCAACGTCACCCTGCCCGACACCCTGCTGCTGCAGGCTGGCGGCGCGCTGCTGATCGAGGATGGCGGCCGCCTGCTGACCTGACCGCGCCGCATCCCCCGCCCCTTCCCGAACTGGAAACGAACATCCCATGGCCGACGCCAAGATCTCAGAATTGCCGGCAGCCGCGGCGCTTGCCGCCGCGGACCTTGCCCCCATCGTGCAGGGTAGCGGGGTCGCCGCGACGACGCGCCGCGCCACCTTCGCGCAGATCACCGCCGGCGTGCATGCCGAGCGCATGTATCACGTGCGCGACTACGGCGCGGTCGGCAACGGCACCACCGATGACGCGGCCGCGATCCAGGCCGCGATCGACGCGGCCGCGGCCGGCGGCGGCGGCATCGTCCGCCTCGGCCCGCGCCGCTACCGCGTCACCGGCGCCAGCATCGTGGTGAAGGAGAATGTCTGCCTGGAGGGGCCGTCGATCCCCGGCGCGCAGCGCGCGCTGGGCGACTACCGCAACATCCCCGGCACCATCCTGCTCTCCTCCAGCCGCACCATGCAGATGCTGCGCGCCAGCACCATGCGCGCGGTGACGCTGCTGCGCGATGGCGCCGGCGCGCCACCCGCCAATGTGCGTGCCGGCATCGACATCCGCGCGCAGATGGCGGGCACCGCGATCAGCATCGGCACCACCGGCGCCGGGCAGCACGACGTGCTGCTGCAGGACCTTCTGGTGCTGGGCTTCGACCTGGCGATCCGCTGCACCAGCAGCCAGCGAATGAACGTGCAGCGGCTGCGCGGCGACAATCGCAACGGCATCTACATGACCAACAGCTTCGACATCGCCCGCATCCACGACGTGCATTTCTGGCCCTTCCTGACGGCCAATCTCAGCGCCGTCTCCCGCGTCTCCTTCCCCATCGGCGGCGTGGCCAACAATGGCAGCGGCGCGGTGCGCATCACCACCACCAGCGCGCATGGGCTGATCACCGGCGATATCGTCAATATCTACGGCATCGACGGCGTCCCGGGTGGCAATGGCCGCTTTGCCGTGACCGTCATCGATACCACGCGCGTCGACCTGCAGGGCAGCACCTTCACCGGAAGCTGGATCGCCAGCGGCACGCTGCAGGTCTGGAACGGCCGCCGCTTTGGCACCGCCTTCCGCATCGAGGACAGCGACGTGGCGGAGCTGATCAACTGCTTCTGCTACGGCTACGAGCGCGGCTTCGACCTGGGCAATGGCGCGCAGTCCATCCAGCTTCACAATTGCAGCGTCGACGACCAGCTGGAGCTGAAGGACCCGAACACGATCGGCGCGCTGATCCAGGGCAGTGCCTTCCGCACCAAATGGGTGGGTGGCTTCATCAGCAGCCAGGCCACCGCCATCCGCGTCAATTCCAACGCCTCCAACCAGGGCGACAACCAGTTCGTCGGTGTCATGGTCGGCGGTTCCGGTGCCGGACGCGCGGTGGAGGTCTTCGATGGCGGGCTGACGCTGGTTGCCTGCGACCTGCCCAATTGCAGGGTCTACCTGGCCAGCGGCGGCGACAACCTCTCGGTCGTCGCCTCCGACACCCGCTCCGCCACCTTCGAGGCGCAGACCCCGGCGGATCTCGGCCGCATCGCCCTGGTCGGCAACCGGCTCCAGGCCCTCGGCTCCTCGCCGGACCAGGAACGGGCGCTGCTGCGGCGCCGCACCGAAGCCCTTGGCGCCGCGCTGGACCTGGAGAACCAGGATGCGGAGGTCGCCTATTCGATGAGCCTCGGCAGCGGCGCGCTGGCGCCGCTGGAAATCGGTGGCGATGCCACCGCCAATCCGAATGGCGGCATCATCCTCGGCGCGGCATCGGAAATGACGCAGCCGATGAAGCTGACCCTGCGTCGTGCCTCGACCAGCGGCGCGGCGGGCAGCACGCTGGGCCAGCTGGCCTTCAGCGGCAAGAACGCCGCGGGCACGCAGGTCGAATATGCCCGTGCCGGTGGCATCAGCGAAACGGTGACGAGCGGGGCGGAGGGCGGCGCCTTCGTGGTCGAGACCCGCAGCGGCGGCGCGCTGGCGGAACGCTTCCGCATCAGCACCTCCGGCACCGTCACCCTGACCGGGCCGCTACTCCTGCCGGCGGACCCCGCCAGCGACAACCAGGCGGCGCGCAAGGGCTATGTCGATGCGCAGTTCACCGCGCGGCGCCTGCCGGTGGTCGCCACCTCCGGCGCCACGGCGCTGACGCTGGCCAGCCACAATGGCCGCGTTGTCGCCGCCAATGCCGGCACCACGCTGAGCATCAGCTGGGCCTCGACCGGTGATGGCTTCTCCTGCCTCGTCGTCAATCGCGGCAGCGGTGACCTCGCCATCAGCATGTCGGGCTTCACGGGCACCGCGCCGACCAATCCGGACGGGCTGACGAAGATCCGCGCCGGCGGCATGGCGACGCTGCTCGCCTTCAGCCCGGATGGCGGCACGACCAGGCTGCTGATGCTGGCCGGCGCGACCGCGCTCTGATCCTGGCCGGCGCGGCCGCGCCGTGGCGCGGCCCGGCGCCTTCCTCACCAAGCCTTTTCCACGAAGGACCGATCCATGACCGACTGGACCATGATCTATTGGCAAGGACCGCTGGAGGCCAGCACCGCGGCGTTGCGGGAGCTCGGCTGGCACGGGCCGGACGAGGCGCCCGCCGCGCTGCCGGACACGCGCATCGGCGGCTACATTCCCGCGGCCGGCAGCCTGCCGCGGACCTTCGACGGCACCGCCTATGTCGCCGTGGTGGCCAATGCGCCGGTCACGACCCCGCCCGGCCTGCAACCCGCGGGGCCGGAGTTGGCCCTGGCGCTGCTCGGCAGCTTCTGAAGCCCCCCCACGCCGCCCGCCGAACGCCTGAGCATGACGGCCCGACAGCACGGCCATTCATGACCAGGCGTGATTCCCGCACAGGCTTTGAGGATTCCCCGGATGACCGACCTGACCGACTATGCCAAGAACCTGCTGGGCCGCGCGCTCTGCGCCCGCCTGCCGACCCTGCCCACCGCCGTCTGGGCCGCGCTCGGCACGGGTGGCACCGACGCCGCCGGGCTGACGGGGGAGGCTGCGGGCAGCGGCTATGCCCGCCAGCGCGCCACCTTCACCGGCACCGGCCCGCAGCGCAATGCGGAAGCGATCCGCTTCACCTTCACCGGCGCCGTCGGCACGCTGACGCATATCGGCCTGTATGACGCGGTCAGCGGTGGCAATCCGCTGACCTGGTCGGCGCTGACCACGCCCGTGTCGGTGGCCGGCCCCGGCGTGGTGACGCTGACCGGCAATGCCCTGAGCGTCACGCCGGAATAGCGCGGGACGCGTTGCGGCCTGCCGGGGCGCTGCCGGGTTCAGCCGCGCGCCGGCAGCATTCCACGCAGCCAGCCCAGCACCCCGCCGCCCCCCGCCTGCACGGCGGGGGGCGGCATGGTCAACATGCCGCTGCAGCTTCCCGGCGTCATGCCGCGATCGGCCCAGGCCAGCCGCGCCTGGAGCGTCAGCGCCGCCGGGTAATAGTGGGGCGCCTCCGCCACCCTCGGCAGCGCCTCCTCCCGCCCGCTGCCGTCCAGCACGGCGGCGGCGAATTGCGCGACCGCCCGCAGCCCCGCATCGCCGGGATAGGGCGCCAGCGCATTGCTGCGCAGATCCACCCAGGCCGGGGGCGCCGCATGGGCGGGGTCGCGCCAGAAGGCCACCGCGGCGCCCAGCGCCTGGGACTGCGCATGCCCGCCCCAGGCGAGGTTCAGCGGCACCCGCATGGCGTCGTAGGAGAACCGCGCGGGCCAGCCGGAAGCGGGCGCCGGGCGCGCCGCGCCGCGCGACAGCGCCACCCAGTCCGGCGTCAGCCGCCAGCGGCCGAAGCGCGCCTGGTCCGCCAGCGCCACCCCCTCCTCCTCCAACGCCCGCCATTGCGGCGAGGGCAGCAGCCGCGCCAGGGCGCGGAAGGCAGGCGGGATGAAGTAGCTGGGATTCACCACCACATGGTCCGGCTTCAGGAAGCCCTCCGCCCCCGGCAGCAGCAGCGTGCGGTCCCCCTGTCGCAGCACCACCCGGCGCATCAGGTCCCGCGCGATCTCCGTCGCCAAGGCGCGGTAGTCGGCCCGCCCCCAACGCTCCCCCGCCTCCGCCAGCGCCCAGGCCACCAGAAGGTCCCCGTCGCTGGCATTGTTCAGGTCGGGCACTGGAATCGGCGCGCCGGGGCGGTAGGCCCAGGCGAGGAGCTGGTCCTCCGGCCGTCGCAGCGCGCCGCGGGTCCAGCCCAGGATGCGCGCGAAGCTGGCCTGGTCGTCGAAGCGCGCGGCGAACAGCAGCCCGGCCCCCTGCCCCTCGGAATGCGAGATGCCGCCATTGCCGGTATCGATCACCCGGCCATCGGCGTGCAGGAAGCGCCGCCGGAAGTCCAGCCAGTCCCCGATCGCCGCCGCCGCCGCGGCCGGCCGTGTGAGGCTGGCGGCGGCGCAGCCGCCGATGGCCGCGCCAAGCAGCAGGCGCCGACCAGGCATGCCGGGCCGCCTGGCCAGGCCGGGCGTGGGCTGCGTGTGCCGGCTCATGATCCTTGTCCCCTTTGTCATGCTTGATGCGCCAGGGGTAACGCCCGAGACTGGTGCGGAGCCAACGAGCTTTTGTCAGAAGTTGTTAAATGCTAAACTAGACAACCATACGTTGTATGCGGCATCGCATCTCTGTCTCGATCTCCGCCCCGCGCGCCGGTCGCACCACCGCATCCCACTGACAGACACCTACAATTCCGGACGAGTCCAGGCATGCGCCGGACCGGCAGGGTGGAGGATCATGGGCGCATCGAGCGCGGGGCAATTCAGGAATGGACGTGACTCTCGCGGAAGCGGCGACAAGCCAGCCGGCCATCGGCTCCGGCCATGGCGGGCCATCGCTGCCGCCCCACGGCAGCCGGATCGCGCCGGCCCTGGCCTGGCTTGGCCGGCTGCGCCACCACCATGAGGCGAGCGCCGCCCACGCGACCAGGGTCGCGCGGGTCCTGACGGCGATGCACGACCACGCGCCCGAAGCGCTGGGCGACCCGGAGGTCTTGCTGATCGGCGGCCTGCTGCACGACATCGGCAAATTGGCCGTGCCCGCCGCCATCCTCGCCTCCGACAGGCGCCTGGAGGCCGCGGAGGTCGCGCTGGTGCGACGCCATCCCGAGGCGGGCGCCGAATTGCTGCGCGGCCAAGGCTTTGCGCCAGAGGTGGTGGCGGCGGCACGGCATCATCATGAACGCTGGCAGGGCGGCGGCTATCCCACCGGCCTGCCGGCCGCCCGGCTGCCACCCCTGGCGCGGGCCGTGGCGGTGGCCGACGCCTTCACCGCCATGGTGGAACCCGGCCGCGCCTACCGCCAGCCCATCACGGTGGCGGCAGCCCTGGCCGAGATCGATGCCTGCAGCGGGACCCATTTCGATCCGCGCTTCGCCGCCATCCTGGTCGGCTGCCTGCGTGGCCCCGGCACTGGTGCCGTGTTCGACCTGGGTGGCGATGCCTGGGCGATGCCTGGGACCTGGACGATGCCTGGGGGGGCCATCCCCGAAGGCCTGCAGGATGCGTGACGAAAGCGGGCCGCTGGGTCGGAATGATGCGGCAGGCATGGGGCCGGCGGTGGGCCACAGGTTGGACGAAACGGGTATGGAGATGGTCTTCCGCGAACTGGTCGAGAACACGCAGGACCTCGTCATCGTCACCGACGCGCTGCTCGACCGGCCGGGGCCGCTGATCCGCTACGTCAACCCGGCCTTCACCCAGCTGACCGGCTGGCGCGCGGATGAGGTGGTGGGCCAGTCGCCGCGGATGCTGCAGGGGCCGGGTACGGATCGCGCCACCCTGGCCGCCATCGGTGCCGCGCTGCGCCGCGGCGAACGCTGCGCCGCGCAGGTGATGAATTATGCCCGCAATGGCGCCCCCTACTGGATCGACATCCGGATCGTGCCGCTGCTGGGCCCCGGCGGCCGCATCACCGGCTTCGCCTCCATCGGGCGGGACGCGACATTGATCCGCCGGCGCATGGACGAGCTGGCGCATCTGACCGACCGTGACACGCTGACCGGCATCCCCAATCGCCGTGCCCTGCTGCGCGTGGTGGCGGAGATCGCTGCCCGCCAGGACCCGGCCGCCGCGCTGGGCACCGCCACGGCCGGCATGGCCCTCGCCTGGCTCGACGTCGACCAGTTCGGCCGCATCAACGAGACCTTCGGGGAAGCCGCCGGGGATTCGGTGCTGATGGGGGTGGCGGACCTGCTGGCCGAGAACCTGCGACGTGCGGACCTGCTCGGACGTGTGGGCGGCGAGGAGTTCGTCATCTGCATGCCCGGCCTCGGCCCGGCGGAGGCGGAAGCCACGGCCCAGCGGCTTCGCGCCGCCGTCGCCGCCACCGCCTTCCCGACGGAGGCCGGGCCGCTGCACATCACCTGCAGCCTCGGCATCTGCTGTCTGGCACCGGGCGAGGGATTGACCGCGCTGCTGCAGCGAACCGAGGCGACCCTGCGTGCCGCCAAGGCGGGGGGGCGCAACAGGGTATCCATGGGCTGAGCGGGCGTCTCACTCTCCTCAATTTGCGTGCCGAATTCGCCTATCGCGTGTGGACACCCCCTTAACCAATACTATAGGTTAGGAGGGACTCGTTAGTTACCGCGCGTCTGGCACCAGGGAATCCGTGCATGGGTGAATCCCCGCTCGCCGCTTCCATGCTGACCGCGCCCCCGGCGCAGCGGCCGATCCTGGTGCTCGAGGATGACGAGGCGGTCGCCACCACGATCTGCGCGGCGCTGGAGCGCGATGGCTGGAACACGGTCACCGCCACCACCCTGGCAGGTGGCCGCCAGCGCCTGCAGGACGACAATCCCCGCCTCCTCATCGTCGATCTCGGCCTGCCCGATGGCAATGGCATCGCCTTCGTCCGCCAGGCCGCAAGCCTGCCCGACCTCGGCATCATCGTGGTCAGCGGCCGCGCCGCCGAGGTGGACCGGGTGGTGGGGCTGGAGGTGGGCGCTGACGACTACCTGGCCAAGCCCTTCTCGCTGCGGGAGATGGTGGCACGGGTGCGGGCGCTCAGCCGGCGGCTGGATGCCATCCAGACCTTCGCCCCGCCGCCCGCCGCCGCCAGCCCACAGCGCGCCGAGGCGGAGCTGCCAGCGGCGGAGGAGGCCTCCCCGGTGTCCGAGCCGGCATCCTGGACCATCGCGGGACTCGCGCTTCAGCCGTCGCGCCAGCGCCTGCTGGGCCCCGGCGCGGAGGAGACCCGGCTGACGGGCGGCGAGGCCGGGCTGCTGCACCTGCTGCTGACCGGCTCAGGCCATCTGGCGACCCGCACGCATATCTCGGAAACGGTCCTGGGGCGAAAACTGCTGCCGGAACAGCGCGGCGTCGACCAGCTTGCCTCCAATCTGCGCCAGAAGCTGATGGCCGCCTCCACCGGCCGGATCACCATCACGGCGCAGCGCGGCAAGGGCTATCGACTGGTCTGGTAGGCCCCTCCGGGTGGGGGCACCCGCCATGCCAAAATGGCAGGATCAGGCGGTGCAATACTGATATACCACCTGTATTGACCCCGTGGCGTTCCGCAATCGTTAACAATCCGCTACACTGGTCGTTTCCTTGGGGAGCCGAGCAGAATGCCAAAGGCGCCGACCGGCATTGCCGGGCTCGATGCGATCACGCGCGGCGGCCTGCCCGCCGGGCGCGTGACCCTGATCGAGGGCGGCCCGGGCGCGGGGAAGACCCTGCTGGCCTTGCAGACCCTGGTCCAGGGCACGCGGATCGATGCGGCACCCGCCATCTTCGTGACCTTCGAGGAAGCGCCGGAACGCCTGCGCGCCAATGCCGCCGGCTTCACCTGGGCCGCCGGCACCGATTGGCAGAGGGCGACCTTCTTCCTGGATGCCCAGCCCAGCCCCGACCTGGTGCAGTCCGGCAGCTTCGACCTCGATGGGCTGCTCGCGGCGCTCGGTGCCAAGGTGGCGGAGACCGGCGCGCGCCGGATCGTCTTCGACGCCATCGACGTGGTGCTGGCGCTGCTGCCCGACACCGCGGCGCGGCGACGTGAACTGCACCGCCTGCAGCAATGGCTTCAGGCGCGGGAGATCACCACCATCCTGACGGCGAAGGCCACCGCCCCGGGCGAGGACGGGGCGGATGTGGCGGCGCTGGGCTTCCTGCCCTTCATGGTCGATTGCGCCATCGCCCTGCGGCACGAGGTGACGGCCGGCGTATCCCAGCGCAGCCTGCGCGTGCTGAAATACCGCGGCTCCGGCTTCGCCGAGAACCAGTCGCCCCTGCTGATCGGCAGCCATGGCATCGAGATCGCCCATGCCGCCCGCGAAGGCGAGGGCGATGCGCCGGTGACGGATGAGCGGGTCGGCACCGGGATTGCCCGCCTCGATGCCATGCTGCAAGGTGGCTATCATCGCGGCGCCAGCATCCTGATCAGCGGCGCCCCGGGCACCGCCAAGACGACGCTCTGCGGCAGCTTCGCCGAGGCCGCCTGCCGGCGCGGCGAGAATACGCTGCTGGTCAGCTTCGATTCGCGCGGCGAGGAGATCCTGCGCAACCTCGATTCCGTCGCCATCCGCCTGGCGCCGCACCTGGCCAGCGGCCGGCTGCGCATCCTGTCCGCCCGCGCGGTCCATGGCAGTGCGGAGGCGCATCTGATGTGGCTGAAGGCGGAGGCCACCGCCCATGGCGCACGATGCCTCGTCATCGACCCGCTCTCCGCCCTGGCGCATGACGGCAATGCGGGCTTCGCCCATGGCGTGGCGGAACGGCTGATCGACTGGGCCAAGGCCCGCGGCATCACCCTGCTCTGCACCAGCCTGGTCGGAGAGGCGCAGCAAGGCCAGGAAAGCACACCGCTCCAGGTCTCCACCATCGCCGATACCTGGATCCATCTGAGCTATCTGGTGCGCGCCGGCGAACGCAACCGCGCCCTGACCATCATCAAGTCGCGCGGCACCGGCCATTCCAACCAGGTGCGCGAACTGTTGCTCTCCAGCCAGGGCGTGACGCTCGACGATGTCTATCTCGCCGATGGCGAAGTGCTGATGGGCACCATGCGCTGGGCGCGGGAGAATGCGGCGCGGGCGCGCGCGGCGGAGCAGGAGGCGGCGGCAGAGGCACATTACCTGCGCCTGGAAGCGGAGACGAGCGAGATCGAGGGCCGGCTGACCCTGCTGCGCCAACAGCTCGCGGTGAAGCGGACGGAGGCGGCGGCGCTGCGCCAGGCGCGCGAGGACCGGCGCGACGATCTGCGGCGCGCGCAGACCGAACTGCGCGAAATGCGTCACGCCGATGCCGCGCCGGGCTCCGCCGATGGCTGAACAGGCGCTGCGGCTGCGGCTCTATATCGCCGGTTCCAGCCCGAACTCACGCAAGGCTGTCGCCAACCTGGCCCTGCTGCGGGCCAGCCTGCCGGATGCCGCGCTGTCCCTCGAACTGGTCGACGTGTTTCAGAACCCGGCAAGGGCGCTGGCCGACGGTATCCTGCTGACCCCCCAGCTGATGATCCTGTCCGGCGGCGATGCCAGGATGGTGGTGGGCGACCTCAGCGACCGGGCGGCACTGCTCTCCGCGCTGGCGCTCGAACCGCCATGACCGCCCTGCGCAGCCGCGGTCGCGACGCCGAAATCCTCGACCTGCTCCGCACCCTCCAGGCGACGCAGCTGCGGCTGGAGGAGCTGACCGACGGGCAGGTGGATGCGCTGATCGACCCGCTTGGCCAGCGCCACCTGCTGCCCCGCGCGCAGGAGGATGTGCTGCGGCTGGCCGACACCTTCCAGCGCATCTTCCGCCACGCCGCCGTCGGCATCGTCAGCACCGACCCGCAGGGCCTGATCCGCGAGGCCAATCCCGCCTTCTGCACCATGATCGGCCATGCGGCGGAGGCGCTGGCCGGCACCCTGTTCCTGGATCTGACGGATCCCTCGCAGCGCGCCGAATGCGCCGCGCTGATCGGCGGCTTCGTCACGGGTGCCCAGCAGGGCTTCGTGCTGGAGAAGCGCTTCCGCACGCGGGACGGCGCCATATTATGGACCCGGACCAGCGTATCCGGCCTGCGCGACCTGGATGGCGCCTTGGAAGGCTGGGTTGCCATCGTCGAGGACATCTCCGCCCGCAAGGCGGCGGAGGCGGCCAACCAGCAACTGGCCGCGCGGCTGGCCGCGACGGTCGCCAGCATTTCGGACGCCTTCCTCACCCTCGACCGGCACGGCCGCTTCACCCATGTGAATGACCGCGCCGCGGCCCTGTTCGGCCTGACCGCCGAGGCGCTGCTGGGCACGCCGGTCAGCCGCCAGCCCGGCTTCACGCCGGAGGCGGGCTTCGGCGCGACGCTGCGGGCCGCGGCGGAGGCGCAGCAGATGCGCGGCTGCGAGGCCCCCTGGGGCGATGCCGGGCGATGGCTGGAAATGCGCGCCTACCCCGCCAGCGAAGGCCTGACGGTGGTGCTGCACGACATCACCGAGCGGCGGCGGCGGGAGACGTGGCAGCATCTGCTGGAGACCTGCATCGCCCAGTTGAACCACATCGTCATCATCACCGAGGGCACGCCGCTCGCCGAACCCGGCCCGCGCATCGTTTTCGTGAATGACGCCTTCGAACGCCGTACCGGCTATGCGCGGGAGGAAGTGCTGGGCCGAAGCCCGCGCCTGCTGCAAGGGCCGAAGACCCGCCGCGCGGAACTGGACCGCATCCGCACCGCACTGCAGGGCTGCCAGCCGGTGCGGGCGGAGCTGCTGAACTACAGCAAGGCCGGGGAGGAATTCTGGATCGAGCTGGAGATGGTGCCGGTGCTGACTCCGGCCGGCCAGGTCGGCCACTGGGTGACCATCGAACGGGAGATCACCGACCGCCGGCGCTACCAGACCCAGCTCGAACAGCAGGCGGCGCTGCTGGAACAGGTGCAGGATGCGATCCTGGTGCAGGGCGTCGACCAGCGCATCAGCTACTGGAACCGGGGCGCCGCGCAGATCTATGGCTGGCGGGTGGAGGAGGCGCTGGGCCGCGCCACCTCCACCATCCTCGGCGGCGATGCGGGGCGGCTCGACCTGGCGATGCAGCAGGTGCTGGCGGATGGAAGCTGGACCGGCCAGTTGCCGCAGCGCCGCCGCGACGGCAGCGCCCTGGTGGTGGAGGCGCGCTGGACCCTGGTGCGGCATGAGGACGGCACCCCCCGCGCCATCCTGGCGGTCCATACCGACATCACGGAGCGGCTGGAGCTGGAGCAGAAGCTGCGCCAGGCGCAGCGGCTGGAGGCGATCGGCCAGCTCACCGGCGGCGTCGCCCATGACTTCAACAACCTGCTGACCGTCATCCTCGGCAATTCCGAGATGCTGACGGAAGGCCTGCCGGCCGATTCCGACCTGCGCGAAATGGCGGAGATGAGCATGACGGCGGCCGAGCGCGCCGCAGCCCTGACCCGGCGCCTGCTGGCCTTCTCGCGCCGCCAGGCGCTGGACCCGAAGCCCGTCGATGTGAATGCCCTGCTGGCCGACCTGACGCCGATGCTGCGCCGGACCATCGCCCGGCAGGTGGACATCGAGATCCGCCCGACCGCAGGATTGCGCCCGGCGATGATCGATCCGCCGCAGTTGGAAACCGCGATCCTCAACCTGTGCATCAATGCCCGCGATGCCATGCCGGAAGGCGGGCGGCTGACCATCGAGACGGCGGAGGCCTTCCTGGATGCCGACTATGCCCGCATCGAGGGGGAAGTGGCGCCGGGTGACTATGTGATGGTCCGGGTCAACGACACCGGCACCGGCATGACGCCGGAGGTGGTGGCGCGTGCCTTCGAACCCTTCTTCACCACCAAGGAGATCGGCCAGGGCAGTGGCCTCGGCCTCAGCATGGTCTTCGGCTTCCTGAAGCAGTCGGGCGGGCATGTCGCCATCCGGTCGCAGCCCGGCCTCGGCACCCGCGTCAGCATGTTTCTCCCCCTGGCCCAGGGCAAGGCGGCGGCGCTGGCGCCGGTGCGCCTGGCGGGGCGTGGCGGCGGCGAACGCATCCTGCTGGTGGAGGATGACCATTCGGTGCGCGAGCATGTCGCCGGCCAGCTCCGGGACCTCGGCTACCAGGTGAGCGAGGTGCCCGATGCGGCCCAGGCCCTGGCGCTGCTGCGCCGCGACCGGGGCTTCGCCCTGTTGTTCACCGACGTCATCATGCCCGGCGGCATGAACGGCCTGGATCTCGCGGCGCTGGCGCGCAGGATGCAGCCCGGGCTGCGCGTGCTGCTGACCAGCGGCTACAACGAGCCCCTCATCGTCCGTCCCGAGGCCGAGGCCGAGGCGCTGCCGATGCTCGGCAAGCCCTATCGCCGGCAGGCGCTGGCGGCGAAGCTGCGGACGGTGCTGGACGGAGAGGGCTAGCGCCAAATCACCGTGGGACCGACCCGCCGGCATTCTCAAACGGTCCCCAAGGTCCAGGCCGGTCATGCGGCCGCGTCGGCAAGGCCCGTTCAATGCCTGTGCCTGTCCGGCCCGCCAGCACAGTGCAACAACAGCTTCGTCGAGGCCGCCACATATTGATGTCCTGCCCGTCAACTTGGGCATGTTCCGGGAACTTTGATTTAAGAGTTCCAGTTCAGCGTCGAAGCAGCCACTCGCCCTGTCGGTCACATGGTCGTATCGGCGGCATTTCGGGCGCTCGCCTCGGGGTTGTGCCTATCACACGTTCACTGTATATGACCAAGAAGCCATGAACCGTAAAATTGCCGGAAATTGCGAAATTGCGGGCCTGGTCATGAAGAAGAAAATCCACTTTGCTTGATCAGTCTGCGTCGGAAGGGACGACAATGATCTATTTTCTGCACCATCATGACCGGCCGAATCAGGGAGATGTCCTCTCCGGGCCATATCATTACTTCGATTTCGGTCCTTACGAAAAAGTATCCTGGGATACCAGCGTTGTCGGGAAGGAAAATGTCGAGATTTCCGGGGCCGATTCGGTCATCATGGGAGGCGGCATTTATTTCTCGGATAATAAGTGGAAACTGAAGAAGATGATGAAGACCGCAAGGAACTTCATCGGATGGGGTATCGGACTTGATCCCCGGACCAATACCCAGGAATATGTCGACCGATTTACCCTTCTCGGCACCCGGGAAAGCCACAGCGAGCACATCGACGACAAAAGGGTGATTTACCTTCCGTGCTCGTCCTGCATGAATGCGGTCTTCGATGACGTGGAAAAAACCGAAGGTGCGTCGCCGGCGGCGAAGGTGACGCGCAAGGTCGCCATGCACACGAATGGCAGCAGCGCCGACACGACCAGCCTTGCAAAGCTCGCCGCCAGCGAGAACGCGATCTGGACGAAAACCATCAGCCCCTTTGCCGAGACGATCGACAATATCATCAGTGTCGAATGCGTGGTGACCAACTCCTATCACGGAGCCTACTGGGCCTCGCTGTTCGGCAAGAAGGTCGTCTGCCTGAAGACCGAAGTGCCGAAGTGGGACGGCCTGCACAAGAACGTCGTCTTCGCCTCCATCAACGAGGTCGACGCGGCCGTCGCATCCGCCGAGAACGTCCCCTTCGACTATCTGGTCGATTGCCGGACACGGAACCGGGCATTCGCCGACAGGGTCCGGGAGATGGTGAGCCCTTCGTAACAGGCTTGCGCGGCTGGGCCATGATGCGTTTGCGCATCATGGCCCAGCCTTCCGCGATGGCGTGATTCGCAGGTTTCGGTGAAGGCGCCTCAGTTCATCACGCCCTGGGATCAGGCCGGCGGCAGCCGCAGCGCGCCGTCCAGCCGAATCGTCTCCCCGTTCAGCAGCGGATTGGCGGCGATCGCCAGCACCATCGCCGCATATTCCGCCGGCTGGCCCAGCCGGGCCGGGAACAGCGGCATCTTGCCGAGACTTTCGCGCGCTTCGGCCGTCAGCGTGTCCATCAGCGGCGTGTGGAACAGCCCTGGCGCCAGCGTCACCACCCGCACGCCGAAGCGGGCCAGCTCCCGCGCCGCCGGCAGAGTCAGCGCCACCACGCCGCCCTTGGACGCCGCATAGGCGCATTGGCCGATCTGCCCCTCATAGGCGGCGATGGAGGCGGTGGCGACCACAAGGCCGCGTTCCCCATTCGGCAGCGGGTCGTTGGCGGTCATGCGGGCGGCGGCCAGGCGCAGCAGGTTGAAGGTGCCGACCAGGTTCACGCGGATCACCCGCTCGAACAGCGCCAGGTCATGCGGCCCCTGCCGCCCGGCGACGCGGCCGGCCGGGGCGATGCCGGCACAGGCGACGGCCAGGCGCAGCGGGGCGAGCGCGGCGGCGGCCTCCACCGCCGCGGCCAGCGGCGCTTCCTCCGCCACATCGCCGACCACCGCGACGCCGCCGATGCGCGCGGCCACCGATTCCGCCGCGGCGCGGTTGATGTCGAACACCACTACCTTCGCGCCAGCCGCGGCCAGCGCCTCCGCCGTCGCGGCGCCGAGGCCGGAGCCGCCGCCGGTCACCAGTGCCGATGCGTTTGTCAGTTCCATGCTCAGCCCTCCACCGCCTTGGCCGACCGCTTTTCGAGGAAATCCGCGAGGCCAGCCTGCGCCTCCGCCCCGGTCTGGGCCAGGGCCGCCATCAGGCTTTCGACGAACAGCCCATCCTCCTCCGCCATGTCCTGGATGCGCGGCAGGGCATGCAGCACGCCGAGCACGGTCAGTGGCGCCATCCGCGCCACCTTCACCGCCAGCTCCGCCGCCTGTTCCGGCGCACCGCCTTCCGCCGTGACATAGGTGACGAGGCCGGCCCGCTCGGCGGCGTCGGCATCCAGGCTGCGGCCGGTCAGCATCATATCGGCCATCCGGGCGGCGCCGATCAGCCGCGCCACATGCACGCTGGCACCGCCGCCCACGAAGATGCCGCGGCTGCCTTCCGGCAGAGCGAAGCGCGCCGTCGCATCGGCCACGCGGATATGGCAGGCGGCGGCAAGTTCCAGCCCGCCGCCGACGCAGGCGCCATGGATGGCGGCGATGGCCGGGATATGGCCGGTGCGGATGCGGCGGAACACGGCATGCCAGCCACGGGAGTGATGCAGCACCTGTTCCGCCGTGCGGGCCTTGTGTTCGGACAGGTCGAGGCCTGCAGAGAAGCAGGGGCCATGGCCGAAGACCACCATGGCCCGCGCCGCGCCTTGTGCCCGCGCCACCGCCCCGTCCAGCGCGGCCAGCAGCGCATCGCTGATGGCGTTGCGCTTGGCCGGGCGGTTCAGGCCGATCCAGGCGACGGTGTCGCGGATGTCGAGGCTGACCAGATCCTCGGCCATGCCGGTTTCCTCAATTTGTTATGCGTCATAACGTTAAGCGTGGCGGCCCGCATGGGCAAGTTCAGCCTGCCGCGACGCGGGCCAGCGCGGCAATCAGGGCGGCGCGTTCCGTGGGCGTCAGGCTCTCGGTCAATTGCCGCTCCACCTCCGCCTCCGCCGCCTTGGCGCGGATGAGCAGGGCGCGGCCGGCGGGGGTCAGGCGCAGCAGGTTGGCGCGGCGGTTGCCGGCCTCCTCCGCCCGGCGGAGCAGCCCCTCCGCCTCCAGCGCCGCCAGCAGCACGGTGAGGTTGGAGGGCTTGATGCGCAGCGCCTCCGCCAGCACCGTCTGGCGGATATCGGGATTGGCCTCCAGCAGCAGCAGCACGCCCATGCGGCCGGGGGTCAGGCCGAGCGGTGACATCAGGCGGTGGAAGGACTCGAAGGCGGTCTGCTGCGCCAGGCGCAGGCGGAATCCCAGCTTCTGGTCCAGCGGGGACATGTCGGGCGGCGCGGCCGCATCGGACAATCCGGCGCGGTCCCGTGGCTGGCGGCGGGCGATGGGCATCGCGGTGACTTACAGGACACGACATGCCTCTTGGAAGGGGGCCGCGATCCTACTATTATGGGATATAACAATCAGGGGCCGCCGCGCTCCGGAGGGATAGGATGTCCGCAGCCCGTCACGCGATGGGCGCCGCCCCGGTGCGCGTCGCGCATCGGCCGGATGGCGCCGTGCTGGTCACGCCGGTGCCGCGGCTCGGCGCCTATCCCCGCTGCCTGACCGAGCGCCTGGTGCATTTCGCGACCGTGGCGCCGGACCGGACGCTGATCGCCCGACGTGATCCGGCGCTGGGCGGCGATTGGCGGCGGATCACCTATGCCGAGGCGCTGGCGAAGGTGCGGGCCTTGGGCCAGGCGCTGCTGAACCGGGGGCTGTCGGCGGAACGGCCGCTGCTGATCCTTTCCGGCAATGGGCTGGACCAGGCGATGCTGACCCTGGCGGCGCTGCGTGTCGGCGTGCCGGTGGCGCCGGTCTCCCCGGCCTATTCGCTGCTGGCCCGGGATTTTTCGAAATTGCGGCATTGCCTCGCGCTGCTGACACCCGGACTGGTCTTCGCCGAGGAGGGCGCCCGCTTCGCGGAAGCCATCGCCGCCGCCGTGCCGCCGGGCGTGGAGGTGGTGCGCGGTGGCGCGGAGATGGCGGCGCTGCTGGCCACCACCCCGACCCCGGCGGTGGAGGCCGCCGCCGCCGCCGTGCAGCCCGATGATGTCGCAAAAATCCTGTTCACCTCGGGCTCCACCGGCCAGCCCAAGGGCGTCATCAACACCCATCGCATGTTGTGCTCGAATCAGCAGATGCTGCGCGAGGCCTTTCCCTTCGTGGCGGAGGAACCGCCGGTGCTGCTGGACTGGCTGCCCTGGCACCACACCTTCGGCGGCAACCACAATCTGGGCCTGGTGCTGTACAATGGCGGCACCTTCCACATGGATGACGGCCGCCCGGTGCCCGGCGGCTATGCCGAGACGCTGCGCAACCTCGCCGAGGTCGCGACCAGCATCCATTTCAACGTGCCGCGCGGGCTGGAGGAGCTGGTGCACCATCTGCGCCATGATGCGGCCCTGCGCCGACGCTTCTTCGCGAAACTGCGAATGATCTACTACGCCGCCGCCGGCCTGCCGCAGCATCTGTGGGATGCGCTGGACGATCTTTCGCTGGCCGAATGCGGCCGCCGCATTCCGATCTTCACCGGCCTCGGCGCCACCGAGACGGCGCCCTTCTGCCTTGTGGTGCGCGAGGGTTTTTCCGAATCCGGCGCGGTCGGGCTGCCGGCCCCGGGCATCGAGCTGAAGCTGGTGCCGGTGGCGGGGAAGATGGAGGCGCGGGTGCGCGGACCCTCCATCACGCCGGGCTATTGGCGCAATCCGGCGGCGACGGCCGCCGCCTTCGACGAGGAAGGGTTCTACGGGCTCGGCGATGCGCTGGTGCCGCTGGACCCCGCCGACCTGCACAAGGGTTATCGCTTCGACGGCCGCATCACCGAGGATTTCAAGCTGGCAACCGGCACCTGGGTCAGCGTCGGGCCATTGCGGGCGAAGCTGATCGCCGCCTGCGCGCCCTATGTGAAGGACGCCGTGATCGCCGGCCAGGACCGCGACCATATCGCCGCCATCCTGATCCCCGAACGGGAGGCCTGCGCCGGCGTCACCAACCTGCCCGACCGGCTGGCGGAGGGTCTGGCGCGGCTGGCCGCCCAGGCCACCGGCAGTTCCAACCGCGTCACCCGCGCCGTGCTGCTCGACGCCCCGCTGTCGCTCGATGCCGGGGAGATCACCGACAAGGGCTCGATCAACCAGCGTGCGGTGCTGGCGCAGCGCGTGGCGCTGGTGGCGGCGCTGTATGACGAAGCGCCCGGACCCGACATCATCTGCCTGACGGAGGCCAAGGTTTGACCGCGCTGCACACCGAATGGCGGGATGCCTGGCTGCTCGCCGGCGCCCGCACACCCTTCGCCGATCTCGGCGGGGTGCTGGCCAAGGTCTCGCCGATCGACCTCGGCATCGCCGCGGCGCGGGGCGCCATCGCCAAGGCGGGGATCGAGCCAGGCTCGATCGGCCATGTCGTCGCCGGCTCCGTCGCCCAGGCCAGCTTCGACGCCTATATGCTGCCGCGCCATATCGGCCTTTATGCCGGCGCGCCGATGGCGGTGCCGGCGCTGCTGGTACAGCGGGTCTGCGGCACGGGGATCGAGGCGCTGGTGCAGGGCGCCACGGCGGTGGAGCGGCAGGGAGCGGGCCTTTCGCTGTGTGTCGGGGCGGAGAGCATGAGCCGCAACCCCATCGCCGCCTTCACCCACCGCACCGGCTTCGACCTCGGCGCCCCCGTCGGGTTCAAGGATTTTTTGTGGGAGGCGCTGGACGACCCGGCCTGCGGCCTGTCGATGGGCGGCACGGCGGAGGAACTCGCCAAGCGCCACGGCATTTCCAGGGCCGAAGTGGATGCCTATGCCGCGCGGTCCTTTGACCGCGCGCTGGCGGCGCGGGAGGCCGGGTTCTTCGATGATGAGATCGTCGCCGTCCGGTCCGAAACCTTCGTAAGGGAGGGTCTGCGCGACCGTGGCATCGCCCTGCCGCGCAAGGTGGCGGAGCTCGCCGCCGACACGCATCCCCGCCCCTCCCCCATCGAGGCGCTCGCAAAAATCCGGCCGGCCTTTGGTGGGGTGCAGACCGGCGGCAATTCCTCCGCCGTGGTCGATGGCGCCGCCGCCGCGCTGGTCTGCGACGGCGCCTTCGCACGCGGGCGAAAGCCCCTCGCCCGGCTGGTCGCGGCTGTGGCGGTGGGCTGCGCGCCGGAGGTGATGGGCATCGGCCCGGTGCCCGCCATCCGCGCCTTGCTGGAGCGGGTGGGCCTCGCTCTGCACCAGATCGACCTGGTGGAAATCAACGAGGCTTTCGGCGCCCAGGTGATGGCCTGCGCCCGCGAACTCGACCTGGATGAGGCGCGGCTGAATGTGCATGGCGGCGCCATCGCCCTCGGCCATCCGCTGGCGGCCACCGGCATCCGCCTCGCCGTCACCTGCGCGCGCGGCTTGCGGGCGCGCGGCGGGCGCTATGGCATCGCCTCCGCCTGCATCGGCGGCGGCCAGGGCATCGCACTGCTGATCGAGGCGGCGCCATCGGAATGATGGCGCCCCGCCGGGCGCGACGGCACACTGCATCATGAAACGGCGCAACGACGCCGAGGAGGAGAAACCAAGATGAAGCCCACCCTGCCCCGCCGCCACATCCTCGGCCTGAGCGCCGCCGCGCTGGCCGCCCCTGCCCTGCTGCGCCCCGCCTGGGGCCAGACCACGGCGGCGCCCACCATCAACCGCAATGCCCGCGCCATCGTCGGCTTCCCGGCCGGCGGGTCGTCGGACGTCGTCACCCGGCTCTATGCCGACAAGCTGCGCGGCCTCTACGCGCCGAATGTCATCGTCGAGGGCCGCGTCGGCGCCGCGGGGCGCATCGCGGTGGAGGCGGTGAAGGCGGGCGAGACGGATGGCAGCATCTATGTGCAGACCCCCGCCTCCATGCTGACGCTGCAGCCGCATGTCTTCCCGCGGGAGGTGCGCTACGACGCGCTGACCGACCTGACGCCGGTTTCCACCGTCTGCTCCTTCCCCTTCGCCATCGCCGTGCCCAGCACCCACCCGGCGAAGACGTTTCCGGAGCTGGTGGCCTGGATGAAGGCGCAGAGCGGCGACGTGCCCTTCGCCTCCCCGGCCGCAGGCTCCGCGCCGCATTTCCTCGGCGTGATGCTGGGCAAGGCGATCAATGTGCGGATGACGCATGTGCCCTATCGCGGCGCGGCGCCGGCGATGCAGGATCTGATCGGCGGGCGGCTGCCGATCTTCGTCGGCGTGCTGGGCGACATCTCCCCGCAGGAGGGCAGCGGGGCGCGGATGCTCGCCATCTCCTCGCCCGAGCGCAATCCGCGCTACCCCAACCTGCCGACTTTCGCCGAGCTGGGGCAGCCGGCGCTGACCAAGGATGAGTGGTTCGGCGTGCTGCTGCCGGCGAACACCCCGGCCGCCATCGTCAACGGCCTGCATGCCGCCATCACCCAGGTGGCGCGGATGCCGGAGATCGTGGCGGCGCTGGACCGGCTGGAATACCTGCCCACCATCTCCGCCAGCCCCGCCGACTTCGCCGCCCGCATCCGGCGCGAGCGCCAGGAATGGGGCGAGATCGTGCGGGAGAGTGGCTTCCAGCCGGAAAACTGATTTTTCCGAATCCCGGCCTCCTGCGGGGGGCCGGGGTTCAGCCCGGAGGCTGCGCTTCGCTCGGCACGTGGCGCTCCACGATGTACAGCGGCCGGCGCTTGGTCTCGTTGAAGACCCGGCCGAGATATTCGCCGATGATGCCCAGCGTCATCAGCTGCACGCCGCCGAGAAACAGCACCACCGCCATCAGGCTGGGATAGCCGGCCACCGGGTTGCCGAACAGGATGGTGCGGATGATGAGCTGCACGCCGTAGATGACGGCGCCGAAGGCGGTGAACAGGCCGAGATAGGTGGCGACCTTCAGCGGCCCCACGGTGAAGGCCGTGATGCCTTCCAGCGACAGGTTCCACAGCCGCCAGTAGTTCCACTTCGTCTCCCCGGCCGCGCGCGGCGCGCGGTCATACAGCACGGGGATGGAGGGGAAGCCGACCCAGGCGAAAAGCCCCTTCATGAAGCGGTGCTGTTCTCGCAGCGCCAGCAGCGCATCCAGGGCGCGGCGGCTCATCAGCCGGAAATCGCCGGTGTCGGCGGGCAGGTCCACCTTGCCGCCGATGCGCTTCATCACCCGGTAGAAGGCAGCGGCCGTGGCCTTCTTGAGCCAGGTCTCCCCTTCCCGCGCGCGGCGCCGGGCATAGGCGACGTCAAAGCCCTGGCGCCAGGCGGCGACGAGGTCCGGAATCACCTCCGGCGGGTCCTGGAGGTCGGCATCGATGACGATGACGGCCTGTTCCGCCGCCGCATGGTCGAGCCCCGCGGTCAGGGCGATTTCCTTGCCGAAGTTGCGGCTGAGATTGACCACGGCCACCCGGCTGTCCTGCGCCCGCAGCGCCAGCATCAGCGCCAGCGTGCCGTCGCGGGAGCCGTCATTCACATAGACCACCTCCCACGGCAGGCCGATGGCCTCCATCACCGGCACCAGCCGGGCGTGGAAGGCGGGCAGCACCTCCTGCTCATCATAGGCGGGCACGACGACGGACAGCGCCGGGCGGGCCAGGGTGGCGGCCGGCAGTGCGGGGGGATAGGGGGCGAGATCGCTGGGCATGGGGGCATTATGGCACGGGGTTGCGGCGAATCCGGGGCGGCGCGAGACTCCTCCGCGATGACCCCCCCCGCGCCGGCGACGATCCGGGACCTTCTTTCCTATCGCATCCACCGGCTGGCCAATGCGCTGAGCCGCGGGGCGGCGCGTCGCTACCGCCGCGATTTCGGCGTCAGCCTGATGGAATGGCGCATCCTGGCCCTGCTCGGCGGCTTCGCGCCCCTGACTTTGCGGGATCTGGCTCGGGAAAGCGGGCTGGACAAGGCCCAGGCGAGCCGGGCGGTGAAGGCGCTGGTGGCGCGGGGGCTGGTGGAGCGCGCGGCCGGCGCCGATGCCCGCGAAGTGGCGCTGCGCCTTTCGCCGGAGGGGGCGCGGGTGCAGGACGGGCTGATGCAGGCGGCGCGGGAGCGCGACGCGGCGTTTCGCGGGGCATTGCCGGCGGAGACTCTGGCGGTGCTGGAGGAGGCGATTCGGGTGCTGCAGGCGGAGGCGCGGCGGCAGACGCCGAAGGGGTAATGGCGGGACTGCAGCTAGGCTCAGTGTGCACCAGATGTTCTGGCGCCGGGAGAGACCGGCAACGTCGGCTTTGGGCGGATAGCGGGAATTCGCAACCTGCGCCGGTAGAGCTGCTTTGCGCCCATCCCGGTCATCAGATGGGCGCGCCTAGCTTCCTGAAAGAAGACAACGCGCCTCCTGCGATTGCTGGCAGGGATGGGTGGGAAGCGGACTGGCCGGTTTGCGATGGAGGCAGCGCCCTAGCAGACTGGCGCGGCACATTCAGTCAGATCGTTTGTGTCGACTGGTGGCTCGAACTCTCTTGGATGGACTCCTGCACACCTTCTCATTGCGCGGTTCCCAGCCTGAGCAACAACCCGCCAAAAAGTCCCTTAGCGAAATTGGATGCTCGGCGACTGAAATCGCCATGATCCCAGTCCACAAAGGAAACGCCCATCTCCTTCATCGTATCGAAAACTCTATTGTCGTCCTTGTTTTCGTAGGGTGGGTTCGCTATCTCGCCGTCGCGGTATAACTGGTATAAGACCAGCCATACTCGATCGACGTCATACTCGCTGAGACGTTCCTTCTTAAGGCCAAGGCCGAACGCCTCCGCCCAGGCTAACAGCGGATCAAGTGGCAGCTTCTTTTTCTTGGCGTAAACATATCCCATGAGCACAACCATGGGGTCATTCGTTCCGCAGCAGCGCTCTGGAAGCCCGATCTCAGTATCCCCATTGAGCTGCAACAAATAATATATGCACCATATAATGTTATCGGATTGCGCTAGCGCAAACGATCTTTCGAGAAGAGCGGACAATCGCTTTTCGACCCGATGTTCAACCAAGCTATCAGACGACGGTTTGTGCGAAAGCCATCTCTGAATTATCGGGATCAAAGTAGGGTAGTAGTAGGCATAGCGGAGCAATGCATCCTCAAAATATCTTTCTGCCGCATCATCAGCAGCATCAAAGCCGCCGTTATGAATATCAGCATCAATGATTGCGGAAAATGCGTACTTGATCACGCTGCCATCAGGAAATTCCTTGCTAAGAGCAAGCGCTTTATCGATTATTAATTTGAGTTGTCGGAATTTTATCTTCGCTCTCACTCCTCCCTCAGTGATTTTCGCTTCGTCATCCACGCCGAGGAACTGGTTTAAGTCGGTCACCCATTCGTCACGATTTAGGACCGGTAACTGCGAGACATGGGTTTTCCGAAGATTCAGAGTGAGCGCATAGCCTTCCAATGAACGTGCAAGATCAATCAAAAATTGATCTCCCTCGTCCCGACTGTCCACATAGGCGGTGTAGTCGTCGATGTACCGTGTGAAGCGATACTTAGCTCGAAGCGTTTCATCGACTTTGAATAACAATATTTCGCTCAAGATTGTTGATGTCGCCGGACCGATGGGCACGCCTTTAGTCTCTCCCCTTTGGCATTGCTGCACAGCTCTATCGATCTGATTGTACCACTGATCATTGTGCTTCAGCCCTTTGTGCCTTTTGGCTTCCTCATGCCCGACGAGCGCCCATGGCAGGGCGTGACTATAGATGCTATGATAAAAATTATTGATGTCGGTCTTGATCCGATAATTTTTGCCAAAATCGGAAAGAGGATCTTGATCCTCGACTTCGCCATCCACCGAAGTGTGATCGTATTTGTGGACGACAATCCGGCCATCTTCATGCAGTCCGAATTCTAATTGAGAGTTGGGGCTCTGGCAGACCGAGCCGATTTTGCTCCACTGTGCGGCAATGACATTGACGAGTTGTGCGTAAGCCCTCGGATGGGGTATTCCCATCATTCGAGGAATGTTGGGGTGCCGCGTCCTGCGAAAGGGTAGAAGATCATAACCCCTCCCGTTACGGGCCGGAATTTCGAGCAGCTTTGCAGCCACCTCGGGCGTGAAGCGAACCGAGCTGAATATGGGCGGGAGCTCTTCCTTATGGTCATGCTGTCTGGGCAAATAGTTATATTGAAGAAGCGCCTTGCGCACAGCTTCTTTGTCCAGGCCGTTGAGGGTCGCTTCCGTTCCTGAATCGCTCATGCGGCCTCCTCTGCAAGTTTCGCTGCGTCGCGGGCGCGAATTCCGCTGGACGTGAGCTCCGGGAGTAGGAGGTCACGCATGCTCGCTGGTGGATAAACCCTGACGGAAGAATCCGGAAAGGATTTCCGTGGCGCCGGGCGGCATACGAGTCGAGAGCATACGCACCGGGATCGGCTTTGAAGTTGCTGCCAGCGACCGTGAGCGATTGCTCGGGGTCGGTAGCTGCCGAAGCGGGCGCGTGAATTGACGACCGATGCTCAGCTTTGATGGGCCGGGAGCAGACAGACGGCTTTCGGCCAGCGGCGCACATTGCCTGTCAGCAGCGATGGTCCACATCGGGTCGGAAGCGGGCGCCCTACCTGTGGTCACGTAACCCTCACCGCGAACAAGCCGCCCCCCCCAGCACGCAAAACTTCGCGCAATGCGGGTGGTTCAGCGCCACCGGCCGGGCCGCCTCCGCCAGCGTCGCCCCCAGTTCGAATTGCGGGTCGTAGGGCAGCAGCGTGCAGGCCACCACCGCGGGGCGCGCCGCGCCGCGCCGCTTCACCACCATGCGGGAAGATGCGCACATCATCTGGTCCGGATGCTTGCCCAAGATGCCCCAGCAGGCCTCGGTGATTTCCGGCACATCCACGGTGGCGTCCATTTCGGGGAACAGCATCAGCGCCACCGGGTCGGCGGCGTCCAGCGGAATGGCGAACTCGGAAAAGAGGCGGGCGAAGCCGGCGCGCATCGCCGCCTCATCCTCCCCGCCAAAGCTGGCGCGGCCCGCCACGTTCACCCGAAAACCTTCGCGCGCCAGCCAGCGCAGGCCTTCCATGGCCAGGGCGAAGCTGCCCTCCCCCCGCTCAAAGTCGTGATGCGCGGCGGTGTGGTGGTCCAGGCTGACGCGCAGCACCAGGCGGTCCGGCCCGAAGCGGTCGCGCAGCGCCAGCAGCCCGGCCGCGCGGCGCGTCATCGGCCGCATGGCATTGGTCAGCACCAGGGCGCGCAGATCGCCGGGGCGGGCCAGCACATCGGCCAGCATCGGCAGCATGTCCGGGTTCATGAAGGGCTCGCCGCCGGTGAAGCCCACCTCCCGCAGGCCCTCGGCCTCATCGAGGTAGGCGGCGACCTCGGCGGCGGTCAGATAGACCAGCGCATCGTTGCGCGGGCTGCTTTCGATGTAGCAGGCGCGGCAGGTGATGTTGCACAGCGTGCCGGTGTTGAACCACAGCGTCTCCAGCCCCGTCAGCGCGACCACGGCGCGAGGCTCCCCCTTGGCGGTGACCCTCGGGTCCTGGAATTTCCCGGGGGCGAGCGGGCGCGGCAGGGTCTGGGTGAGGTTCGACAAGCTGCGGTCCTTGCAGAGAGGCTGTTCGGGCTTCGCCGGGCCAGGTGTGCCGGTTACGCGCGGACCTAGCCTATCTGGCCTCGCCGCCGAAGGATGCCAGCTTTTGCGATGCGGAACGCCCCGACAGGGGTTGCGGCGGCCCGGCTGAACGGCTACGAACCGGCACCCTAAGCACCGGTACGCTGCTGTAGCTCAGTGGTAGAGCACTCCCTTGGTAAGGGAGAGGTCAAGAGTTCAATCCTCTTCAGCAGCACCACGCTTCCCCATTCTTTGGCGCTTCCATTGCCCTCCGGCGGCCGGCGCGCACGCGCCCTGGCCCCCGGCCGAAACGTCGCGGCCGCCGCTCAGCTGGCGATGGCATAGGCCGGGCGACGCGGATCGGCGCCGGCGGCCATCAGGCCGGTGGCCGGATCGGTGCGAATCGCCTCCACGCTGCCGGCGGCATAGGCCCATTCGGGCCAGCTCTGGATCTCATGGCCCAGCGCCGTCAGCGCGGCGCGGGTCTCCGCCGGGATGCGCGATTCCACCGCCAGCTTGCGCGGGAAATACTCGAAGGGCGCGAAGGAGGAGGGGAAGGCGTAGGTCGCGATGCGCGGCGCCTCGATGGCCTCCTGCACCTCCATGCCGAAATGCAGCACGTTGAGCAGCACCTGAAGCATGGACTGCACCTGCACGTCGCCGCCGGGCGTGCCGAAGGGCATGACGCCGCCATCGGCCAGCACCGCCAGCGCCGGGTTCGGCGTCAGGCGTGGCCGCTTGCCGGGCGCGACGCCGCAGGGATGCGCGGGATCGACCCGGCTCTGGGACCCGCGCGCGGAAGGCACGATGCCGAGGCCCGGCACCACCGGCGAATTCCACGAACCGTCGGAGGGTGTGGCGCTGAAGGCATTGCCCCAACGATCCACGACGCAGACGTAGGAGGTATCGGCCTCCACCTCCGGCGGCTTTTCGCGGATCGCCGGGGGCAGTTCCGTGCCGTTGCCGATCAGCGGCGGCGGCATGTCCGGGCAGGCGGCATCGCCCCGGAAGCCGGCGGCACGCGCGGCGAGATGGGCATCCGACAGCAACTGCGCCAGCGGCACGTCGACCATCGCCGGATCGCCAAAATGGTATTCGCGATCAGCCAGCGCCGCCTTCAATGCCTCCGCGATCACATGCAGATATTCGGCGCTGTTATGCGCCATTCCCGAAAAACCGATGCGCTCGGCGATCAGCAGCGCCTCCAGCAGCGCCGGCCCCTGGCACCAGGGGCCACAGGTGGAGATGGCATGGCCGCGCCATATCCGCGTCACCGCCGGCTCGATGCGGCTGCGGAAATTCGCCAGGTCGTCGCGCGAGAGGTAGCCGCCCTGCTCCTGCTGGAAGGCGACGATCCTGGCGGCGATGTCGCCCTGGTAGAAGGCGGCATGGGCGGCGGCAAGGCCCGTGGCGCGGTCGCCGCCGGCGGCGGCTTCCTGGTCCACCATGTAGCTCAGCATGGCGGCGAGATCGGTCTGCACGAATTTTTCGCCGACAGCCGGCGCGCGTCCGCCGGGCAGGTAGATCGCGGCCGTGCTCGGCCAGCGCATATAGGACTCGAATTTCTGGACCAGGTTCTTCGCCATGGTCGGGTGCATGGCAAAGCCATCCCGCGCATGGCGGATGGCGGCGGCGGCGACCTCGCCGAAGGTCATCGTGCCGTGGCGTTGCAGCGCGGTGATCCAGGCATCGGGCGCCGCCGGCACCACCGTGCGCAGCACGCCCGGCGGCATCTTTCCCCCGTGCTCGCGCAGGAACAGGTCCGCGGGGAAGGACATCGGCCAGTGGCCGAGGCCGGCGATGGTTTCCACCTCGCCGGCGGCCGTGCGCAAAATGATCGGTGCGACGCCGGCGACATTGACGATGTCGGACTGCACCACGCCGAGGGTGATGCCGGCCGCGACCCCCGCATCGATGGCATTGCCGCCGGCTTCCAGCACCGCATGGCCGGCGGCGGTGGCCAGGTAATGCCCTGCGGAGACCGCGTGGCGGGTGCCGTAGAGGGTGGGGCGGCCGGTCATGGTCACTGCGCCGGGCGCGCGTGGACGGCGACCACCTGCTCATCCATCCGCGGGGTGTAGGTGATGCCACGCCGCGTGCCGATGGCGGAGGTCTGCACGTAAAGCGGGATCTGCACATGCAGGTCCTGCACCTGGTGCATCGCCTGCCGCACCGCGGCCTCGCGCCCGTCATCCATGCGCACCATCACCTCCCGCACCATCGCATCCACCGCCGGGTCGCTGAAGCCGCTGCGATTGGCGCCGCCCAGGTTCCGCGGCACGTCGCGGCTGTGGAAGGAGGTCGAGAGCACATAGGTGGCGTCGCCGGAGGAGAAGGAACGGCCGACGAAATGCATCGGCAGCAGCACGCGGGCCGGGCGGATGCGCGGGAAGAACACCGTGCTCGGCGTGACATCCACCGTCATCTTCAGCCCGGCGCGGGACAGCATCTGCCCGACCGCCTGGCAGATGCGGGCATCGTTCACGTAGCGGTCGTTGGAACAGGAAATGGTCATGCCGAAGCCATCGGGATAACCCGCCTCGGCCAGCAGCCGCCGGGCGCCCGCCGTATCCATGGGCGGCACCGGCATCGCCGGATCATAGCCGCCAAAACCCTCCGGCGTGAGCTGGCCGGACGCGACGGCCTGGCCTTCCATGACGCGCTCGACCAGCGCCTTGCGGTCGATCGCCATGGACAGCGCGCGGCGGACACGGACATCGGAAAGCGGGTTCACCGGCAGCGGCTGGCCATTGCCATCGACCACCAGCGGCAAGGGATCGGGCGCCACGTTCATCGACAGGTACATGATCCGGTCGGTCGGACGGCTGGCGATATTGACACGGCCGTCCCGCCGCAGGCGCGACAGGTCGGTCAGCGGCACATCCTCGATCAGGTCGTAATCGCCGGAGAGCAGGCCGGCGAGGCGCGCCGCGTCATTGGCGATGACGCGGACATCCACCTCGCTCCAGGCCGGCCTGGTGCCGTAATAGCCCTCATGCCGCTGCAGGCGCATGCCGGTCGGCGAGACGCCATTGCCGACGACGCGATAGGGGCCGGTGCCGATGGCGGCGCGGCCGCGGTTGAAATCCTCCGTGCTCGCATTCGCCGCGGCGCGGGCGGAGACGATGAAGACATTCGTCATCTGGCCGGGGATCAGCGGATTCGGCTCGCTGGTGTGCAGGCGGACCGTCAGCGGATCGACGATCTCGACACGGTCGATGGTGCGCAGGTTGATCGTGTAGGGGCCGATATTGCCCGGCACGTTCGGGATGCGGGCGATGGAGAAGGCGATGTCTTCCGCCGTGAAGGGGGAGCCGTCATGGAAGGTGACGCCGGCCCGCAGCTTCAGCTCCCAGATCTGCGGCTCCACCGCGCGCCAGCTTTCCACCGCGCCAGGCACCTGGCGGCTGTTCTCGTCGCGGCTGATGACCGTGTCGTAGATGTGCCGGGCGGCGGCCATGTTCGGGCCGTTGAAGAAGAAATGCGGATCGATGCCGAAGGTCGATTGCGTTGCCATGGTCAGCGTCTGCGCGCCGACGGGCGCGGCCAGCGGCAGGCACATCGCGCCCAGGGCCAGCAGCCGGGCCAGGGTCCTGCGGCCCAAGGTTTTGCGGACAGGCTGCATCAGACGCCTCCATTGGTGACGCGCCAGCCATCCAGCCGGTCGCGGAGTTGATAGGCCGTGCCGACAACCGGCATGAACCAGGGATGGCCGGTGTAGAGCGGCCGCGTGGGAAAGCTGAGCCGCGCGAAGGCGGAGACGCGGTTGGAACCGCCGAGGATCTGCTGCGCGGCGACGCGACCGAAATGCGTCATGCCGACCACGCCGCTGCCATTGCAGGCCATGGCGTAATGCACGCCGTCCTGGATGCCGACATGCGGCATCATGTCGAAGGCGAAGGCGACATTGCCCTTCCAGCCATGGGTGATTCGCACGCCGGCCAGATCCGGAATCAGGTCCACCATGAAACGGTGCAGCGTCGTCGCCGCCTTTCGGGGATCCGTCTGCACGAAGCTGGCGCGGCCGCCGAACAGGATGCGGCGATGGTCCGGCGAGGGGCGGAAGTAATAGAGGATCTTCTTGGTGTCGCCATAGACGCGCAGTTTTGGCAGCGCGCGGCGCACCCGGTCCTCGCCCAGCTCCTCCGTCGCGATCATGTAGCTGGCGACGGGGATCAGGCGGCGGCGGAACCAGGGCGTGGCCGCGCCGGTATAGCCATTGGTCGCCAGCATCAGATGCTTGGCGGATATGCGGCCCTTGTCGGTGGTGACGAGGAAGCTGCCATCCGGCTGCCGCGTGTAGGACTGCAGCGACACGCCGGAGACGAGGATGGCGCCATGCCGCGTCGCGGCCTCAGCCAGCGACCGCACATACTTCGCTGGATGCAGCCCGCCCGCGCGCAGCATCACCATGCCGCCATGATATTTGGTGGTGGCGATCTCCTCCGCCACCGCGCCGCGCGGCAGGATGAAGGCTTCCTCCGCGCCGGTCGCGGCGTTCAGCATCTCGGCCCGGCGCTTCAGCCCTTCCATCGCCTTGGCCGCATGGGCACCGACGAAGCGGCCGCTGCGCTCGAAATCGCAGTCGAGGTTCTCGCGCGTGATGAGGGAGGCGAATTCCTCATAGGCGGCCTCGCCTTCCTCCACCATCTCATTGACCAGGCTCTCGCCAAAAGCCTCCTTCAGATCGGCGCGCACCTTGCCGAGGCTGCCCGCGCCGGACAGCGCGCCGCCATTGCGGGAGGATGCGCCCCAGCCGATCGTCTCCCGGTCGATGACCAGCGCCTTGATGCCGTTGCGGCCGAGTTCCAGCGCCGTGGAAAGGCCGGCGATGCCGCCGCCGACGATGACGACCTCCGCCGCATCGGGCAGCGGCGCGGTGCTGGCCCCGGGGGGCGCGGCCTCCCACCAATAGGGGCTGTCCCGGAAGCCGGGGGCGAAGATGGCGTCAGTTCCATTCATCCGGCGGAGCCTCGCATGCGCGCGTGGCGTGGCACCATACCAATCGGTTATACGGGGGCCGCTGGCGCTATGACCCCGCGACATGCGCCGCCACGCGGTCCCGCACCGCGCGCGCGGTTTCGCGGATGCGCTGGGCCAGCGCGGCGCGCCCAAAACCGTCGCGCACCGCTTCGGGCCAGATCAGGCGGTAGTCGAAGCTCACCACCGGTTCGAAGGGCCGCAGCACGATGCCGCGCCCCAGAAAGGTGGCGACGGCCAGCGAATCCGCGATGGTGATGCCGCAGCCGGCCGCCACCATCGCGACGGCGCCGGTGGTCATGCGGCATTCCACCGCCTCGACCGGCTGCGCGCCGCTGTCGCGCAATGCCGCCTCCACCAGCCCCTGCCGCCCTTCCTCCCGCGACAAGGCGATGAAGGCCTCCCCCTGCAGGTCGGCCGCGCGCACCACGGCCTTCCGCGCCAGCCGATGGCCCTGCGGCAGCACGCACCAGGCACGGCTGCGCAGCAACAGGGAGGAGCGCAGGCCCGGAATGGTCGGCGCGCTGATGGTGACGCCGAGATCGGCTTGGCGCGACGCCACAAGCCCGATCACGCCGCCGGCGGTGCGGGAATGGATCGACAGCGTTTCCGCCCGCCCCGCCGCGCGCCAGGCGGCCACCGCCTCCGGCAGCACGGCCAGGGTGACCGTGGGCAGGCAGGCGATGACCACGCGGCGCGGCGCGCCGAGGCGCAGGCGCTGCGCCAAGGCGGCCAGTTCCTCCACGCCGGTGAAGATGCGCTCCGTCTCCTCATGCAGCGCCTGGGCCGAGGCGGTCGGCACCAGCCGGCCGCGCACCCGCTCGAACAGCGGAAAGCCGGCGATGGATTCGGTCTGCGCCAGAAGGCGGCTGATGGCGGGCTGGGAGACGCCGAGCAGCGCGCCGGCACCCGTCACCGTGCCGCTGCGCATGATGGCGCGGAAGGCTTCGAGATGGCGGAATTCGAGCGCGGTGCGGGGCATGCACAAAATTCGGCGCAGCTTGCGCCGAGGTCAAGCGATGGCACCGAAGTTGCAAAGCGCGGGCACCCTTGCAGCAGGTGTCCATGGCCTTCTCCTCCTCCAGCGCCGCTCCGGTCGGCGACAATCCGGTCGCACGGCGGCTGACACCCGTCACCCGCTTCTTCACCCTGCTCTGCGGCTGGTGGCTGCTGGGCTACAGCCTGCTGGTCTGCGCCGACCTGGTGGCGCGGCGCTATCTGGGCGTTTCGCTGCAGGGCACCGACGAGATCGGCGGCTATACCCTGGCGGGGCTTTGCGCCTTCGGCTTCGCCCATACGCTGCTGGTGCGCCGGCACACCCGGATCGACCTGTTCCTGTCGCGCATGCCGGCCTGGCCAAAGGCCGTCGCGCATGTGCTGGCTGCCATCGCCATCGCGGCCTTCGCAGGCCTGGTCGCCACCCGTGGCTGGGCGGAGGTCGCGGACAGCATCGACTTCATGTCGGTCTCCACCAGCCCGCTCCAGGTGCCGCTGTGGATTCCGCAGGGCGTCTGGTTCGCCGGCTTCGCGCTGTTCGGGCTGGTGGCCAGCATCCTGGCCCTGCACGCGGCCGCGCTGCTGCTGCGCGGCCGGCTGCGCGAGGTGAATGCCTGGTACGGTCCGCCCACGGTGGATGAGGAAATCGCCACCGAGACCGGCAAGGACTCCCTGCGATGAGCGGCTTCGGAATCGCCCAGGCGGCCATCGGCTTCGTGCTGATGCTGGCGCTGATGATGACGGGCCTGCATATCGGCGTGGTCATGGGCGCCATCGCGCTGCTGGGGGCGGATCTCTATCTCGGCGGGCCGGTCATCAACGCCATCGGCACCCAGTTCTGGGGCGCGACGGACAGCTTCACCCTGCTCGCCGTGCCGCTTTTCGTGCTGCTGGGTGAGCTTCTGGTGAAGGGCGGCGCGACGGACCGGATGTACAAGGCGCTGTCGGTCTGGCTGGGGCCGCTGCCGGGCGGGTTGCTGCACACCAATATCGGCGCCTGCGCCCTGTTCGCCGCCGTTTCCGGCTCCTCCGTCGCAACCGCCGCCACCATCGGCACGGTCGCTCTGCCGACCTTCGCGGACCGGCGCTATGATGCGCGGCTGGTGCTGGGGACCATCGCCGCGGGATCGACGCTGGGCATCCTGATTCCGCCCTCGATCAACATGATCATCTATGGGGCGATGACCAATACCTCCGTCGGCCAGCTCTATGCCGCGGGCGTGGTGCCGGGGCTGCTGCTGACGGCGATGTTCATGGCCGTGGTGGCGGTGCTGTGCCTGTGGCGGCCGGCGCTGGCCGGAGCGCCGGAACCGCGCCTGCCGCTGGGCGAAAGGCTGCGCGCGCTGGGCGGGCTGGCGGCGCCGGTTTCGCTGTTCGTCGTGGTGATGGGCAGCATCTATGCCGGCTGGGCGACGCCCACGGAAAGCGCGGCCGTCGGCGTGGTCTTCGCCTTCCTGCTGTCCATGTTCTACGGGCGCTTCAAGATCTCGATGCTGCATGCCTGCTTCGAGACGACGGTGACCGTGACCTCCATGATCGTGCTGATCGTGGCGGCGGCCTTCTACCTGAACTTCGTACTCGGTATCCTGGGCGTGCCGCAGGCGCTGTCGGCCTTCGTCACCTCGCTCGGCGTCGGGCCCATCGGCATCCTGTTCGTGCTGGTCGTCTTCTACCTGATCCTCGGCTGCTTCCTGGAGACGCTGTCGATGATGGTGGGCACCATCCCGATCGTCTTCCCGATCGTGGTGGCGCTGGGCATCGACCCGGTGTGGTTCGGCATCTTCCTGGTCGTCATGTGCGAGATCGCGCTGATCACGCCGCCGGTCGGCATGAACCTCTATGTGGTGCAGGGGGTGCGCGGCAGGGGGTCGGTGGGGGAGGTCATCCAGGGCACGCTGCCCTTCCTGGGCGTGATGATCCTGCTGACCCTGCTGCTGATCGCCTTTCCATCCATCGCACTGTGGCTGCCGGGGCTCATGTTCGATTAGGGGGCGCGGGTGGCGTAGTGCTGGCGCACCGCTTCCACCAGCCCGGCCACCGCCGCTTCTCGCTCCGCGGTCCAGGGCAGGCGGGCGCGGGCGGCGGCCTCGGCCGCGCCGGCGGCGATGGCCGCCACATCCATCTGGGGAAAGCGGCCGTCGCGGTACAGCACGCGGCCATCCACCATGGTCAGCCGCACATCCCGCGCATCGGCGCGTGCCAGCAGCAGGTCCAGCAGCGGCACGGAGGGATCGGCATAAACGCCGCGCACCCGTCGCAGATCGACGGCGATGACATCCGCCGCGAGGCCCGGCGCCAGGGTGCCGATGCGCCCGCCCAGCCCCATCGCCGCCGCGCCCCGCAGGGTCGCCATGCCGAGCAGCGTCGCCGCATCCGGCGGCCCCGCCGCCTGCCAGGACGGCACGGTGGCGAGCCGCGCGGCGAGGCGCAGTTCCTTCCACAGATCCTCGTCGTCATCCATGGTCTGGCAGTCCGTGCCGACCGCCACGGCCACCCCCGCGGCCAGGTAGTCGGCCAGCGGCGCGGTGCCGCAGCCGAGGCGCAGGTTGCTCGCGGGGTTGCGCACCAGCGTGGTGCCGGTCCGCGCCGCCACCGCGATATCCCCCGGCGTCAGCTGCGCCGCATGGGCCAGCGAGGTGGCGGGGCCGAGCAGGCCCAGCGCTTCCAGCCGCGCCAGCGTGCCTTCAGGATAGAGTTGCCGCGCCGCCGCCGCCTGGGCCACGCTCTCCAGCAGATGCATGTGGATCGGCACGCCGCCGCGGGCGCGGGCCGCTTCCGCGATGCCGGCGAAAAGCGCATCGCTGACCCATTGTGGGCCTGCGGGCGCGAAGGCGAGGGTGATGCGGCCATGGCCCGGCAGGGTGGCGGCAATGTGGTCATACAGCGCCGCCGCCTCATCGGCCGTGGTGGCGAAGGTCGGCGGGTCGGGGTTGCCGACCAGCTCGGCCAAATCCGGTGGCAGGCCGGCGACGAAGCCGGGCTGGTCCTCCGCCGGGAAGACCAGGCTGGCGCGGTCCTGCGCGCCGATGCCGACCAGGGCGCGGATGCCCGCGGCATCATAAGCGGCGACCGTCCGCGCCAGATCATCCGGCTGCCGCCCCGCGGCACCCCAGGTGGTGTTCGCATGGATGGTGGCGGTGACGCCAGAGGCCAGCATCTGCATCGCCGCCAGCGGCACCATCGCCGCCGGGTCCAGCCAGCCGCGCCGGCGCTTCGTGGTCTGCCAGGCCTCCAGGATCATGTCCGGAAAGCCGAGCTGCAGCTGCGTCAGCCCGCGCCCGTGCTGATGCGCATTCACCAGGCCGGGCAGCAGGACACAGCCTTCCAGATGCAGATGCGCCGCGCCCGGTGCGATGGCGGCAAGTTCGGCCTGAGGCGCGATGGCCGCGATGCGCCCATCCGCCGCCACCAGCACGCCCTGCCCTTCCCGCGCCGCGCGGTCCGTGGCATCGGCGATCAGCGCCTCCGCCGTCAGGATGATGCCGCCGTCACCGTTCATCGGAGTTCTCCATGACCCTCACCGCCGAAGCCCGCGCCCTGGAGGTCGCGGAATCCTATCTGGATGCGATCCGCGAGGGCAGCCTGGATGCGCCGGGCGTCACCCGCGCCTCCTACGGCCCTGGCGAGCGTATGTCGCACCGCCTGGCGCGGGAGGCGGCCGAGGCGCTGGGGCTGGAAGTGCATGTGGACCCGATCGGCACCCTGTTCATGACCCTGCCCGGCGCGGATCGCAGCCTTCCGACGGGCATCATCGGCAGCCATGCCGACAGCGTGCCGCATGGCGGCAATTTCGATGGCGCGGCCGGCGTCGCGATGGGGCTCGCCGTGGCGGCACGGCTGCGCCATCTCGGCCGGCGCTTGCCGCGCGACCTGACGGTGCTGGCGATAAGGGCCGAGGAGATGGTGTGGTTCCCCGCCAACTACCTCGGCAGCCGCGCCGCCTTCGGCCTGCTGCCGCTGGAGGCGCCGGACACGCTGCGGCGCAGCGATACGGGGCGGACGCTCGCCGATCACATGTCGGAGGAGGGTTTTGACCCGGACTTCATCCGCGACGGCTTCGCCAGCCTGGCAGCCCACCGCATCGCCTGGTTCCTGGAACCGCATATCGAGCAGGGGCCGGAATTGGTCGAGGCCGGCATCCCCGCCGCCATCGTCACCGGCATCCGCGGATCCCTGCGTCACCGCAACTGCCGCGCAATCGGGCAGGATGCCCATGCCGGAGGCGCTCCACGGCGCAGCCGTCGCGATGCCGTGATCGCGGCGGCACGGCTGGTGGCGGGGCTGGATGAATTCTGGACGGCGGAGGAGGCCGCCGGCACCGACCTGGTCTGCACCATCGGCGAGTTTTTCACGGATTCGACGCGCCATGCGCCGACCCGCGTGCCCGGCGAGGTGCGCTTCACGCTGGATATCCGCAGCGAGGATGTGGCGGCGCTGGAGCGCGCGGAGGCCTGGCTGGCGGGTGCGGCGGCGGAGGCCAAGGCACGGCATGGCGTGGATGTGGATTTCGGCCCGGCGCTGCATGTTCCGCCCGCGCTGATGGATGCGCGGCTGCGCGCGGCGCTGGGCGCGGCGGCGGCGGAGGCGGGGGTCGCGACCATGGCGATGGCCTCCGGCGGCGGACATGATTGCGCGACCTTCGCGAGCCAGGGCGTCGCCTCCGCCATGCTGTTCATCCGCAATGATGGCGGGAGCCATAATCCGCGGGAGGCGATGGAGATGGATGATTTTGCGGCCGCGTTCAGGATCGCGGCGGGGGCGGTGGAGCGCTTTGGGTAAAACGCGCCCCACCAAGCCCGAAGGTCCGACCTGCGGCCGGCACCTTTCGCCGGCCGAGCGGCCGAATGGCCGCCGCCGCTTATGCGGCGAGCCTAGGCCGCGCATGCGGCCGCCCGGCGCCTGAGGGTCAGTTGATGGTGAAGCCGCGCGCTGCGCCGACCGTGCCGTTCCAGGTCTGGGTGCACTGCGCCCAGACGCGGTTGCAGGTGTCGCGCCAGCTCGGCAGGATCACCGCGCTGACCGCCTCACGCACCAGCTGCGCATCGGCCTCGTTCACCGTCACCAATGTGTTGCGAAAGGGCTTGTGCTCGGTGCAGGCGCCGCCGGTGGAGCAGGACAGCGCATCGCCGTTGGAATTGGTGGCGATGTCCCACATCGCATCCTCCATCCGACGGAATTCGCGGGTCAGCGCCGTCTGCTGTTCCGGCGAGAAGCGGCGCCAGGCGGCCATGGTCATGAAATGGCCCTGCACGGCGCCCGAAAGCCCCAGCGGCAGGATATGCGTGGTCACTTCCGGCCAGTTGCCGGTGTTGCCGCTGGTGGCGGAGGTGATGGCGCAGCTCGCCACGCCGCGCTGGAGCGCGGGGTAGACTTCGCTGAACTGCAGGGTCACCGGCGTCGCGCCCAGATGTTGCAGCAAAGCGGACATGGTCGGCGTGAAGGACCGCACCTTCAGCCCGCGCAGGTCGCGCACCGAATTGATCGGCGCATTGCAGTAGATGATCTGCGGGCCGAAGGGCCAGAGCGTCATCACCCGCGTGCCGAAGCGCTGCTGCAAACGCTCATCGAAGGCGGCGCGGTAGGATTCCACGGCGCGGCGCAGCTCCGGCACCGTGGTGGAGACGCCGATCAGGTCCAGCCCCTCGAAGAAGGGATCGTCGCGCGCGACCATGCCGATCTGCACGCTCATCACGTCGAAGGCGCCGGAGCGCAGCAGGCGCAGGCTGTCCGCCGCCTGGATGCCGAGCACGTCGAGCGGATTGTAGTTCACCGCCAGCGGGGTGCCCGACGCGGCAGCGAGGCCGGCGAAGAAGGGGCGCTCCACGCCATCCACATGCTTGGTGTTCTGGCTGAAATTCCCGGCGACGCGCAGCGGGATTTGCGTTTGTGCCTCGGACGGTCCAGCGAGGCCGAAGGCGGCCGCGGCGGCCAGACAGCCGGCGGCAAGATGGCGCGAAAGGCGAAGCATGGCGAACCTCCTGGCAGCGAATGCGGCACGAGGCTTGCAACATCCGGGCCAAAAGTGAGGACGATTCCCCATGCGCCGCGACCTGGTCGGCTACGGCTTCCACCCGCCCCGGATCGCCTGGCCCGGCGGCGCGAAACTCGCCGTCTCGCTCGTGGTGAATTACGAGGAAGGGGCGGAGATGGCGGTGGAGGCCGGCGATGCCGAGAATGAGCGCATCGGCGAGGTCATCAGCGTGGTGCCGCCCGGCCGCCGCGACCTCGGCCAGGAAGGGATTTTTGCGTATGGCCTGCGGGCGGGGCTGCCGCGATTTCTCGAAGCCTTCGACCGGCATGGGGTGAAGGCCAGCTTCTTCATGTGCGGCCGCGCCGTGGAACGCACGCCCGAACTCGCGGCGGAGGTGGTGCGGTGCGGGCATGAGGCGGCGAATCACGGCTGGGTCTGGCGCCCGCATGCCGATTTTGCGAGCGAGGCGGAGGAGGAAGCCGCGCTGCTGCGCTCGGCCGCCGCGATCGAGGCCGCGACGGGCGAGCGACCCGTGGGCTTCTTCTGCCGCGGCAGCGCCTCCGCCTGGACGCGCAGGCTGCTGGCGAAACATGGCTATCGCTATGACAGCAACGCCTTCGACGACGACCTGCCCTATTGGGAGTCCGGCATGCTGGTGCTGCCCTATGCGCTGGACTGCAACGACATGAAGTTCTTCCACCCGAACGGCTTCGTCCTGCCGGACCAGTTCGTTGCCTATGCCGAAGCGGCGATGGACCAGTTGATCGAGGAAGGCGCGCGCGGCGTGCCCAAACTGCTGAACATCGGGCTGCACCTGCGCATCTGCGGCCGCCCCGCCCGTTTTCGGGCCGTCGAGGGCATTTTGCGGGCCCTGAAGGCGCGCGGCGATGCCGTCTGGGTCGCACGCCGGCGCGACATCGCGGAACACCTGCATCAAACCCTGCCTCGGGGAGCCACGCCGTGATCACCATCGACAACCAGCAGGTCTTCACCGAGACGCATGAGCTGGTCGATCCCGCGCATACCGCCCTCGTGGTGATCGATCCGCAGAACGACTTCTGCGCGGAGGGCGGCATTTTTGCGCGTGCGGGGAAGGACATGTCGACCATGCCCGCCGCCATCCAGGCCTGCGCGCGGCTGGTGGACAGCGCCCGCGCGGCGGGCGTCACGGTGTTCTTCATCCAGAACCAGAAGCTGGCCAATGGCCGCTCCACCTCCCCGGCCTGGCTGCGCTTCCTGACCGTGCGCAACAACATCACGGAGGAGCCGGAGGTGTGTCTTGCCGGAAGCTGGGGCGCGGAATTCGTGCCCGAATTGCAACCCAGCGGCACCGATATCGTCGTGCAGAAATGGCGCAGCTCCGCCTTCGTCGGCACCAATCTCGACATGCTGCTGCGCGCCAACCGCATCCGCAGCGTGGTCTGCTGCGGCTTCATCACCCAGGGCTGCGTCGAATCCACCGCGCGCGATGCCGGCTTCTACGACTACTACCCGGTGGTGGTGGAGGATGCGGTGGCCAATCACGACCCGGATCTGCACGCGGCCTCCCTGCTCGTGCAGCGGTCCCGCTACGACGTGATGCCCAGCGCCGAGATCCTGGCGGTCTGGGAACGGGCCGCGCCACAATTCGCCGGAAGGCTGTGACGCTGGGGCGGCGACGCCCCTTTGCGCCGATTGAATGGAACATTATAACATACGCCGACACGCAATCTGATATCGGCGACCCATGCCCTTCGACGCGATGCCGCTGCCCCTGATCCTGCCCCCGGCCGGCCCCCAGGCCGACAATGACGTCACCGAGCGCCCGCGCCTCTGGCGCCGCTGGCCCGGGGATGACTGGGCCGCCTTCGACGCCCTGCCGCCGGCCATTCGCCACCGCCTGCGCGACCATGCCTATGATGGCTGGGCGGTGAATGCCCTGATGCTCTGGCAATCCTTCCGCCGCCAGACCGGCAGCAGCGCCCGCGCCGAGCGCCGCCTGCTGCGCTACCTGGATGATTGCGAGGCGCGGGAGCGGACCGCCTTCGCCGAGGGTTTCCGCAAGGCCACCGGCACGCCGCTGCCGCATGTGGCGGCGGGCGTGACGGTCCTCCGGAGTTAATCCAGCAGGCGCCGCGCCGTCTCCAGATCCGTCACCAGCGTGGTGCAGAGGCCGGAGGCCAGCGCGGCGCGCAGCACCTCCACCTTGCCCAGCCCCCCGGCGGCGACGATGCGGCCGGGGATGCGGCGGATCGCCGCCTCCCCGATATGCACGCGGCGGGCATTCACCTCATCCGCCACCAGCCGGCCATCGGCGGCGATATACAGGCCGAATACATTGCCCACCGCCCCCGCCCGCCGCAGCCGCGCCTGGTCCTCGGCGGTGAGCAGGCCAGAGGCGAGCTCGATCGTATCCGCGCCCAGGTCGCCGGCGCCGACCAGCGCCAGGTCCGCCGCCGCCGCCCGGTCCAGCACCTGGCGGACGATCCGCATGCCGCGGAACACATCCGCCGCCTCGGCAGTATCGGCCAGGATCGGGGCGATCAGGTAGTAGCAGGCGGCATCCAGCCCACGGGCATAGCGGGCGGCGATGTCATAGGGGTTGATGCTGCCGGCCTGGGCCAGCCCGCCCATCAGCCCGACCACCACATTGCCGCTGTCCACCCGCGGCTCCAGCCCCCGCAGCGACGCATCCAGCGTCCGCCCCCAGCCCAGCGCCAGCGTCTGCCCCGGTTCCAGATGGCGGGAGACATAGGCGCCGGCCGCAGTGCCGACGACGCGCGCGGTCAGCGCCGGATCCTCCGGCGAAGGCACAACATAGGCGGCCTGCAGGCCGTGCCGGCGCAGCAGCGCGCTTTCCACCTCGAAGCAGAAGCGCAGATCGGTGTCGATCGAGACCTGGATAAGGCCCTTCTCCCGGCAGGCGGCGACGTGGCGGTTCACCTTGGCCCGGGTCAGGCCCAGCCGCTGGGCAATGGCGTCCTGCGTCACCCCCTCCACCAGGTGCAGCCAGCCCACCCAGAGCATCTGTTCCCTGTCGCTGCGCATGGACTCTCTCCGTCGATCCGAGATATTGTAATATAAGAATTACAAAATTTCACCGCCCAAGCGGCTATTGAAGGCCCGGGCGCAGCGGGGCGGATACGGCATGGCGAAGGTCTTCCAGGTCACGGATCTGCATCTGCGCGCGGCGTTGCCCGGTCATAACGGCCATGTGCACCGCCTGTCGCGGCATCTGCCGAAGCTGCTGGAAGCCCTCTTGGCCCGTATCGCGACGGAGGCGCCGGACCTTCTGGCCGTCACCGGCGACCTGCTGGACGTGCCGCATGCGCTGCTGGACCGCGACAGGGCGCATGACCTGCGCGCGCTGGTGCAGGGCGCCATCGCCGATTACCGGCTGGTGCGGCGCTGGCTGGAAGGGCTCGGCCTGCCCTGGATGGTGCTGCCCGGCAATCACGACCACGCCGCCGCCTTCGATGTCGTCTTCGGCAATGCCCCGCGCCATCTGCGCATCGGCACGCTCGATGCCCATGCCTTCCATGACTGGGAGCAGGAGGGCAACCAGGCGCTCCGCCTCGGCGAGTCCCGTCGGCGCTTCGAGGCGCTGACCGCCGCGGCGACCCCGGCGACGGAGGAGTTGCATCTGCAGCATTTCGTCGTGCATCCGGAGGTCGACTACAACTATCCCCTGCTCTACGGCGACGCCGGGGATATCGCCGCGCGCGCCGCCTCCGCGCCCGGCCGGCGGCTGCTGCTGTCCGGCCATTGGCATGGCGGGACGCCGATGGTGCCGGTGGGACAGGCGCTGATCGGCGCCTGCCCGGCCTTCTGCGAGCCGCCCCACCCCTACCGCGTCTTCGAGATGACGCCGGGCCAGCCGATCACCTGGCGGGAGGAGCAACTTGGCCTGTCCTTCCCCAGCGACCGGCCCCTGCTGCTGGTCGACCGCCCCGGCCTGCTCACCACTGCCTCCGACGCGTCGCTGACTCCGCGCGCCGATATCGCGGATATCCTGCAAGGCCTGGCCGCGCAGGGGCATGTCGCCATCGCCTCCCCCTGGCATGCCCCGGAAAGCGCCGAGGCGAGCTGGCGCGGGCTGCAATACCTGCACGACGCCTTCTTCCAGGCGCTCGACCAGGCCATCACCCAGGGCGACGCGCTGTGCCTCTATCTGCCCGCCAGCGGGGGCGGCCGCCGCCGCCTGCCGGCGGAGCCGATCACCACCGAAGCGACTCTGATCCCGCGCATGGCGGAGCTGTTCGGCATCGCCCCGGCGCGGGTCGTCTTCCTGACACTGGACCCGCAGCGCCGCGCCCTCGCCGCCCAGGCCGGCGCCCGCTGCCCAGCGCTGCAAGGCCCCGCCCCCGATGCCGCCGCCATCCTCGCCGCAGCCCTGACCTGAACCGGGAGAGATCGACGCCATGCCCATGTCCTGCAAAACGTCCCGCCGCGGCCTGCTCGGCCTTGGCACAGCCCTGGCCGCCACGGGCCTCGCCGCGCCACGCCTTGCCACCGCCGAGACCTGGCCGAGCCGGCCCATCACCCTGGTCGTCGGCTATCCGCCGGGCGGGCAGACGGACTTCGCCGCCCGCATCGTGCAGCCCGGCCTGGCCCGCGCGCTCGGCCAGCCGGTGGTGATCGAGAACCGCGGCGGCGCCGGTGGCAATATCGGCACGGAGGCGGTGATCCGCGCGCGGCCGGATGGCTATACGCTGCTCGCCTCCAACTCCAGCCCGATGGTCATCAACCCGCACACCTTCCCGGCGGTGAACTTCAATCCGCTGGATCTGCGCAACATCGGCATGATCCTGGACGCGCCGCTGGCCTTCTGCGCGCATCCTTCGGTGGAGGCCAGCGATGTGCGGGCCATGACCGCCTGGATCCGCGCCCAGGGCCGCATGCTGGACTACGGCATCCCGGCCGCGGGCAGCCTGCCGCATCTGGCGATGGAATTGCTGCGGTCGCGGCTGGGCCTGCCGGAGATGCAGAACATCCCCTATCGCGGCAGCGGCCCCGCGCTGCTGGACTTCATCGCCGGGCGCTTCCCGATCATGACCGACTCGCTCTCCGTCATGGCGCCGGCGCTGCGGGCGGGACAGGTGCGCGGCTTCATGATGACCAGCGCCGCGCGCGTGCCGGGCTTCGAGACCATTCCGACCGCCGGCGAACAGGGGCTGGAGGATTTCGTGGTCGGCGCCTGGACCGGCATCTCGGCCCCGCCGGGCACACCGCCCGCCATCCTGGCGCGGGTGAATGCAGCGCTGAACGAAGCCCTGGCAGATACCACGGTGCGGGAACGCATCATGGCGCAGGGCGCCGTGCCGGGTGGCGGCACGGAGGAGGTGTTCGACACCCGCGTTCGCGCCGACCATGCCCGCTGGGGCACGGTGGCGCGCGCCAATGGCATCACCAGCGGCAGTTGACGACGCCACCCGGATCGCGCGATGCGAGGCGCGATCCGGGGAGCATGGCGATGAAGAAGGGCTACAAGGCGCTGCTGGCGGAAGCCGAGGCGATGATCGAGACGGTGCCCGTGGCCACCGCCCTCGGCCTGCGGGAAGACCCCGATGTGGTCTTCGTCGATCTGCGCGACCCGCGCGAAATCCAGCGGGAGGGCCGCATTCCCGGCGCCTTCCACTGCCCGCGCGGCATGCTGGAATTCTGGGTCGACCCGGACAGCCCCTATGCCAAGCCCCTCTTCGCCGAGCCGAAGCGCTTCCTGTTCTACTGCGCCAGCGGCTGGCGATCGGCCCTGGCGGCGCGGACGGTGCAGGAGATGGGGCTGGAGCGGGCGGCGCATCTCGGCGGCGGCTTCACCGCCTGGAAGCAGGCCGGCGGCGCGGTGGAGATGCCGGCCCCGCGCCCCTGAAAGGGAACTTCCGACCCTGTCGCGCGTCATGGAGGCACCCCTTTATTCAGAAACGGTGCCCGTGCCATGCGCAAGGCTGCTCTGCCCCTTCTCGCCGTGACGATCCTCGCCCTTGGCGGCGCGGCGGCGTGGAGCTGGGGCTTTGCCGGCCCGGCCGACCCCGCCACCGAGGAGGCGCGCCGCCAGGCGGCGCCCTCGCCCGAGGAAGCCGCCATCGCCTCGCTGCGCGTGCATCTGCAGGAGGCGCAGATGCAGGGCGAGCTGCGCGACATCGCCGTCTTCCCCCTGCCCAATCCGCGCGATCATGTCGTCTGCGCCCGCTGGGTTTCGGCCGATGGCAGCCAGGGCGACATCGTCGCGCGTATCCTGCCCGCGCCGCCGCTGCGCATGGTCTCCGGTGAGGCCGTCCCTACCCGTGCGGCGATGGTGGTGATGGAGGATGGCCCTGGCCTCTGGCGGGGCGGCGCCATGGGTTATCCGAGGCAGCGGTTCTGCAAGGCCGCGGATGCCGCGCCGGGCGCGTCCGCCACGCCGATCTCGGCGCCCGCCCGCACGCCCGACGAGGCACCGGCCCCCGCCGCCCGCGTGGAAGCCGCCACCCCGGCTGAGCCTGGGACGACGGCCGTGACGGCGGGCGAAGGGCTGGAGAATGTGACCGTGGTGAACCCGGTGCGGGTGCGCGTCGGGCCGAGCGGCAGCTCCGACATTCTCTGGGTGGCCGAGCGCGGCAGAGCCTTCACCGTGCATGGCCATGCGCCGGGTGGCTGGGTGCAGGTTGGTGATGCGACGACCCCGGCCGGCTGGGTCCATGCCAGCCTGCTCGCTTCGAACTGAAACCGCCGGCCCCTTGCGGGGGCCGGTGTCCTTGCGCGCCTCAGGCGGCCTTGGCCGGGGCGTTGATGGTCTGGAGCGTCTCGAACCCCTCGAACTGCGGCGGGCCGATGGTGGTCGGCTTGCTGTTGCCGGCGCTGCTGTGGGACCGGCGGAACTGGTCGGACCTGGTCCATGCCTCGAAGGCGTCGCGCGATTCGAACATGGTCATCGAGGCATAGAGGATATGGTCCTCCTCCTGCTTGCCCTTCAGCAGGTGGAAGGCGATGAAGCCCGGCACCTCATGCAGGCGGCTTTCGCGGGTCAGCCAGATCTGCTCGAAGCGCTCGGACTCGCTGGGAATGACGCGGAAGCGGTTGCTGGCGAAGAACATGAGCGGGCTTTCCTTCCTGGGTTGCGGCGCAGAGGTTATTGCGAACGACTCTCATTCGCAATACCCTGCTGGCACGCAAGGGAGAATGCCATGACCACCGAACCCTGCAACGCCAACCACCCGCTCAACCCCGGGGAGGCCGCGATCGACGACCTGACGCCCGGCGCCCTGTTTGTCGTCGCCGCGCTGCGCGCCTGGGTGGCGCCGCTGATGTATCCGGGACAGGCACATCCGGATTGGCGCGAAATCTTCCGCCAGGGCGGCGTCCGCTCCACCGGGGCGGTGGGATTCGACATGGTGATGTCCGTGGTGGCCGGCCAGGCGCAGCGGCTGCTGGAGGTGCGCTGCTGCCACTGCCCCGGCGTCGGCGCGGATGAGGCGCTGATGCTGCACATGATCGCGGCGCTTCAGGCCGATGACATGCAGGGCGCCATCGCGGTGCTGGCGGACTGGCTGCCGCAATCCGCCCTCGCCCCTGCCCTGTGCGGCGCCCGGCGCTTCGCGGCGGAGATCTCGGCCGCCGGGCTGCATCTGCGCCTTGCCGCCTTGCCTGTGGCGCGACCGGCGGGGATGGCGCTGCATTGAATCAGGCGTTGGCGATCTCGTAGCGGTTCGGCGGCACCGGCACGCCGAGATGGTCACGCAGCGTATGGCCCGCATAGTCGGTGCGGAACAAGCCGCGCCGCTGCAATTCCGGCACCACCAGGTCGACGAATTGCTCCAGCGGCCTGGGGTAATGCGGCGAAAGCAGCGTGAAGCCGTCGCAGGCCCCTGAGGTCACCCAGTGTTCCATGGTGTCGACGATGCGCTGGGGCGTGCCGACGAGCAGATGGTGGCCGAGCGAGGTGCCGAGGTAGCGCGCGGTCTGGATGATCGACAGATTTTCCCGAGATGCCTTGTCCATCAGATGCCGCTGCCGTGCCTGCGCCGCATTGCTGAGCGGCAGCGGCGGCAGGGGTGAATCCGGTGGCAGCGCGAAGATGTCGAGATCGCCGCAGAGCCGCGCCAGAAGCCGCATGGAATTCTCGTCGGACAGCAGGCCCTGGAGCGATTCGTACTTCGCCTGCGCCTCCGCCTCCGTCTCTCCGACGATGGTCATCAGCCCGGGCATGATCTTCACATGGGACGGGTCACGGCCGTGCTTCTGGGCGCGCGCCTTCAGGTCCTTGTAGAAGGCCTGCGCCTCGCCGAGGTCGCTCTGCGCGGTGAAGACGAGGTCCGCCGTGCGGGCCGCCAATTCCATGCCGGGGCCGGAGGAGCCGGCCTGTGTCACCACCGGCCGCCCCTGCGGGCAGCGCGCCATGTTCAGCGGGCCGCGCACCTTGAAATGCTTGCCGACATGATCCTGGAAATGGATCTTGCTGGGGTCGATGTAGTTGCCGCTCGCCTTGTCCCGGATCAGCGCGCCATCGCCAAAACTGTCCCACAACGCGGCGACGACATCGTAGAATTCCTCGGCGCGTTCGTAGCGCTGGCCATGCAGCATGTGGTGGTCGGCGCCGAAATTGCCGGCCTCGTCCTCGATCTGGGACGTCACCAGGTTCCAGCCGGCGCGCCCATTGCTGATATGGTCGATGGAGGCGAAGCGGCGGGCGATATTGTAGGGCTCGTTATAGGTCGTGGTGGCGGTGGCCACCAGGCCGATGCGCTGCGTCACCACGGCGAGGGCCGCCAGCAGCGTGGTCGGTTCCAGATAGGCGGTGCGGCCCTGGCCCGGACGGTAGCGGCTGACGCCATCCAGCGCGCCGCTGCCATTCACCGCGACGGTGTCCTGGAAGAAGATGGTGTCGAACTTCCCACGCTCCGCGATCTGCGCGATGCGGACGTACTCGGAAAATTCCATGTCGCATTCGGGGACGGCATCGGGGTGCCGCCAGCCGGCGGAATGGCTGCCGGGGGTGAAGAGGAAGGCGGCGAGATGCATCATCGGGGCAGGCTTTCTCCGTCGCGGCGCAGCAGCAGGGCGCCGAAGGCCAGCGCCTCCGCGCTCCATCCCGGTGGCAGCAAAGTGGTGGCGTCGAGCTGGGTGAGGATGGCGGGTCCGCGCAGCACATCGCCGTGGCCGAGGGCGGCGCGGTCGTAGAGCCCGGCCTGCGCATCGCCGGATTCGAAATGCACGAGCTGGGTACCATAGGGCGCGAGGCCCTTGCCCGGTGGCAGCGCCGTGGTCTGCGGCGTTGGCAGCGCGCCCACCGCCTCAAGCCGCAGCGTGACGATCTCCGCCCGGCCCTGCGGCAGGTCGAAGCCATAGAGCGCGCGATGCGCCGCCGCGAAATCCCCTGGCGCGCTGGCGCCCCGCCAGGGCACCGGCAACTCGCCACCCTGCCCCGCATAGCGCATCAACACCACGGGCGCCGTGCCGCGCGCTTCGGGCGGCACGCCTTCTTCGGCGAACCAGGCCTCCGCCTCCTCGGCCAACGCAGCAAAGCCGGCATCGATGGCGGCGACATCCGCCTGGCCAGGCAGGACAGATCGCGAGAATTCGGCACGCAGATCGGCCGAGAGCAGCCCCTGGGCGCAGAGCACGCCCGGTGCGGGCGGCACCAGCACCTGGCCGATGCCGATCATTTCCGCCAATGCGCAGCCATGCAGCGGCCCGGCGCCACCGAAGGGCACCAAAGTGAAGTCGCGTGGATCGTGCCCGCGCTCCACGGAGACCACGCGCAGCGCGCCGACCATGTTGGAATCGACCACGGCCAGGATGCCGCGCGCGGCCTCGTGCAGGCCGAGGCCCAGAGGTTCCGCCACTTCCCGCCGCACGACCTCCGCCGCCGCCGCCGCATCCAGATGCATGCGGCCGCCCAGCAGCGCGGCGGGCAGGTGGCCGAGCACGACATGCGCGTCGGTGACGGTGGCGCGCGTGCCGCCTCGTCCGTAGCAGGCCGGGCCGGGATGCGCGCCCGCGCTTTCGGGGCCGACGGCCAGCGCACCTTCCGCCGTGACGCGGGCAATGGAGCCACCGCCGGCGCCGATCGTCACCATATCCAGCATCGGCAAGGGCAAGGGCCAGTCGCCGACGCTGCCGCGCTGCGTCAGGTTGATACTGCCGCCCTGCATCAGGCAGATATCCGCGCTGGTGCCGCCGATATCCACCGTCAGGATTTTCGGGACACCCGCCGCCTGCGCCATCGCCCGCGCGCCCACCACGCCGGCGGCAGGGCCGGACAGCGCGGTGACGGCGGGAGCGCGGCGGATGGAGGCGGCGCCGGCCACGCCACCGTTGGATTTCATCAGCAGCAGCGGCGCATCGATGGATTCCGCCGCCAACCGATCCTCCAGCCGCCTTACATACGTCGAGACGGCGGGCATGACCTGCGCGTTGAGGATGGCGGCCAGCGAGCGTTCATATTCGCGCACCACCGGCAGCACATCGACGGAGGCCGTCACCGCGATGCCCGGCAGTGCTTCCCGCAGCAGTTCCGCCACGCGGCGTTCATGCGCGGGAGCGGTGAAGGCGTGCAGCAGGCAGACGGCGACGGCGGCCACGCCAGCCTGACGGCAGGCTTCGGCGGCGCGCAGCACGCTGGCCTCGTCCAGCGGCGTCAGCACCGTGCCATCGGCGGCGATGCGCTCCGTCACCTCGAAGACGCGGGAGGGTGGCACGGGGCGCTGCGGCTTGACCCAGGCGTGCAGATTGGCGCGGCGGGGAATGTCCTGCCGGCCGATCTCCAGCACATGCCGGAAGCCGGCGGTGGTGACCAGCGCCGTGCGCGCGCCCTTGTTTTCCAGAATCAGGTTGGTGGCAATGGTGGTACCGTGCAGCACGCGGCCGATGCGTGCCGCCTGTTCGCCAGCGGTCGCCAAAACCAGTCGCACGCCATTGAGAAAGCCCTCGGAGGGATCATGCGGGGTCGAGGGCGTCTTCGCCGTCCAGGCGCGGCCCGTTGCCGCATCCTGCAGGGTGATGTCGGTGAAGGTGCCGCCGATATCGACCGCGACGGAAAGCGGTCGCGGCTCAGTCGAGGACATCGGCATAGCTCCCGCGATGAAAGGCCTTTGTCGGCGGGCGCTGCGCGCGCAGGGCGGCGGTGGCGGCCTGATCCACCGCATGGCCGGCGATGACGACGCCGTAGTCGCGGCTGGCGGCATCGGCGGAGACAAGGCCGCCCAGCACATCCTCCAGCACCGCCTCCGCCGGCCGATCGTAGGGATGGCCGCGACCGCCACCGCCGCCGGTCTCGATGCGGAGGATATCGCCACGCACCAGGCGGTTGCCATCGGATAGCGGCCGCAGCACGCGTTCCTGCGGCGTGCCGGGATTGACCACGACACGCCCCGGCCTGCCGGACTGGCCGCCCGCCGCGCCCCAGGGTGGATTCTCCACGCCGTCGAGGCGCACGGCGAGAACGGATTCCTCCGCCATCACCTCATATTCGCGCAGGATGCCGCAGCCGCCACGCCAGCGGCCGGGGCCGCCACTGTCGCAATGCAGGCCGTATTCGCGCAGGCGCACCGGATATTCCAGCTCCAGGAACTCGACCGGGTAATTCTCCTGCGCCACGAAATAGACGCCGTCGATGCCGTCCGCGAAGCCGCGCGCGCCATAGCCGACGCCGAGCCCATCGCTCATCAGGAAGGGCTTCTTGTTGATCGTTCCACGCAGCAGCATGATGACGTAGGCGGCATGGGCCGCGGGCGCCTCGCCGCCGGCCACGGAGACGAGGCCGTTCAGCGCGGCCAGCATGCGCATCATGGTCAGGCCGCGCATGCCGAGCGCGGCAGGAAAGCGTGGCTGGAGCAGCGACCCCTCGCGCAGCCGCACCTCGTCGAGCGATTGCGGGCCGCCGGCATTCACCACCTGCGTCGCATCGCCGCCCAGAAAATAGAGGCCCAGCGCCATGCCGGGCACGTCCGGGTTCATCAAGAAATTCACCGGGCCGGGCGACTGGTCGTCGGTTTCCGTCGCATCCAGGATGAAGCGATCCTCATCCGTTCGGGTCAAAGCGAAGCGCAGCCGCAAGGTGCCGCTGCCATGGCCGTCGCCATCGATGCGGTCGGTGAAGCGATGCGTGCCGACCGGGAAAGTGCCGCGCAGCCTTTCGCGCACGGTGGTGCGTGTGCGGTCCAGCAACTGCCGCAGCGCATCGGCCAGGACCGGCGCGCCGAATCGCGCGGCGACCTCGCGCATGCGCACCACGCCGAGTTCCACGCTCGCCATCAGCGCACGGGTGTCGCCCTGCGCCTGCTCGGGATAGCGCGAGTTGCGGTAGAAGATATTGAGCGCCGCCTGGTTGATCTCCCCGCCCCGGATCAGCCGCGTCGGCGGGATGATGACGCCCTCATGGAAGATCTCGGTGGCATCGGGGCTGATGGAACCTGGCCGCAGCCCGCCAATATCCGCGAAATGCGCCCAGCCCATGACGAAGGCGACGCGCGCGCCATCGAGGAAGACGGGGGCGAGGAAGACCTGGTCGTTGGAATGGCTGACCGCGCCGTGCGAGCCGTAGCAGTCATTGTACCAGTAGAGGTCGCCTTCGCGGATCGTCTCAATCGGAAAGGCGGAAAAGACCGGGCCGCAGATATCGCCGAAGACTGGCACATTGGACCCCACAGCCATCACGCCATCGGCATCGAAAAGGGCGGTGTAGAAATCCTTCTTCTCGCGGATGAAGGCGGACATGGCGGTGCGCTCGATCAGCGCCTCCATCTCCGCCTGCGCCGCGCGGATCGCGCCGCGCACGATCTCCAGCGTCACCGGATTGCAGAGTCGCGCGACCACATCGTCCATATCGGAACCCTCAGGCCAGGTGGCAGGCGGCGTGGCGGCCCGGCGCGATGGCGCGCAGCGGCGGCGCTTCCTCCGCACAGCGGGCGAAGGCAGCCGGGCAGCGGTCGCGAAAAGCGCAGCCGCTGGGCTGGTTCAACTGGTCCGGCAGGCCGCCCTTGATCGGCAGGTCGCCACGGTCCTGGTCCACCCGCGGCACCGGCACGGCGGCCACCAGCGCACGGGTATAGGGATGCGCCGGCGCGGCGATGACCTCCGCCGTCGGCCCGCTTTCGACGATACGACCGAGATACATCACCGCCACATCCTCACAGACATAGCGGATCAATGCCAGGTCGTGGCTGATATAGATGGCGGCGAGCTGCAACTCGTCCCGCGCCCGCCGCAGCACGTTCAGCACGCCGGCGCGCACGGAGACGTCGAGCATGGAGACCGGCTCATCGGCGATGATGGCGCGCGGATGCGTCACCAGGGCGCGCGCCAGCACCACGCGCTGCAACTGACCGCCCGAGAGTTCGTGCGGATGACGATCGAGATAGGCCTCGGGCGGGTCCAGCCGGACGCGCGCCATGGCCTCCCGAATCCGGGCCTCCCATTCCTCCGGCGCCAGGCCGAAATTGCGCAGGGGCTCGGTCAGGGAGCGGCGGATGGTGAAGCGCGGATTCATCGCGTCGAAGGGATTCTGGAAGACGAGCTGGACGCGCGACCGGAAGGGCAGCAGCGCCGCGCCGCGCAGGGCGGAGACGTTCTGGCCTTCGAACAGCACCGTGCCGCTGGTCGCCTCCTCCAGCCGCAGCAGAAGCCGCGCCGTGGTGGTCTTGCCGCAGCCGCTTTCGCCGACAATGCCGAGCGCACGGCCCGCCGCGACTTCCAGCGACACGCCATTCACCGCGCGCAAGACCGGTCGATGGCCACGCAGCACGTCACGCATGCTGCGGGAGGCCGGGAAGGCCTTCACCAGATCGTTGGCGGCGATCATCGCGACCATGTCGCGTCCTTCGCGATGTTGGACCATGTCGCGGCCTCCGAGGCCAATGGCCGCAGCGCAGGGGCTTCCGCCGCGCGCCAGCAGGCGACGTGGTGGTCGGCTGATTGCTCGACCAGTACCGGATCTTCCGTGCAGCGTGATGTGGCGAAGGGGCAGCGCGCGGCGAAGCGGCAGCCGGCGGGTGGATGCAACAGCGAGGGCGGCGAGCCCTCGATCGGCACCAGCTCGCCACCCGCGCGTTCCAGATCCGGAAAGGCGTTCATCAACCCCATGGTATAGGGGTGCAGCGGCGCTTCCAGCACGGCGCGCACCGGCCCGCTTTCCACGACGCGGCCGGCATACATCACCACGACGCGATCGCAGGCATAGGCGACAACGGCGACGTCATGCGTCACCAGGATCATGGACAGGCCAAGCCGCGATTGCAGCTCCCGCATCACGTCCAGCACCTGGCGCTGCACGATCACATCCAGCGCCGTCACCGGCTCATCCGCGATCAACAACGCCGGATTCAGTGCCAGGGCCAGCGCGATGGACGCGCGCTGGCGCATGCCGCCGGAGAACTGGTGTGGCCAGTCGCGCAGCCGCCCCGCATCCAGGCCGACCAGCGCGAACAACTCCGCCGCCCGTACGCCCGCCGCGGCGCGGGACAGGCCGCCGCGTTCGACCAGCACTTCCGCCATCTGCGCGCCGAGTCGCTGCACCGGGTCCAGCGCATTCATCGCCGTCTGCGGCACGAAGGCCATGCGCCGCCACAACAACTTGCGGCGTTCGGCGGGCGAGAGGGTGACGAGGTCCCTCCCCTCGAACACCGCGCTGCCGGCGGCAATGCTGGCGCTGCGCGGCATCACGCCCATCAGTGCCCGGCCGAGGGTGGACTTGCCGCAGCCGCTTTCGCCGACCAGCCCGACGATGGAGCGCGCCGGCACATCGAAGCTGGCGCCATCCACGGCACGCACGGGGCCGGCCGCGGTGCGGTAATGCACGGCAAGGTCGCGAACCGACAGCAAGGCGTCCATCAATCCCCCAGCTTCGGAAACAACAGTTTCTCGGACCCGCGCGAGACAAGGAAGCCCGCCAGCACCAGCAGCACGATGCAGATGCCCGGCGGCACGAACCAACTCCACACGCCGCGCGACAGTGCCTGGTTGGCAAAGGCGTCCTGCAGCATCAGGCCCCAGGAGATGGCGGCCGGATCGCCGAAGCCGAGGAAGGAGGCGGAGGCCTCGGTCAGGATCGCCCAGCCCACGGCGATGGAGCCATAGAGCGCGGCCAGCGGCGCCACCTGCGGCGCGATATGCACGAAGATAATGCGTGTCGTGGAGCAGCCTGTGACGCGTGCCGCCTCCACCCATCCGCGTTCGCGCAAAGACAGAACCTGCGACCGGATGACGCGTGCCGTATTGGGCCAGAGCATCAGCGCGACGGAGGCGACCAGCGTGGTGGTGCCGGGCCGCGTCAGGGCCGAGATCACCAGCACGAAGGGCAGGAAGGGCAGGCCCAGGATGATGTCCGAGATCCGCATGATGACCCGGTCGACCCAGCCGCCCAGATAGCCCGAGAGCAGCCCCAGCAGCGTTCCGATCACCACCACGAAGAAGGCCGCCGTGACGCCGACCTTCAGGGCTGAACGCGAGCCGTGCACAAGCTGCGAGAACACATCCCGCCCGCCCGCCGTCGTGCCCAGGTAATGCGTCGCGGAAGGCGGCAGGTAGCGGGCGACTCGATAGGCGCCGCGGAACAGGATTTCGCGCGGATCATGCGTCGCGATCTGATCCGCAAAAATCGCCATGACGATGAACAGCAGATAGATGGCGAGGCCCGCGATGGCGAAGGGCTGGCTGCGCAGGAAGCCCAGCGTCGCCCGCACGAAGCCGGGCAGCACCGGCCGGCGCGCCACCGCGCTAGCGCCGGGCACCGACGGACACCCTCGGGTCGAGCCAGGCATAGAGCAGATCGGCCACCATGTTCATCAGCACCAGCACCGCCGCGATCATGATGAAGGCACCCTGCGCCAACGGATAGTCCGCGCCCTGCACGGCGGAAACAAGCACGCGCCCCAGGCCGGGCCAGGAGAAAACGGTCTCGATCACCACATTCCCGCCGAAGGAACTGCCGAGGCCCAGCGCGAAGGCGGTGGCCACCGGCAGCAACGCATTGCGCGCCGCATGGCGCATGACGATCGCCCAGCGCGAGAGGCCCTTCATGCGGGCCATGACGATGAACTCGTCATTCAGCACTTCCAGCATGGTCGCGCGCATCAGCAGCAGCGGCAGGCCCTGCAGATACAGCGCCAGCGTCAGCGCCGGCAGCACCAGGTGCCAGAGGAAATCCGGCGAGGTCATGCGCGCCCATTCGGAGGTGAACTCGGACCCCGCGACATTGGCGCCGCCGGAAGGAAAGATGCCCCAGGCGAAGGACAGCCAGGACAGCAGCAGCATGCCCAGCCAGAATTCCGGCGCGGCGCGGGTGATCAGCGCCGCCGGAATGGCGATGCCCTCCGTCACCGTGCCGCGGGCGAAGGCCAGGAAGGCGCCGGCGATGATGCCGAAGACATAGGCGATGACGAGCGCCGTGATGGTCAGGGCCGCCGTGTTCGGCAGCGCCGCCAGCAGGATGTCCAGCACCGGCCGCTTCTGCAGGAAGGACACGCCGAGGTCCCCGCGCAGCAGACTGGTCAGATAGATCAGGTATTGCTCCGGCAGCGGCTTGTCGAGGCCGAAGGACTGCAGCAGGTCGGCGCGCATCTCCTCGCTGAAGGAATCCGACAGGAAGTTCAGTGTCGGATCGCCCGGCATCAGCCGGAACAACAGGAATGTCAGAGTCGCCACCGCCCAGAGGACGAAGGCGGCATGCAGGATCCGCGCCCCGAATCGCTTCACGACAGGCTTGCGCCCTTCACTGGTACGGCGTGGTGGTTTCGCGCACCCCCGCCGGGTAGTGCAGCCGGCCATTCACAACCCGGTAGCCGGCTTCCTGCAACAGGCGCTGCGCGCCTGCAAAATTGCCGCCCGGCACGCGGCGGGCGATGCCTTCATCATGCCAGGCGGCGAGCGCCGGGGAGACCAGGGAATTGGCCGGCACCGCCTGCCCGTTCCAGGCCGCACCCGCCATCATCTCCCGGTTCACGGCGGCTGACAGCGCACGTCGGAAGGCGGCGTCGGAGAAGGGTGGGCGGCGCAGATTCATGCCTACGAACTGGAAGCCGATATCCACCTCCTCCTTCACCGCGATCATGCGCGGCAGTTGCGCCGCCATCTCCTTCACCAGGTCGGGATCGCCGAAATAATCGGCCAGCACATTGATCTCTCCACGGCGGAAGGCGCCCAGCGTGGCTTCCGTATTGGTGATGATGCGCATGATCCAGCGATCCGCCTTGGGCTTCGCCCAATGGTTCGGATTGGCCTCCAGCACCACTTCCTCATTCACGCGGGACCGCACGAAACGGTAGGGGCCGGAGCCGATCGGGCGTTCCTCGACGTAGGATTCCAGGTTCTCCGGGCGGTTCTGGTACTCGGCCAGAACCGGCGCCCAGGTCTTCTTTTGCACGATGTTCAGCTTCGCCAGCACGGCGATGCGGAAGGCGGCGTCGGGGCGCTTCAGCGTGAAGCGCACGGTCTTGGCATCGGTGGCGACGACGCTGGCGATGTTCTGCACGAAGGGCCGGTACATCGGCGATTCATTGCCGACGCCCGGTGCCTCGAAGGAGAAGACCACGTCTTCCGTCGTCACCGGGTCGCCATTGTGGAAGGCCATGTCGTCGCGCATCGTGCAGATGATGGTCAGCGGGTCGGGCTGTTCCACCTTCTCCGCTGCCCAGGGCTGCGGCAGGCCATCCGGCCCCACGCGCATCATGCGGTCCCATACCAGGTCGGTCACCCAGCTATCGGGCGCGCCGCTGACATAGAAGGGATTGGTGGCCTTCACCGGCTCCGTGCTGTTGACGATGATGGTGCGCTGCGCGCCGGTGGGTTGCAGGCTGATCCAGTTCCAGAAATTGCGGATGCCGAGGCCGGCCTGATTCACGGCGCTGGATTCGACGAAGACCTGCTTGTTGAAGGCCTGCAAATTCACCGGATGCACCAGGAAGGCATAGGGCTGGTCCTGATTCACCAGCTCCTGCACCTCCCGCACGATGGCCTGGCGCCGGGTCTGATCCATCTCGCTGCGCTGCGCCTCCGCCAGGCGGTCATAGGCGGGGTTGTTGTAGCCCACGAAATTGTAGCCGGTGGCGATGTTCGCCGAATGCAGCAGGTTATAGACCATCTCATCCGGGTCGCCGCGTTCCGGCCGGCCGACCATCTGCCACATCGTCGCGTCCCAACGCTGCCGCTCATACCAGACCACCTGGCTCATCTGCTGGTTCGGCAGCGGCCGAAGCTCGATTTGCAGGCCGAGCTTGCGCCATTCCTGTGCAATCAGCTCCGCCGCCTGATAGGCGGCAGGTGCCGCCGCCTGCGGGCGGGTGATGAGGACCAGCGGGCGGATCGCATCGCCCTGCGCGCCCTGGGCCTGGGCGGAAGCGCCGCCCAGCGGCAGGCGCGAAAGGCCCGTGAGGGCAGAGGCGGCAAGCAGAATGGCGCGACGATTCATGGTGGCGTCCCCTGGTGACGGCCCGATGTCAGCACAATCCGTGCCAGCGGCACCATCCTTTCCCTGCGACATCAGCGATCGCATTCCGGCATCGGATGGGTGGCTTGCGCGCGGACCCGGCTGGTGCTGGCATCATGCGCCGCGCCGCCGATCGAGGGGACCCTCCGCATGCCGATCACCACCGAAGAACAGCAATTCCTCGATGCCATCACCCTGGAGGCGCCCTGGGACCTGGTGACCACCTTCGCCGGCATGCATCGCTGGAAGCCGGAGGATGTGAACAAGGCGGCCGATGTGATCGTCGCCAAGCTGAAGCGCCACGGCATCCCGGTGGAGGTGCATGAGCCGGAAATCTGCCTCTCCGTGCCGATGGATGCCTCCGTCACCGCCGGCGGCGTCACCTATCGCGCCAAGCCACCCTCCTCTGCCCTGCCGGTGCCGGGCGGGCGCACCGCGCCGTTGGTGAAGCTGACGGCCAATCCGAAGGCGCTGCGATCCTATTCGCGCGACATCGCGACGCTGTTCGGGGGTTCGATCACCTCGGTCGCGCATGCGAAGGAAACGGTGGGCGGCAAGATCGTCATCATGCAGGGTTTCGGCAATCCGGCGCTGACCAGCCTGATCGAGGAATGGGGCGGCCTCGGGCTGATTGCCGTGAATCCGGGCATCGACATCCATTGGGGCACCTGCACCACCATCTGGGGCAGCCCGGACCTGCACGACCTGCCGCGCAAGCCGAAGATTCCCGTCGTCGCCGTGAACAACCCGGACGGCCAGAAGCTGATGGCGCTGGCGGAAGCCGGTGGCGAGGCCACCATCATGACGGACCTTCTGGAAGGCTGGTTCCCGCAGAAGATCCCGGTGGTGACCATCCCCGGCAGCGAGGACCCGGAAAAATTCGTGCTGCTGCACGGGCATTACGACTCCTGGGAAGTCGGCGTCGGTGACAATGCCACGGGCGATGCGACGATGCTGGAAATCGCGCGCGTGCTCTGGGCCAGGCGCGGCGATCTGAAGCGCGGCGTGAAGATCGCCTGGTGGCCGGGCCATTCCACCGGCCGCTATGCGGGCTCCACCTGGTTCACCGATGCCTTCGCCACCGACCTCGACGAGAACTGCCTGGCACAGGTGAATTGCGACAGCCCCGGCTGCCGCTGGGCCACCAGCTATCACCAGACCCGCGCCTTCACCGAAAGCGCCGCGCTGGCGACGCAGGCGATCCGCGACATCGTGCCGGATGCCGATATCAAGACGATGCGGCCGCCACAGGCCGGCGACTACTCCTTCAACAATATCGGCCTGCCGAGCTTCTTCATGCTGTCCAGCACGATGCCGGAGGCGTTGCGCAAGGAGAAAGGCTATTACGACGTCTCCGGCTGCGGCGCGAACATCGCCTGGCATACGGAGAACGACACGCTGGAGATCGCCGATCAGGGCGTGCTGATGACGGATATGAAGATCTATCTTCTGTCCATCCTGCGCATCATCAATGCGGAGGTATTGCCCTTCGACTGGATCGCGACCTGCGACGAATTCGACGCGACCATCGCGAAGTATGAGGAGGCGTCGAAGGGCGCCGCCGACCTCGCCCCGGCCAAGGCCGCCGTGGCCGGGCTGCGCGCGGCGCTGACGGGCCTGGAAGGCGCGCCCGTGGCAGCGCGCAATGCGGCGGTGCAGGAGCTGTCACGCATCCTGGTGCCGATCAACTACACGCGGGCAGCGCGCTTCGCGCATGACCCGGCCTATACCGTGCCACCCCTGCCCGGCCTGGCCGTGGCAGCGGAACTGCCGGCGCTGGAGGCCGCTTTGCAGAAGCCCGCACAGGTGGAGCTGCTGCGCGGCCAGAACCGCTTCGTCGCCGCGCTCCGCGCCGCCACGCGCCGTGTGCAGCAGGCGAGCGCGGCATGAGCCGCGAGGCCGCCATCGCCAAGGCGCGGGGCATGCTGGAGGATGGCAGCCTGCTGGCGCTGCTCGCCCGCCGCGTCGCCTGCCCCACCGCCAGCCAGGACCCGGATAGCGGCCCGCATCTGTGGCGCTACCTGGAACAGGAAATGGCGCCCGATCTGGAACGCATCGGCTTCACCTGCGCCATCCACCCCAACCCCACCGGCAGGGGCGGCCCCTTCCTGATCGCGCGCAGGATCGAAGGCGAGGGCCTTCCGACCCTGCTGACCTATGGCCATGGCGACACGGTTCGCGGGCTGGATTCGGAATGGCTGGAGGGTCTCTCCCCCTGGGTGCTGACGCAGCGCGGCGAACGCCTCTATGGCCGTGGCGTGGTGGACAACAAGGGCCAGCACACGATGAACCTCGCGGCGCTGGAGGCGGTGCTGAAGACGCGGGGGAAGCTGGGCTTCAACGTCATCCTGCTGCTGGAAACCAGCGAGGAAGTGGGCTCCCCCGGCATCGACGAATTCTGCCGCGCGCATCGGGACGAGTTGGCGGCGGATGTGCTGGTGGCCTCCGACGGGCCACGGCTGGTGCCGGATGTGCCGGCGCTGGTGCTCGGCACGCGCGGCGCGTTGGCGATGGACCTGCGCGTGAAGTACCGGGAGGGCGGACACCATTCCGGCAATTGGGGCGGGCTGCTTGCCAACCCCGGCGTCCGGCTGGCCCATGCCATCGCCGCGATCATCGACCGTGACGGCCATGTGCTGGCGCGCGACATCCTGCCGGAGCGCATTCCCAACAGCGTGCGCGCCGCCTTGGCGCAATGCCAGGTGGATGGCGGCGAGGACGGCCCGGAGATCAACCATTGGTGGGGCGAACGCGGGTTGACCGCCGCCGAGAAGGTGTTCGGCTGGAACACCTTCGAGGTCCTCGCCTTCAAATGCGGGCATCCCGAGGCGCCGGTGAATGCCGTGCCGCCGGAAGCTTTTGCGCGGTGCCAGATTCGCTACACGGTGGATCGCGATCCGGCCACCTTCATCCCCGCCATCCGCAAGCATCTGGCGGAGGCCGGCTTCGACGATGTGATGGTGGAGGGCATTCGCAGCGGCGCGGAATGGGCGGCGACGCGGATGGACCCGGACGGGCCCTGGCCTCGCCTTGCCGCCGCGTCGATCGAACGCACCACGGGCAAGGCGCCGATGATCGTGCCAAATGCCGGCGGGTCGCTGCCGAATGACAGCTTCGCGCTGACGCTTGGCCTGCCGACGCTCTACATCCCGCATTCCTACAGCGGCTGTTCGCAGCACGCGCCGAACGAACACGCGCTGCTGCCGATCATGCGGGAAGGGCTGGAGATCGCCGCCGGCCTGTTCTGGGATCTGGGCGAGCAGGAATGGCCGAGGAAAGCCGCATGACCCAACCGGATGCCGTCACGGTCGAGATCATCAAGGGCGCGCTGCGCTCGGCCCAGGCGGAATGCGAGGCGCTGCTGGAACGCACCGCCATGTCGCCGGTGATCCGCGAGAAGCAGGACTATTTCATCGGCTTCTACGGCGCCGACGGAAGGCTCGTCACCGGCACCAAGCTGGCGCTGTTCGGCGATGTGATGCGGCCGATCCTGGACCGCTTTCCGGCGGAGGACATCCGGCCGGGCGACATCTTCTGGTACAACGACTGCTACATCTCGCGCGGCGGCGTTTCCCACACCTCCGACCAGGTCTTCGCCACGCCGGTCTTCGTCGGCGACCGGCTGGTGGCCTTCGCGCAGAGCTGGGCGCATTTCCGCGACATCGGCGGCGCCTGGCCCGGTTCCAACACGCCGGGGACGGAGAGCATCTTCCAGGAAGGCATCATGGTGCCGCCGGTGCGGCTGTACCGCGAAGGCGTGCTGAACACCGACCTGTTCGAGACCTTTGTCCGCAACTCACGCTTCCCGCAGCATGCGCGGGGCGATACGCGCGCGCTGACGGCGGCCGTGCGGCTGGGCGAAAAGCGGCTTGGCGAACTCTTCGCCCGCTTCGGCACGGAGACGCTGCTGGGCGCGGTAGAGGCGATGATCGACCAGTCCTCCCGGGTCTTCCGCCGGCGGCTGGCGGAGCTGTTCCCGCCCGGCGGCACCTGGCGTTTCGCCGATCGCGTCGATGGCGACGGCAAGGGCAATGGCCCCTTCACCGTGCGCTTCAAGCTGGAATCCCGGGAAGATGGCTTCACGCTGGACACCACGGAATCGGACCCGCAGGCCCAGGGGCCGATCAACTTCCTGATGAACCCGACCGTGCCCAATACCTGCTTCGGCCTGTACCTGCTGCAGGACGAGCCTGGCCTCATGATGAATGAGGGTCTGCTGCGCGCCATCTCCGACGTGCGGACGAAGGAGGGCACGATCATCCAGCCCGCCTTCCCCGCGCCGCTCGGCCAGCGCTCCAACACGCTGGCGCGGGTGATCTCCAGTTGCCTCGGCCTGATCGCGCAGGCGACGGGGGGCGAGAGCCCTGCGGCAAGCTCCATCTACACCATCTATACGCTGACGGGGCGGCAGCCGAAGGACGGGTCGCTGTTCTACAAATCCGGCGGCCATGGCACCGGCCAGGGTGCGCGGCCCTTCGCGGACGGCATCGACGTCATCTACTACGTCGCGCAGCAGAACTATCCGATCGAGTTCCTGGAAGGCGACATGCCGGTGCGCATCCGCACCTATGCGGTGCGCGCCGATTCCGGAGGCCCCGGCCGCTGGCGTGGTGGCGCCGGCATGGTGCGGGAGATGGAGGTGCTGGTGGATGGCACAACGCTCAACACGCGCATGGACAATGTGGACAACCCGCCCTGGGGCGTGAAGGGCGGCCAGGCCGGGCGGCCCGGGCGATTCCTGCTGAATCCCGGCACGCCCGAGGAACGCGAATTGCCGCGCCTCGCACGCGGCATTCCGATCCAGCGCGGCGATGTGGTCCGCATGGAATCCACCGGCGGCGGCGGCTGGGGCCATCCCTTCGAGCGGGAGCCCTGGCGCGTGCGGCAGGACCTGCGCGGCGGCTTCATCACGCTGGATGGCGCGCGGGAGGATTACGGCGTGGTGTTTCGCGACGGCCCGGACCGCGAGGTGGATGAGGCGGCGACCGCCGCGCTGCGCGCGCAGCGCGGGGGGAATGAGGCGATGTTCCATCGCCACGGCACCTATCGCGACGCGGATGACTGGTGGGGGGCGATGGCGGGGTAGGCGCTACGCCTCCCCCACCTCCACCACCAGGTTTCCGAAGGCGTCCATCGTCGCGACATCGCCGGGATGCAGCCAGGTGGTCGCATCCATCTGCACGACAATCCCTGGGCCGCGCAGCACCGCGCCGGCGCCGAGCCTGTCGCGATGCCAGACCGGCACGCGCGCCGGGCCATCGGCCAATTGCACCAGCGCATCGCCCATCGCCGTCACCGCGCCGGAAGGCGGCACGCTGGCAGGCGCCGGGCCGGGCAGCGTGCCGAGAGCTGTCACGTCCAGCGTCACGATCTCCACCGCCGTGTCGCGCTGCGCGAAGGTGTAGAGTTGTTCGTGATAGGTGTGAAAGCGCTCCACCGCCTCCGCCAAAGCGGCGGCATCGGCGCGGCGGCCGGGCCAGTCCACATACAGCTCGAAGCCCTGATGCACATAACGCATGCCGGCGCGCCAGCGGATCTCCCGCGCGTCCTCCGGCACAGCCTCCGCCACCAGCCAGGCGGCGGCCTCCGCATCCAGCGCGGTGAAGGCATTGGTGAGCGGCGCGAGATCCGTGACCGGCGCCCGCAGCATCACCGTCCGGGCAAATTCATTGCGCAGTGGCGCGGCCAGCAACCCCTCGGCGGAAAGCACGCCGGGCCGTGCCGGCACCAGGATGCGCTTCATGCCGAGCAGCCGCGCGATGGCCCCCGCCTGCAACGGCCCCGCGCCACCGAAGGGCAGCAGGGAAAAGTCCTGCGGGTCGAAGCCGCGCTGCACGGAGACGACGCGGATCGCGCCTGCCATGGCATTGTCCGCCACCGCGACGATGCCGCGCGCCGCATCCGCCAGGCTGAGGCCCAGCGGTTTCGCAATGCGCGTCTCGATCGCGCGTGCCGCCGCATCGACATCCAGCGTGATGCCGCCATCGAGCAGCGAGGGTGGCAGCCGGCCGAGCACGAGATTCGCATCCGTCAGCGTCGGCGCCTCGCCGCCCTTGCCATAGGCGACGGGACCCGGCACCGCGCCGGCGCTTTCCGGCCCGACCAGCAACGCGCCTTCCGGCGAGACCCGGGCGATGGAACCGCCGCCGGCGCCGATGGTGTGGATGTCGATCATCGGCAGGGTCAGCGGCCAATCACCGACGCGGCCCTCGCTGGTCAGGCGTGGCTCACCATCGATCAGGCTGATATCGGCGGAGGTGCCACCGACATCCAGCGTGATGAGCCGCGGATGCCCCGCCCGCAGCCCCAGCGCCCGCGCACCCACCACGCCGGCGGCAGGGCCGGAGAGTGCGGTCTGCACCGGCTGCTTCGCCGCGCCCTCGCCGCGGATCACGCCGCCGCTGGACTTCATCAACAGCAGCGGCGCGGCGATGCCACCCTCCCGCAGCCGGTCCTCGACGCGGCGGACATAGGTGGCGACGGCGGGCATGACATAGGCGTTCAGCGCGGTGGCCATGCTGCGTTCGTATTCGCGGAACACGGGCAGCACTTCGGTGGACAGCGTGATGGGAATGCCTGGCAGTTCCTCCGCCAGGATCGCGCCGGCGCGCTGCTCATGCCGCGGATCGGCATAGGCGTGCAGGAAGCAGACGGCGACGGCCTTCACATCGAGGCGCCGGAACTCCGCGGCGGCGGCGCGCACATCCGCCTCCTCCAGCGGCGTCACCACACTGCCATCGGCGGCAAGTCGTTCGCGCGCTTCCAGCACATGCTCGGGCGGAATCGGCCGGCGCGGCTTCACCCAGGCGTAGAGATTCTCGTGGCGCGGAATGTCGTGGCGGCCGATTTCCAGCACGTGGCGCAGGCCGGCCGTCGTCAACAGCCCGGCCTGGGTGCCCTTGTGTTCCAGGATGGCATTGGTGGCGACGGTGGTGCCGTGCAGCACATGCGTGACCTCCGCCGCCAGCCGCTCCGCCGCGGCCAGGATCTGCGCGATGCCATCGGCGAAGGCCTGGGACCGATCGGCGGGGGTGGAGGGCACCTTGGCCTGCCAGCGCTGGCCGCTGGCGCGGTCCACCAGCACGATATCGGTGAAGGTGCCGCCGGCATCGACCGCGATGGAAAGCGGTCCCTTCGCATGGGGTTGCGCCATCGCCTGCTGATCGCTCATGCCCGCTCCATCATCCGTACCCGGATGCTACAGCGGTTTCGCTCGGCCTGGAAATCGGCCCCGGGGCATTTATCCTGACGTTATGAACATGGTCTTGGGACCTGCGGCCGGCATTTTCGCCGGCCGAGCGGCCGAATGGCCGCCGCCGCATATGCGGCGAGCCAAGGCTGCGGATGCAGCCGCCCGGCGCTTGAGGGCATCACACAAAATAGCACACCTTGTTCGCCACCTGGCCGAAGGGCAGCGGGTCCCGGTTCAGCCGCACTTCCAGGAAGGTGGTGGTGAAGGGCCAGAACAGCTTGGTGCCGGCGCGGCCGAACACCGCCGGCAGCTTCACCTCCGCATCCCACACGCCCCGTTCCTCCATCGCCGTCGCGTCCTGCGTCATCCGCTCACTGTTCAGCCCGTGATAGCCGACGAGGTCGGAGCCGGAGGAGGCGATGATGCGCACCCAGAGATCCGGCACCTGCCCCGCAGGAAAGCGCGCGAACAGCTTTGTCAGATTGATGTGAAAGCAGCGCAGCGATGGATCGGCACGATAGGCATGGACGTCGAGGTCGAAGGGCACGCGCCTGTCCGCCGCCTGGTCGCGGGAGAACAGCTCGATGAAATAGTCGGTGATCGGATCACCACGCTCATCGACCGCGCGCACCACGAATTGCTGGTACTGGTCGATGCCGTCGCGCGCTTCCCGCGTCGTATCCTCCGCCGTCGCACGCCAGGCATCGAAACCGGCATCGTCGGTCACCGCCAGCGCCGACAGCACCAGGTCGCGCAAGGCGCCATCAGGCTTCTCGAGAATGCTCGAGTGGTTCTTGCCCGCCACAGGGTACAGCCGCATGGGCAGCGCGGTGCGCGCCGCCGTGTCGCTGGCGGCGATGCGCTTCGGATCATCTGCTGCACGCGCCTCGGCATCGCGCGCCAGGTCGATGCACAGCTTCTGGCTGTCCAGGCTGCATCCGGCCAGCCGCACCGTGCCGTCCGAGCCTTCCTCATTCACCAGCGCCTTCAGCCCCGAATAGCGCGCCGTGCCGCAGAGGATGAAGACATAGGGCGAGTCCTTGCCGCGCCGGTAGAAGGGCGCGTCCCCCAACAAATCCTGATGCGCGAGGTCCCAGGTGAAGCGGCTGCCGAGTTCCAGCCCGTCCAGGATCTGGTCGCCGGCCTCCATGAAATCCGTGCCCGGAATTCGGTTGCCCTTGAAGATGGCGCCGAGATAGCCGCGGCCACGATGCGCCAGCGGCGATCCGTTGGTGGCCGGCGCCAGCGCCACCAGCCGCTTCAACCGCGTCCGCCGGCCGCCATAGGTGGCGAGCCAGGACCGGATCACCAGCATGCCCGTGGAATGCACGATGGCATCGAAGGCCTGGTCCGGCTTCAGCCTGGTCCGCAGCGCGCGATCGAATCCCTCGGCGAGGTCCTTGATCGTCACCTCATTCGTCAGGCTCTTGTATTCGCAGATATGCACATCGGCCTCGGCATGGCCGGCGGCGACAAGCTGGCGCTTCCAGGGTTCGAAGGACAGGCCCTGGTCGGAATAGCCATGCAGCAGGATGATGGGATTCGTCGCCGGCATCGTTGCACCCCCGGTTCGCGCGCGGGCGGAGGCTGGCACGCCCCCGCCCGGCCGGACAACCGGGAAGTGCCGATCAGCTCGCGGTGATATTGGCGCGGCGCACCACGCCGCCCCAGCGCTCGATCTCGGCGCGCTGGAAGGTGGCAAAGGCATCGGGGCCGCTGCCGACGAGATCCAGGCCGAGTCCCGCCGCACGCTCCGCCACTTCCGGCACCGCCAGCGCCGCCACCACCTCCGCATGCAGGCGGTTGATGATGGCGGGCGGCGTGCCGGCGCGCACGCTCATGCCATACCAGTTCGTCACCTCGAAGCCCGGCACCGTCTCCTTCGCCGGCGGCACATCCGGCAGCGCCGCCAGCCGCGTCGCGCCCGTCGCCGCCAAAGCGCGCACGCGGCCGGAGGCGATATGCGGCTGCGCGATGGCCAGGGCGTCGAACATGAACTGGCACTGGCCGGCGATCACATCGGTGAAGGCCGGCGCGCTGCCGCGATAGGGCACGTGGATGGTCTGGATGCCGGCGGCGCCGTTGAGCAATTCGCCCGACAGATGCGGCAGCCCGCCATTGCCGGAGGAGGCGAAGTTCAGCTTGCCGGGCTGCGACTTCGCCAAGGCGATGAACTCGGCCAGGCTCCGCGCCGGCACCTCCGGATTCACCACCAGCACGAAGGCCAGGGAGGCCACATGCGACAGCGGCGCGAAATCCCGCAGCACATCCACCGGCATGGTCGGATACAGCACGGGGTTAACCGCCAGGTTGCCGGTGGTGCCGAAGAAGATGGCATGGCCATCGGCCTCCCCCTGCGCCACCGCCTGCGTCGCCACCAGGCCATTGGCGCCCGGTCGGTTTTCCACCACCACCGGCTGGCCGAGCCTGGCCCCCATATGCGGCGCCATCAGCCGTGCCAGGATATCGATGCCACCCCCCGGCGGAAAGCCGATGACGATCCGCACCGGCCGGCTCGGAAAGCCCTGCGCAAGCGCGGGCGCGGCAAGTGGAAGGGCCAGGCCGGCGCCGAGCAGCCCACGCCGGCTCATGCGGTATGTCATCATCTTGTTCCTCCCTGACGCCGCCGTTCCGGTCAGACGTCTTGACATTTCTTCTCGTATGGTGGGATTGATTTTAGCAAGAGGTCAAGGGCGGAGGAAAGACGTTGGCGGATATCCAGCTCTATGCCGGCACGGCGGGGCACTCGGCCTGGTTCAGCGACGATCTTGGCGCAAGCTGGGTGCATCCCAACAGCCATTCCGGCATGTATCTCGAAGCCCGCGTCTGGGGTTTCGCCAGTCATCCCGCGACGCCGGAGCGGCTTTTCGCGGCGACCGACATGGGCGCCTATCGCTGGGACGAGACGACAGCGCGCTGGACCCACCTGCCCTCCCCCATGGAGGATGTCTGGGCCATCGCCATCGATCCGAAGAACCCGGATGTGCTGATCGCCGGCACCCGCCCGGCCGGCTTCTGGCGCTCCACCGATGCCGGGCAGAGCTGGTCTGCCGTGCCGGCCCCGGGCATCGCCGCCTTCTCGGACCAGAACAAGGGGCCGACGCGGGTCACGCAGATCCTGTTCGACCCGGTGGATGACGGCACGGTCTGGGCCTCCGTCGAGATCGGCAGCATCTTCGTCAGCCGCGACCGCGGACTCACCTGGGCGGAACGCGGCAACGGGCTGGTCTCCGGCGATGTGCACGGGCTGGCGGTGATCCGCCTGCCGGGCGGCGGCAAGGCGCTGCTCGCCACCACCAATCGCGGCCTGCATCGCAGCGAGGATGATGGCGCCAACTGGGTGCATCAGGACCTGCCGGCGCCCTGGCCCTATACCCGTGGCGTGCAGCCCCGCGCCGATGATTCGGGCGTGGTCTTCCTGGCCAATGGCAATGGCCCGCCGGGCAATGACGGCTTCCTGCTGATCTCCCGCGACCATGGCGTGACCTGGGCCGATGCGGGCCTGCCGGGGGTGGCCAACAGCACGGTCTGGTGCATCGCGACCGATCCCGCCGAGCCCATGCTGGTGCTGGTCTGCACCAATCTCGGCCAGGTCTTCCGCAGCCAGGATGGCGGCGAGTCCTGGGTCCGGCTGCCGCATGAATTCGGCGAGCTGCGCGCATTGCACTGGCGTGCCCTTCCGCCCGGCACGCGAAAGGCGCCACATTCCATCACCCGGCCGATCCTGACCGCGGCGCAGATGAACCACCCCATGGCGAAAGTCCCCGCATGACCGAACGCTTCCCGGCCATTCCGCCCGACCAGATGACGGAGACGCAGCGGGAGGTGGCGGCCGCCATTGCCGGCGGGCCGCGCGGTTCCGTCCGCGGCCCCTTCCTGGCGCTGCTGCACAACCCGCCTCTCGCCATGCGCATCCAGGCGCTGGGCGAGCATCTGCGCTTCGGCACCGGCATGCCGCAATCGCTGGTGGAGTTGCTGATCCTGGTGACGGCGCGGCGCTGGAACTGCCAGTACGAATTCTTCGCCCATGCCCGCATCGCCCGGAACGAGGGCCTGCCCGAGCCGATCATCACCGCGATCGCGGAGGGGCGGCGCCCGGACCCGATGGATGCGGACCAGGCGATGGTGCATGATTTCGCCGTGGCCGTGCATCGCGACGGCAAGCCGACCGACGCCCTCTACACCGCCGCGGAGGCGCGCTTCGGCAAGGCGGCGGTGCTCGATCTGCTGGCGCTCGCCGGCTACTACACGATGCTGGCGATGGTGCTGAACACCGCCGACCCGGCGCTGCCGGATGGCGCCACGCCGCCGCTGAAACCCCTGTAGGAGAGGCTGCCATGCCGCGTGCGATCCGGGTCGGGCTTATGGTGCCGGCCACCAATACGACGATGGAGCGGGAGATGCTGGGCTTCCTGCCCGAAGGCTCCACCGTCACCCGCATCGGCATCCCCCGCACCACGGGCCTGCTGACGCGGGAGACGATGCCCGCCTATCGCGACGCCGCCGTGAAGCTGGCCGCCGAGCATTTCTCCCCGGCCACCCACGACCTGCTGGCCTATGGCTGCACCGCCGCCGGCTTCATCGCCGGGCCGGCGGGCGATGCGGAGCTGGCGCGGGAACTCGCCCAGGTCACCGGCCTGCCGGTGGTCACCACGGCCCGCGCCATGGTGCAGGGGCTTCAGCAGATCGGCGCGAAGGAGATCGCGGTGGTCACGCCCTATTCGGACGAGGTGAACGCCCAGCTCGCGGAATTCCTGGCCGATGGCGGCATCACGGTGAAGCGGATGGACAGCCTGCGCGCCAAGGACCTGGAGGCGCTCTGCGCCATCCAGCCGCCGGAGGTGGAAGCGCTGGCCCGCCGGACCATGGCGGCAGATTGCGACGCCCTGTTCATCGGCTGCTCGCAACTGCCGACCCAGCCCTTCCTGGCCGGGCTGGCACGCGACATGGGCCGGCCGGTGCTGTCCTCGATCAGCGCCACGGCGCGGCAGGCGATGGCGGTGCCCGCCACCGCTTGATGCCAACGGCCCTTCCGCGTGACCGCTCCGGGCCGCCCTCAGGCGCCGGGCCCGCGCTCCGCGCGCTTGGCTCGCCGCATAAGCGGCGGCGCCCATTCGGGCGCTCAGACCGGTCAAGCGACCGGTCTGCTGGCATGAGGTGCCTCCGCCCGGACTACTCGCCGCGGCCCGAGAAGTACTGGTAGCTGCCATTCACCAGCGATTCCATGCCGGTGAAGCGGATGGTCTCGCCGCCGATGGTGATGGTGCCGCTCACCCCGGTCAGGTTGATCGAGTGGGTGGACATGGTCGGGCGCGGCGAGCCCGCATCCGGCGTGATGGCGCTGAACAATTGCTGCAGCGTCATCCCGGTATCCTCCAGCACGAGCTGGTCGGTGCCGCCGCCGCCATTGATGGTGTCGTTGCCCTCGCCGGGGTGCCAGCGGACCACGTCATTGCCCTGGGCGCCCCAGACCTGGTCGCCGTTGATGATGTCCGCGCCCGTGCCGCCGATCAGCACGTCGTCACCGGCGCCGCCGTTGACATTGTCGTTGCCGCTGTTGCCCATGACCAGGTCGTTGCCGTCGCCGCCAAACACCATGTCGTTTCCGGCACCGCCGGCCACGCTGTCATTGCCGCCCAGGCCGTCGATGTAGTTGTTGGCGCTGCCGCCGCGGAGGCTGTCATTGCCTCCGCCGGCTGCGCCGCCGGTCACCCCGGACAGCGCGTTGTCATCGATGATCTTCGGAGAATCGGTCATCTCGTCCCTCTGGGGTCTGGTTGTGCCTGGATCAAAGCGGATCACGGCGGCCTGCGGCAGTGGGAAACTTGCTCTCGAGCCGATAGGAAAAGCCGATCAGCGCAGCGGCGAATGCGGTGCGGCCCGCATCAGGCTGGTCTCCACCTCCTGGATCCGGGCCGCGTGGCGGGCGAGCACACCGTCCCGCCCGTGGAGACTATGCGCCAGCCGCGCGGCGGGGTCGGCATGGGCCAGAAGCTGCACCACCTCATTGATCGGGCCGGCGAAGCTGGTCCAGACGGCGATCTGGCCGGGCTCCCCTTCCCGCGCCAGGGCCTCGGCCAGGGCGCCGGCCTCGCCCGGGCGGGTCTCGAACAGGCGCTGTTCATACAAGTGCGGCGCGTAGGTCAGCGGCGCCGCCAGGGGCAGGACAGGGTCCAGGAAGCGCACCACCTGGCGCAGCATCAGCGGCCGCACGCCGGCCAGGTAGCGTTCCCGCCAGGCGGGCAGCGCCTCCAACTGCTGGCGCAGGGCCTTGCGGGTTTCCAGCGTCTCATGCCGCCAGAGGTTCACCACGGCATTGGCCGCGCCGGCCTCATTGGCCCAGAAACCCAGAAGCTGGCCGTAGCGGTCGCCGCGCACCGGCACCGCGACATGCTCGGCCAGGTCGAGGTAGTCGGCCATGGCGCCGGGCCGCAGCGTGTAGATCCGCAATTCATCGACCATGACATTCCCCCGGGGCCGCACCCCTTGATTTTCTCCCGCATCGTGGGACAGGTTACGAAACCCGGCAAGACGACCGGCATGGAGGAAACGATGATCCCGAAGCTGCTGGCGGCGCTCGGCGCCCTGCTGCTGGCCACGGCGCCCCATCCGGCCGCCGCCTTTCCGGACCGGCCGATCCGCCTGGTGGTGCCCTATGGCCCCGGCGGCATCACCGACATCGCCGCCCGCATCCTGGCGCCCCGCCTGGGCGAGGAGCTGGGCCAGCAGGTGATCGTGGACAACCGGCCGGGCGGCGCCGCCATGCTCGGCTTCGGCCTGGCGGCGCGGGCGGAGCCGGATGGGCATACGCTGGTGCTGGCCACCACGGCGCTCGCCGCCAACCCGGTGCTGTTCCGCAACATCCCCTATGACGCGCGGCGGGACTTCACCCCCGTCTCGCTGGTCGGCGTGGTGCCGATGGTGCTGGTGGTGCCACCCTCCTCCCCCGCGCAGAGCGTGCAGGATGTCATCGCCATGCTGCGCGCCCGGCCCGGGGAGGTGAATTACGGCTCCGCCGGCAATGGCAGCGGCAACCACCTGACGACGGAGATGTTCAACCACGCCGCCGGTGGGCTGCGCGCCGTGCATGTGCCCTATCGCGGCGGCGGCCAGGTGATGACGGATCTGATGGCAGGCCGGGTCAGCTATGTCTTCGCCGTGCTGCCCACCGCGCGGCCCTTCATCGCCGGCGGTCAGCTTCGGGCCCTGGCCACCACCGGCGCCGCCCGCAGCCCCGCCGCGCCGGACACGCCGACGGTGGCGGAAGCGGCGCTGCCGGGCTTCGAATTGTATGAATGGCTCGGCCTGCTCGGCCCGGCGGGGCTGCCACCGGCGGTCACCGCGAAGATCCAGGCGGGCGTCGCCGCAGCGCTGCGGCATCCGGAAACCGCGCAGCGCTTCCGCGACATCGGCGTGGAGGCCCGCGGCAGCGACGGCGCGGCGCTGCGCGCGCATCTGGAACGGGAACTGACCCGCTGGGCCGACCTCGCCACCCATGTGCGCTTCGAGGTGGCGGAGTGACCCCGGCCCGCGACGCCGTGCTGCGCGAAATGGCGGAAGTCCTGTGGGAGGAAAGCCCCGGCCATCATGGAGGGGCGCTGTCGAAAATCCTGGTGGAAGCCGGCGAAGGCGGGTCGCGGGTGATCGACTACCGCATCTCCTCCTACGAGCCGCGCGCCCATGTCGCCCTGCACCAGCATGAGGCCAAGGAGCAGATCTACCACTTCCTCCAGGGCGAGGGCCTGCTGACCCTGGGCGAGCGCCGCGTGGTGGTGCGCAAGGACAGCTACGTCTTCATCCCGCCCGGCGTGCCGCATGCTCTGCACAATACCGGCCTCGCCAATCTGGTATTCCTGGTCATCACGGCGCCCGTGGTGCCGTAGGTCAGCGTCCATGCCATAAGGCGCCGCTAAACACCGTGAGCGCCCGACCGACCGATGATCCGCCTGGACAATATCAGCAAGCAGAATGGCCGCCAGCTTCTGTTCATCGAGGCCTCGGCCGCGCTCCAGAAGGGCGAGAAGATCGGCCTGGTCGGCCCCAACGGCGCGGGCAAGAGCACGCTGTTCCGCATGATCACCGGCCAGGAACCCCCCGATGAGGGGCTGATCCTGGTCGATCGCGGCATCACCATCGGCTTCTTCAGCCAGGATGTGGGGGAGATGTCGGGCCGTTCCGCCGTGGCGGAAGTCATGGACGGCGCCGGCGATGTCAGCACCATCGCGGCGGAGCTGCGGGAGCTGGAGGCCGCCTTCACCGACCCCGACCAGGCCGATGAGATGGACCAGCTCATCGAACGCTTCGGCGAGGTGCAGGCGCGGTTCGAGGAGCTGGGCGGCTACGCCCTGGAAGGCAAGGCGCGGGAGGTGCTGGCCGGCCTGTCCTTCAGCCAGGCGATGATGGATGGCGATGTCGGCGCGCTCTCCGGCGGCTGGAAGATGCGCGTGGCCCTGGCCCGCATCCTGCTGATGCGGCCCGATGTCATGCTGCTGGACGAGCCGAGCAACCACCTCGACCTCGAAAGCCTGATCTGGCTGGAGCAGTTCCTGGCCCAGCATGAGGGCGCCTTGCTGCTGACCTCGCACGACCGCGAATTCATGAACCGCATCATCAACAAGGTGATCGAGATCGATGGCGGCAGCCTGACCAGCTATGCCGGCGACTACGAATTCTACGAACAGCAGCGCGCCATGGCGGAAAAGCAGCAGCAGGCGCAGTTCGAGCGCCAGCAGGCGATGCTGGCCAAGGAAATCAAGTTCATCGAGCGCTTCAAGGCCCGCGCCTCCCACGCCGCGCAGGTGCAGAGCCGGGTGAAGAAGCTGGACAAGATCGAGCGGGTGGAGCCGCCGAAGCGCCGGCAATCCGTCAGCTTCGAATTCCTGCCCGCGCCCCGCTCCGGCGACGATGTCGCCGCCCTGCGCGGCGTGCACAAAAGCTATGGCGACCGGGTGATCTACCAGGGGCTGGACCTGCTGGTGCGACGGCGGGAACGCTGCTGCGTGCTGGGCACCAATGGCGCCGGCAAATCCACCCTGCTGAAGCTGGTCACCGGCGCGACCACGCCGGATGCTGGCAGCGTGGCGCTCGGCGGCAGCGTGAAGCTGGCCTATTTCGCCCAGCATGCCATGGAATTGCTGGATGGCGGCCGCAGCGTCTTCGAATCGCTGGAGGATGAATTCCCCCGCGCCAACCAGGGTTCCCTGCGCGCGCTGGCCGGCTGCTTCGGCTTTTCCGGCGACGAGGTGGACAAGCCCTGCCGCGTGCTGTCGGGCGGGGAGAAGGCGCGGCTGGTGATGGCGCGGATGCTGTTCGATCCGCCCAATTTCCTGGTGCTGGACGAGCCGACCAACCACCTGGACATGGCCACCAAGGAAATGCTGATCGCCGCCCTGGCGCAGTATGAGGGCACCATGCTGTTCGTCTCGCATGACCGCCACTTCCTGGCGGCGCTGTCGAACCGGGTGCTGGAGGTGACGCCGGAAGGCATCCACGACTATGCCGGCGGCTATACCGAATATGTGGCGCGCACGGGCCAGGAGGCACCGGGGCTGCACGCCTGAGCGGACCACTTGCGGAGTTCCCAGATGTTGCGACTATTTATGCAACAACGGGGAGGTTCCAGATGTCCGGATTCGTCAGGCGAGGGCTGCTCGGCCTTGCCCTTTCCACAGGTCTTGCCGGCGCCGCCATGGCGCAGGGCGCCTTTCCGTCGCGCCCCATCACCATGGTGGTGGGCTTCGCCCCCGGCGGGCCGGCCGATGTCATCGCCCGGCTGATCGCGCCCGCCATCGGCGCCCAGCTTGGCCAGACCGTTGTGGTGGAGAATGCCTCCGGCGCCGGCGGTTCCATCGGCCAGGCGCGGGTCGCCGCCGCCCGGCCGGATGGCCATACCATCCTGTTCGGCAGCCTGGCCCAGGCCACCATCCCGACGCTCTACCGCAATCTCAGCTTCGACCCGCTGGCGCTGCAGCCGATCGGCATGGTGAACGAGGTGCCGATGTCCATCATCGCCCGCCGTGACTTCCCCGCCGCCAATCTGGCGGAGCTGGTGGCGGCGGTGCGGCGGGACGGCACGCGCCTCAATCTCGGCAATGCCGGCATCGGCTCCACCAGCCATCTCTGCAGCCTGCTGCTGATCTCCGTCATCGGCACGCCGGTGACGCTGGTGCCCTATCGCGGCAATGCGCTGACCATGAACGACCTGATGGCCGGCAACCTGGACATGAGCTGCGACCAGACCACCAACAATGCCGAGCATATCCGCGCCGGCTCGATCCGCGGCTATGCCATCACCACCCCCGCCCGCGCCCGCGCCTTGCCGGATGTGCCGACCACGGCGGAGGCCGGGCTGCCGGAGATGCGGATGTCCGGCTGGAACATGCTGTTCGCGCCCGCCGGCACGCCGCCGGCGGCGATGCAGCGGCTGAACGCCGCCCTGCTGGCGACGCTGCGGGAGGAGAATGTGGCGGCCCGCATGATCGAGCTCGGCAGCCTGCCGGCGGAGGGCGAACGCACCACCCCGGCCGGGGCGGAAGCCTTCTGGCGGGCGGAGATCGCCCGCTGGCAGCCCTTGCTGCAAGCCTCGGCCGCGAATTGAGATTTTAGCATACCCTCATGCGCCGGGCGGCCGCTCCGCGGCCTTGGCTCGCCGCATAAGCGGCGGGCCGCATTCGCGGCCTCGGCCGGCTGGCGCCGGCCGCAGGTCAGACTTCCCGGGCGCGGGCATCAGCCTCCCGGCGGGGCGGGGTCCTCGGGCGGCAGGGGCACATCCTCCCGCCCCTCCCGCCGGTCGCGATAGACGGCGGCGCGGGTCAGCAGCATCAGGGTGACCGGCGTGGTCAACGCGATGAAGATGGCGATGAGCAGCTCATGCAGCACCAGCCGGGTCTGCAGCACGGAAAAGAACAGCACCGAGCCCAGCAGCACGCAGCCGATGCCCAGCGTGGTGCCCAGCGTCGGCGCATGTACGCGGTCATAGAAATTGGGCAGGCGCAGCAGGCCGATGGTGCCGACCAGGGTCAGCGCGGCGCCGGCCAGCAGCAGCAGCGCGACCGGCAGCGCGGCCCAGAGTGGCAGGTCGGCCGCGCCGTTCATTCGATCACCTCGCCCCGCATCAGGAATTTCGACAGCGCCGCGGTGGCGACGAAGCCGAACAGGGCGATGACCAGCGCGGCCTCGAAATACAATTCGCTGCCGGTGCGGATTCCGAAGACCAGCAGCAGGATCGCCGCCGTCACATACATGGTGTCCAGCGCCAGCACCCGGTCCTGCGCCCGCGGGCCGCGCAGCAGGCGCCAGGCACAGCAGGCCAGGGCCAGGCCCAGCATGACCTGCGCCGCGAACAGCGACCAGAACATCACCGCGGCTGCAGGCCCACCATTCATTCGAAGATCTCCATCAGCGGCTTCTCGTAGCGGTCCTTGACGATATGCAGCCATTCCTGCTCGTCGATCAGGTCCAGCACATGCAGCAGCATGGTGCTGCGCGCCGAATCATATTCGACCCAGACGGTGCCCGGCGTCGCCGTCAGGATGCAGGCCAGCGTGGCCAGCCCGTAGGGCGCCCGCATGTCGAGCGGGATCACCACGAAGCCGGAACTGCGCTGCCTGTCGCCCCGGCTGAGGATGATCCGCGCCACGGCGTTGTTGGAGCGCACGATCTCCACCATCACCACCCAGGCGAGCCGCCCCAGGCCGCGCAGCCGGCGGAACCGCGCCCTTGGCAGGTCCAGCGCCGCCACCACGGCGCAGGCCACCAGCGATGCCCCGAGGCCCAGCAGCGCCGCGCCGGGCGAGACGGTCTCGTTCAGCAGCAGCCACATGACGGTGAGCGCCAAGGCGAGCAGCGGATAGGGCAGCAGCCGCCTCATGGCGCCAGCGCTCCCATCACGCCGCGCAGATAGGCGGAAGGTGCGTGCAGCGCGTCCGCGGTCGCCTGCATGTATTGCAGCACCGGCCCGGCGGCCACCGTCATCACCAGGCAGAGGCCCAGCAGCAGCAGCACCGGCGCGAATTCCAGCAGCCCGATGCGCGGAAGGTTGCCCTCCGGCGTCACCCAGAAGGCATCGATCCCGGCCCGGGTCATGGAAATGATGGTGGCCAGGCCCGACATCAGCAGGGCGGCGGAGAGCAGCCAGCGCAGCAGCCCCGTCTCCCCCGCCGGCGACAGCAGCGGCGCCAGCATGGCGAATTTGGCGAGGAAGCCGGACAGCGGCGGCAGGCCGGCCAGCAGCAGGGCGCAGGCGAAGAAGCTCAGCCCCAGCACCGCCTTGGTGGCGGGAATGGCGACGCCGACCTCCTCCTCCTCCAGATCCTCCTCATCCGCCTCGCCGAAGGCCTCGCGCGTCACCGCCAGCACGTCGGCGCCGACATCGCGGCCGCGCTCGGTCAGCTCGATCAGCAGGAAGAAGGCGGCGATACCGGGCACGGAGCTGGCCAGGTAGAACAGCGCGCCGCCCGTCACCCCCACCTGCCCCACCCCGATGGCGGCCAGCAGCGTGCCGGAGGAAACCAGCACCGCGCCCCCCGCCAGCCGCGCGGTGTTCTGCGTCGCCAGCACGGCGATGGAGCCGAAGCCGATGGTCAGCAGCCCGCCCACCACCAGCCAGGTGCCGCCGAAGCCGGCGGACTCCCCCGCCCCCTCCCCGAACAGCAGCAGCCAGATGCGCAGCACGGCATAGACGCCGACCTTGCTCAGGATGGACAGGATGGCGGCGGCCGGGGCGCTGGCGGCGGCATAGGTGGTGGGCAGCCAGAAGCCCATCGGCCACATGCCCGCCTTGATGAGGAAAGCGATGCCGAGGATCGCCGCCCCGGCCTCCACCAGCCCGCGATCCTCCGCCGGCAGGGCCGGGATGCGGGTGGCGAGGTCGGCCATGTTCAGCGTGCCGACCAGCCCGTACAGCATGCTGACGCCGACCAGGAACAGCAGGGAGGCGGCGAGGTTGACGGCGATGTAGTGCAGCCCGGCGCGCACCCGCGCGGTGCCCGAGCCATGCAGCACCAGGCCGTAGGAGGCGGCGAGCATCACCTCGAAGAAGACGAACAGGTTGAACAGGTCGCCGGTCAGGAAGGCGCCGTTCAGGCCCATCAGCTGGAACTGGAACAGCGGGTGGAAATGCGCCCCCGCCTTGTGCCAGCGGGCCAGGGCGAAGGTCAGCGCGCAGAGGCCCAGCACCGAGGTCAGCACCAGCATCAGCGCCGAAAGCCGGTCCAGCACCAGCACGATGCCGAACTGCGCCGGCCAGTCGCCCAGGCGATAGACCTGCGTCGAACTTTCCTGCTCACCCGCCGCATGCAGCAGCAGGATGACGGAGAGCACGACCAGCGCGGTGGTGGAGGCGATGGCGAGGCCTGTCACCAGGCTACGCCGCCGTTCCCCGGCCAGCACCATCAGCGCGCCGACCAGCAGCGGCAGGATGATGGGAGCGATCATCAGATGCTGCATCCAGGGCATCATGCCACCGCCCTCAGGCGCCGGGCGCACCCTACAGGTGCTTGGCTACGCGGCATTTGCCGCGGCGGCCGTCCGGCCGCCCGGCAGGCAGAAGGGGCCGGCCGCAGGTTGGGAATCCGGGATTCGGCCATCACCGCTCCCGCTCCCGCCCATCGACATGGTCTGTGCCGGTCAGGCCGCGGGAGGCGATGAGCACCACCAGGAACAGTGCCGTGGTGGCGAAGCTGATGACGATGGCGGTCAGCACCAGGGCCTGCGGCAGCGGGTCCGCATGGGTGGCGAGGCTGCCCGCGCCGCCCGGCTCCAGCACCGGCGCCAGGCCGGTGCGCAAGCCGCCGGTGGAGAAGATGAACAGGTTCACGGCATAGGACAGCAGCGACAGCCCCATGATGACCTGGAAGGTGCGCGGCCGCAGCAGCAGCCACATGCCGGATCCGGTCAGCACCCCGATGCCGAGCGCGACGACGAGTTCCATCAGACGCCTCCCGCGCCAGGTGTGGCCGGGGCCGCCTGGCTCGGGGCCTGGCTCGGGGCCGAGGACGGCGTCGCCCGCAGCTTCGCCAGGGGTCGCGCCGCGGCGCGATGGCCGCGGATCGACTGATGGGCCAGCGCGATCAGCATCAGCACCGTCGCCCCCACCACCAGCGCGAAGATGCCGATGTCGAAGAGCAGCGCGCTGGCCATGGGCATGCGGCCGAGCCAGCCAAGATCGGTATAGGCGAAATAGGTGGTCAGGAAGGGCCGCCCGAACAGCCAGGCCGCCGCCCCGGTCAGGGTCGCCAGCAGCAGGCCGAAGCCGATCCAGCGCAGCGGCCGCAGCACCAGCCGCGCCTCCAGCCAATCGGCGCCGCCGATCATGTATTGCAGCAGGAAGGCGACCGACAGCGTCAGCCCGGCCGCGAAGCCACCACCCGGCAGGTCGTGCCCGCGCAGCAGCAGATACAGCGCCACCAGGCCGAAGACCGGGAACAGCAGCCGCGTGATGACGGAGGGCACCAGCAGCCAGTCGGACACCGTGTCCCCGTCCCGCCGCCGCGGATCTGCGACGTCATGGTCACGCTGTTCCCGCTGCTGTTCCGGCAGGTCGACGCTGTCCGGCGCCGGGCGGAAGCGGCGCAGCAGGGCGAAGACCGACAGGGCGACAGCCGCCAGCACGGCGATCTCCCCCAGCGTGTCGAAGCCGCGGAAATCCACCAGGATGACATTCACCACATTGGTGCCGCCGCCCTCGGTATAGGCCCGCGCCAGGAACTGGTCGGCCAGCAGGTCCGGCGGCAGGCGCGTCATCACGCCATAGGCCAGCGCCGCCATGCCGCCGCCCGCCGCGATGGCCAGCGCCAGGTCGCGCAGGCGGCGGGACAGGCTGACGACCTCCACCGCCGGCCCGGCCCCGGCGCCCAGCCGCTTCGGCAGCCAGCGCAGGCCGAGCAGCAGCAGCACGGTGGTCACCACCTCGACCAGCAACTGCGTCAAGGCGAGGTCGGGGGCGGAGAACCAGACATAGGTGATGCAGACCACCAGCCCCGCCCCGCCCAGCAGGATCAGTGCCGCCAGCCGGTGGTACTTCGCCATCCAGGCCGCGCCCAGCGCGCAGCCGGCGCCGACCAGCCAGACCAGGGCGATCGCCGGATCGACCGGGGTGGCCGGCACATTCCCCTGGAAGAATCCGCGATGCCACACCGCCCAGCCGGCGGCGAAGACCGCGACCCCCATCGTCAGGCGCAACTGCTGCTGCAGCCGGCGGGTGCCGAGCAGCCCCTCCAGCGCCCGCGCCAGGCGCCAGGACAGGAACACCATGCTGCGCTCGAACAGGCGCCGACCCTCGATCCGGCGCAGCAGCGGCACGCCTTCCCGGCCGCTGAGCAGGTAGCGCTGCAAGGCGAGGTACAACAGCACGCCGCCGACCAGGGCGATGATGCTCATCATCAGGGGCAGGTTGAAGCCGTGCCAGACGGTCAGGCTGTAGACCGGCGTCGCCTCCCCCAGCACCGCGCGGGCGCCCATGTCGAGAAAGGGGCCGATGGTGGCCGCGGGCAGCACGCCCACCATGATGCAGGCCAGCACGAGGATCTCGACCGGGGCGCGCATCCAGGCCGCCGGCTCGTGCGGCGTCTGCGGCAGGTCCACCGGGTCGGGGCCGAAGAAGGCGCCGTGCAGGAAGCGCAGCGAATAGGTGACGGCGAAGGCGCTGGCGAGCATCGCGAACAGCGGCAGCAGGCCCAGCGGCGTGGCAAAGGGCCCCTGGGCGGTCAGCGCCTCGGCGAAGAACATCTCCTTGGAGATGAAGCCGTTCAGCAGCGGCACGCCGGCCATGGCGGCGGAGGCCACCAGCGCCAGCCGCGCTGTGAAGGGCATCGACCGGTTCAGCCCGGACAAGCGTCGGATGTCCCGCGTGCCGGTCTCATGGTCGATGATGCCGGCCGCCATGAACAGGGAGGCCTTGAAGGCCGCGTGGTTCAGGATGTGGAAGATCGCCGCGACCATGGCGAGGTCGCTGTTCAGCCCCAGCAGCAGGGTGATCAGCCCGAGATGGCTGATGGTGGAATAGGCCAGCAGCCCCTTCAGGTCATGCTGGAAGATGGCGATATAGGCGCCGATCACCAGCGTGATGAGCCCGGCGGAGCCGACGATCCAGAACCAGGCATCGGTCCCCGCCAGCACCGGCCAGAGCCGCGCCATCAGGAACACGCCCGCCTTCACCAGCGTGGCGGAGTGGAGATAGGCGGAGACGGGCGTCGGCGCCGCCATCGCGTGCGGCAGCCAGAAATGGAAGGGAAACTGCGCGCTTTTGGTCAGCGCGCCGAGCAGGATCAGCACCAGCATCGGCACGTAGAAGGGATGCGCGCGGATCACATCGCCGGCCGCCAGCACCCGATCCAGGTCATAGCTGCCGACGATCTGCCCCAGCACCAGCACGCCGGCGAACAGCGCCAGCCCGCCCATGGCGGTGACGGTCAGCGCCATGCGCGCGCCGTCCCGCGCCGCCGGGGTGTGGTGCCAATAGCCGATCAGCAGGAAGGAGAAGAGGCTGGTCAGTTCCCAGAAGAAGACGAGCTGGATCAGGTTGCCGGACAGCACCACGCCCATCATGGAACCCATGAAGGCCAGCAGGAAGGCGAAGAAGCGCGGCACCGGGTCTTCGCGGGACATGTAGTAGCGGGCGTAGAGCACCACCAGGAAGCCGATGCCGGCGATCAGCCCGGCAAACAGCCAGGCGAAGCCATCCAGCCGCAGCGACAGGTCGAGCCCGAGCGTCGGCATCCAGCCGATCTCGGCCCGCAGCAGCCCGCCGGCCGATACGGTGGGATAGGCCGTCCAGACCAGCGCCAGCGCCACCAGCATGACACCGCCGGCCAGCCAGGCCGCGGCATCCCGCGCATGGGTCGGCAGCAGCATGGCGGCGAGCGCGCCGGCGAAGGGCAGCCCGACCAGGACCGCGAGAAGAAGCTGCTCCGGCATCAATCCTCCGCCGCCGCCCCACCCTGGCGCAGCAGCGCCGAGGCTTCCTCCGCCGTGCCCACGCGGCGCAGCTTCTGCAGGAAATGGGGATCGCGCAGCGGCCGGCACAGGTCGGAGAGGGCGGGCAGGAAACCTTCGGGCTGGGATTCCGGCCAGAGCACGGCGAAGACCAGGTCCACCGGTTCCTCGTCCCGCGCCTCGAAATCCACCGGGCGCTGGAGGCGGGCGAAGATCATCAGCGGCGGGTCCTCCCCCGGCAGCCGGGCATGCGGCAGCGCCACGCCGCGGCCGAGCGCGGTGGTGCCGAGGCGTTCGCGCGCCTGCAGGGCCGCCAGTACCTCCTGCTCATCCCGGCCCAGCCGGCGGGCGGCCTCCGCGGCCAGGGTCTGCAGCAGCGCCTTCCGGCTCGGCGTGGCAAGGTCGAGAAGGATCTGTTCCGCAGACAGCAGATCGGTGACCCGCATGAAGTGCTCCCCGGCCCCTGGCCGTCCCGGTGGTTCCGCCCATCGGTCATGCGCCCGCCGGGGCGCCGCGAACAGGGGACGCTCATCCCCAAAGCATCAAGATCGCGCATGAACGACGGAATTTCGTCGGCCGGCTTTAGCCGAAAGATGAAATTCGTGCAATTTTGAGGCCGGCCTACCAACCCTGCCGCAGGCGGGGCCGGCGCCTATTCGGCGAAATGGCAGGCCGCCGCCTGGCCCGGCCAGTCGGCCCGCAGCGCCGGATCCTGCTCGGCGCAGATCGCCTGGGCCTTCGGGCAGCGGGTGCGGAAGCGGCAGCCGGAGGGCAGGTTGGTGGGACTCGGCGGCTCCCCCTCCAGGGAGAAGGTATCGGTCACGCGCGGCCCGCCGATCTTGGGAATCGCCGCCAGCAGCGACTGCGTATAGGGGTGGCGCGGGCTGTGGAAGACCTTCGCCGTCTCCCCGATCTCCACCACCCGGCCGAGATACATCACCGCCACGCGGTCGCAGATCATCCGCACCACGGACAGGTCATGCGAGACGAACAGGTAGGTCAGGCCGAACTGCTGCTGCAGGGACAGGAACAGCTTCAGGATCACCGCCTGCACGGACACATCCAGCCCCGAGGTCGGCTCGTCCAGGATCACGACGGAGGGTTTGAGCGTCAGGATGCGCGCCAGCCCGACGCGCCGCTGCTGCCCGCCGCTGATCTCATGCGGATAGAGGTCCAGATGCGTCGCCAGCAGCCCGACCGCGGCCAGAATCTCCCGCACCCGCTGCTCCCGCTCCGGCTCCTTCAGCTCGGTATGCACGATCAGCGGCTCGTGCAGGGAGGCGCGGATGGTCCAGCGCGGGTCGAGCGAGGCGCCGGGGTCCTGGTAGCAGTATTGCAGGTGCTGGCGCAGGTCGCGGCTCTGGTGCGGACGCAGCCTGGCGATGTCGCGCCCCTGGAACACCACCTCCCCCTGCGTCGCGGTGTGGATGCCCATCAGCGTCTTGCCGAGGGTGGACTTGCCGCAGCCGGATTCGCCGACGATGCCCAGGATTTCCCCCGGCTGCACATCGAAGGAGACATCGTCCAGGGCCTTCAGCCAGCCGATGCGGCGCTTCCACAGGTTGCGCACGGGGAAGTACTTGCGGAGACCACGCACCTCCAGGATCGGGGGGCTCACGCGGAAAATTCCGTCAGGCGATGATGGCAGCGCACCATATGGCCGGCGCTCACCGGCTCCGGCGGCGGGCGGTCGGCGCGGCAGATGTCGCTGGCGCGTTCGCAGCGCGGGTTGAAGCGGCAGCCGGCGGGGGGATCGATCAGGCGGGGAATCTCCCCCGGAATGCCGCGCAGCCCGCTCTCGGCGGAAGGCAGGCTGTCCAGCAGCTTGCGGGTATAGGGGTGGCTGGGGCGGTCGAAGAATTCGCTGACCGGCGCTTCCTCCACCTCCTGCCCCGCATACATCACGGTGATGCGGTCGCAGATCTCATAGGCCGCGCCGAGGTCGTGGGTGGTGAACAGCACGGCGACATTGCGTTCGCGGGCAAGCTGCTTCAGCAGCTTCAGGATCTGCGCCTGCACCGTGACATCCAGCGCCGTGGTCGGCTCGTCGGCGATGACCAGCTTCGGCTCCGGCAGCAGCGCCATGGCGATCATCAGCCGCTGGCGCTGGCCGCCCGAGACCTCATGCGGATATTTGCGCAGCAGCGCCTCCGGATTCGGCAGTTGCACCAGGCGCAGCAGCTCGATCACCCGGGCCAGATCGGCCTCCCGCCGCGCGCGGCCGGTGGGCGGGTTGGCGACGCGGGCCAGGGGGGATTTCCAGCGCATCAGATCGGCGATCTGCGTGCCGATGGTGAAGACCGGGTTGAAGGCGGTGGAAGGGTCCTGCGGGATATAGGCGATCTCCCGCCCCCGCACCTCCGCCGCCAGTCGCGATTCCGGCAGGTCGAGCAGGTTGCGGCCGCCGAACATCACCGTGCCGGAATCGATGCGCGCCGCATTGCGCGGCAGGATGCCGAGGATGGCGCGCGCCAGCGTGGTCTTGCCGCAACCGGATTCACCGACCAGCCCGCGGATTTCACCGGCGCGGATGCCGCATTGCACGCCATCCAGCACCCGCGCGATCCCGGCATCGGAGGCGAAGGAGACACGCAGGTCACGCACGGTGATGAGGTCAGCGTCCACGCGCGGCCCGCCTCAGCCGGGGGTCCAGCACGTCGCGCAGCCCGTCGCCGAGCAGGTTGAAGCCCATCACCACCACCAGGATCGCAAGCCCCGGAAAGGCCGCATACCACCAGGCCATGGGCAGGAATTCCCGCGATTCCGCGATGGTGCGCCCCCATTCCGGCGTCGGCGGCGGCGGGCCAAGCCCGAGGAAGCCGAGCGTCGCCGCCGTGAGGATGGTGCCGCCCATGCCGATGGTGGTGCGTACGATGATGGAGGAAGAGATGGAGGGCAGGATATGCAGCACCATCACCCGCCAGGGCGAACAGCCCAGCGCGATCGCCGCCTCCACGAAGGTCTCGTTCTTGCAGGACCGCGTCTCGGCATAGACCAGCCGCGCCCAGAAGGGCCAATAGGTGACGGAGAGCGCCAGGATGACATTCTCGATCGAGGGGCCGAGGGTCTGGGCGATGGCAATTGCCAGCACGATCTGCGGCACGGCGAGGAAGACATCCGAGCCGCGCATCAGGATGTCGCTGCCGAGACCCTCGTAATAACCGGCGATCAGGCCGATGGGCACGCCGATCAGCACCGCGACCAGGATGGCGACGACGGCGATGGTCAGGGTGATGCGCGCGCCGAACAGCAGCCGCGAATAGATGTCGCTGCCCATGCGGTCCGTGCCCAGCCAGTTCTCCGCATTCGGCGGGCTGAGGCGGATGGCGGTGTGGAACTGGTTGACGTCACCCGGATGGGTGGCGAGGAAGGGCGCCAGGATCGCCGCCAGCACCACCAGCAGGATCATGCAGAGGCCGAGCATGGAGGCGCGGTCCTCCGCCAACTTGCGCAGAATGCGCCACATCAGCGTGTCTCCCGCGGGTCGATCAGCCCCTGCAGGATATCGACCAGCAGATTGACCACGATGAACATGGTGCCGGCGATCAGCGTGAAGCCCATGACGGCGTTGTAGTCCGAGTTCAGGATGGAATTCACCGCGAACATGCCAAGGCCGGGCCAGTCGAACACCGCCTCCACCACCACTGCGCCCGCCAGCAGGATGCCGAAGATCAGGCCGATCTGCGTGACGGTGCCGATCAGCGCGTTGCGCAGCACGTATTTCCACACGATCTGCCAGCGCGGATAGCCCATCGCCGTTTCATACAGCACGTAGCTGCTCTCCAGCGCATTCAGCACGCCGGCGCGGGTGAAGCGCACGATGGTGGCCGCTGCCGGCACCGCCAGCGTCGCCACCGGCAGCACCAGGTGATGCAGCGCATCGACCAGCGTCGTCATGTCCTGGTTGATGAGGGAATCGATCAGGTAGAATCCCGTGATCGGCTCCGGCCCCCAGCCCTCGACACGGCCGGTCAGCGGCGTCCAGTCCAGGCGCATCGAGAACAGTAGTTGCAGCAGGATGGCGAACCAGAAGCTGGCGATGGCCAGCCCGGCGATGGTGATGAGACGCAGCGTGTGGTCCACCCAGGAATTGCGCCGCAGCGCCGCGATGACGCCGAGCGGCACGCCGACCAGCGTGGCCACCACCACCGTGAACAGGGTGAGTTCCAGCGTCGCCGGCAGTCGGCTCAGCAGGTCCTCCACCACCGGGCGGCCGGTATAGATGCTGTTACCCATGTCGCCGGTGAAAACGGACATCACATAGCGCAGGAACTGCACATGCATCGGCTGATCCAGGCCGAGGCGCTGGCGCATCTCCGCGATGGTGGCGGCGGAGGCATTCTCCCCCGCCGCGAAGGCTGCCGGATCGGCCGGGATCACATGCGAGATGAAGAAGACGATCGCGAGAAGACCGAGCAGGGTCGGGATGAACCAGACCATGCGGTTGACGACCAGGACAAGGATCCTCACCGGGTGCGCAAGCTCACGTCACGCGAAGCCAACGCATTTCCTGCCCATCGCCGATCGGGCAGAATCGCACGCCGCTGACATTCTTGCGGAAGGGCCCGTACCACTTGGTGTTGTGGATGAAGATCGCCGCCGCCTCGTCGGCGGAGATGCGCGCCACCTGCTCGTACAACGGCGCGCGCTTCGCCTGGTCCGGCGTCGCCAGGGCCTCGTCCAGCAGGCGGTCGACTTCCGCATTCGTGTAGTAGCTGGCATTGCTGCCGCGGTGTCGGTTGCTGTGCAGGATTTCGCCGGCCCAGTTGTTGGGGTCGGCGTAATAGGTGCTGCGCCACAGGAACAGCAGGTCGTACATCTGTTCCGGATCGCGCATCTTGTTGGACACGACGGGCCAGGGCTCATTCAGCAAACGGCTCGGAATGCCGGCGCGGGTCAGGCCGTTCTGCAACAGGGACGCCGCCTGGATCGACTGTTCGTAGCCGATCATGCCGGCCACCACGATCTCCCGCATCGGGGCCTGCACCCGGGCCAGGTGCCACTTCGCCTTGTCGATGTCGTAGGTATAGCCGGCCAGGTCCTTCGGCGCGCCCCACATCGGGTTCGGCACCACGCCGGTGTTCCGCACCACGGAGCCGCCGAGGATGTTGTTGATCCAGCCGTCATAGTCGAAGGAATAGCAGAGCGCCTTGCGGAAGTTCAGGTCGTTCATCGGCGCGCGCTGATTGTGGATGCAGGCATAGAACAGGCGGGTGGATTCCGCCTCCATCACATTCAGATTGGCATCCGCCTGCAACCGCGTGATCTGGTCCTGCGGCATATAGGGGTCGGTGCCCTGGAAGTCGCCGCGGATCAGGCCGAGCACCCGGCTGTTCACTTCCGCCACATAGCGGAAATCAATTTCCGCCAGCCCGCCCGGGCCGAGGAAATGATTGTCGAAGCGCTGCGCGAGGAAGCCGCGCGCGGGGTCGAAACGGCGGATGATGTACGATCCGGACCCGGCATCGTTGCGGTCGATGAAGGCCTGCCCCCAGTCGCCGCCACGTTCGTTGCGCTTCAGCAGGGCGCTGTTCACCACATAGATGTCGTGGGTGATGGCGGCGAAGATGGCGGAGGGCGTGGTGAGGTTGAATTCCACCGTATGCCTGTCCAGCGCCTTGGTGCTGCCCGGCGCGATCAGCGGCGCGAAGACGGGATAGGCGCCCTTCTTCACCGCCAGGATGCGCTCCATAGAATAGACGACATCTTCCGCCGTCAGCGGCGCGCCATCATGGAAGGTGACGCCCTGGCGCAGCTTGAAGGTGTAGCGCTTGCCGTCGTCGGAGGTGGTGTAGGATTCGGCCAGCCAGGGTTCCAGCTTCGGCGGATTGTCCGCCCAGCGCATCAGGCTGTCGTAGCAATTGATGCGATAGGCGACGCGCCCGACATCGAAGGTCGCATGCGGGTCCATCGTGTCATAGGCGCTGCCATTGGCGAAGACGATGCGCCCGCCGCCGCCCCGTTGCGCCTCCGCGATGCGCGGCAGCCCGGCGGTGCCGGCCGCGGCGCCCGCCATCAGCAGATTGCGACGGCTGATCCCCGTCGCGCCATCCTTCGTCTCGCGCGTCGTCATCGCAGCATCCCCGTCTTTGATTTGAGCCGATGCTGCACTCCGCCAAATGCGGCCGTCAAGCGGGCTTCGCCGCGCGAAGCGGGCGGTCGGCGCGGTTGCCGCGCCGGGTCTGCACGGATAGCGTTCGCGGCTGGCGCGGGACGAGGCAGCCGCGCGCGAAAGGGAAAGCCCTGATGTCAACGGAGAACCCAACGGATCGCAAGGTCGCGCTGGTCACGGGCGGCGCGCGCGGCATCGGCCGCGGCTGCGTTCATGCGCTGGCCGAGCGCGGCCATGACATCGTCATCGTCGACATGCTTCGGCCGGAGATGGAACGCACCGCGGCGGAGGTGGAGGCCATGGGCCGCGCCGTGATGATCGAGGAGGCGGATGTCGCCGACCACGCCCGCGCCAGGGCCATCGCCGCCGCCGTGCAGGCCCGCTTCGGCCGCTGCGACGTGCTGGTGAACAATGCCGGGCGCGGCAACCCCACGGGCATCCTGGAAATCACGGAGGAAGCCTTCGACCGCACCATCGCGGTGAACCTGAAATCCTGCTTCAACTACATCCAGGCCTTCGTGCCGCTGATGCAGGCGGGTGGCGGCGGGCGTATCGTCTCCATGTCCTCGTTGAACGCGCATACCGGCGGCGTCACCAGTGCCGTCTCCAAATTCTCCTATGCCGCGGCCAAGGCCGGCATCATCGGCATGACCAGGGCGCTGGCCAAGGAACTCGGCCCCGACATCGCCATCAACTGCGTCTGCCCCGGCGTGATCGAGACGGAAGTCGGCAACAGCCTGACCAAGGCGCGCGGGCCGGAGTTGGCGAAGAAGATCATGCTCGGCCGGCTCGGCACGCCGGCGGATGTGGCGCAGCTCGTCGCCTTCCTGGCCACGGCGGAACCCTTCTTCATCACCGGCCAGGCCATCACCATCGATGGCTTCCAGTGGGAGATCTGACCGGCATGCCCAGCCCTGCCCGGTCCTTCCGCGTCGGCGTCGATATCGGCGGCACCTTCGCGGATTTCTGCGTGCTGGACGAGGCGAGCGGCGCGCTCTCCACCCTCAAGGTCCTCTCCACCCCGGCCACGCCGGGTAAGGAAGTGATCGACGGATTGCAAGGCGCGCAGCAGCGTTTCGGCATCGCCGCCTCCGAGATCGCCTGGTTCACCCATGGCACCACCGTCGGCGTGAATGCTGTGATCCAGCGCAAGGGCATTCCCCTCGCCTTGTTCGTCACGCGCAACTTCCGGGATGTGCTGGAGCTCGCCCGGCTGAAGACGCCCGATCCCTACGACCTGCTGTCCCGCCGCCCGGACCCGCTGGTGCCGCGGGACCGGGTGATCGAGATCGACGGCCGCCTGAACGCCGATGGCACGGAGGCCGCGCCGCTGGACGAGGCCTCCGTCATCGCCGCGCTGGAACAGGCGGAGGCGCGCGGCGCGGAGGGCATCGTGCTGGCCCTGCTGCACAGCTACCGAAACCCCACCCATGAACATGCGGCCAAGGCGATCCTGGCGCGGCTGCGGCCGGAGATGCCGGTCTACTGCTCCGCCGATGTCTGGCCGATCATCCGCGAATACGAACGCAGCATCACCGCCGTGGTGCATGGCCATGTGCAGCCGCGCGTCGCCTTCTACCTCGCCTCCCTGCAACAGGCGCTGGTCCGCGCGGGTGTGACGGCGGAGCCGATGGTGACGAAGTCCAATGGCGGCGTCATGCGGGCGGAGCTGGGCAAGACCCGCTGCGTGGAGATGCTGCTCTCCGGCACCGCCGCCGGCGCCATCGGTGCCGCCTTCGTGGCGCGCTCGGCCGGGGTGGCGCGGGCGATGAGCCTGGATATCGGCGGCACCAGCGCCGATGTCGCCGTCATCGTCGATGGCGCGCCGAGCTACGGCACCGGCGAAAGGGTGGGCGATTTCCCAGTCTATATCCCGACGGTCGCAGTCACCTCCATCGGCGAGGGTGGTGGCTCGATCGCCGCGGTGGATGCGCTGGGGCGGCTGACCGTGGGGCCGGAAAGCGCCGGTTCCACCCCCGGCCCGGCCTGCTACGGCCGGGGCGGCACGCGCGCCACCATCAGCGATGCGATGTGCGTGCTGGGCTTCATCGGCCATGGCGCGCTCGGCTACAATTCCGTGCAGGTCCGCACCGACCTGGCCGAGGCGGCGGTGGATGAGGTGGCGCAGGCCCTCGGCCGCACGCGGGAACAGGCGGCGGAGGCCATCGTGCAGGTCGCCATCAGCGGCATGTACCGGGAGGTCAGCAAGCTCGCCGCGCGGCAGGGCGTCGATGCGCGGGACTTCTGCCTGATGCCCTTCGGCGGCGCCGGCCCGATGCTGGGCGGGTTGCTGGCGCGGGAGCTGGGGATGCGGGAGATGCTGATCCCCGCCACGCCCGGCGTGCTCTCCGCCCTCGGGGGCCTGATCGCCGATATCCGCGGCGATGTCATCGAGACGGTCTATGCCGATGTCGATGCCCCCTCCCTGCCCGCCTTGCTCGCCGCCTTCGCGCGGCTACGGACGGAGGCGGAACGCTGGATCCGGCAGGACCAGCGTTTTGGTGGCGACATCGCCTTCCGCCCCTCCGCCGAGATGCGGTATCGGGGCCAGTCCTTCGAGATCGAAGTCGCCCTGAAGGAAGAATGGCTCGCCAGCGGCGACCTGGAGGCCATGGCGGAGGCTTTCCACCAGGCGCATGAGGCACTCTACGGCCATGCCGATCGCGGCGCGCCCTTGCAGGCCATCGCGCTGCGCATGGTCGTCGCCGGCACCGTCCCCGCGCCGCATTTTCCCGAACAGGCCCGCGTCGAAGGGGCGCCGGAGGTGCTGCGGGAGGTCGAGGTCTGGCTCGACGGCCGCCGGCAGAGCGCGCCGCTGTATCGCCGCGACGCGCTGCGCCACGGCCATCGCTTCGCCGGCCCCTGCATCGTACTGCAGGATGACTGCACCTCCTGCATCCCGCCCGGCATGGTCGGCGAGGTGGACCGGCTCGGCAATCTGCGGCTGACCCAGGCGGAGGACCGCGCATGACCATCGACCCCGTCACGCTGCAGATCTTCGGCAACCACGCCCAGGCCGCGGCCGAGAGCATGGCCTTCACCCTGTTCCGCACCGCCCATTCCACCTTCGTCAAGGAGACGGAGGACTTCACCACCGGCCTCTGCACCCCGGATGGCCAGACCTTCGCGAGTCCGCGCGAACTCGGCGCCACCTGGTTCATCGGGCTGGAATACGGCCCGGTGATCCGCGCCATCACCGATTATCGCGAAGGCGATGTCGGCATGACCAACGACCCCTATAGCGGCTTCGTCTGCACCCATTCGCCGGACATCCATCTGTGGAAGCCGATCTTCTGGGAAGGCGAGCTGGTCTGCTTCGCCGTCGGCCATATCCACAACACCGATGTCGGCGGCGCCGTGCCCGCCTCCCTCTCCCGCGCCCTGACGGAGGTGCATCAGGAAGGCATCCGCTTCCCACCCGTGAAACTGGTGGCGGAAGGCGTGCTGGACCAGCGGCTGCTCGACATCATGCTGCTGAACGTCCGCGCGCCGACGCAGAACTGGGGCGACCTGAAGGCCCAGCTCGCCGCCATGAACACCGGGGAGCGCAAGGTGCATGAGATGATCCGGCGCTTCGGGCTGGAAACTTTTCGGGCCGGCATGGAGGGCCTGCTGGATCTGGCGGACCGACAGGCGCGGCGTGTTCTGGCGACCATCCCGGATGGCGACTACCCCTTCCACGACTATCTGGACGAGGACGGGCCGGGCGGCCTGCCCTGCCGCCTGCAACTCAACCTGCGCATCCGCGGCGAAACGGCGGAGCTGGATTTCACCGGCTCCGACCCGCAGCTCACCGCCTCGCTGAACATGCCGACCGGCGGCGCGGCGCGGCATATCCTGCTGATGGTGGGCTGGAACTATGTGCTGTACTCGCTGGACCCCAGCATCCTGCTGAATGGCGGGCTGCTGCGTCCCGCCACCTGCATCGTGCCGGAGGGCACGGTGCTGAACCCGGTCTTCCCGGCGGCGGTCGGCATGCGCTCCATGACCTGCATGCGCCTGCAGGGCGTGGTGATCGGCGCCTTCCAGCGCGCGGTGCCGGACCGGCTGCCGGCGGGGCCGGCCAGCGGCGGGCCGATGCTGAACGTGAACACCACGGACAATCGCAGCGGCCGCCGCGTGATGGCGGCGATCGATCCGATCACCGGCGGTGCCGGCGGGTCGCCCTTCGGCGACGGCATGGACGGTTCCGGCGCCAATAGCGGCTTCCTCAAGAACACCCCGGTGGAGATCAACGAGGCGGAGGTCCCCATCCGCATCCTGCGCTATGGGCTGGAACCCGATAGCGGCGGTGCCGGCCGTCATCGCGGCGGGCTGGCGACGGTGCTGGAATTCCGCGTCCATGCCCCGGGCACCGTGGTCACCGCCCGCAACCGCGACCGCACCCGCTTCCGGTCCTGGGGCGTGCAGGACGGGCTGCCCGGGGCACCCTCCCAGTTCTGGCGCAATCCCGGCACGGCGCGGGCCGAGAACCTGGGCAATACGGATGTCGTCACCCTCGACCCCGGCGATACCATCCGCATCATCTGTTCCGGCGCCTCCGGCTGGGGTCCGGCCTGGCAGCGGCCGGAGGCGGCGGTGTTGCAGGACCTCGCCGCCGGCAAGATCTCGGCGGAGGCCGCCGCGCGCGACTATGGCGTGGTGCCGGGCGATGCCGGGGCCACCAAGGCCCGGCGCGCGGCACTGGAAGCCGCGCCGCGCCAGGACTTCGATGCGGGGCCGGAGCGCGCGGACTTCGAAAAGCTCTGGACCGACGCGAATTACGCGACGCTGACCACGATTCTCGCCAGCCTGCCCATCCACTGGCGCCATTTTTCCAAGCGCCGCATCTTCGACCACGTCGCGGCATCGGCTGATCGTCGCGGCGATGGCACGGAAGTGCGTGCCGCCTTCGACGCGCTGCGAGCCGAATTCCCGCAGATCACCGGCTGACCCAGGAGGAAACACCAATGACCCCACCGGAAAGAATGCGCCGGCTTCTGGCCGAACCCGGCCTCGTCACCATGCCGGCGGTCTGGGACGGGCTGACCGCGAAGCTGACATCGGAAGCAGGCTTCGCCACCGCCTTCCTCTCCGGCTCCTGCGTCGCCGCGGCGCGGCTCGGCGGGCCGGACCTCGACCTGGTCTCCTTCGGCGAGATGTTCGACAGCTTCACCATGGTGCGCAATGCGGCGCCGGATCTGCTGATCCTGGCCGATGGCGACCACGGCTATGGCAATGCCATGAACGTGCAGCGCACCGTCGCCGCCTATGGCCGCGCCGGTGCCGCCGCCGTGCTGATCGAGGACAAGATCACCCCGCGCGCCTTGACCGCCGCCGGCAAGCCCTGCCTGCCGCGCGACCAGGCGCGGATGAAGATTCGCGCCGCGGTGCAGGCGGCGAAGGAGTCCGGCATCCTGGTGCTGGCCCGCACCGATTGCCGCCCGACCCAGGGTTTCGAGGAGGCGCTGGCCCGGATCGAGATGTATGTCGAGGAAGGCGCCGATATCCTGTTCTTTGACAGCCCGGAGAATGACGACGAAATCCGCGCCTCGGTGGCCGCCGCCGCCGGCCGGCCCACCTTCGCCGTGCTCTCCCCGGGCGCCCCGCGCGCCACGCCGACACGCAGCCAGGCGGAGGCGCTGGGGCTGAAGATCGCGACCTATCCCACCGGCATGCTCTCCCCGGTCGCCGCCGGCATCAAGGCCGGCCTCGCCGCGCTGAAGGCCGGGCAGGCGGAGGCCGCCAGCGCCCTGCCGCCGGCCGAACTGCGCACCACCCTGGGCTACCCGGCCTATGACGAGGCGGCGCGCCCCTTCATCGTGTGAGGTGACCTCCCGCCCCTGGCTGGGGCGTGACATAAAGGGGCAGGCGGGCCTTGCCCCGTGGCGGCCCCATGGCGGCAAGGAGAGACCCGATGCCGCAGGAACCCTTCGGCGCCGAGCAGGACGCGGCCCTGCAGGCGGCCGCGGAAGCCGCCGGCCTGACCATCAGCCCGGCGGAGGCGCGACCACTCTGGCGCGCTTTGGGCGGCGCATTGCCGGCCGATGCCGCCGCGCTGCGCGACGCCCTGCTGGCGCTGCGCAGGCGTGGCTGGCGCGTGCGGCTGGCCGAGCTCGCCCGCCGCGCCACCGGCCTGCCGGCGCGGGGCGAGGACCTGGATGCCGCCGCCGCCGCCCTCACCCGCCTCGATTCCGGCGAGACGGAGCTGTTGCGCGCGCTGCGGGAGGCGGTGCTGGCGCGCCTTTCCGGCCATGCCGGGGTGGAAACGGCGCTGGCCGCCGCGCTGGAGGACCTGCCCCGCCCGCCCAATGGCGAACCGACGCTGGAGGCGATCGCCCATTGCGCCGGGCTGGTGGCCGAGGCCTTCGCTTTGCCCGCCACCGACGCCGCCGCCTTCACCCGCCGCGCGACGGAGGAGGAACGCCGCCAGCGCGCCGCCCGCCGCGCCGCCGCCAAGGCCGCGCGCGAAACCCAGGTGGAGGAGGAAGGCCGCCTCAAGGACTGGGAATCCTCCCTGGTCCGGGCGGAGGCCCTGCCCGCCTTGCTCCAGGCCAGCCGGGCGGAGGTGGATACCTGGCTGCGCGAGGGCCGCCTGCCGGTCGCGCGCCATGTGCCGCTGCGCAAGGGCGGCCGCCGCATCCGCGTGCCGGAATTCGACCCCGCCGCGCTGCGCCAGGTGGTGCCCACCCTCCGCACACCCCGCCCCGTCGCCCGCGCCCCGAGCGCCGCCCCGGTGGCGGAGGAAACCCGCCGCAGCAGCAATGCCACCATCGCCCGCATCGCCGGGCTGGACCGCTATGCCGCGCATTTCGCCACCGCCCGCGCCTTGGACCGGCGCATCATCGCCTGTCTCGGCCCAACCAATTCGGGAAAAACCTATTACGGCCTGACCCGGCTGGCGGAGGCCGAGAGCGGCGTGGCGCTCGGCCCGCTGCGGCTGCTGGCGCATGAATACCGCGACGCGCTGGAAGCCCGCGGCGTGCCGACCTCCCTCTCGACCGGCGAGGAACGCATCGACAGCCCCGGCAGCCGCCACACCGCCGCGACGGTGGAGATGTGCCCCTTCAACACCCCCTTCGACGTGGCGGTGGTGGATGAGGCGCAGATGCTGGCCGACCCGGAACGCGGCCCGGCCTGGACCGCCGCCATCATGGGCGTGCCGGCGCGCACCGTCATCGTGCTCGGCGCGCCGGATGCGGCGCCGATGCTGCGGCGCCTCGCCGCGCTCTGCGGCGATCCGCTGGAGGAAATCCGGCTGGAGCGGATGGGGCCGCTGACCGCCTCCCCCACCCCGGTACCGCTGGATGAGATCGGCCGGGGCGATGCCGTCATCGCCTTCTCCCGCCGCGAGGTCTTCGCCCTGCGTGCCGCGCTGCTGCGCAAGGGGCGCAGCGTCGCCGTGGTCTATGGCGCCCTCGGCCCCAGCGTCCGCCGCGCCGAGGCCCGCCGCTTCCGCGAAGGCGAGGCGGAGGTGCTGGTGGCCACCGATGCCATCGGCATGGGGCTGAATATCGGCCCGCTGCGCCGCGTGGTCTTCTCCGCGCTCAGCAAATGGGACGGGCAGTCGGACCGGCCGCTGACGGTGCAGGAGATCAAGCAGATCGGTGGCCGCGCCGGGCGTTTCGGCGGCGCCCATGCGGAAGGCGTGGTGGCGGTGCTGGCCGGCGGCGGCAATCCCAAGGACATCGCCCGGGGGCTCGCCGCCGGGCCGACACCGCCGGTGGACCTGCGCCCGCCGGTCGCGCCCGATGCGGATATCGTCGCCGCCGTCGCCGCCGAGATCGGCACCCAAAGCCTGTTCGGCACGCTGCGCCGCATCGAGCGTTCCGTGCTGCGGCGGGACGATCCGAACTACCGCCTGGGCGACCTCTCCACCCAGATCGCCATCGCCGCCGCCGTCGATGGCGTGCGGGAGTTGTCGCTGCTGGACCGCTGGACCTATGCCATGTGCCCGGTGGATGCGCGGGATGAGGGGGTGCAGCGGCTGACCGACTGGGCGGTGGCCCATGCCCTCGGCAGCGCCATCCCGCCGCCCCGCGCCGGCCGCCTGCCGCCGCCCGACCGCGCCGGGCAGGAGGCTCTGCAGCTGGCGGAGCGCGTGCATCGTCGCCTGGTGGCCTGGCGCTGGATGGCGATGCGTTTCCCGCTGATCTATCGCGACATCGAGGGCGCGCTGGCCGAAAGCCGGCGGCTCAACCAGTGGATCGAGGCCGTGCTGTCGGCCCAGCCCAGCGAGCGCAACCGGCCTGGGGAAGGCCTGGCGCAACCTGCTTTCAAAGGGCGCAAGCGGCGTTAATACAGCGACTGTGACCAGCAGACCGACATCCGGCTCACCCGTTCGACAGGACCTTGAGGCCATGAAGATCAATGCGCATCGCCTGGGCGACAGCTTGACCGTGGCAGTGACCGGAAGGCTGGACACCAGCACGGCGCCCATGCTCGGTCGGGACATGGAGCTGGAAGGGGTCCGGCACCTCGTTCTCGATCTCGACGCCTGCCACTACGTTTCCAGCGCGGGATTGAGAGAATTGCTGCGCGCAAGGAAGCGGTTGGCGGCGGTGGACGGCACGATGCTGCTGACCAATGTGAGCCGCGACATCCAGGACATCCTGGATATCACGGGCTTCTCCAAGCTCATTCCCAGCCAGCCCAAGGTACGGACCATTTCCCTGGAGGGGCTGGAATTCCTTTCCGCCGGCGTCTGCGGCGAGTGCTATCGCCTGGACCCCGAAACCATCGTGAAACTCTACAAGGAAGGGATCGGGGCCGACATCGCCGAGAAGGAGAAGCAGTTCGCGAAAGCGGCCTTCGTATTGGGGATACCGACGGCGATCTCCTTCGACGTCGTCGCCTGCGGCGCCCGGACGGGTGTGGTCTACGAGATGCTGGAAGCGACGCTGTTCAGCGCCAACATCCGGAACGACCTTCAGAACATCGACAGCCACGCCCGGCTTCTCGCACAGATCGCCCGGACGGTTCACGAAACCCCCGCCGACCCGGCGATCTTTCCGGATATCAAGGCGAACTTCCGGCACTACATCGACCAGATGGACTTCCTGTCGGCCAGCGAGATCGCCTTCCTGCATCGCCTGCTGGAGACGATTCCGGACGCCGATACCTGCGTTCACTTCGACCTGCACACCAGCAATATCATGATCCGGGACGGCGAACCGGTGATCATCGACATGGGCGACCTGTCCCGGGGGCACTACCTCTTCGACATCGGGCTTCTCTGCACCATCTACGGCTATCCCGAAACGGGCATCTGCGAGATGGCGACGAAGATACCCAACGCCGACGGCCTGCGTTTGCTGGAGCGTTTCCTGGCGCATTATTTCCGCGACAAGCCGGAGGAGGAATATCGCTTCTTCCAGGACAACAGGTATTTCCTGGCCTCGCTGAGGCTTATCTACACCAGCACCTTCCTGCCCAGCCTCAAGGCGGAATCCGCCCGGATCATCAAGGACATATTGCTGCCGAAGATGGCCAGGTGAGGACGGCCCACGCGCCGCAGCCCGTTAATCCCGCGCGCCCGAAGCGCGCGCGGCAAACTCTGCCGGCACCTCCTTCCCCGCATCGACAAAGGCCTTGCGCAGCGCCTCCACATTCGGGCTGAAGATCGTGCGGCGGTTGTCCACCGCCCAGGCGTGGGAGGCGCGGAGCGTGTCCAGCGACTGCTGGAAGCGCGGCATGACCCAGCGGGCGAATAGCTCGTAGCTGCGCCAGCTCTGCTCGCGATCGGCCCAGTCATTGGCGCGGAACAGGAAACCGCCGAAGCCGCCATCGCTGGCCTCGATCAGCTTCTCGATGCCGCGCGCCACCGTCTCCGGCGACCCGACCAGCGTGGTGCCGGCCTTCACGCCATCGGTCAGCGGGTCCTGCGAACGGCCGGGCGGGCGGCCCAGCGCATCCTCGAAATAGGTCACCGTCTCCGCCCGCTCCCCGATCCGCACCTCCTCCAGCGCGCGTTCGTCGGTCTCGGCCACATGCACGTTCATCACCATGCGCCAGTCGGCGCGGTTCATGGTCTTGCCATGCCGCGCCGCCTCCTCCTCCGCGATCTTCCACTGGCCCGGCAAGGCGGCGGACCCGCCCGGCAGGCCGGCACCGAGGGAGAGGATGCCGACGCCGTGGCGGCCCGCCGTCGCCGGCCCGGCGGGGGTCAGGGTGCTGGCCACCGCGATGGGGAAATGCGGGTCGCTATAGGGGCGCAGATGCAGCCGTGCCTCCCGCATCTCGAACCAGTCGGTCTTGCGCGTCACCGGGCCGTCGCAGCGCAGCAGGGCCATGATGGCCTCCAGCGCCTCATCCATCCGGCGGCGCTGGGTGGCGGGCTCGATGCCGAGCATATAGGCGTCGGAGACCAGCGCGCCGGGGCCGCAGCCCAGCATGGCCCGGCCGCGCGTCATGTGATCCAGCTGCACGAAGCGCTGCGCCACCAGGAAGGGGTGGTGATAGGGCAGGCTGGTGACGCCGGAGCCGAGGCGGATGTGCTTCGTGCGCTCCGCCGCCGCGGCGATGATGAGCTCGGGGGAGGCGATCGTCTCCCAGCCCGCGGAGTGGTGCTCGCCGATCCAGGCCTCGTCATAGCCGAGCCGGTCGAGCCATTCGAGCATCTCGATGTCGCGGGCCATGGCCAGCGTCGGGTTGTCGCCCAGGCGGTGGAAGGGTGCCAGGAAGACACCGAACTGAAGGCCGCGCTTCGCCATGAACCCTGCTCCCCTGTGCTTCGGGGAAGTCTCCGCCGGAACGCCCGGCCTGCCAAGCGGCGGCGAAATCAGTCGCCCAGCGGATGCTCCAGGAAGAAGCGCAGCATCTCCCGCGAGGCATCGGGGCCGCGCGGGTCGGTATAGCTGCCGGCCGCGCTGCCGCCGGACCAAGCATGGCCACCGCCATGCACCACCCATTGTTCCAGAACGGACCGGCCCTCGGCATCGGCATGGATGGTGCGGCTATAGGCATGGCCGTCCGGAACCTGGCCGCGCTGCGCCTCGGTCGTCAGGCCCGCGACCCCGGCGAACTGGGCGATGACCTGGTCGCCATTGCGCGGATGCACCGTCCTGTCCTGGTCCGCATGGAAGACGATGGTCGGGACCGCGCGCGCGTTTTCGTCGCCGGGCGCCGGTGTCGTCGCTGCCCCCTGCCGCATCGCGGAAAGGGCCGAGGACACGTCCCGCGCCGCGCCGCAGGCAAGGCCGGAATGCACCCCGGCCGCCGCATAAAGGTCAGGATAGGCCTGCGCCATGATGGCGGCCGCCGCGCCGCCGGCCGAAAGGCCCGCGACATAGACCCGGCGCGGATCGACGGCATGGTCGCGCATGACCTGGCGGGTGATGCCGGCGATCAAGGCGGGTTCGCCCTGGTCGCGCTGCTGGTCGCCGGGGCTGAACCAGTTCCAGCACTTCTGGGGATTGGCCGATTTCGGCTGGCCCGGATAGACGACCAGGCAGCCCTGCTCCTCCGCCAGCGCATTCATGCGCGTGCCGGCCGCGAAGTCATCCGGCGACTGCTTGCAGCCGTGCAGCATGACCACCAGCGGCATCACCGCGTCGCGATGGGTGGAGGGGATGTAGAGCTTGTAGGCCCGGCTCCCCGCCCCGCTGCTGAAGGACCCTTCCAGAAATTGGGCGCCATCGGCCAGAGGCTCGGCCGCCGAGGGCCCCGCGCCGCGCGCCAGCCCCGTCAGGCGACGCAGGGCCTCCGTCATCCGCGGCATCATGGCCGCGCCCAGGCCGGCGCCGGGCCAGCGGCTGGCCGCCGTCGCCTCCGGTGCCTCGGCGTCCGGTGCCGAGGCCTGGGCGGAACCCGAGGTCTCGCCGGTTTCGGGATCGACGTCGAAGACACGCGGCTGTGCGGTGGCGGCGGGCGGCGCGGCGCGCGGCGGCGTGGGCGCGGCCGGCGCCTCGCCACGCAGAGCCCCCCGCAGCAGCGCGGTGGCTTCGGTCAGCTTGCCCTCGCGGGTCAGGCGGGTCGCCTCGCGCATGTGGTTGAACAGGATCGCGGTCATATCGAATGGGTCCAATACGCGGTGGGCAGCCGACGCCGTTCGCAAGCGGGCGCGCTTTGCGTTTCGTCGTGACATGCCTTTGGTGGGGAATGGCTGCCCTCCCGAGCGAGACAGCCTTTTGGTGCAACGCCGGGCGGGCCCAGTCGTTCAGCGCACCGTCGTTCAGCGCCGTCGTTCAGCGCATGCGGTCGGCCAGCGCGGCCTTCACCGCCGCGCTGGCCTGCAGCGCGCCGAGGACGGAGATCGAGGCGATGGTGGCCTTGGCGAGTTCGGCTGTGACATCCGCCGCGATGCTGGCCAGGCCCAGCACCCGGATATCCAGCCGCTGCCCCGCCGCCTGGGCCGCTTCGAGGTCCGCGCGGCTGAAATGCCGCAGCCCGAGATCCAGGCTTTTGCGGGCGACCGACTGTTTCGCCGCCTCGGCATGCCGCTCGATCTGGTTGCGGATCGCGGTGCGGATGAAGTCGGTGCGGTTCGAATAGAAGCCGTCCTGGACCAGCAGGTCGACATGGCCGAGGTCCACATAGCCCAGGTTGATGGTGATCTTCTCGCTGTCGCCCCCGGCCCTGGGGCGCAGCTCCTGTACGTTACCCGTCATCCGGAACATCCCTCCACCATCCGTGTGGATGGTAGATGGATGGTGTGACGCCGCATTCAAGCGGCGCCGGCGCCTATTCCGTCAGTTCAGCCCCTCGCAGAAGGTCCGGATGCGGCGGCAGGCCTCGTCCAGCAGGGTGTCGGCGGCGGCGAAGCTCAGCCGGAAATGGCCCGGGAACAGGAAGGCGCTGCCATGCACGGTGGCGACGCCGCCCTCCGACAGCAGGGCAAGAACAAAGTCCCAGTCGCTGGTGATCTTCGTGCCGCCCGCGGTGGTGCGGCCGATGCAGTCGGTCAGGTCCGGGAAGGCGTAGAAGGCGCCCTCCGGCATGTGGCAGCGCAGATGCGGCGTGGCATCCAGCGCCGCGACGATGCGGTTGCGCCGCGCCTCATAGACCTGGCGCATCGCCTCCGTCGGCTCCTGCGGCCCGTCCAGCGCGGCGATGGCCGCGGCCTGGGCGATGGAGCAGGTGTTGGAGGTGGACTGGCCCTGAAGCTTGTCCATGGCCTTGATGATGTGGCGTGGCGCACCGCCGAAGCCGATGCGCCAGCCGGTCATGGCATAGGCCTTGGAACAGCCGTTCATCGTCACCGTGCGGTCGCGCAGCTTCGGCTCGACCTGGGCGAAGGTGGCGAATTCCCGGCCGTCATAGATCAGCTTCTCGTAGATGTCGTCGGTCAGCACATGCACCTGCGGATGCCGCAGCAGCACGTCGCACAGCCCGCGCAGCTCCGCCGCCGAATAGGTGGCGCCGGTGGGGTTGGACGGTGTGTTGACGATCAGCCATTTTGTCCGTGGCGTGATCGCCGCTTCCAACTGCTCGGGCCGCAGCTTGAAGCCCTGGTTGGGGCCGCAGGGCAGCAGCACGGGCGTGCCTTCGGCCAGGCCGACGATGTCGGGGTAGGAGACCCAGCAGGGCGTCGGGATGATGACCTCGTCGCCGGCATTCACCGTGGCGATCATGGCATCGTAGATCACCTGCTTGCCGCCGGTGCCGACCAGGATCTCCTCCGCCGTATAGTCCAGCCCGCTGTCGCGCTGGAACTTGCGCGCCACTGCCTCCCGCAGCGCCTTGGTGCCGGCGATGTCGGTGTAGCGGGTCTGGTTGCCCTGGATCGCGGCGATCGCCGCATCCTTGATGTGCTGGGGCGTGTCGAAATCCGGCTCGCCGGAGGAGATGGCGAGAACATCCTTGCCCTCCGCCTTCAGCGCCTGGGAACGCTGGCGCATGGCCGTGGTCTGGGAGGGAGAGATGCGGTTCAGACGATCCGCGATGAGGTCGCTCATGGTGTTCCTCAGCGCGCCAGGTTCAGCCGGGCGCGGGTTACGATGTCCTTGAACTTTGCGAATTCGGCCGCGATGAAGGCGGCGGTCGCTTCGGGCGTGCTGTCACTGACGGCGTCGATGCCGGCGGTGGCAAGGCGGGCCTTTACATCCTCCATGGCCAGCACGCGATTGGCCGCCGCATTCAGCCGCGCGACGATGGCGGGCGGCATGGCCTTCGGGCCGACCATGACATTCCAGGTCGACGCGGCAAAACCGGCCACGCCGGCTTCCTGCAGGGTGGGCACATCCGGGAACAGTGGGTGCCGGGCCGGCGAACCCATGCCGATGATCCGGAACAGCCCGTCCCGCGCCGCCGCCGCGAGCGAGCCGAGCGGTTCCCAGCCGAACTGCACCTCCCCCTTGGTCAGCGCCTCCACCAGCGGCGCGCCGCCGCGATAGGGGATGTGCTCGGCCTCCAACCCACCGGCCGAGAGGTTCAGCAATTCCCCCGCCAGATGCCCGACGCTGCCGGAGCCGGAGCTGCCCCAGCTCGCGCGGCCCGGATTGGCGCGCAGCCAGGCGATCAGCGCCTGCGGGTCGCGATGCGGCGAATCCTTCGGCACCGCCAGCGCGATCGGGGCGCGGCCGAGGATGGCGATGGCGGTGAAATCGGCCACCGGGTCATAGGGCGTGGTGTCCGGCTGCAAGGCCGGCACCGTGCCGTGGGTGGAAGGCGTGCCGAGCAGGATCGCATGGCCATCCGCCGGCAGGCGCCGCACATAGTCGCTGCCGATGACGCCGCCGGCCCCGGCGCGGTTCTCGACCACCATCCGCGCCGAGGGTCCCAGCAGCGGTGCCATGCGATCCGCCACCAGCCGCGCCAGCAGATCGGCCGATCCGCCGGCGGGGAAGGGAATGGTGAAGCTGACCACGCGGTCCGGCCAGGCCGCCCCCTGCGCGAAGGCGGAAGCGAAGGGCGCCGCCGCAAAGGCGGCGAGGGCAAGACGACGGGTCAGCATGACACAGGCTTCCTCAGATGGTGATGTTCTGGCTGCGGATGATCTCGCCCCATTTGGCGAGTTCCTCCGTCCAGTAGCTGTCGAGTTCCGCGGCGCTGCCTCCGATGGTCTCCACCGCCATGACGGTCAGCCGCTCCTTCGTCGCCGGATCGCGCAGCGCCTTCTGCATGGAAGCGGTCAGCCTTGCGACGATCGGTGCCGGCGTACCCGCCGGTAGCAGCATGATGACATCGGTGGAGGAGGCGAAGCCGGGCACGCCGGATTCCGCCAGCGTCGGCAGATCCCGCGCGAAGCTCGAACGCTCCATCGTGCCGACGCCCAGGACTTTCAATTGGCTGTTGGCGCGGAAGGGCAGGCAGGTGACGAGATCGACGAAGGACATCGCCACTTCACCTGCCAGCAGGCCCTGCACGGAAGGACCGCCGCCACGATAGGGCACATGCAGCAGCCGCACGCCGGCCTTGGCCTGGAACAGCTCCGCCGCCAGATGGCTGCTGGCGCCGATGCCGGCGGAGGAATAGGTGACCTCGCCCGGCTTCGACTTCGCATAGGCGACGAACTCGGCGACGGTATTGGCGGGTATGGAGGGGTGGATGCACAGCCCCTGCGCGCTGCGCGCCACCAGGCTGACGCCCGTGAAGGCGCGGCGGTTGTCATAGGGGATATTGGCCATCAGATGCGGCGCGATGGCATAGGTGCTGTTGGTGCCGAGCAGGAAGGTATAGCCATCCGGCCGTGCCCGCGCGACGTGATGATGGCCGATGGTGCCGGACGCGCCGCCACGATTCTCCACCACCACGGGCTGGCCGAGATCGGCCGCCATGGCCTGCGCGATCACGCGCCCCATCACATCGGTCGAACCGCCAGCCGCCCAGGGAATCACCAAGGTGAGCGGGCGGTTGGGAAACACCTCCTGCGCCGAGGCCGGGCGCGGCGCCAGCATGGGCACGGCGAGGCTGGTGGCGAGGAGGGAACGACGCGTCACCACACTCATGGGTCATCTCCGTTGTTGCCGCCGCGCGGCGACGGCGGTTGCGTGAAACGATGCGCGTGGCGGCGGCCTTGCGGTCGCCGCATCCGGCATCTCCCTGTCGCCGTGCTTCTTGCGTCACGGCGTTGTGCAGTGTTGCCCGATCAGGGCAGTTCGACGACCAGATTCCGGAACCGATCCACAGAAACCTGCGCATCCGGCCCGATGACGCAGGTGGATTCGCGTTCCTCCACCAAAGCCGGGCCACGGAAGCGTGCGCCGGGTGCGAGCGCGTAGCGGTCGTAGACCTGGCAAGGCAACCAGCCGACGCCCTCGAACAACGCCTCCCGCACCCCACGCGCGGCCTTGCTGGCATCGGTGAAGCTTTCGGTCACCGTATTCGCCACCTCCGCCAACTGGATGTCGCGGCCCGGCGCCAGGCAGGCGACGCGCCAGGACAGCGCCTCGATCGGCAGATCGGTCAGGGCACGGCCGAAGCGCTCGGCATAGCTGGCGAAGAAGCTTTCCCGGATGGCCGGCAGATCCGCTTCGCTCAGCGACATCGAAGGCAGCTTCACGGGAATCTCGAAGCCCTGGCCGACATGGCGCATATCGGCGGCAGGCCGCGTGGTGATGCTGGCGGGATCGGCGCCGGTTTCCAGCAGAAGCTGGCGGCCTTCCTCCGCCATCTGCGCCAGCAGCCCGTTCACATGCGCCCAGTCCATCCGTTCCAGCCGGCCGACATGGCTGCGCACCAGGTCGGTGGCCGGTGGTGCCACCAGGAAGCCGAGGGCGGAGGCCACGCCCGCGCCCAGCGGCACCAGCATGCGCTTCATCTTCAACAGCCGCGCCAGGTCGTAGGAATGCACGGGGCCGGCACCACCGAAGGCGATCAGCGTGTAGCGGCGCGGGTCCCTGCCCTTCTCCGCCAGATGCATGCGCGTGGCGGCGGCCATCGTCTCGTCGACGATGCGGCGGATGCCGAGCGCCGCCATGTCGCGCTCCACCTTCAGCCCCTTGGCGATGCCGTTCTCAATGGCGCGCTGCACGGCGTTCGGGTCCAGCGCCATCTCGCCGCCGAGGAAGTATTTCGGGTCGAGCCGGCCGAGCACCAGGTCGCCATCGGTGACGGTGGGCTCGGTGCCGCCGCGGCCATAGCAGATCGGCCCCGGCTTCGCGCCGGCGCTGCGCGGGCCGACCTTCATCAGGCCGGAGGCGGCATCGACGCGCGCGATGGAACCGCCGCCGGCGCCGATCTCGATCATGTCCACCACCGTCACCTTCAGCGGCAGGCCGGAGCCCTTCTGGAAACGGCGGACGCGGCCGGCCTCGAAGTCGAACTTGCGGTCGGGCGCCGCATCCTCCACCAGGCACATCTTCGCGGTCGTGCCGCCCATGTCGAAGGAGACGACATGGTTCTCGCCCGTCAGGCGCGCGAGGAAGGAGGCCGCCATGGCGCCGGCCGCGGGGCCGGATTCGATCAGGCGGATGGGGAATTCCTTGGCGTCGCGCACCGCCGCGATACCGCCGCCCGAGAGCATCACATGCAGCCGCCCGACGAAGCCGAGCGCGGCAAGGTCGGCTTCCAGCTTGTCGAGGTAGCGGCGCATCAGCGGCTGCACATAGGCATTGGCGCAGGCGGTGCTGGTGCGTTCGAATTCGCGGATTTCCGGCGCGACGCGGGACGACAGCGACAGCGGCAGGTCCGGATACATCTCCGCCACGATGGCCCCGGCACGCACCTCGTGCCGGTCGTCGTGATAGGCATGCATGAAGGCGATGGCCAGTGCCTCGATCTTTTCCTCGGTCACCAGCCGCGTCACGGCGGCCCGCACGGCGTCCTCGTCCAGAGCTAGCAGCGTCGTGCCATGCACGTCGATGCGCTCGGGGATTTCCAGGCGGCGGTGGCGCGGCACCAGGGTCGGCGGCGCTTCCAGATAGAGGTCATACAGGTCGTAGCGCGTCTCGCGCCCGATCTCGATCACGTCGCGGAAACCTGCGGTGGTCAGCAGGCCCACCGTGGCACCGGTGCGCTCGATGATGGTGTTGGTCACCAGCGTGGTGCCATGGACGATGCTGTGCAGGTCGGCGGTCGTCAGACCCGTCTCCTCCAGCAGCCGCATGGTGCCGGCGATGATCGCCTCGCTGGGATCATCCGGCGTGGTCAGCCGCTTGCCGGTGGCGACCAGCTTCCGGGTCGGATCATGCAGGACGAAGTCGGTGAAGGTGCCTCCGACGTCGACCCCAATGCGCGCGGTCCCGCTCATGCCTTCACCCCATAGTCACGCATCGCCGCCTCTTCCGTGATGTAGCCGTCGCGGATATCCGCGCGCACGGCCTCGGGGTCGCGCTGCTTCGGGTCGCCGAAGCCGCCGCCGCCTGGGTACAGCAAGGTCACGCGCCGCCCCGTCTCCACGCTGGTGCGGGACTTTGGGTGCGGCCGCGTGCCGTCATCGATGGCGATCACCGCCGGGGCGCCAGGGCCACCGCCGAGCAGGCCTTCCGCCGGATGGTCGCGCCGGTCCGACAGCAGGGAGAGCCGCACCGCGGCCGGCGTGCGCACCTCGATCTCGGCTTCCTGGCCCAGCCCGCCACGGAAGCGGCCAGCGCCACCGGAATCCGGCCGAAGCTGCTTCCGCCAGACCAGCAAGGGCGCGACGCTCTCATAGGCCTCGATGGAGCCGGCGCCGACATTGGTCGGAAAGGCCGTGGTCGGCAGCCCGTCCCGATGCGGGCTGGCGCCCATGCCGCCACTCGCGAACAGCACCTGCGAGAAGCGATCGCCATTCTGGTCCATGCCGCTGAACAGCGCGCGCATGGTCGGGGCGCCGCCGCATTCCGCCAGCACCTTGTCCGGCAGCACATCCGCCAGCGCCTTGTAGATGGCACCCGCCAGAAGATGCCCCGTGAGCTGCCGCGCGCTGCAGGGCGCCGGGAAGCGCGGGTTCAGGATGGAGCCTTCCGGCGCCGCGACAGTGATCGCCTGGTAGCTGCCCTCGTTGCGCGGCGTGAAGGGATCCAGCGCGCATTTCACCGGATAGACCGAATAGGCATGGGTGTAGTTCAGCACGCAGTTGATGCCGCGGTCGATCTGCGGGGAGGTGCCGGCGAAATCGATATGCATCGTCTCGCCGGAGACGGTCACGGCGCAGACGATGCGCGTCACCTGCTCATCAAAACCATCGGCCTCGATGGTGGCGCGATAGGTGCCGTCCGGCACTTCCGCGATGGCGCGGCGCATCGCCTGGTCGGCGCGGATCTGCAACGCGTCCGACAGGGCCTGCAAATCGTCGAGGCCGGTATCCTCCAAAAATTCGGCGAGGCGGCGCACCGCCACCTCATTCGCCACCACCTGCGCCTCCAGGTCGCCCATCACCGGGCCGGGGATGCGCACATTGGCCGACAGCAGCTCCACCAGATCCTCATTGCGCTGCCCGGCGCGGAACAGGCGGGAGGGCGGGATGCGGATGCCTTCCTCGAACAGCTCCCGGCAATCCGCCGACCACAGCGCGCCGCCGACATCGGGCGAATGCGCGATGGACCCCGCGAAGCCGACGATTTTTCCCTTATGGAAGATCGGCGACACCGCCGTGAAATCCGGCAGGTGTCCCGTGGCGAGGAACGGATCATTGGTGATCACGCAATCGCCCGGCTGCCAGGTCTCGATCGGGAAGCGCTTGAGGAAATGCTTCGTCGTCTTCGGCAGGATGCAGGAGAAGGAGGCGATGCCGCCGGTATTCTCCGAAATCGAATCCCCCTTCGCATCCATCAGCACCGTCGCGAAGTCGTTGGACTCCCGGACGATGGTGGAGAAGGCGGTGCGCAGCAGGCCGGTCGCCGCCTCATCGGCGATGGAGATCAACCGGCTCCAATAGACTTCGAGGGTGATCGGATCGAAGGCGTCCAAGGCAAGGCCCTTCCGGCTGGATTGCTGCAACTTCGTGAAGGCTATCCAGGGCGAAACAAGGGGTCCAATATAAAACACCTCTGTATTGAGATGCTCTGCCTATGGATCTGCGCCAGCTTCGCTACTTCGTCGCCTTGGCGGAGGAGCTGCACTTCACCCGCGCCGCGCAGCGCCTGGGCATGGCGCAGCCGCCGCTGAGCCAGCAGATCCGCCAGTTGGAGGCGGAGCTGGACACGAAACTGTTCGAACGCGGCACCCGCCATGTGGCGCTGACCGAGGCCGGCAAGGTCTTCCTGACCGAAGCCCGGGCGACGCTCGCCCAGGCCAGGCGGGCGGAGCTGGTGGCACGCCGCGCCGGGCGGGGCGAGATCGGCGAGCTGCGCATGGGCCTTTTCGCCTCCGCCCCGCTGCTGCCCGCCTTCACCCGCGCCGTGCTCGCCTTTCGCGCCCGGCTGCCCGATGTGCATCTGACGCTGCGCGAAAGCCCGACGCTGGAACAGGTGGATGCGCTGCGACGGGGGGAGCTGGATGCCGGCTTCCTGCGCTGCCCCTCGGCGGATCATATCCCGGTCGATATCGCGGCGGTGGAGCTGTTGCGGGAGCCGCTGATGGCGATGATGCGCAGCGACCATCCGCTGGCGGCGGAAGTCGGCCCGCTGCGATTGTCCCTGCTGGCGGAGGAGAAGCTGATCTTCTTCTCCGCCGCCGTCGGCACCACGCTGCACGCGCAGTTCCTCGGCCTGTGCCGCGCCGCCGGCTTCGCGCCGCAGATCACCCAGACGGCGCGGGAGAATTCGACGCTGATCGGGCTGGTGGCCGCGGGGCTCGGCATCGCGGTGATGCCGGCCTCCCTGGCGCAGATCCAGGTGGCGGAGGTGACGCATCGCCCGCTGGCCGATGCGGGCGCCACCACCAGCATCTGGCTTGCCACGCCGCGCCAGCCCACGGCGCTGGCACGCGCCTTCCTGGCCTGCGCGACCGGCTAGCCGCCCACCAGCACCGGACGTGCCGCCGGGTTCCAGGCGATGCCGGCCTCCGCCAGGCTCGCCGCCAGCATCGCGCCATCCATGCGCGCATGCCGCACCAGCAGGCCGACATAGAGGCCGACGAAATCCGGCCCATGCCCGGCCGTGTCGCCATCCCCGGCATCGGCCAGGGCATGGGCGACCTCATGCAGCAGCACCCAGCTCGGCAGGCTTTCGGGCGCCTCGATCGCCAGGCGGCTGCCGGTGGCCAGCACGCCGCGGGTGGCCTTGCGGGGCCGCATGCGCGGCGGCCAGCGCAGCCCCTCCGCTTCCCAGACATGGTCGACCAGCGCCTGCATCTGCGCGAAGGGCACCACCGAACGGTCCAGCGGCGCCACCACCCGGTCCTCCCAGGCATAGAGGCGCCGGGCGGCCACGTCGCCCCGGCTCACCCGCCGCGGCGCCCCGGCAGGCGCGGCGTGCCGGCCCCCGCCCCCACCGGCCGTTCCAGCGCCACCCGCCCGCCGGCGGCGGCCCCCTGGCGGAAGGCGGCATTGTCACTGACCCGGCGCGTCGTGGTGCGGGAGCGCAGGCGGATGCCGAGGTCGCGAAACGCCTCCGCCACCCGCTTCTCCTTCGCCACCACCAGCGCCGTGCCGCCGCCCGCCGCACCCCCCGCCGCACCGGCCGTGGTCATGCTGGCCTGGCGATGCGCGGCCAGTTCATCCATCCGTTCGGAAACCCGCTCGGCGAAGCCATAGCGGAAGCTGCGCAGCCGCTGCTGCGGGGTCTGGCGGCTGCGGCGATAGGCCTCGCTGGCGCGGAACAGCGCTTCCTCATGGTCCACCGCGCCGGCCACCAGATGCATCAGGTACTCGCCCATCAGCACATCGGGCTCCAGCCCGAACAGCACGAAGTGGTTGCGGCCGACCATCCAGCCGCGCGTCTCGGTCAGACGCAGGATCGCCATGAAAATGATGCCGACGGCCTGGAGCCGGGGGCCGGTGATCACGATGTCGCGCTGCAGGCAGGGCTCGTCCCGCAGCTCGACCTCGGACATGGTCAGGCCATAGACCTCCAGCAGCTCGCCCACCTTCTGGGCGGCCATCATCGCCTCGGCCTCGGAACAGCCGCGATCAATGGTCTTGGCGGCCAGGGCGCGCAGCCGGGCCTTCACCTTTTCCAGCTCTGTCCGCTGCGGGGTCTGCACGGGGCGTGATGTAGCAGAACCACCCTCTGCTCCGCCATGCTGCGCCGCAACATATCGTTTCTTGACTCTTTGGGAAACCGGCGGGTATCCCAACCAGGAAACGCACCAGTTTCCCTATGAGGTCGCATGCTCCCTGATCGCGGCTCGCCGCTCCCCACCCGCCGCATCGCCTTCGCCGGCCTTGGCCTGCTGATGCTCGCCGCCTGCGAGGAACAACCCCGCGGCGCCGCCGCCCAGCCCGCCCCGCCGCCCCCCACCCCGGTGACGGTGGTGACGCTGCAGCGCCAGGCCATTCCGGTCGTCACCCTGCTGCCCGGCCGCACGGCCGCCTTCCAGGTGGCGGAGGTGCGCCCGCAGGTGGGCGGCCTGCTGCGCGAAAGGCTGTTCACCGAGGGCGAGGCCGTCACGGCCGGCCAGCCGCTGTTCCAGATCGACACCGGGTCCTATGAGAATGCCGTGACCCGCGCCGAGGCCGCCCTGGCCCGGGCGGAGGCCACCCAGCGCGCCGCCGCCGGCACCGCCAACCGCTACCGTGCCCTGGTGCGGTCCCAGGCGGTCAGCCAGCAGAACCTGGACAATGCGGAGGCGACGCTGCGCGAGGCCCAGGCCGATGTCCTGTCCGCCCGCGCGGCGCTGGACACGGCGCGGATCGACCTCGGCTATACCCGCGTCACCTCCCCCATCGCCGGCCGCACCGGCCGGTCCGGCGCCACCGTCGGCGCGCTGGTCACCGCCAACCAGGCAACGGCGCTGGTGACGGTGACGCAGCTCGACCCGATCTATGTCGACGTCACCCAGCCCAACTCCGCCCTGCTGGCCCAGCGCCGGGATGTGGAAAGCGGCGCGCTGCGACGCGACGCCGCGGACCGCGCGCCCGCGAAGCTGATCCTGGAGGATGGCTCCACCTATGCGCATCCCGGCCAGATCCAGTTCTCCGAGGTCATCGTCGACCAGGGCACCGGCTCCGTCACCCTGCGCGCGGTGTTTCCGAATCCCGACCAGCTTCTGCTGCCCGGCATGTTCGTGCGCGCGGAAGTGGCGGAGGGTGTCACCGACCGGGCGCTGATGGTGCCGCAGCAGGCCGTGCTGCGCTCGCCGCGCGGCGAGCCCTTCGCCTATGTGGTGAATGCCGAGGGCGTGATCGAACAGCGCATCCTGCGCACCAGCCGCGCCATCGGCACCAACTGGATGGTGACGGAGGGGCTGGAAGCCGGCGACCGCGTGGTGGTGGAAGGCGTGCAGCGCATTCGCACCGGCGCGCGGGTGAATGCCTCCGAACGCGGTGCCACACCCGCCGCAACCACGCCGGGCCCCCAGGCCCGCAGTTAGGCAGACCGACATGGCACGTTTTTTCATCGATCGCCCGGTCTTCGCCTGGGTGATCGCCATCGGCATCATGCTGGCGGGGCTGCTGGCCCTGCGCACGCTGCCCATCGCGCAATATCCGGCCATCGCCCCGCCCGCGATCTCCGTCACCGTCAGCTATCCCGGCGCCTCCGCCGAGACGGTGCAGAGCACGGTGGTGCAGGTGATCGAACAGCAGCTCAGCGGCATCGACGGGCTGCTGTACTTCGCCTCCCAGACCACAAAGGACGGCGCGGCCACCATCCAGCTCACCTTCGCCCAGGGCACCAACCCGGATACGGCGCAGGTGCAGGTGCAGAACAAGGTGCAGCTCGCCGTGCCCCGCCTGCCGCAGACCGTGCAGCAGCAGGGCATCCGCGTGGCGAAGTCCACCAGCAACTTCCTGATGGTCGCGGGCTTCGTCTCGACCGATGGGCGGATGGGCAATGCCGACATCTCGGACTTCCTGGTCAGCACCATCCAGGACCCGATCAGCCGCACCCCGGGCGTCGGCGACTACCAGGTCTTCGGCGCGCAATTCGCCATGCGGATCTGGCTGGATCCCGCGAAACTGGTGAATTACGGGCTGACGCCGGGCGATGTGCGCAGCGCCGTGCAGGCGCAGAATGTGCAGGTTTCCTCCGGCGAGATGGGCGCCCTGCCCTCCGTCCCCGGCCAGCAGTTGAACGCCACCATCATCGGCCCGTCCTACCTCCAGACGCCGGAGCAGTTCGGCGCCATCCTGCTGCGCGTGCAGCCCGATGGCGCGCAGGTGCGGCTGCGCGACGTGGCGCGGGTGGAGATCGGCGCGGAGAGCTACGCCAACTCCGCCCGCTTCAACGGCCAGCCCGCCGCCGGCATCGGCATCCGGCTGGCCAGCGGCGCCAATGCGCTCGACACGGCGACCGCCGTGCGCACCACCATCGACGGGCTGCGCGGCAACTTCCCGGCGGGGCTGGAGGTGGTCTACCCCTACGACACCACCCCCTTCGTGCGCCTGTCCATCACCAGCGTGTTCCACACCCTGATCGAGGCGGTGGTCCTCGTCTTCCTGGTGATGTTCCTGTTCCTGCAGAACTGGCGCGCCACGCTGATCCCGACGCTGGCGATCCCGGTGGTGCTGCTGGGCACCTTCGCGGTGCTGTCGGCGGTGGGCTATTCCATCAACACGCTGACCATGTTCGGCCTGGTGCTGGCCATCGGCCTGCTGGTCGATGACGCCATCGTGGTGGTCGAGAATGTCGAGCGCGTGATCGCGGAGGAACACCTCTCCCCCATCGAGGCCACACGAAAGTCGATGGACCAGATCACCAGCGCGCTGATCGGCATCGGCCTGGTTCTGTCCGCTGTGTTCCTGCCGATGGCCTTCTTCGGCGGGTCCACCGGCGTGATCTACCGCCAGTTCTCCATCACCATCGCCACCGCCATGGCGCTGTCGGTGCTGGTGGCGATCTTCTTCACCCCGGTGCTCTGCGCCACCATGCTGCGGCCGCACAAGCCGGGCCAGGGCAAGCGCGGCTTCTTCGGCCTGTTCAACCGCGGCGTGGACCGCACCACCGCGGTCTATGAACGTGGCGTGCGCGGCAGCCTGCGCCGCCCCTGGCGGATGATGGCGATCTATGCCGCGCTGCTGGCCGGCCTCGGCTTCGCCTTCCTGCGCCTGCCCGGCGGCTTCCTGCCGAATGAGGACCAGGGCACCGCCTTCGTGCAGGTCATCGCACCGCCGGGCGCGACCACCGAACGCACCCAGCGCGCGCTGGATGAGCTGAATCGCTACCTGATGGAGGAAGAGAAGGATGTCGTCGCCTCCAACTTCGGTATCAACGGCTTCAGCTTCAGCGGCCGCGGCCAGAATGCCGGCCTCGGCTTCATCAGCCTGCGGCCCTGGAGCGAGCGGGCCGGCGCGCAGAACAGCGTGCAGGCGCTGACCGCGCGCATCAGCCGCCACTTCGCCAGCTACCAGGATGCCATGGTCTTCGCCTTCGCCCCGCCGGCGATTACGGAGCTGGGCAATGCCACCGGCTTCACCTTCCAGTTGCTCGACCGCGCGGGCGCCGGCCATGCGGCGCTGATGCAGGCGCGCAACCAGTTGCTGGGCCTGGCCGCGCAGAGCCCCGTGCTCGCGGCGGTTCGCCCGAATGGCCAGGACGACGAGGCGCAGTTCCGCCTGGTGGTGGATTGGGAAAGGGCCAGCGCGCTGGGGCTTTCCGTCTCCGACATCAACACCACCCTGTCCACCGCCTGGGGCTCCACCTACGTCAACGACTTCCTGGATCGTGGCCGCATCAAGCGCGTCTACATGCAGGGCGAGGCGGAATCGCGCATGCTGCCGGGCGACCTCGATCGCTGGTTCGTGCGCAATGCCAGCGGCCAGATGGTGCCCTTCTCCGCCTTCGGCCGCACCGAATGGATCTCCGGCTCGCCGCGCCTGGAGCGCTTCAACGGCATCGCCTCCCGCGAAATCCAGGGCGCGCCCGCGCCGGGGCGGACCAGTGGCGAGGCGATGGCGGAGATGGCGCGGCTGGCGACGCAACTGCCGCCCGGCTTCGGCTTCGCCTGGAGCGGCATTTCCTACGAGGAACAGGGCGCATCCGGCCAGGCGCCGGCGCTCTATGCCATCTCCCTGCTCGTGGTCTTCCTGTGCCTCGCGGCGCTGTATGAAAGCTGGTCGATCCCGACGGCGGTGATGATGGTGGTGCCGCTCGGCATTCTCGGCGCGGTGCTGGCCAGCCTGCTGCGCGGCATGTCGAACGACGTGTATTTCCAGGTCGGCCTGCTGACCACCATCGGCCTCTCCGCCAAGAACGCCATCCTGATCGTGGAATTCGCGAAGGACGGCTTCGATCGCGGGCTGGGGCTGGTGGAGGCGGCGGCGGAGGCGGCGCGGCTGCGGCTGCGGCCGATCATCATGACCTCGCTGGCCTTCACCCTCGGCGTGGTGCCGCTGGCGATCTCCACCGGGGCGGGCTCCGGCGCGCAGAATGCCATCGGCACCGGCGTGATCGGCGGCGTGGTCACCGGCACCATCCTGGCCGTGATCTTCGTGCCGCTGTTCTTCCTGCTGGTGCTGAAGCTGTTCCGCACCAGGCCGAAGCAGGAGGCCAGGCCGGTTGAGACGGCGGCCCCGCTGCCGGCCCCGGCCGAGTGACGCCGGTGCAGGAGGATGTGCTGACGGAGCGCCGCCGCCCGGGGCGCGACCCGATGCCGGAGGCGGCCCGCAGCCGCCTTCTCTGCGAGGCCGCCGCCAGCATCTTCCTGCGCGACGGCTATGGCACGGCGCGGATGGATGAGGTGGCGCGCGCCGCCGGCATGTCGAAGCGCACGCTGTACCAGCTGTTCCCCTCCAAGGCCGCGCTGTTCGAGGCGACCGTCGGCACGGCCCTGGCGCCGCTGCACCTGGACACGGAGCTGGAGCGGGAGCCGGATCTGGAACAGGCGCTGATCGGCACCCTGCTGATCGCCGCGCGGCACCTTCTGGCGCCGCGCCAGACCGCGCTGTTCCGGCTGGTGATCGCTGAGGGGCAGCGTTCGCCTGAACTGGCGGAGGCCTTCCACCGCGTGAAGCTGAAGGCCGGCGCCAGCCCGCTGCAGAGGCGTATCGCGGCGGAGATGCAGGCGGGCCGCCTGGCCCCGGGCGATCCGGAACAGGCCTCCCGCCTGCTGTTCGGCATGGTGCTGGGCGGGCCGCAGATGATGATGATGCTGGGGCTGATGCCGCCGCCCGACGATGCGCAGTTGCAGGAACTGGTGGCGCACGCCGTCGCCATCTATCTGCGCGGCGCCCTTTCGGCGCCTCAGCCGCCGGGGATGCCGCCGAACAGCCCGCGCTGATAATCGCGCACCGCCTGCTGGATTTCCTGGGCGGTGTTCATCACGAAGGGGCCATGCGCGACGACGGCCTCGTCGAAGGGCATCGCATGGCCGAACAGCACCAAAGCGCCCTGCGTGCCGGCCACCATCTCCACCGCATCGCCATCCTGGTTGAGCGTGACGAGGTTGCCGGACGGAACCTGTCGGCCTGACACGGCGACCTCACCGCGCACGACATAGAGAAAGACATTATGCGCGGGCGGCACCGCGGGGCTGAGCGCACCGCCCGCCTCGAAGCGCAGCACCGTCATGGCGATGCCGGTGGCGGAGTGGATCGGCCCCTGCTGCCCGTCCCATTCGCCGGAGATCAGATCGACCTGCACGCGCCCCGCATCCGCCGCGATGGCCGGAATATCGGCGCGCTGCAGGCCGGTATAGGCGGGCGTCGTCATCTTCAGCCGCGCCGGCAGATTGACCCAGAGCTGCAGGATTTCCAGCGCGCCGCCCTGGCGCTTGAAGGAGTCCGGCGAAATCTCCGCATGCACCAGGCCGCGCCCGGCCGTCATCCATTGCACGCCATCGGCACGGATCACGCTTTCATGGCCGCCGCTGTCCAGATGCGCCAATTCACCGTCGAGGATGAAGGTCACCGTCTCGAAGCCGCGATGCGGATGCGGGCCGAAGGGCAGGCCGCGATTGTTCGGCGGATAGACCTGCGGCCCGTGATGGTTGAGGAACAGGAAGGGGTCCACCTGGTCCAGCCCCGGCCCGGGCAGCGGGCGCCGCGTGGTCAGGTCGCCGATATCGTCGCGCAACGCCGGATGCAGCAACTTCACGGTGCGGCTGGTCAATGGATATCCCCTTCACGCTGTTGCCGGCCCGTCCTAGCCTCGCGGCTCGATATGGGAGGAACGGGCGATCTTGACCAGCCTGATGGATCTGTCCGGCAAGCGCGCCTTCGTCAGCGGCGCCTCCTCCGGCCTCGGCGCGCATTTTGCCGCATGCCTGGCGGCGCGGGGGGCGGAGGTGGTGCTGGCGGCACGGCGGGTGGAGGCGCTGGAGGCGGTGGCCCAGGCCATCCGTGCGGCCGGCGGCAGCGCCACGACGCTGCGCCTCGACATCGCCGATCCCAGCGGCTGGGACGGGCTTGAGGAAGCGGCCGGCCCGATCGACATCCTGGTGAACAATGCCGGCATCGTCCGCGAAGGCGCGGCGCTGGACCAAAGCGAGGCCGATTGGGATGCGGTGATCGACACCAATCTGAAGGGCATGGCCTTCCTGGCGCAGCGCATGGCGCGCGGCATGAAGGCGCGCGGCGGCGGCTGCATCATCAACATCGCCTCCATCCTCGGCCTGCGGCAAGCGGGCGGCGTGCTGTCCTATGCCGTGTCCAAGGCGGGCGTGATCCAGATGACGAAGTCGCTCGCGTTGGAATGGGCGCGGCACGGCATCCGCGTGAACGCCATCGCACCCGGCTATATCGAGACCGAGTTGAACCGCGACTTCTGGGAATCGCCCGGCGGCGTGGCGATGATCAAGCGCATTCCGCAGCGCCGGCTTGGCCAGTTGCGGGACCTCGACGGGCCGCTGCTGCTGCTGGCCTCCGACGCCTCCCGCTACATGACCGGATCGGTGCTGGTGGTGGATGGCGGGCATACCGTGAGCAGCCTGTGAGGACCGACGCATGATGGAACAGACCCCGCGCAGCCTGGAGATCGCGCAGCGCGTCGAGGATTTCGTGCGCGGCACCGTCATCCCCTATGAGCGTGACCCGCGCTGCGGCGCGCATGGGCCGGCCGAGGATCTGGTGCGGGAGTTGCGCGAGAAGGCGCGCGCGGCCGGCGTGCTGACGCCGCATATCCTGGCGGATGGCCGCCACCTGACGCAGGTGGAAACGGCGACGGTGTTGAAGAAGTCCGGCCTGTCGCCGCTCGGCCCCGTCGCGGTCAACACCATGGCGCCCGATGAGGGCAATATGTTCCTGCTGGGGAAGATCGGCACGCCGGCGCAGAAGGCGCGCTTCCTGGCGCCGCTGATCGCCGGCGCGCGATCCGCCTTCTTCATGACGGAGCCGGCCGCGGAAGGTGGCGCCGGCTCCGATCCCTCGATGCTGCAGACCATGGCGCGGCGCGACAATTCAGGCTGGGTCATCAATGGCCGCAAGGCCTTCATCACGGGCGCCCAAGGCGCATCGGTCGGCATCGTCATGGCGCGCAGCACGCCGATGGATGCCAAGATCGGCGCGACCATGTTCCTGGTGGAGCTGCCAAACCTCGCCATCCGCATCGAACGCATTCTCGACACCATCGACAGCTCCATGCCCGGCGGCCATGCGGTGGTCGCCATCGAGGATCTGCGCGTCACGGACGACCAGGTGCTGGGCGAGGTGGATGAGGGTTTTCGCTATGCGCAGATCAGGCTTGCGCCCGCGCGCCTGTCGCACTGCATGCGCTGGCACGGGGCGGCGACGCGGGCGCAGGAGATTGCGACGGAATACGCGGTGAAGCGGCAGGCTTTCGGCAAGCTGCTGATCGACCATGAGGGCGTCGGCTTCATGCTGGCCGAGAACCTGATCGAATTGCAGCAGGCCGCGCTGATGATCGACTGGTGCGCCGCCGCGCTGGATGCCGGGCATTCCGGCACGCATGAAAGCAGCGTGGCGAAGGTGGCGGTGTCGGAGGCGCTGTACCGCGTCGCCGATCGCTGCGTGCAGGTGCTGGGCGGCACGGGCGTCACGGGCGATACCATCGTGGAACAGGTGCTGCGCGAAACCCGCGCCTTCCGCATCTATGACGGCCCGACCGAGGTCCATAAGTGGTCCATCGCCAAGGGCATCAAGCGCGCCGCGCTGGCGGGCCACAGGCGGTGAACGATACGGCCGCGCTCACCGCCTGGATGTCCGCGCATGTGCCGGGCTTCGCCGGGCCTTTGACGCTCACCCGCTTCCAGGGCGGCCAGTCCAATCCGACCTATCGTATCGACACGCCCGGCGCCCGCTACGTGCTGCGCCGCAAGCCGCCCGGCGTGCTGCTGAAGGGCGCGCATGCGGTGGACCGGGAGGCGCGGGTGATGACGGCGCTCGGTGCCGCCGGCTTTCCCGTGCCGCATGTGCATGCGCTGTGCCTGGATGAGACGGTGCTCGGCAGCGCTTTCTATGTGATGGACATGGTGGAGGGCCGCATCTTCTGGGATGCGACCTTCCCCGACCTGCCCCATGCCGAACGCGCGGGCTATTTCGAAGCGATGATCGGCACGCTGGCCGCGCTGCATCGGCTCGATCCCGCCGCCATCGGCCTCGCCGACTACGGCCGCCCCTCGCGCTATGTGGAACGCCAGGTGGCGCGCTGGTCGAAGCAGTATCTGGAAGACCGGGAGGCCGGCCGCAACGACGACATGGACCGGCTGGTGGAGTGGCTGCCACGCCACATCCCGGCGGCGGAGGAAGTGGCCGTGGTGCATGGCGACTTCCGGCTGGACAATATGATCTTCCACCCGACCGAGCCGCGCATCCTCGCCGTGCTGGACTGGGAATTGTCGACCATCGGCCACCCGCTGGCCGACTTTGCCTATCACCTGATGATGTACCGCATGCCGCGCGATATCCTGGGAGGCATCGCCGGCGTCGACCTCGCGGCGCTGGGCCTGCCCAGCGAGTCCGATTATATCGCCGCCTATGCCCGGCACAGCGGCCGCGATGCCGTGCCGGATCTGGACTTCTACGTCGCCTTCAACATGTTCCGCTTCGCCGCGATCCTGCACGGCATTCGCGGCCGCGCGGCGCGCGGCACCGCCGCCAATCCCGAAGCGCATGCCTTGGCGGCGCGCTTCGAAAGGGTGGCGGCCCTTGCCTGGGCCCAGGCGCAGGCCGTCACCTGATCACACGCCGATCCAGGTCTCCGAAAAGGCCAGCATCGCGGTGGAGATGTGCTGGCCGGCGATCTCGCGCGGCATCGGTGCGCCGGGGCTGGCCACGCCATTCACCGTGACGGTCGCCTTGTCGCAGCCGACGAAAAGCGTCGGCATATGGTGCCGCCCCGTGGCCGATTTCTCGGGTGGCAGCGCGAAGCAGAAAGGCGTGCCGAGGCCCGACCATTCCAGCGCCACCGTCATGTCGCCCGCGGTCACCGTCTCGCTGTAGCTGGTGATCGCATCGCCGCCCGCCGCCACGCTGTCCAGCTTGCGATAATGCAGGCCGGCCAGCCCCGGCAGCCCACGCCAGGCGCCGAAATGCGACACGTAGTCGGCGACCAGCCAGCGCGCCAATGGCTCGTTATCCGTCAGGCAGATATTGCCCGGGGCGCCATTCTCCTGCGGCGATTGCAGCAGCACCAGCGCATGGCCGCGCCCATGCGGGGACAGCACTACGCGGAAGAAGGAGGCCAGGGTGGTGAACGGCCCCGCCGGGTCCTGCTTCAGCGAAATGCCCGGATTCTCGCCGGACCATTCCACGCGGCCCGGGAACAGCAATGTCTCTGCCATGTCGTCTCTCCTAAACTGGCCGGTCGCCCTGAATGGTGACGCGATTGCCGTAGCGCGTCGCGGGCCAGTAGTCCCACATCGCCCGGTGCTGGGCGCAGCGATTGTCCCAGAAGGCGACGGAATTGGTGCGCCAGCGGAAGCGGCACTGGAACAGCGGATTGGCGCTGTGCTCGAACAGATAGGCGAGCAGCCCCGTGCTCTCATCCACCGGAATATCCAGGATGCGCTTCGTGAATCCCTTGTTGACGAACAGCGCCTTGCGGCCGGTCACGGGATGGGTGCGGATCACCGGATGCACCGCGCGCGGATAGACAGGCTTGTCCTGCACGCCGACATTTGCATAGGTGCCGCGATAGATCTCCTCTCCGTCATGCACCGCCGCCAGACCCTCCAGATAGGTCTTCATGCGATCCGAGAGCGCGTCATAGGCGGCGTACATATTGGCGAACAGCGTGTCGCCGCCGACCGCCGGTGATTCCTTGATGTAGAGGATGCTGCCCAGCGGCGGTTCCTCGTCGCAGGACACGTCGGAATGCCAGAACTCGCCATTGGCGCGGGGGCTGTTGCGATCCGCCTTGATGATCATCAGCGCGGGATGACCCTCGGTCGGCGCCGCGGGGTGGATGTGCAGCGGGCCGAACTGTTGGCCGAAGGCCAAATGCTGTTCCGGCGTCATCACCTGGTCGCGGAAGAAGATCACCAGGTTCTCGGCGAAGGCGCGGTGGATTTCCTGCATCTGCTCCGACGTCGGCCGGGCGAGGTCGACGCCGCCGATCTCCGCGCCGATGATCGGCGTCAGCTTCTCCACCGTGATGCTGCGATAGGGTTGGGCGGCCTCCGCCTCATGCCGGTAGCGCGGGCCGGAGAGGTGGCTGGGCGTGACATGGTTCATGGACGTTCCCCTTCTTGGTGCATCAGCCGGGCCAATGGACGGCCGAGGGAACCGCAGCCTCCCCACCCCGTCAATGCACGCTTTACAACCGGCTCGGCCACACGACATCCGGCTCGGACCAAGGGAGGCCCGCCGTGACCCGCCTGCCCCGCCGAGCCGCGCTGGCACTGCCCGCCTTGCTGCTGCCCCGCACCGCCCGGGCGGAGGAATGGGCGTTGCTGCGCCAGGGCGGCATCGTGCTGTTCCGCCATGCCAACGCCCCTGGCGGCGGCGATCCTCCCGGCTTCCGGCTGGAGGATTGCGCCACCCAGCGCAACCTGGATGCCGACGGGCGCGAGCAGGCGCGGCGCATCGGCGCGGCCTTCCAGGCGCGGGAGGTCGCGGTCGGGCAGGTCCTCACCTCCCGCTGGTGCCGGGCGCGGGAGACGGCGGAGCTGGCCTTTCCCGGCCAGCCCCGGCCCGAACCCGCCTTCGATTCCTTCTTCGCCAACCGCCAGGACGCCGCGCGGGCCACGGAGGCGGCGCGAGCCCTGCTGCAAGCCTGGGCGGGGCCGGGCGCGCTGGTCGTCACCACGCATCAGGTGAACATCACCGCCCTGACGGAGATCTTCCCCGCCTCCGGCGAGGGCATCGTGATGCGCCCCGGCACGCTGGCGGTGGCGGGGCGCATCCGGCCATGAGCACCACCCCCGCCATCCTGGCCGTTCTGCTGACCCTGGTCGCAGGCGTGGCCTGCGGCCTGCTGTTCCTGCAACGCATCCGGCGCCCGCTGCTGGTACTGATCCATCTGGTCCTGGCCCTGACCGCCACGCTGCTGGTCGCCTGGCTGATGCTGCGCGCCCCTGCCACGGCGTCCGGCCCACCCGCCTGGCTGCCCCTGGCGCTGCTGGCCCTGGCGCTGGTCGCGGGCTGGAGCGCCCGCCGCATGCCCCGTGGCGCCCGGCGCGGCGCCAATGCCCTTCTGGCCAGCCACGTCTTCGCCGGGATCGCCGGCTTCCTGGTGCTGCTCGCCTGGGTCCGGCCGCCCGGTTGAAAAGCCCCGCCCGCCCGCGCATATCGCCGGCCGCGCAATCCTTGTTGGGGAAGACATATGACCGAGACCGTGGAGCGGCATGAATTCGGCGCCGAGGTGGGACGCCTGCTCGATCTGGTCGTCCACGCCCTTTACTCCGAACGCGAGATCTTCCTGCGCGAGCTGGTGGCCAATGCCGCCGATGCCGTGGACCGCCGCCGTTTCGAGGCGCTGACCGATGCCAGCCTGATGCTGCCGGCGGAGGCCAAGGTGCGGGTGGTGCCGGACAAGGCGGCGCGGACGCTCACCATCTCCGACCCCGGCACCGGCATGTCCAAGTCGGAGCTCACCCAGCATCTGGGCACCATCGCCCGCTCCGGCACGCTGGCCTTCGCGAAGTCGCTCGCCGATGCGCCGGCGGGGGAAAAGCCGAACCTGATCGGCCAGTTCGGCGTCGGCTTCTATTCCGCCTTCATGGTGGCGGAGCGCGTCGAGGTCACCTCCCGCCGCGTCGGCACCGAGGAAGCCTGGCTCTGGGCCAGCGAGGGCCGCGGCGACTATACCTTGGCGCCGGCCGAGCGCGCCGAGGCCGGCACCGACATCGTGCTGCATATGAAGGCGGATGCGGAGGAGTTCCTGGAGCCGATGCGGTTGCAGACCATCATCCGCAAATGGGCCGACCACATCACCATCCCCATCACCGTCACCCAGGATGGGGTGGAGCAGCCGGCGAATGAGGGCACGGCGCTGTGGCGCAAATCCAAGTCCGAGGTGACGGAGGAAGCCAGCCTCGAGTTCTATCGCCACCTCGGCAATATCTTCGACAAGCCCTGGTCCACCCTGCATTGGCGGGCGGAAGGCGCGCTGGAATTCAGCGCCCTGCTGTTCATCCCCGGCGCCAAGCCCTTCCAGGCGGTGGAGGGGGATCGGGAGAGCAAGGTGCGGCTGCATGTCCGCCGCATGTTCATCACCGATGAGGCCGCGCTGCTGCCGCCCTGGCTGCGCTTCGTGCAGGGCGTGGTGGATACCGAGGACCTGCCGCTCAACGTCTCCCGCGAAATGCTGCAGGCGACGCCGGTGCTGGCGCGCATCCGCCGGGCGGTGACCGGCAAGGTGATGTCGGAGCTGAAGTTCCGCGCCAAGGATGCCGAGGACTACACCAAGTTCTGGTCGGTCTTCGGCCCGGTGCTGAAGGAAGGCGTCTGGGAGGATGCGGAGCACCGGCAGGAACTGGCCGCGCTGCTGCGCTTCCGCTCCTCCGCCGTGGAGGGCTGGACCTCGCTCGCCGAATATGTGGCCCGGATGAAGCCGGGGCAGGAGGCGATCCATATCCTGCTCGGCGACAATGCCGCCACCCTGGCGACGTCGCCGCAATTGGAGGGCTTCCGCGCCAAGGGCGTGGAGGTGCTGCTGCTGACCGACCAGATCGACGCCTTCTGGCCGGAACAGCTCGAGCGCTTCCAGGACAAGCCGATCCGCAGCATCACCCAGGGCAGCGTGGACCTGTCCGCGGTGGAAGGCACGGCGCCGGAGGGTGAGGCCGCCGACGTCGCCCGGCTGCTGCCGCTGCTGAAGGAGGCCCTGGCGAAGGAAGTGTCGGAGGTGCGCGCCACCGACCGTCTGGTGGACAGTGCCGTGGTACTGGCCGCGACGGAAAGCGGCCCGGACCTTCAGATGCAGCGCCTGATGCGCCGCGCCGGCCGGGGCTTTGGCGGCGGGCTGCCGGTGCTGGAGGTAAACCCGCGCCACAAGCTGATCCGCCGGCTGGCGGAGAAGGCGGCGGCGGAAGGCGCGGAGCTGGCCGAGGATGCCGGGCTGCTGCTGGATCTGGCGCGGCTTCAGGATGGCGACACGCCGCGCGATCCGGTGGCGTTTGCGAAGCGGGTGGCGGAGGCGCTGGCGATCGGGGGGGCTTGAACGGCCGCAAGGCCCCCCTCACCCAACCTTTGACGCATGCGTCAAACCCCCCATTGGGGGGGGTTGGATGCATGCATCCAACGCTGCGCAGGCTTGGCGCGTAGCGCCTAGCCCAAGCGGGTGAGGGGGGCTTCGCAAGTCAGGCACCACCGCCCCGCCCTCACGCTCCCACCAGATGCGCCACAATCCGCCGAACCACCGCCGGATGCAGCGGCACCCCCGGCCGATCATACAGCGCGAGATTCCCCGCCCGATCCGCCGGCGCCTCGCGCAGCACATGGTTCATCCCCGGCACCAGGGCCAGCGCCACCCCCTCCCGCGCCGCCGCCAGTTGCCGCGCATCCTCGGCCGAGACCTGGAGGTCCGCCTCCCCCTGCATCACCAACGTCGGCACCGGCAGGCGCCGCAGCAGCTCCGCCGGATCCAGCGCGAACCAGGCGCGCAGATAGGGCTGCACGCTGGGCCGGAACAGCGGCATCAGCGGCGGCGGGACCTCCGCCACCGCCTCCCCGGCTTCCAGCCGTGCCAGGATGCCCAACGCGGCAGCGCGCAGATCCTCCGGCATCGGCGCCGCGCCCAGTTGCCGGCGTAGCAGTTCGGCGGCGGGAAAGCCGGGCGTGGCCAGCAGCACCAGCGCCGCCACGGGCCGCAGCCCCGCCGCCAGCAGCGCCACCACCCCGCCCTCGCTATGGCCGAGCAGCGCCAGCCGGTCGATGCCGGGCTGCGCCGCCAGATGGTCCAGCGCCCGCGCCGCATCCTCGGCATAGATCTGCGGCGTCAGATCCTCCTCCCGTCCCATCGCGCCACGGCTGGCGGCGACGCCGCGCTTGTCCATGCGCAGGGTCGCGATGCCGGCACCGGCCAGCCCTTCCGCCAGCAGGCGCAGCGCGTCGTTGCGCAGGCCGGGCTGGTTGCCGTCGCGGTCGGTGGGGCCGGAGCCAGGCAGCAGCAGGCAGGCGAGGCCACGCCCGGGGCCTGATGGCCGCAACAGCGTGCCATGCAGCCCGCCGGGCAGCACCACCTCCTGCACCGCGCCCGGCACGGCCAGGGCGGAATGGGCGATCAGCGCGCGGCGGGTCGGTGGGGGAATCATGGCCCCTCTGTGCCCTGGGGAGGACATCCGGTCCATCGCCCCCTTGCCCATCCCGCCAGCCTCGCCATTCTGGCGCGCCATTCAGGACGGACCACAGCATGACCAGCAGCGCGATCCAGCAGGTGCCCGGCGTATTCCACCGGCGAGTCGGCGACATCCTCGTCACCGCGCTGAGCGACGGCCACCAGGACGCGCCGCTCTCCTCCCTGGGCGATATCGCGCAGGAGGAGGCCGCCGCCCTGCTGCACAGCGCCTTCCGCCCGGTGCCGCGCCGCACGGCGGTGAACGGCTTCCTGATCCGCCACGGCGATCGCGTGGCGCTGATCGACACCGGCTGCGGCCCCTCCAAGCCCACGGTCGGGCGGCTGGCGGGCAACCTGGCGGCGGCGGGCGTGGCGGCGGAGTCGGTGGACACGCTGTTGATGACGCATCTGCACCCCGACCATTTCGGCGGGCTGACCGGGCCGGATGGCACGCCGCTCTATCCCAAGGCCGAGTTCCGCCTGCATCTCGCCGAGCACGCCTATTGGCGGGACGACACCGCCATGGCGGCCTGCGATGCCGCCCGCCGCGCCGCCTTCTTCGGCGGTGCCCGCGCCCGGCTGGACGCCTATGCCGACCGCACCAGCCTGTTCACCGCCGGCGAGGTCTTTCCCGGCGTCACCGCCCTCCCCTTGCCCGGCCACACCCCCGGCCATACCGGCTTCCTCGTCGCCTCCGGCAGCAAGTCGCTGCTGATCTGGGGCGATATCGTGCATGTGCCGGAGGTGCAGGTGCCGCGGCCGGAGGCGACCATGGCGGTGGATGTGGACCCCGCCCAGGCCGCCGCCACGCGTCGCCACATTTTTGACCGCGTGGCGACGGACCGGCAGGCGATCGCGGGGATGCATCTGCATTTCCCGGCCCTGGCGCATCTGGCGCGGGACGGTGGCGGTTACAGGCTTGTGCCCGATGCCTGGACCCTCGATCTCGATGGAGACATCTGATCCGGAACCCGGCGAAGTGCTGACGCACTTCACCCACGGGCGCCGGCGCTTCGCTTGGCTCGCCACATCCGTGGCGGGCCGCATTCGCGGCCTCAGCCTGCTTCGCAGGCCGCAGGTCAGGACTGGAGGACATATCTGATGCCCTGGATCGACACCGCCGGCATCGCCCTGCGCTACGAGGTCACCGGCACCGGCCCCGAAACCCTGCTGCTGCTGCATGAAATGGGCGGCAGCCTGGAAAGCTGGGACCCGCTGCTGCCCCTGCTGGCGCCGCGCTTCCGCATCATCCGCCACGACCAGCGCAATGCGGGCCTGTCGGAAAAGCCGCTCGGCCCGATGACCATCGACCAGTCGGGGCGGGATGCCATCGCGCTGCTGGATGCGTTGGGCGTCACCGAGCCCGTGGTGGTGATCGGCACCGCCGTCGGCGGCGCGCTGGCGCTGCACCTGGCCGCGACCTTTCCGGACCGGGTGCGGGCGGCCATCGTCACCTCCCCCGCCACCGGCGTCCCGGCCTCCGCCCGCCAGGGCGTGCTCGACCGCGCCGCGCGGCTGGAACGGGATGGGCTGCGCGCCGGGGTGGATGACGGGCTGGCGCTGAGCTACCCGCCGGTGCTGCGCGGCGATGCGGCGCGATTCGCGGCGGTGCGGGCACATCGCATGGGCATCGACCCCGCCGGCTTCGCCGCCACCCTGCGCATGCTGGCCGACCTGGACATGACGGCCGAACTGCCGCGCATCGCCTGCCCCGTGCTGGTCATCGCCGGCCAGCACGACCTGACCCGCCCGCCGGAACGCGTGGCCCCGGTGGCGGAGGCGATTCCCGGCGCGGTGTTCCGGGTGCTGGAGAGCGGCCATTTCATGGCGCTCCAGACCCCCGAATTGCTGGCCGAGGCGATCCTGACCTTCCTCGAAGGTCAGTAGGCCGGCGAGGATTCCGTGACCGAGACGTGGGCGGACACCACCTTCCAGCCCACATCCGGAAACCGCACAAAAGTCTGGCTCTGCCGCCCCGGCATGTCGCGGCCGCGCATGTCGAATTCCAGGTTCACGGTCGCGAAATCGCGCCCCAGCGTGGTGATGACCAGCCGGCGGTGGTGCAGCTTGATGCCGGGCCCCGGCGGCCGGCGCACCCGATGCGCGTGGATTTCGTCAAAACCATAGCCATTCTCATGGATGGCGTAGCGGATGGTGTGCGGCGAATTCCAGAAGGTGGCGTCCAGCACCTCCACATTCTTGTCGATCAGCGCCTGTTCGTAGCGTTCGAACAGCGCGCGGATTTCCGCCACCACCTCCGGGATATTCACCTCCATCAGGCCATCTCCTCCATTGCTCGCGCCATGCGCAGCAACAGGGTGTCCGCACCGCGCGCCGCGAGCAAGGACAGGCCCACGGGCCGGCCCTGCGCGGTGGCGCCAGGCAGGCTGACCTGCGGATGCCCGGCCAGCCCGCCCTGGGCGCAGAGGCACAGGATCTGGTCGCGGATCGGCGTGAGTGCCGAGAGCGGCAGCCCGGCCCTGGGCGCCGGGAAGGGCGTGGTGGGCATGGCGAGCACCGTGCCCGGCGGCAGCAGATGGCGCAGCCGCCCCCTCGCCTCCTGCCGCACCAGCGCGGCCCAACCCCGCTCGGCCTCCGCCGTCGCGGCGCCCAGCACCAGGCCGCGGGCGACGGAGAAGGCGAAGCGCGGATTGTCACGCTCGATCCATTTTCGAAATGTCTCCCAGGCCTCGATGGGCTGCAGCGTGCGTTGGGCGCGGCCCCAGGCGGTGAGGCCGGGGGGCGCCATCACCTCCTCTCGCCAATCCGGAATGATCTTCTTCAGGCGACCGAGCATGGGTTGCAGCGCGGCGGCCGTCTCGGGCTCGGCGAAGCCGAAGGCGTCGGTGGCGATGATGAGCCTTGTGGGCAGCGCCTCGGCCACCTCCTCCCCCAGCAGCACTTCGGAGACCCGGGCAAAGGTCGCGGCGTCACGGGCGAACCAGCCGGTGGTGTCGGAGCTCGGCGCCTGCGGCAGCATGCCGGTCAGGTCCAGCCGCCCATGCGTCGGGCGGATGCCATGCAGCCCGCAGAAGCTGGCCGGCACGCGGACGGAGCCGCCGGTATCGGTGCCCAGCGCTGTCTCACAAAGCTCCTGGGCCACGGCGCTGGCGGAGCCGGAGGAGGACCCGCCCGGCACATGCCCCGGCGCGGCCGGGTTCAGCGGCGTGCCCTCGAAGGCATTCTCCCCCAGGATTCCCAGCGAGACCTCGTCGGTGATCGTCTTTCCCACCAGCGTCGCGCCGGCATCGAGCAGGGTCTGCACCGCCCAGGCATGGCGCACCGGCACCGGATTCTGCCGCGCCCAGTCCGGATTGCCACCACCGGTCGGATGGCCGGCGATGTCGAACAGGTCCTTGGCGGCGAACCGCAGGCCCGAGAGTGGGCCGCCGGGGCGGCCCTCGATGCGAATCTCGGTTCCGGGCACGAAGGGGGACATGGCGGCTCCTGCGGCGTTTCGCCGGAGTATGGCGCAGCCCCCCGCGCGCATGGAATGCTGTCGCCAAAATGGGGGGATGACGATGTCTCAGGAACCGGCGCGGGTCGCGCTCATCACCGGCGCCGGGCGCGGCATCGGCCTCGCCACCGCACGGCGTTTTCGGGCGGAAGGCTGGCGCGTGGCGCTGCTGGATATCGACGCGGCGCTGCTGGAAACCGCGATGGCCGAGCTGGCGCAGCCGGACGCCACCTTGGCGCTGCCCTGCGACGTGGCCGATGCCGTCGCCATCACGGCCGCCATCCGCGCGGCCCATGCCCATTTCGGCCGGCTGGACGCGCTGGTGAACAATGCCGGCACCGCCGTCTTCAAGCCGATGCTGGAGACGACGCCGGAGGAATGGGCGCGGGTGTTGGCGGTGAACCTCACCGGGCCGTTCCTGGCGGTGCAGGCGGCGGCGCCACTGATGGCGGAAGGCGGCGGCGGGGCGGTGGTGAACATCACCTCCATCTCCGGCCTGCGCGCCTCCACCCTGCGGGTGGCCTATGGCACCAGCAAGGCCGGGTTGGCGCATCTGACGAAGCAGCAGGCGGTGGAGCTGGCCGCGCTCGGCATCCGCGTGAATGCGGTGGCGCCGGGGCCGGTGGACACCGCCATGGCCAAGGCGGTGCACACGCCGGCGATCCGCGCCGACTACCACGACACCATCCCGCTCAACCGCTACGGGCTGGAAAGCGAGTTGGCCGAGGCGATCTTCTTCCTGTGCAGCGATCGCGCCAGCTACATCACCGGCCAGGTCATCGCCGTGGATGGCGGGTTCGAGGCGACCGGCATCGGCCTGCCGACGCTGCGCGCGTCACGCCGCAATATCTAGTCGGTGACGAATGGCATGATGTCGATGGCATCGCCCGGGAAGATCGCGACATGCGGGTGGTTCTCGAACAGGCGCGCGGCGGCGTCGAGGCTCTCCGCCTCGACCACGAGATAGCCGCAGATGTCGTTCGTGGCCTCCGCCACGCCGTCCTTCGTCACGCGCCGCGTCTTCCCCACCATGCCGCCACGATCGAGGATGGCGGCCGCATGGCGCGCCTCCCAGGCCACCCATTGCGGTACGCCCGCGGCATCGACTGCCGCCTGCTCCGCCTGGGGCAACTGCCGGAAGCGCACGACATTCTCGCGCTTCATCGTGTAGACGGCGAGAAAGCGGGGCATGCGCCGCCTCAGTCCACCACGGCCTGGTAGCTCAGCACGCGCAATTCGCGCCGCAGCGGCCAGGTGGAGGAGGGCATGAGCTGGGTCAGCAGGATCACCGCCATATCCTCCGCCGGGTCCACCCAGAAGGCGGTGCTGGCGGCGCCACCCCAGGCGCATTCGCCGGGCGTGCCGAGGATCTGCGCCCGCGCCGGGTCCAGCGTGACGGAGAAGCCGAGGCCGAAGCCGATGCCCTCCGCCGTGCTTTCCGACCAGCGCGGCTGGCCCATCGCCGCCATGTCGCCGCGCAGATGGTTCGACATCATCAGCTCGACCGTCTTGCGGCCGAGATAGCGCGTGCCGTCCAGCTCGCCCTTGTTCAGCAGCATGCGGCAGAAGCGCAGATAATCCGCCGCCGTGGAAACCAGCCCGCCGCCCCCCGAATGCACTCTTCTCCGAGTCAGATAGCGGCTGGTGGCCGGGTCATCGATCAACTTGAGGCTGCGGTCGCTGGCCAACGCGTAGTTGGCGGCGAAGCGCGCCCCCTGCCCCTCCCGCACATGGAAATCCGTATCCACCATGCCGAGCGGATCGATCAGCCGCTCCTTCAGGAACTCGGCAAAGGGTTGGCCGGAAATCACCTCCACCAGATAGCCGAGCACATCCGTGGAGACGGAATAATTCCACGCGGTCCCCGGCTCCGCGATCAGCGGCAGTTTCGCGAGGACCTCCACCACCTCACCCAGCGAGGTCTCCGCGCTGCCGAAGTCGATGCCCTCATCGCGATACATCGCGTCCACGGCGGTCGCCTGCATGAAGCCGTAGGTCAGGCCCGATGTATGCGTCAGCAGATCCCGAAAGGTGATGCCGCGCATCGCCGGCACGGTATCCACCTTGCCACGCGCCCCGCCCGTGCAGACGCGCTGGTTTGCGAAATAGGGCAGGAAGCGGCTGATCGGATCGTCGAGCTGGAAGCGCCCCTCCTCATACAGCATCATGATGGCCGCGCTGGTCAGCGGCTTGGTCATGGAATAGATGCGGTGGATCGTCTCCGGCGTCATCGCCACGCCGCGCGCGAGATCGGCAAGGCCGCTGCTGCCGCAATGCGCCACTTCGCCGCGGCGCATCACCAGCGTGGTGGCGCCGGCGATCTTGCCATCGGCGACCAGCGCATCCCGCCAGGCATCGATGCGCGCCAGCCGCGCCGTGGAAAGCCCGACCGATTCCGGGTTTCCGATGCTGATGCCACCCATGGCGCGTCCTCCTGCTGTCGGGGTCACAGATAGCCCATCCGGCGGTCGCGTGACGAGGCCTCCGCCCCGCGCGCATCGGGGGGGCCGAAGCCGCCGCCGCCGCTGGTCTCCAGCCGCACCACATCGCCCTGGCGCAGCGACAGGTTGTCGGTCTTGGGCGGGATCGGTGATTCCACGCCGTCGCGGCGCAGCACCAGCGCGCCCTTCGCCGCTTCGCCGCCACCGGCCAGGCCATAGGGTGCGTGGTCGAAGCGGTCCATATTGGCGGTGAAGAAGCAGCCGGCGCTGTCGATACGCCATTCGCGCACCAGCCCCAGCCCGCCGCGGAACTGCCCCGGCCCGCCGCTGCCGCGCCGCAGGCCGTAGCGCAGCACCGTCAGCGGCATCTGCGCCTCGATCATCTCTACGGGGATATTGGCATTGTTGTGCATGCCGGAGGCATAGGCGTTCACACCATCCTTCACCGGATGCGCGCCGGACCCGCCGATCTCGATCTCCACCAGCACCTCCCGCGCCCCGCTCTCCTGCACCGTCTGGAAGGTGGTGACATAGCTGTTGCCGTAATAGGCGGCGGGGATGAGGTCCGGCACCGCCTGGTGCAGCGCGCCGTTCATGGCGTTCAGCAGGCGGTGCGTGACGGCGATGCGATGCGCGACGGGCGCGGGATGGCGCGCATTCACCACCAGCCCCTCCGGCGCCACCACGGTGATCGGGCGGTAACAGCCGGCGCTCATGTGCAAAGACGAATCCGCGCAGCACATCAGCGCGAACATCACCGCCGCATTGGTGCTGGCCAGCGTCGCATTGGTCGGGCCCGCCACCTGCGCGCCGCAGCCCGAGAGATCGACCAGCGCCGTCTCCCCGGTGATGGTCAGCGTCACATGCAGGCGGATGCGCTCGCCGATGGCGATGCCGTCATCGTCGAGGAAATCCTCGAATTCGTAGACGCCATCGGGCATGCGGCCGATCGCGGCGCGCATGCCGGCCTCGCTCATGTCGAGAATCCGCGCGCCCGCCTCCACCACCGCTTCAGCACCGAAGCGCGTCGCCAGCCGCGACAGGGCGGCGGCGCCGACTTCCAGGCTGGCGAGCTGGGAGGACAGATCGCCCAGCAGCAGATCCGGCTTGCGGACATTCTGGCGGATCATCGCCCAGATGCCCTCGTTGCGGCGCCCAGCCTCAATGATCTTCACAGGCGGAATGCGCAGACCTTCCTGGAAGATTTCCGTGGCCTTCGCCGCATAGCTCCCCGCGACCAGCCCGCCCACATCGATGTGGTGGCACAGTGTGCCGACGAAGGCGATGCGCGCCCCGTCCTGGAAGACGGGGCGAAACGCCAGGATGTCCGGCAGGTGCTGGCCGCCGCAATAGGGGTCGTTGAAGATGACGACGTCACCCTCGTGCCAATCCTCCGCCGGCACATGGTCGGCCAGCAGGGCGCGCAGCGCATGCGTCATCGAATTCAGATGGCCCGGGATGCGCGCGGATTGCGCCAGGTTGCGCCCCTCCGCATCGAAGACGGCGGTGGAGTAGTCCAGAAGTTCGCGCACGATGGTGCTGCGGCTGGTGCGCCAGATGGTGATGTCCATCTCCGCCGCCGCCGCGTTCAGCGCGTTGCGGATCACCTCGATCTCGATCGGACCCAACATCACGCCATCCTCCGCGCGACGATGGCGCCTTCGGGGTCAAGGGAAGCCTGCCAATGGCGGGCGATGACATGGGTGGCGAAGGCTTCCTCGATGATGGCGGGGCCATCCATCACATCGCCCAACCGCAACGCCTCCCGTCGCCACACAGGCCAGTCGCTGGCCGCACCACCCTGCCAGATACGGCGCGTGCCAGGGGTGGTGGCGGCATCCGGTGCTGTCGGTGCCGCTTCCGCCGGCTTGTCGAGGCGGCCGATGGCGGTGGCGCGCAGGGTGACGATCTCCACCGGATCGCCTTCCGCCGAGTAGGAAAAGCGGGCGCGATGCGCCGCGTGGAAGCGCGCCACCAGCGGCGCCAGCGCCGGTGCTTCCGGCCAGGGCACCAGCAGCTCAAAAGCCTGGCCGCGATAGCGCAGGTCGGCGGCGATCTCGACCGCACGCCGGTCCTCTGGCACCTCATCCGCCGACAGCCGCGCCAGACCTTCCACTTGCAGCGAGGCGACCGCCTCGGCCAGCAGCGGGGCCTGCGATTCATCGGCCGCATAGAGCCGCGACCGCGCGATGTCCTGCGCCAGGTCGGAGAACAGGATGCCATAGGCCGAAAGCGTGCCCGGCTCCCGCGGGAAGATCACCTCTGTGATACCCAACTCATCCGCGACTTCCGTCGCATGCAGCCCACCGGCCCCGCCGAAGGACAACAGGGAGAATTCACGCGGATCGAGCCCCTTCTCGAACAGCGAAAGCCGCACGGCCGCGGCGAGCTGCGCATTGGTGACGCGCAGCACGCCCTCCGCCGCTTCCTCCGTACCGAGCCCGAGCGGCGCGCCGACGCGCGCCGCCATCGCATCCCGCGCCGCCGCCAGATCCAGCGTCATGGCGCCGCCGAGAAAGAAATCCGGATCGAAGCGGCCGAGCACCGCATTCGCATCCGTCACCGTGGGTTCCACGCCCCCACGCCCGTAGCAGACCGGCCCCGGCCGGGCGCCGGCGCTGCGTGGCCCGGCGGTCAGCCTGCCCGCCGCATCCACGGCGGCGATGGAGCCACCGCCGGCACCGATGGTGCGCATTTCCACCATCGGCAGCCGCACCGGCAGCCCACCGACCTCGCCCTGCGTCACCAGCCCGATGCGATGGTCCTGCACCACGCTGACATCGAAGCTGGTACCGCCCATGTCGACCGCGACGAGATTGGGCCGCGACAGCCGGCGCGAAAGCCGCTCCGCCGCCAGCGCGCCGCCGGAGGGGCCGGAGAGCAGCAGCCGCGCCGGCTGTTCGGCCGCATGGCGCAGGCTGCACATGCCGCCATTCGACTGCACCAGGAAGATCCGCGGCCGGAAGCCGCCCTCCCCCAGCCGCGCTTCCAGCCTTTCGAGATAGCGCCGCACCACCGGCATCAGCAGCGCGTTCAGCACCGTGGTGGAAAGCCGTTCGTATTCGCGGATTTCCGGGCTGACCTCGGAGGAGAGGCTGACCGGCACGCCCGGCAGCGCCTGCGCCACGGCATCCCGCAGCGCCTGTTCATGCGCGGGATTGGCATAGGCATGCAGCAGGCCGATGGCGACCGCCTCCGGTGCCGCCGCGCGCAGCCGCGCCATCACAGCGCCGAGCCCATCCAGGGGCTGTTCCACGCTGCCATCGGCGCGCAGCCGTTCCACCACGCCGAAGCGCATGTCGCGCTCGATCAGGCAGGGGAAGGGGTCGGGCGCCAGGCCGTAGATGTCGCGGCGGACATGCCGGGTGATCTCCAGCACATCCTCGAAGCCCGCGGTGGTCAGCAGCACGCCGCGCGCCAGCTTGCGTTCCAGCACGGCATTGGTGGCGATGGTCGTGCCATGCAGCAGCAGCCCCACCTCGGCCAGCGAAAAGCCGAAGCGCGCCGCCGCCTCCCGCACCCCGGTCAGCAGACCCTCGGAAGGATCGGCGGGGGTGGTGGGGGTCTTCCAGGCCTGGATGCGGCCCTGGCGGGCATCGAGGATCTGCAGATCGGTGAAGGTGCCGCCGATATCGACGGCGATGCGCACGGGCTTCGCGGCACTCATCCGCGGGGCGATTCCATCGGTGGCGTGGTGGATTTCGGCATTCGCATTCTCCGGCTGCATCGCGATGGAACACGAGGATGGCACCTGGATGGAAGCCCCCCTGCCCGCGCTTGCCGCGGTAGCCCGGCGGCACCTATGCTTTTCCCAACAGGGGAAACGGAATGAACGGCATGACCACGGTGCGCCAGGCGGTGCTCGACCTGTTGCGGTCGCTTGGCGTCACCACGGTCTTCGGCAATCCCGGCTCCACCGAGATGCCCTTCCTCGACCGTTTCCCGGGTGATTTCCGCTATATCCTCGGCCTGCAGGAATCCTGCGTCGTCGGCATGGCTGATGGCTATGCGCGGGCCAGCGGCAGCGCAGCCTTCGTCAACCTGCATTCGGCGGCCGGCGTGGGGCATGCGCTGGGCAATGTCTTCACCGCGCATCGCAACCAGGCGCCACTGGTCATCACCGCCGGCCAGCAGGTGCGCGCTTTGCTGCCGAACCAGCCCTTTCTGGGTGCGACGGATGCGGCGCAATTTCCAAAGCCGTACGTGAAATTCAGCATCGAGCCGGCGCGGGCCGAGGATGTGCCGGCCGCCATCGCCCAGGCGCATCGCATCGCCCTCCGCAAACCCTGCGGCCCCACCTTCGTCTCCATCCCCGCCGATGACTGGGGCCGGCCCTGCGCGCCGCTGGTGCCGCGCATCCTCTCGCCCGACAGCGCCCCCGACCCGGCGCTGATCGCGGAGGCGGCGAAGGCCATCGCGGCATCGCGCCGCCCCGTGCTGGTGGCGGGGCCGGAGGTGGACCAGGAAGGCATCGGCCCGGCTTTCGTCGCCCTGGCGGAGGCCATCGGCGCCCCGGTGCTGACCAGCCCCTTCGCCAGCCGCATCGCCTTCCCCGAGGATCACCCGCTGTTCGCCGGCTTCCTGGCCGCCGCGCCGCAGGCGGTTTCCGACGCGCTGGCGCCGTTCGACTGCGTGCTGGTGGTGGGCGCGCCGGTCTTCACCTTCCATGTCGCCGGCGAGGCCACGGTCTTTGGGCGCGGCGTGCCGATCTTTCATCTGACGGCGGATGACGCCACCGCGGCCAGCGCGCCCGCCGGCACCAGCATCCTGGGCAGCCTGCGCTTTTCGGTGCCCGCCTTGACGGCGGCCCTGCCGGAGATGCAGCGCACGCCGCCACCACCGCGCCCCGCCACGCCAGCCCCGATGCCCGCCGACCCCATCCCCGCCGCCTGGCTGCTGCACCGCCTGCACCTCGCCATGCCCAAGGATGCGATCCTGGTGGAGGAGGCGCCATCGCATCGGCCGGCGATGCAGGCGCAGATGCCGCGCAGCCGCTGGGGCAGCTTCTTCACCATGGCGAGTGGCGGGCTGGGCTACAGCCTGCCGGCGGCGGTGGGGGTGGCACTGGCGAAGCCCGACCAGCGCGTGGTCTGCCTGATCGGCGACGGCTCCATGATGTACAGCCCCCAGGCGCTCTGGACCGCCGTGCAGCACGGGCTGCGCCTGACCACCGTGGTCATCAACAATGGCGGCTACGGCGCCATGCGCTCCATCGGCCAGGCCATGCAGGTGCGCGACATCCCCGGCATCGACCTGCCGGGCCTCGACTTCGTCCGCATCGCCCAGGGCATGGGCTGCCCCGGCCTGCGCGTCACCGACCCCGCCCAGCTCGACGCCGCCCTGCGGGAGGCCTGCGAAGCGGAAGGACCCATGCTGGTGGAGGTCGTCGTCGATGCGGCGATTCCCACCCTCTATCACAAGGCCTGAGGAACAGGCCGGCACATCCAGGGAGAGACAAAGCCCATGCCCGCCATCACTCGCCGCTTCACGCTGGCCGCCGGGGCGCTGCTCGCCACACCGGTCCTCGCACAACCGGCCCTCGCCCAGGCCTGGCCCTCGCGCCCGGTGCGTATCGTCGTGCCCTTCCCGCCCGGCGGGCTGGTGGACACGCTGGCCCGCGCCCTGGCGCCACGCCTGTCGGAACGCTTCGGCCAGCCCTTCGTGGTGGAGAACCGGGCCGGGGCCGGCGGCAATATCGGCGCCGATTCGGTGTCGAAATCCGCGCCGGACGGGCACACGCTGCTGGCCAGCTCGCTCGGGCCGGTGGCGGTGAACCAGTACATCTACCGCTCCATGCCCTTCGACACGCAGACCGCCTTCGCGCCCATCGTGCTGCTGATCAGCACGCCGAAGGTGCTCTGCGTCGGCCCCGCGCGGCCCTGGCAGGATGTGACGGCCGTGGTCGCCGCGGCGAAGGCGGCGCCCGGCACGCTGACCGGCGGTTCCGCCGGCCCGGGCACCAGCCTGCATCTGGCGCTGGAGCTGTTCAAGCAGACCACCGGCACCGACATCCAGCACATCCCCTATCGCGGCGCGGCCCAGGCGATCACGGATCTGGTGGGCGGGCAGATCGACCTCATCATCGACAACCTGCCCAATATCCTGGGCCAGATCACCGGCGGGCAGGTGCGCGCCTTGGCCGCCGCCACGCCACAGCGCCTGCCGCAACTGCCGCAGGTGCCGACCATGGCGGAGGCCGGCATCGACTTTGTCTTCGGCACCGCCTTCGGCCTGGTGGCGCCCGCCGGCACCGATGCCGCCATCGTCCAGCGCCTGGCCGCCACGGTGACGGAGGCGCTGCGTGATCCGGCCATCGGCGGCCGGCTGGCGCAGCAGGGCGCCATCCTCGGTGGTGGCACGCCCGCCGATTTCGCCGCGCTGATCGCGCGGGAGAAGGCGGTACTGGCGCCGGTGATCCGCGCCGCCGGCATCCGCGCCGAATAATCGCCCAAAGCTTCGAAAGAGCAGGAAGAAAGTCCCGATGAATCGAGCCCGCCGATGGCGACACCTCCTGGGCCTGATGCTGGCCTTCACCTTCGCCGTCACCGGCGCCTCGGCCGCGCAGCTCGTCATCCATGACGGCACGCGACGGACGGAAATCGACACCGCCGCGCTGCTGGCACGGCCGGACCGGGCGGAGGTCGCGATCGCGCGCGACCAGGCCTATGGCGGGGCCACGCGCTACCAGGCGGTGCCGCTGGCCGCGCTGCTGGAGAGCTTCCCGACGGAAGACCCCGGCGGCACGCTGGAAGCCGCGGCGACCGATGGCTTCGCCGCGCAGATCCCGCTGGCCGTGGTGCGCAGCGCGGGGCCGGATGCCGCGCGCGGCTGGCTGGCGATCGAGGCGCCTGGCGCCGCCTGGCCGTCCCTGCCCGGCAAGCCGGTCAGTGCCGGGCCGTTCTACATCGTCTGGGAAAGGCCGGCCGCCTCCGGCGTCTCCCCGGAATTCTGGGCCTATCAGGTGGCGGCGTTGCGCTATGTCGCCTCCCCGGCGCGGCGCTGGCCGCAGATGACGGTGGAAGCCGGCCTGCCGGCGGACCATCCGGCGCGGGTCGGGCAGGCGGCCTATACGGCGATCTGCCTGTCCTGCCATCGCATCAATGGCGCGGGCTCGGCCGATATGGGTCCCGACCTGAACCAGCCGATGAGCCCGGTGGAGTATTTCCGAATTCCGGCCCTGCGCCGCTACATCCGCGACCCGTCCAGTGTCCGGAGCTGGCCCGAGCAGAAGATGCCGGGTTTTTCGGCCGACCAGCTCAGCGAGGTACAGCTTGACGGCCTGATCGCCTATTTCGAACACATGGTGGCGCACCGCCCGGCCCGGTGAGGCACGTCTGGCCGGACCCATCGGGTCCGGCCAATTGGCAAAAAAATCACTCGGCGCGGATGTTGTTGGCGCGGATGACCTCGCCCCACTTCTCCAGCTCACGCCGCATGAAGGCGCCGAATTCGGCGCGGCTGTTGCCGCCCGGCACCGCGCCCTGCCCATCGAGCTGGCGGCGCACATCCGGGTCGTTCAGCGCGCCCGCCAGGGCCGCGTGCAGCGCCACCAGGATCGGCTCCGGCGTGCGGGCCGGGGCGACGAAGCCGTGCCAGTTGCTGGCATCCACCGCCGGCAGGCCGACTTCCCGCATCGTCGGCACATCCGGGATCCAGGACAGCCGCTCCGCCGTGCCCACCGCCAGCGCCCGCATGGTGCCGCCACGGATATGGCCGAGCAGCACGGGCAGGTCGGCGAAGCCCATCTGCACCTCATTGGTCAGGATCGCGGTGGAGAGCGCGCCGCCCGAGCGGTAGGAGATATGGACGATGTCGAGCCCCGCCGCCGCGCGAAGCTGTTCCGCCGCCAGATGCGGCATGCTGCCCGAGCCGGTGGAGCCGAAGTTCAGCGCGCCGGGCCGGGCCTTGGCCGCCGCGATCAGCTCCTGGATGGTCTGGAAGCCGGTCGCCACCGGCACCACCAGCGGCTCCGGCACCAGCACGCCGAGGGTGAGCGGCGCCAGGTCGGTCAGGGGGTTGTAGGGCGTGCCGCGGTCGAGGCCCGGCGAGATGGCCAGGCCGCCGGCGCTGCCCATGCCGAAGACATAGCCATCGGGGTTGGAGCGCGCGATCACATCGATCCCGGTGACGCCACCGGCACCGGCGCGGTTGTCCACCACCACCGGCTGGCCGAGCGTCGCGGAGATCTTCGGCACCAGGATGCGCGCGACGATGTCGCTGGGGCCGCCGGCGCCGAAGGGCACGACCAGCCGGATCGGCCGGTCCGGCCAGGCGGGCTGGGCCACGGCCGGCAGGACGGTAAGTGCGCCGAGAAGGGCGCCGAGGGCGAGGCGTCGGATCATTTGGGATTTCCTCCTTGCTGGGATGACGATCAGTCGAAATTGGGCAGGCGGTAGAAACGGGCGGCGCTCCGCCAGAACAGGTCGGCCTTCGCCTCGGCCGAGGCGCCCTGCGCCAGGCGCTTGAAGGCGTTCCAGCCGGCGGCATAGCCGAAGCCGCCCTTGTCGACGGGGAAGTTGCTCTCGAACATGCAGCGGCCGGTGCCGAACATCTCGATGCAGGCTTCCATCCAGGGCCGCCAGGCCTCGACCAGCTGGACGGAGGAGGGCGCGACCTCCCCCGCCTCGAAGCCGAAGCCCGGCAGGCGCATGCCGAGCCCGCCCAGCTTGACCGTCACATTCGGACAGGTGGCGAGTTCGCGCATATGCCGCGACCATTCAGCAAACACCTCGTCCCGCCGGCCCGCATAACGGCCGATCCCCAGGATGCCGCCGCAATGGTCGAGGACGATCTTCGTGTCCGGAAAGGCACGGGCCAGCGCCGTCAGCCGCGGGATCTGCGGAAAATACAGCCAGGCATCGTAGCTGAGGCCGAGCGGCGCCAACTGCGCGAAGCCGGCGCGGAATTCCGCCGAATCCAGCATGTCCTCCGCCGGCTGGTAGGCCGGGTTCAGCATCGCCGGGTCCGGGTCCCAGGTTGCGATATGGCGGATGCCCCGGAAGCGGTCGCCGCCGGCGCGGATATGCGCCTCCAGCACCGGCCGCACCGCCGCGCCGGCCCGCAGATCGGCAAAACCCACAATGCCGGCGCAGACCCGCACATCGCCATAACCGCCGCTGGCGCACATGGCGGCGATGCCGTTGGCGAATTCCGTCTCCCCCACGGGCTGCATCTCCACCGGGCCTTCGGCGCGGTGCATGGCGCGGGCCTGGATGAAGACGGTGGCGCGCACGTCATGGCCGCTACGGATATCGGCCAGCATGTCGTCCAGCAGATATCGCCAGCCGGGCCGGTCCCAGAGGTGATGGTGCGGGTCGATGATGAGCTGGCCTGGGTCGAGGATCTCCTCCTGCCGCGCCGCCAGCCAGTCCTCGCGGACGTGAATATAGTGGGTGCTCATGGCCAGGCCGCCGCCGCCGGCTCCTCTCCGAGTTCCGGTGCATGCGCCTCGGGCAGGCCGATCTCGAAGGCGTTCAGCGTCAGCGCGACCATCGAGTAGTAGCCGACCAGCGCCACCAGCTCGACCATGCCGCGCTCGCCCAGCACCTGCGTGCCATGGTCGTGCAGCGCCTGCGGCAGGCGCGCGCTGCCGACCAGGATGCGGGCCACGTCATAGACGGCGCGCTCGCGGTCATCGGCCAGCGCCGGCTCGCGGCGCGCGGCGATGGCGGCGATCACCTCGGGATCCATCCCGGCCTTCAGGCCCTCGCGCTTATGCGCCATCCATTCGTAATGGGAGGTCCAGTGCCGCGCGGTGACCAGGATGGCGAGCTCGCTCAGCTTCGGCTCCAGCGTGGTCTGGTAGCGCAGCAGCTCGCCCAGCTTCTGGCCGCGGCGCGCCAGTTCCGGGTTGCGGATCCAGGCGAACATCGGCGCGGGCACGCGGCCGCGAACACCGGAGACGACCTCGGCGCAGACCTCCGCCTGCTCGGGCGTTCGGTCGGCTTCCGCCGGAAGTGTCAGTCGGGCCATGGTGTTTCCTCCTCAGACAAGTTCGCGGATCGGCGTCGGATCGCCACCCAGCGCCATCGTCACCGCCAGCGCCTCCCGCAGCACCAGCGATGTGCAGAGCGCTTCCGCCGCGGCGTCGAAACGATAGAGCGGCATGGTGATGCCGATGGAGCCGGCGAGCAGCCCACCCGCGCCCAGCACCGGCGCGGCGATGGCCGCCACATCCTGCAGCCTTTCGCCCCGGCTGATGATCGGCAGGCGCGGCCGTTCCCCGGCCGGCGCTTCCAGCGCCAGCAGCGCGCGGCCATGGCCGCCGATGCCGAGTGGCTGCGACTCCCCCACCCGCGCAAAATCGCGCACCGGATGCGGGCTTTCCAGGCGGAACAGGCAGCGGCGCCGGTCGCCGTCGCGGACGAAGAAGGTGGCGCTCTCGCCGCTTTCGGCGCGCAGCCGCTCCAGCGCCGGGCGCACATGGTCGTCCAGCCGCAGGTTGCGCCGGAAACGCTCCCCCAGCAGCAGCAGCGTGGCGCCCAGCACATAGCCGCCGGTCGGCAGCCGCTTGACGAAGCCATGGCTTTCCAGCGTGCCGAGCAGGCGCAGCGCGGTGGTCAGGTGCAGCCCGCTGCGCCGCGCGAGATCCGCCAGCGGCAGCGGCCCCTCCTCCTCCCGGAACGCATCGAGCAGGGCCAAGGCGCGGTCGACCGCGCGCACATTGCCCTCCAGCCCTGCCGCCTCGACGGGCGTTTCGACAGGGCTCGCACGGCGCGGGCGGGGCGCAGCGGTGTCCTTGGGTTTCCTCATTGCCGAAAGCCTAGCGGATACATCCGCAGGATGGAAGTGTGTTGCACTGGGTGGAGAAGACCGCTATCGCCGCCGCAAGATCAAAAGCCGGAGGACACCATGCAGCCCATTTCCCGCCGCCTCGCCTTGGGCGCCGCCGCCAGCCTCCTGGCCGCGCCGGCCGCGACCCGGCACGCTTCGGCCCAGCCCGCCTGGCCGAACCGGCCCATCACCCTGCTGGTGCCCTTCGCCCCCGGCGGTGCTTCCGACATCGCGGCACGGGCGATCAATGTCCGGCTCTCCGAACGCCTCGGCCAGTCCGTGGTGGTGGAGAACCGGCCGGGCGCCAATGGCCAGCTCGCGGCGCGGCAGCTGATGCGGGCGGCACCGGATGGGCACACGCTGATGGTCGGCTCGATCGGCGTCTTCGCGCTGAACAGCGTGCTCTATCGCAATTCCGGCTACGATCCGCTGACCGATTTCAGCCCGATCACGCTGGCCGTCACCACACCGAATGTGCTGGTGGTAAACCCCGAGGTCGCGCCGGTGAACAACCTGGCGGAGCTGATCGCCTGGATGAAGGCGAAGCGCGGCGATGTCTTCCACGCCACCAGCGGCATCGGTTCCTCCCCGCACCTGACCATGGAGCTGTTCACCCAGTTGACGGGCACGGAGGCGACGCATGTCCCCTCCCGCGGTGGCGCCACCGCGGTGCTGGACCAGCTGGCGGGCCGCGTGCAGGTGTCCTTCCAGGGGCTCGGCACCATCATCGGCCCGGTGCGGGACGGCAAGCTGCGCGCCATCCTGGTCACGGCCGACCAGCGCAGCGGGCTGCTGCCGGATGTGCCGACCGCCGCCGAGGCCGGGCTGGCCGATTTCAATGTCAGCTCCTGGCAGGCGGCGATGGGCCCGGCCGGCATCCCCGCCCCGCTGCGGGACCGCATCAGCACGGAGATCGCGGCGGTGCTGAAGGATGCCAACAATACGGCGATCCTGGCCGAGGCCGGCTACACCGTTGTGGGCAACAGCCCGGCCGAATACGACGCCTTCCAGCGCGCCGAGATCGAACGCTGGCGCCGCGTCGCCCGCGCCGCGAACATCGTGCTGGACTGAACCATCGCCATGACATCCGACCTGACCACCCACGGAGACCCCCGCATGTCCGCTCGCTTCGCCGGCAAGATCGTTCTCGTCACCGGCGCCGGTTCCGTCGGCACCGGCTGGGGCAATGGCCGCGGCATCGCGGTCGGCTTCGCGCGGGAGGGTGCGACGGTGATCGGCCTCGACCGCGACCAGGAATCGATGGTGGAAACCGCGGCGCGGGTGGCGGAGGTGCATGGCCGCTTCCAGCCGCTGCAATGCGATGTCACCGACAGCGCCGCGATCGCGCGCATCGTCACCGACATCGCCACGGAGCATGGCCGCATCGACGTGCTGGTGAACAATGTCGGCGGTTCCGCGGCCGGCGGCCCGGTGGAAATGGCGGAGGAAGTCTGGGACGCGCAGATCGACCACAATCTGAAAAGCGTGTTCCTGACCTGCAAGCATGTGATCCCGGTGATGGAAGCCGGCGGCGGTGGCGCCATCGTCAACCTCGCCTCCACCTCCGGCATCCGCTGGACCGGCGCGGCGCAGGTCGCCTATGCGGCCTCGAAGGCCGGCGTCATCCAGTTCTCCCGCGTCGTCGCCATCCAGTATGCGACCAAGGGAATCCGCGCCAACACCGTGGTGCCCGGGCAGATGCACACGCCGATGGTGGAGGTGCGGCTGGCCGGCCAGCGCGCCGGTGGCGATGTGGATGCGATCATCAAGCAGCGCCTCGCCCGCATCCCGCTGGGCTTCGCCGGCGATGGCCGCGACACCGCCAATGCCGTGCTGTTCCTGGCCTCCGAGGAAGCCCGCTTCATCACCGGGACGGAGCTGGTGGTGGATGGCGGGATGTCCGTGCGCTGCGGCTGAACGCCCTGGCCGGCCCGTTCACACGCTGGCCTTCACCCGCTTCAGCGGCAGCCAGGCCTGCCAGGCAAAGCCTTCCGCCGGCCAGTCCACCACCAGCCTGCCGCCGAGTTGGCGCACCACCGTCGCCTCGATCAGGCTGGTGCCGAAGCCGCGGCGGCTGGGCGGGGCCAGGGGGCCCGGCCCACCCTGCTCACGCCAGGACAGGTGCAGGGCCGGGCCGGCAGGCTCCTCCACCACTTCCCAGCCCACCTCCACCAGCCCCTCGGGCCGCGACAGCGCGCCGTATTTGGCGGCATTGGTCGCCAGCTCATGGAAGGCCATGGACAGCGCCTGGACGGCGGCCGGCGTCAGGGACATGGGCGGGCCGTTGCAGCGCGCCCCTGGCCCGGCCGCGCCCTGGAAAGGCGTCAACTCGCCTTCCAGCACCGACTGCAGCTCCGCCCCGGCCCAATGTCCCTGGGCCAGCAGCGTATGCGCCCGCGCCAGCGCCATGACGCGACCCTCGATCGCCTTGGCGAAGCTGGCCGGATCGTCGCGCGGCGTCAGCCGCAAGGCGGATTGCACCACGGCCAGCGCGTTCTTGGCGCGATGGTCGACCTCACGCGCCAGCAGCGCCTGCCGTTCCTCCGCCTCCCGCCGCACCGTCACATCCTGCGCCGTGCCGATCAGGCGCAGCGCCTGGCCGGTGGCCGGCTCACGCTCGGCGGCGCGGGCATAGCATTCCACCCAGCGCCACTGCCCGTCGGGCCGGTGGAAGCGGTAGGTCATCTTGCAACGCTCGGTATTGCCGCGGCGCACAGCGTCCAGCGCCTCGGCCAGCGCCGCCCGGTCCTCCGGATGCACATGCTCGCGCCAGGCGGGATAGGGGCCGAAGGCGCCCTCCTCCTCGATGCCGAAGATCTCGAGCATGCGGGCATCGCGGATGGCGACGCCATAGCGCAGATCCACCTCCCAGGTCGCCAGCTCCGCCGCCTCCAGCGCCAGGCGCTGGCGCTGCGCGGCATCCCGCAGCGCGCGCTCGGCCGCGGTCACGGATTGCCGCAGCCGTTCGAATTCCCGCACCGGCGCCGGCGGCACCTCGACACCGCCCACCTGGCCCGAGCCGGTCGCCACCGCCTCCGCCCGCGCCACCAGCGCCTCCACCGGCGCCAGCAGCCGCCGGGACAATGCCGTGGCCAGCAGCAGGCCGATCGCCAGCGCCAGGGCGCCGCCACCCGCCAGGGCCAGCAGCGTGGAACGCCGGGCCGAATCGAAGGCCGTCTCCGGCTCATTCACCCAGACCATCCACCCCGGCGCCAGCGTCAGCCGCTGGAAGGCCGTGCGGATCGACGCGCCATCGGCCAGGCTGCGGCCCCGCAGGATGCCGCCCTGGCCGAGTTCCGCATCCTCCGCCCGCGGCGGCCGCCGCTGGCCGACCAGGCGGTTCGCGTCGCGCGAATGGGCGGTGATGGTTCCCGCGCCATCGGTCAGCGCCGCCGCGCTGGGCCCGCCCTCCATCGGCCCAGCCAGCAGCGCCGACAGCCGCGCCGGCACCAGCGGCATGCCGGCGACGCGCCAGACCTCGCCGCCACGGATGATCGGCACCAGCACCAGGGCGACGGCCTGTCCCGAGACCCGTCCCACCGCCAGGTCGGTGACCTGCGGCTGGCCGGTGGCGAAGGCCCGTTGCACCCAGGGTCCGCCACCGGAGCCCAGGCCACGGCCCGGGCCGGGCAGCGCCGTGCCGTCGGGAACCGAGGTGTTGAGCATGGGGCTCCCGTCCCGCTCGAACACCACCACCCAGCCGTCGAAGGCATCTCCCGTCTTGCGGGCCAGATCCTCGAACCCGCCCTCGCCCCAATCCTCCAGCCCTGGCGAGGCGGCGAGCACGGTCAGGGCCGCGAGCCGGCCCGCGATATGGCTGTCGATGGTGGCGGCCAGGGCCTGGGCGGTATCGACCAGCCGGGACTGGTTGGCCGCGTCGCGTCCGCGCAGGGCTTCCCAGGACACCACCGCCCCGAAGGTGAGCGCCGGCAGCAGCACCGCCAGGACCAGCGCAACCAGATGCAGGCGCAAACCCGGCAATCGCCGCGGCCGCATGCCCCGCATATCTTGTGGCAAAGGTTGGTCCTCGACCTTCTGAGACTCGATCTGCATCGAGGCCCTATATCAGGGGTTGCGCCGCGCGGCGCCCATACACGTTTCGGAATGTTCACCACGCAAGGGCCGATGGGGGGATTTCGCCCAGGCCGGCGGGAGGCGACACTGACATCCGCGTGAGGCCAGGCGCCTCACCCCGTCATTGCCCGATGCGGCATCCCTTCGGATCGAAATGCGGCGCGGCGAGGTCCCGCAGCGCCAGCGCATCCTCCGCCAGGCAGATGTCCTGCGCGGCATTGCCGAGCGACTTGAACACCGTGATCTCCCCGGCATCGAGGCGACCCCGCAGCCGCCCTTCCAGCGCCGCGCCGATCTCGCCCATCACCCGCGCGCGGTCCAGCGCCCCACTGGCCAATGGCCGCACCAGGTCGCCAGCGCGGGCGAGGCAGGCGGCCTCGCTGTCGCACCAGAACAGGCCGCACCGGGCGAGGTCGTCATCCGATTCGCGCGTCTCCGGCCGGAAGGCGCCGCCAAGGTTCACATGGGTGCCGGGTCGCAGCGCCGCGCCGGGGAAGACCGGGGTTTCCGAACTGGTCACGGTGGTGACGATATCGGCCTGCGCCACCATCGCCGGATCGGCCACGGCCTCCGCCTCCAGCCCCTCCGCCCGCAGCGCTTCGGCCAGAGCCGCCGCGCGCGTCGGGGTGCGGCCGATGATGAGGGTGCGGGTGATGGGCCGCACCCGTGCCACCAGCCGCGCGCAGGGTCCCGCCAGGCGGCCGGCGCCGAACACCACATGGGTGGCGGCCTCCGGCCGCGCCAGCAGCCGGGTCGCCGCGGCGATGCCGCCCGCAGTGCGCCAGTCGGTCAGGAAATCGGCGGACAGCAGGCCGAGCGGCGCCAGGCTCTCGCTGTCGAACAGCAGGATCATGGCGGTGCTGGCGACGCCGCGCGTGGCGATCACCTTCAGGCCGAAGACGCGGCCGGGCAGGTAGCCCGGCATGGCGAAGACCACGCCGGCACCATCCGGCCGCGCGATCTCGGACCGCACCGGCACCAGGATCTCGCCGCGCGACAGGGCGATGAAGGCGCGGGTGCTGCTCTCCACCGCCAGTTCCGGCGTCAGGACTCGCTTCAGCTCGGCTTCCGACAGCAGGCGCATCAATGCGCCGCCAGCAGGCGGCCGAGGCCCGGCAGGCGCGTGGCATTGCCGGCGAGCCGCAGCGCCTGCCAGAGCAGCACGCTGTTGGAGGTGAGCACGGGGATGCCCAGCTCCGCCTCCAGCGCCGCGATGCTGGCGAAGCTCGGCAGGTCGGTGGCCAGCAGCACCACCGCCTCCGCCCCTTCCCGCGCCAGGCCGTGCACGAAATCGCGCAGCCGCTCCGGCGGCACCTCCGGCACCTCCCGCATCGCCAGGATATCCAGCGTGGCGTGGCCGGTCAGGCCGAGGCCCTGGGCCTCGAAGAAGGGCGGCGCCAAGGCGTGGATCGCCGCCGGATAGGGCGTGCCGAGGGCGATGCGCCGCGCGCCCAGCGCCTCCAGCGCCGCCTCCATGGCGGTCCAGGCGGAGACGCAGGGGGTGCCGGTGATGGCGCGCACCGCAGTGGTGCGATGCGTGTTCCAGCCCGGCTCCATGATGAAGGTGGTGACCATGTCGGCCAGCAGGATCACATCCACCCCGGTCGCGGCGAGTTCCGCCACGGCGCGGTCCATGTCGCCCTCCATGCGCCGCACCGCCTCCGCCGTCAGATCGCCGCGGGCCAGGATGCGCGTGGCGTAGAGCGCCGTGCCGGGCGGCAGGACGGACCAGAATTCCGGCTCGATCACCGAGTTGTTCGCCGGCACGACCAGGCCGATGCGCCCTGCGGGGCCGAATTGCGGGGGGGTGGGCATCGGGCGCGGCGGGCCTCATACTGGATCCAGAAATCCACTAGAGGCGGTCACCCGCGGAGCGTCAAGCTGGGCGCCCCGCAGGCCGGAAGGACGCAGCATGCCGAGTGAATCCGCCCAGGAGCTGTGCCTGGGCTATCTGCGGGAGGAAATCCTCTCCGGCCGCCTTGCCCCCGGCAGCCGCATCCGCCCCGAACAGGTCGCCGCCCATCTCGGCCTCAGCCGCATGCCGGTGCGGGAGGCGCTGCACCAGCTGGACGCGGAGGGGCTGGTGACGCTGCGCCCCAATCGCGGCGCGCTGGTCACCGCGCTGGACCGCCGCGACCTGCTGGAGATCTTCGAGATGCGCGCCTTGCTGGAGGGCCTCTGCGCCCGCCATGCCGCGCGCCTGGCGACGCCCGCGGATATCGAGGAGCTGGATGCGGAGGCGCAGGCGATGCGCCGCGTGGCGCGCGACCCGGCCCGTTGGGTGGAGCGGCATGAGGCCTTCCACGACCGGCTCTGCCTGCTCGGCGACCGTCCGCGCGCGGCGGCGGAGGCGCGGCGGCTGCGGCTGCTGGTGCGGCCCCTGCTGCGTGGCTATGCGGCGGTGGAGCGCGACCCGGAGACGCTCGGCCATGAGCATGAGGTGATCGTCGATGCGCTGCGCGACGGCGATGCGCGGCGGGCGGAGAAGCTGGCGGTGCTGCATGTCAACGCCAATGGCCAGGCCATGCTCGGCCTGATCCCCGCCCCCGTCCGCTGATGTTCGACAGCCTGGCCCTGGGCGGCCGCATCGCCACAACCAACGGGCTGGTCGAGGCCGGGCTGGCGCTGCGCGACGGCCGCGTCGCGGCCTGGCTGGCGCCCGGCGAGGCGGCGGATGCGGCGGAGGTGATCCGGGCCGAGGGGCTGGTGCTGCTGCCCGGGCTGGTCGACGCGCATGTGCATTTCCGCGACCCCGGCCTGACCCACAAGGAGGATTTTTCCAGCGGCAGCGCCGCCGCCGCGCTGGGGGGCGTGACCACGGCGCTGGTGATGCCGACCGACGTGCCGGCGACGCTGACCGGCGATGAGCTGCGCGCCAAGGCAGCGCTGGTTCCGGGGCGGTCCTGGATCGATATCGGCCTGCAGGGCGCGGCGGTGGCACCGGGCGAGGTCGCCGGCCTCGCCGCGGCCGGCGCCGTCTCCATCGAGGTGTTCTTGGGCGACATCGCGCCGCATCTGAAGCTGCGCGACGATGCGGCACTGGCCGGCATCCTGGCGGAGACGGCCGCCGCCGGCCTGACCCTCGGCGTCAGCCCGGCGGATGACGCGGTGATCGGCCCGGCCGAGGCGGCGGCCCGGCGATCGGGCGGCGATCCCCTCGCCTTCTACCGGTCCCGCCCGCCGGAGAGCGAGGCGCGCGGCACCGCGCGGGCGGTGGCCATGAGCGGCGGCGCGCTGCATCTGCGCCAGATCTCCTGCCGCGACTCGCTGGCCCTGCTGCGCGCCGCCCGTGCCGCCGGCCGCGACGTCACCGCCGAGACCACGCCGCACTACCTGCTGCTGGAGGAGGAGGAAATCCGCCGCCAGGGACCCTTCGCGAAAATCCTGCCGCCGCTGCGGCAGGCGGCGGATCGCGCGGCGCTGTGGCAGGCCCTGCGGGACGGCAGCCTGGACATGGTGGCGACCGACCATGCGCCGCATACCGAGGCCGAGAAGATGGCGGATGTCTGGACGGCGCCGGGCGGCTTCCCCGGCGTGCAGACGCTGCTGCCGCTGATGTTGCAGGCGGTGGCGGAGGGTGCGATCGGCTGGGGCGACCTGGTGCGGCTGTGCTGCGCGGCGCCGGCCCGGCGCTTCGGCCTGGCGCCGCGCAAGGGCTCCCTCTCGGTCGGCGCCGATGCCGATATCGTGCTGGTGGACCCGGCGCGGGCCGGCGAAATCCGCGACGCCGACCAGGCCAGCCGCGCCGGCCGCACCCCCTTCGCCGGGCGCGCCATCACCGGCTGGCCCGTCGCCACCTTCCTGCGCGGCGCCTGCATCATGCGCGACGGCGCGCTTTGCGGCAGGCCGCTCGGCCGGGTGCTGGCGCCGGGCTGAACAAGGCGCCGCAGACAGGGCTTGCCGCGCCGCGCACCGATCCCAAGATGACCGGCGGTTCATGAGGGAGGATGCGATGCGCCGCCGCGACCTGCTGACCCTGGCCGGAGCCACCCTGGCCGCCCCCGCCTTGCTGAAGACCCGCCCCGCCGAGGCCAGCACGCCCGTGCCGCCCGGCTATCGCGTGACCTGGTTCGACGCCAAGGCCCCCGGCGTGACGGAGCGCGTCGGCTCCCGCGACATCACCGCCGTGGGGGATGGAAGCTTCTGGTTCTGCGGCCAGCGCAACGGCACGCTGAACCGGCTGGACCCGCGCAGCGGCGCGATCCGGGAGGTGAAGCTGGGCCCCGGCGCCCGGCCGCATGGCGTCATCACCGGCCCGGACGGTGCCGCCTGGGTGACGGAGGGTGGCCAGAATGCCATCGCCCGCGTCGATCCGGCGGATCATCGCGTCCAGCTCTGGAAGCTTCCGGAGCGTTTCGCCAATGGCAACCTGAACACCGGCGTCTTCGACAGCCACGGGACCTTCTGGTTCACCGGCCAGAACGGCATCTATGGCCGCTTCCATCCCGCCAGCGAAAGGCTGGATGTCTGGGAGGCACCGCGCGGCCGCGGCCCCTATGGCATCACCCGCACGCCGCAGGGCACCATCTGGTACGTCTCGCTCGCCGGCAATCACTTGGCGCAGATCGAAGATCTGGAGACCGCCCGGGTCCGCATCGTCGAGCCGCCGACCCCCAACCAGGGCGCCCGCCGGGTCTGGACCGACAGCCAGGGGCGGCTGTGGATCAGCGAATGGAACAGCGGCAATGTCTCCATGCACGATCCGCGCGACGGGTCCTGGAAGGCCTGGCGCCTGCCGGGTGAAAGGCCGCGCGCCTATTCGGTCTATGTCGATCCCGCCGACAAGGTCTGGCTGACCGACTTCCCGGCCAATGCCGTGGTCCGCTTCGACCCGGCGACCGAGACCTTCCTGTCCTTCCCCTCCGACCGGCCGGGCGCGAATGTCCGGCAGATGGATGGCGTGGCGGGCGAGGCCTGGGGCGGCGAGAGCGGCACCGACCGCATCGTCCGGATCGAATACGGGCTTTGATGAGGGTGATCGGGCTGGCGCTGGCCCTGGCCAGCCCGGCGCTGGCGCAGGATGGGCGCGCGGTGTTCGAGAACCACTGCGCCTCCTGCCACGCCGTGGCGCGGGATGCGGAGGCCGGGCCGGGGCCGAACCTGGCAGGCGTGCTGGGGCGGCGCATCGGCGGCGACCCCGACTTCGGCTATTCGCCGGCACTGGAACAGGCCGGCCGGAGCTGGGATCGCGCCCTGCTGCTGCGCTTCCTGGCCGATCCGGAGGAGGTCTTCCCCGGCACATGGATGGGCGCCAACAACCTGCCCGAGGCGGCGGATCGCGCGGCGGTGGCGGATTTCCTTCAGTCGGCCAGGTAGCGCGCCGTCAGATGCGCGGTGAAGTCCGCCGGGTCCAGCGGCTTGCCGGTGGCCGCGCGCAGAAGGTCCTGGAAGCCGAGCCGGGCGCCCTGGCTATGCACCTTCTCCCCCAGCCAGCGCATCATCGGCGCCATGTCGCCGCGCGCAAGCTGCGCGTCCAGATCCGGCTCGGCGCGCCGTAGCGCCGCCATCAACTGGGCCGCCGCCATGGCGCCCAGCGTGTAGCTGGGGAAATAGCCGAAGGCGCCATCGTGCCAGTGGATGTCCTGAAGGCAGCCCAGCGCATCGTTCGGCGGGGTGATGCCCAGCGCCCGGGACAGGCCGGCATTCCAGGCCTCCGGCAGTTCCGCGACCTGAAGGCTGCCCTCGATCAGCGCCCGTTCCAGCTTGAAGCGCAGGATCACATGGGCCGGGTAGGTCATTTCATCCGCATCGACACGAATGAACCCCCGCTCCACCCGCCGCCACAGTTTTCCGAGATTCGCGGCGGCATAGGGCGCGGGATCGCCACCGGCCAAAGCGTGGAGGCGGGTGCCCAGAAACTGCAAAAAGGCGTCGGAGCGGCAGGCCTGCATCTCGACAATCAGGGATTGCGATTCATGCGCCGCCATCCCCGCCGCCTCCCCCACCGGCTGGCGGGCGAAGGCCTCGGGCAGGCCGCGCTCATACATCGCGTGGCCCGTCTCATGCAGCACGCCGAGCAGCGCCTTGGCGACGTTGGCTTCGTCGTAGAAGGTGGTGATGCGCACATCGGTGGGGGTGCCGCCGCAGAAGGGATGCAGGCTTTCATCCAGCCGCGCATGGGCGAAATCGAGCCCCACCACCTGCGCCATCGCGCGGCACAGATCCCGCTGCGCCGCCACCGGGAAGGGTCCCGGCAGGGGCAGCGCCGCGCCGCGCCGGGCCTGGATCGCCTCCGCCTTCGGCAGCGCCTCCGCCAGCCAGGATTCATACGCGGCGAAGACGGGCTCGACATCGGCGGCGGTGACGCCGCGCTGGTAGCCATCCATCAGCGCGTCATAGGGGGTCATGCCCAGCGCCTCGCCCAGCGCCTGCGCCACCTCCCGCTGCAGCTTCACCACCTCGGTCAAAGCCGGGCGGACCAGGGCGAAATCGGCGGCGGCCTTGGCCTGGCGCCAGAGCTTCTCGCAGGCCGAATTCGCCCGCTCCACCGCCTCCACCAGATCGGTCGGCAGGGCCGTGGCGCGGCGGTGGTCGTGGCGCATCAGTTCCAGGTTCGCCTGGTCCCAGGGGTCCTCCGCCACCGCCTCGGCGAGGTCGAGCGACACATCCTGCGCCACCAGCAGGTCATGCCGCAGCCCGGCCAGGGCCGCGAGCTGTTCGCCCCGCGCCGCGCCGCCGCCCGGCGGCATCATGGCGCTGGCATCCCAATGCAGCATCCCGGCGGCCTCGCCCAGGGCGCCGATCCGGGCGAAGCGGGCGGTCAGGCGGCGATAGGCGGTCATGCGGGATCCTTCAGGCGGCGACGGGCCCAGACGGCAAAGACGCCGAGCAGGGACAGCGCCAGTCCATACCAGGTGATGGCGTAGCCGAGATGGCTGTTGGTCGGGCGCGGCAGGGTGCGCGCCGGGTCCGGCAGGCCGCCGGGCGCGCCCAGCGCCACCAGCCCGAAGGGCGCCACCCGTTCGAGGCCCAGCGCCGCGCCGATATCCTCCGGCACGAAGCTGTAGAAGCGGCGCGCGGCGGTGTCGTTCCGCGCGGTGAACAGGCCGGCGGTCTCGCCAGGGCGGATATAGCCCTCCAGCGTCACCGGGCCTTCCGGGCGGCTGACCGGCAGGGCGCTTTCCAGCGGCACCCAGCCGCGATCCACCAGCAGGGGCGGCGCGCCTTCGCGCAGCAGCGGCACCAGCAGATGCGAGCCCAGCACCGGCCCGCGCACCTCCAGCCCCAGCAGCGCCTCCCGCCCATGGTCCAGGCGGCCGGTGACGGCGACCTTGCTGTAGGGCATGGGATCGGCGGTGAGGGGAATGGCGGGGCCGGCCTCGGCGGCGGCGATATCGGCCAGAAGCTGCGTTTTCCAGTGCAGCCGCTGCATCTGCCAGGAGCCGAGATACAGCAGGATGGCCAGCACCGGCAGCGCCGCCAGCAAAGGCACCAGAAGACGTCGCATGGTCAGCCCCGGCGCTGCCGCCAGGTCAGCGCGATCAGCGCCGCCTTGGCGAAGCGCATGGTCAGGATGGAGGCGGGGATCAGCAAGGCGGGCCAGAGCAGGGCATGCACCCAAAGTGGGGGCTCCAGCCGGAATTCCACCAGGAAGGCGCCGATCATGGTCAGCGCGCCGAGCACGAAGATGCCCAGCACCGCCGGCCCATCGCCCGAATCCTGCGCCGAGAGATCCAGCCCGCATTCGCCGCAGGCCGGCACGATGTTCAGCAGCCCGGCGAAAAGCCGGCCCTGGCCGCAGCGCGGGCAACGGCCCAGCCCGGCGGCCCGCCAGAAAGGCGCGACCCCGCCCGCGGCTGCGGACGGGGTCGGATCATGCGGCACGGACGGTCTCAGTGATGCGCGATCTCGCCGGCGCCCCACCAGTAGATGGTCACGAACAGGAACAGCCAGACCACGTCGACGAAGTGCCAGTACCAGGCCGCCGCCTCGAAGCCGAAATGCTTCTCCGGCGTGAACTGGCCGCGGATGGCGCGGATCAGGCAGACCGCCAGGAAGATCGTGCCGACGATCACGTGGAAGCCGTGGAAGCCGGTGGCGAGGAAGAAGGTGGAGGGATAGACGCCGCCGGTGAAGGCGAAGGGCGCCTCGATATATTCCACCACCTGGAAGAAGGTGAAGAACAGGCCGAGGAACACCGTCAGCGCCAGGCCGGTGATCAGGCTCTTGCGGTCATTCTCCAGCAGCGCGTGATGCGCCCAGGTCACCGTGCAGCCGGACAGCAGCAGGATCATGGTGTTCAGCAGCGGCAGGTGGAACGGGTCGAAGGTCAGCGTGCCGGCCGGCGGCCAGACCGCGGTGGCGGCGACGCTGCCCGAGACATGGTCCGGGAACAGGGCGAAGTGGAAGAAGGCCCAGAAGAAGGCGACGAAGAACATCACCTCCGAGGCGATGAACAGGATCATCCCATAGCGCAGGCCGAGGCGAACGACCGAGGAATGCAGGCCCGCCGTGCTGCTCTCCTTCAGGATGTCGCGCCACCAGAAGAACATGGTGGCCAGCACGCCGGCCAGGCCGACGCCCAGCAACCACCAGCTGCTGTAATGCGCCACCATGACGATGCCGAGCACCAGCGCACCGCCGGCGAAGGCGCCGAGCAGCGGCCAGGGGGACGGGTCCACCAGGTGGTAGGGATGCTTGTAGGTCGGGTGGCCGGATTCGCTTGCCATGGTCGTCCTGGTATCCGTTCGGTCTGCCCGCACCCTCGCGGCTGCGTGCCAATCAATCCTCAATCCCCGCGGCTTTTTCAAGCCGGCAGGATCAAGGGGTGGAGATGTTCCGGCGCCCGACATGCGCGCCGGCATTTGCCAGCGCGCCGCTGCGCTCCGCGTCGTGCAGGCTGCGGAAGAAGGTGTAGCTGACGGTAATGGTCCGGATGTCGCGCGTATTCGGGTCCTGCGCGATGGCCGGGTCGATCCAGAAGGCCAGCGGCATGTCCACGCGCTGGCCCGGCGCCAGGGTCTGCTCCTCGAAGCAGAAGCAGGCGGTCTTGTGGAAATACTTGCCCACCACTTCCGGCGTCACATTGTAGGTGGAGATGCCGGTGGACGGCCCCTCCCCGGTGCTGACGGCGTTGTAGAAGGCCACCCCCTCCTCCCCCACCCGCAGGCGCAGCGAAGGCGCCGCCGGCTCGAACCGCCAGGGCAGGTTGGGCTGGGTATTGGCGTTGAAGCGGATGGTCATCACCTGTTCCCCGGCGCCGGGCGCCGCGGCGCCACCGATCATCGGCGTGCCGTTGAAGCCGGTGACGCGGCAGAACAGGTCGTACAGCGGCACGGCCGCGAAGCTGACACCGACCATGCCGGCCACGCCCGTGAAGGCGGCGATGGCCGTGCGGCGGTTGCGGCGGGCCAGTGTGGCCTTGCGGTCCTCGGCCATCTCAGCCGCCCATCAGCCGGACGGTGGCGATGAAGTAGAACAGCACCACAAGGCCGATCAGCGCCGACAGCAGCGCCCAGTTGCGGCCACGGCGCCGCTTCTCGAAGGCCAGCTTTTCCTCGGGCGTCATCCGAGCACCAGACGGTCGATCGCCAGGGCGCCGAACAGGACGAAAAGATACATCAGGGAGAAGGCGAAGGTGCGTCGCGCCGCCACATCCTGCACCAGGCTGCGGCCGGTCTCGTCCTGCTCCTCCCGCCAGGTGCGGATGGCGTGGTACAGGAAGCCGCCGCCCAGGGCCGCCGCCACCGCGGCATAGGCCGGGCCGGCGAAGCCGACCAGCCAGGGCGACAGGCTCGCGATGGCCAGCACCACCGTATAGATCAGGATCTGCTTGCGGGTCTCCCGCGCGCCCTCCACCACCGGCAGCATCGGCACGCCGGCGCGGGCATAGTCGCCATGCGCCCAGAGCGACAGCGCCCAGAAATGCGGGGGCGTCCAGGCAAAGACGATGGTGAACATCAGCCAGGGCACCAGCGTGACATCGCCCGTCACCGCGGCCCAGCCGATGATCGGCGGGAAGGCGCCGGCGGCGCCGCCGATGACGATGTTCTGGCTGGTGCGGCGCTTCAGCCAGGCCGTGTAGACGACGACATAGAACAGGATGGAAAAGGCCAGCCAGCCGGCCGCCACCCAGTTGGTCGCCAGCCCCATGATCGCGACGGAGGCCACGGCCAGCACCACACCGAAGCCCAGCGCGCCATTCGGCGCGATGCGCCCGGCCGGGATCGGCCGGCGCTGGGTGCGGCGCATCAGCGCATCGATATCGCGGTCGTACCACATGTTCAGCGCACCGGCGGCACCGGCGCCGATGGTGATGCAGAGCACCGCCGTCAGCCCCAGCACCGGGTGGATGTGCCCCGGCGCGACCAGCAGCCCGATCAGCCCGGTGAAGACCACAAGGGTCAGCACCCGCGGCTTGAGCAGCGCGACCCAATCGCGAACCTCCGACAGATCACTGTCGTCGGAGGCGACGCTGGTCACGGCAGGGGCGGTCGTGCTGCTCATCGTGGGTTACCGGACCCTCGGAAGTTCGTCGAAGGAGTGGAAGGGCGGCGGGCTGCTGACCTGCCATTCCAGCGTCGTCGCACCCTCGCCCCACGGGTTCGCCGCCACCTTCGCGCCGCGCGTGAAGGTCACGTAGATCACGTAGAAGAACATCAGGAAGGCGGCGACCGAGATGTAGGAACCGACGGAAACCACCAGGTTCCAGCCCGCAAAAGCGTCCGGATAATCCGGATAGCGGCGCGGCATGCCCTGGTTGCCCAGGAAGTGCATCGGGAAGAAGGTCAGGTTCACGCCGATGAAGGTGAGCCAGAAATGGATCTTGCCCAGCATCTCGGGGTACTGGCGGCCGGACATCTTGCCGAGCCAGTAGTAGATTCCGCAGTAGATGCCGAACACCGCGCCGAGCGACAGCACGTAGTGGAAGTGCGCCACGACGTAATAGGTGTTGTGCAGGATCTGCGTCAGGCCGGCATTGGCCAGCACCACGCCGGTCACGCCACCCACGGTGAACAGGAAGATGAAGCCGATGGCGAAGAGCATCGGCGTGTCGAACTTCAGCGAGCCGCCCCACATGGTGGCGATCCAGGAGAAGATCTTGATGCCGGTCGGCACGGCGATGACCATCGTCGCGGCCATGAAGTAGGCGCGCGTGTCGACGTCGATGCCCGACTGGAACATGTGGTGCGCCCAGACGATGAAGCCCACCACGCCGATCGCGACCATGGCGTAGGCCATGCCGAGATAGCCGAAGATCGGCTTGCGGCTGAAGGTGGACACGACGTGGGACACGATGCCGAAGGCCGGCAGGATCATGATGTAGACTTCGGGGTGGCCGAAGAACCAGAACAGGTGCTGGAACAGCACCGGGTCGCCGCCGCCGGCCGGGTCGAAGAAGGCCGTGCCGAAGTTGCGGTCGGTGATCAGCATGGTGATCGCGCCCGCCAGCACCGGCACCGCCAGCAGCAGCAGGAAGGCGGTGACCAGCATCGACCACACGAACAGCGGCATCTTGTGCAGGGTCATGCCCGGCGCGCGCATGTTGAAGATGGTGGTGATGAAGTTCGCCGCGCCGAGGATGGAGGAGGCGCCGGCCAGATGCAGGCCGAACAGCGCCAGGTCCATCGCCGGGCCGGTCTGGTAGGTGTCATCCGACAGCGGCGGATAGATGGTCCAGCCCGCGCCCGCGCCACCGCCGACGAACAGCGAGGCACCGAGCAGCAGGAAGGCCGGCACCAGCAGCCAGAAGCTGATGTTGTTCATGCGCGGGAAGGCCATGTCCGGCGCGCCGATCATCAGCGGCACGAACCAGTTGCCGAAGCCACCGATCAGCGCCGGCATGATGACGAAGAACACCATGATCAGGCCGTGGGCCGAGACATAGGCATTCCACATCTGGCCATCGGCGAAGATCTGCATGCCCGGCTGCTGCAGCTCGATGCGCATCAGCAGGGACAGGCCGATGCCGACCAGCGCCGCGATCAGCGAGAAGCCGATGTAGAGGGTGCCGATATCCTTGTGGTTGGTGGAGAACAGCCACCGGTTCACGAAGTTCGGCTTGTGGTCGTGATGGTCATGGCCATCGTCGTGGGGCGCGTGGGTCGCGGTCGCCATCGGGGTGTATCCGCTTCTGGTGTTGGCTTCAGACCCGCCTTAGCGGCGGGCCTGGGCGACGATCATCTGGGCCTGCGCCGCATCGGCGCCAGGGGCTGCATCAGGCGCGGCGGCCAGGGCGCGCGGCGCGCCCGGCGGCAGGCCCTGGGCGAAGCGCGTTCGCGCCTCGGCGGCCCAGGCGTCGAATTCCGCCTGCGGCACGGCGCGGACCACGATCGGCATGAACCAGTGGTTCACTCCGCAGATCTGGTTGCACTGGCCGTAGAAGGTGCCCGGGCGGTCGGCGCGCATCCAGGTCTCCAGCGTCCGGCCGGGGATCGAATAGCGCTGCACGCCCAGCGACGGGATGAAGAAGGAATGGATCACATCCTGGCCGGTGCTGAGGATGCGGATATTGGCGCCCACCGGGATGACCAGGGGGTTGTCCACTTCCAGGTTGCGCATCTGGCCGGCGGCCAGGTCGGCGGTCTGCACCGGGTAGCTGTCGAAGGTGAAGTTGCCGTTCTCGGGGTAGCCGTAGTGCCAGTACCACTGGCGGCCCTGCACATTGATGGTCAGGTCCGCATCCACCGTCCGGTCCTGGTAGTAGATCAGGCGGAAGGACGGGATGGCGATGACCACCAGGATCAGCACCGGCACCACGGTCCAGGCGATTTCCAGGATCGTGTTGTGGCTGGTGCGGGACGGGTTCGGATTGGCCTCGGCGCGGAACTTCCACACCACATAGGCCAGAAGCGCCGCCACGAAGATCGTGATGACCACGATGATCCAGAAGACCAGCGTGTTGAAGGACGAGATCGCGTCCTTGATCGGCCCGCCGGATTGCTGGAGGCCCATGCCCCAGGGCACGGGCGCGCCCACCATGCCGGCATCCTGCGCCAGGGCCGCGAACGGCGCGCCCAGCACGACAGCCGCGGCCAGCAGCGCCAGCCCCATCAGGCCGGAAAGCCGGCCTGTCATTCCCCGAAACGCACCGATCACGTGCCGCATCCTGTCATCCCGTCAGCGCACCGCGTCGCACGCCGAAACTGCAGCCGACCAGGGGGCGGCCCGCCCGCCCCAGGTCCCAAGCGCGCCTCTTCCACCGCCGCCGCGGCAGGTCGCGTTGCGGGCGGACCATAGTGGTGCCTCCCGCGCCGCACAAGGGACGCGCTAGGCCTTCGACAACCGCGCCGGACATCTGCGCCATTGGGAAGGTTAAGAAATTTGCCCGCGAGGCAGCACCAAGCGGCCCCGGGCCGGCCCGCATATGCGGCGCCCGAGGCCTACTCCTTACACCACGAAAGGGCCCGGGCCCAAGCCTTCCCGCCACGGCGGGAGGCGGTTCAGGCCGCGATGGCGAGGTCGGCGCCCGGCTGGTTGCGCACGCGCACCAGGGTGAACAGCCCGGCCGGCTGGCAGGGCTCGATCGCCTCCACCTGCACCAGGGCAGGGTCGAGCAGATCATGCAGGGCGAAATCCGGATGCCAGCCGAGCAGCCGGGACAGTGGCGCCATGGCGCGTTCCACCCACCAGCGTGGCCCGGCCTCGGCCGCGAAGTGGTTCACGAACAGCAGGTGCCCGCCCGGCCGCACCACGCGCGACATCTCGGTGAACAGGCGCTTGGCGTCCGGCACCACGCTGGCGGTGAACATCGCCACCGCGATGTCGAAGGCGCCGTCGGCGAAGGCCATGTGCTCGGCATCCATCTCGGCGAGGCCGATGACCTGGCCGAGTCGCTCCGCCTTCACCCGCTCCGCCGCCTTCTCCAGCATCTCCCGCGACAGGTCGATGCCGACCACGCGCTTGTCGCCGCGGTAGCGCGGCAGAGCGAGGCCGGTGCCCACGCCCACCTCCAGCACCCTGGTGCCGGGCAGGCGATTCACCTCCGCCACCGCGCGTTTGCGGCCGAAGGCGGAGACGCCGCCGAAGACCGCGTCATAGACCCCGGCCCAGCGCCGGTAGGCGTCGCGCACGCCAGCGGCGTCGAGCGCCGCGCGTGGATGGTCGCGATCGGGAGCATCAGTGCGGATGGTCATGCCAGGCCGTTTGCAGGAATGCGCAAGGGGCTAGTCCTTTCGGGGCTGTTTAGGCAAGCCCGATGATGCAACGCTTTTGCAATCGTCATGTCACCCACCCGCCATCTGCCGCCGCTCCGGCAGGGCGACGAGCACCCCGCCCACCGCGATGATGCCGGCGCCAAGTGCGGTCCAGCCATCCGGCCAGTCGCCGAAGACCAGCACCCCCGCCACCCCGGCCCAGAGCAGTTGCACATAGGACATCGGCGCGAGGACGGAGGCGGGCGCCCGGGCGAAGGCCAGCACCAATATGCTGTGCCCGGCCGCCCCCAGCAGCCCGAGCGCGGCGAAAAGCGGCCAGTCCCAGGCCGCCGGCGCCTGCCAGACGAAGGGCTGCGCCAGGCCGGTCAGCACCAGGGCCGCGATCGAGGTATGGACGAAGGTGGTATGCGGGTCATCCACCGCCGCCAGCTTGCGCGTCAGCAGCTGGTAGGCGGTATTGGCCACCGCGGTGACCAACGGCAGCAGCATCGCCCAATGCAGCGCCTGCCCGGTCAGGAAGGGCGGCCGCAACGCCACCATCACCCCGGCGAAACCGATGCCGACGCCGATCCAGCGGCGCAGGGAGACCTTCTCCCCCAGCCAGAGCGACGCAAGGGCCACGGTCATCACCGGGGCGGCGAAGGCCACCGCGGTCGCATCCGCCAGCGGAATATGGATGAGCGCCGCGGCGATCGCCGCATTGGCGGTGGCCAGGCACAGGCTGCGCAGGGTCTGGAGGCCGGGCGCCCGGCTGCGAAACGGCACCCGCCCGGTCAGCAGCTTCAACGTCACCACCACCAGGACGGTGTGGAAGCAGAAGCGCACAAACATGAGCTGTGGCACGGGATGGCTCGCCACCAGCACCTTCAGCAGGGCATCCATGGTGACGAACAAGGCGAGCGCCACGAGCTGCAGCAGAACGCCCTGGAGGGATCGTGACATGCCCGATCCTATGCCACATCAGGCGCCCCGCCTACCGGGCGGGGCGGGGCAACGGGCGTGGGTGGATCAGGCCGCGTCCTCGCGCCGGTCGCGGGCCTTCACATAGGCGACCGCGGCATGCTGGGAGCAGTAGGGCTTTCCCGACAGGGCCTCTGCCGTGCAGAAGCGGAAATCGGCGGTGCCGGGCTCGCCGATCGGCCAGCAGCAGCTACGGGTCGCGCCGAGGCGCGGAAACGCCCGGACCACGGAACTCGGCGGCGACACCGGGGGGGGCGGCGCGGCGGGAGCCGGGGTGCTGGGCGCGGCGGAGGCCGACGGCGCCAGGGTGGAGCGCGGCGCGACGCCGATGGGACGCGGCAGGCGCGGCGCGGGCGCCGTGGCCCGCTCCGCCACGGCCTCGCGCCGGATCCGGCTCGGCCGCGCCGAGAGGTTCAGGCGATGCGCCTTGCCGACGACGGCATTCTTCGAAACACCCATGCGGCGACCGATTTCCGCCGTCGAATGTCCTTCCGCCCAGAGCGCCCGAAGCCGCTCGATGGCCTCCGCAGTCCAATCCATGCGCTCTCTCCGAGCCCCCGATGACACAACATACGGTAGGGCAACGCCAGGGGGGACTACAAGCTGTAGAATGGCTCGGAGGGTATGATTCCTGTGGACAGAGTCAGGAAAAAGCTTCGGAACGATCAGGTTTCGATCAGAACAGCAGCCCCTTCTTCAGCAGGCCGTGCACCCCCTTCTCCCCATTCACCGTCTGCGTCACCCGGAAATCCACCGCGAGCGAACAGAGCTGGTAGGCATCGGCGGCGGAGACATTCATCCGCGCCACGATGAAGCCGATCATCTCCCGCAGCGCCTGCTTCATGGCAAGGTCCAGGTCCTCGTTCAGCCCCATGGACACGAAATGCGTCCTCGTCTCGGCGCGCGGAAAGCGCAGCGCCGGATCGGCACTGCCGCCGCCCTTTTCCAGGGTCAGGCGGAAATGGCCGGTCAGGCACATCTCCAGCGCATTGATGCAGACCTCGCCATCGCCCTGCACGCCATGGCCGTCGCCGGCCGAGAAATTGCCGCCCGGCACATGCACGGGCAGCCACAGCGTGGTGCCGGCGGTCAGTTCCTTGTTGTCCAGGTTGCCGCCATGGGCCCGCGGCTCCTTGGTGCTGATCGCGCCCCAGGCGGGCGGCGGGGCCAGGCCCATCACGCCGAAGAAGGGCGACAGCGGCAGGGTGACGCCGGGGCCGACCGGCACCCGCCCGGTCATCGCCGCCTTGTCGACGGGGATGTGCAGCATGCGGGCGTAGGGGAAGTCCTCCGGCAGGGTGCCGCCCAGCGGGCGGAATCCGCAGAAGCCCCAGTCGCAGCCGAGGTCGATCTGCTCGATGTCGATGCGCAGCGCGTCGCCGGGCTCGGCACCCGCCACCGCCACCGGGCCGGTCAGGATATGCGGGCCGAGTCGCGGCGGCTTCGAGGCATGGATGGCGGCGAGCGCCGGCGGCGGCAGCAGCCCGGTCTCCGGCTTCGGCATCACCTCCGGCGCGCCGGAGACGCATTCCAGCACCACCAGGTCGCCGCTGGCGATGGTCACCACCGGGGCGAAGCTGGCGTCGAAGGCCCCCCAGCGGATGGTCTCGGGCGTGGCGGCGACGTGATGGGTCTGGGGCATGGGGCGACCTTGGCTGGGGTTTGGCGGCATCGGGCGTTCAGCGCAGTGCAGCAAGGCGCGCGCGGTCGGTCAACGCATCCGCGCGGATTCAGTGTGCCTGAAGCCTCTGGCTGAGGCGGCGCTGGTCCGCCGGGCAGACACGGCCGAGTCGGCGGTATTCCTGGGGGGTATCGATGGCGTCATGCCCCGCCTCCCGCGCCGCCCGCAGCCGGGCGAGCACCGGCTCCACCGCCTCGGTCAGTTCCTCCTGCAATTGCAGGGCGGCGGCGCCGGCATCCGGCGCCTGGGCCCGGGCGCGCGCGGCCCAGGCGCGGGCCGTGGCGCGCAGCCCTTCCGCGGCCTCCCGCAAGGTGCGGCGGTTGACCTCGGCATGGCGGCGCTCATGCGCCAGAACCTCCCGCGCCAGGCAGCCCCGCGGCGGAATCTCCCGCGCCAGGCGGATGCTGTGCTCGGCATGCAGCAGGCTGAGCCGGATTTCCGAAGGCAGGCCACAGACCGGGCCATTGCCTGCCCCCTGGCTGCGCACCGTGATCTCGCTGCGCCATTCCACCCGGGACAGGGTCAGGCCGAGATGGTGCAGCACCGTGCCCTGGTTGTAGGCCTCCTCCGGCAGGTCGGCCAGGCGGCGCAGCGCCTCGGCGCTGACCGGGTTCAGCACGCGCGGCTCGGGGTCGGAGATGGTGACGCGCACCAGTGGCGTGCCGCGCGGTGGGCAGGCCACCGGCGCCGGCGTGGGTGGTGGCAAGGTCTGGGCCTGCCCCTGCCCCACGGCCAGCAGCAACAGCAGCGCGAGGAGCAGTACGGGCAGGGTCAGAACCAGCCCTTCCGCTTGAAATAGACGATGGGCAGCAGGGCCGAGACCACCATCAGCCCGAGCGCGGCGGGGTAGCCCCAGGCCTGGTTCAGTTCCGGCATATGCTGGAAATTCATGCCGTAGATGCTGGCGATCAGCGTCGGCGGCATCAGCGCCACCGAGGCCACGGTGAAGGTCTTGATGATATTGCTCTGCTCGACATTGACGATGCCGAGCACCGCATCCAGCAGGAACTGCGCCTTGTCGTTCAGCACCTTCGCATGATCCACAAGGCTCCTCACGTCCCGCACCAACGTCTTGATGAGGACCTGGTTCTCCTTGCGCACCGCATGCGACTTCTCGGCACCGACGAAGGTCAGGATGCGCGACAGGCCGAGCAGGGTTTCGGAGGCCCGGGTCGTCACCTCACCCACCAGGCCGAGCGTGATCAGCGTGTCGCGCAGATGTTCGCCGCCCAGGGTCGCCTTGCTGCCCGCCTTGGCCCGGGCACCGCGGAAGGTGGCGGAGGAGGCGCGGTCCATGTCGGCGCCCAGCCGTTCCAGCACATCGGCCAGCCGGTCGACGATCTGTTCGAACAGATGCAGCATCACCCCATCCGGCGTGGCCACCAGAGCGGGGCTGCGCTGGCAGCGCAGGGCGAAGACCGAAAAGGCCTTGGGCGTGGCGTAGCGCACCGTGACCAGGGTGTGGTTGCTGAGGACGAAGGTGATCGGGGTGGAGCCATAATCGCCGCCATCCACCCCATAGAGGAAGTTGGCGGTGAGGAACAAAGCCTCCTCCTCCCGGTAGAGGCGGGAGGAGCTTTCGATCTCCTGCATCTCCTCCCGGGTCGGGATTTCGAGTCGCAGGGCCTCCTGCACCGCCCGCTCCTCCTCCGGAGTCGGGTTCAGCAGGTCGATCCAGGCCGCCTCGGCGATCCGTTCCGACGACAGAACCCCGTCGCGCAGCGCGAGGCGGCCGTCGAGGACGGCGTAACTCGTCATCATGTTGGTTGTCTCCCGCGCCCCGGGGGCCAGCGCATCTAGCCTGCCGGGGTGGGGGCTGTCACCCAGCCAGAGGCAGGCCGAAGCGCTTCGCGACTGCCGGGAAATCCGCCGCTTCCGGATGTCGCCCGCAGGCCACAGTGCCATCCCCCGCGCGGACCAATTGGCAGGTGGCGAGCCCGGCCGTCGCGGCGGCATCCAGTTCCTCCGCCATATCCGACAGGAACAGGATGTCGGCCGGTTGCTGGCCGGATTGCGCGGCGATGGCGGCATAGGAGGCCGCCTCCCGCTTCCCGCCGACCCGGGTGTCGTGGAAGCCGGAGAACAGCGGCAGCAGGTCGCCCGCCTCGGAATGGCCGAAGAGCAGCTTCTGGGCGCCGACGGAGCCGGAGGAATAGACCGCCAGCGCGACCCCTTCCGCATGCCAGGCGCGCAGGCACGGCGCCACATCGGGCCAGAGATGGCCGCGCAGCCGGCCATCGGCGAAGCCCGCCGCCCAGATCAGCCCCTGAAGCGCCTTCAGCGCCGTGACCTTGGCATCCGCCGCCATCCAGCCGCGCAGGGTCGCCGCCCGGTCCGGCCCTGGCACCTCCGCCAGGATGGCCGCGACCTCCGGCTCCGCGCCGCGCGCGGCCAGGAAGGCGTCCAGCTCGGCCTCGGCGAAGGGAAACAGCGTGTCCTTGACGAAGGCGATGGCACTGGTGGTGCCCTCGATATCCGTCAGGACCAGCCTGGGGCGCGTGGTCATGCCGTGGCGGCGGGGAAGCGGGTCGCCATGTCGGTGCCGGTGTAGTGCGGCGTCCAGCCGGAGGTGTCGGTGAAGACGCGCAGCACGGCGAAATCCGGATTCTCGCCGGCGTCGAACCAGTGCTTGCTGTTCGCCGGCACGGAGATCAGGTCGCCCGGCGTGCAATGCGCGTCGAAGACCTTCCCTTCCACATGCAGCACGAAGTTGCCGGAGCCCGCATGGAAGAAGCGCACCTCATCCTCGGTGTGGATGTGCTCCGACAGGAACTTGGCGCGCATCGCATCCTTCTGCGGATGGTCCGGCGTCAGCTTGATGACATCGGCGGTGCCCGCGCCGGTCTCGCCCATGAAGGCATCGAGTCGCGGGCGATAGGCCGCCAGCACCGCCTCGGCCGGGGCATCGGCGGGCAGGTCGGCCAGCGGCCAGCGCTCGAAGCGCACGCCGATGGCGGAGAGGGTGGTGGCGATCTCCCGGGGGTCCTCGGTGACCTGGACCTGCGCATCGGTCGCGGCATCCCAGACGGTCAGACGGCTCATCGCAGGCTCCTTTCTTCCAGCGCGCAACGCAGCATGAATTCCAGCCCCTCCATGCGGGCCAGGGCGGAAGGCATGTCGGGCGCCCATACATAGGAACCGTGGCCGCGGATCAAGTAGCCGGGCGGGATGGCTGCCATCCCCCCTGGCATGCCATCCCACAGCGCATCCAGCCCACGCTGCATGCGGGCGATGTCCTGGTCGTTCGGCACCACCGGCACCGCCACCTCCGCCTCATGGGTGGGCAGCCCCGGAAAGACCTTCAGCAGCTCATAGCCCGCCAGCGTCAGGCTTTCGCCCGACGCGCGCGACAGCACCGTATTGGCGATGGAATGGCCATGCAGCACCGCGCCTGCCTCCGGAAAGCGGCGGTAGATCCCGCAATGCAGAAGGGTTTCGGCGGAGGACCGCTTCGCCGGGTCCTCCGCCACCCCATCGAGGTCCACCACCATCACGTCATCGGTCGTGAGGAACCCCTTGTGGCGGCCGGAGACGGTGACGGCGAGCCGCCGCGCATCCAGCCGCACCGAAAAATTCCCCGCCGTCGCCGGCACCCAGCCCAGCGCATCCAGCCGCCGTCCGGCGGCGACGATCGCTTCCGCCGCCGCCTGTTCCCCTGGCCTCATGCCGTGCGCGCCGCCGGGAAGGCGCGGTGCTGCCAGGCGAGCAGGCCGATGCCGACGGCAAGCCCGCCGAGGTCGGTCAGGCCTTCCGGCACCATCAGGGCCAGGCCGGCAGCGCCGGCGAGCAGGCGCAGCGGCAGGGTCAGACGACCATTCAGCATCCAGCCCTCCGTCGCGCAGGCCAGCAGGAACACGCCGCAGCCTGCCGTCGCCACCGATTGCAGGATCACCACCAGATCGCCCTGCGCCAGCAGCGCCGGGGAGATCCAGAACATGAAGGGCACGATGAAGGTTGCGAGCCCCAGCTTCACCGCGATCATGCTGGTCTTCCACATATCCGCCCCGGCCATGGAGGCAGCGGCGAAGGAGGCGAGCGCCACCGGCGGGGTGATCGCCGACAGGATGGCGAAGTAGAAGATGAACATATGCGCCACCAGCGCCGGCACGCCGATATTGATCAGCCCGGGCGCCACCACGGCCGCCGCGATGGCATAGGCCGCCGTCGTCGGCACACCCATGCCCAGGATGATGGCCACCACCATGGCGAAGAGCATCGCCAGGAATTCGGAGGAGGCGGCGATCTGCAGCAGCATATTGGCGAAGCGGCCGCCGACGCCGGTCAGGCCGATGACGCCGGCGACCAACCCGGCCGCGGCGCAAACGGCGATGAGCTGCATCACCTCCTTCGCCGAGCCGGACAAGGCGCGCTCGATGGACTGGAACAGCTCCACCACCGCGCCGACCACGCCGGTCGCCAGCCCTTCCCGCCGCAGCACCAGGCGGTGCACCAGGCTGGTGACCAGCATGATGACGATGGTGGCGGCGATGCCCGTGGCGGCGGCGCGGAAGGGCGAATAGCCCATCACCAGCATGGCGATCATCAGCACCAGCGGCGCCGCCATATAGGCGCGCCGGCCGAGATCGACCCAGCGCGGCAGCTCATCCCGCCGCAGGCCCATGATGCCGGCCTTGCGGGCGTTCAGGTCGCAATGGATGTAGTTGGCCAGGTAGAACAGCAGCGCGGGAATCAGCCCGGCCAGCGCGATCTCGGTGTAGGGGATGCCCAGCACCTCGGCCATGATGAAGGCGCCAGCGCCCATCACCGGCGGCGTGATCTGCCCGCCGGTGGAGCTGGTGGCCTCCACCGCCGCCGCGGTTTCGCGGGAATAGCCGACGCGGCGCATCATCGGGATGGTGAAGGTGCCGGAGGCGACCACATTCGCCACGGCGCTGCCGGAAATGGCACCGAACAGGATGCCCGAGACCACCGTGACCTTGGCCGGCCCGCCCCGCGCCCGGCCGACCAGAGCCAGCGCGAAGTCGTTGAAGTAGTCCCCGGCCTTGGAGGCCTGGAGGAAGGCGGCGAAGGTGACGAACAGGATGATGAAGGTCGCCGAGACCTGCACGATGGTGCCCAGCACCCCGTTGTTGTTGAACAGTTCCACCACCGCCTGATCCCAGGCGACGCCCTGGTGGTACAGGATGCCGGGCATCCAGGGGCCGACGAAGCAATAGGCGATGAAGATCACCGCGATCAGCGGCATGATGAAGCCGGCCGTGCGGCGGGCGAATTCCAGCACCAGCAGGATGCCCAGCACGCCGACCACCAGGTCCTGCCAGTTCGGCCCCATGAAGGACCGCATCTCGATCCCATCCGCATCAAGGATGTAATGCGCCGGCACCAGCAGGCAGACGGCCATCAGCAGCCAGTCATACCAGGGTATGCGACTGCCGGCGCCGCCGGTGGTGGAAACGGGAGCGAAGAGCGCGAAACCCAGTGCGGCGCCCAGGAAGACATGCGCAGCCCGCGCCACCGTCGGGTCCACGGGCGCCACCAGCAGGATCCACATATGCCAGGCCACGAAGGCAACCGCCGCGGCGCGCCAGGCATAGCCCTGCCAGCCGGCCAGTTCCCGCCGGGCGGAGGCGAATTCCATATCATCGATCTGGGTCACGGTCGCACCGCGCCCATCGCCGTCCATTGCCGGCTGGTTCATTCTGGAAGCCCCCCAAACGCAACGCGCCGGCCCCGATTTCCGGGGTCGGCGCGCGACCCCGCCTTGTGGCGGGGCACGTCCATTACGCCCCGAAGCTAGTCCGGAGGCGCCTTCAGATCAACCAAGCCGGCTGCCACCCCATCCAGGGGCAGCCGGCGCCCGGATCAGGCGGCGGGGCGGGACGGGTTGGCCGCCTGCGCCGTGCTCGGCTGCGTGCCAGGCGCGGCGATGGTGCCGGCGGGCGGAACGGGGGTCTGGGAGGCCGGGTCGGCCGCCATGGAGGCGTCCTTGCCGTCCTCTTCCTTGATGTTGGCCTTGAAGGACTTGATGCCCTTCGCAACGTCCCCCATCAGCCCGCTGATCTTCCCGCTGCCGAACAGCAGCAGGATGACGAGCAGGACGACAAGCCAATGCCAGATGCTGAACGAACCCATAGCGACGCCTCGATCCCGTGAGCGGCCCACCTGTTACAGGCGGCCGGATTGCCTCGTAGGCGGAGAGTAGTCCGCCCTCGCGTCTTCCGCAAACCGGACATGGCCTGCCGGGCCGCCCGAGACAACCGGGGGGCACGCCGATTTCGCACCCGCCGGCCCGAATCCGGGCCGCGCCGAAAATGGCCAAATTATTTCCATCCATCCATCTTGGGGGCTTGAAGGCCTGGGAAGGCCCCCCCATCTCGCGCCCTGATCCGGGCCCCTCTGGCGGCTCGGGCGGCGTCACGCCGCCCCCGCGATGTCGGATCGCCAGAGCCTGCCACGACCCCGGCCCGGATCGTGACACCCGTTGCCGGGGTGCCCTTGTGAATCCGCGCCCCTGAAAGGGGGTGCCGGTTCCGCATGACCCGGAGCGAAAAATTCATGGACTTTCTACTGCTGGAATGGGTCGGGAAGCCGATCTGGATGTGGCTTGGCTTCCTCGCCATCGTCTTCGGCCTGCTGGCCTTCGACCTCGGCGTCCTGAACAGGAAGGACAAGGAGATGGGCATCGCCGAGAGCCTCTGGCTCTCGGTCTTCTACATCAGCTTCGCCGCACTGTATGGCGGCGCCATCTGGTGGGCCTATGAGGCCGGGCACATCTCGACCGAGGACGGCACCCATGCCGGGGTGACCTATTTCACCGGCTTCTTCATCGAGAAGGCGCTGTCGATCGACAATGTCTTCGTCATCAGCCTGATCTTCGGCTTCTTCGCCATCCCCCGGAAGTACCAGTACCGCGCCCTGGTCTGGGGCATCATCGCGGTCATCGTGCTGCGCGGCCTGATGATCGGCATCGGCGCGGCGCTGGTGCAGGAATATGACTGGCTGCTGTTCATCTTCGGCGCCTTCCTGATCGGCACCGGCATCAAGATGATGGTGGTGCCGGAAGGCGATGCCGATATCTCGAAGAACCCGGTGGTGCGCTTCCTGAAGCGCCACATGCGGGTGACGGATGAGCTGCACGACCAGAAGTTCTTCGTCCGCCAGCCGGACCCGAAGACCGGGAAGATGGTCGCCTGGGCCACGCCGCTGTTCCTGGCGCTGGTCGTCATCAACCTGGCCGACCTGGTCTTCGCGGTGGACAGCGTGCCGGCGATCTTCGCCATCACGACCGACACCTTCATCGTCTACACTGCCAATATCATGGCGATCCTGGGCTTGCGCGCGCTGTACTTCGCGCTGTCCGCCATGGTGCACCGCTTCCACTACCTGAAATACGCGCTGGCGATGGTGCTGGTCTTCATCGGCGCGAAGATCTTCTGGAACCAGATCTTCGGGAAGGTCGACCCCGCCATCTCGCTCGGCGTCACCGCGGCGCTGATCGCCGGCGGCGTGTTCTATTCGCTCTGGAAGACCCGCGGCCAGCCGCCGGCCGAGAATGCGCTGGAGGCCGAGAAGGTCGCCATCGCCCGGGAAGGCTGACACACGAAAAAGGCCGGCGCCCCGAGGGGCGCCGGCTTGGTCATCTCCACATCATCCGCCGACCGGCGCAACCTGCACCCGCCGAGGCGGGTGAGCGCCCGAACGGGCGCCGCGGCTTATGCCGCGCAGCCAAGCGCGCGCAGCGCGCGCCGGCGACTGAGGTACGCACAGCTCACACCTTGGCGGTCAGCTTCTTCGCGATCTCGAACATCTCCTCCGGCGCATAATCCGGCGTGAAGGCGGAGGGCACGCCGGTGAGCTGGTGGATCTTGCCACCCTCCGGCATGCCGGGAATCACCTCCAGCTCGCCCGGCGGATCGCCCGGCAGCGCCGTCTCGCCATTGCCCCAGATCCCGGCGACCTCGGCATAGTCGTTCGGGCTGAAGCGATAGAGCCGGCGATGCGACCCCTCCGCCAGGTATTTCTGGCATTCGGGGATATTGCCCAGCGGGATGTTCGGCGTCGGCAGCATCTTGTGGATGTCGACGCCGGTGATGTTCTTCAGCGCCAGCGCATAGGCATGCGCATGGACCGAGCCGCGCACCAGCAGATAGCCACACACCTCCCGCGCCGTCGGGTCCTTCACCGTCTCATAGACCCGCAGCTTGTGCAGCCGCGCGCCGCATTCCAGGTGGAAGTTGTGCAGCAGGTCCACCACCACATTGCCGGTGGTGGTCACCATGTCGGCGTTCCAGGACACGCCGTTGCTGTTCACCGGCACCGCGCCCCCGGCATGGGAGAAGAAGCCCGCAGCCAGGCGGATGTCCTTCATGTCGGCGAAGGGTGCGCCGGAGATGTCGCCGCCATCCTCGCTGTCATCGGCCTCGCTGTCCGGGCCGTTGTTCAGCATGGCGACGCCGTTGCTCACCAGTTCCACATGGCCCAGCTCCTCCGCCGTGATGCTCGCGACCAGGCTGTAGAACGGGCGCAGCTTCGACTTGCTGCGGAAGTTGAAGCTCTGGAACATATAGTTGCTGAGCGTGGACATCTCGCCGTACTTGCCGCCAAGCAATTCCTGCAGCGCCGCGGCCTCGTTCGGATCCTGCCGCTTCGGCGGCGGCAATTCGGTCTGCAATTTGTCGATGCGAAGAAACATGCGCCCTCTCCCAATTCCTACGGGAGCCGAACGGCCATCGCGGCGCGGCAGTTCTTTGCGATTGGCGCCGGACCCCGATGGGCGGCCTCACCTCTGCGTGGTTCCCCGCCTGGATCGGTTGCGGCCAAAGAAAAGGCGGAGCCTCCGGGGAAGGAGGCCCCGCCGAGTTTGGGATGCCGGCGAGATCGGGGGGAGGCGGCCGGCATCCAGAGGGAGAGACGGGGTGCGGAAGCTCGGCAACCCCACGGACGTTATGCGCCCATAATGGTTTCACATTGGTTTCCATCCGCGCGATTCATCCGGCCTTTTCGCGCAGGCGCGGCTGCCGTAAGCCCTTCCGATATGGATCGGGGAGAGGCAGGCATGGTGGGGGAAACAGGCGGGCTGCCATTGGCGGGGCTCAAGGTGATCGAGCTGGGCCACTACATCGCCGGGCCTTTCGCCACCCGCCTGCTGGCCGACCTGGGCGCCGAGGTCATCAAGATCGAACCGCCGGAGGGCGACCCGATCCGTGGCTGGGGCAGCCGGCACAATGGCCACCCCGTCTGGTTCAGCATCCATGGCCGCAACAAGCTGTCGGTGGTGATCGACCTGAAGTCGGCCAAGGGGCGGGAGCGCATCCTGAAGCTGGTGGCCCGCGCCGATGCGCTGGTGGAGAATTTCCGCCCCGGCTTCCTGGAGCGCATCGGGCTGGGGCCGGAGGTGCTGCACCAGGCCAATCCGCGCCTCGTCATCGCCCGCGTCTCCGGCTTCGGCCAGGACGGTCCGTATCGGGACAAGCCGGCCTTCGGCTCGATCGGGGAGGCGATGGGCGGGTTGCGCCACCTGACGGCGACGCCGGGCGTGACGGACCATCCGCCACCGCGCTGCGGGGTTTCGATCAGCGATGACCTGGCGGGGATGTATGCGGCGCTGGCCGTCACCTCCGCCTGCTGGGGCATCAAGGGCAATCCGGAGGCGAAGGGCCGCATCATCGATGTGGACCTGGTGGGCGCGGTGTTCAGCCTGATGGAGGGGATGCTGCCGGAATACGGGCTGACCGGGGCGATCCGCCAGCCGGCGGGCTCCGCCATCCTGACCGCGGCGCCGACCAACACCTATCTCTGCGCCGATGGGAAATGGCTGTGCATCGGCGGCAATTCGGACCCGATTTTCAAGCGGCTGTGCGACGCCATCGGCAATCCGGCGATGGGTGCCGATCCGCGCTTCGCCGACAATCGCGGCCGCTGCGCCAATATGGCGGAGATCGACGCCGAGATCGGCCGCTGGACCCGCACTTTGCCCGCCGCCGAGGCCGAGGCGGTGCTGGAGGCCGCCGACATCCCCTGCTCGCGCCTCTATGACATCCGCGACTGCGCCGAGGACCCGCATTTCCGCGCCCGCCAGACGGTGATGGAGGTGGAGGACCCGCTGCTGGGCACCACCCTGCTGCACCCCGCCGCCCCCTTCCGCTTCGATGGCGTGACCCCGCGCGAGATGGTGCGCTGGACGGCGCCGGCCGTGGGCGCGCACAACGACCATGTCTTTGGTGAACTGCTGGGGGAATCCCGCGATGCATAGCGCCGTGATCTCGGAAGTCGCCCCGCGCGACGGACTGCAATCCATCGGCCCCTTCGTGCCGACCGAAACCAAGATCGCGCTGGTGCGGAAGCTCCATGCCGCGGGGCTGCGGCGGATGGAAATCGGCTCCTTCGTCAGCCCCAAGGCCATCCCGCAGATGGCCGATACCGGCGCGGTGCTGGAGGCGGCGCTGACCCTGCCTGGGCTGGAGGCCACCGTGCTGGCGCCGAACCGCCGGGGGTTCGAGATGGCGAAGGCCGCGGGCGCGCATCGCGTCGGCGTCTTCATGTCGGTCACCGAAAGCCACAACAAGGCCAATGTGAACCGCAGTCGGATGGACAGTTTTGTCGACCTGTCCGGCATCGTCGCCGATGCGCGCGCGGCCGGGATGAAGCTGCGCTTCAACCTCTCCTGCGCCTTCCACTGCCCCTTCGAGGGTGTGGTGCCCGAGACGGAGGCGCTGGACTGGGTGGAGCGGGTGCAGGCGCTGGACCAGGACATCGAGATCAGCATCTGCGACACCACCGGCAATGCCGCGCCGGACCAGGTGCGCCGCGTCTTCGCCCATGCGATCCGAAGCTGGCCCGGCCCCGATGGCCAGCCGCGCTTCGCCTTCCACGGCCATGACACCTACGGCCTGGGGGTCGCGAATTGCGCCGCGGCCTGGGAGGCCGGCTGCCGCGTCTTCGACAGCGCCGCCGGCGGCCTCGGCGGCTGCCCCTTCGCGCCGGGGGCGACCGGCAATGTGGCGACGGAGGATGTCGCCTGGCTGTTTTCCCGCATGGGCGTGGCGACGGGCGTGGACTGGCCGGCGCTGCTGGAGGCCGCCGATTTCGCGGCCGCCATTCCCGGCGCTTTGCCGGGCGGGCGGATGCGGGCGGTACCGGCGGCGCGGCGCGCGGCGTAGCGCCTGCCTTGCGCGCGCTCTCCATCGTCCGGCCCGGCGGCGGCCTGATCGCCTCCGGGCGAAAGACGCTGGAGGTGCGGCGCTGGGTGCCGGAACTGAGCCCGTCCGACGACCTGCTGATCGTCGAGAATGGCCGCTTCCTGCGGCAGGATGGGGATGAGGATCCCGATGGCATGGCCGTGGCGGTGGTCCGCGTGAGGGCCATTCGCCCCTTCACCCCTGCCGACATGACGGCCGCCTGCGCCAGCTTCTTCGAGGAAGGCTGGCTGGCCTGGGAGCTGTCCGATCTCCGGCCCCTGCCACCGGGCCGGCGCCTACGGGCGGCGCGGCGGATCTACGAGGTGGATTTCAGTCCCTGATCCGTCATTCGACGCTCGGCTTCGGCAGGGTTCTGCTGCTAGTTTCAACGCCATGCGCCGCGTCCTTCCCATCCTGCTGCTGCTCGCCCTCGCCGCCTGCGGCAGCAGCCGCCACAGCGCGCCCGCGGTGGTCGCGCCGCTGCGGCCGCATCTCGGGGAGCCGATCTCCTGCGTGCCCTATGCCCGCGCCCGTTCCGGCATCGGGCTGTCGGGCGATGCCTGGCAGTGGTGGGACGCCGCGGCGGGGCGCTACGACCGCGGGGCGGCGCCGCGGCCCGGCAGCGTGCTGGTCATCGGCCGCACGCCGCGCATGCGGGCCGGGCACATCGCCGTTGTCGCCCGCGTGCTCGGCCCGCGCGAAATCCTGGTGGACCACGCCAATTGGGCGAGCGGCGCGGCGCGGGGGCGGATCACCACGGATCAGCGCGTGCTCGATGTCTCCGCGCGCAATGACTGGTCGCAGGTGCGCGTCTGGTATCCGCCGATCAACGCCCTCGGCATCACCGCCTATCCCTCCAGCGGCTTCATCCACGCCACGACCCGCTTCGCCGGCGGCTGAGCCTTTTCCCGAGCCGGCCCAACAGGCATTCTGTTCCGCAAGATTCCGGAGGAAACCATGAACACGACCCGTCGCGGCCTGATGGCCGCTGCCCTGACGACCGCGCCCCTTCTCGCCGCGCGTGCCCAGTCCACATGGCCGGAGCGGCCGCTGCGCTTCATCGTGCCCTTCCCGGCGGGATCGAGCCCGGACCTCACCGGCCGCGTGACCTCCGCGCATCTGGCGACGGCGCTCGGCCAGCCGGTGGTGGTGGACAACCGGGCCGGCGCCGGCGGCAATATCGGCACCGACGTGATGGCCAAGGCGACCGATGGCCATACCATCGGCCTGTCGATCAACGGCCCGCTCTCCACCGCCCCGGCGCTGTTCCCCAACCTGCCCTATGACCCGGTGCGGGATCTGAAGGCGATTTCGCTGCTGGTGCGCGGGCCGCAATTCCTTGTGGTGAACAAGGACCTGCCGGTGACGGACCTGGCCGGCTTCATCGCCCATGTCCGCGCCAATCCCGGCAAGCTGGCCTATGGCACGGTCGGTCCGGGCTCGGGCGGGCATCTCGGCATGGTCGACCTGGCGGCCAAGGCCGGGGGGCTGGAGATGCTGCACGTGCCCTATCGCGGCTTCCCGGATGCGACGGTCGATCTCGTCGCCGGGCGCATCCAGGCGATGGTGGTCACCACCGCGGCGGTGATGGGCCAGGTGCGGGATGGCAGCATCCGCGCCTTGGCCGTCACCTCCGCCAACCGCTTCCACCTGACGCCGAATGTGCCGACGCTCGCCGAGCAGGGGATGCGCAATGCCGAATCCTATGGCTGGCAGATCATGGTCGCCCCGGCCAATACGCCGCCCGACCGTATCGCCCGGCTGGCGGCGGAGGTGCAGAAAGGCCTGCGCGAACCCGCCGCCCGCCAGCGCCTGGAAAGCGCGGGCTTCGAGGTGATGGCCAGCACGCCGGAGGAGGCCGCCGCCTTCCTGGCGGAGGAAACCGACCGCTGGGGCGGCATGATCCGCCGCCTCGGCATCCGCATGGATGCTTGATTCCGCCTCAATCGCCGGCGCGTCCTCCGGACGCTTGGCTGCGCGACACCTGTCGCGGCGGCCATCCGGCCGCTCAGACCGGTCATGCGACCGGTCTGCCGATGATTCCGCCTCAATCGCCGGCGCGTCCTCCGGACGCTTGGCTGCGCGACACCTGTCGCGGCGGCCATCCGGCCGCTCAGACCGGTCATGCGACCGGTCTGCCGTTGGCGGGATCGCCTAAGCCCGCGGCTGCAGCGCCTGAGGATTGACGCAGGCATCCGGCGGCAGCGCCTGCCCGCGCAGCGCCGCCAGCACATGGGTGGCGGCGGCCTGGGCGGTGGCGCTGCGGGCGACGGTGGTGGCCGCGCCCATATGCGGGCTGAGCACCGCATTCGGCACGCCGATCAGCGGATTGCCCGGCAAAGGCGGCTCGGTTGAGAGCACGTCGAGGCCGGCGCCGTAGATCCGGCCCTCCCGCAGCACCTCGGCCAGCGCCGCCTCGTCGATCAGCCCGCCGCGCCCGGTATTCACCAGGATCGCCTCCGGCCCCAGCAAAGCGAGTTCGACGGCGCCGATCATCTGGCGGTTCTGCGCGCTCATCGGCGCATGCAGCGACACGACATCCGACTGCCGCAGCAGGTCATGCAGCGATGCCGCGGCGGTGACGGGCGCGATGTCGCCGCGCCGCGCCAGGTTGGGGCTATAGGCCGAAACCTTCATGCCGATCGCCAGCGCCATCCGCGCCAGCCCCTGCGCGATGCGCCCATAGCCCACCAGGCCGAGGCGGCGGCCATGCAGCTCGATCCCCATCCTGGACCGGTCCCAGGCCCCGCCTTGGGTGGCGACCGTGTGGCGCGGGATGTTGCGCGCCACGGCCAGCATCAGGCCCAGGCTGTATTCCGCCACCGACTGCGCATTGGCGCCCACCGCCGTCAGCACCGGAATGCCGCGCGCCGTGGCGCCTTCCACATCAATCAGGTCATAGCCCACCGCGGCGCGGGAGATGACGCGCAGGCTCGGGCAGCTCGCCATGGCCGCCCCGGTGATCGGGATGGCGCGGGAGATGACGCCCTGCACCGGGGTGGTGGCGAGCTTGCGCTCCATCTCCGCCCGCCCGCCCTCCAGGCTGACGAAATCCACCGTGCAGCCGGCGGCTTCGAGGAGCGAAAGGCCCGCGGGTTCCAGGCGGGCGGCGGTCACGAGGATATGGAAGCTCATATGGTGGGAATCGCGCGCAAGTCGGGCGCGGTCAATACGCGCATGGCGCCAGCCCTCATGCGCCATTCGCAGCCTCGGCCGGTTTCGGCGGCCGCAGGTCGTCACTCGGGGGGTTGGTATTACAGCGCCAGCCGCAGCCGCCCCCTGCCCCGCGACACGCAGGCCGTCATCACGCCGCGCCGGGCGGCGGGGGAAAGGCACACGTCGCGATGCTCCGGCTGCCCGGCTTCCACGCCCACCACGCAACTGCCGCAGGCGCCATATTCGCAGGCGGCGTCCACATTGTGGCCGGCCTCGCGCAGCACCTCCAGCAGGCTGCGATCCGCCGGCACCGGCAGCACGGCGCCCGAAGACGCGATCTCCACCTCGAAGGCCTCGCCCTGGCGCGCCACTTCCGGGTCCAGGCCGGTGAAGTGTTCCAGATGCGCCGTGCCCTCCGGCCAATGCGCCGTGGCGGCGACAAAACCTTCCAGCATCCGCGCCGGGCCGCAGGCATAGGCATGGGTGCCGGGCGCCGGCCTGGCGAGCAGCGCGGCCAGGTCGAGTCGCGCACCCTCCGCCGCGATCCAGGGATGCAGGCGCGGGCCGAGCCGGTCCTGAAGCTCCGCCAGGAAGGGCGCCTCCGCCCGGGATCGCGCGCAGAAATGCAGGGCGAAGTCGGCGCCCGACCGCTCCAGCCCCGGCAGCATGGACAGGAAGGGGGTGATGCCGATGCCGCCCGCCACCAGCACATGGCGCGCCGCGTCCTCGGCCTGGGCGAAACCTTGCTGGGGGTGGCTGGCCAGCAGCCGGGTGCCGGGCAACGCGGCCGCATGCAGCCAGGCGCTGCCGCCCTGCCCCGCATCCTCCCGCAGCACCGCCACCTGCCATGCCTCCGGCCGCGCCGGATCGGAGGTGAGCGAGTAGAGGCGCCGCCTGCCATCCGGCAGCGCCAGGATGGTGTGCGCGCCCCCCCGGAAGGCGGGGAAGGCCGGGCGCTTCGTCGGCCGCAGGGTCAGCGCCACCACGCGCGGCGTCACCTGCCGCCGCCCCGTGACCTCCACCCCCATCAGCAGCTTCATTGGTCAGACCGGCTCGATCACATCGCCCGGCCGAATCGTCCCACCCTGAATGATGCGGCAGTTGAGGCCGGAGCGGTTGAGCAGCGGGTTGAACAGAGGCCGGCCCAGCAGATCGTCCAGGTACTTGCAGGGCACGTTCAGCCGGCCGCCGAACAGCACCACCTCCCCCACCTTGAAGTGGCGGCCGACCAGATGGTTCAGCGGCACGCCCTGCGTCGTCAGGTTGCGGCGGCTTTCATGCGGCGCCAGGTCCAGCCCATGGTCGCGGCGCAGCCCTTCGAGCGTTTCCATCTCGATCAGCGTGCATTGCCGGTCCTCATGCGGCTTGTAGCTGTAGGTGCCGCGGCCGGTGGCGTAGCGGTCGCCCTCGATGCCGACACCGGCGATCATATGGGCGGCCGCCAGCTCCTCCATCTCCATCGAGGCCTGTTCGGCGATATGGGCGGCGATCAGCCGGCCGCGCCATGGGTATGTTTCTGTCACCTGCGTTCCCTTTTCGCGTTGATCGCGTGATTCAGACCTCCGGTGCCTTCGCACCTTCGGTCATCACGCTTGAACCTTGTTTTGTCGCGTGATTCAGACCTCCGGTGCCTTCGCACCTTCGGTCATCACGCTCTAGCCCGCCGTGACGCCCGCCAGCAGCGGACGCCAGCGCGTCACCTCCCGGTCCACCAGCGCCCGGAAATCCGCGCCGCTGCCGCCCAGCGGCAAGGTGCCCTGCTGCGTCAGCCGCGCCTTCGTCTCTGGCGCGGCCAGTGCCTCGCCGAAAGCCTGGTTGAGCCGGGCGAGCACCGCATCCGGCGTGCCGCGCGGCGCGACGATGCCGGAGGTGGAGCCATTCTCCAGCCCTGGCAAGCCAGCCTCGGCCGCCGTCGGCACATCCGGCATCAGCCCCACCCGCTCCGGCGAGGCCACCGCATAGCCTCGCAGCGTGCCGGCCTGGACATGGGCGATGATGACCGGCGTGGCCTCCGCCGTCATGGAGACCTGGCCGGCCAACACCGACTGCACGCTGGCGGAACCGCTGCGGAAATGCACCTCCAGCAGCTTCGCCCCGGTCAGGTTCTGGAAGGCCAGTTGCGTGAGATGCGGCGAGCTTCCGGCGCCGGCGGTGCCATAGGTCAGCGCCTCCGGCCGCGCCTTGGCCGCGGCGATCAGCCCGGCCAGATCGCGGGCGCCGACGGAGGGATGCGCCACCAGCACATGCGGCGTGCTCGCCACCGCCACCACCGGCACGAAATCCCGCCCCGGATCATAGGGCATGTTCGGATAGATGACCGTGTTGACCGAGAACATCGAGACCGAGGCGACCAGCAGCGTATAGCCATCCGGCGCCGCCTTCGCGACGAAATCCCCGGCGATATTGCCATTCGCCCCCGGCCGGTTCTCCACCACGATCGGCACGCCAAGCCGGCTGCCCGCGCCCTCCGCGACGATGCGAGAAACCAGGTCGGTAATACCGCCCGGCCCGAAAGGCACCACCAGCCGCACCGGGCGGCTGGGATAGCTCTGCGCCCGGGCCAGGCCCGGGGCCAGGAACGGCGCGGCGAGGCCCGCGCCCAGCAGCAGGCGGCGGCGGGGAATCGGCTTGCAATCGGTCATGTCTCGTCAGCCCTTTGTCGGTGATGCCTCCCCGGTTGAGCTTGTGGTAGGCTGTCCGGGTTTCCTGTGTGGAAACAAGTATCCTGCGAGGAAACCGTGTCGTCAACAGAAATGGAAGCACCCGAAGCCGCCGGGCTGGGCGACCGCCTGCGCGCCCGGCGACAGGCCGCCGGGCTGAGCCTCGCCGCCCTGGCGGAAGCCACCGGCCTGACCAAAGGCTACCTCTCCAAGGTCGAACGTGGCGTCGGGCAGCCCTCGATCGGCACCATCTACCGTCTGGCCGAAGCCCTCGGCCTGCCCGCCGCGCAACTGCTCACCCATGGCGGCCCACCCAGCGCCCTGGCCGACATCGCCCGCGCCCATCCCGCCGCCCCACCCCAGGACGGCGACCTGCAGCTGCGCCCCCTCTTCCCCAGCAACACCGGCCAACTCATCGCCCTGGAAATGTGGCCGCCCCTGCAAGCCCGCCCGAGCCAGGACACCTCCACCCACGCCGGCGAAGAACTCCTCCACGTCCTCTCCGGCCAGATGGAAATCCTGTTCGAAAACCAAACCCTGCTGCTCAACACCGGCGACACCCTGCGCTTCGACGCCCGCCGCCCCCACCGCACCCGCTCCCTCGGCCCACAGCGGGCCCGGGTGCTGCTGGTTCTGGTCGAAGGGTAGGCCGGGGCATTGCGCTGGTGATTGCAAGGAGGGCTCCGCCCTCCCTGCACCCTCCCGCCAAGGGGCAGTGGCCCCTTGGAACCCTTTGATTCATGAGCGGAAATGGAAAGGGGCCAGAGGTCCCGCCTGTTCGGCGGTTCCGCTGGCCCCTTTCCATTTCCGCTCAAGGTCCTGAGGTCCAGGAGGCCACTGCCTCCTGGCAGGGGGTGCAGGGGGACGGCGTCCCCCTGCAAATCACCCAGCGCAACCCCAGGCCTAACCCTCCGCCAGAACCACCCGCCCGGGTTCAGACGTGGAAGCTTTCGCCGCAGCCGCAGCGGCCTTTTTCGTTGGGGTTGGTGAAGGTGAAACCGGCGGACATGGCTTTCACTTCGTAGTCCATGATGGTGCCGATCAGGAACAGGGTGGCTTTGCGGTCGACCACGACGGTGACGCCTTTGTCGGTCACCACTTCGTCGCCGGGGCCGGGGCCGTCGACCCAGGACAGGTCGTAGGCCATGCCGGAGCAGCCCTTGGTCTTGACCGCGATACGCAGCGTCTTGCCGGCTTCGCCGGTGGCGTAGAGGCCGCGCAGGCGTTCGGCGGCGGCGTCGGACAGGCCCATCAGGGGTGGCAGGGCGCGGCGTGGGCGGGTCTGGGTGGTGGTGCTCATCGGGGTGTCCCCCTTCAATACATGTTCAGCGCGAGGCGCGCGTCTTCGCTCATCCGGCTCTGGTCCCAGGGTGGGTCCCAGACGACTTCGACGGTCACGTCGGTGACGCCCGGCACGGCGCGCACCGCTTCCTCCGCCTGGGCCGGCAGTTCCTGGGCCGAGGGGCAGGAGGGGGTGGTGAGGGTCATTTCCACCTTGACGTGGCCGTCATCGCCGATTTCGACGGCGTAGATCAGGCCGAGTTCGTAGATGTCGACCGGGATTTCCGGGTCGAAGACCGTCTTGAGGACGGAGATGACGGCGTCCTCGTTCACCCGCACGGGGGGTTCCGTGCCGCCTTCGGGGGTCCAGGTGCCGTGGATCGGCGCGGTCGGGGTCTCACTCACTGCTCGCCTCCTTCGCGCCGCCGTCGAGCGCCGCGTTCAGCGTGTGCCAGGCCAGCGTCGCGCATTTCACCCGGCTCGGAAAGTCATGCACGCCGGAGAGTGGTGCCAGGCGTTCCATGTCCTCCGCGATGTCGCCGCCGCAATCGGGGCAGATGCCCGTCATGGCCAGCGCCCGGAAGTTCTCGCCCATCTTGCGGGCCTGGTCCTGGGTCTTGCCGCGGACCGTGTCGGTCATCAGGGAGGCGCTGGCCATGGAGATGGCGCAGCCCCGCCCTTGGAAGGCCGCGTCCTGGATATGGCCATCCGGCGCGAGTTTCAAAAACAATTCCATGCGGTCGCCGCACATCGGGTTGTCCCCGCGCGCGCTGCGATCCGCGTCGTCGAGCCGCTTGAAATTGCGCGGCTTGCGACCGTGATCGAGGATCACTTCCTGGTACAGGTCGCGCAGATCGTCGAACAATCCGCCACTCATCGAAAGAACTCCCGCGCCTGTTGCAGCGCATCGGCCAGCAGATCGACCTCCGCCGGCGTGGTGTAGAGGCCGAAGGAGGCGCGGCAGGTGCTTTCCACATCGAAGCGCGCATGCAGCGGCTCCGCGCAATGCCGGCCGGAGCGAACGGCGATGCCGGCGCGGTCGAGCAGCGTCGCCACGTCATGCGCATGAGCCGTGTCGAGGGCGAAGGCGAAGACGCCGCCGCGATCCTGGGCGCGGCCGAGCAGCGTCACGCCCTCGATCTGCGGCAGGCGGGCCATGGCGCGATCGACCAGGGCGCGTTCATGCGCCTCGATCGCCGGCATGCCGATGGCGGTGACGTAGTCGATGGCGGCGTGCAGGCCGATCGCCTCGATGATCGGCGGGGTGCCCGCTTCGAACTTTGCCGGGTAGGGCGCCCAGACGGACCGCTCGAAGGACACTTCGGCGATCATGTCGCCACCGCCGAGGAAGGGCGGCATCACCTCCTGCAAGGCGCCCTTGGCGTAGAGCACGCCGATGCCGGTCGGGCCGTAGAGCTTGTGACCCGTGAACACGTAGAAATCGGCGTCGATCTCGCGCACATCGACGCGGCGATGCACGGCGGCCTGGCTGCCATCGAACAGCACCTTGGCGCCGGCCTCATGCGCCATGCGCGCGATCTGCGCGGCGGGGGTGACGGTGCCAAGCACGTTGGACATATGCGTGACGGCAACAAGGCCAACCTTGCCGTCCGCCAGCTTGGTGGCGAGGTCGTCGAGATCCAGCTCGCCACTGTCGGTGATGCGGCAGACCCGCAGCTCGATGCCCACCGCATCGCGCGCCATCTGCCAGGGCACGATATTCGCGTGGTGCTCCATCTCGGAAATCACCACCGCCTGCCCCGGCTTCATCACGCCGCGGCCATAGCTGTGGGCTACGAGGTTGATGGCATTAGTGCTGCTGCCGGTGAAGATGATTTCGCGGACATCGCCGGCATTCAGGAAGCGCGCGACGGCCTCGCGCGCAGCCTCATAGGCCGCCGTGGCGGACTCGCTCATGTGGTAGGCGCCGCGATGGACGTTGGCGTAGGCCGTCTCCATCATCCGCACCATGGCGCCGATCACCTGGCGCGGCTTCTGGGCGGAGGCGCCGCTGTCAAGGAAGGTGAAGGGCTTGCCTCGCACCTTCTCCGACAGGATCGGGAAATCCGCGCGGATCGCGTCCAGGTTCAGCATCGGCGCCAGGTGCCCGTCCATCACGCGGCCTCGATCCCGCCCTGGATGCCCTGGCGCTGCCACCAGCCGGCGACGGCGCCCGACAGAGCCTCGCGAATGTGTTCATCCGCCACGGCGTCCACCGCCTCCGTCAGGAAGGCCTCGACCAGGATGGCCCGGGCCTGGGCTTCGGGAATGCCGCGGGAGCGCAGGAAGAAGATCTGCTCCGCGTCGAGTTCGCCGACCGTCGCGCCATGGCTGCACTTCACGTCGTCGGCGTAGATTTCCAGCTGCGGCTTGCTGTCGATCTCCGCCTCGGGCGAGAGCAGCAGCGCCTGGTTCATCTGGTAGCCGTCGGTCTTCTGCGCCACCTGCCGCACCAGGATCTTGCCCTGGAACACGCCGCGCGATTTTCCCGACAGCACCGTCTTGTAGGTCTGGCGCGAGGAACAGTCGGGGGCGGCGTGATCCAGCGCGGTCGTGGTGTCCGCATGCTGCCCATCGGCCAGCAGCTGCACGCCGTTCATGTGACATTCGGCCTTCGGCCCGCAGAGCGCCACATGAATCTCATTGCGTGCCAACCGGCTGCCGGCGTTCAGCGTGAAATTGTCGTAGGTGCCGCCTTCCTGCACGCGGGCATAGACGGTCGACAGGAAGAAGGCCTCGCGGCCTTCCTGCTGAAGCCGGCCATGATTCATCCGCGCACCCGCCGCGACCTCGATCTCGAAGACCGGGTTGTGCAGATACCGCGCGCGCGTCGGGCCGGCTGCGGTCTCGATCAGCGTCAGCGACGCACCGGCGCCCAGCCGCACCAGGTGGCGCGGATGGAAGGCGGGCGCACGCTCGCTTTCCGTGGCGAAGGAGACGAGGTGCAGCACGCCGGCCTGCACGCCATCCGGCACGCTGACCACCAGCCCATCCTCGAACAGCATGCCGTTCAGCGCGGCGAGCGCCTGCTCCTCCGGCCGCACCAGCGCGCCGAGACGCGCCTCCAGCGTCGGCAGCGCCCAGGCCAGGTTCTCGACCGTGTAGGACAGGTCCTCGAGATTCGAGAGATCCGCACGGAAGCGCCCATCGATGAAGACGGCGCGCGGGCCGGCGGCCGGCGGCAGGGCCAGCGCATCATCCACGCCGGTCAGCGGCTCGCCGAAGACACTCGCATTGACCGCGGCGAGGTCGGTGTATTTCCAGGCCTCGACGCGCCGCGTCGGAAAGCCCTGCGCGCGGAAAGCGGCGGCGCTGCGGTCGCGCAGCGCCTCCACCCAGGGAAGGGAGGCGCCGGGCAGCCGCCCGCGCAGCCCCTCATGCCGCCCCAGGAAGGCGGCGGGTCCGGTGCCGTTCATCGCGGTCATGCGGCGGCTGCCTGGATGGCGCCGTAGCCGGAGGCTTCCAGCTCCTCGGCCAGTTCCGGCCCGCCGGACTTCACGATGCGGCCGGCGGACAGGACATGCACGCGGTCCGGCACGATATGCGTCAGCAGCCGCTGGTAGTGGGTGATGACAAGTGCCGAAAAGCCCGGCCCGCGCAGGCTGTTCACCGTATCCGCCACCAGCTTCAGCGCATCGATGTCGAGGCCGCTGTCGGTCTCATCCAGCAGCGCCAGCTTCGGCGAGAGCAGCGCCATCTGCAGCATCTCGTTGCGCTTCTTCTCACCGCCGGAGAAGCCGACATTCACCGGCCGCTTCAGCATGTCCTCCGGCATGTTCAGCACCTTCATGCGGGCGCGCGCCAGCTTGAGGAACTGGATGGCGTCGATCTCCGCCTCGCCCTTGGCGCGTCGTACCGCGTTCAGCGCCGTGCGCAGGAAGTTGGCGTTGCCGACGCCCGGCAGCTCAACCGGCGCCTGAAACGCCAGAAAAACGCCGGCCACGGCGCGCTCCTCCGGCTCCATCGCCAGCAGGTCGATATCGCCGAGGGTGACGGAGCCTTCCGTCACCTCATAGCCATCACGCCCCGCCAGCACGTAGCTCAGCGTGGACTTGCCCGAGCCGTTCGGCCCCATGATGGCGTGGATCTCGCCCGCCGGAATCTCCAGCGTCAGGCCATTCAGGATCTGCTTGCCGTCAATCGTGGCGTGCAGGTTCTCGATCTTCAACATATCAGCAATCCTTACCCGACCGAGCCTTCGAGGCTGATCTGCAGCAGCTTCTGCGCTTCCACGGCGAATTCCATCGGCAGCTCCTTCAGCACCTCGCGGCAGAAGCCGTTGACGATCATGCCAACCGCGTCTTCCTGCGTCAGGCCGCGGGAGCGGCAGTAGAACAACTGGTCTTCCGCGATGCGGCTGGTGGTGGCTTCGTGTTCCACCTTCGCCGTCATGCAGCGGTTTTCGATATAGGGCACGGTATGCGCGCCGCACTGGTCACCGATCAGCAGGCTGTCGCACTGCGTGAAGTTGCGCGCGCCGGCCGCCTTCGGGCTGATTTTTACCAATCCGCGATAGGTGTTTTGCCCAAAGCCGGCGCTGATGCCCTTGCTGATGATCGTGCTGCGCGTGCGCGGACCGATATGGAACATCTTGGTGCCAGTATCGGCCTGCTGGTGGTTGTTGGTGATGGCGACGGAATAGAACTCGCCGACGCTCTCCTCCCCGATCAGCAGGCAGGACGGGTACTTCCAGGTGATGGCGGAACCGGTTTCCACCTGCGTCCAGGACACCTTGCTGCGCTTGCCACGGCAGGCGGCGCGCTTGGTGACGAAGTTGTAGATGCCGCCCTTGCCTTCCGCATCGCCCGGATACCAGTTCTGCACCGTGCTGTACTTGATCGACGCATCGTCCAGCGCGACCAGTTCCACCACCGCCGCATGCAGCTGGTTCTCATCGCGCATCGGCGCGGTGCAGCCTTCCAGATAGCTGACCTTGCTGCCCTCATCGGCGATGATGAGCGTGCGCTCGAACTGCCCCGTGCTCTTCGCATTGATGCGGAAATACGTCGACAGCTCCATCGGGCACTTCACGCCCTTGGGGATGTAGACAAAGCTGCCATCGGTGAAGACGGCGCTGTTCAGCGCGGCGTAGTAGTTGTCGCCCTGCGGCACCACCGAACCGAGGTACTGCTGCACCAGCTCGGGATGCGTGTGCACCGCCTCGCTGATCGCGCAGAACACGATCCCGTCCTTCGCCAGCCGCTCCTTGTAGGAGGTGGCGACGGAGACGCTGTCGAACACCGCATCCACCGCGATCGGCATGCGCCCGCCTTCGGAGGGGCTGTCGCCCGCGCCCTCGACGCCGGCCAGGATCGCCTGTTCCTTCAGTGGAATGCCGAGCTTGGCATAGGTCTTCAGCAGCTCCGGATCGACCTCATCGAGAGACTTCGGACCCTGCTTCGGCGCGGCGTAGTAATAGGCGTCCTGGAAATCGATTGGCGGATGCTTCACGGCGGCCCAGTGCGGAACTTCCATGGTCAGCCAATGGCGATACGCCTTCAGCCGCCATTCCAGCAGCCAGGCGGGCTCCTTCTTCTTCGCGCTGATGAAGCGAACGATGTCCTCGTTCAGCCCCTTCGGCGCGAAATCCATCTCGATATCGGTCTCGAAACCCCATTTGTAGCCGTTCTCGGTAACGGACTGGACGGCTTCGATGGTTTCAGTGACGGCGGCCATAGCGGCTGCTCCTACTCGGCGGCGAGAACGGGCTGGGGGACGGCACGGGCGGCGGGCATGGGGGAGGCGATTTCGCTGACCATGATGGCGGAGAGCGCGCCACGGATGGCGGCGTTCACCGGGTCCCAGCGGCCACGCACGGGGCAGGTCTGCTCCGCCTCGCAGAAGCCGAAACCGCCATCGACGCAGGCGGTCAGCGCGATCGGGCCATCCATGGCGACGATCACCTCCGACAGGCCGAGGGAGGCCAGCGGGCGCAGCAGGCGGTAGCCGCCGCGGGCGCCGCGCAGCCCCTCCACCACCCCGGCCTGGGACAGCATTTTCAACACCTTGGCCACCGTGGGCTCGGCAATGCCGGTGCCGGCGGCGAGGCCGGGCGCGGTCTGCACCCCGCCCTCCGCCTCAAGCCGGGAGAGCACCACCACGGCGTAATCGGTGAATTTCGAGACCCGCAACATGCGGTAAGAGCTCCTGCCGCCGTTAAAGGGGACCTTATCAGTCCGGATTGCAGATGCGCTCGCCCCCCCGTGATGTCAAGGCGAGGCGTCTTGCGATAGGGGGACTCAATCGGCACGATTGGGCTTTCCGACCTGGGATACCAATACCATGCCGAGTCTGCTGACCGATGACGGGGTGACCCTGCACTATGAGGAGGCCGGCAGCGGCACCCCGATGGTCTTCGTCCATGAATATGCGGGCGACCATCGGTCCTGGGAGGCGCAGATGCGCTTCTTCTCCCGCCGCTACCGCTGCATCGCCTATGCCGCACGGGGCTACACCCCCTCCGAGGTGCCCTCCGACCCGGAAAAGTACAGCCAGGATCGGGCGACGGATGACATCGCCGCCGTCATCAAGGGCCTGGGCCTCGGCCCGACCCATGTGGTGGGGCTTTCCATGGGCGGCTTCGCCACGCTGCATATGGGCCTGCGCCATCCGGACCTGGCTCGCAGCCTGGTCGCCGCCGGCGTCGGCTATGGCGCCGCCCCGGGCAAGACCGCGCAGTTCCATGCAGAAACCGACGCCGCCATCGCCCGCATCCGGGCGGAGGGGATGGACAAGTTCGGCAAGACCTACAGCCGCGGCCCGACCCGCCTGGTCTTCGAGGAGAAGGACCCGCGCGGCTATGCGGAGTTCCAGGCCCAGCTCTGCGAACACAGCACGGAGGGCTCCGCCCTGACCATGAACGGCGTGCAGCGCCGCCGGCCCAGCCTGTTCGACCTGGAAGCCCAGTTCCGCCAGATGACGGTGCCGACCTTGGTGATCGCCGGCGACGAGGACGACCCCACGCTGGAGGCCAGCCTGTACCTCAAGCGCACCATCAAGAGCAGCGCCCTGCTGGTGATGCCGAAATGCGGCCACACCATGAACCTGGAGGACCCGGACGCCTTCAACCGGGCGGTGCTGGATTTCGTGACGCAGGTGGATTGCGGCCGCTGGACCAACCGCATCCCGGCCAGCCTGGCCGGCGGGATTATCGCGGCGTCGGAGAAGTAGGCGCCGCGCGCAGCCGCTTCACGCGGCGAAGCTGATAAGTCTCGATCGCCCGCGCCATGGGCAGGCGCGGGTCGAAGCGCAGATGGGTGAGGGAGACATGGGCTGCTTGGCCCGTCTCATCCGCCCCGAAATCCAGCTTGCAGACGATTCCGCCCTCATCCCCCAAATAGCTGATCGCGACGATGCGGCAGCTGGGGGCAAGCTTCATGGTCGGGCTCTGCTGCCGGAGCATCTCGAGCAGCTCCGGCGTCGGCCGCGCCGGCAGTGGCAGCGCGGCTTCGATCTGCGCCTGAAGGCGGCCGGTGGCCTCGATATCGTCGATCACCCCGGCCGCCCTCCCCTGCTCAGATCATCACGCGCCCGGCGGCGGCCGCCGCCAGCGGTTCCTTCCAGATCACCTCGGCCGGCGTCACTTCCTTGCTCAGCCGGTTCATGCCGCGCAGCTGGTCGATGGCGAGCTGGATATTGCCGACGCTGTCGGGCGTCAGGTTCATCTTGTACTCGACCTTGGTCATCAGCTCCGCGATGAAGGCGCGGTCCTGGCGCAGGAAGCGGGCGACCTGGGCGGCGGCCTCCGTCGGGTTGCTGGCGATGAATTCCTGCGCCTGGATCAGGGCGCGCATCATGCGCGTCGTCGCCTCCATGTTGGACTGCGCCCAGCCCTTGTTCATGTAGACGAAGTTGCGGACGATCTGGATCTGCTCGTTGGAGACGAGGATCTTGGTGTTCGGAATGGCGCGCATGGCGCGCGTCGGCCAGGGCTCCCACACCGCGAAGGCGTCGATATTGCCGCGCTCCAGCGCCGCCACCATCTCCGGCGCCTCGACATTGACGATGGTGTAGTCGGCCGGATTCAGGTTCAGCTTGGCGACGACGGACAGCCAGAAGGTCTCGCTGCCGGTGCCGCGGGCGACACCGACCTTCTTGCCCTTCAGCGCCTCCATATTCTCCACATTGCGGCCGAGCACGCTGATCCAGCGCAGCAGCGCCGTGCCCTCGGCGACGGCGACCACATTCGGGTCCACCAGATGCGCGGAGACGCCGGCCTGTTCGGCGCCATAGGCGGAGTTGATCTGGTTGCCGATCAGGAAGGCGATCATGGCGGAGCCGGAGGGGCCGGTGTTCACCGTCACGTCCAGCCCGTTGCGGGTGAAGAAGCCGCCTTCGCGGGCGACGTAATAGGGCGCGAAGGACGGGTCCACGCCGGTGGCGATGGTCATCTTGATCGGCGCGTTCTGGGCAAAGGCGGGGGCGGCCAAGGGGGCGGCGAGTGCGGCGCCGCTGGCGGCGAGAAGGGTTCGGCGAAGCATGTTTTGGTTCTCCCTGTTGGTCACATGGTCGGGTTGAAGCGACCCGCGAAGGCGCGGATCAGCAGGCGAAACACGCGGTCCGTCGCGAAACCCAGCAGGCCGAGCGAGATCAGGGCCACGAAGATATCCTCCACCTGCATGAACAGGCGGGCATCCCACAGCATCTTGCCCAGCCCGTCATTGCTGGCCACAAGCTCGGCGGCCACGATGGTGACGAAGGCATTCGCCATGGCCAGCCGCATGCCGGTCAGGATGTAGGGCACGGTCGCCGGCAAAGCGACGAGGGCGAAGACCTGGAACTTGTTGGCGCCCAGGCATTGCGCCGCGCGCAGCTTGTCCTTCCCCACCGCGCCGACGCCGGCCGCCGTGGCGATCACCACGACGAAGACGGTGGTATAGGCAATCAGGAAGATCTTGCTCTCCTCCCCGATGCCGAACCAGATGACGGCGACCGTGATCATCGCGACGGCCGGGATGAAGCGGAAGAACTCGGTCCAGGGCTCCAGCAGCAGCCGGACCGGGCGAAAACTGCCGATGGCGAGGCCGATCGGGATGCCGATGGCCGAGCCCAGCAGAAAGCCCTGGATGATGCGGCGCATCGAGGCCCAGACGGATTCCTGCAAAAGCCCTTCCTCCAGCAGCACCCAGCCGCGCTCGAAGACCGGGAAGGGCGAGGGGAACAGCACGGAGCTGACCAGGTAGCGCGAGGCCAGGTGCCAGATGACAAACAGCAGCGCGAAGCCCAGCACATAGCCGGCGACGGTGGCGGCGCGGCTATTCATGGGGGTGGATCTCCTCATGGATCAGCGCGTGCACCTGGCGGAAGCGGGCCATGAAGGCGTCGGAGGTGCGTTCCCGCGGGAAGGGCAGGTCGATCGGCACCACGGCCTTCAAGGTGCCGCCCGGACCACGCTTCATCACGCCGACCCGGGTGGCCAGCGCGCAGGCTTCCTCGATGTCATGGGTGATGAACAGCACCGTCTTCCGGTTCTCGGACCAGATGCGGGAAAGTTCGCCCTGCAGCACCGCCCGCGTCATCGCGTCCAATGCGCCGAATGGTTCGTCCATCAGCAGCATGCGCGGGTCGTTCGCCAAGGCGCGGGCAATCTGGATTCGCTGCTTCATGCCGCCCGAGAGTTCGGAGGGATGCTTGGCCCCCTGCCCGGTCAGGCCCACCATGTTCAGGAAGCGGTCGGCAATGGCTCGCCGCTCGCTGCGGCCCATGCCCCGCAGGCGCAAGCCGAAGGCAATATTGTCCCGCGCCGTCAGCCAGTCATAGAGACTGTCATGCCCCTGGAAGACCACGCCGCGATCGGCGCCGGGGCCGCGCACCGGCTTGCCTTCCAGCCGGATTTCCCCGCTGGTCGGCTGGTCGAACCCCGCCAGCATGTTCATCACCGTGGTCTTGCCGCAGCCCGAAGTGCCGAGCAGGCAGAAGAACTCGCCCTCGGCCAGTTCCAGGTTGAAGTCGCGCACCGCCTCATAGGCGCCGGTGCGCCCCCGGAACGTCATGCCGACCCCATCCAGCTCCACAAAGCCCAAGGTGATCTCCCACTTGTATCCAGGGTTGAGTTTAGGGCACCGCCGGGTTGCGGCAAGCCGGCTTCACGCCCCGGCGGTGCGGGATTAGAAGCGGGCTGCGCAGATAGGAGGCAAACGGATGATGCTCGAGGGCAAGGTGGCGGTCGTCACCGGGGCCGGCGGCGGGATTGGGCGCGAAATCGCCCTCGCCATGGCGCTGGCCGGCGCGAAGGTCGTGGTGAACGACATCGGCGCGAGCCTGACCGGCGAGGGTCCGACCAGCGCGAGCCCCGGCGAGCAGACGGTGGCCATCATCCACCAGCGCGGCGGCCAGGCGGTGGCCAATACCGATAGCGTGGCCGATTGGGCCAGCGCCCAGCGCATCATCGGCAGCGCGCTGGAGGCCTTCGGCCGCATCGACATCGTGGTCAACAATGCCGGCATTCTGCGGGATCAGATCTTCCACAAGATGTCGCCGGAGGAATGGCTGGCGGTCATCAATGTGCATCTGAACGGGTCGTTCTTCGTCAGCCGCGCCGCCGCCGAGCATTTCCGGAAGCAGTCGTCGGGTGCCTATGTGCACATGACCTCGACCTCCGGCCTCATCGGCAATTTCGGCCAGGCGAATTATTCCGCGGCGAAGCTGGGTGTGGCGGCGCTGTCGAAGTCGATCGCGCTGGACATGCAGCGCTTTGGCGTGCGGTCGAACTGCATCGCCCCCTTCGCCTGGTCGCGCATGACCAGCTCCATCCCCTCCACCACCGAGGCCGAGAAGGCCCGCGTGGCCCGCTTGCAGCAGATGACGCCGGACAAGAACGCGCCGCTCGCGGTGTTCCTGGCCAGCGACGCGGCGAAGGACGTCACCGGCCAGATCTTCGCGGCGCGGCACAACGAGCTGTTCCTGTTCAGCCAGCCGCGCCCGATCCGCTCCACGCATAGCGCGGGTGGCTGGACGCCGGAGAGCATTGCCGAGACCGCCCTGCCCGCTTTGCGCAGCCATTTCCTGCCGCTCGATCGCTCCGGCGATGTATTTTCCTGGGATCCCGTCTGATGGACTTCTCGCTCACCGAGGAACAGGTCGCGTTCCAGGATTCCGTCCGCCGCTTCGCCGAGCAGCACCTGGCCAAGGACGCGCTGGCCCGCGCGCATGATGAGCGCTTCCCCTGGGATGTCGCCAAGCTGATGGCGGAGAACGGGCTGTTCGGCATCATGGTGCCGGAGGCCGATGGCGGCCAGGGCGGCACGCTGTTCGACGCGATCCTGGCCATGGAACAGATCGCCTATGTCTGCCCGCGCAGCGCCGATGTGCTGCAGGCCGGCAACTTCGGGGCGTTTCGCACTTTTGCCGAATACGCCACGCCGGACCAGAAGAAGCGCTATTTCGAGCCGCTGCTGCGCGGCGAGACCATCGCCGCCGTCGGCATGACGGAACCGGATGCCGGCTCCGCGCTCACCGACCTGAAGACCACCGCGACCAAGGTCGAGGGCGGCTATCGCCTGAATGGCGGCAAGGTCTTCACCTCCAACACCGAGGATGCCGGCGTCTTCGTCATCTATTGCCGGTTCGGACTGGGCGTGAACGGCATCGGCTCCGTCCTGCTGGAACGCGGCATGGAGGGCTTTCGGCTCGGCCAGCCCAGCCGCTACATGAATGGCGAGACCTGGTGCGCGCTGTATTTCGACAATGTCTTCGTGCCCGATGAGAACCTGCTTCTCGGCGAGGGCGGCTTCCGCAAGCAGATCGCCGGCTTCAACGTGGAGCGTGCGGGCAACACCACCCGCGCGCTGGCGCTTGGCGAGTATTGCTTCCGTCAGGCCAAGGCGCATGCCGAGCAGAGAAAACAGTTCGGCCGCGCGCTGATGGAATTCCAGGGCCTGCAATGGAAGTTCGCGGAAATGCGCGTGGCGCTGGATAGCGCGCAACTTCTGCTCTACCGCGCCGCCGTGCGCGCCCAGGGCGGGCTGCCGGATGCGCAGGACGTCGCCATGGCCAAGTACGCCTGCAACCAGGCGGGCTGGATGTGTTCCAACGAATCCATGCAGATCATGGGCGGCACCGGCTACAGCCAGGACCTGCTGATCGAATACTGCGTGCGCAAGACGCGCGGCTGGATGATCGCCGGCGGCAGCCTGGAGGTGATGAAGAACCGCATCGCCGAGGGCGTCTTCGGCCGCAGCTTTTCGCAGAGGCCGCCCAAGGCATGAGCCTCGCCCAGGCCTTGCTGAATCCGCGCCGCATCGCGCTGATCGGCGCTTCCGCCGACGAGCAGCGGCTGACGGCGCGCCCGCAACGCTACCTGCGCCGCCATGGTTTCACGGGAGAATTGTTCCCCGTGAATCCGCGCGCGGCGGAAGTGCTGGGCGAGCGCGCCTATGCCTCCCTGGCCGACATCCCCGGCGAAATCGACTTTGCCTACATCCTGCTCGGCACGGACAATGTCGAGGCGCAGGTTGTTGCCTGCGCGGCCCGCAAAATTCCGGTGGCCTGCGTGTTGGCCGACGGTTTCGCGGAAGCGGGGCCGGAGGGTGCGGCCTTGCAGGCCCGCGTGCTTGCCGCCGCCCAGGCCAGTGGCCTCCGGCTGCTCGGCCCGAACTCCATGGGCATCGTCAACCTCAACGCCCGCACCGCCCTGACCACCAATGCGGCGCTGGAGGCGGAGGAACTGCCAGCCGGGCGCGTCGCGCTGGTCTCGCAATCCGGTTCCATGATGGGCGCGCTGCTGTCGCGCGGCGCGGCGCGGGGCCTCGGCTTCTCGCACCTGATCGGCACGGGGAATGAGGCCGATCTGACGGCGGGCGAAATCGCCTCCCTGCTGCTGGACGACCCGGATGTGGATGCGGTCGCGCTGTTCCTGGAAGCGATCCGCGCGCCGGAACAGATGGCCGCCGCCGCCGCCAAGGCGCGCGATCTGCGCAAGCCGATCATCGCCCTGAAACTCGGTCGCAGCCCCTTCGGCGCGGAACTGGCCACCAGCCATACCGGCGCGCTGGCCGGCAGCGATGCGGCGGCCGATGCCTTCTTCCGCGCGCACGGCATTTTACGAGTTTCCATGCTGGAATCCTTGCTGGAACTGCCGCTGCTGGTGGCCGGGCGTCGCGCGCCCACGCACAGCCATCGCGCGGTCAGCGTGATGACGACGACCGGCGGCGGTGGCGCACTGGCGGTCGATGCGCTCGGCGTTCTCGGCATCGAGGCACGCAAGCCGGATGCACATGCCGCCGCGAAGCTGGAGGCGGCAAATTTCGGCAGCCATGCACGGCTGCTGGACCTGACGCTGGCCGGCGCCCGCCCGGATCGCGTCATGGCCGCGCTGGATGCGCTGCGCGCGGCCGAGGACACGGATCTGGTGCTGGCCGTCATCGGCAGCTCGGCGCAGTTCCGGCCGAAGGATGCCGTCGCCGGCATCGTCGAGGGCGTGAAGGTGCCGGGCAAGCCGGTCGCCGCCTTCCTCGCGCCCCAGGCCGAGGCCTCGCTCCGCCTGCTGGCGGAGGCCGGCATCGCCGCCTTCCGCACGGCCGAAAGCGCCGCGGATTGCATCAACGCCTATTGCGCCTGGCAGGCAGCTCGCGAGGTCCCCGCCCCCACCCCGCCCGCCACCACTTTGCCGGCGCGGCCGGACGAGGCGGATGCGCGCGGGCTGTTTGCGGCGCTGGGCCTCGATTCGCCCTTCGCCGTCATGCAGGACACGCCGCCGGAGGGCATCGCCTATCCGGTGGCGCTCAAGATCCTGTCGCCGGACATCGCGCATAAGACGGAAGTCGGCGGCGTCATGCTGAACATCCCGGACGCGGCGGCACTGGCGGAAGCCGCCGCCGCCATGCGGGCGCGCGTCGCCGCCGCGGCGCCACAGGCCAAGATCACCGGGCTGCTGGTGCAGACCATGCGCAAGGGCCTGGCGGAAGCCATCCTGGGATTCCGCCGCGATCCGGAAGTGGGACCGGTGGTGCTGCTCGGCGCCGGCGGCGTGCTTTCCGAACTGCATCGCGACATCGCGCTGCGCCTGGCGCCGGTCGATCTGGAGACAGCTCGTGACATGATCGCGGAGGTGCGCGCGCTGAAGCCGCTCTCCGGCTGGCGCAACCTGCCGAAGGGCGATCTGGACGCGCTGGCCGAGGCGGTCGTCGCGGCATCGCGCCTCGCGGCGCTGGACCAGGTGGCGGAGGCGGAGATCAATCCGCTGATGGTGGGACGGCCGGGCGAAGGCGTGACCGTCGCCGATGCCTGGGTGGTGCTGCGCTGAGCGGCGTGGGAGGCTATAGGACATGGACGCCGAAAACCTGATCCGCGCGCGCTACGGCGCCCTGCCCTTCACCCCACCCGCCGAAATCCCCGCCGGCCTGGTGATGCTGCTGGATCGGCGGGTGACCCGCCGCTACCGGCCGGACCCGGTGCCGGATGCGCTGCTGGACCTGGTGCTGGCCGGTGCGCAATCCGCCCCCGCCAAATCCGACCTGCAGCAGTACTCCATCCTGGTCACGCGCGACGCGGCCAAGATTGCGCAGGTGGCGGATGCCATCGGCACCATGCCCTGGATCAAGGACGCGCCGGTGCTGCTGCTGTTCTGCGGCGACATCCGGCGCGGGCGCGAAATCTGCGCCGCCCATGGCCGGGACCATGCCAATGACAGCATCGACACCTTCCTGAATGCCAGCGCCGATGCCGCGCTCGCCATGGGGTTTTGCATATTGGCGGCGGAGGCGACGGGGCTCGGCACCTGCCCGATCTCCTATGTCCGCAACAACCTGGCGCTGGTGCAGGGGCTGTTCGGACTGCCGGAGGGGGTGTTTCCCCTGGCCGGGCTGACCCTGGGCTTCCCCGCCGCGCGCAACGAAACCTCGCCGCGCCTGCCACCCTCCGTGGTCGTGCATCGCGAAGTCTATGACGACAGCGGCCTCACCGCCGCCCTGCCCGGCTATGACGCGCTGCGCCCACCGGGCAAGCCGCGCTATCCGGATGTGCATGGGCCGAAGCCGGAAGGCTGCACATGGTCCGAGAATGCGGCACGGCAATTGTCCGTGCCTGAACGCGCGAATTTCCGCGCCTGGCTGGCGACGAGGGGCATCAACCTTGGCTGACGCGACCGCCGACAACCCCGGTGGCGCCGGCGACATCGTCCCGGCCCCGCGCAAGCGCACCGTGGTGCCGCGCCATGCGGCGAGCCTGATCGTCTGGCGGCAAGCCTCCGGCGAGCCCGAGATCCTGATGGGCATGCGCCATGCCAAGCACAAGTTCATGCCGAGCATCCTGGTCTTCCCGGGCGGCCGGGTGGATCGCGGCGACCACGGCGTGAAGGCGTTTTCCGAGTTGAAGCCGGAGACCTTCGGTCTGCTGGCCCACCGGGCCAAGCCGTCGCTGGCGCGCGCGCTGGGCGTGGCGGCGGTGCGCGAATTGTATGAGGAAACCGGGCTGCTGCTCGGCGAGAAGAAGGGTGAGCGGCTGCTGGCCGACCTCGCGCCGCTCGACTACCTCTGCCGCGCCGTCACGCCGACGACGCGCAGCATGCGCTTCAACGCCCGCTTCCTGATCGCCCCCGCCGAGGCCGTGCGCGGCGAGATCGGCGGGTCGGGCGAACTGGAAGGGCTGGCCTGGTATCCATTGAGCCAGGCCCGTGCGGCCAAGCTGGCGGATATCACCAGCAAGATCCTGACCGAGTTTTCGGAGTGGCTGGAGGTGCCGGCGGCGAAGCGGGCGGAGCGGCCGCGGATCGTCTTCCGCGGGCAGGACAACCGGCTGAGCGACGGGTAGGCGCCGCCCTCAGGTCAGCGCGGCTCGAAGCTTTCGCCATCCTGCCGCGCCGCGCCCTCCGCCACCAGTTTCAGCAGATGCGCCAGCAGGCTGCGCGCCGCGGCAGGCACCAGCTTCATGTCCAACGCCGGGCCATAGACCGGCGGCACCAGTTCCAGCGCCGTGGCGCGTCGGGCCGCGCGCAGGGCATCCAGCACCTTCGCCTCCCGCTCCAGCCGATGCGCCGCCAGCGCCGCGACGAAGGGCGCCGGGTTCGGCAGGGGCGGGCCGTGGCCGGGCAGGTAGAGGCTGGCCTCCCGCGCCGCCAACTTGCCCAAGGACGCCATATAGGCGGCCATGTCGCCATCCGGCGGGCTGACCACGGTGGTCGACCAGCTCATCACATGGTCGGCGCTGAACACCACGCCGTCCTCCCGCGCGAAGCACAGGTGGTTGGCGCAGTGCCCCGGCGTGTGGATGGCGGTCAGGCGAAAATCGTCACCCTCCAGCACCGCGCCATCGGCCAGCGTCACATCTGGGGTGAAGGAATGGTCGCCGCCCTCCCCGCCCTGGTCGGGCGGCGTCAGATGCGGGCCGAAGCCATGGCTCGGCGCGCCGGTGGCCGCCTGCAGGGCCGCCACGCCGGGCGAGTGGTCGCGATGGGTGTGGCTGACCAGGATATGGGTGATGGTCTCGCCTTCCGTCGCCCGCAGGATGGCGGCGAGATGCGCCGCATCCATCGGCCCGGGGTCCAGCACCGCCACCCGCCCTTGCCCGATCAGCCAGGTATTGGTGCCGCGCCAGGTGAAGGGGCCGGGATTGCCGCAGAGCAGCCGCCGTACGCCCGGCGCCACCTCCGCCACCACGCCCGGCGGCAGCGGGTCGTCCCGCAGGAAGGGGATGCTCATGTCTTCTTCCTTCCGCGCAGCATGATCTCGCGATGCATGATGTAGAGGCTGGCCAGCACGATCGACAAGGCGCCGGCCAGCGTCGAGACCCCCGGCACATCGCCGAAGGCGACCCAGCCGAACAGCACCGCCCAGAGCAGCGCCGAATAGGAATAGGGCGCGAGGAAGGACACCTGGGCGCTGGCCCAGGCCTCCGTCAGCAGGGTCTGCGCGGCGCCGCCGATCAGCCCGATGGCGATCAGCATCAGCAGGTCCATCGGCCCCGGCGTCACCCAGACGAAGGGCAGCCAGGTCAGGCTGAACAGCGTCATCAGCAGCGACTGCCACAGCACGATGGTGCCGGAGGATTCGGTGGAGGACAGCGTCCGTACCAGCATGGTGGTGCCGGCGGAAAACATGCCATGCGCCAGCGCCGCGATCATCCCCCAATGCGCCGCGCCGCCATAATCCCCGGTGAAGGCGCCCTGGCCGAGCGCGATGATGACGATGCCCAGGAAGCCCACCAGCACCGCGCCCCCGCGATGGATGCCCACCTTCTCCCCCAGCAGCGGGATCGACAGCAGGGTGACGAAAAGCGGCGTGGTATTGGTCAGCGCCGTGTGCTCGGCCAGCGGCAGATGCGCCAGCGCATAGAAGGAACAGGCCTGCGCCGCCGTGCCGGTCAGCGCCCGCAGCACATGGCCGGGGAAGCGCTTGGTACGCAGCGTGCCGGCCAGGTCGCCGCGCAGGCCGACGCGGCGCATCACGATCAGCATCACCACCGGCAGGGCGAAGGCGCCGCGGAAGAACATCTGTTCGAGGAAATGGACGCGGCCCGACAGCTCCTTCACCAGCACGCTCATGGCCGCGAACAGGGCGCAGGCCGCCAGCATGAAGATCACGCCGCGCTTGGGATCATGCCGCAAGGCCATCAGCGAGGCTCCCTCAGCGCCGCGGCGCGGTCCTCGCGCCGGCGCACCTGCTCCCGGTGCAGGTTGTACAGGCCGGCGGCGATGACGATGAGCGCACCGGCCAGCGTGTTCCAGGCCGGCACCTCCGCCCAGATCAGGAAGCCCAGCACCCCGCCCCAGACCAGCGTGGTGTATTCATAGGGGGCGAGGGCCGAGACCGGCGCGATGGCGAAGGCGCGGGAGAACAGCAGGTGCGCGAAGCCATTCGCCATGCCGAGGAAGGCCAGGCAGATCACGATGTCCCAGCGCGGCAGCAGCGGGCCGAGCGGCGGGAAGACCGGCAGCAGCAGCAGCCCCACCGGCACATGCGCCGCCAGCAGCCAGAAGGCGATGGTCTGCGGCGTGTCGGTGGAGGCCAGCACCCGGGTCCAGATCCGCGTCAGGCCGAGCGTCGCGGCGCCGGCCAGCAGCATCAGCGCCTCCCACCGCCACAGCTCGCCGCCGGGCTGGAGGATGACCATGACGCCGAGGAAGCCGACGCAGGTGCTGGTCCAGCGCCGCCAGCCCACCTTCTCCCCCAGCAGCGGAATCGCCAGCAGCGTCATGATGAGCGGCGCGGCGGCGCTGACGGCGTAGGAGGCGCCGAGCGGGAAGGCGTTGAACCAGGCCAGGTAGAAGGCCACCGTCACCACGCAATGCAGCAACGACCGCAGCGCCAGCAGCGGGCGGCGCACCGGCATCAGCCCGCGGCCGCGCACCAGCAGGGCGATGGCCAGCATGCCGAAGGCGCCGCGCCATATCATGGCGACCGCCACGCCCACCTCCGGCAGCGCCCATTTCACGGCGGCATCGGCAGCCGAGATCACCGTATAGCCGGTGACGATGATGGCGATGCCGCGCAGCGTGTTCTGGGTCAGCGGCAGCAGCGGGCGCGCTGCCGCCGTGCCCGTTTGTCGTTCAGGCAAGGGTATCGGCCAGTTCGGCCTCGGCCTGCATGCAGGTGGCGCCGCCGTCGTCGCGGGTTTCCAGGCGCATCTGCTCGCCCTCCAGCCGGCCCAGCACCGTCAGCGCCCGGCTGTCGAAGGCCGGGCGGCGGCCGCGGAAGGCGAAGCTGTGCAGGCGCTTGCCGGGCGACTGCGCCAGCGCGTGCTGCGCCATCAGCGTCGCCTGCAGCGGGCCATGCACGACCAGGCCCGGATAGCCCTCCTCGCCGGTCACATAGGGGTGGTCGTAATGGATGCGGTGGCCATTGCCGGTCAGCGCGGAGTAGCGGAACAGCATCACCGGGTCCGGCATCACCACCATGCTGCTGGCCTCCGGCCAGGCCGCGGCGGCCGGGGCGGGTTTCACCGCCGCGCCCTCCGCCCCGCGATAGACGATGTCCTGCTCCTCCTCCACCGCCAGACCGGCGGGGCCGTGCAGCAGGTGGCCTACGGTGACGAAGACCAGCCGGCCCGATCCGCCGGATTTCTCCTCCACCTTCAGGATGGTGCTGGTACGGGTGACGATGTCGTCGGGCTTCAGCGGCACCGGGTGGAAGCGCAGCCGTCCGCCGGCCCACATGCGGCGCGGCAGGTCGTGCACGGGCGGCAGGAAGCCGCCCCGCTTCGGATGGCCATCCGGGCCGATCCCCTCCGGCATCACCCAGTCCTGGAAGAACATCCAATGCCAGAGCGGCGGCAGCTCGGCGGGAATCGGCAGGCCCAGCGTGGCGGCCATGCCGCGCAGCAGCCGCGGGTCGAGCCGGTCCTCGCGGGTTTCGGTGCGGCCGACGTAATCCTGATGCGACATCAATCCTCACGCACATAGAGAAGGTAGGTGTTCATGTGGACCACCCGCGTATAGTGGCGCCAGGTCTCGGCAAAGGCCGGGTGGCGGGAGAAATAGGCGATCGGATCGAAATCCTCCGCCCCGCAGCGCGGGATGCCGGAGTTCTTCGCCACCAGGACCGCACCCGGCGGGGCACGCGCGAAATCCTCCGCCACCGTGCGGTAGACCAAAAATTCGGGGCGCGACATCTCCCAGGGTTCACGATAGCGCGGCGCACCCTCCGGACAGTCCGGATAGGCGCCGATCAGCAGCCAGAGGTTCATGGTCCGCAGGGTGGAGCGGGCGCGCGCATAGTTCAGCGCCGGATAGACCGGATAGATGTCCGGCGAGAGCACCAGCAGGCGTTCCCCGGCGACCTCCCGCTTCAGCGTGGCGGAAAGCTGGCCCTCCGCCAGCACCCCGTACCAGATCTGCCGCCAGGGGCTTTCGCCGCGGATATGCACCGCCGCCAGCGCCACCACCATGCCGATCGCCAGCATCGGCGCCGCCGCCATGGCCCGGCCCGGCGCCAAGGCACGGTCGAACCAGCGGGCAATCACCCAGCCGGCCAGCAGCGCGGTGGCCATGGCCATCGGCACCACATGATAGGACCAGCCCTTGTGCTGCACCCAGGCGGAGAGCATGCCGCCCACGCCCGCCGCCGCCAGCATCCGCGCCGGCACCCCGGCCCCGGGCCAGAGCAGCAATGCCATGGCCGCCAGCAGCGCCAGGGTGGCAGCCCCCATCCGGTCGGTGAACAGCACGTCCCACAGCCCGATGCCGCCATTGCCGAGGTAGAAATCCATCACCAGCGGCACGACGAAGCCGAGATAATCGGGGAAGACCAGCGGCAGGCTGGCCAGGTACAGCAGCCAGATTCCGGCCATCAGCCAGGGCAGCCGGTCGCGCAGCGCCGCCGCCAGGCCGCGATGGGCCAGCACCAGCACCTCCACCAGCACCGGGATGGCCAGGAAGTGCGGCTTCAGCGCGAAGCCGAGCGCGGCGGCGATGGTCACCCCCAGCGCCAGCCCGCGCGGCGTCGCCAGCCCCTGCGCGCGCCGCGCCGCCAGCAGCGCATAGGGCAGCGCGAACAGCGCCATCAGATGCTCCCGCTGGCCGACATCATAGGCGACCATCACCAGCACCAGCGGGATCAGCGCATCCAGCACCGCCCGCTCCACCGGCCCCTCCTCCGCCACCTGCCGCAGCCGCAGGCACATCCACCAGGACAGGGCGCAGAGGCACAGCACGCAGAGCAGCCAGGCGGTGACGATATCCAGCGGGGTGACGCGGCTGATCAGCGCGGGGATGGCGGTCAGCACGAAGATCAGCGGCGGGTTGACGTCGATCAGGTCGCGGAAAAGCGATTCGCCCACCACCCAGCGCTCGGCGAAGTTCAGGATCGCCGCGACATCGTGGTTCAGCGGCGGCGTCAGCACCATCAGCAGGAAGGCCAGCGCCGGCAGCAGGGCCACGGCGCGCAGCAGCCGCAGGCGGGTCTCGGGCGCCACCCGGGCCGGCACATGGGGCACGGCTTCGGCGATCGGGCGGGCCGGCGGGGACGGATGCTTCGGGGTCATGACTGGCTCTCGGCTGGCCCCATCCTCTGCGGCCTTGCCACAGGGTGCAACCGCATTGCGGCATGGCTGCGGCGCGCCGCGCCGGTTCCGTGCCTTCCAGAGGCCGGTCGGCTAGCCCGGCCCGGTGAGACCGGCGGGCGAGAGGGTGAAAATCTCGTGGCCGGTCGCGGTCACGCCGACACTGTGCTCGAACTGGGCGGAGAGGCTGCGGTCGCGGGTCACGGCGGTCCAGCCGTCCCCCAGGACCTTCACATCCGGCCGCCCGGCATTCACCATCGGCTCGACCGTCAGGAACATGCCCGGCTGCAGCACCACGCCCTCCCCGGGGCGGCCGTGGTTCAGGACATCCGGCAGGTCATGATAGACGCGCCCCAGGCCATGGCCGCAGAAGTCGCGCACCACCGCGAAGCGCGCCGCCTCCACCCGCTGCTGGATGGCGAAGCCGATATCGCCCACCGTCGCACCCGGGCGGATCGCCGCGATGCCGCGCATCATCGCATCATGGGTCACGTCCATCAGGCGCGCGGCCCGCATGCTGGGCTCGCCCACCGCATACATGCGGCTGCTGTCGCCATGCCAGCCATCGAGGATCGCCGCCAGGTCGATATTGAGGATGTCACCCTCCACCAGCCGCCGCGCCCCGGGGATGCCGTGGCAGACGACATGGTTCAGGGAGATGCAGGTCGCATGTGCATAGCCGCGATAGCCCAGCGAGGCCGGCCGGCCGCCGTGATCCAGCACGAAGTCATGGCAGAGGCGGTCGAGTTCCGCGGTGGTGATGCCCGCGCGGACATGCGCGGTCACCATGTCCAGCGCGGCCGCGACCAGCTGGCCGGCGGCCCGCATCCCGGCGAAATCCTCCGGCGCATGCAGTTTCAGGCTTCGGGGCGGGGCAAGGTCGTCCATCGGTGATCCGGGGGAATGAGGTCGGGAACCGGCTTCGCCGCGGCGGCCATCGGCATGCCGGCATGGAGTTCGGCGATCATCCGCGCCGCGAAGGGTGGCAGCCCGGCGCCCCGCATGAGGTAGGGGCGGAGGAGGGCGATCGGCCCGTCGAAGACCAGGAACCTGGCCCGCGCCAGCGCCTCTTCCCCGGCCGCGCCGTCCCTGGAACCGGCGACGCAGGCCCGGAAGGCGGCGTCGAGCGCATCCTCCAGCCGCGCCAGCTCCGCCCGCAGCGGGGCCGGCGGCGGCGTGTCCTCGAACAGGGCCGTCGGCTCGTTCAGCAGCAGGAAGCGGGCGCGGCGCTCATCCGCCCGGCACCAGTCCAGCAGGGCCAGCGATGCCTCCCGCGCCAGGCCCTGGTGCAGCAGCGGCGCCAGCGCCGCGACGAAGGCGGCATAGGCGGCGTTCCAGGCCGCGCCGAGGACGGCGGCACGCGATTCGAAGCGATGGTAGATGGAACCGGTGGGGGCGCCCACCCGCCGGGCGATGGCCTGCATCGTGGCGGCCGTGGGCCCGCCATCGGCGACCAGCGCCATGGTGGCGTCGATGAAATCGTTTTCGCAGAAGCGCGCTGTCCGGACCATGGCAATTAAAATAGACATTTTAGAATGTGTCGTCTAGTTGAATATGTGCCGCGCGGGCCCCGCTTGCGCCGCCTGCCCCCGATCCGCCTTGCCGGTGCCTTGCGGTCGCCCCGGTGCGGCGCCAAAAGGGCCGGGTGGAACCCGCAGAATACGACCTGATGGACGCGGCCGAGGACGGCATGTGGTGGTATCGCGCCGCCCATGCCCGCATCCTCGACGCCTTGCGCGAACGGCCCGGCGCCCCGGGGCCGGTGCTGGATGCCGGCTGTGGCACCGGCGGCTTCCTGGCCAAGCTGGTCCAGGACCAGCCGGCCCGGCCCGCGGTGGGGCTGGAATATGTCGCCGATGCCGCCCGCCGCGCCGCGCAGAAAAGCGGCAGCCCGGTCGCGGCCGGCGATGCCAATGCCCTGCCCTTCGCCGATGCCAGCTTCGGTGCCGCCGTCAGCATCGACGTGATCTGCCATGCCGGCGTGGACCCGGCGCGCGGCATGGCGGAGCTTCACCGGGTGCTGCGCCCCGGCGGCACGGTGGTGCTGAACCTGCCGGCCTATGAATGGCTGCGCAGCGCGCATGATGCGCGGGTGCACACCGCCCGCCGCTACACCGCCCGCACCGCCCGCGCCCTGCTGGAAGCCGGCGGCTTCACCGCCATCGCCACGCGCTACTGGAACGGCCTGCTGCTGCCGCTGATGGCGCTGCAACGCAAGGTCCTGCAGGCGCGGCCCGGCGCGCCCAGCGACGTGACCCACTTCCCCCCCTGGATCGACACCACCCTGCACACCGTCTCCGAGATCGAGCGACGCATCGGCCGCGCGGGCATTTCCATGCCCGGCGGCGGTTCCGTCCTCGTCATCGGCACGCGGCCCTGACCGGAGAACGCGACGTGACTGAGATCATGGCCAAAGCCGCCGGATCGGCGGATGCCCGCCCCACCGGCCCTTTCGGCGCCGGCGCTGCCGCGGGACTGTCCTCCGGCCTGCCGCAGGCCGAGGGCACGCCTGTCGGCCTGTCCATCGTCGTCCCGGTCTATCGCGGCGCCGCCACGGTGGGCGCGCTGGTCGAGGCGCTGTCGGCGCTGCGGCCAGCCGGCGGCATCGAGATCATCCTGGTGAATGACGGCAGCCCGGACAATTCCGGCGAGGTCTGCCGGGCGCTCGCCGCCCGCGCCACCGTGCCGCTGGTCTATATCGAGCACGCCCGCAACTTCGGCGAGCACAACGCGGTCATGTCCGGCCTGCGCCAGGCCCGCGGCGCCTATGTCATCACCATGGATGACGACCTGCAGAACCCGCCGGAGGAGGTGGTGAAGCTGTACGACCATGCCCGCCTCGGCGGCTGGGACGTGGTCTATACGCGCTACGCCAAGAAGGAACATGACGGCTGGCGCAACCTCGGCAGCCGCTTCGCCAATGGCGTGGCGGACATGCTGCTGGACAAGCCGAAGGGCCTGTACCTGTCCTCCTTCCGCTGCATGAGCGCCATGGCGGTGCGGGAAGTGGCGAAATACAGCGGCCCCTACCCCTATGTGGACGGGCTGCTGATGCAGGTGACGCAGCGCCTCGACAGCATCGAGGTGATGCACCTGCCGCGCGCCGAGGGGCGGTCGAACTACACGCTGAAGCGGCTGGTGCTGCTCTGGATGAATCTCGCCACCAATTTCTCCGTCCTGCCGCTGCGCCTCGCGATCCTGGCCGGCGCGGTGATGGGCATCTTCGGCCTGATCGCCGCGGCCATCGTGCTGTTCGAAGGGCTGAGCGGGGAGACGCCCTCCGGCTGGGCCTCGATGATGACGGTCACGCTGCTGGTCGCCGGCGTGCAGTTCCTGATCCTGGGCGTGCTGGGCGAATATGTCGGCCGCGCCTTCCTCTCGGCCAATGGCAAGCCGCAGGGTGTGGTGCGGGATGTGGTTCGCAGCGAAGGCAAGGGCGCATGATCGCCGCCTGGACGACGCTCGCCGCCGCCATCACCACCTCCCTGATCGGCCAGATCCTGCTGAAGGCCGGCGCCTCGGGCTCCGTCGCGGCGGAGGCCGGCTTCATCGACCAGCTGTTCCGCTGGCAGACCATTGTCGGCCTGGGCTGCTATGGCGGCGCGGCGCTGCTCTACATCATCGCGCTGCGCAAAATCCCGATGTCCGTCGCGCTGCCCTGCACGGCGGCGAGCTATGTGGTCATCGCCCTGATCGGCTGGAGCGTCTTCGGGGAAAGCCTCGGGATGGCCAAGGTGATGGCGATCGGGCTGATCTCCGCCGGCGTGGTGCTGCTCGCGACCACGGCCTGAGCATGCGGCCAGGGCTGGTGCTGGGGGCGCTCGGCGTCACCCAGATCCTTGGCTGGGGCACCGCCTATTTCCTGCCGGGCGTGCTGGGGCCGGCGATGGAGCGCGACCTCGGCCTGCCGCCGGGCGGCGCCTTCCTCGGCATCGCCATCCTGCTGGGCCTTGCAGGCCTGTTGTCGCCGGCGGTCGGGCGCGCGATCGACCGGCACGGCGCGCGCCGCGTCATGCTCTGCGGTTCCTTCGCCTTCGCCGCGGGGCTGGTGCTGCTGGCCAATGCGCAGAACAGCCTCCACGCCTTCGCGGCCTGCCTGGTGATGGGCCTGGCCGGTGCCATGGCGCTGACCGAGGCCGCCAATGCCGCCATCGCCACCCTCGGCGCCGAACGGGCGCGGAAGCGGCTCGGCCTGCTGGCCCTGGCCAGTGGCCTGTCCTCGGCCGTCACCTGGCCGGTGCTGGCGGCGCTGGAGGCGAGCTTCGGTTGGCGCGGGGCGGTGCTGGCCTCCGCGGCGGCGCATCTGCTGCTGGCGCTGCCGCTGCACCTGTTCTTCGTGCCGGCCGCGCCACGCGGGGCACGCGCCCTTCGCCTGCCGGCTGGGCGACTGCCGCCACGGCTGCGCTGGCTCTCCGCCGCCTTCACCATGCAGACGCTGATGGGCAGCGCCATCCTGGCCAATATGGTCCTTTTGGTGGAGGCGCTGGGCATGGAGCGCGGCAGCGCCATCTGGTGGGCGGCCCTGGTCGGGCCGGCGCAGGTGGCGGCAAGGCTGCTGGACGTGGTGGGCGGCGGGCGCTTCAGCGCCGTGACCATGGCCTCCGCCGCGCTGCTGCTGATCCCGCTCGCCCTGCTGCTGCCGCTGGTGGCGCCGCTGGGCGTGGCGATTGCCGCGCCGGTCTTCGTGCTGACCTATGGCCTCGCCTCCGGCATCATGTCTGTCATGCGCCCGGCCTGCCTGATCGAGCTGCACGGGACGGAAGGCTACGCGACCGTCGCCGGCCAGGTGATGGCCCCGGTGACCGCCGCCATGGCCCTGGCCCCGGCCGTCTTCGCCCCGCTGCTGGTCGCGCTGGGGGCGCAGGCGGCGCTGGCCCTGGCGGCGGTGGGGGTGCTGGGCGCCTTTACCCTGCTGCGGGTGGCGGCGCGTTCGGCGTAGGCTGGCCTCCATGCGCATCCTCGCCCTTCTCCCGCTCCTTGCCGCCTGCGCCACGCCGCCCTGCCCGCCCGGCATGCAGGCGGCGACGCTGGCGGAGGGCTATTTCGGCCGCAATGCCCAGGGTGCGGAGGTGGTGGATGACGCCGCCTGGGCGCGCTTCATGGATGAGGTGGTGACGCCCGCCTTCCCCGATGGCCTGACCGTGCTGGATGGCGCCGGCCAATGGCGCGGCCGGGCGGGCCTGGTGGCGCGGGAGCGCAGCAAGGTGCTGGTCCTCGCCTTGCCCGGCGCCGGGGCCGCCACCGCCACCGCCCGCCTCGCCCCCGTCATCGCCGCCTATCGCGCCCGTTTCGGACAGGAGAGCGTGATGGTGACGACGACCGGCGCCTGCCTGGCTTTCTGAATCCCGTGCGCCCGGCCTATCGTCCCGGCGGATAAGGGAGAACGAAGCCATGCCGACCACCGTCAAGGACCTGCTCGCCGCCGCCAATGCCGCGGTGCCGCGCATCACCGCCGCCGAAGCCCGGGCCCTGGCCGCCGAGCCGGGCACCGTCCTGCTCGATGTGCGCGACACCTCCGAGGTGAAGGCCAGCGGCAAGGCCAAGGGCGCGATCGCCGTGTCGCGCGGCCTGGTCGAGTTCCGCGCCGATCCGGAAAATCCGATGCACGACCCCGCGCTCGGCAAGGCCAAGACCGTGATCGTCTACTGCGCCTCCGGCGGCCGCTCCGCCCTCGCCGGCAAGACGCTGAAGGACATGGGCTACAGCGACGTGCGCAACCTCGGCGGCTTCAAGGACTGGGTCGAGGGCGGCGGCGAGGTGGAGAACGCCTGATTATTTTGGTGCCCTCAAGCGCCGGGCGGGCGCATGTCAGGCCTCTCCGGCCTGACGTCCTTCACCCGAAGGCGCCCACCTCATGCACGATGGCGGCCGAGCATTCGCGCACCTGGGCGAACAGCGCCGCCATCGGCGTGAACAGCGCGGCGTGTTCCGCGGCATAGGAAGCCCCGCCCCGCCCCGGCGCCGGTTCGTGGAAATCGAGGCCGCTGGCCGGGTCGGGGCGCGCCGGGAAGACCTCCGCCAGCAGCGCCAAGGCGCGTTCCACATCCAGTTGCAGGATGCCGCGGATCAGCGCCTCCCGCGTCGCGCCGTGGCGCGGGCTGAATTCGGGAATCTGCACGGCCAGCAGCCAGATGCGGTGGATCAGGGCGAGCCGCAGCGCATGCAGCAGCACCAGCCGGTCCGGCATGCGCGGCAGTTCCGGCCAATTGGCGCGCAACGCCAGGTGATCCGCCTGCAGGCGCCGGAACATCCGCCGCACATCGGCCGACAGGCCCAGTTTCTCCAGCGCGGCGGAGATATGCATCAGCTCCTCCCGCCGCCCCGGCCGCCTTGTGGCGCCGGCACGGTCGAGCCAGGGGCCGGGGTCGAGCGTATCCACCCCCGCCCGCAGCACGCCGAGATCCGAACAGGCCGCCGCCCGGGCCGCCATCGCCACGGCCCGGGCAAAGCGCGGGCTGCGCGCCAGCATGTCGGCGAAACTGTCGGGATTGGCGGCCACCGCCGCCCCCATGCCGTGCAGCGTATTCGCCAGCCAGCCCATCTGGTGCAGGATCGCGTTGTTCGGAATGGCGCGGAGCTGCGACGGGTGGCTGATGCGCGCCGGCCCGCCCATGTCGGATTGCCGCGCCGCCGGGCGTGACCCGGTGCGGTCCAGCAGCCCCGGCCCGAAGGCGCCCAGCAGCGCCGCATAGCCCGGATCCTCGACCAGGATCTGCATCTCCCGCCGCATCGTCGCGAAGAAATCCGCGCCGTAATCGCTCTCGGCATAGATCGGGTCGGGCTCGCCGGAGGGTTCGGCGAAGGCATGTTCCGCGATGCGGGCGACGGTGGCCGCCGCCAGCGCCGGCGTGCCGAACAGCAGATACCCATCGCCGCCCTGGAAGCTGCTCTCCTCCCGCAGCTTCAACCCGGCCTTGGCCAGCGCCGCCCGCGCCTGGGGCGGGGAGAGGTAGTCCAGCCGGTCCGCCAGGCTGTCCGGATGCCCGCCCCGGCCGATGCTCTCGCCATGGGTGTCGAACAGCACCAGCTCGATCTCGCCCAGCCCGTGCCGGCGCAGCTGGTCGCCGAGCCGCAGCTTCAGCCGCTCCGCCAGATAGCTGGCCGGCAATTGCCCGACATAGCGGCCGGAATCGGAATAGCCGAATTGCAGGCACAGCCGGCCATGGGCGCGCAGATAGTCGCGGAAGAAGGGGCTGCGCAGCGCCTCCTCCACCACCTTGTCGCCCCGCTCCAGCGCCTCCGCCGTCTCGAACAGCGGGGAGATCTCGATATGCCGCTCGATCCCCAGGCGTTTCGCGAGCCACAGGGCCCCGAGCAGCGTGTAGCCGCTTTCCGTCTCCGCGATCAGGAAACGCACGGGCTGCGACGCATCCACATGCTTGGTGATCTGCGCCACCGTCATCATCAGCCGCACGGCGGAAGCCTGTTCCGCCATCAGCGCGCCGAAATCCACCGGCTGCGGCGTCACCTCCGCCAGGGCCGCATTCATCGCCGCCAGCAAGCCGCGCCGGCTGGCCATGTCGTCCGGGCTGGCCGTCAGCCCCAGGCGCTGGCGCAGCGCATTGTGGATCTGGCTGGCATTCAGCCGGGTATGGGTATGCGCCAGGGCCAGCCCGTGCCCGACCAGCCCGGCCCGGATCACCACCAGCGCCAGCCGCGCTTCCTCATCCGGCGCCGCCGCCATCGCCGCGGGAAACAGGCCCAGCAAGGCCGCCGGATTGGTCATCGCCGCCTGGCGCTGGCCGATCAGCACCTCCGCGAAAACCTGCACCGCCTCCGCCACCGGGGTATGGGGCAGCGCCTCCAACTGCCGGGCCACCGCGGCCTCCGCCTGCGCCACCCGGGCCGTCAGCGCCTGCGCGCAATCGCCGAGCGGGGCCAGTTGCGCCGCCATCCGCTGCAATTGCAGCCGCTTCATCGTCAGCCGCAGCCCGATCGTGTCCCACCAGCCGATATCGGTGCGGCCATCCGTGTCATAGCCGACCCAGGAGGCCAGCAGGACCGGCGCCGGCGACAAGGTCTGCCAGCGATCCCCCCAGACCCCCCGCGCCGCCCGCAGCAAGGCGCCATTCAACACATCCAGCGCATCCCGCCCGCGCTGGATCGCCGCCACCGCCTGCACGAACTCCTCCGTCAGCGTCGGCGCCGCCGGGCGATGCGACAGGCCGCGCGGCATCTCGCCACCCGAGGCCGCCGCCGCCACAGCGGCCCCCGTGCCGGGCGGCAGCGAGAACGTCGGATGCGCGGTGAACACCGCCGCGAAACGCGGCCGCTCCACCACCTCCCGATACGCGGCGAAAGGCACGGGACTGTCCTGCGGGTCCGGCCGCACCAGCCGCGCCGCCAAGGCATCCAGCGTCGCCGCCCCGCGCTCCACCCCCACATAAGCGGCAATCCGCCGCGCGCGCTCCGCCGCCGCGGTATCCGCCAGCCGCGCGATCAGCGCGCCCACGCCGGCCACATCCAGCCGCCCATCATCCAGCCGCCGACTGATCGCCAAGGCAATCAACAACACCGGATCCCCAAACGGATCCGTCGCCGCCGCCTCCCGCGCCTCCCTCAGGCGCAACAGCAACTCGGCCAAGGTGTCACCCACCCCATCCGCCCCAGGCGGCACGGCAGCAGAACGGGTCCCGGCGCCCAGCGCCTCAACGGTCTGATCCATACCCCATGCTGCACCTGCGAAGGCCCGGAACGCCAGCACGTATTTGCCCGGTCGTTGCGAGGGTGCGTGGGTTGTTGCAGGGAGGGCGCTGCCCTCCCCGCACCCCTCCCGCGAAGGGGCAGTGGCCCCTTCGAACCCTCGACTTAGGGGTAGGCGAGAGGAGGGGCACGAAGCGACCGTCGGTCCCGAAGCGCCCGCCATGCCCCTCCTCTCGCCTACCCCTTAAATGGGTTT